>Ga0302347_1000254_pt1 | contig 95163 bp, 78 predicted proteins | sample PhyWR1_FD_202178 | JGI IMG/M metagenome (GOLD analysis project Ga0302347, IMG submission 202178) | Leaf surface microbial communities from wheat plants in UC Gill Tract Community Farm, Albany, California, United States - DLSL W.R1 (v2)... | ecosystem: Host-associated > Plants > Phyllosphere >... | reverse complement strand
CACCAATTTGGCCATGACACTGGCCGGTGCCTTTTTCTCGAACCGCGCTAAAACCTCTGCCCACATCGTCTCGCCTTCCTGATCGGAGTTTTTGTGGGACTTTATCAAAGACCTTGAAAGGGATGGCTGTAAAAGCGAAACCAATATTTCAGTAAGACACAAATGCCGGATATGTACTCAACGTATCAGTTAAACAAACAAGATCCAGCAGATCACAACCATCACGCAACAATTGACAAACCTGTGCGAAAAATCCCGAAAAAAAATGAGCTGGCAGTCTCTGTAGATACTCTGTTGCAGGTCAAGCCCTATTGTGGGAGCGAGCAGGCTCGCTCCCACAGTTGCAGTGTTTCTGCAGTTGACGAGCAACGCGAGGCTACGTCCGGCTGCACAGCAGTCGTAAATCCGGAATGCACGATGTTCTTGAAACACCACGGCTGAATGGTTTACGACTGCTTCGCAGCCGGACGTAGCCTCGCGTAGCTCGTCAACTGCTACAAAGGTTTTCTGCAGCTACAAATATTTGTTCCAGAACATCATGCGTCCGTGGGCCGGGTCGAGCTGGCCCTCGCTGAAACCGAACTTACGATAGGAACCTTGGGCCACAGCGTTACCTTCCAGCACTTCCAGTGTGATCTTGCAGCAGCCTCGTTCACGGGCAATGTCCTCTACCTTGAGCAACATCTTCTGGCTCAGACCCAGACCGCGGAAGGTATCGACTACTGACACATCATGCACATTGACCAGGGGTTTACCGGCAAAGGTCGAAAAACCTTCAAAACAGTTCACCAGGCCCGCCGCGTCCCCGTTGACGAACGCCAGCACACTGAAGGCATGGGGACGCTTGGCAAGTTCTTCCGGCAACTGCGCCAATACTGTCTGGGACAACGCTTCACCGCCGCCCATCGGGTCCTGGGCGTAGTGGTTCAAAACGTCTCTCAACGCTTGGGCATGAACCGGGCTGGTATAATCTGCTTGCACTATTACAACATCCGACATTACGGGCACTCCTTGACGAGTCTGGGCATTGGCTTTGTTGGGACAGCGCCAGACTTTAGCTTGGCCCCGACAATGCGGACAAGAGCCCGTTTCATGGCGTAACAGAAGAGTCCAGCATCGGCATCAGACTGACGAGCTGATTCACAAAACTGTCGGCATCCATGTAAATCAGAACATGACGAAACTGCGAGTTGTCCTTGCGATATTCGACCTCATCCGCAATACCTTCACCTGCCATCTTCTGGCTGATCAACAGCACGTCATACTCATTGGTGGGTGCGGCCTTCAGGCTTACCAGCGCCTCGCCATGGTACAAAGGCGCGATCCGGTAATAGCCCAGAATATTGAGAGCCCTTTCTATTTTCAGGGCCTGGTTCGGGTCTTCATCAGCAATCAGTATTCGTAAAGATTTTGTTGGCATTGCAGCCTCGTCATCCATGTGATTGATTAGCTTGAGCGTAATGTTCAAGTTCGTCAGCCAACTGCTCCATACTGCTGTGAAGTGCATCGACCGCGACGGTGAGTTCCTCTGATTTACCGGAATGGCAAACCGCTTCCAATTGATCGCAACACTCAATCAGCTTCCTGGCTTGAATAAGCCTTCCCCCTCCTTTGATGCCATGGGCCAGGGCAGCCAGTGCTGCGTAATCATCTTTCAAAAAAAGTTCTATCAGGACAGTGAGGTCCTGACGATTTCTAGTCGCCAGCTCTGCCAGAAGCGCATGAATCATATGCTCATCACCCTGACTCAACTGCTTGAGATAGGTCAGATCAATCTTGCCGTCTCGATCAGGTTCATCGGCATCGCTCTCTATCAGGTTCTGCACCTGGCCTGTTGCCAGACAGGCGCTCAAGTCTTTCAGGCTGATGGGCTTGAACAGGCATTGATCCATTCCCGCATCGAGACAACGCTCAACTTCGCCTGGCTGTGCATTCGCGGTAAAACCAAAAATCCGGCAAGGCGCCTTTCCCAGCTGAGCCTCTTCAGCTCGTATTGCCTGCGCCAGCTGATAGCCATTTACGAGCGGCATCGAGCAATCGGTAATCACCAGGTCGAAAGCCCCCAGGCGCCACGTCATGAGGCCCTGCTCGCCATTCTCGGCGTCTGTCACGCGGTGACCCAGATAGCTCAACTGCTGGGCCAGCAACATCCGGTTAGGCGGATAATCATCCACGACCAGAATGCTCAGCGACCGGGTAATGGCCGGGGCTTGCGCGGGGGCGTCGACAGTTTGCTCGTCATCCTCAAGCCGGGGCACTACTACCATGAGCTCAACTTGAGTACCCAGCCCTTCAACACTGCTGAGGTGCAACTGCCCTCCCATCATTTCGCAGAGTTCACGGCAAATCATCAGCCCCAGGCCTGAGCCCTGGCGTGCAGATTGAGTGTTGTTACTGGACTGAACGAAAGGGTTGAACAGCTGGCTTTGCTCCTCCTCGGGAATCCCCATTCCGGTGTCCTTCACACGCAAGCGGATCGAGGTATGTTGCGTGTCAGCAGCCGGCCCCAGTGTCAATATCAGCCGGACCTCACCCTTGCCCGTGAACTTGATGGCATTACTCAGCAAATTGGAAACAACTTGCTTGAAGCGTATCGGGTCAATCAGCACATCCATATCCGCTGCCGGGCTCAACTCACACACCAGGCTCAAGTGCTTCTGCCGCGCCAGCCCATCAAACATTCGTGCTACGGCCTCTACCAGCGACTTGATATTTGAACGTATGGGGTGCAATGAAAGATGACCGGACTCAATGCGCGCTATATCCAGAATATCGCCAATCAAATCGAGCAACTCGTGGGCAGATATTGAAGCCACTTCAATTGCGAAACGATCTATAACGCCTTGATCAGCCTTTTTCATGGCCAACTCGAGCATGCCAATGACCGCATTCATGGGGGTACGGATTTCATGACTCATGGTTGCCAGAAATGTGGTCTTTGCCCGGTTTGCCGCATCGGCACTTTGTTTGGCAGCATTCAACTCATTCACCAGTTGCTGGCGCCTGCCTATGACTCTCTGCAAGTAGGTAATCCAGACAATCGCAAGCAATAGCAAAGCTGCGGCAATGGCAAAGCCCTGAACAATTACACGACGATTGCGCAGCCAATAGCTCCCGACATCCGGTGTATCCGTGAGCCAACGAGCCGTCAGATCACTCAATTCTCCTGGAGTGATATTGAGCAACGCCTTGTCCAGAATGGAGTTCAGCTGCTGATCATTACCGGCAGTGGCAAAACCGATCTGCTCGGGCTGCGTGCCTACGGTGCTGGTGATTCTCAGCTGACGTTCAAAACGCCGCGATATCAGGTAGCGCGCACTGATCAACGCGGTGATCGCGGCATCAGCGCGTCCCTCTGCCACCATGGCCAGTGCCTCCGGCGGGTTGTCTGCCTCCTGAATCTGAACCTGCGGGTAGTTCTGCACAATATAGTCACGCAGTACATTGCCGCGAACCATCACGACACGCTGGCCAGCCATTTCATCCAGCGTTTGAGGACTATCTGGTCCGATACGGGAGATGAGCACGAAAGGGGTTGTGAGGTAAGGCCGAGTAAAGTTCAGTTGATTTCCCCAGGCGATACTGCTCGTGACAATGCCCAACACATCAGCCTTGCCCGACTTGACCATCTCAATCCCCTGCGCCAACGTCCGCACACTCACCGTCTCGAAATCAAGCCCTGTGTGCGTACTGATGTTGGATAAAAGATCGACAATCAGACCTTTGAGCGTGCCTTGATCATCAAAAAATGACAGTGGCAGGAACGCATCATAAATGACCACTTTTAACCGCGGATGCTCATCGATCCAGCGCTGCTCGCTGGCAGCAGGGGTAAACCGCCATGGGGCATAGATTTGTTGCCCGTCGATGCTCCAGCGGCGCAGAATTGTCATGCGATCACTGGGAGGAATCGCCGCCAGAGCTGTATTGACGATACGCAATAACTCCGGATTATTACGACTCATCGCAAATGCAAAGGGGTTGTCTTCCAGTCTGGAGAAGTCGGCCAAATGCACATTGTTCAGGTAATTCTTGTGAATCAGATAATTGGCACTAATAAAGTCCCCAAGGTAAACATCCGCTTGGCCAAACGCCACTGCGCCAATAGCCGTCAGGGTTGACGGATACAACTGCAAGGTAGCTTTGGGATAGAACTCCTTGACCTTTTGTGGCGGTAAATAGTGATACAGCATGGCCACTCGCAGCCCCGCCAGATCTGCTGGTGGACGCTCCTGGTTACTGCTGCGAGTCACCAGAGAGGGCGAATCGTCTGCGTAAGGACGGCTTAACACCAGTTCAGAATATTGAGCCTCGAAACCATTGGAACTGCTCAACAAATCCAGTTCACCCAGCTTGAGCGCTTCTATCGCCTGCGGCCTTGAAGGATAACGCTTGATCTCGATTTTTGTGCGTAGCAATTGCGACACCAGTTGCGCGTAGTCCGCCGTCAAGCCTTCGAAGTCCTGACCGTTTACCGTCATTTCAAAAGGGCCGTAGTCAGGTGCAGAGATGCCCAGGCGCAAAGGCCCATGCTGCTTGAGCCACTGCCTGTCGGATTGCGCAAGTGTCACGTTGTACGCGTCAACATTGGAGCGCCCCACCAAGCGCAAGAATTGCACATTTGGCTCAGCGGCTGCATTGGGTTGCCCAAGGACCAGAAGTAGTCCGGCAAGGCCCAGGAGTATAAGGATTTTCAATTAAATCAAATCATTACGCTTGGCAAATTCAGCCAAGTAGACGACCGACTTTATATTCAGTTTTTCGATCAGGCGCGCCTTGTAAGTACTGATGGTTTTACTGCTGAGAATCATATCTTCAGCAATTTTCTTATTGCTCAGACCACGGGCAAGCTGTTGCAGTATGTACAACTCTCGCGCCGATAAATTCTGTATCATTTCTATGTCGCTCATACTTGCATCACTGTTTCGTACTGAACTGGCGGCCAAAAATGGAAAAAAGGTATAGCCATCCATGATTATTTTTATCGCTCTCATCAGCTCAGTGAGATCCTGACCTTTGGTAATAAAGCCTGCCGCTCCCGCCTTCATACAGCGCTGTGAATAAAACAGGGGGGATTGGGACGTCACCACCAAAATGCGGCTTTTGACCTCCGAAACCCTGATTCTGTTGATCACTTCCAGTCCATCCAGGCCTGGCATGGTGATATCAAGGATGATCAAGTCAACATTGTGCTTGCGCGCCAATTGAACCGCATCCGCACCATTGTCCGCTTCAGCTACGACGTCATGACCCTCACTCTCCAGCAACAACTTCATCGCCGATCGAATAAGTGGATGATCATCGGCAATCAACACTTTCATACTTTTAACCCTCTGGTAGTAAGCCGGGCATCATCGTATGTCAGGCACAAATGTATCGTTTTGAATAGACTCAATTTGTTATTCTCAAAAGAAACAACCGAATGAGTGATACTAAAATTATAGGATAAATCCTACCTCCAGCATCTTCTATTCCCACAATATTTGCACACAACACACTCAAGCCCGTTCGAAATAACGCCGCGCATAATCACCAATCGAATACGATCTACGAGATGGGAAAAAACTAAACGTCATGTACGATTTTTCTTAAACTTCCAAATGGTGGCAGGTAAATCACCGCAGTCTGTTGATCCATCAAGCCGGCACGTTAATGCTAAGGCTCACGTAGAACACAAAAGACTGCAGTTTCGCCGGCCAACTGACCGGGCCAGGTCTTATTGCCAGCCAAACCTGCGAATGTAAAAGCTTTTCATAGTCTGAGTCAGCGCCATGTAAGCCAGCAAAATCAATGGCAAGAACACAAAGTACAGTGGCGGCAGCGCCTGCAATTTGAAGTAGCCCGCCAATGGCCCCATTGGCAGGAAGATACCTATAGCCATGATCACCCCCGTCATCACCATCAGCGGCATTGCTGCACGGCTTTGCAGGAACGGAATTTTAGGCGTGCGAATCATGTGCACGATCAGGGTTTGGGTCAGCAGCCCGACCACGAACCAACCCGACTGGAACAGGGTCTGGTGTTCAGGGCTGTTGGCCTTGAACACGTACCACATCAAGCCAAAGGTCAGGATGTCAAAAATGGAACTGATCGGCCCAAAAAACAGCATAAAACGGCCTACCTCCGCAGGTTGCCAGCGCTGAGGTTTTTTCAGCATGTCCTCATCGACATTATCAAATGGAATGGCGATTTGAGACACGTCATACAGCAAGTTCTGGACCAGCAGGTGCATCGGCAACATCGGCAAAAACGGAATAAACGCACTGGCTACCAGCACCGAGAACACATTGCCGAAGTTCGAACTGGCCGTCATTTTGATGTACTTGAGCATATTGGCGAAGGTTCTTCGCCCTTCCAGCACGCCCTCCTCCAGCACCATCAGGCTTTTCTCCAGCAGGATGATGTCAGCCGCTTCCTTGGCAATATCCACGGCACTGTCCACCGATATGCCGATATCCGCCGTGCGCAGAGCCGGCGCGTCGTTGATGCCGTCACCCATAAACCCCACAACATGGCCGTTGGCCTTGAGTAAACGCACGATACGTTCCTTATGCGTCGGCGTCAGTTTGGCAAATACGTTGGTCGTCTCCACGGCCACGGCCAGTTGGGTATCAGTCATACGTTCAATATCATTGCCCATCAGCAAGCCTAGTTGCTCAAGGCCCACTTCACGACAGATTTTGGCCGTAACCAACTCGTTGTCACCTGTCAGAACCTTTACCGCTACCCCGTGCTCGGCCAGGGCTTTGAGCGCCGGGGCTGTGCTCTCCTTGGGCGGGTCGAGGAACGCCACATAGCCGATCAGCGTCAGCTCCTGCTCATCGCCCAGGCTGTAAGTTTCACGCCCCTGCGTCATGGACCGCGCAGCCACGGCCACGACGCGCAGGCCCTCTTCGTTGAATGCCGCAGTCACCTGGCGAATGCGCGCCAGCAGTTCATCGCCAAGTGCTTCTTCCTGCTCGCCATGGCGCACGGTCTTACAAACAGACAGCACTTCTTCGACAGCCCCCTTGCAGATCAGCAAATGCGGCCGGTCCTGCTCGACCACTACCACGGACATGCGCCGACGGGAAAAGTCGAACGGAATTTCATCGACCTTGCTGAAGGCCGTCCCCACGTTCAATTCGCGGTGGACCTCGACGTGTTCCAGTACCGCCACGTCCAGCAGATTTTTCAGACCGGTCTGGTAATAGCTGTTGAGGTAGGCCATTTCCAGTACGTCGTCAGATTCCTGCCCCCAAACATCCACATGCCGGGCCAGAAAAATCTTGTCCTGTGTCAGGGTCCCCGTTTTATCGGTGCACAGCACATCCATCGCACCAAAGTTCTGGATGGCATCAAGACGTTTGACGATGACTTTTTTTCGCGACAAGAACACGGCCCCCTTGGCCAGTGTGGATGTCACAATCATCGGCAACATTTCCGGAGTAAGCCCCACCGCAACGGACAGCGCGAACAGCAAGGCTTCAGTCCAGTCGCCCTTGGTGAAGCCGTTGATAAACAGCACCAGTGGCGCCATCACAAACATGAAGCGGATCAGCAACCAGCTGACTTTGTTGACCCCGGCCTGAAATGAGGTGGCACCGCGTTCAGTGGCCCCGACCCGCTGAGCCAGCGCCCCGAAATAGGTATTGTTACCCGTGGTCAGCACGACCGCCGTGGCAGCGCCGGAGACCACGTTGGTACCCATGAACAGAATATTGTCCAGTTCCAGCGGGTTGCTGGTCTGGCTGTCAAACTGACGCGCAAACTTCTCCACCGGCATGGACTCGCCCGTCATCGCCGCCTGGCTGACAAACAAGTCCTTGGCGCTGAGCACCCGGCAATCTGCCGGAATCATGTCACCGGCAGACAACACGATCAGATCGCCTGGCACCAGTTGCTTGATCGGCAGTTCGATGCGCTGCGCGCCCCTGATTTGCCGCGCCGCACCCGAAAACTTGCCGAACATCGGCGAGGCATCGGCACTGAAGTCGCGACGCATCACTGTCGCGGTGTTGCTCACCATGTCCTTGAGCGCGTCGGCGGCCTTGTTGGACTTGGCCTCTTGCCAAAAACGCAGCAAGGTCGACAGCACCACCATAGTGCTGATCACGACCGCAGCCTGAATGTCATCCGTGGCCAGAGAGACTGCAGCCAGCAAGGTCAGCAGCAAGTTGAACGGGTTTTTGTAGCAGTGCCACAAATGCACCCAGCGACTGAGCGGCTGTTCATGCTCAACCTCATTGAGCCCGTGTTGCTGACGCAACGCATCGACCTCGGCATCACTCAACCCGTCGGTGTGGGTGCCCAGATTGTCGATCAATAACGCGCTGTCGCTATTGGCTGCGACCACCAGGGTTTGCGCCAGCGTCGGTGGTACTTCCCGACTGACCGTAGTGTTGGTCAGGCTGTCGAGCAAGGCCAGGCGCCGAAAGTGCCGGCCGAAATGGCGAGTACGCAAAAAGCCTGCGAAGAATTCTTTCAGGGCGAGTTTCATGGTGCTACTCCTGCGACGCGAGCGCACATGCCACTGAGGGACTTCGCTCATGAACAAAACGCCGGAAGCTTATGCCCGGCGTTTTAGAGAGTAAGCCGTAAGAAGGTTTGCATTTTATCAATCAGAAGATTCTTCAGGATCTGTTCAGCACGGGATGAAACCGCACTAAATATCCCCAGGAGCCAGTAGCCTGAAAATCATCACCTGGCCATCTCGCGTCACCCCGGCCAACAGTTTGAACAACCGGTGGCGCTCATGGGCTTCGCGCAAGGCAGTTGCCAAAGAGTTGTCAGGGAACTCCCATATCTGATTGGCAATCACCGAATCGATCCAGGCATCAGAAAAGTGCACACCATGTCGCGACTCATTCAGCACCACTGGCTTCAACCCGACGCCCGCCCTGCGAGGTGGCAGGAGCTTGGTCGTCATCACATACAAGTCTCCATTAGGGCTTTTGAATATCTGGCTGAACAAACCTCGTCTAAACAGCGCTTCTTTCCCGCGGCCTAATGACACATAGCCTTTACGCCTCAGTACACTGCGTAAAAATAGATTCATCGGCATTTGCGTCGACAACATTATGTTTGTTCGACTGTTCAGTAAGGTGCTCAGGTCGGCCAATAGCGCAGACTCTTCGGTGGACAGGGGCAAGATGCTCATGAAATCACCCAAAACCATAGCCTCATGGATATAGAGGGTATTGCGCGTAGACAAGGACAAGGGCGCCAGGCCCTGTAGTTCATCGTAAACCGGTAAACCCTCTGGCACGGGCAAACCATTGATTTGCGCCTCGAAGATCCGAATCAGCGTTTCAATCGGCAAACCGTTGCGATAGGTATGCTGCCTGGCCAATCGCTCCAGTTCCGGCACACTGCGGGCCAGGAGCAGCTCGGGCACCGTGGATTTGATCAGTTGATGCCCATAGCGCGAAACATATCGGGCAACTTGCAGATCAGTCGCCGGTAACGGCATTAACTGGCGTGCCAGTGTGTCGAGCCGGGTGGAGAGAAGCAGTTGCTCAACCGGGGACTGCAGCAATCGCCATTCGCCCATCCGCCGAAAGATCCCTTGGGGTTCCACCACCAACATATGCCCCACCCTTCCACCAGGCTTGTTGATGGTGAGGCGATTGAGGTTCTCATTGAAGTGCGCCTCGTAAAAATGCCCATCAATCGAGATGTAATCCATTTCAACAGGCACTTCGAGGTGGTAGACACCTTCTGGAGAGAGACGCCCGCAGACCTGCAGTTGCCCGGCATCAAGGGGATTGGGCTGATACAACGGGTAAAAACCATCCGCATCTGTGCCTTGGGCAACAAACAGATCATGGTCACCAATCACAACCCGATCCATCGACAGCTCGCTGCTGGCTAGGGTCTGGGTGACTCGGGGCGTCACGACATAGTCTTCCAGCCCCGGGGTGACCGGTCGACTGGTCGCTGGGCCATGAGAAGGGCCAGCCATGGGCTCTGCACTGACGGCACGGAATTTGTTGGCCCATTCGGGCCTGATACCGTCTCGCTGCACGCTCATGGCAAACAAATGTTCCAGCCCCGAGTTGGCCGGAAAGTCGTAATCGGCCAATAATCCCTGGGCCACCTCCAGCGACATGCCGCAATTCATCAAGATGGTTTCTGCCTCTTTTACCCCACCCGGCAACCCATAGCCTGAAGCAAAGTGCCATTCACCCGACTCGGCCAGCCGGACAGGCGGCCCCAGGCGCTGAGTCTGCGGATTTTGCAAATGCAGGGTTTGGGCATTTTTGGGGCGTGTCACGCGATAGCTTTTGCCCTTTTGAACAATAAATTGCACGCCATCCTTGCGATAGCTGCCCAGATCGTATCGCCCGGTCAGGGCGCAGGCGTCCTGCGGGGCCAGAGGGATCTCATAACCGCTGAAGTCAGGCATCACAAAGGGTTTGGGCTCTGGCGCAATGGCTCGTGCAGCCCAGCCCTCACGCGCCAGGGTTTGTCGCGCCTTGAAGGTCTGCAATAACAATCGGGGCGGTACAGGATCATGGGTGACAACGCTTTGCCACTTGCTCGGTTGCGGGCTTTCCAGGCCCAGCATCGCGAAAGTGAGGATCATATCAACCAGGCACATCCCTATTTGCAGCACCTGCTGTGCTGCTTCATAAGCGGAATTGGCAGTGCGCAATGCCCTGAACCCCTGGTCGATAAAATAAATATCGGACAACAGGTTCAATCCCGGAATAAACCCGATCAACGAAAAAAAGTTCGCGAACCATTGCTGACGATTGCGCTCCTCGCGCAAGAGATCGCGCTTGGCAGTGGACCGGGACGTCAATCGCAGCACCTTGATCATGCGTTCAGGACGATCAGTGCTCAGGCTCCAGCCCATATCAACCTCGCCCTTGAACTCGGCAGCGATCCAATCCTGCGGTGCCTGGTTCGCGGCTTCGGCCAGACGGCCTTGAATCTGCGCCACGTCCTCACCGGGTTCCGTGCGTTGCGCAAGGTAAGCCAGCAACTCAGGACTTCTGCCCATGCTCGCTAACGCGGCGTTGGCCAACTCCAGGCTGGGATACATGACCAGGCTATTGCCGTGCGCAGTACCGGGCATATAGATCAGTGTCATATCCGACAGCATGTCGCGAATGACCCGAACCCCCTCCGCCGAGCTCATGGCATAGCGTTCGACATCGCTGCTGTAGGTGACATGGCCTACGGCAATGTCCATCTGCGCGACTTTAAGATCCGCCGGCGTTCGCGCCCTGATGGTGTGAGCGAACAGCGCCTGGGCGGTTGCATCCATGCCCTGAAGCCGGGCCTGCCATAGCACCATCTCCAGTGTCTGTCGGTACGGCCGGGCCATGAGCTGAATCTGCACGTCGCTGCCCGGCGCTTGCAAGAAATGGTTTTGCTCAATCACCGCCCGGCCATAAAACGCCAGATTGATCTGCTGCTCGTAGGCACCGCCGATATCCAGAGCAGGCATGATCCGGCTCAGGTATTCAACGGTCAGACGCGAGCTCCACTCGGGTTTCAACACCTGTAAATACTTGAGGCGCAGTGCCATCTGCGGGTCATCCGGGTCGAAGTTCTCCAGGGCCAACTGCACCAGGTTGTAGGTGCGCATCCCCAGAGGCCGTTGCGCCAGCTCGACGCTCGGCACGAAGTTGGTGGGGGTCGGCAAATTGGGAGTGCCCAGGGTCTTGATGACCTGTACCTGATCCGGGATGCTGAACATATCCTCAAGCGGGTCCAGATCCTCCTCAAAACCATCGTGCTTGAACTGCTCACGCAATTTTTGCGTGGCGAACTCCGTGACAGAAGGCAAGCGCCTGAACAAATACTCTTCAACCGCCAGCTGATTTTCGTTGATCTGCCTGGACCGCCGCGCATAGTCAGCCTGGACCTCATTGGGCGCTGCCAGTAACCAGGGCCCAAGCCGCTGCTGGAGTGCCATGGCCTGGCGCTGCATCACCACATGAGCAAGTGCCACCTCACGGGCCGCATGCCCGGGCACTTGCAATTGCATCGCAGTGGTCTGAGCCAGCAGGCGCATCGCGGTCTGCCGATCCGCACCGGCAATCACCAGCAGAAACTTGTTGATGGCCTGCAGGGTTTTCTTGTGGGCCTTGATTTGCGCTTTGACGCTGTACTCAACAATACCCAGGGTAATTTCGCTCAATTGCAGTTCAACCTGGGAACGCGCAGGCACCGTACCGACCCAGGCCCGTGCTGGCGCCTGCTCCTCCAGCGCCACGGTCAGCCACAGCGAACAGTCAGCACGGCGGGACAGGGTTTTACCCACGTGCTCGCGCAACTGCGCCAATGAATCGAATCTGAGCAAACCGCCCTCCTGACCGGGGACAAACAGCAAGGTCGATGCTTCAAGTGATGGCGTGAGCAACCCTTGGCGCGATGTGATCACAAAGCAGCCGACCAGGGGGTAGGACAGTTGCTCAGTACCCAGTGCAATGGCCACCAGACGCAGCTCGGTGGTGGTGTCATGGCCTGCGAGATTGAGTTTCAGCGCCTGGGTCAGCAAGGCAAAATCCGCAGCCGTCAGTTGCTGTTGCAACACTTGCAACTGGCCTTCAAGCAGCAGTGCCAGATTGCGACTGACGATCAACCGGCTCTGGGGCGAACCCTGCCCGCTATCACGCGTCAACACGTCGGCATGTTCAAGATTTTCCTCGCTGGCCAATTCCCTCAAACAGGCCAACGACAACTCGCGCTCGTTGTTCAAGGCTTGTTGGTGGGCCAAAAACTCATTGAACTGCGGGGTGTCTTGATCCACCAGGCCGGGTTTCAACAACTGCAGAATGCTGTGCTCGTGCAGTTCGATTTTTTCCTTGCGAATACGCAATGCCAGCTCGGGTGCCAGGCTGCCAAAAGAAATATCCTGCCCATGCCATCGCGCGTCACGGCGGACAAATTCGGCCACCACTGCGCTCATCTCTGAGGACAAGCCTTTGCCAGCCACTTCCCGGCGCCATTGCTCGGTGGTTTGCGCATAACTCAAGGCCACACCACTGGCATCAATTGGCTCCAGGGTCGCTTCGCCGGTTAGCAACGCCGGGCTGATCATAACGGCGCTGATCAACTCGTTGGCATGCTGTGTGTACACGCTGGAAGTGGCACTGCGCTCAAAAATATTGTCTGCAACCGGGTAGTAATCGAGTTCGACCAATGGCCGTCTGCTACCCGATTCATACAGCTGCGTACGGCTGTGATAGGGCAACAGTTGCCATAACAACCAGCCTGGTCCCGCACCGCTATCAATCCAGCGCACCATCTGTGCCAGTAACTCCGTACGCGAAGGGAACTCAAACAGTTCGGTATCCATGCCTGGCACATACAAGAGCTCGCGGGCGTTTTGCCCGGCGTCACGCCCGTGGATCACAAACGCCCCCTTGAACACCACCCCGTTACCATTTCCATGACCATTGGCCCAGGCGATTTCACTGACCTGCAGAGCGCCGGCCTCGCCACCTGCCGCCTGGCGCTCCCGTTCGGTTGGAGCAGCCACCACCTGCAACCAACTCTCAAGCCCATCGTCAGTCAATTGCCCCGCTGCCTGCGCCAGCAGTGCCTGGGTTTTAATCAGTTCGCGGCGCAACTCACCGACGTATTGGCAACAGCTCATGCTTTGACCATGGGCAATGCCCTGCCAGTAATCGCGTACCGCCTTGTTGTAACGGCTTTTTAAATCCAGTGAATCCAGCTGGTTCAATACCTGCTCGGGGATAAGCTCAACGGGCTGGCCCATAGCGCCTTCATTACCGACCAGACTGACCCGTTGATTGAGACCCGCCTCGGAAAAATCGTCGCGCAGGCTCTCGACCGCAACTTGAGTCAAGGTCAAGGTGACCGGCGCATCGGGCCGCAGCGCGCTGGTCCAGGACAGGTTATCGGGGTCGACACCCAGGGCCTGAAGCACTTGGCCATGCACCACCTGATACAGAGTCGGCGCCGCACTGAACAAGGCCTGTACCTCGCCCAACGCGTGCTGGTTCACGTTCACTGCAGCCTGTAATCGATTAAGCAGTTCACTGGGGTACGCCGCCTCCTCAATCGCGCGGCTCAATTCGATCACAAAGCGCTCGCGGCGAGTCAAGGTACCGGGCAAGGCTGGGGGCAGCGGTACGGCAGAAGGTGTTCGGGAATCAGTCATGGCGCTCACTTTCTAAAGAAAAGAGCACCCAGTAAAACAGCGGGGGGTGGTGCAGAAGTGTTACTTATCTAAGCCCAAAAAACGGAAGATTCAGGCATTGTCCCACTGCCGGATGCGAACCCGGCAATGCTTCATGGCGTTGACGATGTGTTTCTCTACCACACTGCGCGACACCCCGAGGCGTTCGGCAATTTCAGGGTGCGACAAGCCTTCGATCTTGCGCAGCAGAAAACACTCGCGGCACGCCGCAGGCAGCTCGGCCAGGGCTTTCTGGATCATGTCCAGACGCTGGTCATGGTCCATCAATAGTTGCGGCGAGGGACTGTAAAAACGCTCTTCGCTATCCAGCACTTCCAGGGGTTCGGCCTGGCGCAAGCTGCTGCGCCGGTGGCCGTCGATTACCAGGTTGAGTGCAGTGCGGTACAAAAAAGCACGCGGCTGCGCGATCGGCTCGTCGCTTGAACGCTCCAGAACTCGCACATAAGCGTCATGCACCACATCTTCGGCCGCCTGGGCGTTGCCCAGCCTGGCACTCAAAAAGCCCACCAGTTCTCGATAGTAGTTTTCCAACGGGACTCCTGGCCGCAACAGCAGCGGCAACACTCCATGAGCGCAGAAACAGATCTAATAGGATAGCGGCGTGATGATGGCACTTTTGCAGATGTAATTTATAGTAATTCTCATATAGATTTAAACCTCGCCTGCCCAAACACCTGCGAAATATTCAGTAACAGTGCAATCGGTAAAGCGCTAAATCTCCCGCCAAATCATTCGTTTACTCAACAGCTCCCCGTGTCTGTTGCTCAGGCGACAGCGTTTGCTCCGGATTTTTGCCCCCGGCAGCACGACAACGGGCCGACCTCCATTGCCCGGAACCCCGCATGAAACGCCCTCGACAGACCCGCCGTGCGCTGCTGATCATCCCGTGTTTAATGCTGGCCGCGGCCCTCGCGGCCTGGCCCTTGCTGACACCGGGCCGCGACGCGTATGACACCGTGCCCGTCACCCGGGGCGATATCGAAAGCAGCGTCACTGCACTCGGCACCTTGCAACCCCGGCAATACGTGGATGTAGGCGCCCAGGCCAGCGGGCAAATCCACAAGATTCACGTGGACGTCGGCACCGAAGTCAAGGAAGGCCAGTTGCTGGTCGAGATCGACCCGTCCACCCAGACAGCCAAACTCGATGCCAGCCGCTTTGCCATTGATAACCTCAAGGCCCAGCTGCAGGAGCAAGGTGCCCTGCATGACCTGGCCCAACACAAATACCGGCGCCAGCAGCATCTGGCCAAGGGCGGCGCTACCCGCGAAGAGGACGTGCAGGCCGCACAGGCCGAAGTGCGCACCACCCAGGCGCGGATTGACATGTTCACTGCGCAAATCCGCCAGGCCCGGGCCAGCTTGCGCAGTGATGAAGCCGAACTGGGCTATACGCGGATCTACGCGCCCATGGCTGGCACGGTGGTGGCACTGGACGCCCGCGAAGGCCAGACCCTCAACGCCCAACAGCAAACACCGCTGATATTGCGCATCGCCAGGCTTTCACCGATGACCGTCTGGGCGCAAGTTTCGGAGGCCGACATCGGCCAGGTCAAACCGGGCATGCAGGCCTGGTTCACCACCTTGAGCGGTGGTAACCGGCGCTGGAGCAGCAACGTGCGCCAGGTACTGCCCGTACCGCCAAAGCCGCTCAACGAAACCGGCCAGGGCGGCGGCAGCCCCGCCAGCAAAAGTGGCAGTGACCGCGTGGTGCTGTACACCGTACTGCTGGATGTAGACAACCACGATCAGGCACTGATGCCGGAGATGACCACCCAGGTATTTTTTGTCGCAGGCCAGGCCAGGGACGTATTGCTGGCACCGATCGTCGCGCTGCAAGGTACCGCAGAAAGCGAGCGACAGACCGCCCACATCGTGACCACCAGCGGCAAGGTCGAGCCGCGTGAAATCCGCACTGGCATCAGCGACCGCTTGCGCGTAGAGATTATCGACGGCGTGAATGAGGGCGATCATTTACTCATCGGCCCCGCTACCGGCAACGGAGGCTGAATGCCCACTCCCCTGATCGAGCTGCAGGGTATCCGCAAGGTCTACGGCGGCCTCGACACCCCTGAGGTTCACGTACTCAAGGGCATCAGCCTGTCGATTCATGCCGGAGAATTCGTCGCCATAGTCGGAGCCTCCGGCTCGGGCAAATCGACCCTGATGAACATCCTCGGCTGCCTGGACCGCCCCACCACCGGGCGCTACCTGTTCGCGGGCGAAGATGTCGCCCGGCTGGACAGCGACGAACTGGCCTGGCTGCGCCGCGAAGCCTTCGGCTTTGTGTTCCAGGGTTATCACTTGATCCCCTCGGCCACGGCCCAGGAAAATGTCGAGATGCCTGCCATCTACGCCGGCACCCCGGCTGCCGAACGTCACGCCCGTGCAGCGGCCCTGCTCGAACGCCTGGGCCTCGCCGAGCGCACGTCCAACCGCCCGCACCAATTGTCCGGCGGCCAGCAACAGCGCGTCTCCATTGCCCGCGCCCTGATGAACGGCGGGCATATCATTCTCGCCGACGAACCCACCGGCGCCCTCGACAGCCACAGCGGCGCCGAGGTCATGACCCTGCTCGACGAACTGGCAGGCCAGGGCCACGTTGTGATCCTGATTACCCACGACCGCGAAGTCGCCGCGCGGGCCAACCGGATCATCGAAGTGCGCGACGGTGAAGTCGTCAGTGACAGCGCCGCTCAGACCCTACCTGCTGATAACCCCCGGGCCCTGCAGGCCATTGACCTGCGCAAGCGCCTGAGCGAAGGCAGCGAAGCGCGGGGGGCCTGGAAAGGCGAGCTGGTGGATGCCGTTCACGCCGCCTGGCGCGTCATGTGGATCAACCGGTTTCGCACCGCCCTGACCCTGCTCGGGATCGTCATAGGCGTGGCCTCGGTGGTGGTGATGCTGGCCGTCGGTGAAGGCAGCAAACGCCAGGTCATGGCGCAAATGGGCGCCTTCGGCTCCAATATCATTTACCTGAGCGGCATGCCGTCAAGGCCGAGAGCGCCGCTGGGCATCATCACTCTCAATGACGTGGCTGCCCTGTCGAGCTTGCCTCAGGTCAAAAGGATCATGCCGATCAATGGCGCAGAGATTGGCGTGCGTTACGGCAATGTCGACCACAGGATGTATACCGGCGGTAACGGCATCGACTTCCCGGCCATTTTCAACTGGCCGGTGGTGCAAGGCAGCTTCTTCACCCAGGCCGATGAAAACGCTGCGGCGGCCGTGGCAGTTATCGGCAAGAAGGTGCGCGATAAAGTCCTCAAGGACGTGGCCAACCCCATCGGCCAATATATCCTGCTGGAAAACGTGCCGTTTCGCGTAGTCGGTGTATTGGCCGAAAAAGGCGCCAGCTCCGGTGAATCGGACAGCGACATGCGCATCGTGGTCCCCTACTCGGCTGCCAGCGTGCGCCTGTTCGGCAGCCACAACCCCGAATACGTGGTTATCGCGGCCGCAGATGCGAGCAAGGTCAACCAGACCGAAAAGGCCATCGAGCAGTTGATGCTCAAGTTGCACCAGGGTACGCGGGATTTTGAAATAACCAACAATGCCGCGATGATCCAGGCCGAAGCCAAGACCCGCAATACCCTGTCGTTGATGCTCGGCTCGATCGCCGCCATCTCGCTGCTGGTGGGCGGGATCGGGGTGATGAATATCATGCTGATGACCGTACGCGAACGGACCCGCGAGATCGGCATCCGCATGGCCACCGGCGCCCGCCAGCGCGACATCCTGCGTCAGTTCCTGACCGAGGCCCTGATGCTCTCGGTGGTCGGTGGCGTGGCCGGCATCACCTTGGCTTTTATCGTCGGCGGCGTGCTGTTGCTGTGCGATGTGGCCGTGGCGTTCTCCCTGTTCGCAGTGCTCGGTGCCTTTACCTGCGCGCTGGCGACCGGGGTTGTTTTCGGCTTTATGCCGGCCCGCAAAGCTGCCCGGCTCGACCCGGTCACGGCCCTTACCAGTGAATGATCTTTCGATGAAGCCGTCCCTGAGCCTGATGATATTGAGCCTGCTGCTGGGCGCCTGCAGCCATTCCACACCGATGCCCCCACCTGGCGTGGCGGCCCCCGCCAGCTGGCAATCGGCACACAGCCTGCACCACCTGCAGGTCAGCCAACAACAATGGTGGAAACAGTTCGCCAGCCCCGAACTGGATCGCCTGATCAGCCAGGCGCAGGTCGGCAGCTACGATCTGGCAGCTGCAATGGCCCGTGTTCGCCAGGCCCGCTCCACTGCCGTGATTGCCGGGGCCCCCTTGTTGCCCCAAGTCCAGTTCGGCGCCGACGCCAGCCATGAAAAACTGCTACGCGGACATGGCTACAGCCAGCTGGATGCCAACGACGACAACAAGGCGCTGGATTCTTTTGGCACCCGGCTGAACGCAAGTTATGAGGTGGATTTCTGGGGTGGCAAAGCGGCAGCGCATGACAGCGCGCTACAGTCCCTGAAGGCCAGCGAGTTTGATCGCGATACTGTCGAGCTGACCCTGCTCAGTGGCGTTGCCAGCAACTACGTGCAAACCCTGGCTCTCGATGAGCAGGTACGCATTGCCCGACTCAATCTGGCCAATGCGCAAAGGGTCTTGCACGTCGTACAGACCCGGCATGACGCCGGCTCCGCCACGGCCCTGGAACTGGCCCAGCAAAAAAGCCTGGTCGCCAGCCAGCAAAGATACATTCCTTTGCTTGAACAGCAGGCCACAGAAGCGCGCATTACCCTCGCCGTTTTACTTGGCCAGCCCGTACAAAGCCTGACGCTGGGTGATACGCTTTTCTCACAACTGCACTGGCCGACCATCGGCAGTGGCCTGCCCAGCCAGTTACTCAGCCGCCGCCCGGATATCGCCAGCGCTGAAGCCAGGCTGGTCGCAGCCAGTGCCGACATCACTGTCGCCCGCGCGGCCATGCTGCCCAACCTGACCCTGAGTGCCAGCATTGGCTCAGGCGCAGACCATTTCAGCGATATCCTGCGCAGCCCGTTCTACAACCTCGGCGCCGGGCTGGCGGCGCCTATATTCAACAATGGCCGGCTCAGCGCCGAACGCGACAGAGCCACCGCCCGCCAGCAAGAGCTGCTGCAGAGCTATCGAGGGAGCATCATCAACGCCTTTGCCGACGTCGAAAAAGCCCTCAACAGCATCAGCGGCCTCGACCGCCAGCGCCAATGGCAGGATGAAGAACTCAAACAGGCGCAACTGGCCTTCGACATTGCGCAACACCGCTACAGCGTGGGTGCCGACATGCTGCTGACAGTCCTGCAAACCCAGCGCACGCTGTATCAGGCCCAGGACCTGCACGTACAACTGCGTATGGCACGGCTGCAGGCCAGTATTGCTTTGTACAAGGCATTGGGTGGCGGCTGGCTGGCTTCGGCCGGGGATTCATGATCTGCGGTCAAGAGTGCTTTGCTTGGGTAGCGGTTTTTCCGACGGTAAAGGGCGAGGATACTCAACCTCATTCTTACGCCCACCAAGGAGTTATCCATGACAGTTCCAGCATTCGGCCTCGGTACTTTTCGCCTTAAAGGCCAGGTCGTTATCGACTCGGTCAGCAACGCCCTGGACCTGGGCTATCGCGCCATAGACACCGCACAGATTTACGAAAACGAAGCTGAAGTCGGCCAGGCCATTGCCGAAAGCGGCGTGGCGCGTGACGAACTGTTTATCACCAGCAAGATTTGGGTCAGCAACTTTGCCAGCGAGAAACTGATCCCAAGCCTTGAAGACAGCCTGAAAAAACTGCGCACCGACCATCTGGACCTGACCCTGATCCATTGGCCGAGCCCTGACAATGCGGTGCCGGTTGCCGAGTTCATGGGCGCATTGCTTGAAGCCAAAAAATTGGGCCTGAGCAAACAGATTGGCGTTTCGAACTTCACTATCGCCCTGATGAAAGAAGCCATTGCCGCCGTTGGCGCCGAAAATATCGCCACCCACCAGATCGAATTGCACCCCTACCTGCAAAATCGCACAGTCGTGGAGTTCGCAAAAAGCCAGGGCATCCCTATCACCTCTTACATGACCCTGGCTTACGGTGAAGTGCTTAAGGATCCGGTGATCATGGCCATTGCCGACCGCCATAAGGCCACGCCAGCCCAAGTGACCCTGGCCTGGGCCATGCAACTGGGCTATTCGGTGATTCCGTCATCGACCAAACGCAGCAACCTTGAGAGCAACCTCAAGGCCTGCGCACTGAAACTGAGCGATGACGACATGGGCCGGATTGCCGACCTTGACCGTGGCCATCGCCTGACCAACCCGCAGAGCGTTGCGCCTGCGTGGGATTGATTCTGCCTGAGTGAAGCCCCCCCGTAGCAGCTGCCGAAGGAACACTGCAACTGTGGGAGCGAGCCTGCTCGCGAAGGTCGTTCGCGAGCAGGCTCGCTCCCACAATAGGGCTTGACATGCAACAGAGTATCTACGGGTTTGGTTATGTTTACAGACCAAAGCGCTGCAACTGCATTTCCTGCAGCCGGCTCAAGGTGCGGCGAAAGGCAAACTCAAGGTAACCCTGGGTATAGAGCTGATCCATTGGCACCTGCGCTTCGATACATACCGGCACCTTGCGGTCATAGCATTCGTCGATCAGGGCGATGAAACGTCGCACGCTGTCGTCGTATTTGGACAACTGCGGCAGCTCACGATCCCCCGCCTCGACTTTCACCGCTCCGTCTTCCGTACCCCGGGCGATTTTGCCTTCGCGCTGCTCGGCACTCAGGCACGGCACTTCACTGAGCAACATGACTTTGTAGCGATCACAGATCTCCATAAACTCAGTGGCCGCCAGCGGCTGCTCACACAATTCATGAAAATTGCACCACAGCACCCCATCACTGGCCTGCACCACGTTCAGCGAGCGATGGCCCACATCAATGGGTTGGTCAGACACCGCCTGGCCCGCGGTCAAGGATCTGAACACCGGCTCTATCGCACTCGGCCGGCCCGGCCCGGTCACCCAATAACGCTGATGAGCAATGCCGGGATGCAGGCGGTGGTCTTCAATACCGTTCACCGCCACCACCTCCATATGTTTGAGAATCGCCGTGATACCGGGAGCAAATCGGTCGCGGTTAAAACCGTGACCGTAGAGGTCGTCCGGTGGCTGGTTTGAGGTACAAACCAGCACTACGCCCTCATCGAACATGACCTGAAACAGACGCCCCAGGATGATCGCGTCGGCAATGTCATTGACGAACAGTTCGTCAAAGCACAACACCCTCACTTCCGCGCCCAGGCCTTTAGCCAGTGTCTTGAGCGGGTCCGCTGTACCGGTCAGTTGAAACAGGCGCTGATGCACCCATTGCATAAAGTGATGAAAATGCTGGCGCCGTGCGGGTACCTGCAAGCTCTGATAGAACTGATCCATCAACCAGGTCTTGCCCCGCCCCACCGGCCCCCACAAATACACGCCATTGACCGACTGTGCTCCCGAGTGCAGGGCCTCATGGCAGCGCTGCAAGGCCTGGACGGCCACCCATTGGGCGGGGTCGTGGACAAAGCCCTTGTGTTCGATGGCTTGTTGATAGGCATTAAGGGGGGACTCGACATTCATATCGAAAAATGGCTCCTGGATCAGAGATGCCAGTATGCCAGCCAGGAGACGGCCCAGGCACTTGAAAAAAACCGCGGAGCCCTCACATTGTTACCCATGTGGTAACAGAGCATTTTGCCATCAGGTATTTTTACTTTTTTAAAACCGCGTACCCTTACTCACATGACTCGTCCAATAGTTGACATTGAAACAACGGCACTTCGTACGCACCCGATTATGATAACGAGTGCCGTAACTTCTTACCGCCTCATCGGCAAATGAAGTCAGTCAGCTTTAACTCTTGATTACTTTAGAGGCCACTTATATGAAAAAACTAATCGCACTCTTTTTAGCCGGCTTTGCAACGCTGGCGGTTGCTGGTGAAACTTCTACCGTCAAGCAACCCAACGCCGAACCTTACAGCTACGGTACCAAACTGGATATCGCACGGGTAATCAGTCTGTCAACTATCCCTAAAGTTTGTGAAGTTGTACCGGCTACCATGACCTATGAAGACTCCCAAGGTCAGCGCCACACCCTTGAATATCAAGTGATGGGCGACGGTTGCAGCACGCACTGAGACTCAATGGTTGCACGCACGGATGCGACCCCCAGCCCCCTCTTTTGAGGGGGCTTTTTCGTTGGGCGCCGATCTACCGCGATGATTGTTACTGATCCGGCAAGACTGCATGGCAATCTTTTGACTTTAATCAATACGCAGCGCGCGTATTCTATGTACATCCCTCAACGCAACACTGAAACAGGGCACGGTACTTCGTGTTACGCCACTTACCCGAACGGCGTAGCAACTTCGACCGCCACCATGGCAACTGAAGTCAGTTATTCGTGATTGTTTTAAGGTCTCAAAAATGAAACGTTTGATCGCTCTTGCTCTTATTGGCTTTTCTGCTCTGGCTGCTGCTGACGAACTTCAAGTTGCGCAACAACAACCCGCCGTCGAGCATTACACTTATGCCACCGACCTGGACATTGCCAAAGTTATCAGCGTGTCACCTGCCGCCGATGTGTGTGAAGTAGTACCGGCACAAATGACCTACGAAGACCACCAGGGTCAGCGTCATATTCTTGAGTACCGCGTGATGGGCAACGGTTGCAGCAACGGCTGATATTATCGCTAGGCGCAACTATTGCGATTAAGCCCCCGTTCAACGGGGGCTTTTTTATGCAGGGCATTGCGGGATACTCTCGACACAAACCAATGGCAAGGAGCCACCCTCGATGCAGTCCCCACCCACATTCCAGACGCCGCGCCTCGTGCTGCAACCCCTGCAACTCAGCGACGCCCCGGCCATTCAGCAACGCTTTGCCCACTGGCAGGTGGTGCGCTACCTGAACGCAGTCGTGCCCTGGCCCTACCCGGACGATGGCGCACAGTGTTATGTGCGTGACGTGGCGCTGCCGGCCATGGCCCGCGGTGAAGAGTGGCACTGGACGATTCGCCTGTTGGAGCAGCCAGATGAGCTGATTGGCAGCATCAGCCTGATGGATGCCGTCGACAACAACCGGGGGTTCTGGCTGGCGCCGCAATGGCAGGGTCGGGGGTTGATGAGCGAAGCCTGCGAGGCAATCGATGCCTATTGGTTCCAGACCTTGCACCGCGCCTGCATGCGCGTGCCCAAAGCAGCGCCCAATACGGGTTCACGACGTATTTCCGAGCGGGGCGGGATGCGCTTGATCAGCAGCGAGGAGAAAGATTTCGTCAGCGGCAGGCTTGTAAGCGATCTGTGGGAAATTACCCGGGAGCAATGGTTGGCCCGGCACAACACCTGAGGTGAAAAACACCCGACCCTGTCAAAAGAAACCGATCAGGGCCGGGTAGAAACGCTCAGTGCACGATTCGTTTCAGGTGCCGAGAATCAGTCTTTCTTCTCGGAAATCACCTTACCGGTCGAATCGAAAATAATTTCGTATTCCAGGCCATCGACCTTCTTGATCCCTTCAGCCTTCCAGATACCGGCAGCCGGGTCCTGGGCTTCAATTTTCTTGATCACGGTGTAGCCATTCTTGTTCTTGAGAACTTCGACCAATTCCTTGGAGAATGCCCAGTTCGGATCAACAGGCTGAGCCATCGCTGCACCGGCACTCAACAAAGCAGCAGTAGTGATTACAGCAGCAAAGGTTTTCTTCAACATTGTCTTAACTCCATTAATTGATGTTGCGTCTGGTACTCAATGTGACTGGAACAACCGTAGCAGAGAAAAACCAGGCCATAGGGCTAAATGACATGCTTTTGACATGGCTCATGTTCTCGTTAGCTCTGGCGCGGGGTTAGAATGCGCAAAACCAGGAATAACCAATGAGTGAAACACGCCTCACAGAAGCCGAAAACGATGCCATCACCGAAGCTGCGGCTCAGTGGTGCATGCGTTTGCACGAGCCCGACTGCACCCGCCAGGAACGTGAAGCTTTTGCTGTGTGGCTGAGTGCCAACCCCCTGCACGCGCAGGAATATGAAGCGATGCTGGATATCTGGGGCATCAGCGGGTACCTGACACGCCCGTCACCCGCTCCAGCCCGGGTGGTCGCACTGCCTCCTGCACCGCGTCGCAGAACCTGGCAGCGTGTTGCCGTGGCCGCCGCCGTTACCCTGCTCGCTCTTCCCGTGGCGGCCTACAGCGGCTGGCAACTGGGCTGGCTGCCCAATGCCCATGAACGCTACAGCGCCGATGCTAGCGCGAAGACGGTGACACTGCCCGATGGCAGCCAGGTCGAGCTCAACCTGGGCACCCAGCTGACCTTCAGCAACTACAAGGATCAGCGCCGGGCGACCCTGAGCAAGGGCGAGGCCTTTTTCAAGGTCAGTCACGACGCCTCCCACCCGTTTCTGGTGCAGGCAGCTGAAGGCCAGATTCGTGTTACCGGCACCCAGTTCAATGTGTGGATGTACGAAGACCAGGTGCGGGTCACACTGCTCGAAGGTTCGGTGCTGGTCACCAGCAACAAGCGCCTGAGTGGCGACGGCCTGCGGCTGGAGCCGGGCATGCAGGCGCGTTACAAGGCGGGCGACCATGCCGCGCAAATCGGCCCGACCTCGGCTGTCACCTCCGAGCTGGCCTGGCGCAACGGCCAGCTGGTGCTGGACAACCTGTCACTGGCCGACGCCCTGCCCCTGATCAACCGCTACCTCGACACTCCCCTTGCCCTTGCCGACAGCGCCACCGGCAAGCTGCGCATTGGCGGTGTATTCAATACCCGGGAAATCGATCATCTGGTGACCTTCCTGCCCAAGGTGTTGCCGATCTATCTGAGCCGCAACGCCGATGGTCGGCCAGTGCTGAGTACCCGCCCGGCCCAGTAATGGGCCAGGGCACGCCCCTGACCATTAACAAAATTTAATAATCGCTCCAACCCCCCGCCCACACTGGTCGCGAACGCGATTGAGACGAATTCACGACAAAATTTCTACATTTGAATGTTCATGATTTCTGTCGCTCATTCGTCTAGTTAAGTAAGAGCATTTTTTTCTTTTCCTGATCAGGCTCTGAAAAGGAGTTTTTTGCATGCATAACCAGCAAATACCATCGGATGGTAGAAACCCGCATCGCGAAGCCACTTTCCAGTCCGATCCCGGGCTGCTGGAAGCGCTCGCGCCCTTGCAAGGCAATGAACGGATCCGCCACTTGCTCAAGTGTTTCGGGCTGCGTACCAGCCTGGTGCGGCTCAAGGTCATTGACGCGCTGCTGACGGCTGCCGGCAATGATCGCAGGCTGGGGGTGCGCGGCATGCACAGCCACTTGCAGGCGCTGGATATCCCGCTGTCGTTCCTGAGTGTGCGCGAGGTACTCAAGCGCCTGTGCAGCGAAGGGGTTGTGGTACTCAACAGCGACAAGAGCTACAGCCTGCATCCACAGGCTGAAGCCGTATTGACCGGCAAGATCGAGGCTTAGATCTTGGTCTTGCGGCGCATGACGCCGTTGATCACGACCACGATCACGGCCACGCCGATGGCGATGTACTGGAACATTTTCTCGGTGATCATGCCGGCGTTTTGCATGTACGAAAGACCAAACATGATTCCAAGAACCACCAGTGAAATCAAAATCGAGTATTTCAAGCGCTGCGAAGGGGTCATAACCTGTTCCTGAAAGTAAGGCAAAAAACATTTCGAAAAATGTAGTCAAGATTTCGAGAGGGCGAGCTGGGCCCGCCTTGAACCGCGGGCCATATTACACTGCAATCAGCCTTTAGCTGCCCACAGGTCGACGAAACCCGCTTGCGGGGCGCGCGCAAAGCTCCACCAACCAGTCCACAAACACCCGCACCCGTGGCGACAACTGCCGATGTTGCGGGTACAAGGCGGTAAGCGCCAGACGCGGTGGCAAGCAGTCACTGAGCACTTCTTGCAAACGCCCCTCACGCAGCAGTTGCGCAACATGGTAATGCGGCGTTTGCACCAGCCCGTACCCCGCCACACACGCCGCCAGGTACCCCTCTGCACTGTTGACCGCAAGCCGTTTGGGCAAGTCGGGCAGACGCACCTGGTCACCCACCTGGAATTCCAGCCCGTAGCGCTTGCCCGACACGCTGGAAAAATACTCCACCACCTGATGCCCGCTCAAGTCGTCGAGTGATTGCGGCACGCCGTGGGCGAGCAAATACGCCGGGCTGGCGCACGTCACCTGATCCATCTGCACCAGCGGTCGTGCCACCAGCGAATCGTCCATGGTCAGGCCACCGCGAATCACGCAGTCCACACCTTCACGAATCAGGTCGACCGGGCGATCGTTGAGGCCAACTTCCAGCTCGATCTGCGGGTAGCGGTCGGTGAATTCCGGCAACGCCGGCAACACCACCAGACGCCCCACGGCAGCAGGCATTTCGACCCGCAGCGTGCCCTTGGGCTGGCTGCTGCGAAACAGCCCTTCGGCCTCCTCGAGATCCGCCAGCAGGAGGACGCAACGCTGGTAATACGCGACGCCGTCCAGGGTCGGGCTGACCTGGCGCGTGGTGCGGTGCAGCAGTTGCACACCCAGGTGTGCTTCCAGTTGTTTGATCAGCACTGTCACTGAGGCACGAGGCATTTGCAGGCTGTCGGCAGCCTTGGCAAAGCCGCCCAACTCAACGATGCGAGTGAACACCAGCATCGCGTCGAAACGGTCCATACCCCCTCCATTATTTAGAAAATACGAACAGTGATGGTGCTTTTACCCGGTTTATCTTGCCGCTGTCGAGGTCAAGAATAGCCCTACCCCTTCAGGAGCACTTCACATGCACACTCGCCAACTGGGTCAAAACGGCCCGCAAGTCAGCGCTATTGGTCTGGGCTGCATGGGCATGACGGACTTCTATACCACCGGCAGCGATACCCGCGAAGCTGTGGCCACCCTGCACCGCGCGCTGGAACTGGGCATCAACCTGCTCGACACTGCCGATATCTACGGTCCGCACAGCAACGAACAACTGATCGGCGAGGCGATTCGAGGTAAACGCGACCAGGTGTTTCTGGCCAGCAAATTCGGCATTGTGCGTGACCCGGCCAACCCGGCCTTTCGCGGCGTAAATGGTCGCCCCGACTACATCCACCAGGCCATCGACGGCAGCCTCAAGCGCCTGGGGGTCGAGACGCTCGACCTGTACTACCAGCACCGTATGGACCCGAACGTGCCGATTGAAGAAACAGTCGGTGCGATGGCGGAGCTGGTCAGGGCGGGCAAGGTACGTTATCTGGGGCTGAGCGAAGCGTCGGCGGCCACCCTTGAACGTGCGCACAAGGTGCATCCGATCAGCGCACTGCAAAGTGAATATTCGCTGTGGAGCCGCGACCAGGAAGGTAATGGCTGCCTTGAGGCTTGTCGTCGACTGGGGGTCGCCTTTGTACCCTACAGCCCGCTGGGTCGGGGGTTTTTGACCGGTGCACTGAAATCAGCAGACGACTTTGCCATCGATGACTTCCGCCGTTTCAGCCCGCGCTTCCAGGGTGAGAACTTCGGCAAAAACCTGCTGCTGGTCGAGCAAGTGCAAACACTTGCCGCCGAAAAAGGCGTGACGGCCGGGCAACTGGCGCTGGCCTGGGTACTGGCACAGGGCGATCACTTGATCCCGATCCCGGGCACCAAGCAACGCAAGTATCTGGAAGAGAATGTGGGAGCGCTGGAGGTCAAACTGAGCGTCAGCGAGCTGGCCGCACTGCAAGCCATTTTCCCGGCCAGCGCCGTGGCCGGGTTGCGCTATGCCGAAGCAACGATGAAGCAGCTCACACTCTGAGACTGCACTTCCTTTACCCTATCCTGTGGGAGCGAGCCTGCTCGCGATACAGGCAAACCGCGTCGTCTGTTTCGCGAGCAGGCTCGCTCCCGCACCATCAGGTCATTTCACAGCACGTCAGAAATCCCGTTTGTAGAAGATATCCAGCGAGCTCGCAAAGCCGCTGGCCACTTCCACATACACGCGCTTGCTCAGCTTGTAGCGCAAGGCAATGGTGCTGGCAGGTTCAAACACACCCACGCCGTAACGCACGCTCAGCCGCTCGTTGATCTTGCCGCTGGCGACGACCGCCGTGCTGTTGCCCGTGCCTTCAGTATCAAGTTCAAAGTCCTTGAGCCCCAGGTGGCTGGCCAGGCTGGTGGTAATCCCCGAGCTGCCCATCAAGCCCAGACCCAAGGCCGCCTGTGCCAACAAGTTTTCATCTTCCCCGGTGCCCGACAGCGGACGCCCAAGAATCAGGTAGGACAACGCCTGCTCCTGACTCATGGCCGGCTCCGAGAAGATTTGCGTGGTGGGCTGTTCCGCACTGCCTGTCAGGCGAATCCCGGCAATCACATCATCGGTCTGGCGCACGGCTTCGATGTCCAGATACGGCTGGTCTATCGGCCCGGCAAACAACAAGCGTGCCCGGCGAATGGTCAGCTTCTGGCCATAGGCACGGTAGCGGCCATTATTCAGGCGCAGCTCGCCACGAGTGTCCATATTGTTGCCAATATGGACCTGCCCCGCCAGATCGGCGTTCAGACCAAAGCCCGAGAACGTCAGCAACTCCTGCCCCACCACCACGTTGATATCCATGTCGACCTGCATCGGCGGCGCTTCGTCCGCCGTCTGCTGGCCCACGATAACCGTGTCATCCGAGACCTTGACCGTCGAAGGCGGCAATTCACGCACCACGATTTCGCCTTTGGGTACGTTCACCGTACCGGCGATCAACAACGTGTTGTCCGGATTGAGGGAGATTTTCAGGTCCGGAGCGACTTCCAGCTTGGCATAGGGCTCGACGGTCACCGGCAGATTGTTGCCCTTGACCAGCACATTGACCGCCACCGCCTGGCCCCAGGCAACATTGCCGCTGACGCTGCCCTGGCCTTTTTCACCACTGGTCCAGCCGCCATTGATCTGCGCCGTTTCACCGTTGATGGCCAGCGTAAGCTGCACATTTTCAAAGTTGGTCGGCAACTCCGGCCCCGAAATCTCACCGCCGGTCAGCGCCACATTGCCGTTGACATGGGGCGACAGCAAAGCACCCGAGAGGGTGCCGGAGCCGTTGAGCTGGCCGGTAAGTTTTTCCACCATCGGCGCGAACGGACGAATCATCGACACATCCAGCCCGGTGAGGCGGAATTCACCGGTAATGGGCTTGCTCTTGGGCAGCGGATTGATCCGCGCTGCCAGCATCAACTGCCCCAGCTTGCCACCATCGAAATCAAGGCGCGATTCAACCCGGTTAGGGGTCAGGTTGCTGGTCAGCTTGAACGCCTGATACGGGAAGTCCAGCCATTGACCTTTGTCTCTGAAGCGCAACGTGCCGCCACTGGCATCGACCACGACCTGGCCTTTAGGTCCGCTGGCAGGCAAGTCCAGGGTCAGGTCGGCATTGAGCTGACCCTGCCACTGGAAGTCCTTGGGAAACCACTCGGCCAGGCTATCGAGGGGGAACTGTTTAAGGTGCAAACGCAGTTTCGGGTCCGGCACCAGGCGCTGCTCTTCGCTGCACAAACTCGCCGGCCCGGAGAGCCAGCACTGCGCCCCCAGGTTGAGCCGGCCATCGGCCAGCCGCTCCAGACGCGCCGGGTTTTGCAGCACCCAGGCCTGGCCGCCGGCCTTGATGTCACCACTGACCAGTCGCCCGCGCCAGTTGTCCTTGTCCAGGCCGCCATCCAGAGCCAAAGCCAGTTGCAACATGGGCCCTTGCAAATCCAGTTTGAGTTGCTGGCGCTTGATATCACCACTGCCGTTGGCAGTCAGTACACCCAACTGCGTGTCACCCGCGCGGATGCCGCTGCCCTTTAGATCGATGCGGCCGCGCTGATTGCGGTCGAGGCTGGCATCCAGGGTCAGGTTTTGCAGATGATTGTCGGCAAATGCCAATTGCTGGCCATTGAGCGCCACTTTGCCTTGCGGTGCCTTGAGGGTTCCGCCTACATCGACACTGCCTTTGAGCTGACCGCGCAGTTCAGGCCAGAGCTGCCCCAGGCGCGGCATATTGAGATCAAGCCGGGCCTTGATTTGCTCCTGCAAACTGGCGGTGCCATTGATGCGGTTATCGCCCAGGCGAATATCCAGTGCACTGACCGTCCAGGCTTCACCCGCACCACTGGCCTTGGCTTGCAGCACGGCGGGCAGGCCACGCAAACGGCCCTTGAGGTCGAGGTTGGCATCCAGTTCCAGGCGCTCATTTTTGAACGAGCCCTTGCTGCGCAAAGGGCCTGCCAGCGTACCCGGCAACTCGGCCACCCAGTACGCCGGGTTGAGCGCGCTCAAGTCCAGCGCCGTGTCCCAGACCACGCCATCGGCGAACTGCAGATTGACATGCCCCTCGGCTTTACCCTGCCCGGCAACCAGCTTCAGTTGCGGTAAGAAGATCTTGCCCAGATCGCCACTGAACGGGCTGCTCAGGCTGAACTTGCCGGCCGGGCCGTCCAGATCCGCCTTGAAGTTACCCAGGTAATTGCCATCACGGTAAGACACTTCGCCGATAAAGGTGCGCACGTCCACATCAGGTTTGGCGATCAGCGGATACAGGTTGTGCCAGGGAAATTCCAGCCAGTCGATTTTGGCCTCGGCGCTCAAACCTTCATGCCAGTCCACTTGCCCCGACAGTTTCAGACGCTTTTGGGAGTTGGCCGCAAGATCCAGTGCGGCGATCTGCGCGCCCTTGGCGTCCACACGGCCTTTGAGCAGCAGGTTTACCGGCTCTTGTTCCGCAGGCAATGTGGCGCTGCCATTCAATTCATAACCGTTTTCAAGATCGCCTTTGGCCGTCAGCAGGAGCTGATTGAGCACCAGGGTGTCCGGCAGATCGGGGCTGGCTTTGAACGGTTCGGCGGTAATTTTCAATTGCGCCGGCAAGTTGTCGGCCAAAGGCTGAAGTTCGCCCGTCAGGTGCGCATTGATGTAACCCGTGGTGTCGGCTGCCAGGTTCAGGGTAGTTCGTAAATTGCCATCAACCTTGAGCGCGATCGCCAGGGGTTTGCCATCCGGAGCTGGCAGGCTGACGTTACCTTGCAAGGTAAGCGGCCAGTCACCATTGGGTTGCAGCAGGCCGGACAGCTCAACATTGAGGTCTTCGCGCTCGACCTGCACCGAGTCGATCTGCAAGCCCTTGGCCGTCCACTGCGCCGACATCTGCATGCCCTTGAGCTGCTCGATGCCGTTGAACAGCACATTGCCGACCTTGACCACGCCCACTTCAATCGCCAACGGCAACTTCAGCTCCGGCAGGCTGACAGGCCCGCTGCTGCTGTCTTCGCTCGGCGGGAACTGCAGGCTGATCTGCTCGGCCTGCAATTGATCGATACACAACGTCATGCGAGTCAGACAGCCCGGTGACCAGGCGAAAATCGGCCGGCTTACCTCCACCCGACTGCTGCCCTGCTCCCACAACAAGTGATCGGCGCCCCACTGGCCGCCCAGGCGCCCGGCAAAATGATCAACCTGCAGCCCCGGCACTTGCTCCAGCACCCAGCGGCTGCCGGCTTGCGTACCCAGAATCACGGCTACGCTGGCAACCACCAGCAGCACCAATGCCAGCAGCACCAGCCCGGCTATTTTCAAACCACGAATCACAGTTCCGGCCCCATCGAAAAGTGCAAACGGACACCGCCGTCGTCATCCAGCGCATGGGCCAGATCCAGACGTATCGGGCCAACCGGCGAGATCCAGCGGATACCCACGCCGACCCCGGTTTTCAAACTCGGGAAGTCCAGTGTGTTGAACGCGTTGCCCTGATCGACAAAGGTCGCCCAGCGCCATTTTTCTGCGAACTGATATTGATACTCCAGGCTGCCGGCGAGCATATAGCGCCCGCCGATACGATCACCGTCGGAGTTTTTTGGCGACAGGCTCTGGTAATCGTACCCGCGCACGCTCTGGTCACCACCGGCGAAAAAGCGCAAGGACGGCGGAATCGACTTGTAGCCATTGGTGGCACTGCCGCCAAACTGGATACGGCCCAAAAAGCGGTGTTTTTCCCACAGGGTGGTCAACGCCTTGAACTGCACATCGCCATGCAGCAGGTTGGTATCGGACATCAGCCCTTGCTTGGCCACTTGCATGTCCGTGGTCACGCTGTAGCCGTGACTGGGGTCGATACGGTTGTCGCTGCGCAGTACCGAGTAACTGACGCCCGGCATCAGCAGGGTACTCAGGCCCGAGTCATCGCCCAGACGGTATTCTTCGTGCTGCCATTTGAGCGAGATGATGCGCGTCCAGCCGTTGTCCAGCTTGCTGTGCCACTCCGGGCCGACCGTGAGCAGCTTGCTCAAGGTGTCGGTGTTGGCGATTTCTTCGTTTTGATAACCGGCGGCAAGACGCAGCTTGTCGGTGAGCGGTGGGTCCAGCGGGATGTCATACCAGGCACCGACGTTTTGCTTGGGCTGGGAGATTTCCGACTCAAAGCCGTAGCTGTCGCCGCGCGGGTTGCCCCAGTGGCGCATCCAGCTGGCCTTGCCGCGGGCACCGGTATCGGTCGAGTAACCCAGACCCAGGGTCATGGTGCGCGGCTTGCGGGTTTCCAGATCGACGTCGACCGGGATCACCTGCCCCACCGCAGTACTCGGCGCGGCATCGACGCGCACGACTTCAAAGTAGCCACTGCTTTGCAGATTCTGATTGAGCTCGGCGACCAGCTCCGAGTCATAAGGGGTATCCGGGGTAAACGGCACCATGCGTTGCAGCAAGGTCTGGTCAAAAGGGGCATCGCCGGCAAAACTGACTTTGCCAAGCAAAAAACGCGGCCCGCTTTCGTAGACCAGATTGATATCGGCATACCCGCCTTTAGGGTCGACCAGCAGCTCGTGCTGAGTGAATTTGCCATTGAAAAAACCGTAACGCAGGGCACGGTTCTGGATCAGGCGCTTGGCGTCTTCGTAGTTGCCCTGATTGAGCACCGCGCCGGGTTTGAGATCATCGCTGGCCGGTATCTGAAAGGCCTTGAGCGAAGCGGCCGGGCCTTCGACACGCACGTTGACGTTGCGCAGATGCACCGGCTCGCCGGGATCGATACTCAACACCAGACGCGGCGGATCGCCGGGCTTGACCTCGGTTTCTATGGAGGGCTGGTAGTAACCCAAGGCCTGGGAAGCCTTTAAAGCCTGCTCCTGCGCGCCACGCTGAAAACGCAAAAGCGCTTTCTCGTCACGATCGCCGAGGCTGCCTATATAGCCTTCCACGTTGGCCTTGAGGGCGTCGTTTGCCGGTTTGACCTTGACCACCAACTCGCTTTGGGCAAACGCCGCAAAACTGCTGAGCAGCAGGACAACACCACTGGTAAATCTTCCTGGGAACGTCATAGGCGCGGATGCTATCACGGGCTGGGGTGCTCATAGAGCGCGCCAACGGGCAAAAAGTTCGTGTTCAAACCGTTGCGGTATGTGACACCTGCGGATTGGCATGGAAGAACACATGCTCTATCACGGGCCCCACCGCAACTTCCCCGATCTCCACATAGCCCTGGCGCTTGTAGAATTCCAGGTAATGCGGGTTGCCGGTGTCGAGCACCACACCTTCGGAATGCTCGTCTTCGGCGCACCAATTATGCACCGCTTCAAGCAACTGTTCGCCGTAATGCAGCCCCTGGAATTCGGGATGAATACCCAGCAACGGCAGCATATGCACGGCATCTCCCGGCACGCAGGCCTGCACGGCCTGGTGATAGTCCAGATAGCGCCGCGTGCAGTTCAGACCGGCGCTGAGCACCATGCGCAGCTGCCAGGCCCAGCTTTCGGTAATCCCCAGGCGCCGCTGCGGCGGGGCAATCAGGGCAATGCCCACCAGACGGTCATTGACCAGCAACCCCAGCGCCGGCAAGTCCTGAAAAAAATGCTGCCTGACCAGCTCCCGCACCGTCGCGCGAACCCGTTGTTCGTAACCGCTGCGCTCGGCGTTGAACAGAAAGCGGAATGTCGGCTCATGGCGATAGGCCTGATACAGCAAGGAGCGCGCTTCTCTTGAATAGCCACTGTCAAGCAACTGGATCTGACTGGTGGCGTTCGGCGTTTGCGTCATGCGATCAACTCCCCGGCGCGGCCTCGATAGCGGCGCTTCTAATGCGTACGAACCCCCGAGGGCCACAACAGTTCCATCGTGGCCGAATGCATCCTACGTTAGCAGTGCATTTGCTCCACTGCACGCTGGCCGCCAGGGCGTCAGTCCGCTAGCATCGCAGTTTTGCTCAGGACTGCCCGCCCATGAAAATCGTTTCATTCAACATCAATGGCCTGCGCGCTCGGCCACATCAGCTGGCAGCGCTGATCGAGAAACATCAGCCTGACGTGATCGGCCTGCAGGAAACCAAGGTCCATGACGACCAGTTCCCCCTCGCTGACATCGAAGCCTTGGGCTATCACGTGCACTTCCATGGCCAAAAAGGCCATTACGGCGTCGCCCTGCTTTCGCGCCAGGCGCCCCTGGAACTGCACAAGGGTTTTGCCAGCGATGAAGAAGACGCTCAGCGCCGGTTTATCTGGGGCACCTACGCTGACGAAAACGGCCAGCCGGTGACCATCATGAATGGCTACTTCCCACAGGGCGAAAACCGCGATCACCCCACCAAATTCCCGGCCAAACAGCGCTTCTACAGCGATCTGCAGCAGCTGCTTGAAAGCCGGTTCAGCAATGAACAACCGCTGGTGGTAATGGGCGACATCAATATCTCGCCCCAGGACTGCGACATCGGCATCGGCCCGGACAACGCCAAGCGCTGGCTGAAAACCGGCAAGTGCAGCTTTTTGCCGGAAGAGCGCGAGTGGCTGGAGCGCCTCAAGGGCTGGGGCCTGGTCGACAGCTTTCGCTACCTGCACCCGGACGTGGCCGACCGGTTCAGCTGGTTTGACTACCGCAGCCGTGGTTTTGAAGACGAGCCCAAGCGTGGCCTGCGCATTGACGTGATCCTTGCTTCCCGGGGGCTGGTGCCACGAATCAAGGCAGCGGGTGTCGACTACGACCTGCGCGGCATGGAAAAACCCTCGGATCATGCGCCGATCTGGCTGGAATTGAGCTAGTCATCTGTAGTCGCTGAGGAGCGAAGCGAGGCTGTGATGGGCTGCGAAGCAGCCGCCTTTTTTGAAGGCCCTGCGGACCTTTTCGCAGCCTCGCTTCGCTCCTCAGCGGCTACAGTCCAAGTACCCTGTCATCGGCTTGAAACCTTTCTGACTTAAATTGCAGACCTTTCTACGGCCCCAGGAAGGTGCTTTCTTATGCTGCGCTTTTTGTCGTTGACTTTGTTATGCGCAGTAACCAGCCTGACAATGGCGGCCGACCTGCGTATCCAGGGCTCCAACACCATCGGCGCCAACCTGGGCCCGGCACTGGTCAGCGCGATGCTCGCCGAGCAAGGCCTGCATGACATCCACAGTGTCCCGGTTGTCCCGCCCAACGAGCACAGCATTGTCGGCACCACGGCGCAGGGCCAGCAGATACGTGTGGATGTCTCTGCCCACGGCTCGGGTACCGGCTTCACTGCACTGGCCACCGGGCATGCGGACCTGGTGGCTTCCTCGCGCCCCATCAAGGACCGCGAACTGGTCGACCTCGAGCGTCTGGGCGACCTGAAAAGCCCGAACGCCGAACAAGTGATTGCCATCGATGGCCTGGCGATCATTCTCCATCCGCACAACCCGCTCAATCAGCTCAATACCGAGCAACTGGCACAGGTTTTCAGCGGCCAGATCAGCCAATGGGAGCAGTTGGGCGGGACCGGCGGGGCCATTCATTTATATGCCCGCGATGCTCAGTCCGGCACCTGGGAGACCTTTAAAGAGCTGGTCTTGAACCGCTACGCACAGCCCTTGAGCAGTACGGCGCAGCGTTTCGAATCCAGCGAAGAGCTATCCGACGCCGTCAGTCATGACCCGCAATCCATTGGTTTTATCGGCCTGCCGTATATCCGTAAGGCCAAAGCCGTGGCCATTGTCGATGGTGCATCGCAACCCATGCTGCCGCTTACCAGCCTGATCGCCAGCGAGGACTACCCATTGTCCCGGCGCCTGTTCTTTTATCTGCCCCCGGCTGCAAACAATCCCTGGGCCAAAGCGCTGGTTAACTTCACCCAGAGCCCTCAAGGTCAGACCATCGTCGGGCAAAACGGTTTCGTCGCCCAAAGCGTGCAGGCGGACAGCGTGCTCCCGGGCGCGCACATGCCGCAGGCGTATCAGGCGCTGACCCGGGAGGCGCAGCGCTTGTCTGTCAACTTCCGTTTTGAAGAAGGCAGCGCCTCCCTGGATAACAAGGCGCGTCAGGACTTGCTGCGGGTGGTCGACTACCTGAGCGCCCACGGCAAGCTCGACAGGCAGATCACGCTGGTGGGTTTCGGCGACGCCAAGGATGACCCGGAGCGGGCGCAACTGCTGTCCAAGTTGCGAGCGATGGCAGTGCGTCGCGAGCTGGTAAAAAGTGGCGTGGTGCCGAGGGAAATTCGTGGTTATGGTGCACAAATGCCGGTGGCAGCCAATATCGAAGATGAAGGGCGCCTGAAGAATCGTCGGGTTGAGGTGTGGGTTTATTGACTGCGCTAGATCAAAAGCGCCCTAACCCCTAACTGTAGCGGCTCGCTTTTGAAAACATGTGGGCTCGCATTCAACGGCATTTCTGGGATTACGGCTTACAACCCCACTATACGAAGTATTTCCTGCCCCCTAGATCAGACCGCCCCGACTGCGCCCGAGTGCATGATCCTGCGACTTTTCACGCCCCCTGTTTTCCCGGCGCCGGAAGAGGCTCGGGTTGCTCGTACTGCTGTGGAGTCAATCATCCAGGTCTGCAGGTCAATTAACCCCTGTTCGTTGAGCTTGATATGGAGTCGTTTGAGCATCTGGTCAAACGCTCCACGATTACGCCAATCACGAAAACGCTGATAAACCGTCGACCACGGGCCGAAGCGCTCAGGCATATCGCGCCAAGCGGTGCCTGAACAGAGCACCCAAAGTACACCGTTGAGCATCAAGCGATCGTCTGTTCGTGGACGCCCGCCACGACGAGGTTCATCGAAGATATCTGCAACCAAATCCCAGGCTGCATCGGGGAGTTCGTAACGTTTGGCCATAGTGGGCTCCTGCCTTTGATGGTCCGGACTTTACTGAATCTCGATGCTGATGGGTTTCAAATTAATTTCGGCTGATTTCGTACAAAACCTGAGATGTTCATTTTTCGAGTAGAGTCCAGCGGGCAGTGGAAAACTGCTACCTACTTTGCTTTGGGCCGTCTTCGTTGTCGGGGCAGGCGTTGCAGCCGGAGCCTTGTTCGGTGTGCTTTCAGTCCTCTCGCCGTCTAAGCCTCGGTGAAACGATGACGAATAGCTTGAGTCGCTCAAAGAAGGTCGTAACAAGCGGACGACATGATCGTTGACCCGATCCGGGCACTGTCATGGAGTTAGGGCAGTGCGTTTCGGGCACTTAGTTAACGGGTGCCAGGTAGGCCTGGGGTAAAGGTTTTGCCTGCTTCGACACATTCCGCAAGGCGTTATGGAAAGCCATAGCCAGTGATTCCGCGCCAAGCGGCTTGACGAAATAGCCGTCATGTATTTCTTCAAATTTATATTATAAAAAGTTGATTCAAGAGGAGCGCATCATGTCACCGGCACACAGCGAAGGCGATCCCGGCACCAGCCACAGCGATTATTTACCGCCGGCACCACTGATCATTCCCGAGATCAGGCTTCCTTTCGCCGGTCCGCCACCACGCTCCGACAGCGATCAGTTGCGCACGCATGCTCTCGCTTGGGCGCAACAATACGGCTTGATTGGCCGCCGAGGCGCGCATCGATTGAGCACCACTGCGCTGCTCGAACTGGGGATGGCGTTGTGCGGGCGAGCCCCCACGCACCGAGCCGAGATTCTGGTGTGCTGGTATCTGTGGGCGCTCACTCTCGATGACCGCATCGATGATGGACCCTGGGCGGAAAACGGTGCGTTGGAGCGTTTCATCAGCGCAGTGCAGGATTTGACCGAAAGCGGCGCTGCTGATCCCTCGGGAGAAATCAGCCAATTTGATGACCCAATGCTCGCTGTTCTGGTCGATGATCTGTGGCCTCGAACCAAGTGCTTGGGGGGTAAACGTTGGCAGCATAGGCTCGAGCGGCATTTGATCCAACATCTGCGTGCGCAGGCGACGCTGGTACGAATGCGCGATACCCACACCGGGCTCACGCTGGCCGAGTATCTGCCGCTGCGCCGGGATTCGTTCGGGGCACTGTTCTTCTTTGATCTCATCGATGCGGCCGAAACTCTCGACCCGTACGAGCATTCAGTAGACATTGAATGGTGGAGCACATTGCGTGAGCACGGTGCCGATATCATTGCCTGGACGAACGATATCCATTCGATTGCCAAAGATGTGGTGTGTGGTGAGCGCTTCAACCTGGTGTCGATACTGGCGGACACCGCTGGCACTGACTGGCCTATCGCGATCGAATCCGCACATCGGATGGTGAACACGGCGGTCGCGCAGTTCACTGCGGTCGCCGCTCAGCATAAAAATCACCGATCGTGCGCCGCAACCGACCCGAATCGGCTGCGTCAGGTTGTACGGGCAGCGTGCGACTGGCACGGGAACGTTTCTCGCTATCACCTGCATACGGCCGACTCCACGGCACAGGACAACCGGCAAGTGGATCTGACACTTACCCCTCCGACCCTGAAATCCCGGCAGTTCGAGATTGACCCCTACCCATTGTATGAGCGTTTACGTACCACTTTACCGATCGTTTACGACGAGCCCACAGATGTGTGGCTGGTCAGTCGGCATGTGGATGTCAAAGCCGCACTGACCCATCCAGGGGCGAGCAACAACAACTACACCTGGCAGATTGGACCGCTGCTGGGACACACTATTGTCACTATGGACGGCTGTGAACACGCTCAGCACCGAGCGTTGCTAAGCCCATCGTTCCGCAACAAGGCCCTCGCAGCGCTCGAAGCATCCATCACCTCGGTGGCCACAGACCTGCTGACGCACATGCGCGGCCAACCCCAAGTGGATCTCATTGCCGATTTCACCGCAGCGCTACCAGTGCGGGTGATGGCTCACGTGCTGGGTCTCCCGGCTGAAACCCGCGAGGAGGTGGAGCGGCTAAAGAGCTGGTGTGCCATCGGCTTTGCATACATGGGCAACTATCGACAGGATCCGGCACTGTTGACCGGCGGGTTATCCAACCGAGACAGTTTCTACGACTTCCTACAGCCACACATCGACGCCCGCCGTGCTGCACCCACAGACGATTTGATCTCGCAGCTCCTGGCGGCACGGATTGACGGTCAGCCGTTGTCCGAGACGTTCGTCCGGTCCTACTGCGCGATCCTGATGACTGCAGGCAGCGAGACAAGTCACGGTGCCCTGGCCAATCTCATTGTCAACCTGTTGAGCGAGCCCGGGGTCAAGGATGCGGTGATGGCTAATCCGGACTTGATGGATAATGCGCTCGCCGAAACCCTGCGACGCAACCCTCCTTTGCAACTCGTACTCAGGGAGGCCCGTGAATCGCTGGAACTGCCGTCGGGAACTGTTCCTTCTGGCGCGACCCTGGCCTGCCTTATCGGTTCGGCCAACCGTGATCCAGACCAATTCACCGACCCGGACGCCTTCAATTTGTCGCGCACCGACCAAGCGACAAGTCATTTCGCCTTCGGCGCAGGACGTCACTTCTGTCTAGGATCGATGCTGGCACGGATGGAGATCACGATCAGCGCTCGCATGCTGCTACAGACCTTTCCAAACGTGCGCTGGGCTCCGGGGTTTCAGCCCACTGAACGTGGATTCCTCAACCGCTGCCCTGATCGACTGGAGGTCCTACTGTGAGTACTACTGACACCGTCGAGGAGGCCGGCTACACCAGCAGCTATCTCGCTGACCAGCACGCGGGCCAATTGGCACGGCTCCGTACCCTGGAGGATGCCTTTGACCCGTTGAGTCAAAAGATTTTTGATCAACTAGATATTCCGGGCACATCTACCATCCTCGATCTAGGCGCCGGTGCCGGATCGCTCGCTCGCTGGCTGACCACGCGATATCCCGACGCGACTGTCACCGCCACCGACATCGACACCCGATTCCTTACCGATATACCCGGTATTCAGGTAATTACCCATAATGCCAAGACCGATGATTTTCCTGCTGCCTCCTTTGACGTGGTGCACGCTCGGGCGCTTCTGTGTCACCTTGCCGAACGCGAAGACATATTGACGCGAGCCGTCACCTGGGTCCGCCCAGGCGGCTGGTTGGTGATCGAGGACGTGAGCCTACAACCGAGCCTGAGCACTGCAAACCCGCTGTTGCGAAAAGTAGCCCAAGCCGGAATCACTCTCCTGGAGCAGTCCATTGGTTCCGACATGCTCTGGGCCGATACTCTCCCGGACCTGTTACGTGATCGGGGGCTGTCCAATATTGGGCATCGCACCCTCGAAGGCCGAATCGGTGACAACAGCCCAGCCGATACTTTCTGGGCTGCAACCACCGCACAGGCTGGGCCAACGCTGCTGAAACTCGAGTTACTCACCCAGAACGACCTAGATGCCATGGCCAACATGCGTGCCGATCCAGAGTTCTGCGACGCAGCTTTGACATTAGTCAGCGCTTGGGGGCAAGTTCTTTAACTTGGGTAGAAAGGCGTAGCGCCCCCCTCGCACACCAACAACCGTGAGCGGGGTGCAGGCGGGCGCGTAATTGCACCAAAGGGAGTACAGAATGACCAGTGACGTAGTGTTAGTTGACGCACAAGATGTGCAGATCGGTGTTTGTGACAAGCGTGTCGCACACCTGGGAGCGGGACAGCTTCATCGCGCATTTTCGGTGCATCTAATCGACAGTTGCGGACGTCATCTACTTCAGCGTCGTGCTGCAGATAAAATGCTTTGGCCAGGTTTCTGGTCGAATGCTTGCTGCAGCCATCCGGCACCTGGCGAGACTATTATGGATGCCGCGTCTCGTCGTCTGCGCGAAGAATTAGGAATCTCTGCCTCCTGCCTCTTTCTATATAGTTTTGAGTACCATGCTCGCTTTGGTTCGATCGGTGCAGAGCATGAATTATGTCATGTATTGGTTGCTCAATCTGACGCGGTGGTCTCGCCAGCGACTGCAGAAGTCAGCGAGATCAAGTGGCAGACCCGAGCCGAAATATCAGTGCAACTTTCAGACCCGCAAGCGCATTTCACGCCCTGGTTTCGAATGGAGTGGCGTCACCTTCTATCGGAGTTTCCTTCGTTCGATACACCAACATTGCAGGAATAAATGCATGCGGCCTCAAGAGCACTGACAAATCTGCTCCCCTGCCTTTGGGAGTGTATGGACCGGGGTGAGTGCCTTTTGCCCTAGCCTGCATACTTATCCAGCTCAAACTTGCCCACCGCCGCCCGATGCACTTCGTCCGGGCCATCCGCCAGGCGCAGCGTGCGCTGCATGGCGTACATATAAGCGAGCGGGAAATCTGCCGAAACCCCTGCCCCGCCATGCATCTGAATGGCCCGGTCAATCACCTTCAAGGCAACGTTGGGGGCGACAACCTTGATCTGGGCGATTTCACTTCTGGCTACCTTATTGCCCACCGTGTCCATCATATACGCAGCCTTGAGGGTCAACAGACGCGCCATGTCGATTTCCATGCGCGAGTCGGCGATTTTGTCGATATTGCCCCCCAGTCGTGCCAGCGGTTTACCGAACGCAGTACGGGCCAGCGAACGTTTGCACATTAATTCCAAGGCCCGCTCAGCCATGCCGATCGAGCGCATGCAGTGGTGAATCCGCCCCGGCCCAAGGCGCCCCTGAGCTATTTCAAAACCTCGTCCTTCGCCGAGCAAGACGTTTTCGTACGGCACACGTACGTTTTCAAACAGCACTTCGGCGTGGCCGTGGGGCGCATCGTCGTAGCCGAATACCGGCAGTGGCCGTATGATTTTTACCCCGGGAGTGTCCACCGGCACCAGGATCATCGAGTGCTGCTGATGGCGTGATTGTTCAGGGTTACTCAGGCCCATGAAAATCATGATCTTGCAGCGCGGGTCACAGGCCCCCGACGTCCACCATTTGCGGCCATTGATCAGCCACTCGTCACCGTCACGCACGGCGCGTGCAGTCATATTAGTAGCATCCGACGAGGCGACGTCCGGCTCGGTCATGGCAAACGCCGAGCGAATCTCGCCGCGCAGCAGCGGCTCCAACCACTGCTGTTTTTGCGCCGAGCTGGCGTAGCGCACCAGTACTTCCATATTGCCGGTATCCGGCGCCGAGCAGTTGAAGGGCTCGGAGCCCAGCATTGAGCGCCCCATGATTTCTGCCAGCGGCGCGTATTCAAGATTGGTCAGCCCGGCACCCAGTTCGGACTCGGGCAAAAACAAATTCCACAGGCCTTCAGCCCTGGCCTTGACCTTCAGCTCCTCCATGATCGCGGTGGGCTGCCAACGATCACCCTCAGCCACCTGCTGATCAAAAATCGCCTCCGCCGGGTAGACATGGGCGTCCATAAACGCTGTCACACGCTCGCGCAATGCCTGAACTTTCGGGGAATAAGCGAAATCCATAAGTGGCTACCTTCTACCGGGGATGCTGAAAAGTGATACCCGATGCTAGATCAGCCACCCTTTATTTGCGCTACCTATTAACGACGTGTATTACCATTCATAAGCAATATATGATCAGGCCGCGTCACCCTTTCCAACAACAAGAGCCACCGCGCCATGAATCTGAACAAGGTCGATCTGAATCTGTTTGTCGTCTTCGATGCCATTTACACCGAAGCCAACCTGACCCGCGCCGGGCAGATTATCGGCATCACCCAGCCAGCCGTTTCCAATGCCCTGGCGCGATTGCGCGAAAGCTTCAACGACCCGCTGTTCGTGCGTACCGCCCAGGGCATGGTGCCCACCCCCATGGCGCAGAACATCATCAGCCCGGTGCGCAGCGCCTTGGCGCTGTTGCGTGTTTCAGTGCAGGAAAGCCGCACCTTCAACCCCCTGCAAGCCAACAAGACCTACCGCATCAGCATGACCGACCTGTCAGAAGCGGTGATTTTTCCGCCGTTATTCCAGCGGCTAAGGCGTCAGGCGCCATCGGTGGTGGTCGAGAGTTTCCTCTCCCATCGACGTGAGACCACCAGTGACCTGGCTGCCGGGCGCCTGGATTTTGCAGTGGATGCGCCACTCAACACCGACCCGCAGGTGCGCCACGTCAAACTGATGGAGGACCGCTACGTTTGCGCCATGCGCCAAGGCCATCCATTGGCCGCCAAGGCAGGCCTGAGCCTGGATGAATACCTGGCGCTGACCCACATTCATATTTCGACCCGGCGCAATGGTCTGGGCGAAGTGGACCTGGCCCTGGGCAAGATGGGCCTGCAACGCAAGATCACCCTGCGTTCGCAGCATTACCTGATGGCCTCCAATGTGCTGCAACAGACCGACATGGCAATGACCGTGCCCGAGCGTTTTGCCCGCCGCCATGGCCTGCACTTTGTCCCCCTGCCCCTCAATGAACTGCCCAATGTGGAAACCCATTTGTACTGGCACGAAAGTACCGAGCAAGACCCGGCCAATCGCTGGATGCGCGAGCAACTGATCGAGCTGTGCCAGCAACAACAGAAATCCGAAGCCACAAGCCTGCTTGACGTAAACGTCAACCAGCCATTAGTTTAACAACACGATTCCTCCAGAGCCCGCCCATGAGCAGCCAGACGTACAGTATTTCCGACCTTGCCCGCGAGCTTGACATCACCACCCGTGCCATTCGTTTCTATGAAGAGCAAGGCCTGCTCGCCCCCGAACGACGTGGCCAGGAGCGGGTCTATTCGGCGCGGGACAAGGTCAGCCTGAAACTGATTCTGCGCGGCAAGCGCATCGGCTTTTCCCTGGCCGAATGCCGCGAACTGATCGAGCTTTATGACCCCACCAGCGGCAACCAGAAACAGCTCAACAGCATGCTGGCCAAAATCGCCGAACGCCGCGAGCAGCTTGAGCAACAGTTGCTGGATATCCAGCAGATGCAGCTGGAGCTCGATACCGCTGAAGAGCGGTGTCTGCAGGCGCTGGAACAGACCATAAAAAAACAGACGACTCAAAGCCCCTCACCCTAGCCCTCTCGCAAAGGGAGAGGGCACGGAGCGCATACGAACTCAAGAACACCACCGATCTGCCCCCTCTCCCTTGGGGAGAGGGTTGGGGTGAGGGCTTGGCAAGACACATATTTCAACAGACAGGGTGACCCCCCATGACACTTCCAACCCATGTGCGCCTGATCGAAGTAGGCCCGCGCGACGGTCTGCAAAATGAGGCTCAACCCATCAGTGTCGCAGACAAGGTGCAACTGGTTGACGCCCTGACCGACGCCGGGCTGGGTTATATCGAGGTTGGCAGTTTTGTCTCGCCCAAATGGGTACCGCAAATGGCCGGCTCTGCCGAGGTATTTGCACATATTCGTCGCAAGCCCGGCGTGGTCTACGGGGCACTGGCGCCAAACCTGCGCGGGTTTGAGGATGCCGTGGCCGCCGGGGTGAAGGAAATCGCGGTATTTGCTGCCGCATCCGAAGCGTTCTCGCAGCGCAATATCAATTGCTCGATCAGCGAAAGCCTGGCGCGCTTTGTGCCCATCATCGAAGCGGCCAAGCAGCACGGCATCAGCGTACGCGGCTATGTGTCCTGCGTGCTGGGCTGCCCTTATGAAGGCCAGGTCAGCGCGCAGCAGGTCGCCCAGGTGGCCAAAGAGCTGTACGCCATGGGCTGTTACGAGGTGTCACTGGGCGACACCATCGGCACCGGCACACCGACAGCCACGCGCATCCTGTTTGAGACGGTAGCGGCTTGCGTCCCGCGGGAAAAACTCGCCGGGCATTTTCACGATACCTACGGTCAGGCGCTGGTGAATATCTACGCCAGCCTGCAGGAAGGCATCTCGGTGTTCGACAGTTCCATCGCCGGGCTCGGCGGCTGCCCCTATGCCAAGGGCGCCAGCGGTAACGTGGCCACGGAAGACGTGCTGTATATGCTCAATGGCATGGGCATCGACACCGGCGTGGACATGGACAAGCTGTTGCTGGCCGGTGAACACATCTGCAAGGTCCTGGGCCGTGTTACCGGGTCACGGGTGGCCCGGGCCCGTCAGGGCTGAAAAGTGTTCCGTGGTGTTACCGCACCTCACCACAAACGAGTAACACGGAAACAAACCGGCCCTCTGCCAGGCCGGTTTTTTATTGCCTTAATTTACAAGTCATTGATTTATAAGGATTTTAAAAAGTTGGCACGGCTCCTGCTATCTCTATGGCATAACAAGAATAAAAACCGCAGCAACATAATAAAAACAATACGAAACGACTCTGACATAACAAAAACAACACGGCAGAGACGCAGCTAACAGATTTTTTTGGAGAAGGTTTACTTTTCCGAGGCGCCTAAAAACCACCTCGCAACCGGGCAGAGAAGAATAAAACTACCTTCAGGTAGCACCCGCACAGGTTGGATCACGGGTTTGATAGCCAGTGATAAAAGTGGATCAGCGCTCAAAAAAATACGTTTGCTCTTGATCCCGCATGGGGATCGCAAAAAAACGCAGCAAAAGGGTGAGTTCCAAAAACAACAATAAACCGCCCTTCAATAATAAAAAAAGAGCATGCAACGACATATTAAAGGGGAGCCTCGGCTCCCCTTTGTGTTGTCTGCAATTCGGATTTTGGCGGTTCCTGTGGGAACGGGCTTGTTGTGGGAGCGGGCTTGCTCGCGATGGCATCACCTGAACACTCCTCACAAACCGCGCTGCCCGAATCGCGAGCAAGCCCGCTCCCACAGGGTTTGCTTATTTCTGTTGGCATTCCTGAATGCTGATCTCGCGCATTTTGAATTTCTGGATCTTGCCGGTCACTGTCATCGGGAATGCATCGACAAACTTGAAAAAACGCGGCGTTTTAAAGTGCGCAATCCGCGACTTGCACCAGGTTTGCAGCTCCAGTTCATTGGCCGTATGGCCGGGATGAAACTTGATCCAGGCAACGATCTCTTCACCGTATTTGGCGTCGGGGATGCCCACAACCTGCACGTCAGCCACTGCCGGGTGGGTAAAAAAGAACTCCTCCAGCTCCCGCGGGTAAATATTCTCACCACCGCGAATGATCATGTCCTTGTTGCGCCCCACAATCCGCACATACCCCTGCTCATCCATCTGCGCCAGGTCACCGGTGTGCATCCAGCCATCACCGTCGATGGCATCAGCGGTGGCTTGCGGGTTGCTCCAGTAACCCAGCATCACGCTGTAACCACGGGTGCACAACTCGCCAATCTCACCCCGCGCAACGGTGTTACCCGCAGCATCGATCAACTTGCTCTCCAACTGTGGCTGGGTACGCCCCACCGTGGTAACCCGCAGTTCCAGTTCATCGGCAGGACCAGTCTGTATCGATACCGGGCTGGTTTCAGTCATGCCATAGGCAATTTGTACTTCGCCCATATGCATTTCACTGATGACACGGCGCATGACCTCGATCGGGCACGTGGCCCCGGCCATAATCCCCGTGCGCAGGCTCGACAGATCAAACGCGGCACGCTGCGGGTGGTCGAGCATGGCGATAAACATGGTCGGCACACCGTACAGCCCGGTGGCCCGTTCCTCGGCCACCGCCTGCAGCGTCAGGCCCGGGTCGAATGCCTCGGCGGGGTAAATCATCGTGGTGCCATGGGTCACGCAACCCAGATTGCCCATCACCATGCCAAAGCAGTGATAGAGCGGCACAGGGATAACCAGACGGTCGCTGGCCGTCAGCCCGAGGCTTTCACCAACCATATAGCCATTATTGAGAATGTTTTGATGGCTGAGGGTCGCGCCCTTGGGGAAGCCCGTAGTGCCCGAGGTGTACTGGATATTGACCGGCTGGTCGACGTGCAGGCTGGCTTCGCGGTCACGCAACTGCTGCGGCTCGACCTCGCCAGCTAATGTGGCAAGTTGCGACCAGGGTAAAAAACCTGCCGGCGGCTCAGCGGCAAGGCTGATGACCCCACGCAACTCGGCAAAGCGTTCACAGTCCAGAGCCCCGACCGACTGCTCCGCCAGCTCAGGGATCAGCTCCTGGAGCATGGCGTGATAGTTGGACGTCTTGAATGCCTCCGCGCACACCAGCCACTGACACGCCGACTGCTTGAGCACATATTCGAGCTCCGAGAGCCGGTATGCCGGGTTGATATTGACCAGAATCACGCCAATCTTGGCGCTGGCAAACTGGCTGATAAACCACTCGGCGCCGTTAGGAGCCCACACCCCCAGCCGGTCCCCTGCCTGCAAACCCAAGGCCAGCAGCGCCCTGGCATGCAGGTCGACCACCCTGGCCAATTGTGCCCATGTGTAGCGTTGCTGCTGATGGCGCACCACCAACGCCTCCCCCTGCGGGTAACGCGCAGCAGTCCGATCGAAAGCCTGGCCTATCGTCATCGCCAGCAGCGGCTTGTCCAGCGCACCCTGGCTGTAACTGGGGACGGATTGCAACTTCATGACAACTCCTCTTGTGATTGTTTTGGGAGCATGAGCAAGGCGCGCACTTCACCGGCTCATTAGAAGAACAGCAAATACTCTGGCCTAAGTTGACGTTAACGTAAAGGTCGTTGACAGTTAAAGGTGCCAAGTTTACGTTAACGTAAAGGTTATCAATGGCGACGCAGTAACCGCCTCCACAAGAACAATGAATTATAGGTGCCCCATGAGCTACCCCACCCTGAACTTCGCCCTGGGCGAAACCATCGACATGCTGCGCGATCAGGTCCAGGCATTCGTCGCTGCCGAGCTGACGCCACGGGCGGCGCAAATCGACAAGGACAACTTGTTCCCGGCCGATATGTGGCGCAAGTTCGGTGACATGGGGTTGCTCGGCATCACCGTCGCAGAAGAATACGGCGGCACTGGCCTGAGCTATCTGGCCCATGTGGTGGCCATGGAAGAAATCAGCCGCGGCTCGGCATCGGTTGCCCTGTCCTACGGCGCCCACTCCAATCTGTGCGTCAACCAGATCAACCGCAACGGCAGCCACGAGCAGAAACTCAAATACCTGCCCAAGCTGATCAGCGGCGAACATGTCGGCGCCCTGGCCATGAGCGAACCTAACGCCGGTTCCGATGTGGTCTCGATGAAACTGCGCGCCGACAAGCGCGGCGACCATTTTGTCCTCAACGGCAGCAAAACCTGGATCACCAACGGCCCGGACGCCAGCACCTATGTGATCTATGCCAAGACTGATCTGGAAAAAGGCCCGCACGGGATCAGCGCATTTATCGTTGAACGTGACTGGAAAGGCTTCAGCCGCAGCAGCCATTTCGACAAGCTCGGCATGCGCGGTTCCAACACCAGCGAGCTGTTCTTCGACGATGTCGAAGTGCCCGAAGAGAACCTGCTGGGCACCCTCAACGCCGGCGTAAAAGTGCTGATGAGCGGCCTGGACTACGAGCGCGTGGTGCTCTCGGGTGGCCCCACCGGAATCATGCAGGCCTGTATGGACCTGATCGTGCCCTACATTCACGACCGCAAACAGTTTGGCCAGAGTATCGGCGAGTTTCAGCTGATCCAGGGCAAGGTGGCCGACATGTACACCCAGCTCAATGCCAGCCGCGCTTATCTGTATGCCGTAGCAGCCGCTTGCGAACGTGGCGAAACCACGCGCAAGGATGCCGCCGGGGTAATTTTGTACAGCGCCGAACGCGCCACGCAAATGGCCCTGGACGCCATCCAGATTCTGGGCGGTAACGGCTACATCAATGAATTCCCCGCCGGGCGCCTGCTGCGTGACGCCAAGCTGTATGAAATCGGCGCTGGCACCAGCGAAATCCGACGCATGTTGATTGGTCGCGAACTCTTCAACGAAACTCGCTAAGGAGCGTTGGCATGTCCATCTTGCAGACGACGATCAACCCGCGCTCGGCCGAGTTCGGAATTAACCGCGACGCCATGCTCAAACAGGTTGAAGCCTTGCACAGCCTGTTGGCGCAGGTGCAACAGGGTGGTGGCGCAAAGGCGCAGGAGCGGCATACCTCGCGGGGCAAATTGCTGCCACGCGAACGGATTGACCGCCTGCTGGACAGCGGTTCGCCCTTCCTTGAATTGAGTCAGCTAGCGGCTTACAACGTGTACGGCGAAGATGTTCCGGCCGCCGGAATCATTGCAGGCATAGGTCGGGTCGAGGGCGTGGAATGCATGATTGTCGCCAACGACGCCACGGTCAAAGGGGGTTCGTATTACCCGCTGACGGTCAAAAAACACCTGCGGGCGCAAACCATTGCCGAGCAAAACCGCTTGCCGTGCATTTATCTGGTGGATTCGGGCGGTGCCAACCTGCCGCGCCAGGATGAAGTGTTCCCGGACCGCGAACACTTTGGGCGCATCTTCTTCAACCAGGCCAACATGAGCGCGGCGGGTATCCCGCAAATTGCCGTGGTCATGGGCTCCTGTACCGCTGGCGGCGCCTATGTCCCCGCCATGGCCGACGAAGCCATTATGGTGCGTCAACAGGCCACGATTTTTCTCGCCGGCCCGCCGCTGGTAAAGGCCGCTACGGGCGAAGTGGTCAGCGCCGAGGACCTCGGCGGGGCCGATGTACATTGCAAGATTTCCGGGGTTGCCGACCATTATGCCGACAGCGACGAGCACGCGCTGGCACTGGCCCGGCGCAGCGTTGCCAACCTCAACTGGCGCAAGCTGGGCCAGTTGCAGCAACGCACCCCGCTGGCACCGCTGTATGGCCACGATGAGCTGTACGGCATTGTTCCGGCCGATGCCAAACAGCCCTTTGATGTACGCGAAGTGATTGCGCGGCTGGTGGACGGTTCGGTGTTCGATGAGTTCAAGGCACTGTTCGGCACCACCCTGGTGTGCGGTTTTGCCCACTTGCACGGTTACCCGGTGGCGATTCTGGCCAACAACGGGATCCTGTTTGCCGAGGCCGCGCAAAAAGGCGCGCACTTTATCGAGCTGGCCTGCCAGCGCGGCATCCCCCTGGTGTTTTTGCAAAACATCACCGGTTTTATGGTCGGACAAAAATACGAAGCCGGCGGTATTGCCAAACACGGTGCCAAACTGGTTACCGCCGTTGCATGCGCCAAGGTGCCCAAGTTCACCGTGATCATTGGCGGCAGTTTTGGTGCTGGCAACTACGGAATGTGCGGGCGCGCCTACGATCCGCGCTTTCTGTGGATGTGGCCAAATGCCCGAATCGGCGTGATGGGCGCAGAGCAAGCCGCAGGCGTGCTGGTACAGGTCAAGCGCGAGCAGGCCGAGCGCAATGGCGTCGGGTTTACAGACCGGGAAGAGGCCGAGATCAAGCAGCCGATCCTCGACCAGTACGAGCATCAAGGCCACCCCTACTACTCCAGCGCGCGCTTGTGGGATGACGGCGTGATCGATCCGGCGCAAACCCGCGACGTATTGGCCCTGGGCCTGTCGGCGGCCTTGAACGCCCCTGTCGAAGCCACCCGTTTCGGTGTGTTCCGGATGTAACCCCACAGCCTTTCAGGACTGACCAACATGATGGATTTCAACACCCTCGAACTGCACACCGATCCCCGGGGCTTTGCCACCCTGTGGTTGAGCCGCGAGCAGAAGAACAACGCATTCAATGCCCAGATGATCCGCGAACTGATCCTGGCACTTGAGGCCGTACAAGCCGACCCTGCCCTGCGCTTTCTGGTGCTGCGCGGGCGCGGCAAACATTTCAGCGCCGGTGCCGATCTGGCCTGGATGCAGCAATCGGCCGAACTGGACTACCACACCAACCTCGACGACGCCCGCCACCTGGCCGAACTGATGTACAACCTGGCCAAGCTGAAAATACCCACCCTGGCTGTGGTTCAGGGCGCGGCCTATGGTGGCGCGCTGGGCCTGATCAGCGCCTGCGACATGGCCATCGGCGCCAATGACGCGCAGTTCTGCCTGTCGGAAGTGCGTATCGGCCTGGCGCCTGCGGTGATCAGCCCCTTTGTGGTGCAAGCCATCGGTGAGCGCGCAGCCCGGCGCTACGCCCTGACGGCGGAGCGTTTCAGCGGCGAACGTGCCCGGGAGCTAGGCTTGCTATCGGAGTGCTACCCACTCGCCGAGCTTGAGCAGTACATCGGCCACTGGATTGACAACCTGCTGCTCAACAGCCCCCAGGCCATGCGTTCCTGCAAGGACCTGTTGCGGGAAGTCAGTCACGGCGCACCGACCCTGGCTATTCGCCGTTACTGTGAAAACGCCATAGCTCGTATCCGCGTCAGCCCCGAAGGCCAGGAAGGCTTGCGCGCCTTTCTGCAAAAACGTGCCCCCAGTTGGCAAGCCGATCCATCGACACTGGAGCCGCGTTTATGAGCACCCCTCTTCTGACCTCCGTACTGGTAGCAAACCGTGGCGAAATCGCCTGCCGGGTGATGCGCACGGCCAGGGCCCTGGGCCTCACGACAGTAGCCGTACACAGCGCGACCGACCGCGACGCGCGGCACTGCCGCGAAGCCGATATCTGCGTAGACCTGGGGGGCAGCAAAGCCGCCGACAGTTACCTGAAAATCGACAAGATCATCGCTGCGGCCAAGACCAGCGGAGCCCAGGCCATTCACCCCGGTTACGGCTTTTTGTCGGAGAACGCCGGCTTTGCCCGTGCCATCGAAGCTGCCGGGCTGATTTTTCTTGGCCCGCCCGCCAGTGCCATTGATGCCATGGGCAGCAAGTCTGCCGCCAAGGCCCTGATGGAAGTGGCTGGCGTGCCCCTGGTACCGGGCTACCACGGCGAAGACCAGGATCTGGAAACCTTTCGCCTCGCCGCGGAACGCATCGGCTATCCGGTGCTGCTCAAGGCCACGGCGGGAGGTGGTGGCAAGGGCATGAAGGTGGTCGAGGACGTCGCCCAGTTGGCAGAGGCGCTGGCCTCGGCGCAGCGCGAAGCGCTGTCGTCCTTTGGCGATGCGCGCATGCTGGTGGAAAAATACCTGCTCAAGCCGCGCCATGTGGAAATCCAGATTTTTGCCGACCAGCAGGGCAACTGCCTGTACCTCAATGAGCGCGACTGCTCGATTCAACGTCGCCATCAGAAAGTTGTGGAGGAAGCGCCAGCACCGGGCCTGAGTGTCGAACAGCGTCAGGCGATGGGCGAGTCCGCCGTGCGTGCGGCGCTGGCCATCGGTTATGTGGGTGCGGGCACCGTAGAATTCTTGCTGGATGCGCGAGGCGAATTCTTCTTTATGGAGATGAACACGCGCCTGCAGGTTGAGCATCCGGTCACTGAAGCCATCACCGGCCTCGATCTGGTGGCCTGGCAAATCCGCGTGGCGCGGGGTGAGGCCCTGCCCATCAGCCAGGCCCAGGTACCGCTGAACGGCCATGCCATCGAAGTGCGACTGTATGCTGAAGACCCGGGCCATGATTTCCTTCCGCAAACCGGCCGTCTTGAGGTGTATCGCGAGTCGGCAGCAGGCCCGGGCCGGCGGGTGGACAGCGGCGTCAGCGAAGGTGACGAAGTGTCGCCGTTCTATGACCCGATGCTGGGCAAGCTGATTGCCTGGGGTGAAGACCGCGAACAGGCCCGTCTGCGCCTGCTGGCCATGCTCGATGAGTTCGCCATCGGCGGGCTGAAAACCAATCTGGGCTTTTTGCGCCGCATTATCGGCCACCCTGCCTTCGCCGCAGCCGAGCTCGATACCGGATTTATCCCACGCTTCGAGGAGCAATTACTGCCTGCTGCCGAACCTCTGCCTGCCGCATTCTGGTCGGCAGCTGCCCAGGCGCTCAGTCAAAGCCAGCCGCTACGGGTACGCGATGATGACCCGGCATCGCCCTGGTCGGCAGCCAATGGCTTTCGCAGCGGTCTGCCGGCACAAACCCTGCTGGCCCTGGCCTGCAATGGTGAACAGCAGGTCATCCACTTCAGTGGCAACACGACTACTTTGCGCGATGATCAATTGGTCATCGAGCAGGACGGTGTACGCCGCCAGCACCTGGCCATCCGCCGGGGCGATGCCCTGTACCTGCGCTGGAACCATGAACTGCACTGCGTGCGCCTGCACGACCCGATCAGCGCCGTGGACGCCAGCCACACGGCCCAGGGCGGCCTGACCGCACCGATGAACGGCAGCATCGTGCGTGTACTGGTTGAAGTCGGGCAAACCGTCGAAGCCGGTGCTCAACTGGTGGTACTGGAAGCCATGAAAATGGAACACAGCCTGCGTGCCCCCCATGCAGGCGTGATCAAGGCGCTGTTCTTCCAGGAAGGCGAGATGGTCAGTGAGGGCCTGGCACTGGTCGAGCTGGAATGAGAAAAGGCGGATACCGTGACCGGTATCCGCCTTTTTCACAGCCCTGGCGAGCGGTATCTAGAACTTGACCGTGGCCTGTACCACGACGCCGATAATCCGGCATTTATCATCAAACAGGGTTTTTGGATAAGTCGGGTTAAGGGGTTTGAGGTAACGCTGACCGCTTTCTTCGATCAGCTGCCGAAAGGTGGTGGCCTCGGACTCTGGCGTCAGGGCGATCACCATTTTGCCGGGGGTGGCCTCGATATCCGGATCAACCAGAATCATCATTCCTTGCGCGATGCTGACCCCCACCGGCGCGGTCATGGCATCACCCGTTACCTGCAGCCAGAAAGCAGCGCCTTTGGCGTAATGATCGCTGACCTCGAAAATCGTGCCGGGCGACGCGTAGTCGGGCTGTACTTTCTCGTTGACCTGACCGGCCGATACCCAGTCCCTGACCGGATAGCGGAATGCCGAGGTGATCTCGTAGGCGTATTCGTCAGCGTCGGGGCTGTCGCCCGCGTCATTGCGCTCACGAACCACCAGAGCGACCTCAAGGTGTTCCAGCCCGAGTGCATGCAGTACGTTGTTCATCGTCGACAAGTCGGGTTGGCGGCGTTTGTTGAGCCAATGGCCGACTCCGCCCTGGGAAGCCCCGACGCGCTCGGCGAGTTTTTCTTGCGTGAGTTTCAGCTCGCGCAATTTGGTTCTGACTAAAGCGATCCATTTATCCATCAGCCGAACAATACGGATTGAATTCGGCGCAACAATACACGCATTGTATTATTTACTTCGCACAACAAAATACTTAATGTACTAATCTGCTTTGACTGAATCGATCAATTCCTGAAACGCAGGTAAATCATGACTCCAATAGCAAAAATCCCCGTCGAAACCGAGCCCTATGGCGGGCTTGAATCCATCAAGGACAGCATCGCGACCCAGCGTGCCCTCGACTATTATTTGAAACCACCTGTTTCTCAACAGGTTCCGGAGAAGAAAATTTTCCAGGTCAGCGATGACGTGAGCCAGGAGGAAGCTCTGGTGCTGGCGTCGGATTACTTGCGCTGCGCAATTGCCAATGCGCAAAGCGCCAGCGAGCAACAGCAGGGTTCTCAACGGGACCTGCTGTTGAGCCTGCTGTTTCTCATGGAGCCTTCCAGGCAATTGTTGGACAAGGCAATAGACATGCAACAACTGCCTGCCCTCTGAAGTGAAAAAAGGCGCTGGTTGCCCGCTGCGGACACCAACGCCTTGGCCATCACGCTTCTAGACGCTCTTGGGCGAGGCTATCGGCAATGCGCGTGGTGTTCATGTCCTGGGCTTTAGCCCTTAGAAATATCTGACGCAACGTCTCACCAATGCCTTCAACGTGCTGGCGGACCTGCTCAGGCGTACCACCGTTGTACTCGTAGGAAACGTCGATAATGCCGCCCGCATTGATCGCGTAATCCGGTGCATGCAAACAACCCCGGCGCCACAGATCATCGGCATGGGAAGCCTTGGCCAATTGATTGTTGGCCGCACCGGCGATCACGGGTGCACGCAGTACCTGCAAGGTTTCATCGTTGATGACGGCGCCCATCGCACAGGGCGAAAATACGTCGACATCCAGCCCGTAAATATCCAGTGCACTGACCGCATGGGCGCCGAGTTCGTCGACGGCGCGGCGCACGTTGGCCTCCTGGATATCGTGCACCCACAACTCGGCGCCTGCCTCCTTCAGGTGCCGGGCCAGGTTGAATCCCACCTGGCCCAGGCCTTGTACGGCGACCCGCAGGCCCGTCAGGTCGCTGCGGCCCAGGCGCTGCAGAACCGCTTCACGCAGGCCGATAAATACGCCGAGGGCGGTGGCCGGGGACGGGTCGCCACTGCGCGTGCCACCACCCAGTTGCTCACGGGTGCCAGCACCTACCACGTGGCGGGTGCGCTGGCCCATAAGGGCCATTTCAGCAACCCCGGTGCCGGAATCCGCCGCGGTGATGTAACGCCCGCCCATACTTTCGACAAACCCGCCCATGGCCCGAAACAGCGCCTCGCTCTTGTCTTTGTGCGGGTCACCAATGATCACCGCCTTGCCTCCACCCAATGGCAACCCGGCCAGCGCCGACTTGTAGGTCATGCCACGGGACAGGCGCAGCACATCATTCAAGGCTTGCTGCTCATCGGCATAGGGCCACATGCGGCAACCGCCCAGGGCCGGCCCCAGCCGCGTGTTGTGCACCGCAATAATAGCCTTGAGACCTGTCGCCTTGTCGTGACAGAACTGGACATGTTCGTGATGATCAAATTCGGGGTGAGCAAAAATCGGCATTGCGTTCTCTCTCTTGTTTTTAGCCAGAATGCGAGCCAGACCTTAAAGTCAGTCTGTGACCCGTGACAAAAGAGTGAGGGTTTTGCCTAGGATTTTTCTTTCTAAATTGTAGGAATTGTTCTGCTAGTCTGCATGCATCATTCAAAAACAATAAGAAAACAGATCAATTCATGCAGATAAAATTAAGCGCCATCGACCTCAAGATTCTTCGCCTGCTACAGCACAATGCCGACCTGTCTGCCGCCGAGGTGGCGGAGCGCGTGGAGTTGTCGCAATCGCCCTGCTGGCGGCGTATCCACCGCCTGCAAGAAGAAGGACTGATTGAGCGCAAGGTTGCCCTGCTCAACCCCAAGAAGCTCGGGCTCAATGTGGTGGTGTTCGTCAATGTGCGGCTGTCGGGCCACGGCCGGCGTCACCTGACCGAGTTTGAAGAGGCGATCACGGATTACCCCGAAGTGATCGAGTGCTACACCATGGCCGGGGACATGGACTACCTGCTCAAGGTCGTCACCCACGATATCGACAGCTATGAGCGTTTTTTGCGCGACCACTTGCTGCAGAAACCGCACGTTCAGGAAGCCCACTCCAATATCGCCATGAGTGAGGTCAAACGTACCACTGAATTGTTACTCGATTAGGTCTGCAGGCCGCGAGACAGAGCGTTGGGCCAGGGAGCGAAAAATTAATTTCGGAAAAGCGCGGGAAATAGCTTGATTTGCAAATGATAATGATTATTATTGCATGCAGCTGGTCGCGAGATCAGTCGATAATTCAAGGGACCTTAGGTCGGTCTTTTGAATTACCTCCTCATCAGGCTAATCACGGTTATTTGACCCGGCTTCTGGCCGGGTCTTTTTTTTGCGGCCAGTTATCTGGCTCTGCGTGCTTCAGGCTAATGAAGTCTGGTGTGCAGCCATTTTCTTGGGTGGCCGTCACGATAGGGTGATGATAGCAAAAGAACATCGAGAAACGGAAGCCTGAAGTCTAGGACTATAGCCGTAATGGCAATCTAGCACTTGAGAATCAATCGCAAAAACCCTACAATTGCGATGCGTCAAGGATGACGCCCCCCTTCGCTATTTCCTTCTTCCTCCCGCCTAAAATTCTGTATTGGCCTATCGCCATAGCACGGTACAGTAACGTCCACAATTATCAGATTTCGGGATTTGGACGATGACCGTGGCGCCCTCTTCACTTCATATCAGCAGCGACTTCGACAGCGGCAATATCCAGGTACTGGATACCAGCAACCCGTTGCAGGTAAAACTGGCCATCAAGCCGGATACCAAAAGCCCGCATTTTCAGTGGTTCCATTTCAAGGCCGATGGCCTGACACCTGGTCATACCCACCATTTCCAATTGAGCAACGCCAGCCAGTCTTCCTACAACAAAGCGTGGGATGGCTATCAGGCAGTGGCGTCTTATGACCAGGAAAACTGGTTTCGGGTACCGAGCGATTTCGACGGCACATCCCTGAATATTCATTTTGCAGCCGATCACCCCCTGGCCTGGTTTGCCTACTTCGAACCCTACAGCCGCGCACGCCATGATCAGTTGATCAAAAATGCCCTGCAGTGGTCAGGCTGCGAGCTGCTGGCTACCGGCAAGAGCGTTGAAGGCCGCGCTATCCAATTGTTGCGCAAAGGCAACGGCGCCAGCCACAAGCGCAAGATCTGGATCATCGCCCAGCAACATCCCGGCGAGCATATGGCCGAATGGTTTATGGAAGGTCTGCTGGAGCGCCTGGAGCAAGGCAGCGACCCGCAAATGCGCAAGTTGCTCGACTTCGCCGACCTGTACCTGATCCCCAACATGAACCCCGACGGCGCGTTTCACGGGCACTTGCGCACCAATGCCAACGGCCAGGACTTGAACCGCGCCTGGCAAAACACCAGCCCGAAGGTCAGCCCCGAAGTGTTTTTTGCCCTGGAGCAGATGAGCCAGTACGGTGTCGATCTGTTCCTCGACATTCATGGCGACGAAGAAATCCCCTACGTGTTTACCGCAGGCTGCGAAGGCAACCCGGGCTACACCCCGCGCCTGGCGGCCCTTGAGGAACGCTTTCGCAGCCATCTCAGCGGCCTGACCAGGGACTTCCAGACCGAGCATGGCTACACCCGTGACGAACCCGGGCAAGCCAATATGACCCTGGCCTGCAACAGCGTTGGCCAACGCTTCGACTGCCTGTCGCTGACCCTGGAGATGCCGTTCAAGGACAACAACGATGCGCCAAACCCGCAGACCGGCTGGGATGGCAAACGCTCAAAACAGCTGGCCAAGGACGTGCTGACCACCCTGTCGGCGATGGTCAGGGAACTGCGCTAAAAGCCCACATCCAGCACCACGCTGTCGGTGTAGCTACCGGCTGGCGGCGTGGTCTGGTCGGAGTAGATTTTGGCGTTGTAGTTGAAAATCTGACTGCCAGTGCCCAATCCGTTACCGGGGTTGACCTCGGCGCTTGAGCTTGCCCGTCGGGCTGCAGTGCCCACGCTGCCCCAGCGGGTAGTGCCGGCCCCCTGAAAAATGTCGTAGGCCAGGTAATTGCTGCCGGAGATCATCTGCCGCCGCCCGCCCACACTGACAGGGTGTGTACCATCGCCCAAACCTACCGTATAGGCACTGCCCTTGGTGCAGTTGACACTGATGGTCTGGCTGATTGTTGAAAACGCACTGACCACCGGTGCGCTGCCAAAACTGATCGAAGGCGCACTAATGGTGCAGTCGTTGGCCACCGTCATGCTCACCGTCAGGGTGCTATGTTTGTCGGCTCCCGTGTCGTACCCCAGACAAACCCCCAAAACCCCCAGTCCGGTGCAGTATTTCCAATCCCAGCGAATATTCAGGGTTTCGGTGTAAACCCCTGCCGCCACGTTGTTGACTGCGGTTGTGAAGTACAACGGGATCACACTCGGCGCCGAGGTACCCAGCAGACCATTGCTGGCAAAGTCGAATGCCTGGCCGCGGGTGATGGGGTGAGCGGTGCTGTTATTGGCATAAATGGTGTAGGTAATCACATCTCCGGTGGGCCCAACCATACCGGGGCCAGTGGGCGTGATAGTGGCCTTGAAATACGCCTCACTGAGTAACGAAATCCCCCCCGGAGTGCAGGTGAGTCCCGAGTTGGAGGATGATGTGCTTTGCGGCACAGTGCGTACCAGGGTCGAGCTGATCGAGCCATAACCGGCCGGGCTGGCGATCCCCGCTGCGGTACAACCGGCCTTGGCCTCAAACGCCGCCAGACAGCACAACAACATCCCTAACCCGATACCCCCTTTCATTGGCACACCACCCCCTCGATCATGGGCACCTGATCCGCCTCGGCGGGCAATGCAAACTGCGCCTTGCACTGCTGGCCGTCGGGCATGATCACCTGCAGGGAGTTCTGCTGCGCCAGGTTTTCCAGGTACACCAGCCCGTCCCAGCCCACCACGGCACGCTCGCCATTCTGCTCATTCAATACCGCACTGCCCAGGGCCAGATCCTGCTGGCGGGCATCGATCAGATGCACACTGGCCGCCGCCACCCGGCGCAACTCGAACTCCAGTAAATAGCCGCTGCCCCGGCGTACCGCCACGCGCTGTTCGACATTGGGGCTGATGATATTGGCTGACAGGTTCAGCGGATCAATCTCATATTTGCCTCGGTAATAAGCGCTGCTCCAGGGCACCAGCAGATGACCGTTCTTGTCGGTGTTGCCGATCCACTGATTCTCGTAGCGCACGCCCACATCGGGGAACCCCCCGGTGCTGACCACCACAAAGGCGTCGTCGATGCGGTTGGCGGCGAATGTCTGCCCGTCCATCCATACCAACGAACCACTGGCGTCTGCCCAACGTGTCATCTGATCCGAGCTGCCATAAACCCCAGCTTGCAACTGCACCGATTGCAGACGCCAGGTCAGGTCGGCCTGGCGGTAGGCCGGTCCGTCGCCACGGGCGTAGCCAAGGTTGTAACCCACGCCACCCTGGGTCGGCACGCTGCGGCTGTAATTGACCCGTTGCTGCGTCACCCCCGAGCTGCTGCGCTCCATGCCAGCACTGAAGTTGCCGCGCAGATCGAAGGGCACCACGATCTGAGCCTGCATCGCCCAGTTGCTGTCGCCCAGCTCACGGTTGGCCGAGACGTACAGGCTGCTGTTGAACCACAGCGATTTGCTCCAGCTCAGGTTGAGCAGCCGTGTGCGGGTGGCATCGGCGGCCAGCACATCGAAATACCCCGCCCCCAGGCTGCCAAACCGGTCCAGGTTCAGGGCCAGGGTCACCTGCTCGCTGCGTCGGCTGAGGCTGATGTAATCGGTGTCGATGACCGTAAGGTCGGCGTAGTCGTCAAGCCGTTGCAAGCGCTGCCAGGCAAAACTCAAGCCTTGCGAGCTGTACTGGTAACCCAGGCTGACCTGACGACCACCGCGGCCATCGTACTGGCTTTGGCTCACGGCACTGTTGAGCACGCCGAAATGGCCCAGCTTGAGGTTGCCGCCCACCCCGCCCAGGGTCAGCGAATCCGAGGCCTCAAGGTGGCTTTCAAGGGTCAGGTTGTTGGTCAGGCCATAGCGCAGGCTGCCCGATGTCACGCCGGGGCCGTAGGCAAAATTGTCGATACCGTAGCCGCGGCGAACACTGCCGGCCGCCACACTGTAGTCACTCAGGCCTTGTTGCAGCAGGGTGCTGGTCACATAAAACGGCACGCTGGTGGACACCTGCCGCCCCAGCGCATCGGTGGTCACCACCACGGCCTCACCGGCGCCATTGATAAAAGGTACGTTGGTCAGGGTATAGGGCCCGGGCTGCAGGTTTTCACTGGAGGACTTGTAGCCATTGATAAACAGATCTACCGACGACGGCACCGCCGCCTCACCCGAGAACTGCGGCAACGGGTAGGTGACCAGGTCGGGGCGCACGCCAAAGTCCCGCGAGACCTGCACACCGCCCATGCGAATGGCACTGGTCCAGGCCAGGGCACCGCTGATCAGGTCACCTGCCTCATACGTGAGCAGGCGTTCTTCGTCAGAAAAGCGCCAGGTTGTGTCATAGCGCAGATAGCCGCTGGCCAGCGGGGTCTCGCCCTCGGTGACGATGTTGCGCCGGTATTGCCCGGTACTGGACAACGTGCCCCAACTGTCAAACACCCGCACTTCGTTCCAGGCGGCCAGATAGGAGCCCGCCTCATCGGTGTCATTAAGATACATATCGTAGTTGAACAACACCCCGAAGCTGCTCATGGCCTGGGTATGCGTATAGTTGGAGCGCCTGCCAAGGATTTGCTCGGGCAACCAGTCGGGTGGCACGTCCAGCAGCAGCCGCTGGCCCTGGATATCGTACTCGCTGTGCAAACCGGGCACGCTGTCCAGGCCAACCTCTTCGGGGGGCGTGACAGGCAGGTGGATCCCGGCTTCCTGCAGAACGTCGGCCTGCACATACAATTGGCCCGCACGTTGTTGCACCTGCACCAGTTGCCCCGTATTCATTTGATTGACCACCAACTCCAGATACAACTGGGCATCGGCGACAGCCTCCATGCTGGCGGGAGGGGGTGGCAGTTCGCCCGCTTCGATCGATGGCCCCCACAGTGCACTGCACAGGCCGATACAGGACCACACCTGCGCCCTTCTCGTTACCACGCCTGATCCTTCAAAGACAGCTCCTTGCTACTGCTCCCCCGACGCAACGGCCCTATAAGGAGCCACAACGCGAGGGTCACTGGCGCAAACCAGCTACTACCGGGTTACTGGCCCAATGGCAGGGTCTGCAATTGGGCCTGGCCATTGACTCGCACTTGCAGCGCATCCCCCTGCACCGCCGGTGCCGGCCAGCGCATCGTGGCACCCGGCAACACATAGCCCAGCAATCCTTCCATCACCGGTCTGGACTGGCTCCCCGACTTGAGCGAAGCCTCGGTCAGTCGTGCATGCACCGCCCCGCGATTGACCACCTCGACATAGGGCTTGCCATCGACCTTGAGCGTGCGGCCGCTCAACTGCGGCACACCCGCACCGCCGGGATCCCGCGGGCGACTGGCATCCGGCTTGCTCCACAGCCCGGCGCCGTAAGCGAACAACGGCACCGAATAGCGCATCTGCAAGCGCACCGCGGCGGCGGCTTTATTGCTGCCGGCATCTCCAGGCGGCAGCGGCAATGGAATTTCATCGATGATGATGCGGTAAGCGTGCTCCTCGCCGGCCGGGAAGTCCTTGGCGCGGGTCAGACGGATCAGCTGCTTTTGCCCGGGCGCAATGGTGGCCACAGGAGGGCTGCCGACCACGTCGCGCTGGTTCTGATACTTGTCGTCAAAGCCTTCCTGATTCCAGGCAAACACCCGAACCTGCAAGTTGGCGGGGGTATCGCCGCGGTTTTCCAGCCACAGCGCGCTGGCCTGCTGGTCGGATTCCAGTACCGGGTCGATAGGCCAGATCAAAATCGAACTGGCAGCCTGCGCCGACTGGGCTACGCCCAGTGCCAGCAAGCAAAAAGCCAGCCCCTGAAGTGGCCGTAAGAATGAATGCATATACAGACTCCTGAAGCCTGGACTTCAATAGGAAATTTGCACCTGCAGCGTGTCGCTGTAGGTGCCCGCCGGCTTGTTGCCGGGCAATAGCACGTAGCCAAAAATCGGCAGGGTAATGGCATTGGCGTTGGTGTAAGGCACGTTGACCGACTGTGAGATCCCCAGGGCCTGGCTGTGCGCCGCATCCTGGAACAACTGATAGGCAATCTGCGCAGTACCGCTGCCAACTTTCAAATGCCGCCCGCTGACGTTGTTCAACCCCCCATCGACCTGCATGCTCACACTCACCCCCGGCGTACATTGCAGCGTCACCCCGCCGGCCAGTGCCACACTCACGGCGGAGGTGGACAATGCCGAATACGTGCCGAAATTCAGAGCCCCGTACAGCCCGCCCGAGTTCGTTACCACGCAACCCGCCACGATAGTGGCGCTGACTGCCAGCGTCGCCGAAGTCGCGGCATGCACCGTTGCACTGCCCGCACACAGCAGCGCCAGTGATACAGCGCGCAGCCACGCCACAAGGCTTAAAAGGTCAGTACAACAGTAATGGTGTCGCTGTAGGTGCCGGCTGGCAGCCCGGCCTTGCCGGTCGCCTTGCCATAGATATTGACCGTTTGTTGCACCCCGGTGCTCTGGGGCAGCGTGACATTGCCGTTGATAGCCACCAACGTGCTATGGCCAGAATCGCTGTACAGGTCATAGCCCACGTAATTGCTGCCACTGGCCAAGGCCCGCGTGCCTTGTGCCGCCGCCATCCCGTCATGGGCACCGGCTCCGAGAGTGATCGCGGGAGTCGTCCCCGCCGAACACAGCACTGTCATGGCGCCAGCACCGCTCAACACCTGAGCGTTCGCAGTGCTGAACAGCGTCGTGGTCGTACCGAAGTCCAGGGCCCCGAATACCGCACCCTCGGCACCCACCACCCCGTTGATCAGGCAACTGGTTGTCAACACCAACGAAGCATTGACGGTGCCGCCGACGGTAGTGACCGCCTGCACCGGGCTGGTCAACATCAAGCCCAACAATGAGAAACCCAGCGTTGATTTAAGTACGCGCATCTTGCACCCCACTTATGTTTACCAATCCAGCGTCACCCGCAGCGTGTCGCGATAGACACCCGCCGGTAGCGCTTGAGGATTTGCCGTCACCATGCCATACACCGGGATCGGTACATGACCGCCGCTTGCCACTACGAAATTGTGTTGCTGCCCGATGCTGTAACTGTTGCTGCCAGCGGCATCCAGATACAGCCTGTACGGGATCATCTGGCGGCCATTGCTCAGTTGGCGGGTGACGCCATTGCCGTTATTGCCACCGTCAATGGACACCGAAAAACCACGCACCGCAGGATTGCAGACCACCCTCAAATTACTTTCGCTGCCCTCCAGCAAGGCCTCGACCGGCGCATCCCAGGTCGGGCCCCGTGAACCAAAATTGAGCGTGCCAAGGTTGTCGAGACGATTCTCGCCTGTCGCGCTTGTCCCGCTGCTCACCTGGCAGCTGGCCATAATCACCAGCTGCGCCTGAATCTGCCCGCTGACCATGCCCGCCCGGGCATCCGTGAGCAGCAGCGTGCAGGCTGCAAACAAAACTGAACGCTGGACAAGGCCGGTCATATCCATATTCCTGGCACTACCACGTGAGTGTGACTTTCAACAGATCGGCATACAGCCCGACCGACGGGATTTGCGCCAAGGGCTCGATGCGGCCATACAACGGCAACTCCACCGAACCGGTGTCAGGCACTCTGCCGCTGACGGGGACATCGACCAGCAAGGGGATTTGACGGGCCGGGTCACGGAATAAACGATAGGGAATCGGCGGGCTGCCCGGCCCCAGGGCCAGATAGCGGACATCAGCGGTGCCACCGTGCTGGCCACCGTCGACCTGAATTTGATAAGTGGTATCGGGGTTGCATTCCAGGCGCGGCAAACGCCCATTGATCAGCGTTGCACTCAGGGGTGCCGAGGGACCGTCGAGCCGCGCAGTACTGCCAAAATCCAGCTGGCCCAGGTAATCAACACCCGCGTCACGGTGGGTGCCCACTAACTGGCAACCCCGTTCGACGATGACCCGAACCTGAACTTCGTACTGCGCCGACCATGCGCACGTACTTAACAGGGAGCCGATGATGACTGTTCCCAGACGGTAATCCACAAGCATTCCTTGCATGTTTTTATAGGATGAAGGCTAGCATCGAAAGAGAAATCGTCCATTGCCGGGCGAAATTAAGCAAAAGTGAACCGCTCAACACTTTTTGCTCTGCCCCCGCCCGTGCAAGTCCTCGGCCCCAGGCCGATAAATCGCTATCATGCGCGACACTTTTCGTTCACCCCACGAGTACCCGACCCTGCTTATGGATACCCTCGCTAAACTGCGCGCCGGCCAATTGGCGGGCCTCAAACGCCTTGATCTGTCGTGCGGGCTGACCGAGTTCCCGGCCGAGATATTCCAGCTGGCCGATACCCTGGAAATCCTCAACCTGAGCGGCAACGCCTTAAGCAGCCTGCCCGACGACCTGCATCGCCTGACCCGTTTACGCATCCTGTTTTGCTCGGATAACCAGTTTACCGAGCTGCCGGCTTGCCTTGGGCAATGTGCGCAACTGAGCATGATCGGCTTCAAGGCAAACCGCATCACCAACGTCCCCGGCGCGGCCCTGCCGCCGTTACTGCGCTGGCTGATCCTGACCGACAACTGTATCGAGCAGCTACCCGAAGAACTGGGCCAACGGCCACTGCTGCAAAAATTGATGCTGGCTGGTAACCGCTTGCAGCAACTGCCCGCCAGTCTGGCCAACTGCGAGCGCCTGGAACTGATCCGTCTGGCTGCCAACCAGTTCAGCGAGCTGCCTGACACCCTGCTGGCACTGCCTGCCCTGAGCTGGCTGGCCTATGCCGGCAACCCGCTACGTGAAGACGCCAGCATTCATCGCGCGCCCGACACCACGCCCAATATTGATTGGTCGCAGCTTGAGCTTGAGCAAAAACTGGGCGAAGGCGCTTCCGGGGTTATTTATCAGGCCCGCTGGAACGCCCCCGGTCAGGCTGGCCAGTCAGTGGCGGTCAAACTGTACAAGGGCAGCATCACCAGCGACGGGTCGCCGCTCAATGAAATGAACGCCTGCATCGCGGCCGGCCAGCATCCCAATCTGATCAAGGTGCTGGGCCGGGTCGTGGGCCATCCTGACAACCAGGCGGCTCTGATAATGGAGTTGATCGACCCGTCGTTTATCAACCTGGCGGCCCTGCCCAGCTTTGATACGTGCAGCCGCGACGTCTATGCCGACAGCACCCGCTTTACCTGCGATAGCGCCGTGCGCATTGCCCGCGGCATTGCCTCAGCGGCAGGTCACCTGCACGCGCAGGGCATCTGCCATGGCGACTTGTACGCGCACAATATTTTATTCAATGCCCGGGGCGAGTGCCTGCTGGGGGATTTTGGCGCGGCGTGCTTCCATGCCCTGGATAACAGCCCGCAAAGCAGGGCGCTGCAACGCATCGAAGTGCGGGCCTTCGGCATTTTGCTGGGGGAGCTGCTGGAGCGGATCGACTCGGGTTTGAGTGATCAACAGCGCATTGAGCTGCAGGGGTTGCAACAGCGCTGTATTCAGCCAGACGTGCTGGCACGGCCGGGGTTTGCCGAGGTTATACGGGCATTACAGCAAGTCCTGTAGCAGCTGCCGAGGAACGAAGGCTGCGTCCGGCGACGCAGTCGTCGTAAAAACTGATATTGCGGTGTGCCAGTCGAACCCGGCATTCAGGTTTTACGACGACTGCGTCGGAGTGCCGCATCACGCCGGACGCAGCCTCGTTCCTTCGGCAGCTGCTACGGGATAGGTTTGGTGGCTTATGCCAACGCCACAAACATGTCCTGCACGTCGTCCTGCTCTTCCAGCTTGGCCAAAAACTCTTGTACTTCGGCCATTTGCTCGTCAGTCAAACCGCTTACCGGATTCTTCGGCTGGTAGCCCAGCTTGGCCGATACCACGGTAAAACCTTGCTCGGGCAATGCTTTCTGGACAGCGTCGAGGTCAGTCGGCTCGGTGATAAACAAGGTCGTGCCTTCTTCTTCACCCTCTTCGAAATCCTGGGCGCCAGCTTCAATCGCAGCCATTTCAGGATCAGCGTCCGGGGTATCCGGCTTTGCTTCGATCATGCCGACGTGGTTGAAGTCCCAGGCCACCGAACCCGAAGCGCCCAGTTGGCCCTTGCGGAAGGCCACGCGGATTTCAGCCACGGTACGGTTGATGTTATCGGTCAGGCACTCAATGATCAGCGGCACCTGATGGGGAGCGAAACCTTCGTAGGTCACGCGGTGGTATTGCACGGCCTCGGTACCGATACCGGCGCCCTTGTTGATCGCGCGCTTGATGGTGTCAGCTGGCATCGAGGCTTTTTTGGCCTGCTCATAGACCAGACGCAAGTGCGAGTTCATGTCCGGGTCGGCGCCGTTGCGTGCAGCAACCGTCAATTCCTTGGCCAGCTTGCCAAAAATCTTGCCGCGGCTGTTGGCGGCGTCCGCTTTATGTTTAACCTTCCACTGTGCGCCCATTACTCACTCTCTCAATCTGGTGTGTCGCAGCCTGTCGGCCGTCGAATGGGCGCAAGTTTAACCGGCAAGAAGTCGGCAATCGACCAAAAAATCCAATTGTTACCCGCTTAACCCTTGTCGGCCTTGCCCGCCGCTGCGGCAAATCTGGCCAGGTGCACGTCCAAATGCCGGGGCCGGCGGCCATGATCCTCGGCCCGTTCCTTGCGCCGAATGGCATTGCGCACCAGCAGCGAGCCCAGGTAACGAATCGGTTCCGGGGGGAAATACCCCAGCGGCCCGTTGACCAGCGGCGAGCGTGTCCAGTCATTGGTCTGCCCCTGCACCAGCGACGCCAAAATCTGCCCCCCCATATGGCACGGCCCTACCCCGCTGCCCGAATAACCAAACCCATAAAATACATTGCCGTGGCTGCTCATCTGACCAAAAAAAGGCAAACCGGTGACAGACCGATCTGAAGGCCCGTTCCAGGTCGCCTCCACCCCGACCCCGGCAAAGGCCGGAAAAAACTGCGTCAGGCTTTTGCCCAGCAACCCGGCATAGGGCGACGGCTGATCGAACACCGGCAACATGCGACCACCGTAGGCAAAGGTATTGCCGCCCTTGCCCAGCATGATTCGCCCGTCCGGGGTGTTGTGGTAATAGTGCACAAATATTCTCGAATCGAGCACGGTGACGCCACTGGTCAGGCCGACTTCCTGCAGCAGGTCGGGGCGCGGCTCGGTGACCAGCATATCGCTGGAGACAATCGCCACACTGCGCTCGAACCGGGGAAACGCCCGGGCCATCCAGGCATTCATCGCCAGTACCACACGGTCGGCGCGAATGCTCCCGGCCGGGGTGCGGATCAGCGCCGGGGCGCCCTCCTCCAACCCGGTCATCGGCGTGCTTTCGTAAATCCTCACCCCCAGCTGCAACGCTACCCGCCGCAGCCCGCGTACCAGTTTGCCCGGCTGCACGCTGGCCGCCGCCGGAGAAAACCAGCCCTCCCGATGCAGGGCCGAACCGGCGCGGCGCTGTACATCTTCAACCGGCAACTTGCTGAACGAGTTGATGGATTGCCGCGCCAGCGCCGCAATCACGCTGTCGGTCGAACCGACCTGGGCCTGATTGGTCGCGGTATACAGCGTGCCATCAAGGCGGTAATCGGCATCCACCCCATACTGTTCACAGAACGCACCAATTGCATAAATACTCTGTTCCGAGGCCTTGACCAGCCGCACGGCCTCCTCCACCCCGAACAGCCGCTCAAGGGTGAAGTACTTGGCCGACCACGACAGCGCGCAGCCGCCATTGCGCCCGCTGGCACCTGCGCCGCAAATGTCGGCTTCAATCAGCACCACATCCAGTTCAGGGCTTTGCTCCTTGAGCATGATTGCCGTCCATAGCCCGGTATAACCGCCCCCCACGATGCACACCTGAGCACGCGTGTCACCCGCCAGCGCCTCGCAGGGCGCTTCATTTTCCAGGGCCAGTGCCTGCTCCAGCCAAAAAGGTCGCATGGTCAGTTCTCCTGCTCAGGTGCGCAAAGGTTTAATCAACAACGGATGATTGGGTACAAACGGGCAGGCAGGCTTGAGGCCCGCAGGTCGGCTATTCCAATGGGGTATCAGCACCAGCGAGGAAAACAGCGCACAGCAGGCAAATACGATAAAGACCGTGACCGTATCGAAATAGCCCGGTAGCAGGCCACCGAGAATCGCCCCGACCGAACCGCAGCCATTGACGAACCCCGCCGCCGTAGCACCGGCCTTGGCGGTACCAAAATCAATGGCTGCAGCACCGCTGATCATGGAGTCCGGCCCGTACAGAGTCAGGCCCATGACAAACAGCAAGGCCACCACCAATGCCACGCTGCCCGAATGCAATGCCCCCATAAAGAACGCGAGGGAAATGGTCAGCGCCAGCAGGCTCAAAATACAGGCCGGCATACGCCGGGCGCCGAAAAGCTTGTCGGACGCCAAACCGATCATGATAGGCCCCAGCAAGCCCGCCAGCTCAAATGCCGTAGGAATAATCGCAGCGCCGACCTTGCCCACTTGCGGCATTTGCTCGAACACTATCACCGGCCCCCACAACAGAATCGCGTAACGCGCCGGCTTGAGCATGAAATACGCCAGACCCAGGGTCAGTACCGTGCGATTGCGCATGATCTCGCGCAGGGGTGCCCAAACGCTGATGCGTTTTTCGGCAGCAATTTCATCGGCGCTCATTGCCGGCTCAGGCTCAACCGCCGGCAAGCCGACATCTTGCGGCGTATTGCGCTGGAAGATAAAGAACAGCACCGCCACCAGCGCCACCACCGCCGCGCTGGAAATAAACGCCGCGTGCCAACTGCCGATCAGCGTATAGGCCCACCACCCGGCAAAGGGTGAAGCCACCAGCCCGCCAAAGGCGTAGCACGAACTCCACAGCCCCAGCACCCGACCACGTTGCTGCGCCGGAAAAAAACTGCCGATGTTTTTGCACAGCCCCGACCAGCCGGTGGATTGCGCCAGCCCCTGGATCAGCATGCAGGTGGCAAAGATCGGCAAGGTGGCGTAAGTGCCCATCACCAGCGCCGCCAGCGCAGAGATGATCAAACCGCCCAACACTACGACCCGCGGGCCGAAGCGATCGGCAAGGATGCCCCAGGTAAATTGTCCTACGGCGTAGGCTGCCAGGTAGATGCCGTCGAGGTTGGCCATCGCCATCTTGTCGAGATGAAAGTTGGGGTCATCAGCAATCCCCAGTTTGGCCACGGAAAAGGCTTTGCGAGTGAAGTAAAAGGCCGCGTAGGCCAGCCAGGTGATGGCAAAAATCTGCACGCGCCAACGCTGGATGGTGGCAAAGGAGTTGTTCATGTCGGGTCTGACCTCAGAGGTGGAATGTGCCGGCAGAATCAGAAAAGAACGCCTGTTTTTTTATTGTGTTGAGCACTTCAATACCGCCCTTCAGACAAGGACCGTATTTATCAGACACATCGCGAACGCCCGTTTTTTGTTGGACTTCAGAGTCGTTCACAGATGCATCACGACCCGCCGTTATCGAGGACATAACGGCGGGCTGAGGTCGATCAAAGCAATTACTGACTAATAGGTAAAATCGATTTATCGTATTTCAATCATAAGCTCAGCTTGTAAGAGGCAATCCGATGTCGGTTTCTCATGCGCAGTTGAAGGCCTTTCACGCCGTTGCCGTTCATGGCAGTTTCACCCGCGCGGCCGAACGCTTGTTTTTAAGCCAGCCGGCCATCTCCGATCAGGTCAGAAAGCTTGAGGAGCGCTTCGGGGTGCTGCTGTTCCATCGCAACAAACGCTCGGTACGCCTGACCGACCTGGGCGAACGCCTGCTGAGCATCACCCAGCGCCTGTTCGGAGTGCAGGCCGAGGCTCAGGAGCTACTGCAAGACTCCCAGGCCCTGCAAACCGGCAGCCTTATCCTGGCGGTGGATGCACCGGTTCATGTGCTGCCGCAGATCGCCCGCTTTTGCGAGCGCTACCCCGGTATCACGGTAAAAATCGAAACCGGCAACACTGACGAATGCCTGGCGCGGCTGTTCAATTATCAGGCCGACCTGGCCTTGCTGGGGCGTGACGTGAGTGACGAACGACTGCTGAGTGTGCCCTTGCGCAGCGATCCGATGGTGGCATTTGTGGCCCGAACGCACCCTTGGGCCAGTCGCAATGCCATTTGCCTGGCCGATCTGGATGACACGCCTTTGGTACTGCGCGAAGTGGGCTCCGTGACCCGGCAAACCCTTGAAGAAGAAATGAGCCAGGCAGACCTGCGCATTCGCGCCGCGATCCAGGTGGAAGGCCGCGAAGCGGCGCGTGAAGCGGTGGTGGTCGGGATTGGCGTGGGGGTGGTGTCGGCAGCGGAATTCGGCTCGGACTCCCGGGTCTGCGCGCTGCCCATCACCGATTGCACAAGGCGCCTGACCGAAACCCTGGTATGCCTGCAAGAGCAGAGTTCACGGCGGGTAGTGGCAACCTTTTTGGATATTGTGCGCAAGAGTTTGTAAACCCACTACCCGTAGCAGCTGCCGAAGGAACGAGGCAGCTGCTACGGACTTTCTCAGTGGCTACACCGCAACTCCATAAACGCCCTGATCAACCGCAACTCCGCTCGCCGTTCCATGCAGCCGAGCATATGCAGGTTGACCAGCCCCGCGCCGTTGATCGGCACCGCTCGCACGCGGGGGTCATGGCTGACTTCTACCGACGACACAATGCCCACCCCCAACTGCGCTGCCACCGCTTCGGTTACCGCTTCCCGGCTGTCGAGTTCCAGCAATACCCGTGGATTGACTCCAGCCTGCTCACAGGCATTGTCAAAGGTGCGACGGGTAATCGACGTCGGCTCCCGCAGTACCATGATCACCTGATCCAGTTGCCCGATCGCGATGCCATCCGGCAAGGCCAGCCACGGGTGGTTGGCGGGCACCAGGGCACAAATCCGCGACTCGTTCAGCGCACGCAAGGTCAGCCCCTTGCGTGGTTCAACTTCGGTCAGCACCGCCACATCGACATGCTCCGACAGCAACGCCGCCAGGGTTTCCTGGGCGTTGCCCAGACGCAAATTCACGGTAACCCCCGGATAACGTGCGCGCAGGCTTGCCAGCATCGGCATCACCAGATGCGGGCCATCGGCTGCCACCTCAAGCCGCCCTGTGAGCAGTTGCCGGTTGGCCTCCAGCATCACCTGCGCTTCATCCACCAAGCCGAACATGGCCCGGGTAATGGCCGCCAGTTTGGTGCCTTCTTCAGTCAACTCCACCCGCCGCGCAGTTCGTCGCAACAAGGTGATCTGGTAGTGCTCTTCAAGCGCCTTGATGTGCCCGGTCACCGCTGGCTGGCTGATAAACAGCCGGGTCGCCGCCCGGGTAAAACTGCCTTCGCGGGCCACGGCGTCAAACGCGCGGAGCTGGAATAAATTCATATATAAGCCTCACTGATAGCAGGCATAACAACAAACAATTTGATTGATAGCAACACAAACTGCAATTTATGCCCTGTACCCAGTAGCCATCCAATGCTTGTGAGGAATTCAGAATGAGTACTGCCGCGCCGATCCTGCTGACCCCTGGCCCGCTAACCACCTCGGCGCGTACCCGCCAGGCGATGATGGTTGACTGGGGCTCATGGGATGACAGCTTCAACCAGCTGACTGCCAGCCTGTGCGAGCAACTGCTGGCCATTATCAACGGCGCAGACAGCCATCATTGCGTGCCTCTACAAGGCAGCGGCACCTTTGCCGTCGAAGCCGCCATCGGCACCCTGGTACCACGGGATGGCAATGTACTGGTACTGATCAACGGCGCCTACGGCAAACGCCTGGCCAAGATCTGCGAGGTTCTGGGGCGCCGCTTCAGCACCTTTGAAACCGCAGAAGACGAGCCAACTACTGCTGCCGACGTCGACCGCCTGCTGCAGGCCGACCCGAGCATTACCCATGTGGCATTGATCCACTGCGAAACCAGCACCGGCATCCTTAACCCGCTGCCCGACATTGCCGCAGTCATCGCTCAGCACGGCAAACGTCTGATCATCGATGCCATGAGTTCTTTCGGCGCTCTGCCCATCGATGCCCGGCAAGTGCCTTTTGATGCATTGATCGCTGCCTCCGGCAAATGCCTGGAAGGCGTGCCCGGCATGGGCTTTGTGTTCGCCCGCAAAGAAGCACTGGGCAATGCCGCAGGCAACAGCCATTCACTGGCAATGGACCTGCACGATCAGCACACTTACATGAGCAAAACCGGACAGTGGCGCTTTACCCCGCCGACCCATGTGGTCGCCGCGCTGCACGAGGCATTGCTGCAATACAACGAAGAAGGCGGCTTGCCCGCCCGCCACCAGCGTTACGCCAACAACTGCCAGGCGCTGCTGGACGGCATGGCCAGACTGGGCATTCGCAGCTTTCTGCCCGAGGCCATCCAGGCGCCGATTATCGTCACCTTCCATGCGCCAAAAGACCCGCGCTATCAGTTCAAGGAATTCTACGAACGGGTCAAGGCCAAGGGTTTCATCCTGTACCCGGGAAAATTGACCCAGGTTGAGACTTTCCGTGTGGGCTGCATCGGCCACGTCAATCAGACCGAGATGCAGGCAGCCGTGGACGCCATTGGCCAGGTGCTGGAGGAAATGGAAGTCTTCGATATTTGATGTTGTGAGTACTGCAGAACAACCCTAATTACTTCGTGCGGCACCGCCCGCTCTTACAGGATTCACTGACATGAACTACACCAACCCAAGCAAGCTGCAAGCTGCCATTCTCGACTGGGCCGGCACCGTGGTCGATTTCGGCTCGTTCGCTCCGACCCAGATCTTTGTCGAAGCCTTTGCCGAGTTTGACGTGCAGGTGTCCATCGAAGAAGCCCGTGGTCCTATGGGCATGGGCAAGTGGGACCATATCCGCACCCTGTGTGATCAACCGCAGATCACCGAGCGTTACAAGAAAGTATTTGGTCGCGCGCCGACAGATGACGATGTCACCGCGATCTACGAGCGCTTTATGCCGCTGCAGATCGAAAAGATCGCCGAGCACTCGGCCTTGATCCCCGGCGCACTGGACACCATCGCCCAACTGCGCGAGCAAGGCATCAAGATCGGTTCCTGCTCGGGCTACCCGGCGCAAGTCATGGCCAAAGTGGTTGAGCTGGCCGCCACCAATGGCTATGTCGCCGACCACGTCGTGGCCACCGATGAAGTGCCGAACGGCCGCCCGTGGCCGGCCCAGGCACTGGCCAACGTGATCGCGCTGGGTATTGATGATGTGGGCGCTTGCGTCAAGATCGACGACACCGTACCGGGCATTCTTGAAGGTCGCCGCGCCGGCATGTGGACCGTGGCGCTGGTGTGTTCGGGCAACGCCCTGGGCCTGACCTGGGAGCAATACAAGGCACTGGACCCGGCAACCCTGGCCAGTGAGCGCAGCCGCATTCATACCCTGTTTGCCGGCTCGCGCCCGCACTATCTGATCGACACCATCAGCGACCTGCCTGCTGTGATTGCCGACATCAACCAGCGCCTGGCCAAGGGCGAGATGCCACAAAGCAGCTAAGAACAGCTACAAGCTACAAGCCGCAAGCTTGTGGCTTGCAGCTTGCAGCTTGCAGCTTGCAGCTGCAGTAATCCTACCGCTCTACCCACCCGGCAAACTGATCGATAAATTTCTGCAAAAACGGCCGGGTTTTATCCGACAGCTTGCCGGACGCATCAAATGCATCCCCCGCCCCGCCCAGATAAGCCTCGGGCTGCTGCATGCACGGCACATCGAGGAACACCAGCGACTGGCGCAAATGATGATTCGCCCCAAAGCCACCAATGGCCCCTGGCGAAACACTGATCACCGCCCCCGGCTTGCCACTGAACACACTCTGGCCATAAGGCCGAGAACCGACATCAATGGCGTTTTTCAACACGCCAGGGACCGAGCGGTTGTACTCGGGGGTCACAAACAGGAGGGCGTCCGCCGGGCGGATTTGATCGCGAAAAACCGTGTACGGAGCAGGCGGCGACGCACCATCAATATCTTCGTTGTAAAGCGCCAGCTCACCGATTTCGACAATAAACAGTTTCAGGCTTGGCGGAGCCAGTTCTGCCAGAGCCAGGGCCACTTTTCGATTGAGGGAGTCCTTCCTCAAACTGCCAACCAACACTGCAACGCTGTAGACCTTGCTCATGGAAAACCCCGAGTCAGAAGCTGTAGGAAGAGTAGTTATAGATGATCGGACGGCTTTCTTGCACCCCAGTTCACCCTATCGGCCTGCAAGCCTGTAAAGTAGGGGGACTATTTTTTAAACATTGTTAAACTTCCCCTGCTGAACAACGGTCTACAGAACCGCAAATTGGGTGTTTATCTCCAGAGGTTCTCTACAAATGGCGGCAGTTCTCGTTGGACAATTTCATGCAAGAGATGCGGAAGGCCGCGTCTATTCCGTGCATGAGTTTGAAGATTCACAAGCAACCGGCGATCAGCCCGTAATGACCTATAAACTGGCCATTGGCGATCGTGTCAAAAAGAACGATGACAACAACTTCGAGCTGGTGCAGTCGGGGGTTTTACTGGTACGTGATCCCTCTCCGGTTGTCGCTGCCTGACCTGCTCCACGGCCTTGCGCGCAAGTCCAAGGATCAGACCCGGATAAGGCTTCGCAACGCTGAAACCTCATCTGCCGGACACAAGCATGCGTCTACGCCACATCGAAGTGATTCAAGCCATCTTGCAAACCGGCAACCTCGGCCATGCTGCCGAGTTGCTGCAATTGCCCACGGCCACCCTCAGCGCAACGCTGCAGGAAGCCGAGCAGCAATTGGGCTTTATGCTGTTTTCCAGTGTTCGCGGGCGGCTGCAAGCCACCCGCGACACCCTTGTGCTGCAACCCCTGATCAATCAGCTGTACCAGGCACTTGAGCCTCTGCGCCAGCTTGGCAACGAGTTGCGCCAGCATCAGGAACCGGCCTTGCGCGTAGCCTGCAGCGAAACCCTGGCCGAGCCTCTGCTGCCTTCGTGCATCGGCGCCCTGAGACGTCGTTTTCCCGACACTCCTGCCGTACTTGTCAGCCACCCTTGCGCTGAAATCGTACGGCGCCTGTTGATGGATGAGTGCGATATCGGCTTCAGCTTGCAGCCATCGGAACAGACCGGGCTCGACTACCTGCCGCTGGTGCAGGGCAAAGTGCAGTTTCTGGCGCCTCATGGCTGGCTATCGCCCAAGCATAAATACATCGCCCTGCAAGAACTGGCCGGCCAGGCAATGATTGCTCTTCAAGAGCACGACGGGTTGAGCCGCGGCCTCGACAGCAAGCTGCAGGCCTTGCGCCCGGCGCCGGTGGTACAGATTCAGGTTCAGAGTTACCGGATGATGCGCAGCATGGTCGAAGCTGGCGAGGGGCTGGCGCTGGTCGACCCGTTCACGGCAGTGGGGGCCAGGGCCAGCGGGCTGGACGTGTGCCCGGTCTCTCCGGCCATCCCGGTGACGCTCTATGCGCTCACACGCAAAGGCACGCAGCCCGGGCTGGCACTGGATGCCTTGCTGGAGATAGTGCAGCAAAAGGCCGAGGCATTGCTGGCAGATCAGGGCCTGGTGGTGCTTTAAAGCACGATCCCTGTAGCCGCTGCCGAAGGAACGAGGCTGCGTCCGGCTGCGCAGCAGTCGTGAAATCCGGCACTGCGGTGTGCCAGTTAAAACCGGCTTTCAGGGTTTACGACTGCTACGCAGCCGGACGCAGCCTCGCACGGCTCGACAGCGGCTACAGGTTTTTACTTTCGAAAATCAGATACCAGAAAATCGCGACTTCGCGGGTCTGCGGATCGATACCGCGATAGCGCAAATCATCGATACCCCCCACCTGATATCCGCACCGTTCATACAGACGGCAGGCACCAAGGTTGTTGTTCTGGGTCTCCAGCATGATCCCGGGCAGATTCTTCTTGCGGCTCCAGAACTTGACTACCTCCAGCAATGACCTGGCCACACCGTGGCGACGGGCGCCCGCGATAACGGCCAGTTCGTCGACATGGGCAAACCCGTTCCAGTTGGTGCTTACAACCACATGCCCCACGGGCTGGTTGTCCAGGTACGCCATAAAGATGTCACTGTCCTTGCCCCCGCGGTAGCTGGCGAACTCATCCGGGTCGATGCCGTAGCACTTGCGATAAGGCGCAATCAGCTCCAGCGGCCAGTGCTCGACCTTTTTATGGCGATCGGCACGGGCGTAGGCGCCCACTTCAAAACTGAAATCGTTGCACCATACATAGGGCGCGAAACCCTCATCGGCAAGGCGTACCGAGACCTGAGGGTCTTTGGGATTGATAACCAGATGCATGAAAAATCCTTCTTTCCTGTCGTCGACGCTGACAATAAGCGGCAGCGGCAACAAGGTCGGCGCCAGGTTATTGCAGCGTCTGCCCTTTCGCGTCGAGGAGTTGAGCCCAGAGCGACGGGCCGCCTGCCGATTTGGCAATGGCTTCAAGTCGGGCCGCATGCTCGGCCAAGTCACTTTCACTTGCACGAATAATCCGGCCCGGCTGACGGTCCGCCGACAGGCGGCGAATTTCGCTGGCCTGGTTGCCCGATCCCTCGCCCGAGCCATTACCGTCAGAAGCATTGCCAGCCAACGACAGGCTGGTCTGGCCGCCGGTCATGGTCAGGTAAACGTCGGCCAGGATCTCGGAGTCGAGCAAGGCGCCGTGCAGCTCACGGCCCGAGTTGTCGACACCATAGCGTTTGCACAGGGCGTCGAGGCTGTTGCGCTGGCCCGGGTGACGGGCCCGTGCCATTGCCAGGGTATCAAGGATGGTGCAGTGCTGAGTGAGGTCGGCGCGATCGGTCTGGCCGATCAGGGCGAATTCGTTGTTGAGGAACCCCACGTCAAACGCAGCGTTATGGATGATCAGCTGCGCGCCCTTGATGAATTCGAAAAACTCATCGGCGACTTCAGCAAAGCGCGGCTTGCCCACCAGGAATTCATTGGTAATGCCGTGGACGCCAATGGCGCCTTCGTCACTTTCACGGTCGGGTTGCAGATAAACGTGAAAATGGCGGCCGGTCAGACGGCGCCCCATCAACTCGACGCAACCGATCTCGATTACCCGGTGGCCGTCGGTGACCGGCATACCGGTGGTTTCAGTATCGAGTACAACGCTACGCATGCTTGATTCCCCGTACCTGATCGACCCCGCGATTGGCCAACTGGTCGGCGCGCTCGTTACCAGGGTGACCGATGTGACCGCGTACCCACTGCCATTTCACGGTGTGGCGATTGACCTGCTCATCGAGCAGTTTCCACAGGTCGGCATTTTTGACCGGTTCCTTGGAGGCGGTTTTCCAGCCGCGCTTTTTCCAGTTGACCATCCATTCGGTGATGCCTTTCATCACATACTGCGAGTCGGTCACCAGCAACACTTCGCACGGACGCTTGAGCTCTTCAAGCCCGCGAATGGCGGCCATCAGTTCCATGCGGTTATTGGTGGTATTGGCCTCGCCACCCCAGAGTTCTTTCTCAACACCCTGGCAGATAAGCAAAGCACCCCAGCCGCCCGGGCCAGGATTGCCCTTGCAGGCACCATCGGTGAACATTTCAACGCTATCAATCATTGCAAACTATCCAGGTAAGGCTGCTTATGGCCTGGCCATCAGCAATGGCCAGCGCCTGAGCCGGGCTAACCCGGCCCAACATAAAATTAGGAGTCTGTGTGGCGCCGATTGACCTTGGCCATTTGCAAGGGAATCAGCTTGCCCATCGGTTCACGGCGCATCGGGTTGACAGGGCGCAAGCCCACCACCATTTTGCGCGCAACCAATACATAGAAGCCGCCACCTGCCAATTGCCAGCTACCGGCCTTGCGCTCCCAGCCGGACAAGCGGCTTTGCCACACTTGGGAAGCAAGCGGCGGACGATAGCACCCGAAGCGGCGTTTCTCCAGCGCAAAGCCCAGCAGGTTCAGCCAGTCGGCGACCCGTGAAGGTGAGATACAGCGCGCCTTGCGCAAGGCATCTTTGGCGAAAACATGGCGCAAGCCCCAACTGCTCCAGGGGTTGATCCCGACAATCAGCAGGTGTCCGCCGGGGCGTACGCTGCTGGCGGCTTCGCGCAACAGACCGTGAGGCGACAGGCAGAAATCCAGCCCGTGCTGCAGCACCACCACGTCGGCAGCGTGCTCGCACAATGGCCAGGCCTGTTCTTCGCAGATGATTTCAACACCCGGTAATGGCGCGCCCAGGCGCACGCTGCGCTGCACCTGCGGGGCCTTGGGCGGGGTGTCGGCAGCGGGGCCGTAATGCACCAGGTAGCCGCCGAAAAAGCGCCCCAACTCGTCCTCAAGTACCCGCTGCTCATCTTCGAGCAACAACTGCCCATGGGGGCCAGACAGCCACTCACGCGCCGAACTGATCAGTGCCAGCCACTCAGGATCTGCCTGAGCCAATGCTTTATCGGTCATTGCTCCTCCAACTTGCCCTCTACCTGTCAAAAGCCCCGACGACGCGGCTCGCAATAAAACGTCAACAGCCCCTAAGATGCGCCATTGTTTCACACTTGGGAATTGCACCATGTTACAGATAGACGCCCTGCCCGCCTTCAACGACAACTACATCTGGTTGTTACAGGACACTGCCCAAAAGCGCTGTGCCGTGGTCGACCCGGGTGATGCCGCGCCTGTTCTGGAGTGGCTGGCCCGGCACCCGGACTGGGTTCTGAGCGACATACTGATTACCCATCACCACTTCGATCATGTGGGCGGCGTCGCGCAACTTCACGCACACACTAACGCGAAGGTCTGGGGTCCGGCGCTTGAGGCCATTCCGGCCCGACAAATGGCACTCGACGAGGGCAAGCGCATCACTGTGCTGGGTCTGGAGTTTCAGGTAATGCTGGTGCCCGGTCATACGCTGGGGCATATCGCCTACTATCACCCAGACCCGGCAGCGCCCCTGCTGTTCTGCGGCGACACCCTGTTCGCCGCCGGTTGCGGCCGGCTGTTCGAGGGCACCCCTGAACAGATGCATCATTCCCTGAGTCGTCTGGCCGCGCTGCCCCCCCACACCGGCGTGTACTGCACCCACGAATACACCTTGAGCAACCTGCGCTTCGCCCAGGCAGTCGAACCGAACAACCCGGATATAGCCGCACGAGTCGAGCAAGTGACGCAATGGCGCGCCGCAGGTCGTATCAGCTTGCCATCATCTATAGCACTGGAATTACGCACAAATCCCTTTCTGCGAGTCCATGAAACATCTGTTAAAGAAAAAGCTGACGAGTGGAATTCACGCGACAACGACTCGCCCAGTGCGGTCTTTGCCAGCCTGCGAAGCTGGAAAGACCAGTTCTGAAACCGGTCGCGGTCAGCACAAAAATTCTCAACAGTTGACCGCGCCCCCCCTGCTTTCTAGAATCCCCCGACATTTTTTCCTGAACTTTTTTCAAAACAATGTCGTCATTTAAAGGTAACGCCATCAATTCAGACGCATTGACGCGCTTGGTTAAAGCCATCGCGGTGGCTGTGTCCGCCACTCTCGCGGGCTGCCAGTCCATGGATCATTCGGCGCAAACCACCGAACGGGCCAGCCTTAAAATCGCCAAACGCATCCCTCAGGATCCACTCTGGCTCAGCCAGAAGCCCAGCCCCCTCCCCCCTCAAGATGTGTGGGAGCGCATGCGCCAGGGCTTCAAATTGCAGGATGGCCAGAACGTCAACCCCCGAATTGAGCAACAGCGCCTGTGGTTTGCCAGCAACCCGTCGTTTCTCGAAAACGCCGGCGAGCGCGGCAGCCTGTATATCCACTACATTGTGGAGCGCCTCGAAGAGCGCAATATGCCGCTGGAACTGGCTCTGCTGCCAGCCATCGAAAGCGCCTACAACCCAATGGCGTATTCCCACGCCAATGCGGTCGGGCTCTGGCAGTTCATTCCCTCGACCGGTCGCTATTTCAACCTGCGCCAAACCCGTGCCTATGACGGTCGTCGTGATATCACGGCCTCGACCCTTGCAGCCCTGAACTACCTGAACCGTCTGCATGACATGTTCAACGGTGACTGGCTGCTGGCCCTGGCTGCTTATAACGCCGGCGAAGGCACGGTCAGCCGGGCCATCGAGCGCAATGAAAAGCTCGGCTTGCCTACCGACTACTGGAACCTGCCACTGCCCCAGGAAACCAAAGACTACGTGCCAAAGCTGCTGGCCCTGTCGCAAGTGGTTCTGGCCCCTGAAGCCTACGGCATCAACCTGAACCCGATCGCCAACGAACCCTATTTCGAAATGGTCGAAATCAAGCAGTCCATGGACCTGTCACGTGTGGCGGCTCTGGCCGAGATCGACGAAGACGAGATGTTCCAGCTCAACCCGGCCTACAAACAGCGCGCCACCACCGACGGCCCCCAGCATCTGCTGGTACCTACGGCCAAAGCCCAATTGCTGACTGCCAGCCTGTCAAATCTCAGCTCCGACCAACTGGTCAGTCTGCGCCCCAACAAACCTGTGTTTGACCAGGTTGCAAGCACATCCCCAGCCCGCCTGAACCGCAAATACCGGGTCAAGAGCGGCGACAACCTGACCCTGATTGCCAAGGCCAACAAGGTCAACGTCAAAGATCTGCAGCACTGGAACAAGCTCAGCGGCAACAACCTCAAGGCCGGCCAGGTTCTGGTCATGCAGGACACGCGCAAGCCCTCGGGCAAAAAGCCGACCCAATACAAGGTTCAGAAAGGCGACTCCCTGTATATGGTGGCCAAGCGTTTCAACGTTGAAATGCAACATCTCAAACGCTGGAATCCAAACAGCGCAAAAGCCCTCAAGCCGGGGCAAATGCTGACCGTTTCCAAACCCCGATAAGCACAGCGCCTACATCCGTGCGGGCAAGCTGATTCCTACGCAATAGTAGGGCGCAGCTTGCCCGCCGCGCTTTCCAGTGCGGCCTTTTTCCTACAGATACAAGCTGTTACTGTACGGAAACCTTAAGCCCAATGCCTGGATCGGATCTCTGACTTGACGCGTCCCCTCCTTACGCTATTTATCAGCCTGGCCTTGAGCTTCCCCGCCAGCGCAAACCTGAGCGAAAGCCACGGCTATGCGCAGTTCGGCACACTCAAGTACCCCGCTACCTTTACCCATTTCGACTGGGTAAACCCTGACGCCCCCAAGGGCGGCACCTTGAAGGTCATGGCGTTCGGCACCTTCGACACGCTCAACCCCTACACATTCAAAGGCACCAGCCCGGTTTCAACCCCCAACTTCCTGCAGTACGGGGTCAATGAGCTCAACGAAACCCTGATGGCCGGCACGGGCCAATATGCCCCCTCAGGCGATGAGCCAACATCCAGCTATGGTTTGATCGCCCAATCAGTGGAGTACAACGAAGACCGCAGTTGGGTGGTCTTTAACCTGCGACCCGAAGCCCGTTTTCACGATGGCACGCCGATCACTGCCTACGATGTTGCCTTCTCCTACAACCTGTTACTAAAAGAAGGCCATCCGCAGTACCGCACCAATCTTCAGGAAGTCCAGCGGGTCGATATTCTGGGCCCTAAACGTATTCGTTTTGTCTTCAAGCGCTCGGGCAACCCGTTGCTGATTTTGCGCCTGGGCGAACTGCCCGTTTTGCCACAGCATTACTGGGCAAAGCGCGACTTCAAAGCCACCACCTTCGAGCCACCACTGGGTAGCGGCCCCTATCGAATTACCAAGGTTACCCCCGGTCGCCAACTGGTATTTGAGCACGTCAAGAACTGGTGGGGCGCCAACCTGCCGGTCAACCGCGGTAAATACAACTTCCAACGGGTTGAAGTGGAGTTCTACCGCGACAGCGATGTAGCGTTCGAAGCGTTCAAGGCTCGCGAGTTCGACATTTATATCGAGCACCAGGCCAAGAACTGGGCCAATGGCTATAACTTCCCGGCAGTACGCCGCGGCGATGTAATCAAGGCCGAAATTACCCATCAGATCCCGACACAAACCCAGGGGCTGTTTATGAACAGCCGCCGCGCCGCCTTTGCGCAAAACAAAGCCCGCGAGGCCTTGGGCCTGATGTTTGATTTTGAATGGACCAACCGCACCCTGTTCAACGGCGCCTACCAGCGCGCCGCGAGCTATTACCCCAACAGCGAATTCTCGGCCAGCGGCATTCCCCAGGGACATGAATGGCTGATGCTGTCACCCTGGCGCAGCCAACTGCCGCCCGAACTGTTCAGCCAGGCCTTTAACTTGCCGCAAACCGACGGCCGCGGCATCCCCCGCGCAACTCTGCGCCAGGCGCTCGCGCTGCTGAATGAAAGCGGCTGGAAACTGTCGGGCCAACGCCTGCTCAACAGTGAAGGCAAACCGCTGCGGTTCGAAATATTGCTGGTAAACCCCAACCTTGAGCGCATCCTGCAACCCTATGTGGAGAACCTGGCCAGCATCGGTGTCGATGCCCGACTGCGCACCGTGGATCGCGCGCAATACAAGCAGCGCCTGGATCAGTTCGACTTTGACATGATTCTGATGACCCTTGACCAGACCCTGAGCCCCGGCCTTGAACAGTGGCAGTACTTCCACTCCAGTCAGGCCAACGTCAAGGGCAGCAAAAACTATGCAGGGGTGGCCAGCCCGGTGGTGGACCAACTGCTCGAGCGCCTGCTGGCCGCCCGGACCCGCGACGAGCAATTGTCTGCTGGCCAGGCCCTGGACCGTGTCTTGCTCTGGCAGCACTACATCATTCCCAACTGGTATCTGAACTATCACCGCCTGGCGTACCGCAACCGGTTCGCCTTTGTGACTACGCCGCCCTACACCCTGGGCCTTAGCGCGTGGTGGCTTAAGCCTACGGAGAACACACAATGATGCCTTTGCGTACCTTGCTAAAGCCCCTTTGCAGCTTGCTGTTGGCCGGTTTTGCCTGCGCAGCGCTGGCCGCTCCCCAGCATGCCCTGACCCTCTACGACGAACCACCTAAATACCCGGCCAACTTCAAACATGTGGAATACGTCAATCCGGACGCGCCCAAGGGTGGAACGTTTCGCAAGTCAGCGCTGGGCAGCTTTGACAGCCTTAACCCCTTTATCAACAAAGGCGTGCCGGCTGACGATATTGAACTGACCTTCGATACCCTGGCCCGGCAAACCCTCGACGAGCCTTTCACGTCCTACGGCCTGATTGCCGAGAAAATCGAGAAAGCCCCGGATAACAGCTGGGTGCGTTTTTACCTGCGCCCCGAAGCGAAGTTCAGCGATGGCCATCCGATTCGCGCCGATGATGTCGTGTTCAGCTTCGATACCCTGATGAAAAGCGGCTCGCCGCTGTACAAGGGTTATTACAGCGATGTCGACCAGGCCATCGCGGAAACCCCGCTGCAAGTGAAGTTCACCTTCAAGCACAACAAAAACCGCGAACTGCCGCTGATTCTTGGCCAGCTCCCGGTTCTGCCCAAGCATTGGTGGGAAACCCGGGAGTTCACCAAGGGCAACCTTGAAGTCCCGCCCGGCAGCGGCCCCTACACCATCGCCGAGATCAAGCCCGGGCGCTCTATCCGCTACGAGCGCAACAAGGACTACTGGGGCAAGGACCTGCCCATCAACAAGGGCCTGTACAACTTTGATGCCATCACGATCGATTACTTTCGCGACAACAGCGTTGCATTCGAGGCCCTCAAGGCCGGTCAGTTTGATTACTGGCTGGAGATTAGCGCGAAGAACTGGGCGGGGGCCTACAACGCCCCGGCATTTACCCAGGGCCGCCTGAAAAAAGAAGAAATCCGCAACCACAACCCAACAGGCATGCAGGGATTTGTTTTCAACCTGCGCAGGCCAATGTTCCAGGATGTGCGCGTACGTGAGGCGCTAAGCCTGCTGTTCGACTTTGAGTGGGCCAACAAGCAACTGTTCAACGGGGCCTATGCACGCACTGGCAGCTACTTCGAAAACTCGGAAATGGCCGCCAAGGCACCGCCCACCGAAGCTGAGCTGGCCATTCTGGAGCCCTTGCGCGGGCAGATCCCCGAGCAGGTGTTCACGGACGTCTTCAAGCCCAGTGTTACCGATGCCAGCGGCATGATTCGCGAGCAACAGCGCCGCGCCTATCAACTGCTGCAAGACGCCGGCTGGCGCATCGTCGATGACAAGATGGTCGACGCCCAGGGCAAGCCGGTGAAAATCGAGTTTTTGCTGGCACAAACCGAATTCGAGCGCATCCTGCTACCGTTCAAGCGCAATCTCAGTGATCTGGGCATCGATTTCCAGATTCGCCGGGTCGACACCTCTCAGTACCTCAACCGCCTGCGCTCACGGGATTACGACATGATTGTCGGCAGCTTCCCGCAGTCCAGCTCACCCGGCAGCGAACAGCGCGAGTACTGGGAATCGCAAAGTATCGACAAACCCGGCAGCCGCAACTTTATCGGCCTCAAGGACCCGGCCATCGACCAGTTGACCGAGGGCCTGATCAACGCCGAGTCACGGCAAAGCCTGATCAACCATGCCAGGGCGCTGGACCGCGTATTGCAGTGGGGCTTCTACGTGATCCCCAACTGGCATATCAAAACCTGGCGCGTGGCCTACTCGAACCATATCGGCCACCCCGAAGTCACGCCCAAATACGATATAGGCACCAGCACCTGGTGGGCCAAACCTGAACCTTCGACCAAACCTTCAAGCGCGAGCCAGGAGCCTTAAATGCTGGCTTATATTTTCAGGCGACTGCTGCTGATCATTCCGACACTGTTCGGGATTCTGCTGATTAACTTCATCATTATTCAGGCCGCCCCTGGCGGCCCGGTTGAACAGATGATTGCCAAGCTCGAAGGCTTTGACGGCGCTACCAGCCGCATTGCGGGCGGTGGTTCGGAAGTCTCGGTGGCCGGCTCCAACTACCGTGGCGCCCAGGGGCTGGACCCGGAACTGATCAAGGAAATCGAAAAGATGTACGGCTTCGACAAGTCGGCGCCGGAACGCTTGTGGATCATGATCAAGAACTACGCCCATCTGGACTTCGGCGAGAGCTTCTTCCGCGATGCCAAGGTCATCGACCTGATCAAGGAGAAGATGCCGGTCTCCATCTCCCTGGGTTTGTGGAGCACCCTGATCATGTACCTGGTGTCGATCCCCCTGGGGATCGCCAAGGCCACCCGCCACGGTAGCCACTTCGACGTGTGGACCAGCTCACTGATCATCGTCGGCTATGCAATCCCGGCCTTTCTGTTTGCCATCCTGCTGATCGTGCTGTTTGCAGGGGGCAGTTATTTCGACTGGTTCCCGTTGCGCGGCCTGACCTCCAACAACTTCGACGAGCTGAGCCTGGGCGGCAAGATTCTCGATTATTTCTGGCATCTGGCATTACCCGTCACGGCGCTGGTGATCGGCAACTTTGCCACCATGACCCTGCTGACCAAAAACAGCTTTCTGGATGAAATCAACAAACAGTACGTCGTCACTGCCAAAGCCAAGGGCCTGACCAACCATCGCGTGCTCTATGGCCACGTGTTCCGCAACGCCATGCTGCTGGTGATTGCCGGTTTCCCTTCGGCCTTTATCGGGATTTTCTTTACCGGCTCGCTGCTGGTCGAAGTGATTTTCTCCCTGGACGGCCTGGGCCTGATGAGCTTTGAGGCGGCGATCAACCGCGACTACCCTGTGGTATTTGGCACCCTGTTTATTTTCACGCTGGTCGGGCTGGTGGTGAAGCTGATCGGCGACCTCTCATACACCCTGGTTGATCCGCGCATCGACTTTGAAAGCAGGGAGCATTGAGATGAAATTATCCCCCCTCAATCGACGCCGTTTTGCCCGTTTCAAAGCCAACAAGCGTGGCTGGTGGTCGCTGTGGATCTTTCTGGTGCTGTTCGGGCTGAGCTTGAACGCAGAGTTCATCGCCAACGACAAACCGCTGGTGATCAATTACGACGGGGAGTGGTATTTCCCGGCACTCAAGCGCTATCCGGAGACCGACTTCGGTGGCGAATTCCCCCTCGAAGCCAACTACAAAAGTCCGTATATCCGTGAACTGCTGGCCAAGAAAGATGCCTGGGTGGTGTGGCCGCCCATCCCCTACAGCTATCAGAGCATCAACTACGACCTGAAGGTCCCTGCCCCTGCACCGCCCTCCGCCGAGAACTGGCTGGGCACCGATGACCAGGGCCGCGACGTGCTGGCCCGGGTGATTTATGGTTTTCGCATATCGGTGCTGTTCGCCCTGACCCTGACGGTACTGAGCTCCATCATCGGCGTGATCGCCGGAGCCCTGCAGGGCTTTTACGGTGGCTGGGTGGACCTTGCCGGCCAGCGCTTTCTGGAAATCTGGTCAGGCCTGCCGGTGCTGTACCTGCTGATCATTCTCGCCAGTTTTGTGCAGCCCAATTTCTGGTGGCTGCTGGGCATCATGCTGCTGTTCTCGTGGATGAGCCTGGTGGACGTAGTACGTGCCGAATTCCTGCGTGGGCGCAATCTTGAATATGTGCGCGCCGCCCGTGCCCTGGGTATGCAGGACATGGCCATCATGTACCGCCACATTCTGCCCAACGCCATGGTCTCAACCATGACCTTTATGCCGTTTATCCTCACTGGCGCCATCGGCACCCTCACTGCCCTGGACTTCCTGGGCTTCGGCCTGCCGCCGGGCGCGCCGTCGCTGGGCGAACTGGTGGCCCAGGGCAAGTCCAACCTGCAAGCGCCCTGGCTGGGCATCAGTGCATTCGCAGTGCTGGCCATCATGCTCAGCCTGCTGGTGTTTATCGGTGAGTCCGCTCGCGATGCCTTCGACCCGAGGAAATAAGATGACGCAGGACAATCTGATCGAAGTGCGCGACCTCAGCGTCGAGTTTGTAGCGGGTGACACACCGCAGCGGGTGGTGCAAGGCATCAGTTTTGATATCAGGCGCGGCGAAACCCTGGCCCTTGTGGGCGAAAGCGGTTCGGGCAAATCGGTGACCGCGCACTCGATCCTCAGATTGCTGCCCTACCCCCTTGCACGCCACCCCAGCGGCAGCATCACCTACGGTGGCCAGGATTTGCTGAGCGCGGACGAAAAAAAGCTGCGGCACATTCGCGGCAACCGCATTGCGATGATTTTTCAGGAGCCCATGACCTCGCTCAACCCGCTGCACAGCATTGAAAAGCAAATCAATGAGGTGCTCGGCATTCACAAGGGGCTCACCGGCAAGGCCGCCACCCTGCGCACCCTGGAGCTTCTGGAGCTGGTAGGCATACCTGAGCCTCACAAACGCCTCAAAGCGCTGCCACACGAGCTCTCAGGCGGCCAGAGGCAGCGCGTCATGATCGCGATGGCCCTGGCCAATGAGCCGGAGCTGCTGATCGCCGATGAACCCACCACGGCACTGGACGTCACGGTACAGCTTAAAATCCTCGATTTGCTCAAAGACCTGCAGGCCCGCCTGGGCATGTCACTGTTACTGATCAGTCACGATTTGAACCTTGTGCGAAGAATTGCGCATCGCGTATGTGTCATGCAGCGCGGTTTAATCGTCGAACAAGCATCGTGCGAGCAACTGTTCCGTTCGCCGCAACATCCTTACACCCGGGAACTGCTCAGTGCAGAGCCCAGCGGAGGCCCGGCCAACACCGTTGCCGGTCCGCCATTGCTGCAGGTCGAGGACCTGAAAGTATGGTTCCCGATCAAGAAAGGGCTGTTGCGCAAGACCGTTGATTACGTCAAAGCGGTCGACGGCATCAACTTCAGCCTGCCCCAGGGCCAGACCCTGGGCATTGTGGGTGAAAGCGGATCGGGCAAGTCGACCCTGGGGCTGGCGATTTTGCGTTTGATTGCCAGTAAGGGTTCGATCAGTTTTGAAGGCAAACGGCTAGACTGTTTGTCGCAGAAAGAAGTACGGCCGCTGCGACGGGAAATGCAGGTGGTGTTCCAGGACCCCTTTGGCAGTCTTAGCCCACGCATGAGCGTCAGCGAGATTGTCGGTGAAGGCTTGCGCATTCACCGCATGGGTACCGATGCAGAGCAGGAAATTGCAATTATTGAAGCCTTGCGAGAAGTAGGTCTGGATCCGGAAACCCGGCACCGCTACCCTCACGAGTTTTCAGGCGGACAACGGCAACGAATCGCCATTGCCCGAGCCCTGGTCTTGAAGCCGGAGTTGATTTTGCTGGACGAGCCAACCTCGGCGCTGGACCGTACAGTACAACGCCAGGTGGTTGAGCTGCTGCGCTCACTGCAAACCAGGCACAACCTGACGTATTTGTTTATCAGCCATGACCTGGCTGTCGTCAAAGCGCTGAGCCACCAGTTGATGGTGGTCAAGCATGGCCAAGTGGTCGAACAGGGTGATGCGCAAAGTATCTTTGCCTCACCGCAACATCCATATACACAACAGCTGCTGGAAGCCGCCTTTTTGGCACCAGTGGCTGTCGATTAACCTGATAGAGGAACAACACATGGGTTTTCTCACCGGTAAGCGCGTACTGATCGTTGGTGTCGCTAGCAAATTGTCCATCGCTTCTGGCATTGCTGCCGCCATGCACCGTGAAGGCGCCGAACTGGCTTTCACTTATCAGAACGAAAAGCTGAAAGGTCGTGTTGAAGAGTTCGCCGCAGGCTGGGGCTCGAACCCTGAGCTGTGCTTCCCTTGCGACGTGGCAAGCGATGAAGAAATCGCCAAGGTTTTCGAAGACCTGAGCAAGAAGTGGGACGGTCTGGACTGCATCGTTCACTCGGTAGGCTTCGCCCCTGGCGACCAGCTTGATGGCGATTTCACCGACGCCACCACCCGCGAAGGCTTCCGCATCGCTCACGACATCAGCGCCTACAGCTTCGTGGCCCTGGCCAAGGCCGGTCGCCCTATGATGAAAGGCCGCAACGGCAGCCTGCTGACCCTGTCCTACCTGGGCGCCGAGCGCACCATGCCCAACTACAACGTGATGGGCATGGCCAAAGCCAGCCTGGAAGCCGGTGTACGTTACCTGGCAGGCAGCCTGGGCCCTGAGGGCACTCGCGTTAACTGCGTATCGGCAGGCCCGATCCGTACTCTGGCAGCGTCGGGCATCAAGAACTTCCGCAAAATGCTGGCGGCCAACGAAGCGCAAACCCCACTGCGTCGCAACGTGACCATCGACGAAGTCGGCAATGCCGGCGCGTTCCTGTGCTCGGACCTGGCATCGGGCATCAGCGGCGAAATCATGTACGTAGACGGCGGCTTCAACACCACCGCCATGGGCAGCCTCGAAGAGTAACGCCTTCGCTGTAGCCGCTACACAAAAACGCCCGGTGCAGTGATTGCACCGGGCGTTTTTTTGTCTCAGGCAAACCTGTGAAAGATGAGTTGTGGGAGCGGGCTTGCTCGCGATGCAGGCGGCGCTGCGTTGATGCCATCGCGAGCAAGCCCGCTCCCACAAAAAAACAGGCGCAAAAAAAGGCCGCTCAATGAGCGGCCTTTTTTAATGAAGCAGGCAGAACGCTTAGTAGCGCTCAACCTTGGCTTCGTTTTCCAACTGCTTGCGGTAGGCAGCAAAGTCTTGCTGACCCACACGCGAAGCGAGGAAGCGGCGATACGACGCTTTCTCTTCTTCAGTCGGCGCTACTGCATCGTTGACGCCATTCAAACGCAGTACAACCACTGTGCCATCAGCCAGGGTAACGCTGCCGAAGGTCGGCTTGTCCTTGGCTGCAGGTTTAGGCATGCGGAACACCGCTTGCAGCACGGCAGGATCAATACCTTCCTGACCACGGGCAACGGCTTCCTGGACCTTCCACGCCTGACCATCAATCGGCTGGTTCAACGGCAGTTTGCCATCGCGCAGTTCCTTGATGATGTCTTCAGCACGGGCTTTGGCCGCAGCACTGGCGTGTTCCTTGACCAGTTGCGCACGAATGCTTGAGGCCACAGCTTCCAGCGGCAACTGCTCAGGCTTGCGGTGCTCCTTGACGCGCAATACCACTACGGTCTCAGGGTCCAGCTCCAGCGCCGTACTGTTCGCGCCCTCATCCATCACTTCGGTGCTGAATGCAGCTTGAACCACAGCACGATTGGCGGTGACACCTTCGCCGCCTTCACGACCAAATGGCGCAGAGGTATGCACGGTCAGCTTGAGCTCTTGAGCCGGCTGAGCCAGGTCGGACGCTTCAAACGCAGAGTCTTCCAATTGCTTGGTTGCGTCGACAAACAGGCGTTCAACCTGCTGGGTTTTCAGGTCATGGGTCAGCTTGTCTTTCAGACTGGCAAAGCTCGGCACTTCAGGTGCTTCAACGCCCAGCAGCTTGATAAGGTGATAACCGAAGCTGGTGCGCACCGGCTCCGAAACCTGATCCTGCTTCAACCCATAGACAGCCGTTTCGAACACAGGGTCGTAAACACCAGGGCCAGCGAAACCCAGGTCGCCGCCACTGGCAGCCGAGCCCGGATCCTGCGAGAACTCCTTGGCCAGGGCCTCGAAGCTTTCACCCTTGGCCAGACGCTGTTGAATCTCGGCAATTTTGGCCTTGGCCTGCTCGTCGCTGACCTTGTCATTCACTTCGATCAGGATATGCGCAGCCCGGCGTTGTTCGGCCAGGTTGGCGATTTCCTTCTGATACAAGGCTTGCAGCTCGTCATCCTTCACGGCTACCTGGTCAAAGAAAGCGGACTTCTTCAACTCGATATAGTCGATCACCACCTGATCAGGGGTCATGAATTCTTTGGCGTGCTCGTCGTAGTAAGCCTTGATTTGAGCATCGCTCAGTTTCACCGCAGCCGGATCGGCCTTGATGTTCAACGAAGCGAAATCACGGGTCTGCTTTTCAAGACGGGCAAAAGCGTTCACCTGCTCGTCGGTTACGAAACCACTGCCCGCCAGACCGGCACGCAGCTGACCAATCAGCATTTCCTCGCCCAGCATGTTGCGGAACTGCAGTCGCCCGTAACCCAGCTGACGGATCACCTGGTCGAAACGCTCAGGGCTGAACTTGCCGTCTTCCTGAAACTCAGGGGTCAGCAGGATAACCTGATCCAAAGCGGCCTCAGAGAACGAAAACTTCGCGTCTTTGGCGCCTTGCAGCAACAGCTTGCGATCGATCAACCCTTTGAGGGCCGCTTCACGCAGCATTTTTTCATCCAGCAACGACGAGTCGAAATCCTTGCCCAACTGCTGCAGCAGCTGCCGGCGTTGCATATCGACGGCCTGGCTCAGTTCAACCTGGGTGATTTCTTCACCGTTAACCTTGGCAGCATCCTGGCTGGTAGAGGTGGCTTGAAAAATGGCATCGAAACCGGTCAACGCCATTAACGCGACGATGACACCGATGATGGTCTTGGCAATCCAGCCTTGTGAATTGTCCCTGATATTTTGCAGCATGCTTCCCCCAGAAACGGTCTTGCATAATGAGCAACCGTGGAGCGTGGGTAGAGTCCGGATAGAAGAAAGGCGCATCCGAGGATGCGCCTTCTCGTAACTGGCGGAGCGGACCGGGCTCGAACCCGCGACCCCCGGCGTGACACATCGATGTTGCCACCGACTGCACTACCGCTCCGCTGCCAAGCCTGGCGTGCGCCTGACCCGGTTGGGTAAAAGGTGTTACAGAAACTTAGTTAACCGCTTCTTTCAGTGCTTTACCGGCTTTGAAGCCTGGCTTTTTGGCAGCAGGAATTTCCAGCGTTTTACCGGTCTGTGGGTTACGACCAATACGGGCAGGACGATCGGTTACAGAGAAAGTACCAAAACCAACCAGTACCACAGAGTCGCCAGCCTTAAGAGCGCCAGTGACGGATTCGATTACTGCGTCCAGCGCACGGCCAGCTGCAGCTTTCGGGATATCAGCAGATGCAGCGATAGCATCAATCAGTTCCGACTTGTTCACTCTAAGTCCCCTTATATCTGTCTGAGTATGTTTCTAAAGTTTTTTGGTAAAAGCAAAACGACTGCTGAAGCACTTACGGACACTTATAGAGCCGCTTTATAACAAGGGCTCTAAAAAGCGTCAAGAAAGCCCGTCAGGCGAATCCGTATTAATGCGTGCTAATTCTTTCCTTAGAGTCAGATTCTCGTTTGTCGTCCTTGGCAACAATCTCGGGAGCCACATCCGGCAAGGGCTCCGGGGCGTATTGCAGCGCAATTTGCAGGACTTCGTCAATCCATTTAACCGGTTTAATCTGAAGATCCTGTTTGATGTTGTCAGGAATCTCTTTCAGATCACGGACGTTTTCTTCAGGGATAATTACAGTTTTGATGCCACCACGGTGAGCAGCAAGTAATTTTTCCTTCAAACCACCAATCGCCAACACCTGGCCACGAAGGGTAATTTCACCGGTCATGGCAACATCGGCGCGTACCGGAATCAGGGTCAATGCCGAGACCAGAGCAGTACACATTCCCACACCGGCACTAGGGCCATCTTTAGGTGTAGCACCTTCCGGCATATGAATGTGAATATCGCGTTTTTCGTGGAAATCCAACGGGATACCCAGACTTTTTGCACGACTGCGCACCACCGTCAAAGCAGCGGTGATCGACTCTACCATCACGTCGCCCAGCGAACCGGTCTTGATCAGCTGGCCTTTGCCAGGCACAACGGCCGCTTCGATGGTCAACAATTCGCCACCCACCTGGGTCCAGGCCAGGCCAGTCACCTGACCGATCTGATCCTGAACTTCAGCCAAACCGTAGCTGAATTTTCTTACACCCAAAAAGTGTTCAAGCAGCTCCGGCGTTACGGTAACCGCGAAGCGTTTTTCCAGCGCATGCTCCTTGACCGCCTTGCGGCAGATCTTCGCAATCTGGCGCTCAAGGCCCCGCACACCGGCTTCGCGGGTGTAGTAGCGGATAATGTCGCGGATAGCTTCGTTATCAAACGCCAGCTCGCCCTTCTTCAAGCCATTGGCTTCGATTTGCTTCGGGGCCAGGTATTTGACAGCGATATTGATTTTTTCGTCTTCGGTGTAGCCAGGCAGACGAATGACTTCCATCCGGTCCAGCAGCGCCGGCGGGATATTCATCGAGTTGGAGGTACACAGGAACATCACATCGGACAGGTCGTAGTCGACCTCGAGGTAATGGTCATTGAAATTGTGGTTCTGCTCGGGATCGAGCACTTCAAGCAATGCCGAAGCCGGATCGCCACGCATGTCGCTGCCCATTTTGTCGATTTCATCGAGCAGGAACAACGGGTTGCGTACGCCAACCTTGGTCATCTTTTGAATCAATCTTCCTGGCATCGAACCGATATAAGTACGGCGATGACCACGAATTTCCGCTTCATCACGCACACCACCCAAGGCCATGCGCACGAATTTACGGTTTGTTGCGTGGGCAATAGACTCGGCGAGCGAGGTTTTACCGACGCCCGGAGGACCAACCAGGCATAGAACCGGGCCACGAATTTTCTTCACGCGCTTTTGCACGGCGAGATATTCGAGAATCCGTTCTTTGACTTCGTCCAGACCGTAGTGATCTGCGTCCAGAATGTCTTCAGCGCGCTTGAGATCCAGGCGCACCTTGCTCTGAGCCTTCCACGGCACCTGCACCAGCCAGTCGATATAGGAACGCACCACCGTGGCTTCTGCGGACATTGGCGACATTTGCTTGAGCTTGTTCAGCTCGGCCTGGGCCTTGGCCATTGCATCTTTCGGCAAGCCCGCAGCATCGATGCGCTTTTTCAGCTCTTCGATTTCATTGTGACCTTCGTCACCATCACCCAGCTCTTTCTGAATGGCCTTCATCTGCTCATTCAGGTAGTACTCGCGCTGGCTGCGCTCCATTTGCTTTTTGACGCGGCCACGGATGCGCTTTTCGACTTGCAGCAAGTCGATCTCGGCATCCAGCAGGGCCAGAACGTGCTCGACACGGGCCTGCAGATCGATGATTTCGAGGATTTCCTGCTTCTGCTCGATCTTGAGTGCCATATGGGCAGCCATGGTATCGACCAGACGGCTTGGCTCGTCAATGCTGTTAAGCGATGACAGAACCTCGGCCGGGACTTTTTTGCCCAGTTGCACGTATTGCTCGAACTGCGAAAGCAGGCTGCGCACAAAGACCTCGGATTCGCGATCCGGGGCAGCCACTTCGTCAATCAGGGAGACTTCGGCACTCAGATAACCATCTGCCTGACCAAAATGCTCAACCGCACCGCGTTGCTCACCCTCAACCAGCACTTTGACCGTGCCGTCCGGGAGCTTGAGCAGTTGCAGAACAGTTGCAATGGTACCGACGCGATACAGGGCGTCTTCGCCCGGATCGTCGTCAGCCGGATTCTTTTGAGCCAACAGCAAAATTTGCTTGTCGCCCGTCATCGCAGCCTCAAGGGCCTCGATCGACTTCTCGCGTCCCACGAACAGTGGGATCACCATGTGCGGATACACAACAACATCACGCAACGGCAGGAGAGGCAATTCGATGGTTGTCTTCATGATTTCGCCTCTACGGCGGCCATAAGGCCGTAATCAGATGGATGTAAGCTTGAAGCCAAGATGGGGGCAGTCTTGAAAAAAAACAAGCGTTGTACTACAGGAAAAGCAAAGGGGCCCTAAGGCCCCTTCTTTAACACGGTCGGTGTAATGCCCGGCACTACATTTACGCGTCAGGTGCAGCCTTGGCAGTCACTTCGTTGTTTTCATAGATCAACAACGGTTTGGACTTACCTTCTATAACGCTTTCGTCGATCACAACTTTACTCACCTCGGATTGCGAGGGGATTTCGTACATTGTGTCGAGCAGCACGCCTTCAAGAATCGAACGCAGGCCACGAGCGCCAGTTTTACGCTCCAGAGCACGCTTGGCCACAGCCTTCAAAGCGTCGGCACGAAACTCGAGATCAACACCTTCCATCTCGAACAGCTTGCCGTACTGCTTGGTCAAGGCGTTCTTCGGTTCGGTGAGGATCTGCATCAAGGCAGCCTCGTCCAGCTCGTCCAGCGTTGCAAGCACAGGCAGACGACCCACGAACTCCGGGATCAGGCCAAACTTGACCAGATCGTCAGGCTCGACTTCACGCAGGGATTCGCCAACCTTCTTGCCCTCTTCCTTGCTGCGCACTTCGGCACTGAAGCCGATGCCGCCGCGAGTCGAGCGAG
>Ga0302347_1000253_pt1 | contig 95188 bp, 87 predicted proteins | sample PhyWR1_FD_202178 | JGI IMG/M metagenome (GOLD analysis project Ga0302347, IMG submission 202178) | Leaf surface microbial communities from wheat plants in UC Gill Tract Community Farm, Albany, California, United States - DLSL W.R1 (v2)... | ecosystem: Host-associated > Plants > Phyllosphere >... | reverse complement strand
GTGCTTTCGTCCTGTTCATGGGCGGCCTGCGCTGGCGCTGGATTCTCAGCGTGCTGGCGGCAACGGTGCCGGTGGCGGTGGCCATGTGGTTTTTCGTGATGCACGACTACCAGAAGCAGCGGGTGCTGACCTTCCTCGACCCGGAGAGCGACCCGCTGGGCACGGGCTGGAACATCATCCAGTCCAAGGCGGCGATTGGGTCTGGCGGCGTATTTGGCAAGGGGTGGCTGCTGGGCACGCAGTCGCACCTGGACTTTCTGCCTGAAAGCCACACCGACTTCATCATCGCCGTGCTGGGCGAGGAGTTCGGTCTGGTGGGCATTTGCCTGTTGCTGATCGTGTACCTGCTGCTGATCGGGCGTGGCCTGATGATCACGGCGCAGGCACAGACATTGTTCGGCAAGCTGCTCGCTGGCAGCTTGACCATGACATTCTTCGTATACGTATTCGTCAATATCGGGATGGTAAGTGGCCTTCTGCCCGTCGTCGGCGTGCCCTTGCCCTTCATTAGCTATGGCGGAACTTCATTGGTGACGCTGCTGTCAGCGTTTGGCGTTCTGATGTCGATCCACACGCATCGAAAGTGGATCGCACAGGTTTGAATAAGGTGAACAATTACATGCAAGCAGTGCGTAACTGGGCTACCCGTTGTGCGCCGTGGTTTGGTGCGGTGAGCCTGTTTGGCGCTGTACAGCTGGCCGAGGCCGGCGACTACGACAACTCGCCCCAGGTGGCCGAATTCGTTGGCCAGATGAGCCGCGACCATGGTTTTGCCCCAGAACAACTGATGGGCGTGTTCCGTGAAGTGCAGCGCAAGCAGTCGATCCTCGATGCGATTTCGCGGCCAGCCGAACGGGTCAAACCCTGGAAGGAATACCGCCCGATGTTCCTCACCGACGCGCGCATTGCGCGGGGCGTGGACTTCTGGCGCCAGCACGAAGCCGTGCTGGCAAGGGCCGAGCAGGAATATGGGGTGCCGGCACAATACATCGTGTCGATCATTGGCGTTGAAACCTTCTTCGGGCGCAACACGGGCAACTTCCGAGTGCTCGACGCGTTGTCCACCCTGGGCTTCGATTATCCCCCACGCGCCGAATTCTTCCGCAAGGAACTGCGTGAGTTCCTGCTGCTGGCCCGTGAAGAACAACTCGATCCCCTGACCCTCAAGGGCTCCTATGCCGGGGCCATGGGGCTGCCGCAGTTCATGCCCAGCAGCTTTCGCAACTACGCCGTGGACTTCGACGGTGATGGGCACATCAACATCTGGACCAACCCCGATGATGCCATCGGCAGCGTGGCGAACTACTTCAACCGCCATGGCTGGATGGCCGGGCAGGGCGTCGTCAGCCGCGCCACCGTGCAGGGCGAGCGCGCCGATCAAGGCCTGACCACCGGTATCGAGCCGGCCAGCACGGTCGGGGAGTTGCGTGCCCTTGGCTGGTCGGTTCATGATTCGCTGCGCGATGATCTGCCCGTCACGGCCTTCCGCCTGGAGGGTGAGAACGGCCCCGAGTACTGGGTGGGCTTGAAGAATTTCTACGCGATCACTCGCTACAACCGCAGCGTGATGTATGCCATGGCGGTGCATCAGCTTGCGCAACAGCTGGTCCAAGCACGGGGCGTCAACTAATGCGCGCAATTTTCTCTACCACCTCCTTCAAGCTGGTCACCTGCGCCGCCATCGGCCTGGCGTTGGTCAGTTGCTCCTCCAGCCGCCCGGCGCCCAAGAGTTCCAGCGGCGCGAGCGTGGTGCGCAGCCAGCCCGGCCTGGACATCAACCGTGCCCACAAGGACGGTGCGCCGTGGTGGGATGTGGACGTCAACAAGATCCCCGATGCCACGCCCACCCTGCACACCGGCAACTACAAGGCCAACCCCTACACCGTCCTGGGCAAGACCTACTACCCGATGCAGGATGCGCGCAACTACCGCGCCGAGGGCACGGCGTCGTGGTATGGCACCAAGTTCCATGGTCAGAACACCGCCAACGGCGAGCTGTACGACCTGTACGGCATGAGTGCCGCGCACAAGACGCTGCCATTGCCCGCCTATGTAAAGGTGACCAACCTGGCCAACGGTCGCAGCGTCATCCTGCGGGTGAACGATCGCGGCCCGTTCTATTCCGATCGCATCATCGACCTGTCGTATGCGGCGGCGAAGAAGCTGGGCTACGCCGAGATCGGTACTGCCCATGTGCGCGTCGAAGGCATCGACCCCCAGCAATGGTGGGCTCAACGCGGCCAGACGCCGCCCATGGTGCTCAAGGAGCCCCAGGTGGCCCAGACCCAGGCGATCCCGGCCAGCTCCGGTCGGGTAGAGCAGTGGACGCCACCGCCGCAGCAGCATGCGGCGCCGGTGGTGCCGGTGCAGGTCGGTGGCAACAACGTGCCTGCCGGCACTGGCGGCAGCTTCCTGCAGGTCGGCGCATTCGCCAACCCCGATGCGGCCGAGCTGCTGCGCGCCAAGCTCAGCAGCATGGTCAGCGCACCGGTGTTCATCAGCTCGATCGTACGCAACCAGCAGACGCTGCATCGCGTACGCCTGGGGCCGATCAACAGCGAGGGTGAAGTCCAGCAGGCGCAGAACAGCATCCGCCTGGCGAACCTGGGGCAGGCCAAGTTGGTCACAGCTGACTGACCAGGCGTCCCGACAGGGTGACTGACCCCTCGCGCACGCTATGAACAGCCTGCGGGTGGGGTCCACCTAGGGACAAGAGCGGTGCAAAGTGGCGGTTTTGTCATGAATTGACAGGCCCAGCCATGTACAATGCCGGTTTTGCCCGCAGCGGCACCCTGTCGCACGTTGCCGGGCCAGGCCCCAGGCCAATAACTAGACTGACCGGTGCTGGGCCGTGTGCTTGCCCAGAAAACATCTCCAGACCATTAGCGATTTTCGAGAGACGGATGAACATCACCAACCTTGCCAAACGACTTTGCTTGCCCGTATTGCTCCTGCTCACCCCGGTGGCCTTCGCGGCCGAGCAGATGACGCCCGCGCCGCCTCAACTGGCAGCCAAGTCCTACGTACTCATGGACGCGTCCAGCGGCAACGTGCTGGTCGAGAACAACGGTGACGAGCGTCTTCCGCCAGCCAGCCTGACCAAGCTGATGACCGCCTACATCGCCACGCTGGACATCCGCCGTGGCCAGATCGGCGAAAACGACCCGGTGACCGTCAGCGAAAACGCCTGGCGCACCGGCGGTTCGCGCATGTTCATCAAGGTGGGCAGCCAGGTGACCGTCAGCGACCTGCTGCACGGCATCATCATCCAGTCCGGCAACGATGCTTCCGTCGCCCTGTCCGAGCACATCGCCGGCAGCGAAGACGCTTTCGCCGACATGATGAACAAGACCGCTGCCGACCTGGGCATGACCAACAGTCACTTCATGAACCCCACTGGCCTGCCGAACCCGGAGCATTATTCCTCTGCTCACGACATGGCGATCCTGGCCCGTGCGATCATCAACGTCGACCCGGCTCACTACGCCATCTATTCGCAGAAAGAGTTCTTCTGGAACAACATCAAGCAGCCTAACCGCAACCTGCTGCTGTGGCGTGACAAGACCGTGGACGGTCTGAAGACCGGCCACACCGAAGAGGCTGGCTACTGCATGGTGGCATCGGCGGTACGTGACGGCCAGCGCCTGATCGCCGTGGTGTTCGGTACCAACAGCGAGCAGTCCCGCGCTGCCGAAACCCAGAAGCTGCTGACCTACGGCTTCCGCTTCTTCGAAACCCAGACCTTCTATCAGAAGGGCACCGAGCTGACCAAGGCTCCTGTGTGGAAAGGCGCCACCAGCGAAGTCAAGGCCGGCCTTGCCGAAGACCTGACCATGACCATGCCCAAGGGCCAGCTCAAGCGCCTGCAGGCTTCGATGACCATGAACCCGCAACTGACCGCCCCCATCGCCAAGGGTGACGTGATCGGCAAGGTTGAAGTCAAACTGGACGACAAAGTGGTTCACAGCGCCGACCTGATCGCCCTCGATGGCGTCGAGGAAGGTGGTTTCTTCCGCCGTATGTGGGATAGCATCCGTCTATTCTTCTACGGGTTGTTCAACTGACACGTGACCTGCACGCCCCCGCGTGATCGCGGGGGTGTTGTTGTTGCCACGGCTTGCGAGGCCGTTTCCGCCATGAGCGAACCAGACGTCAAGTCTCACAAAATCGAATTTCCCTGTGCCGATTATCCGATCAAGGTCATCGGTGACACCGGTGTCGGCTTCAAGGACACCGTGATCGAAGTGCTCAGCAAACACGCCAAGGTCGATCTTTCCACGCTGGCCGAACGCCAGAGCAAGGAAGGCAAGTACACCACTGTGCAATTGCACATCGTGGCCGAAAGCGAAAATCAGCTCCACGATATCAACAGCGCCCTGCGTGCCACCGGCATCGTGAAAATGGTGCTCTGATGCCCGGCTGCCTCGGTGTCCGCGAACTTGGCCTGCAGCCCTATGAACCGGTGCTCGAGGCCATGCGGCGTTTCACTGAGCAGCGCACTGCCGATACCCAGGATGAAGTCTGGCTGGTCGAACACCCGCCGGTCTTCACGCAAGGGCAGGCTGGCAAGGCCGAGCACCTGCTGGTGCCGGGCGATATTCCCGTGGTGCAGACCGACCGGGGTGGCCAGGTGACCTATCATGGGCCAGGCCAGCTGGTGGCCTATCTGCTGCTGGATGTACGCCGCCTGGGCTTCGGCGTACGCGACCTGGTCAGCCGCATCGAGCGCAGCCTGATCGCCCTGCTCGATGGCTACGCGGTGCAGGCCGCTGCCAAGCCCGATGCACCGGGTGTGTATGTAGACGGCGCGAAGATCGCTTCGCTCGGCCTGCGTATCCGCAACGGCCGCTCCTTTCATGGCCTAGCCTTGAACGTGGACATGGACCTGGCGCCCTTTTGCCGAATCAACCCCTGCGGTTATGCGGGGCTGGCGATGACCCAGCTGCGTGACCTGGCAGGCCCGATCGAACTCGACGAGGTCAGGACAAGGCTGCGCGAACAGCTGGTCAAGCACCTCGACTACGCAGAGCAGACGACCCTCACGGGCGGAATCGACTGAATATGACTACTGTGCAAGAAGCCGTGCCGAACCTGATCCCAACCCAGGACGCTACTGCGCGTTCCGCCCCCAAAAAGGTCGAAGCCGGGGTCAAGCTGCGAGGCGCCGACAAGGTCGCGCGCATCCCGGTCAAGATCATCCCCACCGACGAGCTGCCCAAGAAGCCTGACTGGATCCGCGTGCGTATCCCGGTCTCGCCCGAGGTAGACCGCATCAAGCAACTGCTGCGCAAGCACAAGCTGCACAGCGTCTGCGAAGAAGCCTCCTGCCCGAACCTGGGCGAGTGCTTCTCGGGCGGCACCGCCACCTTCATGATCATGGGCGACATCTGCACCCGGCGCTGCCCGTTCTGCGACGTGGGGCATGGCCGTCCCAAGCCGTTGGACCTGGACGAGCCGAAGAACCTTGCGGTGGCCATTGCCGACCTGCGCCTGAAGTACGTGGTCATCACCTCGGTTGACCGTGATGATCTGCGCGATGGCGGCGCCCAGCACTTTGCCGACTGCATCCGCGAAATCCGCGCCTTGTCGCCAGGCGTGCAGCTCGAAACCCTGGTTCCGGACTACCGGGGCCGTATGGACGTGGCGCTGGCGATCACGGCCCAGGAGCCGCCGGATGTGTTCAACCACAACCTTGAAACCGTGCCGCGCCTGTACAAGGCCGCTCGCCCGGGTTCGGACTACGACTGGTCGTTGGACCTGCTGCAGAAGTTCAAGCAGCTGGTACCGCATGTGCCCACCAAGTCCGGCCTGATGCTCGGGTTGGGCGAGACCGACGAAGAAGTGATCGAGGTCATGCACCGCATGCGCGAACACGACATCGACATGCTCACCCTGGGTCAATACTTGCAGCCATCGCGCAGCCACTTGCCAGTGCAGCGCTTCGTGCACCCCGACACCTTTGCCTGGTTCGCCGAGGAAGGCTATCGCATGGGCTTCAAGAACGTCGCTTCCGGCCCGCTGGTGCGCTCGTCCTACCACGCCGACCAGCAAGCGCACGAAGCCAAGATCAAGCTCTGATCTGACCGTGAAAATAGAAATGCCGATGCGCCGCAAGGCTGCATCGGCATTTTTTTTTCTGCCAGCCAACCCGTAAGCTGTCCGGGACAAGCCGTATGGAGTTGCCCGATGAAGTGCGTTGAACCTTCTGCCTTGCCACTGCGCAAGGCCATTGCGCCCGATGCCTGTTTTGCCGTGGTTGCCCCGGCAGGCCCCGCGCGTCTGGATGTGCACAAGGCGACCCGGTGGTTCGCCGAGCGCGGCTACCGCTGCCGGGTCTATCCGGGTGCGACCCAGGCCGAGGGCTACCTGGCAGGCGCCGACGCGCAGCGACTACAGGACCTGCACGACGCCTTCCGGGACCCGTCCATCGACGCGGTCCTGTGCATGCGTGGCGGCTACGGCAGTATGCGCCTGCTGGACAGGCTCGATTTCGAGCTGTTGCAAAACCACCCCAAGCCCTTGATCGGCTACAGCGATATCACCGCCTTGCATGCGGCGCTCTACCGCCATACAGGGATGATCAGCTTCCACGGGGCCATGCTCAACGCCGACCTGTTGGGGGGCAAGCAGGCACCGACCGAATCGTCGCTGGTGGCGCAGCTGAGCGGGCACCTGGCAGCCGGTGACCCGATCACACACCCGGCGCAGTTCCCCTTGAACACCGTCATCCCCGGCCTTGCCAGTGGCCCGCTGATGGGGGGGAACCTGTCGATGCTGGGTGCAACCCTGGGGACCTTGGCAGAGCTGGATACCCAGGGCTGCATCCTGTTCATCGAAGATGTGAACGAGCCGTTGTACCGGGTCGATCGTCTGCTGACGCAGTTACGGCTGGCCGGCAAGCTGGAAGGTATCAAGGGTGTGCTGGTAGGGGACTTCGCTGGCATTACCGCGTCGGCGCTGGCACCGCTGCTGCGCGACACGTTCGGCCCCTTGGGCGTACCAGTACTGGCCGGGTGGCGCAGTGGACACTGTGACCCCAATATCTGCCTGCCGCTGGGTGCCCGAGTGACGCTGGACAGCGAACGGCAGCGCCTGGTGCTTGAGCAGGCGCTGTTCCAGGCGTGAGCCTGGCGCCAAGGCCACCCCAGGCAGACGATTACCGTTGCTGGGGTAGCTGACCCGCACCATCGCCAGTAAGCGTAAGCCTACGGCTACCGTAGGCTCTCCAGGAGCTTGTGCGTCGGATAACCATCGGCTGGCCAGCCCAGGCCCTGCTGGGCGTTACGGATGGCCTTGCGGGTGTTGGCGCCAATGATCCCGTCGGCGTTACCCGCATCAAAACCCTTGGCATTGAGCAAGTTCTGCAACTCCATGCGCTCGCTGCGGCTCAGGGGCGTGTCGTCCTTGGGCCAGCTGCCAGCGATGAAGCCCCAGCCGGTGAAGCGATCGCTCAGGAGGCTGACGGCCAGCGCGTAGGCCGATGAGTTGTTGTACTTGAGAATGGCGCGGAAGTTGTCGAGAACCAGAAATGCTGGGCCTCGCGCACCAGCGGGCAGTAACAGGGCGGCTGGCAGCTCATTGCTACCGGCTGGCAACTGCGTACCGGCAGGCAGTGTCAGGCCCATGGCCAACCATTCGGCGATAGGCTTGCGCGAGGTCCCGTCAGCTTGCCAATAATCGAAGCCTGCCGGTACCTGCACCTCGAACCCCCAGGGTTGGCCACGCTTCCAGCCTGAGCTTTGCAGGTAATGTGCGGTGGAGGCCAAGGCATCGGGCGTGCTGTTCCAGATATCGCGGCGGCCATCGCCGTCGAAATCCACGGCATGGGTGTTGTAGGTGGTCGGGATGAATTGGGTCTGGCCCATGGCGCCGGCCCAGGAGCCGCGCATCGCGTCGGCTTGGATATCGCCGTGCTGGATGATCTGCAGGGCGGCAATCAGCTGGTCCTGCGCAAACTGTGGACGTCGCCCTTCATAGGCCAGGGTGGCCAGGGAGCGGATCACTGACTTGCTGCCCTGGAACTGGCCGAAGTTGCTTTCCATGCCCCATACCGCGACCAGGATCTGGCGATCGACGCCATAGCGCTGTTCCAGACGGGTCAGCAGCTCGGCGTTCTGCTCCAGCAGCCTTTTGCCGTTGCGTACGCGCAGGGGCGACAAGGCACCTTCCAGGTATTCCCAGACTGGCCGGGTGAATTCTGGCTGGCTTCGGTCAGCCTTGATCACGTCCATGTCGGGGGTAACGTCGAGAAACGCCTTGTCGAAGACGTCGGGGGCAATGCCCGCTTGCAGGGCCTGCTGGCGGAAACCTGCTTGCCACTGGGCGAAGGTTTGGGACGGCTGGATATCTGGGTTGCTGTCTGGCGCCTTGCCAGGTGCATTTACGACGGGGGCCGGCTGCGCCTGGGCGAGGGGCAATGCATCGGCTGCCGTGGGCTTTTCCGCACAGGCAACGAGCAGGATGAAGCTGGAGGCCGCAACGAGCTGGCGGGTTTCCCAGCGAGGAAAAAGACGGTAGAGCATGCACAGGTCCAGGTCTGCAGGTCAGGTGATGACCATATCATGCCTGCGCTACGGATGCCTTCATGCCGCCAAAAAGTAAGAAGCCTCCCAATCTCTCGATTGGAAGGCTTCGCGGCGGTAGCTGCCCTTGCCTTTCTCCGGTCGTTCCTGACGGCAACGGAACAGGGGCTGGGCGACGATGGACTTGGCCTTGTTGTGGCCTTGCTTGTTCGGCTTTTTGCTCATGAAGGCGGTTCCTGTGTTCGGACATTGCAGGCTGCATTGTGCAGGGTTGGCCGGGGTCAGGCCAATTGATTGTTTATAGGGTGAGCGTGATCTGGCCGTTTCATGAGATGGCGTGCCGGCGGTGGCCAACAAGCGCGTGCGCTACAGGCAGGGCACCGGCTATTGGGCAGGTAGTGCCAGGCGCTGGCCGGCCATCAGCAGCGCCAGGCGCGCCAGGCCCGTCCAGGGTGAACCCTGTGCCTGGCCCTTGATCTGGGCGTCGATACGCTGAGCGTCCTGCAGCAGCTGCGGCCAGCGTTGCGCAGGTAACCGCTGCAGGGCCTTGCTGACCAGGGGGCGGCGTTTGTCCCAGATGGGCGGGCGGGCCTGGCTGAAGGCCTTGTCCAGGGGAACGCCTTGACTGAACAGTTGGGCCAGGCCCGCCAGTTGCCGCAGTTCACGGGCCAGGGCCCACAGAATCACCGGCGGCTCCACCCCTTCGCCGCGCAGGCCTTCGAGCATGCGCAAGGCATGGGCGGCTTCACCCTTGAGAATGGCGTCGACCAGCCCGAAGACGTCAAAGCGCGCGCTGTCCGCCACCGCAGCCTGGACGGTTTCCAGGGTGATGACATTGCCCTCGGCCAGCAGCTTGAGCTTTTCGATTTCCTGCGCGGCAGCGAGCAAGTTGCCCTCCACGCGCGCAGCAATCAGGTCCACGGCATCACGCTGGGCGCTCAGGCCTGCCTGTTGCAGCCGCTGATTGATCCACTGAGGCAGCTGATGCGCGTCCACGGGCCATATCTGGATGAACTGGCAGTGATCACCCTCGACCAGTGCCTTGCCCCATTTGGTCTTCTGCGCGCTGGCATCGAGCTTTGGCAAGCTGATCAGCAGCAGCGTGTCTTCGGCAGGGCGGGCGCAGTATTCCAGCAATGCAGCAGCACCCTTGTCGCCCGGCTTGCCCGAGGGCAGGCGCAGTTCCAGCAGGCGTCGCTGGGCGAAGAGCGACAGGCTCGCACCCGCTTGCAGCAGGGTGCCCCAATCGAAGTTGGCATCGGCACTGAACACCTGGCGCTCGTCGAAGCCTTGCTGGCGGGCGGCGCTGCGGATCGCGTCGGCCGCTTCCTGGCACAGCAACGGATCATCGCCGCTGACCACGTAGACGGGCGCGAGCGAGCCTTGCAGGTGTTTGGTGAGTTGAGCGGGGGCGAGTTTCATGGCATTGGGGGGCAGGGCGCCTGGCGGCGCCCTGCACGGGCTCAGTTGCCCGGCACTTCCAGTGGCGACTGCTGAGGTGTCTCGGCCTGCTGGCGACGCGCAGCTTCAAGCGCATCCGCTTCGGCCTTGGCACGCTCATCGGCCTTGCGCTGCAGCTCATCGAGCTGGGCAGGGGTGAGGTTCTGCAGGCGCACGATCATGGCATTGACCAGGTCGCGGCGCATCTCGTCACGGGCGCGCTTGGCATCCTGCTCGGAACCGGTGATGTTCGAGGCGTCGCGCACATAGATCTTGCGCACTTCGACCTTGTCGCTGGTCAGCTCCAGGTTGTTCAGGCCCTGAATGCTATAGTCCAGCTCGGTGGTCAGCTCGAATTCTGCCGTGCGGTTGCCGCTGTTGTATGTAACGGCGCGCTGGCGCTCCTGTTCGTTGGTCAGCACCAGGCGGTACGGTGCGCCTGCGTGAACGTTCACGCCGCTGCGCTCGAGCACTTCGCGCAGTTGAACCACGGTCGGGCCGTAGGCATTGCGTGCGCTGACGTCCATCTCCTTGACGCTCAGTTCGCTGGTGCCCGTGCCGCGCAGCTGGAACCCGCAGGCGCTGAGCATGACCGCCAGGCCGACTACCAGCAGATTGCGTTTGATCATGTTGTTGCTCCCTCGTGAGCCTGTTCCGCCCGTGCGCAGAGCCTGCGAACGGGCGTTGCCATCAGTTGGCGACGATATTGACCAGTTTGCCCGGCACCACGATGACCTTGCGGATGGCCAGGCCATCGATGAAGCGCAGGACATTCTCGTTGCTGCGCGCGGCGGCTTCGACTTCTTCACGGCTGGCTGCGGCCGGCATCTCGATCTGGCCACGCAGCTTGCCATTGACTTGCACCACCAGGGTCACGGTGTCCTGAACCAGCGCGGCTTCATCCACTGCAGGCCAGGCGGCATCGATGACGGCCTGGTCATGGCCCAGTTGCTTCCACAGCTCGTGGGAGATGTGCGGCGTGATCGGAGCCAGCAGCAGGGTGACGGCTTCGAGGCCTTCGTGCAGCAGGGCACGGTCTTGCGCAGTGGCCTGCGGCGCTTTTTCCAGCACGTTCATCACGGTCATCACCTGGGCGATGGCGGTGTTGAACTTGTGGTACTGGCCTACATCGGTACTGGCTTGCTTGATGGCGGCGTGGATGGCGCGGCGGATCACTTTCTGCGCGTCATCCAGGGTCGCAACCTCCAGCTTGCCAGGCAGGCCTTGGGCGACGTGGGCCTGGGCCAGGCGCCAGACGCGGCGCAGGAAGCGGCTGGCGCCCTCTACGCCGGAGTCGGACCACTCCAGGCTCATGTCGGGCGGCGAGGCGAACATCATGAACAGGCGGCAGGTATCGGCGCCGTACTGCTCGATCATCGACTGGGGATCGACGCCGTTGTTCTTGGACTTGGACATCTTCTCGGTGCCGCCGATTTCAACCGGCAGGCCATCTGTCTTCAGGCGTGCGCCGACGATCTTGGCCTTGGCGTCGCGCTCGACTTCGACATCGGCGGGGTTGAACCAGTCCTTGCCGCCGTTGCTGGCGACCCGGTAGTAGGTTTCGGCCACGACCATGCCCTGGGTCAGCAGGTTCTTGAACGGTTCGTTCGAAGTGACCAGGCCTTCGTCACGCATCAGCTTGTGGAAGAAACGCGCATACAGCAGGTGCAGGATGGCGTGTTCGATGCCGCCGATGTACTGGTCGACCGGCAGCCAGTGGTTGGCCGCTTTGGGGTCTACCATGCCGCCTTCGTAGTTGGGCGAGGCATAGCGCGCGAAGTACCACGAGGACTCGACGAAGGTGTCCATCGTGTCGGTTTCGCGTTTGGCCGCAGTGCCGCACTTGGGGCAGCTGCATTCGTAGAATTCGGGCATGCGTGCCAGCGGCGAGCCTGCACCGTCTGGCACCACGTTTTCAGGCAGGGTAACCGGCAATTGGTCTTCCGGCACCGGCACATCGCCGCAGGACGGGCAGTGGATGATGGGAATTGGGCAGCCCCAGTAACGCTGACGGCTGATGCCCCAGTCGCGCAGGCGGAACTGGGTGCGGGACTTGCCCAGGTCTTTGCGCACCAGCGCCGCTTCGATGGCGTCGAAGGCGCCGGCGAAATCCAGGCCGTCGAACTCGCCGGAGTTGATCAGCTGGCCATGCTCGCCATAGGCGGCCTGCCACTCTGCGCCCACTTCGTCACCTGCACTGGTACGCACCACGGCCTTGATCGGCAGGTCGTACTTGCGGGCGAACTCGAAATCGCGTTCGTCGTGGGCTGGCACGGCCATGACGGCACCGTCGCCGTAGTGCATCAGCACGTAGTTGGCGACCCAGACCGGTAGTTTCTCACCGGTGAGCGGGTGCTCGACCAGCAAGGACGTGGCCATGCCTTTCTTTTCCTGGGTGGCCATGTCCGCTTCGGCCACGCTGCCGCCCTTGCACTCGTCGATGAAGGCCTGCAGCGCCGGGTTGCCCTGGGCCGCCTGGGTGGCCAGCGGGTGCTCGGCGGCGACCGCCACGTAGGTGGCGCCCATCAACGTGTCCGGGCGAGTGGTGAAGACCTTCAGCGTGCCGGTGTGGCCAATGCTGGCCTGATCGTACGGGAACTGCACTTCCATGCCGCGGGACTTGCCGATCCAGTTGCGCTGCATGGTCTTGACCTGTTCAGGCCAGCCCGGCAGCTCGTCGAGGCTTTCCAGCAGCTCATCGGCATAGTCGGTGATGCGGAAGTAGTACATCGGGATTTCGCGCTTTTCAATCAGCGCGCCGGAGCGCCAGCCGCGCCCGTCGATGACCTGTTCGTTGGCCAGCACGGTCTGGTCAGCCGGGTCCCAGTTAACGGTGCCGTTCTTGCGATAGATGATGCCCTTCTCGAACAGGCGGGTGAACAGCCACTGCTCCCAACGGTAGTAGTCGGGCTTGCAGGTGGTGACCTCGCGGGCCCAGTCGATGGCAAGGCCCAGGCTCTTGAGCTGGGTCTTCATGTAGTCGATGTTTTCGTAGGTCCACTTGGCCGGGGCGACGTTGTTCTTCATCGCCGCGTTTTCGGCGGGCATGCCGAAGGCATCCCAGCCCATCGGCTGCAGGACGTTCTTGCCCAGCATGCGCTGATAGCGGGCAATCACGTCGCCGATGGTGTAGTTGCGCACGTGGCCCATGTGTAGCTTGCCGCTCGGGTACGGGAACATCGACAGGCAGTAGTACGTGTCCTTGCCTGGCTGTTCGGTAACAGCGAACGATTGTTGCTCGTCCCAGAACGTCTGGGCGGCGGCTTCGATATCACGGGGCGTGTATTGTTCGTGCATGGCTACTTTTGGCTGAGAGAGAGGAGACCTTTCCAGGCAGCGAACCTCGCTGCGTCCGGCACTCCGGTGTCATCGGGAGTGAACGCCGTAGCATACAGCAGCGCCGCGCATCGTGGGAAACGTTCGTTGCGAATGGCCGCTGGTCGCAGCGCCGGGCTGCTTTTCGCAACGACGCTAAGCTCTGGGGTGGGGGAGATAATCGTTATCTTCAATGAGGTGAACGAATGGGAGAGTCGCAGCTACCTGCAGTAAAACCAGAACTCTATGAGCGCCTGATCGATAGGCTGGGCCTTGCCCTGGATACGGCCAGAACGTCCATGCGGCTTCGGGACGAGGCGCCGACCGAGTTGGAATTGCGTGGCTTGAGCCGCGCTGAGTTCGATGTGATCAAGGCGTATCTGGATACTTTCCAGAAGCGCGCTAACGAGGCGGCATGCCCTAGGCCGCAGGCTGAGCCTGCGTCGGCCAGGATCATCTGGCTCAAGGACATCAAGCGCACCGTGCGCACGCCACGCACACGCAAGGCCTCCCGCCGCTAGGGGTTGCGCGGCGCATGTCCAGGGTTTGCACATTTATCCGACCTTGATCGACGCCGGCCATGTTGTTGGCCGGCGCCGATGCTTTTAGTCTGCACACCTTCGAAGGAGGTGTGCATGCCCATCCGCTATTTCATCAAGCAATGGTTGTTACCCCCCGGTGTGCTGTTTCTGCTGCTGCTTGCAGCCTGGTGGTTGCGCAGGCGTCGCCCCCGGCTGGCCGCTGTGTGCTTTGTGGCAGTGCTGGGCGGGCTGTGGATGACCAGCTTGCCCGTGGCCGTGCAGTACCTGGCAGAAGCGCTGGAAACCGAGCCTGCGTTAGCCGGGCAGGACTGGCCTGGCCTCAAGCGTCGGGCCGATGCCATCGTCGTGCTGGGCGCAGGGCGTGAACGGGGCGACCCTGCCTGGGCGGGTGTCGACCAGCCGACGCCCACGGCCCTGGAACGGCTGCGCCTTGCCGCTCGCCTGGCCAAGGCGTCCGGGCTACCGGTGCTGACCAGCGGCGGGCTGCACTACGGCACACCGCCCAGCGAGGCGCAGCTGATGGCTGACAGCCTGCATGAGGACTTCGACGTTGAGGTGACGTGGTTGGAGCAGGCCAGCCGCACCACTTGGGAAAATGCCCAGTACTCGGCGAGCGTGCTTCAGCCGTTGGGGATACGCCGCGTCGTGGTAGTGACCCAGGCCTGGCACATGCAGCGCTCGCGCTGGAGCTTCGAGCAGGCAGGTTTCGAGGTGGTACCCGCGCCGGTCGGTTTCCTCGGCCGTGATCCCGCGCGGCCATTCGGAGGTTGGCTGCCGGAAAGCCGGGCGATGTGGCAGAGCGGGCAGTTGCTCAACGAGGTGGCAGGGCTGGTGGGGTATCGGTTGTTCTACTGAAGGGGGGGGCTGCGAAGCAGCCCCTTGCAACGTCAACTGCAAGGCCGCATCACACGGCCCTGGCCACACGCCCGGCCATCAACGCCCAGGCCAGCAGCAACCCACACAGGATCGCAAGCGGCCACGAACGCCATTGCAGATAAGGCGTCAGCTGCTGCATCGGCACGACCTCGCCGTACATCACCGCCTGCTGGAACTGAGGTACCTGGGTCGTGATGCGCCCGAACGGGTCGATCAAGGCCGTCACGCCATTGTTGGTGGCGCGGATCATCCAGCGACCGGCTTCAAGCGCACGCATCTGAGCCATCTGCAAGTGCTGCAGCGGGCCTATGGAAGTGCCGAACCAGGTATCGTTGCTGATGGTCAGCAGCAAGTCGCTGCGTGCTGCCAGGCCGGCGGCAAACTCGGGGTAGACCACCTCGTAGCAGATGTAAGGCGCGATCTGATAACCCTTGGCCTGGAGCAGCGGTTGGTCCTCAGGGCCCCGGGCGAAATCCGACATGGGCAGGTTGAAGAACTCGATCAGCCCTCGCAGCATGTCTTGCAGCGGGACATATTCGCCAAAGGGCACCAGCTTCTGCTTGAGGTAGGTGCCGTCCCCTTCGCCCGTGACGGTGATGCCGTTGAAGTAACGACGCTGACGGTGCACCACCTCGCGAACCGGCACGCCGGTGATCAGGGCTGAATGCCGCTCTGCGGCGAAGCGGCCCATGACGTCGATGTAGCCTTGGGCCTGGTCCTTGAGCACAGGTACCGCGGTTTCCGGCCAGATCAGCAAGTCGGCAGGCTTTGAACTGAAACTCAGGTCGCGGTACAGGGCCAGCTGGGCGTCGATATGCGCCGGGTCCCACTTCACGTCCTGTTCGACGTTGCCCTGAATGGCAGCGACCTTGAGCGGCTCGCCTGCGGGGGTGGTCCAGGCATGCCCTTTGAGCGCCAACCCCACTGCCCAGGGGGTGAGCAGCAGCACGCAGGCGACGGCAAGAAAGCCCGGGCGGGCACGCAAACGGTTGAGGTTGCACAGCAGCGCAGCCGTCAGGGCCAACGCAAACGACACCAGCCACACCCCACCCAGAGGCGCCAGGCCGGCCAGCGGGCCGTCCAGTTGGCTGTAGCCTGCGTACAACCACGGGAAGCCGGTGAGGAACCAGCCGCGGAACGCCTCTTGCGCCACCCATAGGGCAGCAAAGCCCAGCGCATCGGCCAGGGGCGCCTCGCTGCGCCGCAACCAGCGCGCCCACAACCAGGTGGGCAGCGCGAAGAACCAGGCCAGGGCCGCAAAGAACGCGACCAGCAGCGCAATGGCCAACAGCGGCGAGGCGCCGCCGTAGTTGGTCATGCTGACGTAGATCCACCAGGTGCCGGCGCCGTAAAGGCCAAAGCCGAACCACCAGCCACGCCACAGGGCCTGGCGCGGGCCAAGCTCGCGCAGGCCCAGGTAGAGCATGGCGATGGACAGCAGCGCCAGTGGCCACAGATCGAATGGCGCCAGGGCCAGGAGGGTAGAAGCGCCGGCCGCCAAGGCCAGCAGGTTACCGGGCCAGCCGGGGCGGGTGATCCAGCGCATGTCGTTCCTTAACGGTTGATCGGGGTCAGGCGCAGCAGGTGTATCCGGCGGCTGTCGGCGTTGAGCACGCGGAACTTGTACGCACCGATTTCGGTGGTTTCGTTGCGCTTGGGCAAATGGCCGAACGCACTCATCACCAAACCGCCGACGGTGTCGAACTCATCGTCGGAGAACGCGCTGTCGAAGGACTCGTTGAAGTGCTCGATCGGCGTCAGTGCCTTGACCAGGAAGTCGCCGTTAGGCAGCGGCTTGATATAGCTGTCCTCTTCGACGTCATGTTCGTCTTCGATATCGCCGACGATCTGTTCGAGCACATCCTCGATGGTCACCAGGCCAGCCACGCCGCCGTATTCATCGATGACGATGGCCATGTGGTTGTGGTTGGCGCGAAACTCGCGCAGCAGCACGTTCAGGCGCTTGGACTCGGGCACGAACGTGGCCGGGCGCAGCAGCGTCTTGATGTCGAAGTTGTCGCCGTTCTCCTTGAGAATCAGCGGCAGCAGGTCCTTGGCGAGCAGGACACCGAGCACATCGTCATGGCTTTCGCCGATTACCGGGTAGCGCGAGTGCGCTGCGTCGATCACCGCCGGCAGGAACTCGCGTGGTGACTGGCCGGCCTTGATGCTGTTCATCTGCGAGCGTGGCACCATGATGTCACGCACCTGAAGGTCCGCCACCTGGATGGCCCCTTCGACGATGGTCAGCGCCTCGCTGTCGAGCAGCTTGTTCTGATGTGCTTCGCGCAGCAGCTCCAGGAGCTCCTGGCGGTTTTTCGGCTCATGGGCAAAAGCCTGGGTCAGTTTACCCAGCCAGGACTTCTGCCCGTTGCTCGATCGATCTTCGCTCATGGCGGTTCTCGTGATCCTTGGTCTATCAGTGTGGGGTTGATTCGGTTTCGTCATCGGCGTATGGGTCCGGGTGACCCAGTTGCGCCAGCAATTCTCGTTCCAGGCTTTCCATTTCCTCGGCTTCCTCATCCTCGATGTGGTCGTAGCCAAGCAGATGCAGGCAGCCATGAATGACCAGGTGTGCCCAGTGCGCCTCCAGCGACTTGCCTTGCTCGGCCGCCTCGCGTTCAACCACCGCGACGCAGATCACCAGGTCGCCCAGCAAGGGAATATCGAGCAGCTCATCTGGCACGTCGGCCGGGAAGGACAACACGTTGGTCGCGTAGTCCTTGTGCCGATACGTGTGATTGAGCTCGCGTGCTTCCGCTTCGTCGACAAGACGAATGGTCATCTCCGAGTCGGCCTTGCGTTGCTGCAAGGCCAGCTCGCACCAGCGGCGAAAGTCGGCATCAATCGGGGCGAGCGCCTGGGTCGCCCGTTGTATGTCCAGTTCAAGCATTTTTGCCGGGTGCCTCGGGGGTGGCTTGGCGGGCTTCGAAGCGGTCATAGGCCTCGACGATACGCTGCACCAAGGGGTGACGTACCACGTCCTTGGGCTGGAAGTGGGTGAAACTGATACCCGGCACGTCCCGTAGCACCTCGATCACATGCGCCAGACCCGACTTGGTGCCCCGGGGCAGGTCGACCTGGGTGATGTCGCCGGTGATCACCGCCGTGGAGCCAAAGCCGATGCGGGTGAGGAACATCTTCATCTGCTCGAGCGTGGTGTTCTGGCTTTCGTCGAGAATGATGAAGCTGTTGTTCAGGGTGCGACCGCGCATGTAGGCAAGCGGCGCAATTTCGATGACCTGGCGTTCGATCAGCTTGGCCACGTGCTCGAAACCCAGCATTTCATAAAGGGCGTCGTAAAGCGGGCGCAGATAAGGGTCGATCTTCTGAGCAAGGTCGCCCGGCAGGAACCCGAGCTTCTCGCCAGCTTCAACGGCCGGGCGCACCAGCAGGATACGGCGAACCTGTTCACGTTCCAGCGCGTCGACGGCACAGGCCACGGCCAGGTATGTCTTGCCGGTACCGGCCGGGCCGATGCCGAAGTTGATGTCGTTGGCCAGGATCTCCTTGACGTAGCGCTGCTGGTTGGCGCCCCGTGGTCGGATATTGCCCTTGCGCGTGCGCAGCGAGACGCTGACCTCGTTTACCGCCGGGTGGTCGATGTGCTCGACGGCCGATTCCTGAAGGTACAGGTGCACGGTTTCCGGCGACAGCTCGGTGGCCTGGGTCTCACGGTAGAGACGGCGCAGCAGTTGCTCGGCAGCATGGGTGGTCTTGGATTCGCCGATCAGTTCGAACTGATTGCCGCGGTTGCGGATCTCGATGGCCAGGCGCTGTTCGATCAAGCGCAGGTGCTCGTCGAATTGGCCACACAAGTTGGCGAAACGGTGGGCCTCGAAAGGTTCGAGGATGAAACGATGGGGTTCGATGGGTGCGTTCAAGGTCGTTTATAGCCGCCCGACGGCAATGAGTGTGAACTCAAGAATAACCCTTGAATGGCAGTGGCGAAAGTCCTGATGGGTTCAACGGCGTTATGCCCAGCAAAGCCCAGGCTCTGCGTGAAAAGCCTTGATACTCGGTGATTGAAAACAGCCTGGAGCGCCAGCCCGGTCGGAATGCTCATTTACAACCCGTAAACACCGCTTCCTCGGCCGTTTTCGCCTTGTCTGACCTTCGTCTCAAGACTTTTCACACAGAGCCTAGGGCAGCGGGGAGAACGGCGAGCGTCCCTCGGCGTTCTGCAGCTCCAGCAGGTACTTGCGGAAGATCTGGCCGAGCACCTGCGTCGCATGCTCCAGGTCGTCCCTGGGCATCTGCTCTGTCACTTCATCTGCCATGTCCAGAGCATCTTCAGCGCCGTTGACTGCCGCCATCTTCAAGAGAATGTAGGCCTGCACGTTGTTGGCCTTGACCCCTTCGCCGCGGAAAAACATCGACCCTAGGCGGTACTGGGCCTCGGCGTGGCCTTGCAGGGAGGCTTTCTGGTACCAGTCCAGTGCCTTGTTGAGGTTCTTTGGCGCTTGCGCATAGAAGTACTCGCCCAGCTCGAACTGTGCCTGGGCATCGCCGGCATCGGCCACCTGTTCACAGCTCTTGAGTGCGCTTGCCAGGTCCTGCGGCTGCACGTTCAAGGTGCAGCGACCCGTCGTCGGGATGAGCAACGAGTTACCGCCCTCCGCCAGGGCCAGCAGGGGCTGGAGAAGCAACAGGCAGCCCAGGGTGAGGGCGCGGCCGGTGCGGTTCATGGGGATCGACTTACCTCTGCAAAGCTGCGGCCAATGTCTCTGGTGGCACATTATGGGATAAGCAGCGCCAACCTTACAAAGTTTTACTCGAATTTATGTCGGCGTGGCGAAACAGGCTGATGGCAAGAGTCCTTCGTTACCCGTATGGCCTCATCGAACGTGCGCCCGTTCACACGGCGTACGCCCCTGGCGATGGCCGGTACAACCACCGTGATAGCGGGTTCTACCGGCGATCACGATGGGGAAGCGCCGGGTTACTTCAGGGCTGCGAAGGCCTTTTCAGCGGCATCCAGGGTGATCTGCAGCTCGTTGTCGCCATGAGCGATCGAGGTGAAGCCAGCTTCGAACGCGCTCGGCGCCAGGTACACGCCACCGTCGAGCATCAGGTGGAAGAACTGCTTGAAGCGACTGGCGTCACTGGCCATTACGTCATCGAAGGTGACGATGTCGTCGGCCCCGCTGAAGTACAGGCCGAACATACCGCCAGCCTGCGTGGTCACGAACGGCACGCCGGCAGCGTCGGCGCGCTGTTGCAGGCCGTCGAGCATGCGGCTGGTGTAGTCGGTCAGCTCGGCGTGGAAGCCTGGACGACTGATCAGCTTGAGCGTGGTCAGGCCGGCGGCCATGGCCAGCGGGTTGCCCGACAGCGTACCCGCCTGGTAGACCGGACCCAGCGGGGCGATGCAGCCCATGATTTCGCGCTTGCCGCCAAAGCAGCCGACCGGCATGCCGCCGCCGACGATCTTGCCGAAGGTGGACAAGTCGGGGGTGATGCCGTAGTGCGCCTGCGCGCCGCCCAGCGAAACCCGGAAACCGGTCATCACCTCATCGAAGATCAACACCACGCCATGCTTGTCGCACTGCTCGCGCAGGCCTTCAAGGAAGCCCGGCGCCGGCGGTACGCAGTTCATGTTGCCGGCAACCGGCTCGACGATGATGCAGGCCACGGTCTGGCCCACTTCGGCCAGCGTCTTCTCGACGGCGGCGATGTCGTTGAAGGGCAGGGTCAGGGTGTGCTTGGCGAAGTCGGCCGGCACGCCGGCCGAGCTGGGCACGCCTTGGGTCAGCAGGCCGGAGCCGGCCTTGACCAACAGGCTGTCGGAGTGGCCGTGATAGCAGCCCTCGAACTTGATGATCGCGTCACGGCCGGTGTAGCCACGGGCCAGGCGGATGGCGCTCATGGTCGCCTCGGTACCCGAGCTGACCATGCGCACCATTTCCATGGAAGGCACCAGCGAGCACACCAGGTCTGCCATTTCGGTTTCCATGGCGGTCGGGGCACCATAGGACAGCCCGTGTTCCAGCTGGCGACGTACCGAGTCCAGCACGTCAGGGTGGCCATGGCCCAGGATCATCGGGCCCCAGGAACCCACGTAGTCGACGTAGCGCTTGTCATCTTCGTCGACGACGTAGGCACCCTCGGCATGCTTGAAGAACAAAGGCGTGCCGCCCACGCTCTTGAACGCGCGCACGGGCGAGTTGACACCACCGGGGATGTGCTTCTGGGCTTGGGCGAAAAGTGCTTCGGAACGGGACATGGAAATTCTCTCGAATCAGGATGCGAACAAGGCGTTGAAGGCGCGGGCGCGGCGGGTGACTTCCTGCGCGCTGTCGGCACCGAACAAGCCGTGGATCACCGCCAGCAGGTCGGCACCGTGGTGCACCAGTGCTGCGGCATTGTCGAGGGTGACCCCGCCGATGGCGGCGATCGGCAGGTTCACCTGGGCGCGCGCCTGCGCCAGAAGACGGACGTCGGCAGCCGGGGCGCCGGGTTTGGTGCTGGAGGTGAAAAAGCGGCCGAAGGCGACGTAGCTGGCGCCTTCGCGGGCTGCCTGGGCGGCCAGGTCCAGGCTGGCATGGCAGGTCGAGCCAATGATCGCCGCGCTGCCCAGCAGGGCGCGTGCAGGGGTCAGCGGCCCGTCGGTTTGCCCCAGGTGGACGCCCACGCCCAGGTGCCTGGCCAGTTCGGCATCGTCGTTGATGATCAGCTGGGTGCCGTAGCGCTCGCACAATTGCTGGAGCGCCTGGGCTTCTCTCAAGCGCCGCGCGGCGTCGTCGTTTTTGTCACGGTACTGCAGAAGGCATACGCCCCCTTCGAGCGCTGCCTCCACATGAGACAGGAATCGGCCGGCCAGCAATTGGCTGTCGGTGATGGCATACAGGCCGCGTAGCGTCATGAGCACCTCGAGTCAGGAGCAGAAATCCAGGGGCAGGCGCCGAGGCACGAACTGGCCTCGTCCCAACTGCTCCGCATCGCGCAGGGTGCGCCAGGTGTAGTCCAGGGCCGTGCGCACGGCGCTTTCCAGGTGCTCGCCCAGGGCCAGTCGACCCGCCAGGGCGCTGGCCAGGGTGCAGCCCGATCCGTGGTAGCTGCCCGGCAGGCGTTGGCAGGTCGAGGTGCTGCGGTGACCGTCGCGGCTGTACAGACGGTTGTGGATTTCCACCTCGTCGCCGTGTCCCCCCGTGATCAGCACGTGCTCGCAGAACTCCAGCAGCCTGGCAGCGCACTCGTCGGCGCTGCCGTCGGGCAGCTCGGCGAGAATGCGGGCTTCGGGCAGGTTCGGCGTGGTGATGGTCGCCAGCGGCAACAGGCGTTCACGCAGGGCGTAGCCTACTTCGTCCTTGCCCAGCCGGCCGCCGCCGCCTGCGCGCAGCACCGGGTCGCACACCAACGGCAGGTGCGGGTGCGCAGCCAGCAGCTCGGCCACGGTATCGACCATGTCGATCGAGCCGAGCATGCCCAGCTTGACCGCGGCCACCGTGGAGTCGGTGAGCACGGCATTGGCCTGGGCCAGCACCCACTCACGGTCGAGCACGCGGAAGTCGGAGACATTGACGGTATCCTGCACGGTCAGGGCGGTCACCGCGGGCGCGGCATGACAGCCTTGTGCAAGCAGGGCTTCGATATCTGCCTGCAAGCCGGCGCCGCCACTGGGGTCGTGGCCGGAGAGACAGAGGACAACGGGGCGGGAGGCGTAGGTATTCATGGTCGGCGAGCTTACCACCAAACCTGTTTGTGCGGACCTTGCGCGTGCAGGTCGGTGCGTTTTCCGAAGAACGGTATGCGCACCTGAATGCCGCTAAGGCCCGTTCCAGAGCGGTCCTGTGGGTTTTGTGCCGCCGCTCGACGCAGTTTGAGGCTGTGCTAGAGTGCGCAGATAAATCGATAAACAGGTTCTGCAGGATTTCGTCGTCTCAAACGGAAAGGGGGCAACCGCGACGCGACCGGACAGGCCTTGCTGGGGCTGTATGCGCTATTTGCTGATTGTGCTCATGGGTTTGCTGCCCACATTCGCCGAAGCGGTGGACATCACCGCGGCCACCCGTCACCTGCCTCTGGGCAAGGTCATGCAGGTTTATGAAGACCCGGACGGTAGCGCCAGCATCACGGATGTCAGTGCGCCCGACTTCGCACAGCGTTTTCGCCCCCACCCTGAAGACGTCCTCAATGCCGGGTTTTCCACGTCGGTGTTCTGGCTCAAGCTCGAACTTCACCCTGACCCGGCGCCGGGCATGCCCCTGCACTGGTTGCTGGAGCTGGCCTACCCACCCCTCGATCACCTCGACCTTTACCTGACGGGCCCGGACGGGCGCTTTCGCCTGGCCCAGCGCACGGGTGATGCGTTGCCTTATTCAAGCCGGGAGATCCGCCAGGACAACTACCTGTTCAACCTGCAATTGCCACCTGGCCAGGTCACCACCGTCTTTATGCGGCTGCACAGCCAGGGCTCGGTGCAGGCGCCGCTGGCCCTCTGGTCGCCCCAGGCTTACCTCGAAGCCCAGGCCACGCGCCTGTACGTGCTGGGGATGATCTACGGGGTACTGTTGGTGATGCTGGTGTACAACCTGTTCCTGTACCTGAGCGTGCGGGACGTCAGCTACCTGTACTACATCCTCTATATTGCCTCCTTTGGCCTTTACCAGGTCTCGGTCAACGGCGCCGGCATCGCTTACCTGTGGCCTGACAGCCCCTGGTGGGCCAATGCCTGCACACCGTTGTTCGTCGGCGCAGCTGCGCTGTTCGGCTCTCAGTTCGCCCGGCATTTTCTGCAGCTTCGCCATAACAGCCGTGGCTTTGACCGGTTGCTGCAGGCGCTGATGCTGGGCGGTGCCGTGGTGATGGTGCTGTCTGTGAGCGTGCCCTATGGCCTCTCCATGCGCCTTGCCACCGCCTTGGCGCTCGTGTTCAGCCTGGGCGTTTTCTGCGCAGGGCTCGACGCCTGGCGGCGCGGCCTGCGCGTGGCGCGCTGGTTCATCATCGCCTGGACCGCGTTTCTGGTCGGGGGGCTGGTCAATACGCTGATGGTGCTGGGCTACCTGCCGAACATGTTCCTGACCATGTATGCCAGCCAATTGGGCGCTGCGCTGGAGGTGGCGTTGCTATCGCTGGCCTTGGCAGACCGCATCAAGACGCTGCGCGACGAGCAGGCCCGCACCCTGCGTGAGACCGGGCAGCAACTGGAGGCGCTCAACCAGCAACTGGCCAACAGCAACCGGCTTAAGGACGAGTTTCTGGCCTGCGTCACCCATGAACTGCGCACCCCGATGAATGGCGTGATCGGGTCCCTGGAGCTGATGCATACCCTGCCGATGGACGCGGAAATGGCCCGCTTCCACCAGACGGCGGTGGGCTCGGCTCAGGGCATGATGCACATGGTCGACGACATCCTGACCTTGTCCGAATTGCAAGCAGGGCGGCTGCGAGCGCAGCCAGCGCCCTTCGACCTTCGGACATTGCTGCAAGGCTTGCGCGCTACGTATGCCGGCCAGGCGCTGGGCAAGGGCCTGTACTTGAGTGTGGACATGCCGGCGGACCTGCCCGACCGGCTGGTGGGGGATGGGCCGAAGCTGGCCCGGTGCCTGGGGTGCCTGGTGGACAACGGCCTGAAATTCACCCACCAGGGCGGTGTGATGATCCAGGTCCGGGGGCAGCACAGGGGCCCTAATCAACTGGCCTTGACGTTTACCGTGAGCGACACGGGTATCGGTTTCGAAGACCTCGACCAGTCGATTCTTTATCAACGGTTCTTTCAGGTGGATGGCTCCATGACCCGGCGCTATGGCGGGTTGGGCATTGGCCTTGCCATCTGCAGGCAGATGAGCGAATTACTGGGGGCACGGCTATCGCATCAATCGGCGCCTGGCGTGGGCAGTCGGTTCGAGATGAGTCTGGAGTTGGCGATTTCGCAGGGGCAGGTGGCTGTGCAGGGGCATGCGGGGCGGCGTTGGCGGTAAGCATCGGTAGGTTAGGACGACCCAGGATGCTGATTCGCATGCTCATGGCTTGCCTGCTGATCAAGAAAGAACTCGCAACGTAGCAGGCGGCATCCGCTTTATAGGCGCTTGATTCAGCTTCTAGGAAGACTCCCACGGACGATTGGGAACTGGATTACAAGTTCCTGAAGGCCTCACCGGTTCGGGCGTCGAACGAACACGCCGCTGGCGATCCCGATGAAGCCGGCCGCCTAAGCGCCGCTCATCACGCACCCCTGCGTTTAGTCAGGAATGCCCCTTTGTCCATCGACCAGACAGTGCTTCACTGGGAACCTCACGCCTGCCCGGATTCAGGAGTACCTCCATGAACCTGCACCAGTTCGCTGAAACCCACGAGGTCACCAATCAGCCGCCACCGCTGGACGGGGCCAACCTGTACCGCCTGGACCTGCCGCTACAGGAGTGGTCCAGGCGCTTTGGTGCCGACTGGGCGCAGTCGCGGATCGATGCGTACGGCGCGCTGGCCGGTGGGCCGTTGATGCAGGCAGGCTTTCTGGCCAATGCGCACAAGCCTGTGTTCAGCAGCCATGATCGCTATGGCCATCGCATCGATCTGGTCGAGTTTCATCCCGCCTATCACCAGTTGATGCGCACCGCCGTCGAGCATGGGCTACCGTCGCTGCCCTGGGCCGAGCCGCGCCCGGGCGCCCACGTGGCCCGCGCGGCGATGACCTACCTGCACAGCCAGGCCGAGGCCGGCACGGGCTGCCCGCTGACCATGACCTTCGCTGCGGTGCCGGCCCTGCGCCTGCAACCCGAGATCGCCCACTACTGGCTGCCCAAGGCGCTGTCGCGTGAGTATGACCCGCGCAACGTCGGCGACCGGCACAAGGCCGGCGTCACGTTGGGCATGGCCATGACGGAGAAGCAGGGTGGCACGGACGTGCGCGCCAATACCACCCGTGCCTACCCAGTCGGCGCGCCGGGGCCCGGCCAGGCCTACGAGCTGATGGGTCACAAGTGGTTCTGTTCGGCGCCCATGTGCGATGCCTTCCTGGTCCTTGCCCAGACCGAGCACGGCCTGAGCTGCTTCCTGCTGCCCCGCCACCGCCCGGACGACACCCGTAACCAGTTCTATATCCAGCGCCTGAAGGACAAGTTGGGCAATGTCTCCAACGCCTCCAGCGAAGTGGAGTTTCGCGGTGCGCTGGCCTGGATGATCGGTGAGGAGGGCCGGGGCGTACCGACCATCATCGAGATGGTGGCCATGACCCGTTTCGACTGCATGGTCGGCTCCAGTGCCCTGATGCGCCAGGCGCTGACCCAGGCCCTGCACCACTGCGCGCATCGGCAGGTGGCGGGCCGCCTGTTGACCGAGCAGCCGCTGATGCAGAACGTGCTCGCCGACCTGGCGCTGGAAAGCGAAGCGGCATTGGCCCTGAGCCTGCGCATGGGCCACGCCCTCGAGCAGCTCGACGACCCCCAGCAGGCGCACTTCGCGCGCCTGGTCACGGCGGTAGGCAAGTACTGGATCTGCAAGCGTGCCCCGGCCATGATCAACGAAGCGGCCGAGTGCCTGGGCGGGGCGGGGTATGTGGAGGACAGCATCCTGCCGCGGCTTTACCGCGAGGCGCCCGTCAACTCGACCTGGGAAGGTTCGGGTAATGTGCAGTGCCTGGATGTGCTGCGCGCCTTGTCCAAGGAGCCGGGTGTGCTGGAGGCGTTGTTCGCCGAACTGGGGGACGGACACGGCGACAAGCGCCTGGCCACCTGCATCGTCAACCTGAAGGATGCGTTCCTCGACACGGGCGACATCCAGTACCGGGCGCGGCAACTGACCGAGACCATCGCCCTGGCATTGCAGGCCAAGTTGCTGCTGGAGGCCGGCCATTGTGCGGTCAGCGATGCGTTCATCGCCAGCCGCCTCACAGGGACAGGGCGCGCTTATGGCACGCTGCCGCGCGGTGTGGACGTACAGGCCCTGATGGCGCGGGCCATGGCCAGCTGACCGGCTCGGCCCAGCTGCGCCGCCTTGCATCATCAAGGGGATGAATTTACCCGAGAAGGCAGGCAAGATGGTTCGCATGCATGTCCAGACAGGAAGCACAGTGTGAGCCACGCGTTTGAAGTCGTTGATACTCCCGAACAGGCCGTCGATCGTCTGGCGGCCTTGCATGAGCAGGCCACCGGTGCCCTGAGCCAGGCCCTCAAGCGTTACCTCAAGGACCGCACCGAGCCCGATGCCCAGCAGCGAGACCTGTTCCGCTACCCGGCGCTGCGCCTGACCTACCACAGCAATGGCGAAGTCGCTGCCACCACGCGGGCCTACGCCAAGGTCCAGGTGGCGGGCACCTACAGCGTCACCATCACCCAGCCGGCTGCTTTTCGCGGCTACCTGCTGGAGCAATTGCGCCCGTTGATGCACGACTACACCGTCACGGTCGAAGTGGGGGTGAGCGAGCAGCCCATTCCGTATCCGTACGTGGTCGACCAGGGCGACGAGCTGGCCGGCAGCGGCATCACCGCCGCGCAGCTGGCGCGGGTATTCCCCAGCACCGACCTGTCCTCGGCCACCGACAACATCGCCGATGGGCTCTACGACTGGGACAGCACCGATACCTTGCCCCTGGCGCTGTTCGATGCCGCGCGCGTGGACTTCTCGCTGCGGCGCCTGGTGCACTACACCGGCAGTGACTGGCGCCACGTGCAGCCCTGGATCCTGCTGACCAACTACCACCGTTACGTGGACCAGTTCATCAGCCATGGCCTTGAGCAGTTGCGCGATGATCCGCGCTTCGTGCGCATGGTGTTGCCGGGCAACGTCGTGATCGAGAAGAGCATGGACCATGGTGAGGCCCAGGCGCTGGTCGCCGGTGTGGTCTGGCACCGCTACCAGATGCCGGCCTACCACCTGATTGCAGGGGACGGCGACGGCATCACGCTGGTCAACATCGGCGTCGGCCCGTCCAACGCCAAGAACATCACTGACCACCTGGCAGTGCTGCGCCCGCATTGCTGGCTGATGATCGGGCACTGCGGCGGGCTGCGCCAGTCGCAGACCATTGGCGACTACGTGCTGGCCCACGCCTACATGCGCCGTGACGGCATCCTTGACCGCGTGGTGCCGCCGAACATTCCGATCCCGGCATTGGCAGAGGTGCAACTGGCCCTGCAGGAAGCCGCTGCGCAGGTGACCGGCGAGCGGGGCGAGCAGCTCAAGAAGCGCCTGCGCACCGGTACCGTGCTGACTTACGACGACCGCAACTGGGAGCTGCGCTGGGCCCAGGAACGGCCGCTGATCAACTTGTCCCGCGCCGTTGCCGTGGACATGGAAAGCGGCACCATCGCAGCCCAGGGCTATCGCCTGCGGGTGCCGTACGGCACCTTGCTGTGCGTGTCCGACAAACCGCTGCACAGCGAAATCAAGCTGCCAGGCTCGGCCAACGCGTTCTACAACCGCGCGGTCAGCCAGCACCTGAAGATTGGTATCGCGGCGCTGGACCTGTTGCGCACCGAGCTCAATTCGCTGCACTCGCGTAAACTGCGCAGCTTCGACGAGCCGCCGTTCCGCTGAGGACCCATGCCACTGCCACCCCGTTCCAAGCCGCGCCGCCCTCAGGGGCGGCCTGTGCCTGGCGCTCACCGCCAGCCCAAGGCGCCACCCGCCGAGCCGCGGTTGATCCTGTTCAACAAACCCTTCGACGTGCTGACGCAGTTCAGCGACGGCGAGGGGCGCGCCACGCTCAAGGATTTCATCGATATTCCGGGCGTCTACCCCGCCGGCCGGCTGGACCGGGACAGTGAAGGCCTGTTGCTGTTGACCAATGACGGCGCGCTGCAGGCGCGTATTGCCGACCCCAAGCACAAGCTGCCCAAGACCTACTGGGTGCAGGTCGAGGGCGAGCCCACCGAGCAGCAGCTGCGCCAACTGCGCGAAGGCGTGCAGCTCAATGACGGACCAACGTTGCCCGCCGAGGCCCGCAGCCTCGAAGCCCCCGCTCTGTGGCCGCGCAACCCACCAGTACGCTTTCGCAAAAGCGTACCGACCTGTTGGCTGGAGCTGGTGATTCGCGAGGGTCGCAATCGCCAGGTACGGCGAATGACCGCCGCCGTGGGCCTGCCCACCTTGCGCCTGGTGCGCGTGCGTATCGGCGATTGGACACTCGATGGGCTTGAGCAAGGCTGCTGGCGCGAGGTGGCGCCGACCCTGCGGCGCTAGGCGGCATGGCCAGCGGGCACGTGGCGACCGCGCTGGCTACACCCCCTCGATGAACCCCACCACCACGCTCTTGATGATGAACGCCAGCACACCCAGGCCGAGCACGAAGAACAGGATCAGGGTGCCGAACCGCCCCGCCTGGGATTTTTTCGCCAGGTCCCAGACGATGAAGCCCATGAAGCCGATCAAGGCGGTCACCAGGATGATCATCATCCACTCTTCGAATACGGCAGGATCCATTGCAGTGCTCCAGGCGGGTTGAGGGGGCAAGTATACCCGTGAGGTGGCAACTGATCAGCGAAGGTGGGTCAATGGAAGCTCGGTGCTGGCCAACACCTGGTTGAGCACGAAGCTTGAACGCACGCTGGTGACGCCCTCGATGCGCGTGAGGCTACCGAGCAGCAGCTTCTGGTAATGGTCCATGTCGGGCACGACGACCTTGAGCTGGTAGTCGGCGTCCATCCCGGTCACCAGGCTGCACTCCAGCACCTGCGGCAGGTTGCGGATGGTGGCCTCGAAGGTTTCGAAACGCTCGGGGGTGTGCCGGTCCATACCGATGAGTACGTAGGCAGTCAGGCTCAAACCCAGCTTCTTGCGATCGAGCAAGGCCACCTGACGGGAAATGTAGCCGTCGTCTTCGAGTTGCTTGACGCGGCGCGAGCAGGGCGAGGGTGAAAGGCCGATGCGTTCGGCCAGCTCCTGGTTGGAGATGCGCGCGTCACGCTGCAATTCAGCCAGAATGCTCAAGTCGTATCGGTCCAGCTTGCTCATGAATCATGCCTTTTCTGTTCGGATTGCGGCGAATTATCAATCCAGGGTTAAAAATTGCGCAAGTGCTATTTATCTGAGCAATCTTCGCAATCCTGTGCCGGGACGCGCCCGGTATTGTTATCACCAGAATCACTGCCCGGACATCAGTCCACGGCGATGCGCCCCAGACGGGCGCTCGCGGCCAAGCCATCCAACAGGATGGGCCAGGCCCCCGGGCTACGCACCTTCCAGAAGACGGTGTGAGGTGAGCCGGCGCCACAAGTGCCGAGCACGGACGACAATTGCTGAAGGGAGGCCCAGGTGGCCTCCCTTTTTTCATGGCTGAAATTTAATGGGCGGCGTGATGGGGCGCGGTAGACTGGCGCAGTCAGCCGTTTTACCGTCGAGAGGACTACCATGAAGTCGCACATCTGGCAGTGGGCAGGTGTTGGTTTGCTGGGCATGGGCATCAGCGTTGCAGCCCTGGCGGCCGGGCCCAACGACGGCCCAGGTGCTTTGCCCCCCGCCGCTACAGGGCCAGGTGTGGAGGCAGGGCCCGCGCCTGGGCGTGCGCTCAATTCGCGTGACGAAGTCGGTCAGACGCAGCCCCCACGGCCGGGGTTCTACCAGGACATTCCCCGCCGCCCCGATGACGGCCCGCGTTGGCATGGCCCAGGCCCTGGCTACGCGCCTCACGAGGGCTGGCAGGGCCGCCCTGGGGGCCACGGTGAAGGCTGGGGCCCCGGGCCGCACTACCGGCCTGGCCAGACCGTGGAGCGGTTTGCTGACCGTTTCTGGAAGGTGCCCTACCAGGGGCAGGACTATTTCTACTCCGGCGGGTACTGGTACCGCCCCTGGGAAAGGGGTTACCAGGTCGTGGTGCCGCCCCCGGGTGCGCGAGTCAGCTACCTGCCGCCCTATGCGCACAAGTTTCGCGTGGACGGCGCGATGATCTACCTGGTCGCCGACACCTACTATCGCTACCTGGAAAACAGCCGCGAGTACGTGGTGGTCAATCCCCCAGCACCTGCGCCTACAGCGGCGTCGGGGTATGACGTGGTGGCTTATCCGCGCTATGGACAGGGGCAGGAGCAGCAGGATCAGGACCGTTACCAGTGCCATCGCTGGGCGGTCAGCCAGTCGGGGTTCGATCCTGCCATGGCGGCCTACGCGCCGGCGCCTGCGGTTGCAAGTACCTACCAACGGGCGCTTGGCGCGTGCTTGTCCGGGCGAGGCTACAGCGTCAACTAGAGGGCTACACCGGGTCGGCGTGGACCATCACGTCGGCCTTGGGGTACTGCTGGCGGATCACTTCCGACGCCTGCACGCACAGCCCATGTGCGTGATGCAGCGGCAGTTGCCCAGGCAGCTCGATGTGCAATTGCACGAACCACTGGTTGCCCGATACCCGGGTGCGCAGGTCGTGCACGCCCAGCACGCCCTCGATGGCCAGCACGCGGCTGGCCATGTCTTCGCTCACATCCACGGGCAGCTCCTTGTCCATGAGAATCGCCGTGCTTTCGCGCGCGATCTGCAGGGCGCTCCACAGGATGTACAGTGCGATGCCCAACCCGAACAGCGCATCGAGTTGCGGCCAGCCGAAGCGCGCCAGCAGCAACGCCAGCAAGATGCTGCCGTTGAGCAGCAGGTCGGAGCGGTAGTGCAGGGAATCGGCGCGTACCGCCGTTGAACCTGTGGCGCGGATGACCTTGCGTTGCACGGCCAGCAGCGCGACGGTCAGCACCAACGACAACAGCATCACCCCGATGCCGATGGCGGTATCGCCTAACGGCTGCGGGTTGCGCAGGCGCTCCAACGCCTGCAAGGCAATCAGCACGGCACTGCCGCCGATGAACAGCGCCTGGGCGATGCCAGCCAGGGCTTCTGCCTTGCCGTGCCCGAAGCGGTGGTCGTCATCGGCCGGGCGCAGGGCGTAGTGCACAGCCAGCAGGTTGAGGAAGGACGCCACGGCGTCGAGGGCCGAATCGGTCAACCCGGCCAGCAGGCTAACCGAGCCGCTCAACCACCAGGCCAGCGCCTTGCTGACCACCAGGATGCTGGCCACCGCCAGGGAGGCGCGCGTGGCCAGGCGGAGCAACCGTTTGTGTTCGGCCGAAGTGGTCATCTCAGGCGGTCGTCCTTGACGTCAGGCGGCAGGTACCAGCCCAAGGCTGGCCAATTGTTCGGCACTGCCGCGGTGCTGGATCAAGCGTGGGTCGTCCAGCGGCAGGCGCTGCCCCAGTTCGCTTTCCAGAATGGCCTGCAGTTTGAGATTGTCCACGCTGCCATCGGCATTGACGGCGTCCTTCAGTTTGGCCGGGTCCACCTGCGCAGTTTGCCCTGGTGGGTAGTAGATGGCGCCGGTGGCGAAGTCGATGCCGAAGGCGATCAGCCCTGGGATGACGTAGAACAGCAGGCCAACGGCATCCAGCACGGCGATCGCAGGGTCGACCTTGCCGTCGATCTGGCCGCGACGGTCTGGGTAGAAGATGGAGCCGCAAGCCGTCAGTTGCGTCAGCAAGGTGCCCACGAGGGCAGCACCGATCAGGCGGGAAGCAATGCGCATGTAAATCTCCGGGCGTGGCGTTCGGCAGGCCAGGCAAGGCGCCTGAACCCGCGCAGTTAAGACCATGATAGGACAACGTCGGTTCGCCGTTATACTCGCCTGCTTGTTCGAGGGCCACCATGATTTCATTACCTATAGACCGTGTATTGCCAGATCTGCGACAGGCCCTGGCCAGTCGCAATGAAGTGATACTCGAAGCGCCCCCGGGTGCTGGCAAGACCACTCGGGTGCCCCTGGCGTTGTTGCATGAGCCCTGGCTAGCCGGGCAAAAGATCCTGATGCTCGAACCTCGCCGACTGGCTGCGCGGGCAGCGGCGGAGCGTTTGGCCAGTGAGCTGGATGAGCAGGTGGGCGAGACGGTCGGCTACCGCATTCGCCTTGAAAGCAAGGTAGGGCCGCGAACGCAGATCGAAGTGGTCACCGAAGGCATTCTGGCTCGCAGGCTTCAGGAGGACCCGGCGCTGGAGGGTGTGGGCGTGGTCATCTTCGATGAGTACCACCTGCGCAACCTCGATTCCGACCTGGCACTGGCGCTGTGCCTGAGCGCCCGTGAACTGCTGCGCGATGAGCCCCCGCTCAAGCTGCTGTTGATGTCTGCCACGCTGGAGGGTGCCCGCCTCTCGAAGGTGCTCGACGATGCGCCCGTGGTCACCAGTGAAGGGCGGATGTATCCCGTCTCGACGGTATGGGGAAGCCCCTATCAGCCGGGCGAGCGAATCGATGCGCGCATCACGGACACGTGCCTGGCCGCCCTCGATGAACAACCTGGCAGCATCCTGGTGTTCCTGCCTGGGCAGGCGGAAATTCGGCGGGTGGCAGAGGACCTCAAGGCACATCTCGGCAGCCGTCCAGAGGTGATGGTGTGCCCGCTGTACGGTGACCTCGACCTGCAGGCGCAGCGTGCGGCGATAGACCCGGCCCCCAAGGGCTCGCGCAAGGTCGTATTGGCCACGAACATCGCCGAGACCAGCTTGACCATCGAAGGGGTCAGGGTGGTGGTGGACAGTGGCCTTGAACGAGTACCCAGGTTCGCCCCCCGCAGCGGCATGACCCGACTCGACACACAGCGCATTTCCAAGGCCAGCGCTACCCAGCGGGCGGGACGGGCGGGGCGCCTGGCGCCTGGTGTCTGCTATCGGCTGTGGTCGCAGTCCCAGCACGAGCAGATGGCCAGCTACAGCACCCCTGAAATCCTCCAGGCAGATCTGGCAGCCCTGGCGCTCCAGCTGGCTCGATGGGGCATGAAGCCGGAAGAGATGACCTGGCTCGATCAACCACCAGCGGCGCCCTTCGCTCAAGCCACAGACCTGCTCAAGCGCCTGGGCGCGCTCGACGATGCTGGACAGCTCACGCCACACGGTGCGGCCATGAGCGCGTTGCCAGCCCACCCCCGGATCGCCCACATGCTCATCAAGGGCAATGCGATGGGCCTGGATGACCTGGCATGCAACATCGCGGCTCTGCTGGGCGAGAAAGATATCCTGCGTGGGGCCGGTGCCGACCTGCACTCCCGGCTCAGCGCACTGTCGGGCGAGCAGCATGCCCGTCGCAGTGGCGGTTCCCTGCAACGCGTGAAACAGTCTGCTCGGCAGTACCGGTCGCTGCTGCGTGGCAAGGCCTCGAGCCCTGTAGACGCGCTCGATCACCCACGGTGGGTAGGATGCCTGCTGGCGTTCGCATACCCTGATCGAATCGGCCTGCAGAGGCGGGCGACTGCATCTGAATACCGTCTTTCCAACGGTCGTGCTGCGGTGTTCTCAGAGCCCGATGCTCTCACCAAACATGAGTGGCTGGTGGTGGCCGATCTGGGTAGCCGGCAAGGACAGCGCGAGGAGCGGATCTACCTGGCGAGTGACCTCGATCCGGCCTTGTTCGATAACCAGCTGGCTGACCTGGTGAGGTCGGTCGATGAGGTCGATTGGGACGAGCGCGAAGGCGTGCTCAAGGCGCAGCGGCAGTGGCGGGTAGGCCAGCTCGTGCTGTCGACGAAAGCGCTGGCGAACCTTGACGAGCAAACCCGTTCGCTGGCCTTGGTCAGCCTGGTGAGGCGCAAGGGCATCGAGCTTCTGCCCTGGAACCCCGAGCTGCGGCAGTGGCAGGCCCGGGTGGGTCTGCTGCGCCAGCTGGATATCGAGCGTGGGCAGGCACAAAGCAAGTGGCCTGACCTGAGCGATGCCAATCTGCTGGACACGCTCGACCAATGGCTCACGCCCTACCTAGGTAAAGTCACGAGGCTCAGCCACTTCAGCCAGCTGGACCTGCCCTCGATCATCAGAAACCTTCTGCCCTGGCCGCTTCCACAGGAGCTGGACACCCAGGCACCCCAGGCGATCCAGGTGCCATCCGGCTCGAATATCCGTATCGACTATTCGCAGCATCCGCCAATTTTGGCCGTGCGGCTTCAGGAGCTGTTTGGCCTGGCAGAAACCCCACGCATCGCTCAGGGCAGGCAGCCGCTGGTTCTGCACCTCCTGTCGCCGGCTCGCAGGCCTGTGCAGGTCACCCAGGATCTGGCGAACTTCTGGCGCAGCACTTACGTGGAGGTGAAGAAGGATCTGAAGGGGCGATACCCGAAGCACTATTGGCCTGAAGACCCGCTGGTGGCCGAAGCGACTGCCAGGGCTAAGCCTAGGAAGTAGCGATGCGCATACGTAACTGAACGTCGCCCGCCGTGTGCAGAACGGCTTGGTGAGCGAGCACAACGCACTGGAAATCCTCGCCGGCAAGCTGGGCGACGACCAGACCGGCGTGCCGGTGGTCGGCATCGACATCATCCTCAGCAAACAGCCCTCTACGCCAGCGCCGCCACCTGATGGACAGTGCCCTGGCCAGCCAGGATGTCATCAATCTGAGCCTGTGCGTGGCCCTGACCGGCGCGCAGGTCGGAGCACTGACCCATGACATCGTGTGGATGAAAAACAGTGTCATAGGCGGGCAGACCATACGGGTGCCGACTTCGTACTTGATCCAAGCGGACGCCCACAAAGTTCGTAGCCGCCGTAGTATTCCTTTCCGTCGATAGCGGAAGGTTCAAGAACCTTAGCGCTTGAGGGCAGCGGTTGGGTATCTCGAAGTTTTGTACAGCCTTAGTGACGCATTTTGACAGTTCTAAAATCATGGACACTGGGGATAATAACGGGCATGCCGTTCCGCATCAATGTCGCCAGTTCTGCATTAGACTCCACCGGCATGCTTGGTTTGTAGAGTCCTTCCTCCAACAACGACTCAATAACGTGTACGAGGCGTCCTGTAATCTTTGAATTTAATGCTTCAGTCAATACATGGTGGCGGTTCTCAGTTTTAACATATTTCTCGATGGCCTCTGAAGCATCATTTGGGCTGCGCAGTATATTGCGTTTCGCTTCTTTTAACTCCCCTTTGGAAATCTTGAACCAGTGTTGAATCTCTTTATAGGACATTTCCTTCAGTTTCATATTGCTGAAATCCCTTTTCGCTAACTCCGAGGGATGTGTCGGCCACTTGCCTGCTTCGCCGCGACTCGGCAGCGTAATAGCTGGTCTTCGCACATTTTTGTTGGGGTATAGGAAAGAGTGCCCAGTGGGATCGCTGCGGTTCACGGGGTCGTTTGAACAGTAGGCGTAGGTATTCATGCCACCCGCGTCGAACGGGCTTAGGCTATCAGGTGAAAGAAAACGCATTAAGCGCGTGTTGTAGACTCTGTATCCGGAGCCAAGCAGGTAGAGCGGTGTCAGCGCTTGCGCATGCTCACCATTGAAGCCAAGTAACGTGTGTGCAGATCGAATCTCTGCGGCAAAGCCGTAAGGCGAGTACGCCGATCTCTCGAGTCTGTTCATGCGATTGTGCTCGCGGTTGGAGAACTGTCGTTTCGCCCGTTAGCAGGGCGGGCGTCTTGAGTATCCGGGTGATGTACGCACCCGGCCACTGGCAAAACTGACAGGTGTTAGAGAACGGCCTTGGGCCCCGCACGAAATCGCGAGCAACCCAATCGCCGAACCACGAATGCCAACGGTTATAAAGATCCATGCCATTACGCATTTGTTATCCGTCGACGGCCGGAAGCCTCATAGAATTCCAGCTGCGAAGAACGCCACCGAGTTTTCCAGATTTCGCACTGGCCGCAATCATCCGATCCCCACCCTGACCCAAGCCCTGCGGGGCATATCTCCAAGCCCCGCAAATCATACTGCCCACTCGACCTCAAGCCTCCTCGAAATGCATCTCTGGCGGCTGTTGGCGCAACCCACGGGTGATGACCAGCAGGTACAGGCACCCCATGCCCAGCCAAGCCACGCCAAGGTAGATGGCCATGGGGTCCAGGCTTGCCATCAGCCACAGATCCGCCATCAGCCCGACCAAGGGGAAGGCCAGGTACACCGCTGCCGCCTTGAGCCCGCGCTCGCCCTGGGCGATCCAGTAGTGAAAGATCACCGACAGGTTGACCAGGCTGAACGCCAGGAAAGCGCCGAAGTTGATGAACGAGGTGGAGGTCGTCACGTCCATGCGCAAGGCCAGCAGCGCGACTACGCCACACAGGACGATGCTGATGACCGGTGTGCCGAACCGCGTACTCAGTCGCCCGAACCAACGCTTGGGCAGCACACCGTCGCGGCCCATGGCGAACAGCAGGCGCGAGGCACTGGCTTGGGCGGAAAGCCCCGAGGTGAACTGGCCCACGATCAGGCCGATCAGGAAGAAACTCACGAAAATGTCCCCGCCAATGGCCTTCGCGATTTCGTAGGCGGCCGAGTCCGGGTTGCTGAAGGTCGCGCTTGGGTGCGCGAGTTGGACGAAGTAGCTGGCCACGATGAAGATGAAACCGCCCAGCAGGGTGATGAGCAGGATGGCGCGAGGGATGGTCTTGCGCGGTTCATGGGTCTCCTCGGTCAAGGTGCTGACCGCATCGAAGCCCAGGAACGAATAACAGGCGATGGCGGCGCCACTCATGATCAGGGGCAGCTGGAAACCGTCCTGATGAAAGGGTGCCAGCGACCACAACGGCTGGTTCAGCTCGCCGGTGGCGTAATGCACGGCCAGGCCCACGAAGGCTGCCAGTACGAGGAACTGAAGCAGCATAAGCACGCCATTGACGGTCTTGGCCAGCTGCAGGCCGATGATGTTGATGGCCGTGGTGACGGCAATGAAGGCCAGCACCCACACCGGGTGCGGCACCGCCGGAAAGGCCGAATGCAGGTAGGCCGCGCCGATCAGCCAGATCGCCATGGGCAGGAACAGGTAGTCCAGCAGCACCGCCCAACCGGCCAGAAAACCCAGCTTGGGGCTGATGGACTTGCGCACGTAGGTGTAGGCCGAGCCGGCGACGGGGAAGGCCTTGGCCATCTTGCCGTAGCTCAGGGCGGTGAACAGCATGGCGATGGAGGCGGCCAGATAAGCCGAGGGCACGGCGCCCTGGGTGGTGTCGGCGAGGATGCCGAAGGTGCCCAGCACAATGATGGGGGTCATGTAGGCGATGCCGAACAGCGTCACCGCACCCAGCGACAGGGTGCGTTTCAAGTGGGCCATGGTGTTACTCCGGATTGTGTTTTTTATGGAGTTCAATGTCAGGGCCCGGCCTGGGCCCTGGGCGCCAGCCGTGGCGCAAAGGTTCAGACGGTGGTCAGGATCAGTTCTCGCAAGCCGTCAGGGTGCTCGACCTGCTGGCCTGGCAGTTCGAAGCGGCGCTCGGCCAGGTAGCTGTAGTCCTGGCGCGCTTGCCCGATCAGCGCCAGGTCGAGGTCCAGTTGCAGCCGGCAGGCGGTGCGCCCTGCCTCGCATAACAGTTGGCCGTAAGGGTCGACCACCGCGCTGCCGCCTGCAAAGACCAGGTTGCCATCGCCCTGGCCGACGCGATTGACCATGACCGCATAGGCCTGGTTTTCCATGGCGCGGGCGCTGATGGCGGTGCGGTGCGTGGGGCCATAGGGGTCCATGTTGCCGTTGGTCACCAAGATCAGCTCGGCGCCCAGCTGGCCCAGGGCGCGGGCGCTTTCGGGGAATTCGATGTCGAAGCAGATCAACAGCCCTACGCGCACCCCTTTGTACAACGCCGTGGCGTAGCGATCGCCCGCCGTGAAGATGCCCTTGTCGGAGGCCCACAGGTGGGTTTTGCGGTACTTCAACGCGACACCGTCCGGGGTGATCAACACGGTGGTGTTGTAGAAGTGCCCGTCTTCGCCCGCTTCGGCAAGGCCAACCACGGCTGCCACGCCCTTGTCGGTCACCGCTTGGGCGACGGCGGCAAGCGTCGGGCCGGTCAGGGGCTCGGCGATAGCCGCGATGTTGTCATGGGTTGGAAAGCCCATAAGTTGGGTTTCCGGGAACACGATCAGGTCCACATCCGCTGCTGCGCGGTGGATCGCCTCGAGGGTGCGTTCCAGGTTGTAGGCGGTGTCGCCGTCGCGACCGTCCAGCTGGACGAGTTCTACTTTCATTGCAACTCCTGAATGCGCAGCCCAACGGCTGCCAGGTGATCGACGCGGCGTGAAACCAGCTGCTGTGGCGCACGGTGAGTGCCCGAGTATGCCGCTGCCATCGGCGGCGGGGTAATTACGCCCTTGAGGTAACCCATAGGGGTTAGCCCCATGCAAATCCGTCGGTACTGGTCGACGCTGCGCTGAAAACAGCGCCGCAATGCCGATGCACTCCAGTACACTTTGCCTGCTCGGTTGTATTCACCCTGACCTGCGTCTCACCTTTTGGTACAGAGCCCGGACATGAACCTTACACTTCAGGACATTGCCTGGCATCGCTCGGTCGGCCAGGTGATCGATGCGTTGGACCACCCCGGCTTCTGGCTGCGTCTGGTGCGTTTGCTGGAGCAATACGTGGCGTTCGACAGCTGGGTCGCGTTTCTTTTCAGTGAGCACCGCCCATTGGTGTATGCCGAATCCCCGGGCAGCGACGGCGGGCTGGACCCGTTATTCCAGGATTACCTCAAGGGCCTCTACCTGCTGGACCCGTTCTACATCGCCAGCCGGGAAGCACCGGCAAGCGGCCTGGTCCAACTGGCCGACGTGGCCCCTGAATGCTTCGAGCGCACCGACTACTACCAGCGTTATTTCCGCCTCAACGTGGTGGCCGACGAGGTGCAGTACAACGTGGCCCTGGATGCAGGGCGCACGCTTTGCCTGTCGCTCGGTAGCCGCTCACGCTTCGCAGGTGAGCAGATTGCGTTGCTGCACCTTTTGCAACCCTGGGTGCTGGCCACCATGCGCCAGCGCTTTCGGTTCGAGCACGATGTCGACGAAGTCACCCCGGCGCCTGCGTGGCAGAACCACTTGGCCGAGGGCTTTGGCCACCTTGAAACGCCGCTCACCGCCCGCGAACTGGAAGTGGGCCGCATGCTGCTAAGCGGCTGTTCCAGCAAGGAGATCGGCCGCAAACTCGCCATTTCATCGGAAACCGTGCGGGTCCATCGCAAGCACATCTACCGCAAGCTGGGCATCAAGTCCCAGTCGGAGCTGTTCGCGCTGTTCCTCAAGGCCCAGCGCTAGCAGCCAACGGCTGCGTTCAGGTGCGCTGCTCGACTTCGAGCAGCATGAACAGCCGGTACATGACCACCGTGCCGAACAATTGCAGGAAGCCTGCCAGGCTATCCACGAGCAGTTGCACGCCAGGGGAAGGATCGGGGATGGCCATCAGGATCAGGCCTTCGATCAGCCAGATCGACGCCAGCACCCCCAGCAGGCACACCAGAATGCGCATGAAATGGCCAGTAGTCATGCGGGCGCTTTCGCGCATCGCCTGCACCACGGGCAAGCCGCGCAGCACCAGCAGGTATTCGCCGAACACCAGGTTGACCATGATCCACACCCCTGGGAACACGAACAAGGCCATGCCGGCCATGATCAGCAACGAGCTGATCAGCACCAGCAGCGTCAGCGCCGGCCAGAGCTGCACCGCACGGGCAAACAGGTCGCGCTTGGCGATGGCCTGGCCATTGCTGCGGGTATCGAGGTAGAGGATCAGTGCAGCGCTGTACAACGGGTAGCACAGCACGTAGATCAGCATGCCGTAGGCCGGCGAGGCCTGCTCGCCCAGCTGGCGATACAGCACCTGGGTCAGCACGGCTTCGAGCACCACCAGCGGCAGGCACAGTTGGGCAATACCGGCCAGGTGGCGGGTGAAGAAGTGGAGGGAGTCGCGCAAAACGCTCAGCGGATTCATGGGTCAACATCGCATGGCAGTTGAAACAGGGGGTCTAACTCTAGCCCAAAGCGACCCCTGATCCGTCACTTGCTGAAAAAAGTTTCACCCCGCCAGTGATTGAATCAGCCGCGTTAACGCCCCATCTTTGAGCCTGTCCGTTGTCCCGCTACCCACGAGGTCGCCCCATGAATACCGAAGAACAATCCCTGATCGATGGCCTGTTCAGCCGCATCAAGCAGGCCGAAGACCCAAGCCAGCCCCGTGATGCGCAGGCACAGGCCTGTATCGAGGCGCACGTGCGCCAGCAGCCGGCGGCCCCTTACTACATGGCCCAGGCGATCCTGGTGCAGGAAGCGGCCATCAAGCGCCTGGACGAACAGAACAAACAGCTCGAAGCCGAACTCAAGCAGGCACGTGCCCAGGCCGAGGCTGCGCAGGCCGGCGCCTCGCAGAACACAGGCGGCGGCGGTTTTCTGTCCAGCATCTTCGGCGCTGGTGGACGCAGCTCGGCGCCGGCACCTGCCCCTCAACCCCAGCGCTCGGTCGCGCCGTCCGCACCCGCCGGTGGCGGCTGGCGCGAGCCGGCGGCACCTGGCTTCTCGCAGCCGCCGGCCCAGCAGCCGGGCTTTGGCGCAGCGCCCGCGCGTGGCGGTGCCAGCAGCTTCCTGGGCGGCGCCATGCAGACTGCGGCCGGTGTAGCCGGGGGTGTCTTGCTGGCCCAGGGCATCAGCAGCCTGTTCAACCACAACGCCCAGCCCGAAGAGGTGGTCGAGGTGATCAAGGAGGAGCCTGCGCAGGCCAGTGACAGTGGCGGCTGGACCGACCAGAACGAGCAGCAGCACGTGGCCGACAACAGCGGCTGGGGCAGCGACCAGGGCGGTTACAGTGACGCCGATTACGGCGGTGATGACGGTGGATTATTCTCCGACGACGATTCCTACGTCTGACGGCTCTGGCATACTGCTGGCCTTCGCGGGGCGCTGAACCCGCCCCGATTCGGCCAGACGAGGTGCCAAGGTGAAAAAGATCGCGTTGTTCGCCGACGTGCAGAACCTCTATTACACCGTGCGCCAGGCCCACGGTTGCCATTTCAACTACACCGCCTTGTGGAACCAGGTCAGCCGAGAAGGCCAGATCGTCGAGGCGGTGGCCTATGCCATCGATCGGGGCGACAGCAAGCAGCAGCAGTTTCAGCAGATACTGCGCAACCTGGGTTTCGATGTGCGCCTCAAGCCCTTCATCCAGCGCAGCGATGGCTCGGCCAAGGGCGACTGGGATGTCGGCATCACCCTGGATGTGATCGATGCGGCCAGCCGCGTGGACCAGGTGGTACTGGCCTCGGGTGACGGGGATTTCGACCTGCTGCTCGACCGCGTGATCCAGCGCCACGGCACCGAAGCGGTGGTCTACGGCGTGCCGGGGCTGACGGCGATGTCGCTGATCCGCGCCGCCACCCGCTATGTGCCCATCGAGGGCCCGTTGTTGCTCAAACACTAAGGTTTTTATGGAACGTATCGCTGTCATCGACTTTGAAACCACCGGCATTTCCCCAGGCACCGGTTGCCGCGCCACTGAGGTGGCCGTGGTGATGCTCGAGCGCGGGCAAATCGTCGAGCGCTATCAGAGCCTGATGAACGCGGGGGTGTCGGTGCCTGCTTTCGTGTCGGGCTTGACCGGCATCACCACCGCCATGGTGCGCAAGGCACCCCCGGTGGAGCAGGTGATGAACGAGGTGGCCGAGTTCGTGGGGGCCACGCCGCTGCTGGCCCACAACGCCGCCTTCGACCAGAAGTTCTGGGATTTCGAACTGAGCCGCATCGGCCGCAGCCGCAGCCAGCCCTTCGCCTGCTCGCTGTTGCTGTCCCGGCGCCTGCTGCCGGCCGCCCCCAACCACAAGCTGGGCACACTGAACCACTGGGCCGGGCTGCCCAACACCGGCACGGCCCACCGGGCCATGGCCGACGCGGAAATGGCCGCTAACCTGGTCCAGCACCTGGCCGGCGTGCTGCGCCAGGACCACGGGGTGCAGCAGCCTTCCCACGACTTGTTCTGCCGTTTGCAGAAAACCCCCGCCGCCAAGGTGCGCGACGCGCTGGCAGCCTACCGCTGAAACGGGCAGCGCCTGGCGTCGCACGCCCGCGGCTGCAAGTGTGCTGCTTATCCAACGCCTCACTGTAGGGTTGCCGCTGCGTTTCACACCGTTAGACTGCGTCACCCGCAAATGGATTTTCGAGTCGACCATGTCCAGCACCCGCCGCTTCCCGCTGTTGCTCATCGGGGCCTTCGTGGCCCTGTATTTCGTATGGGGTTCAACCTACCTGTTCATTCGCATCGGTGTGGAAAGCTGGCCGCCCATGCTCATGGCTGGGGTGCGCTTTCTGATTGCCGGGGGGCTGTTGTACGGCTTCATGCGCTGGCGAGGGGCGCCATCACCGTCCTGGCCGCAGTGGCGGGCAGCGGGGCTGGTGGGCTTTTTGCTGCTCAGCTGTGGCAACGGGGGCGTGACGATCGCTGAGCATGCCGGCGTGGCGTCCGGCGTGGCAGCGCTGGCGGTGGCGACCGTGCCCTTGTTTACCCTGGTGTTTGGGCTGATGTTCGGTTATCGCAACTCAGGGCTCGAATGGGCGGGCATCGTGCTTGGCCTGACCGGCATCGGCTTGCTCAACCTGGGCTCCAACCTGCAGGCGAGCCCGCTTGGCGCGGCGCTGTTGATCTTCGCCGCCGCCTCGTGGGCATTCGGGTCGGTCTGGAGCAAGCGCCTGCCCATGCCTCCGGGCCCCATGGCCAGCGCTGCACAGATGCTGGTCGGTGGTACGGCGTTGCTGTTGGGCAGCCTGCTGTCGGGTGAACGCATGACGCAGATGCCCACCGCTGCCGGCTGGGGCGCGCTGGCCTACCTGGTGTTCTTCGGCTCGATCCTGGCGTTCAGCGCCTACATGTACCTGCTCAAGCACGTTCGCCCGGCGGCGGCCACCAGCTATGCCTACGTCAACCCGGCCGTGGCGGTGCTCTTGGGCATCGTGTTTGCCGGCGAGCAGATCGGTGCCGAAGAGTGCGTTGCCATGGCCGTGATCATTGGCGCGGTGGTCCTGATCGGCCTGCCGCAGTGGCGCAAGGCGCGACCCATCGCCTAGCCGCTCGACCGGGAAACCTGCAAGTGCACAGAGGGGATGCGGTAGACTTGCCGGCTTCGCTGAACCCCTGATGGTATTGCCATGAATTTCGCCAAACTCGGCCTGATCGAACCCTTGCTGCGCACCCTTGAGCAGCGCGATTACACCACCCCGACCCCGGTACAGGCCCAGGCCATCCCCGCCGTGCTGGCCGGCCGCGACCTGATGGCCGCCGCCCAGACCGGCACCGGCAAGACCGCAGGTTTTGCCCTGCCCGTGTTGCAACGCCTGGCGCTCGAAGGCGAGAAGGTCGCGGCCAACTCGATTCGTGCCTTGGTCCTGGTGCCCACCCGTGAACTGGCCGAGCAGGTGCATACCAACGTGCGCGAGTACGCCGAGCACCTGCCGCTGAGCACCTATGCGGTGTATGGCGGGGTCAGCATCAACCCGCAGATGATGCGCCTGCGCCGTGGTGTGGACCTGCTGGTGGCGACCCCGGGCCGGCTGCTGGACCTGTATCGCCAGAACGCGATCAAGTTCAACCAGGTGCAGATTCTGGTGCTCGACGAAGCCGATCGCATGCTCGACCTGGGGTTCGCCGAGGAACTGCAATCGGTCTATGCCGCGCTGCCCCGCAAGCGCCAGACGCTGCTGTTCTCGGCGACGTTCTCGGACCAGATCCGCCTGCTTGCAGGGCTCGCGCTCAACGACCCGCTCAGCATCGAAGTCAGCCCGCGCAATGCCACGGCGGCGAGCGTCAAGCAATGGCTGGTGACGGTGGACAAGAAGCGCAAGGTCGACCTGTTCTGCCACCTGTTGCGCAAGCAGCGTTGGAAGCAGGTGCTGGTCTTCGCCAAGACCCGCAATGGCGTCGATCAACTGGTCGAGCGCCTGCTGGCCGAAGGGGTCAAGGCCGACGGTATCCATGGCGACCGCCCCCAGGCGACACGGCAACGGGCGCTGGACAGCTTCAAGGCACGCGAGGTGCAGGTGCTGGTGGCCACCGACGTGGCTGCGCGCGGGCTGGACATCGACGACCTGCCGCTGGTAGTCAACCTGGACCTGCCGATCGTGGCCGAAGACTATGTGCACCGTATCGGCCGCACTGGCCGTGCGGGCAACACGGGTGAGGCGATTTCGCTGGTGTGCGCGGATGAGGTGCAGTTGCTGGCGGCCATCGAAGTGCTGACCCGGCAGACACTGACGCGTCATGAAGAGCCTGACTTCATTCCTGATCACCGGGTACCCCTGACCGATGCCAGTGGTCAGGTGATGAAAAAGCCCAAGAAACCGAAGAAGCCCAAGGAGAACAGTGCCAAGCGTGGGCTGGGTCGCTGGATGGACAGTGATGAGGCAGGCACCGCGCCACCTGCGGTGAAGGCCGTGCGCAAGGTGCCTAGCTTCAATGGGGGGCCGCGCAAGCGCAAGCCCTGACGGTTAGAGCGTTGGCGTGAGGCAGTGGCTTTTGATCTCAACGGGGCAGGTACGAGCCTTGGCACCGCGTTGGGTATAGCCCCGATTGCGAAAGCGAGGACAGGCCTGTGAAACCTGCGATCAGCCCGCCGTATTCCCCTGCCGCCCCACCCACGCCGCCGCTGCCCGACCGGCCCGCAGCCCGCTGGCGAAGCAGGCAGTCAGCAGATACCCGCCTGTTGGCGCTTCCCAGTCCAGCATCTCGCCCGCACAGAACACCCCTGGCATGTGCTTTATCATCAGCCCCTCATCCAGGCTTTCGAAACGCACCCCGCCGGCACTACTGATCGCTTCGTCCAAGGGACGAGTGCGCACCAGCGTGATCGGCAGGGCCTTGATCGCCTGGGCAAGGGCTGGCAGGTCGGCGAATGTGGCCGGGTCGGTCAGCTCGCGCAGCAGCGCCGCCTTGACCCCGTCCAGGCCCAATTGCCCTTGCAAGTGCTTGGCCATGGACCGCGAGCCCCTCGGGCGTGCCAGGGCCTGGGCAATCTTGTCCACAGGCTTGTCCGGCAGCAGGTCCAATATCAGCACACCGCTGCCACATTGCTCGATGGCCGCACGCACCTGCGCCGACCAGGCGTAGACCAGGCTGCCTTCCACACCCTGGGCGGTCAGGATGAACTCGCCTTTGCGCGGCGCACGGCCTGGCACGCTCAGGGCAATGTTCTTGACCGGCGCCCCTGCGAACTTGTCGGTGAGCACCGCACTCCAGCCCGCGACCTCGAACCCGCAATTGCTCGGGCGCAGGGGTGAGATATCCACAGCGCGGTCAGCCAGGGTTGCCTGCCAGCGCCCATCCGATCCCAGCCGCGCCCAACTGCCGCCACCCAGTGCCAGTACGACCACGGCGGGCCGGACCAGCCGCTCGCCCTGTGGATAAGCAATGCGCAGCGCGCCGTCCTCGCTCCAGCCCAGCCAGCGATAACGGTTGTGGATAACCACGCCGGTTTCACGCAGGCGCTTGAGCCACGCGCGTAGGAGCGGGGCGGCCTTCATGTCGGTTGGGAACACGCGGCCCGAGCTGCCCACGAACGTGGCGATACCCAGCCCGTGAATCCACTGGCGCAAGGCGTTGGCGTCAAAGTCGCGCAACAGCCCGTCAACCTCGCTTTGGCGCTCGGCATACCGCGCCGCGAAGGCAGGGTAGGGCTCGGAATGGGTGATGTTCATGCCGCCCACGCCTGCCAGCAGAAACTTGCGACCCACCGAAGGCATGGCGTCGAACACTTCCACCGAAAGCCCGGCCTGTGCCAGGGCTTCAGCCGCCATCAGGCCGGCGGGGCCGCCCCCAATGACAGCGGCGACAGGAGGGGCGGGGTGACTTACTTCGGACATGATGGGCTGCAGGCTGTGGAAAAGATGCGCATTCTAGCGCAGCACAGCCCTCACAAGCACTGATCAAAAAATGATCAATGTCGCGCAAGCAGCGCTATTAAAGGGCTACAGCCTGTTTCGCTCAGGTTATCCACAAGCGGTTCCACAGTCATTGTGCACAACGCAAGACGTTGGCCGCCGTGTGATGAAGCACGCCATGGCGCTTGGCCAGCGCTCTGCGATCCTTGCTGTAACCGCCCCCGATCACGCCCATGACCGGAATGTCGCGGCCCAGGCACTGGCCGAGCACGCGCGCGTCACGTGCGGCCAGCCCTGCATCGGTGATTTGCAGGTAACCCAGGGCATCGTCCTTGTGAACATCGACCCCGGCGTCGTACAGCACCAGGTCAGGCTGATAGAGCGGCAGCAGGTAATTGAGCGCCTCATCCACCACGTGCAGGTAAGCGTCGTCCCCCATGCCACGTGGCAGGGGGATGTCCCAGTCGCTTTGCGCCTTGCGGGCCGGGAAGTTCTGCTCGCAATGCAGGGAGACGGTAATGGCGTCGGGCGTGTCTTCAAGAATGCGCGCGGTACCGTCCCCTTGATGAACATCGCAATCGAAGATCAGCACCCGGTGCACGCGGCCGGCTTCGAGCAGGTAACGGCTGATCACGGCCAGGTCATTGAAGATGCAAAAGCCGGCTGGGTGGTCGTAGTGGGCATGGTGGGTACCGCCCGCCAGGTGACAGGCCACCCCGTGTTGCAGGGCCATCTCGGCCGTCAACAGCGAACCCCCGACTGCGCGCACGGTGCGCCGCGCCAGCGCTTCGCTCCAAGGCAGGCCCAGGCGCCGCTGGTCCTCGCGGGATAGCTCGCCGTGCATGTAGCGCTCGATGTAACGGCGGTCGTGGGCCAGCGCAAGAATGTCATTGGGGCAGATCTCGGGCCGCAGCAACGCCTGGTCGGTGGTCAACCCACTGTCGATCAGGTGATCGTGCAGCAGACGAAACTTGTCCATCGGAAAACGATGGTCCGGCGGAAACTCAGGGCTGTAGTCTTCGTGGTAGATCAGCGGCAGCGACATGGGTTATCCACAGCAAGAAACAGCCATGATCTTGCCATGACTGCCAACGGCTGTGGAAAACTTTGCTGGCCCAGCGTGCAAGCCGGTGCTCACCTATGCAGCGGGCACTTTCAACGTGCGGCGCTGGCCAGCACGCGCTGCCATTCGGGCGCGCTCAAACGCCCCAGGATGCGTGCCTTGCCACTGTCGTCCACGGAAACGAACAGGGCACTGGCATAACCGCTGTCCCGTTCGCCGCCGGTAACGTTCTGCTGGCGAGCGAACTGATCGACGCAGCCGTTGTGGGTTACCAGCACCAGGTTGTGTTCGGGGCGTTTGGCTGCCAGCGCCTGAGCCGGGAAGCCGCCGTCGCACTGGCCGATCCATTCCCGCGTGGCCACCGGCTGCCCCAGAATGAAATGCGCCGTCTGCTGGGTGCGCACCTTCGGGCTGCTCAACAGGTCGGCATCGGCCAGCCCCAGGTGCTTGAGGCCTTCGCCCACGCGCCCGGCAGCCTGGCTGCCGGCGACCGTGATGCCAGCCGGGTCGCCCAGGCAGGGGCCCGGTGCGCTGTCACAGCGCTCGGCATGGCGGATCATGACGATCACCGCACCGTTGGCCCAGGCCTGGAGCAGGCCGCTTTTGCTGAGTTGTTGTTCGCTACCAAGGTCCACGATGGAGGTTCTCGTCATAAACCAGGAGGTCGATGCCGCCACGGCCAGGCACAGGCTCAAGGCGACGGTCACGGTGCTGCGGGGCAGCCATCGCTTGCGCGGTGAATGCATTGCGTAGGGCGGCAGAGTGTTGCTCGACAGCATGGGTGGCTCCGACAGGGAAACCGCGCGCTGGGCGCGGCAGGGATGGCGGCATTTTGCTAACCCGCGTGTTGCCAGCCGGTGAAGCGCATGTGAAAAATGCATTCGGCTACTCATTACCCGGTGCGCGGTCGTGCCTGCGCCTACGCTGTACAGTGCAGCACGCCAAAACGGAGCGAACTCCATGACCCCCATTCTGGAACTGGAAAGCGCGCGGCTGATTCTGCGCCAATGGCAGGACGAGGATCTGCGCGAGTTCGCTGCCCTGTGCGCCGACCCCCAGGTCATGCGCTACTTCCCCGCGCCGCTCACACGCCTTGAAGCGGCTGCCTTGATCGGCCGCATCCGCGGGCATTTTCATGAGTACGGGTTTGGCCTGTGGGCGCTTGAGCGCAAGGACAGTGGGGCTTTCATCGGCATGACGGGCCTGCTCAATGTCAACTTCGACGCGCCCTTCGCCCCGGCAGTCGAGATCGGCTGGCGCCTGGCACGTCGGCACTGGGGCCTGGGGTTTGCCAGTGAGGCGGCCTGGACGTGCTTGCGCTGTGCGTTTGCCCAGTTGCAGGTCGAGCAGGTGGTGTCCTTTACCAGCACCCTCAACCTGCCCTCGCAGAAGGTGATGCAAGCCATCGGCATGGAGCAGGACCTGGCAGGCAGTTTCGACCACCCGCGTGTCGCCCTCGGCCATCCACTGCGCCCGCATGTGCTGTATCGGATCGATCGCGCGCGGTGGGAGCAGACCTTGCGGGCCGAGTGAACCGCCAGGGGGGCTGGCGATGTCAAACCCTGTATTATTTGCGCTATTGGACGGTGCGGCTCATGCGTGGGCCGCGCCGGTTGAATCGAGCGCCGGCCCACGGCGCCTTGTGAGCACGTCTTGCGTCTACGGAGAACCCTGATGAGTCATGTGTTGGACGACCTGGTCGACCTGTTGAGCCTCGAAGCCATTGAAGAAAACCTGTTCCGCGGCCGCAGCCAGGACCTGGGTTTTCGCCAGCTGTATGGCGGCCAGGTGCTGGGCCAGTCCTTGTCGGCCGCCAGCCAGACGGTAGAGGATGCCCGCCACGTGCACTCGCTGCACGGCTACTTCCTGCGCCCGGGCGATGCAAGCCTGCCGGTGGTGTACTCGGTGGACCGCGTGCGTGATGGCGGCAGTTTCAGTACCCGACGTGTCACGGCGATTCAGAAGGGCAAGACGATCTTCACCTGCAGCGCCTCGTTCCAATACGACGAGGACGGGTTCACCCACCAGGCACAGATGCCCGATGTGGTCGGCCCTGAAAACCTGCCCACCGAAGTGGAACTGGCCAGCGCCATGGCCGATCAGCTTCCTGAGCGCATCCGCGACAAGGTGCTGTGCGCCAAGCCCATCGAGATTCGCCCAGTAACCGAGCGTGACCCGTTCAACCCCAAGCCCGGCGACCCGGTGAAATACGCCTGGTTCCGCGCCGACGGCAATCTGCCGGCTATCCCTGCGCTGCACAAGTACATCCTGGCCTACGCCTCTGATTTCGGGCTGCTGACCACATCGATGCTGCCCCATGGCAAGTCGGTCTGGCAGCGGGACATGCAGATCGCCAGCCTGGACCACTCTTTGTGGTTCCACGGCAACCTGCGGGCTGATGAATGGCTGCTGTACGCCACCGACAGCCCCTGGGCTGGCAATGCCCGTGGCTTCTGCCGCGGCAGCATCTTCAACCAGGCCGGCCAACTGGTCGCCTCGTCCAGCCAGGAAGGCCTGATCCGTCATCGCAAGGACTGGGCATGAACCTGGGCCAGGTGCGCCATTGGGTGTTCGACATGGACGGCACCCTGACCGTGGCCGCGCATGATTTTGCCGCTATCCGCGTGAAGTTGGGCATTCCTCCCAAGGACGACATTCTGGCGCACCTGGCGGCTCTGCCCGCAGACGAAGCCGCCGCCAAGCATGCCTGGCTGCTGGAGCACGAGCGTCATCTGGCGCTGGTCTCCAAAGCTGCCCAGGGGGCGGTGGAGCTGGTCCGTGAGCTGGCCAGCCGTGGTTGCCAACTGGGCATCCTCACCCGCAATGCCCGCGAACTGGCACACATCACGCTCCAAGCCATTGGCCTTGCCGACTGTTTTCCGGTGGCGCACATTCTTGGGCGTGACGAAGCGCAGCCCAAGCCCAGCCCCGATGGGCTGCTCAAGATTGCCGGCGCCTGGGGCGTCGCGCCGCAGGCGATGGTGATGGTGGGCGACCACCGCTTCGACCTCGACTGCGGGCGAGCCGCCGGCGCGGGCACGGTGCTTGTGAACCAGCCGCACGACGCCTGGCCGGGCCTTGCTGACCGACATGCGCCCGACTGTCATGCCTTGAAGCGTATGCTGGGCTGACCCCACGCTCGCCGGGCACTTTCCTTTTTACAGATGGAGCACTCGACCATGAGCAGCAAGGCGATCTACGTTCAACCCGGCGGCGGCTACGACAAGGTCGAGGTCGGCACCTGCGAGGCCACTGCCCCAGGCGTGGGTGAAATCACCGTACGCTTGCATGCCAGTTCCCTCAATTACCACGACTTCGCCGTGGTCAGCGGCATGTGGGGCCCAGCCGAACGGCGCATCCCGATGGCCGACGGTGCTGGCGAGGTGATCGCCGTGGGCAGCGGCGTCAGCGACTTTCAGGTCGGTGACAGCGTGGTCAGCACCTTCTTCCCTGACTGGCTGGATGGTGAGGCCAATGTCGAGGGCTTTGCCCGGGTGCCGGGCGATGGCCTGGACGGTTATGCCCGTGGCCATGTGACCGCGTTGGCCACAGCCTTCACCCGCGCGCCCAAGGGCTTCAGCCACGCCGAGGCGGCGACCTTGACCACCGCCGGGCTTACCGCCTGGCGCGCGCTGATGAGCGACGATCACCTCAAGCCCGGTGACACGGTGCTGGTACAGGGCACCGGCGGGGTGTCGATCTTTGCCCTGCAGTTCGCCAAGCTGGCCGGTGCGTCGGTGATCGCCACCTCTTCCAGCGATGCCAAGCTCGAGCGGCTCAAGGCCTTGGGCGCCGACCACGTGATCAACTACACGCGCACGCCGGCCTGGGGCGAAAAGGTGCGTGAGCTGACCGACAACCGTGGGGTGGACCATGTGATCGAAGTCGGCGGGCCCGCCACCCTGGAGCAATCGATGATCGCCGCACGCATCGGGGGCCATGTCTCGCTGATCGGCATTCTGACCGGTGTGGCGGGGCAGCTGCCACTGGTGCAGGCCCTGGTGCGGCAGATCCGCCTGCAGGGTGTGCTGGTAGGCAGCCGTGCCCAGCAGCAGGCCATGGTCCGGGCCATCGAGGCCAACGGCCTGCGCCCGGTGGTGGACAAGCACTTCGAGCTCGAACACATCGTCGATGCGTTTCGCTATCAGGAAAGCAACCGCCATTTCGGCAAGATCTGCCTGACCTGGTAACGCCTTGGGGTAACGGGATGTAATGGCTGGCGACCAGACCAATACATTCGCGCACATCGGGAGTACAGGCGGCTGGCTAGAATGCCCGGCTCCGTTGCGACTGATTCTCTCTTCAAGAGGACGCCCCGATGTGCCTGTTCCCCCGTTTGCGGCAGCGCCTGCTGCCTGCCTTGCTGCTGCTGGCGTCCTGCCTCGGCTTTGCTCACACCGCCCAAGCCCTGCAAGTTACCGATGTGCTGGGGCGTACAGTCGAGCTTGACCACGCCCCGCAACGTATCGTGCTGGGCGAGGGGCGTTTGTTCTTCGCCCTGGCGCTGCTCGACCGTGATAACCCCTTCCAGCGCGTGGTGGGCTGGCAGAACGACATGCGCTTGCTGGACCCGCATACCTATGAGGTCTACGCCCGGCAGTACCCGCAGATCGCCAAGTTGCCCTTGATAGGGCAGGCCTCCGAGCAGAGCGTGAGCGCCGAGCAGATCCTGTCGCTCAAGCCTGACCTGGCCATTTTCAGCATCGCCGGCGAAGGCCCGACCCAGCACAGCCCGGTGGCCGATCTGCTGGCCAAGGCCGGCGTGCCGGTGTTGTTCATCGATTTTCGTGTGCACCCCATGCGCAATACCCACGTCAGCATGCAGGCGCTGGGTACGCTGCTAGGCCGTGAACAGCAGGCGCAGCAGTACCTCGACTTGTACGACCGTCACCTGGAGCAGGTAAAAGCGGGCGTGGCTGGCATCAAGGAAAGCGAGCGGCCCAAGGTGTTTCTGGAATTGCTGGCCGGGGTGTGGCAAGCGCCTGGCCATACCACTGGCAAAAGCGGCTTGGGCAGTGTGGTCCAGGCGGTGGGTGGCCATAACATCGGTGCCGACGTGGTGCCCGGTGCGCTGGGCGATGTGAGCGTCGAGTACGTGCTGCAAGCCGATCCCGACGTCTATATCGCCACCGGCAACCGCGCCCCCGGCGTACTGCTGGGGGCCGGGGTTTCCGAAAAAACGGCCCGGGACAGCCTGGCGAAGATCACCGCCCGCCCGGAATTCGCCCCCTTGCGGCCCATCCAGGCCGGCCAGGCCCATGGCTTGTGGCATGACTTCTACAACTCGCCGTTCAACATCCTTGCAATTGAAGCGATGGCGCGCTGGGTGCACCCGGAGCGGTTCAAGGACATCGACCCGCAAGCGACCATGGCCGAGATCAACCGCATGCTCAAGGTAGGGCTGGACGGTCAGTACTGGGTCGACGCCCAGTGACCGCACAGGCGCTGCCAGGCGTGCAACAGGCCGCCTGGCACTACCGCCGGCTGCTGTGGCGGCGTACCGGGCTGGTTGCCGGGCTGGCCGTGCTGTTGCTGGTTTCGGTCTTGAGCGACCTGGCCAGCGGTGCGTCGGGGATGAGCCTGGGGCGACTGGTGCAAGGCCTGTTCGACCCGGCCACGCTCAGCGCCACGGAGCGGGTGATCATCTGGAACGTACGCTTGCCCTACGCGCTGATGGCGGTGCTGGTGGGCACGGCACTGTCGCTCGCAGGGGCCGAGATGCAGGCAATCCTCGACAACCCGCTGGCCAGCCCCTTCACCCTGGGGGTGTCCTCGTCAGCGGCACTGGGGGCTTCGCTTGCCATCGCCTACCCGCTCACCATCGCCTGGATGACGGCGGGGGTGCAGGTGACGGTGATGGCCTTCGTCTTCGCCTGCCTGTCGGTGGTGTTGTTGCAGGCCATGTCGCGGCTTCGCGGGGCGGGCGTGGAGAGCCTGGTGCTGTTCGGCATCGCCTTGGTGTTCAGCTGCAATGCCCTGGTGTCGCTGTTGCAACTGCTGGCCACCGAAGACGTATTGCAGCAACTGGTGTTCTGGACCATGGGCAGCCTGGCTCGGGCCGATTGGAACAAACTCGGCATTCTGGCGCTGGTCGTGGCGCTGGTGTTGCCGTTTTCGCTGCGGGCGGCACCTGCGATGACGCTGCTGCGCATGGGCGAGGACCGGGCGCGCAGCTTCGGCGTGGACACCCGGCGGCTGCGTTTTGCCTCGCTGCTGCGCATCAGCCTGTTGTCGGCAACCGCCGTGGCATTCGTTGGCACCATCGGCTTCGTCGGCCTGGTCGGGCCGCACATTGCGCGCTTGCTGGTGGGGGAAGACCAGCGGTTCCTGCTGCCGGCCAGCGCGCTGGTGGGCGCACTGATGCTGTCGTTGTCCTCCATTGCCAGCAAGCTGATCATGCCAGGCGTCATCGTGCCGGTCGGCATCGTCACCGCCCTGGTGGGGGTACCGATTTTCGTGACGCTGGTGTTCCGGCGGGGGAGAAAGCTGTGAGCCTGGTGATCGACAAGGTTTCGGTCGCCTACGGTGCGCGGCAGATTTTGCACGAGGTCAGCCTGCCTGCCCTGCCCGAAGGCAGCCTGGTGGCGCTGGTGGGGCCCAACGGGGCGGGCAAGTCCACGCTGCTCAGGGCCCTGGCAGGGCTTGAACGCATGCGTGGCGGCCTGCGCCTGGATGGCCAGGACGTGAACCGCCTGGCCTTTGCCGAGCGCGCTCGACGGCTAGCCTACATGCCCCAGCAGTTGCCCCCCGGCATTGCCCTTGGCGTGCTGGAAAGCATCATGGCGGCACTTCGCGTAGGCACCGCGGACGACCTGCTGGGCCAGGCCTTTGCGGCCCTGCGCCAGCTGGGTATCGAGCACCTGGCCCAGCGCTCGCTGGACAGCTTGTCCGGTGGGCAGCGGCAATTGGTGGCGCTGGCCCAGTTGCTGGCGCGCAACCCGCAGGTGCTGCTGCTCGATGAGCCCACCAGCGCGCTGGACCTGCATTATCAATTGCGGGTCATGGACGCCGTGCGTGAGCGCGTGCAGGTGCATCGCCTGTTGGCGGTGGCGGTGCTGCACGACATCAACCTGGCTGCCAGCCATGCCGACTGGCTGGTGGTGCTGCGCGAGGGCAGGGTGGTCGCCAGTGGTACGCCGCAGGATGTGTTGGTGCCCGACTTGCTGGCGCAGGTGTATGGCGTCCAGGCGCGGGTCGAGCGCTGTTCCCTGGGGCGGCTGCAAGTGCTGGTCGACCACGCCTTGGCCTGATGCCCGCGCCACCCGCTGCCTGTTGAACGGGCAGCCGGGGCAGCACACTCGAATGAAAAACAGAAGCGCCATTGGCGTTCATGGCGCGTTCGGACATGCCAATCGCGACATTTGTCGCTTGCACAAAAGCGCTGTCGTGATCGAACAGTTCCGGGGCGTTCTCGTGTAATTTCCCTCATCCCTGCGGGGCTTAAATGAAGCCCGACCCCCACTGGCACGTTGCCTTGTGATGCGCTGCAAAGATCAACAACAGAGCGCAAGCAACCTGTCGACCTGAACCCTTCAAGGAGCTATTTTCGCCTACGCCTGCCCGTCCATCCTTGTGTCAGCAAAAAGAGAACAACATCAATGAACACCGTGGGATCTGATGGCAACCTTGCACAAGGTTTCAAGCCACGTCATGTAACGATGCTGTCCATCGCCGGCATCATCGGCGCCGGACTTTTCGTCGGCTCGGGCCACGCCATTGCGGCAGCCGGCCCGGCTACCATAATCTCCTATTTCGTGGCCGGGACCTTGGTCGTCCTGGTCATGCGCATGCTCGGCGAAATGGCCGTCGCGCACCCCGATACCGGTTCCTTTTCCACCTACGCCGACCAGGCCATCGGCCGCTGGGCCGGCTACACCATCGGCTGGTTGTACTGGTGGTTCTGGGTGCTGGTCATTCCCATCGAAGCCCTGGCGGCAGGGCATGTGCTCAACGCCTGGTTCCCGCAGATAGACAGCTGGATATTCGCCTTGGCGTCGGTGCTGTTGCTGGCAGGTACCAACCTGTTCAGTGTGGCCAAGTACGGTGAGTTCGAGTTCTGGTTCGCCATTTTGAAAGTGACTGCGATCCTTGCCTTCATCAGCCTCGGCTTCGCGGCGCTGATGGGTTGGCTGCCCAACCGTGAAGTCAGCGGTTTGAGTGGGCTGATTGCCGAGCATGGCGGTTTTGCGCCCAATGGCTGGGCGGCGGTGGTGGGCGCGTTCATCACTGTGATGTTCAGCTTCATCGGCACGGAAGCAGTGACCATCGCCGCTTCGGAGTCGAGCGATCCTTCGCGCAACATCGCCAAGGCCACCCGTTCGGTCATCTGGCGCATCAGTACCTTCTACATCCTCTCCATCTTCGTGATCATTTCCGTCGTGCCGTGGAACGACCCACAGTTGGCTATGGTGGGCTCGTATCAGCGTGCACTGGAAATCATGAACATCCCCAATGCGGCCTTGCTGGTCGACCTGGTGGTGCTGGTAGCGGTCACCAGCTGCATGAACTCCTCGATCTACATCGCCTCGCGCATGATGTATTCGCTGGCCAAGCGTGGCGATGCGCCGGCAATGCTCAAACACACGTCCAAGGTCGGCGTACCCCGTGCTGCGGTGTTCGGCAGCACCCTGATCGGTGCATCCATCGCCGTGCTCAACTACTTCGCACCCAAGGGCGTGTTCGAGTTCCTGCTGGCAAGCTCAGGTGCCATCGCGCTGCTGGTCTACATGGTCATCGCCATCTCCCAACTGCGCATGCGTCGCCGTCTTGAGCGGGAGAATACTGAGCTCAAGTTCCGCATGTGGCTGTTCCCCTGGTTGACCTGGGCGGTGATCATCTTCATTGCCCTGGCCTTGGCGGTGATGATGTACACGCCCGAGCACCGGGCGGAAGTGAGCGCCACGCTGGGGCTTGCGATCCTGATTTCCTTCCTGGGTATCGTGACGACACGCGGTCATGCGCAGCCTGTGGGGGCGCGGTCGTTGGGTTGAGATGAGCTTTGCTGGAGCCTTGAGGCTGCGATGCGGCCTCAGGGTTATCAGCTTCGCAACTCAGGGTGCTGGGGCCGCTTTGCGGCCCATCGTGGCACGAGGCCTGCTCCTACTTGGATGGGTAAGCCTTCGGGGCTGCACACGTCTGTACTGAGGCAGGCGGGAATGCCAGCCTTGCAGGGCTGGCAGCTCATAGGCGCTGGGCGGCGAGGCGATCAGCCTACTGCGCCGGGCGCTTGTCTTGCGTGCAGGCAACGTAGGTACTGCCCGACTCGCCCCGCAACGACACATCGTGGTTGCCAACTTCCTGGGTGTAATGCCCCAGGTCATCTTTGCCGATGCCGCTCAGCTTGGCGATGTCCTCGACGCGCTGGCCCTTGAACATCCCCGAAAATTCGTTGAAGTCACCTTCGCCGTCACTGGCAGCATGTGCCGTCAGCTGCGTGATCGGTTGGCCGTAGACCTCCACTGGCTGCGCCAGCGAATACTCAGCGTCCGACAGCTCCGACGCCTGGACGGTGGCCTGGCCCTTGGCCGCCGTGACCAGTGCATCGAACTGCTCGGGTGAGACCACGCGCTTGCACGTCAGAACTTGGCCGATACGCGTGAGAGCCTCGGTTTGATCGAGGTTTTCAGCGTGAGCGGTGGCCACGCCAGCAAGGCTGGCAAGCAGGGGGAGGATCAGGCGAGTCGTGTTCATGCATCAGTTCCTTCTGGTGGGTAGCCCCTATTGAGTGCCGGGGTCACCAATGGTTTCAAGGCGCCAGGGACGCTACCGGCCATGGCGTGAAGAGGCAGGCCACCCATGCTTTGGTCCGGTGCTCACGGCGCACTCGCCTGCCCTTGATCCAACCTGCCAAATTTCTTTGAGCAATGGACTACCATCCGATGGCCTAATGCAATTAAATGCGCCACCCGGACAACTATTCCGGCCAGTAACTGTCACTCACAAAACACCCGGTCATAGCGTGAAGGTGCCCGCTTTCACCACAGGAGCTCAGATACATGGCAGCACTGCAAAGCAGTACGTTGGACGCGGTCGAAAACAACCAGGATCAGTTGCTGACCCAGTGGTTGGCAGGCCTGGAAGCCAACGGTGCCACGCGCAACGTCAAGGAACAGGTGCTGGCCCAAGAGACACGCGAGTTCCTGCAACTGTTGGTGCAGGGCTTGAAGGGCCAAGGTGGCGCCAACCTGGCAGCCGCCGATTGGGAGGCCGTACGCCGGTTCCTCGAAAAGCTGTCGTCATCGCGCGCGCAGATGGGCCATGACTCCCACCAGGCCGTGTACTTCATCTACGCCCTGAAGCGTCCGCTGTTCGCCTTGCTGCAATCGCACTACAGCGCCGACCCGGCCACGCTGGCCGAGGAACTCTGGCGCGTGTCCGAGCTGCTCGACAGCATGGGCATGCACACCATGCGCACTTACCAGACTAGCCGTGAAAACGTCATTCGCCGCCAGCAGGAAGAACTGCTGGAGCTGTCCACGCCGGTGGTCAAACTGTGGGACGGTGTGCTGGCCTTGCCATTGATCGGCACCCTCGACTCCCAGCGCAGCCAGACCGTCATGGAGTCGCTGCTGCAGCGCATCGTCGACACCGGTTCGGAAATCGCCATTATCGACATCACGGGCGTGCCCACCGTGGACACCCTGGTGGCGCAGCACCTGCTCAAGACCGTGACGGCCATTCGCCTGATGGGCGCCGATTGCATCATCAGCGGCATCCGCCCGCAGATCGCCCAGACCATCGTGCACCTGGGCCTGGACCTTGGCACCCTGACCACCAAGGCTAACCTGGCCGATGCCCTGAAGCTGGCCCTGACCCGCGTGGGCAGCGACCTCGGCCAGCGAGCCTGAGCCATGGAGCGTATCCCGATCCTGCAGATGGGGGAATTCCTGCTGGTGACCATCCAGGTGGACATGCACGACCAACTGGCCCTCACCCTGCAGGAAGACCTGACCGACCGCATCAGCAGCACCTCCGCCCGCGGCGTACTCATCGACATCTCGGCACTGGACATGGTCGACTCGTTCATCGGGCGCATGATCGCCAGCATCTCGGGCCTGTCACGCATCATGGACGCCGAGACCATGGTGGTCGGCATGCAGCCTGCCGTAGCCATCACCCTGGTGGAACTGGGCCTGACGTTGCCTGGGGTAAGTACCGCCTTGAATGTGGAACGCGGCATGCAAGTGCTGCGTCAGCGTGTGACCCGCAAATGAATGTGCGCGACAGCGGTAGCCTGCCGGTGCGCATCGAGCAGGATGTAGTCCTTGCGCGCCAGTTGGCCCGCAAGCTGGCGGGCGAGTGCGGCATGCGCCTGGTCGACCTGACCAAGTTGGTCACCGCCGTCAGCGAGCTGGCCCGCAACACCGTGGTCTACGGCCGTGGCGGCGACATGGACTGGCAGGTGCTGGAGGACTTCGGTCGCGTGGGCCTGCGCCTGCATTTTCGTGACGAAGGCCCCGGCATTCCCGATATCGGCCTGGCGTTGACCGACGGCTGGACCTCGGGCGGTGGCATGGGCCTGGGCCTGACCGGCGCGCGGCGCTTGGTGGATGAGTTCGAGTTGGATACCGCGCCTGGCGAGGGTACCCGTGTGACGATCACACGATGGGCGTGAGCATCGCTGCCAGCCAGACCTGCGTCGTACCGTTGGCTGACCCCAGTGACGTTGGCCACGCTCGACGGATCGCGCAAAAACTTGCTCAGGCCCACGGTCATGACGAAACGGACGCCGGACGTGTCGCGCTGGTGGTGACCGAGCTGTGCACCAACGTGCTCAAGCATGCCGGGCACGGCGAGCTTCATCTGCGGGCGCTGCCGCGCGGTGACGGCAGGTTTGGCATCGAAGTGCTCACCCTCGATCGCGCGCAAGGGTTCGATGCCCAAGCCTGCCTGGCCGACGGCTATTCGTCGGCGGGTACCCAAGGCATCGGCCTGGGCGCCATCGCCCGCCAGGCTCAAGTCTTCGACGTCTATGCCGATACCCGGGGAGCCGTAGTTCTGGCGCGGTTGTATGCCCAGGATGACCCAGATACTGACCTGCGCTTCGGCGTCAGCCAGCATGCCCTCAATGGCGACCCGGCCTGCGGCGACACCTGGCACCTGACATTCGATGGGCAGCGCGTGAGCGCCCTGGTGATCGACGGGCTGGGGCATGGCAGCGAAGCCGAAGCGGCAGCCCAGGCGGGCGCGGCAGTGTTCGCACAGGCACCGTTCGCCCACCCGCAGCAGCAGCTTCAGGCCATGCACCAGGCGATGGCAGGCACACGCGGTGGCGCCGTGGCCCTGGCGCACTACGACGGCTGCAATGCACGGCTGAGCTACACCGGCATCGGCAACATCGGCGCGAGCCTGGTCAATGGCAGCCAATCACGAGGCCTGGCGTCAATGCCCGGCATCGTCGGCGGGCAATTCAGAAAAACCCAAGTGTTCGACTACGCTGATCTGAACGGAAATGTGTTGATCATGTACAGCGATGGCCTGCAGTCCCGGTGGAACCTCAAGGATTACCCTGGCCTGGTGCACCGTCATCCGGCCGTGATCGCTGCGGTGCTGCACCGCGACTTCTGCCGAGGGCGGGACGATGTCACCGTACTTGTCATCGACCTGGAGCTGCCCAATGGCTGATGCCGCACTGATTGCCCGCCTGCAAGCCGAGAACGACGCCTTGCGCGCCGAGCTGGATGAAACCAACCAGGGCGTGCTGGCGCTGTATGCCGAGCTCGATACCCAGGCTGAGCACCTGCGCCAGGCCTCGGACCTCAAAAGCCGCTTCCTGTCCTACATGAGCCATGAGTTTCGCACCCCGCTGGGCTCGATCTTGAGCATCACCGGCCTGCTGACCGACGAGCTCGACGGGCCGTTGTCGGCGGAACAGCACCGTCAGGTCACCTTCATCAGTACCGCTACCCGCGAGCTGTCCGACATGGTCGACGACTTGCTTGACTTGGCCAAGATCGAAGCCGGTCGCATCACCATTTCGCCGGCCTGGTTCGACATGTTCGACCTGTTCGCCGCCCTGCGAGGCATGTTCAGGCCCATCGTCGATGCCACGGCCGTGGACCTCATCTTCGAAGAACATGCCGGCCTGCCGCGGCTGTACACCGATGACAAGAAGCTGGCGCAGATTCTGCGCAACTTCATTTCCAATGCCCTGAAGTTCACCTCACAGGGCGAAGTGCGTATTTCCGCCTGCCTGGAAGGCGATGACAGTATCCGTTTCGCCGTGAGCGACACGGGTATCGGCATTGCACCGGAGCTGCTGGGTACCCTGTTCGAAGACTTCGCCCAGGTGGACTCGCCGTTGCAGAAACGCTTGCGCGGTACGGGCCTGGGCCTGTCGCTGTGCAAGCGCTTTGCCGAGCTGCTGGGAGGTCATGTGGGCGTCGAGAGCGAGCCGGGCGTTGGCTCCTGTTTCTTCGTGGTGATCCCGCTTGCCCTCGCCCCGGAGAGCACTGAATGAATGCCGATGTGCGCTTGCTGATCGTCGATGACAACGTTGCCACCCGCTACGCCATGCGCAGGCGGTTGGCGGTGCACGGGTACCAGGTACTGGAGGCCGGCACGGGCGGGGAGGGCCTGGCGCTGATCCGCGACAGCCAGATCGACGCCTTGATCCTGGACGTGAACCTGCCGGACATGAGCGGCTTCGACATCGTCCGGCTGCTGCGTCAGGACCCACGCACGGCGCTGCTGCCAGTGATTCATGTGTCGGCCGCGTCGATCCAGAGCGGCGACATCATCACCGGGCTGAACGCTGGCGCCGATGCCTACCTGATTCACCCCGTCGACCCGGACGTGCTGCTGGCTACCCTGCGCACCTTGCTGCGCGTGCGCGACACCGAGCGCGCATTGCGCCAGAGCGAGGCACGCTTTCGCGAGATCTTCACCAGCGTGTCGGCGCCGATTGCCGTGATGGACGCCCAGCTGAAGGTGCATGAATGCAACCAGGCGTTCAGCTACCTGATCCAGGACAACCGCCACCCTGAGCAGCTGCACGACTGCTTCGCCGATGGGCAGGAGGCGGCGCTGGCCAGCCTGCGCGAGCACCTCATGGCCGGCGAGCGCTGGCAGGGCACCTTGAGCATGCAGGTGCATGGCCATGTACGCGAGACCGAGTGGCAGCTTTCGCCGTATCAGGCGCCGGGTTTGTGCCTGGTGTTCGTCGAGGACATCACCGAGCACCGTCACCGCGAACGCTCGCACCTGGCCCGACTGGACGACGCCACCAGCCAGTTGGCCCATGAAGTGGCCGTGCGCGAACGCACCGAGGCGCAGCTGGTGCAACTGCAAAAAATGGAGGCGCTGGGCAGCTTGACCGGCGGCATCGCCCACGACTTCAACAACCTGCTGACCGGCATCATCACCAGCCTCGAACTGATCTGCAAACGGGTGGCCGAGAACCGTGTCGACAGAGTGCCGCGCTATGCCGAAGCTGCGCTCAGCTCGGCCAACAGCGCGGCTTCGCTGACCCATCGGCTACTGGCCTTCGCGCGCCAGCAACCGCTGGATACCCGGCCCGTGGACGTCAACCGCCACGTGCGCTCGCTCGAAGAACTGCTGACCCGCACCATTGGCGAGCGCATCACGTTGACCCTGAACCTCTCCACCCAACCGGCCATCGCCCTGGTCGACCCGGTGCAGCTGGAAAGCGCGGTGCTCAACCTGGTGATCAACGCCCGCGACGCGCTGCCCAAGGGCGGGCGGATCTGGCTCGACACGGCCGCCATCTGGTCCCAGGAAAACCCCAATCTTGCCGACGGCCCCTATGTGATGGTCAGCGTGCGCGACAACGGCACCGGCATCGAACCTGAGTTGCTGGACAAGGTGTTCGACCCGTTCTTCACCACCAAGCCCGTCGGGCAGGGCACCGGCCTTGGGTTGTCGACCATCTATGGTTTCGCCCGGCAGTCCAGCGGCCACGTGATGCTCAACAGCGTGGTGGGGCAGGGCACCGAAGTGGCGCTGATGCTGCCGGCCAGCGCGCAGGCAGCCGTGCCCGTGGTGCGCGAGCGTGGGCTCGATCTACAGGGTAACGGCGAGCATGTGCTGATCGTCGAGGACATGGCCTCGGTGCGGCTGTCGGTGGCCGAAGCGCTGGCCGATGCCGGCTACCACTGCACACTGGCTTCGACCACCGACCAGGCGCTGGAATACCTGCGCGACGACCCGAGCCTGGACCTGATGCTGACCGACGTTGGCCTGCCAACGCTCAGCGGCCGGGAGCTGGCCGACCTTGCCCGTGGCTACCGGCCCGAACTGCCTGTGCTGTTCATGACCGGCTATGCCGATGCCGCGTTGGACCGGCAGGCGTTTCTCGGCGATGGCATGGACATGCTGATCAAGCCGTTCCGTATGGGTGAGCTGCTGGGCAAAGTGAGGCAGGCCATCGGTAAGGTGTAGGACCCAACCTACAACCGAAGTTAATTAATCTGAAAATAAATGAGGTGTTTTCTCATTCTCGTTCGGCAGGTAGGGAAGGCCGGAATACAGGCCGCCCGCCGATACGCTACGGAGCGAGAGAATGAGTTCTACCCCGGTTTCACCGCGCCACCCCCTGAACCGAGCCCTGCGTGGCGCCTTGCTCGGGCTCGTGGTAGGCAGCCATGTCCTGCCAGCCCTGGCCCAGCCTGCGGCCACTGACAGCAGCAGCCCGCTCAAGCAGTGGAACATTCCGGCAGGCCCGCTGGCGCCAGCGCTCGATCGTTTTGCCAGGGAAGCCGGCATCAGCCTCTCGTATGACGCGCAAAGCGTGGCCCACCAGACGACGCCGGGCGTCCAGGGCTCGCTGGGTACCGCAGCGGCCTTGTCTTCGCTGTTGCAGGGCAGTGACCTGCAATCTGAACAGCAAGGCCCCAACGCCTACCTACTGCTGCCCCAGGCCAAGCCCACCGGCCCGCTGGAGCTGGGCGCCACCGAGGACTACCGCCTGGCCCCGGTGATCGTCAACGCCAAGGTCAAGGCCAGCGCCGACGACGACATCAACTCGGTCGTGGCCAAGGAGCTTTGGGTGGGGGGCAAGGTCGCCACCAGCATCCTCAATACCCCGGCGTCGGTATCGGTGGTGACCCGCAAGGAGATGGAGCAGCGCAGCGTCAGCACCACCGAAGAAGCGCTGCAGTACACCCCAGGGGTGATCAGCGACTTCTATGGGTCGGACGACCGTAACGACTACTTCCAGATTCGCGGCTTCCAGGCCACCACCTACCGTGACGGCCTGACGCTCAGCTCCATGCGTGGCGTGCGCGAAGACCCTTACGCCTACGAGCGTATCGAGATCATTCGCGGCGCCAACTCCACCCTGTTCGGCCCCGCCGACCCAGGCGGCTCGGTCAACTTCGTGACCAAACAGCCACGGTTCGAGCGCTTCGGCCAGGGCTACGTGACCTACGGTTCGTACGACCATGCCGAGACCGGCATCGATGTGGGCGATGTGCTCAACGAAGGCGGCACCGTGGCGGGGCGCTTCACGGCCAAGCTGCAGGACAGCGACCGTGAGTACGACCATTCCCGGGACGACAGCCGCCTGGTGATGGGCGGGCTGACCTGGGCACCGAGCGACTTCACCTCGGCCACCGTGGTGCTGGACTACCTGAAGACCAACAGCTCGCCCAACAGCGGTGGCTACCCGCTGGACAAGGAGTACGACCGCAGCAAGTTCTTCGGTGAGCCCGGCTACAACTTCCACGATGTGGAGCGCACCAGCCTGTCCGGCAACATCACCCACGACTTCGACAACGGCTTTGTATTGCGTGGCAACCTGCGCTACAGCGAACTGACCGACGATTTTGGCTACGCCTACTTGAGCGACAGCCCATCGCGGGTGGGCACGACCATCCCGCGCTATGTGTTCGGCACCGACAGCGACGCCGACCAGCTCAACGGCAACCTGATGCTGCAATACGATGCGCAGTTCGAGCACATCGACAGCAGCACCCTGGTGGGGGTGGAGTACCTGGACTCCTCGACCAAGCAGCGCTCGGTCTATAGCCTCGCCACCCCGATCGACATCGCCAACCCGGTGTTCACCGGCGTGCCGCGTGGCATCGAGCCCTATAGCCGCAAGAAGCAGGACGTGACCACCAAGGCTGTGTTCATGCAGCAGAACCTTTCGTTCTACGACCGCGTCATCGCCACCGCTGGCGTGCGCAATGACTCCATGGATCTGTCCAGCACCGAGTACGTGGGCGGGGCCGCCAAGCAGAGCGACGATTTGTCGGAAACCTCGTATCGCGCGGCGCTCACCTACATCGTCAACGACGAAGTGTCGACGTACGTGAGCATGGTGGAGTCGGTGTCCCCACCCCAGGTGGGCGTCACCCCGCAAACCGGCAAGCAGTACGAAGTGGGCGTGAAGTACTCGCCCATCGGCATGGACGCGATGTTCTCCGCTGCGGTGTATGACCTGACCCAGGAAAACGTCACCATCGCTGTGGTACTGCCCAGCGGCATCATCGAACAGCAAACCGTCGGTGAGTCCCACGCACGCGGCCTGGACCTGGAAGCCAAGGCCCAGGTGACGGCTGATATCAGCGTGATTGGCGCCTATTCGTACATGGACACCGATGTGAAACGCGGGTCGCTGTATGACGGCTCTTCGCTCAAGGGCAACGCTTTTGCCACCGCACCCAAGCACTCGGCTTCTTTGTGGACGTACTACGACATTCCGGCGACCGACGTGAGTGTCGGGCTGGGTGCGCGGTACGTGGGGGCTTACTACATGGATGCGGCCAACACCAAGAAGACCGACGGCACCACGTTGTTCGACGCGGCATTCAAGTACCAGATCGCCAAGGGCACCGACCTGGCGGTGAACGTGAGCAACCTGTTCGATGAACAGCACGTGGTGGGCTCGGGGACGGCTGATTATTACAACCCTGGGCGTGAGGTGACGGCGCGGGTGAGTTATAGCTGGTAAGCGATTATTTGGGGGGCTGAGCAGTGTCTGTAGAGGCTGCAATCGATGGCCTGTGCAGTCTGGCCGTTGTGAGCCGCACGGTAGGCCTTGAGCTCTAATGTGGAGCTGAAATGTTGGGGCCGCTTCGCGGCCCATCGCGGCCGGTCCGGCCTCCCGGCGAGGCCGCGTCCACTAATACCGCGCAACCCTTAGTCCCGCACTATCAAGCAGCTAAAGGCTCGCTTGAACCTGAGCCACTGCCTCCTGCAGGCGTTCGGTGAATCCGGAGTGGGTCTGATGGGTCATCACCAGCCTGTCCACGGCGCGGGTCATGGCTACATACAGCAAGCGCATCTCATCGGCTTCGTCTTCGCCCTGCACCGGCATCTCGTGCAAGCGCGGAATCACCACGAACCCGAATTCCAACCCCTTGCTCGAATGCATGCTCACGATCTTCACCGTGTTCTCGCCATACAGCGCGCTGCGTTTGGAAACGGTCTTGGCGCTGGTGTACGGGATGCCCGCGGCCTTGAGTGTGTCCTCGACCCAGGTGGCCTGGAAACCTTCTCGGTAGATCACGGCCATGTCTTGCCAGGCCCGGCCGTTTGCCTGCTCATGCTCAAGCCGGGCGACAAGGCATTGGGCTTCCTGCACAAGCCCTGGGTGGCTGAGCAGTTGCGGCAAGTCGCCGCGCCGGCCTGCGCTTTGCGGGGCCAGTACCGGGATATGGTCGTCTTCGGCATCGCGGGCGCTGAGCAAATCCTTGGAAAACGCATGCGCGACCGACAGCACTTCCAGCGTATTGCGGTAGTTGATGCGCAAGATGGTGGTCCGGCCTGACGCCTTGATCCCTACACTGGCGAAGCTGAATGTCATCTTCGAGGCAAGGGTGGCCTTGCCGCGGTAGATGGCCTGGGCGTCGTCGTAGAGCACCAGCAGGTTTTCCTGCTCCTGGTCGAGTTGGTGAACGACCAGGCGGAACCACTCCGGTTTGAAGTCGTGGCCCTCATCGATCAGGATCGCGGCATACCGATCAGCGTCCAGCTTGCCGTCCGCCATGTGCTTGAGCACATCGTCCTCGAGCGCCTGGAAGAACTTCTGCCCCTTGAGTTGAGGGATGGGCAGCTGCGCATCGGTCAGCAACTTGCGACACCAGGCATGAAAGCTCATGGCAACTACCTGAACGTCTTGCTGGTGCGCCTTGAGCACCTGGTTCAAGCGCGCTGCCAGGGTCTTGTTGTAGCACAACACCAGCACCGGCTTGCTGGAGGTGCGCGCCAGGTAGAGGCTGCGGTACACCAGGACCATGGTCTTGCCGCTGCCGGCCACGCCGTGAATCACCCGGTGCCCACTGCCCATGGATCGCGCCAGTTGCTCCTGCTGCAGGTCCATGACTTTGATCAGGCTGGGCATGGGCGCCTCCTGCTCACCGAACAGCCCGAACTGGGCACGTGCCGGGTTCAGGCGGATTTCCGGGAACAGGTGGTAACGCACGCGGTCCACGTGCTCGTCCGACAGCGCCACGGGAAAGTGCTGCACGAACATGGCCTTGAAGCGTTGTTCGAACAGGCCTGCATCCACGGTTTCGAACATTTCGTCCTTGCAGATGACACGCAGGCTTTGCAAGGCCGAACCGGCTTGCAGCGAGGTGAATTCCTTGCGCGTCATCTCTGGCAGCACGACGCCCCAGGTATAGGGCATCAACAGTTTGCCCGCTCGGATAGAGCCTGGCTTCTGGGTCAGCGCGGGGTCCTTTTCCAGCGCTTCCTTCGTTTCGAACGCGTTCTTGCGGGCCTGCGCCATGGGGTTGATGACGGTGACTTCGCGACCCTCCTCGAGCTTGGTGACCTCGTTGATCGTCACCTCTTTCAGCGAGCTCAGCTTCCAGTCCTTGACCTCGAGAATGAGCAAGCCCACTTCAGGGTGCAGGAGGACGAAGTCCGGTTGCAGCCCCTTTGGGCCAACCGGCACGTTGAACCAGCATAACCAGTCATCGGGGAGTTTCTTTTCGAGGCGCTCAGCCAGGCGTTTTTCCCCGGGCGAGTCGAAACGGCACGCGCCGAGTGTTGGGATGATTTGGGCCATATCCTTATTGTCCATATCCAAAACGACGCGCCACAGTAGGATTTATCCTTCTGCAGTGCAAATCTGAACCACTGTCCTGCACCCGATCTGACGGTCAGATAACCCGAGCGTAATGGCTTGCCTAGTTCGCAGGCATCAACGTCTTGATCAATGCGCGCACCGTCCCCGGCAGGGCCTCCAGCTCCCGGACGAGTATGCTGCGTTCGCGCTCGGCCCAAGGTTCGTCCAGGGCGATGGTCACCAGGTTCATGGTGTGGCTGTGGCGCGATGCGGACGACTCGGGAATGATGCCGATGCCCACGCCTGCCTCGACCATGCGGCAGATGGCCTCGAAGCCCGACAGCTGGATACGCAGGGCCAGGGTTTCACCCATGCGCTCGACCTGGTCGCGCAGAAAGGTCAGCAGGGTGCTGCCGTCGTGCAGCCCGATGTGCTGGTAGGCCAGGGTCTGTTTCAACGTCACCTGGCGGCGGTTGGCCAGCTCGTGGCCGGCGGGCACGATCAGCACCAGCCGATCGGTGCTGAAGTGCATCACCTGCAGGCCGCTGGCCTCCACGGGGCCGGCGATGATGCCCATGTCGGTGCTGCCATCGAGCACGCCTCGCACGATGTCACGGGACAGGCGTTCCTGCAGGTCGACCGTGACCCCCGGCCGTTGCGCCAGGAAGCCTGCCAGCACCTCGGGCAGAAACTCGGTCACCGCCGTGGTGTTGGCAAAGATGCGGATATGCCCCGCCGAATCGCCGCCGAACTGGGTGAACTCCGCCTTCAGGTAATCCACCTGGCGCATCACCAGGCGTGCGTGGGTCAACAGCGTGTGCCCGGCCGGGGTCAGTTCGACGCCGCGGCTGTCGCGGTACAGCAGGCGCGTGTCGAGCTGCGCTTCCAGCGCCTTGATACGCGCACTGGCGGCGGCCGGGGAGAGGTGGGCACGGCGGGCGCCCTGGGTCAGGCTGGGAGATTCGCCGATGTGGATGAACAGGCGCAAGTCAGCCAGATCGAAGTGCATGGGCAAGTCCTGGGTAGGGAAGGCGTTCGGCATTTATGAACGCCGGGTTATGGAAATGCAAATTCACAGAATGCGCGACAGGGTCGCATGATCGTCCCTGTCGCCTGCGCAGCGTCGATGACGCGCCTGCAAGCGGCCTGCCATAACAACAATTCCAGAGGCCCACCCATGCCCACTACGCCCTTTGATTACAGCCCCTGGCTCGGCCGTACCGAGCACGCCTGGGATGTGCTCAGCCGCAACCTGGTGCAGCGCATCGCGGCGACGTTCGGCGAGACCGCCCCGGCCCATGGCGAGGCGTTGCCGCCGCTGTGGACCTGGTGCTTCTTTCAAGACCCTGTACCCGAAGCGCAACTGGGCACCGACGGGCACCCGGCACGCGGGGGCTTTCTGCCGCCGGCTGACGGGCGCAACCGCATGTGGGCCGGTGGCCGGGTCGAGTTCATCGCCCCCCTGGTGGTCGGCGGCGAGGCGCAGCGTACCTCGACCATCCTGCACATCGAGGAGAAACATGGCCGCAGCGGCGCCTTGCTGTTCGTGACGGTGCGCCATGACTACACTCAGCACGACCAGCTGTGCATCCGCGAAGAGCAGGACATCGTCTACCGCGAGCCGACCCCGCCCAAGGCGAGCACGGGCGAGCCTTGTGAAACCGGCACCTGGGGTGAAACCGTCACGCCCACCGCGACCCTGCTGTTCCGCTATTCGGCGGTCACCTTCAACGGCCACCGCATCCATTACGACTACCCCTATGTCACCGCCACCGAGGGATACCCGGACCTGGTGGTGCACGGCCCCCTGATCGCGACGCTCAACCTGCGGGCCTTTCTGCGCGCCAACCCCGGTGCCCGCCTGCGCCGCTACAGCTACCGCAGCCTGCGCCCGCTGACCCTGCCCACGCCCTTCCAGCTCAGCGGCTGCCTCGACGGCCCAGGCCAGGCGCGCCTGTGGGCCGGCAACGCTGCCGGCGTGGCGCAAAGCGCCGACGTCACCTTCGACTGACCCCCTTTCAGCACCGTAGAGAAGCCTGCCATGCACAGCTACGACAGCGATGACCTCAACGCCATCCGCGAAGGCGTGCGCGCCTTGTGCGCCGAATTTCCGGCCGAATACTGGCGCACCCTGGACGAGCAGAAGGCCTTCCCCGAAGCCTTCGTCAAGGCCATGACCGACGCCGGCTGGCTGTCGGCGATGATCCCCGAGGCCTACGGCGGTTCAGGGCTGGGCCTGGCCGAGGCGTCGGTGATACTCGAGGAAGTGAACCACTGCGGTGGCAACTCCGGCACCATCCACGGGCAGATGTACAACATGTTCACCTTGCTGCGCCACGGCAGCGAGGAACAGAAACGTCATTACCTGCCCAAGCTGGCCAGCGGCGAGCTGCGCCTGCAGTCGATGGGCGTGACCGAACCGACCACCGGCACCGACACCACGCAGCTCAAGACCACGGCCGTGCGCGAGGGCGACGACTACGTGATCAATGGGCAGAAAGTGTGGATCTCGCGCATCCAGCATTCGGACCTGATGATCCTGCTGGCGCGTACCACGCCGCTGGCGCAGGTCACGCGCAAGTCCGAAGGCATGTCCATCTTCCTGGTGGACCTGCGCACGGCCATTGGCAACGGCCTGACCGTGCAGCCGATTGCCAACATGGTCAACCACGAAACCAACGAGCTGTTCTTCGACAACCTGCGCATCCCGGCCAGCAGCCTGATCGGCGACGAGGGCAAGGGTTTTCGCTACATCCTCGACGGCCTGAACGCCGAGCGTACGCTGATCGCTGCCGAGTGCATCGGCGACGGGCGCTGGTTCGTCGAAAAGGCCAGCCAGTACGCCCGCGACCGCGTGGTGTTCGGCCGCCCGATCGGCCAGAACCAGGGCGTGCAATTCCCCATCGCCGAAGCCCACATCGAACTGGAGGCGGCCGACCTGATGCGCTGGCGGGCGTGCGCCGAGTACGACAGCGGCGCCAACGCCGGTGCTGCCGCGAACATGGCCAAGTACCTGGCAGCCAAAGCCTCGTGGGAGGCGGCCAACGCCTGCCTGCAAACCCACGGCGGCTTCGGCTTTGCCAACGAGTACGACGTGGAGCGCAAATTCCGCGAGACCCGCCTGTACCAGGTGGCGCCGATTTCCACCAACCTGATCCTGTCGTACGTGGCCGAGCACCTGCTCGAGCTGCCGCGCAGCTTCTGAAGGAGGGTATGCCCATGCGTGATACCCAAGCACTGGCCACCTTCCTGGCCGACCTGCGCTACCAGGACATCCCGCCCTCCGTGCTGGCGCGTACCGAAGACCTGTTCCTCGACTGGCTCGGCTCGGCCCTGGCCAGCCAGGGCGCGCACCCGGTGCCGCTGTTCGAGCGCTACGCCGAGCGCATGGGGCCACCTGCCGGTAAAGCCCGGTTGATGAGCACCGGCCGTGGCACCTCGCCGTATTTCGCTGCGTTGGTCAATGGCGCAGCGTCGCACCTGGTGGAGCAGGACGACCTGCACAACAGCTCGGTGCTGCACCCGGCCACGGTGGTGTTTTCCGCAGCCCTGGCTGCCGCGCAGGACCTGGACAAGTCGGGGCCGGACCTGCTGCTGGCGGCTGTGGCCGGCTACGAGGCTGGCATTCGCATCGGCGAATTCATGGGCCGCTCGCACTACCGCATTTTCCACACCACCGCCACCGTCGGCACCCTGGCGGCGGCTGTCGCGGTGGGCAAGCTGATGAACTTCGACCAGGCCCAGTTCATCAACGTGCTGGGCAGTGCCGGCACTCAGGCGGCCGGGCTGTGGGAGTTCTTGCGCGATGCGGCCGATTCGAAACAGCTGCACACCGCCAAGGCCGCTGCCGACGGGCTGCTGGCGGCCTACCTGACCGCCGATGGCCTGAGCGGGGCGCGCAACATTCTGGAAGGCGACCAGGGCCTGGCGGCCGGCATGTCCAGCGACGCCGACCCGGCCCGCCTGTCGGACCGCCTGGGCAGCCGCTGGGCGCTGGCCGAAACCTCGTTCAAGTTCCACGCCTCGTGCCGCCACACCCACCCGGCGGCCGATGCCTTGCTCGAACTGATGCAGCGCGAAGGGCTGCGCCACGGCGACATCGCCGAGGTGATCGCCCACGTGCACCAGGGCGCCATCGACGTGCTCGGCCGGGTGAAGGTGCCCACCAGCGTGCACCAGGCCAAGTTCTCCATGGGCACGGTGCTCGGCCTGATTGCCGTGCACGGCAGCGCGCAGTTGCTGACATTCCGCGACCTGGCCCTGAGCGACCCGGACGTGGCGGGGTTCCGCGACAAGGTGCGCATGCAGCTGGACCCCGAGGTGGACGCCGCCTATCCGGCCCGGTGGCTGGGCCGGGTAGAAGTGGGCTGCAAGGACGGGCGCCGCTTCACTGCTGCCATTGACGAACCCAAGGGCGACCCCGGCAACACCTTGTCCCGCGCGGAACTGGAGGACAAGTTCCAGCGCTTGCTGGCCTACGCCGGCCAGCGCAGTGCGGCCGACGGCCGTGCCTTGATCCAACGTGTCTGGCAGCTGCGCGATACCCGCTCGCTGGCCGACCTGCCATGACTCCCGCACAGGACCTTGCCATGAGTGCATCTGCCCCTCGCCCCCTGGACGGCATCACCGTCGTCAGCCTGGAACACGCCATCGCCGCGCCGTTCTGCACCCGCCAACTGGCCGACCTGGGCGCCCGGGTTATCAAGGTCGAACGCCCCGGCAGCGGTGATTTTGCCCGAGGCTATGACCAGCGCGTCGACGGCCTGGCGTCCCACTTCGTGTGGACCAACCGCTCCAAGGAAAGCCTGACCCTGGACCTGAAGCAGCCTCAGGCCGATGCCATCCTCGAAGGGCTGCTGGCCAAGGCCGACGTGCTGGTGCAAAACCTCGCACCTGGCGCTGCGGCGCGCATGGGCCTGGGGTTCGAGGCCCTGCATGCGCGCTTCCCGCGGCTGATCGTGTGCGACATCTCTGGCTACGGTGAAGGCGGCCCCTATGAGAAGAAAAAGGCCTACGACCTGCTGATTCAAAGCGAGGGCGGTTTCTTGTCGGTCACCGGCAGCCCAGGCGAGGAGGGGATGGCCAAGGCTGGATGCTCGGTCGCCGATATCGCCGCTGGCATGTACGCCTATACCGGCGTGCTTTCGGCCCTGCTGTTGCGTGATCGCACCGGGGTGGGTAGCCGCATCGACGTGTCCATGCTCGAAAGCCTGGTGGAGTGGATGGGTTACCCCATGTACTACGCCTACAACGGCGCACCGCCACCGCCTCGCGCGGGTGCTTCGCACTCGACCATCTACCCGTACGGCCCTTTCCCCACAGGCGATGGCGGCACGGTGATGCTGGGGTTGCAGAACGAGCGTGAATGGCAGCTGTTCTGCGAGAAGGTGCTGCTCGACCCGGCGTTGGCCACTGACGAGCGCTTCTGCGCCAATTACCTGCGCTCGGAGAACCGCGACCTGCTGCGCCAGATCATCGTCGACGGTTTCGCCACGCTGAGCCTGGAAGACGTCGTGGCGCGCCTTGAGACCGCCCAGATCGCCAACGCCCGGGTCAACGACATGCAAGGGGTGTGGCAGCATCCCCAGTTGCAGGCCCGTGACCGCTGGCGCGAGGTGGACAGCCCGGCGGGCAAGCTGCCGTCCCTGCTGCCGCCGGGGCGCAACGCGGCCTTCAGCCCGCGCATGGACCCGGTGCCTGCACTGGGCCAGCACACCGCCGCGATCCTGGCCGAGCTGGGGTATGGCGATGATCAGCAGGCGCAATTGAACAGCGCAGGCGTGGTTTAGTAGAGGAGCAAAAGCATGCCATACCCCATCGTTCGCTCCGCCCTGTTCGTGCCCGGTAGCCGCCCGGAGCGCTTCGCCAAGGCCCTGGCTGCCGGTGCCGATGCCGTGATCGTGGACTTCGAAGACGCGGTCGAAGAACCGCTCAAGGCCCAGGCCCGCGAGCACCTGGCGCGCTTTCTGGGCGAACACCCCGACGCCCGGGTGTGGGTGAGGGTCAACGCACCCAGCCATGCAAACCACGCCGAGGACTTGCAATTGTGCGCGCAGCACCTGGGCGTGACCACGGTGCTGCTGCCCAAAGTCGAGAGCGCCGCACAGGTGGCGGTTGCCGCCCGGACGGGCAAGGCCGTCGTGCCGATCATCGAGACCGCCAAGGGGCTGTTGGCCCTTGAACGTATCGCCGGCGCCGAGGGCGTCGAGCGCTTGTCGTTCGGCAGCCTGGACCTGGCGCTGGACCTTTGCCTGAACACTGACAGCCCGGCAGGTCAACGCTTCATCGACCAGGCCCGCATGGCCGTGCAACTGCATTCCCGGGGCGCCGACCTGGCGCCGCCGCTGGACGGTGTGTTTCCTGCGATCCGCGACCCGCAAGGGCAGCGCGAGGCCATGCGCCATGCCTACGACATGGGCTATGGCGGGGCGCTGTGCATTCACCCAAGCCAAGTGCCGGTGATTCACGAGGCCTTGCAGCCCAGCGAGCACGAACTGGCCTGGGCGCAGCGCGTGCTCGAGGGCAGCGCAGCGGCGGGTGGGGCAGGGGCCTTCCAGCTCGACGGGCAGATGGTCGATGCCCCGGTGGTGTTGCGCGCGCAACGCCTGCTGGCATTGGCCCACGCTGGCTAGTGGCTATGGTCCAGGCCAAGGCATGAGGGGCGGCGTTCGTTTTTGCCGAACGCAGCCTTACACAAAAGCAGATTCCCCAAACACCTATACTTGCGCCACCGTAATCTTGGCTACGCTTCCCTGCTGACCTTACCAACAACAATAACAGGTGAAACCCATGTTGAAGCTGACCCAGGCGCTGTTCTGCGCCGCCGCCGTCTCCCTGACCTCGTTCGCTTACGCCGCGGACCCGGTCATCATCAAGTTCGCCCACGTGGTGGCCGACAGCACGCCCAAAGGCCAGGGCGCGCTCATGTTCCAGAAGCTCGTGGAGGCCGATGACAAGCTCAAGGGCAAGGTCAAGGTCGAGGTTTACCCCAACTCGTCGCTGTTCGGCGACGGCAAGGAAATGGAAGCGCTGCTGCTGGGCGACGTGCAGATGCTGGCGCCCTCGCTGGCCAAATTCGAGCACTACAACAAGCAGGTGCAAATCTTCGACCTGCCGTTTCTGTTCGACAACCTGGCGGCGGTCGACCGCTTTCAGCAGGGGCCCCAGGGCAAGGCGCTGCTCACCTCCATGGAAGACAAGGGCATCCGCGGCCTGGCTTACTGGCATAACGGCTTGAAGCAGCTGTCGGCTAACAAGAAGATCCTGCTGCCCAAGGATGCCCGTGGCCTGAAGTTCCGCGTACAGGCCTCCAGCGTGCTGGAAGAGCAGTTCAAGGCCGTGCGCGCCAACCCGCGCAAGATGAGTTTTGCCGAGGTGTACCAAGGCTTGCAGACCGGCACCGTCAACGGCACCGAGAACACCTGGTCGAACTACGAAAGCCAGAAGGTCAACGAAGTGCAGCCGTTCTTCACCGAGACCGACCACGGCCTGATCGACTACATGGTGATCACCAACGCCAAGTTCTGGAACGGCCTGCCTGAAGATGTGCGCACCGAACTGCAGGGCATCATGGACAAGGTCACCGTCGAGGTGAACAAGCAGGCCGAGGCGCTGAACCAGGCCTCGCGGCAGAAGATCATCGATGCCAAGACCAGCGAGGTCGATGCGCTCACCCCCGAGCAGCGTGACGAATGGCGCAAAGCCATGCGTCCGGTCTGGGACAAGTTCGAAGGCCAGATTGGCGCCGACCTGATCAAAGCCGCCCAGGACGCCAACACAGCCTCTTGATTGGCCCCGCCTGCAGCCGCCCCTGCGTGGGCGGCTCAGCCTCATTCTGCGCGGAGAATGCCCATGCAAACGTTACGGCGCGTCTGGGAGCGCTTCGAGGAAGGCATGATCGCCTTTCTTCTGGCGGCCATGACCCTCATCACCTTCATCTACGTAGCGCTGAACAACCTCTACACGATGTTCTACAACTTGAGCGACCGTTGGACCTTTGCCAGCGAGCCGCTGTTGAACATCGGTGACCACTTGATGGGCTATGCCCAGGAAATGACCTGGAGCATCGCCCTGACCAAGGCCCTGTTTGGCTGGCTGATCTTCTTCGGCATCGCCTATGGCGTACGTACCGCCGGCCACCTTGGGGTCGATGTGCTGGTCAGGCGCACCCGCAAGCCGGTGCAGCGTGTGCTGGCCATGGTTGCCTGCGCCTGTTGCCTGGCGTATGCCGGGCTGTTTCTGATTGCCAGCATCAAGTGGGTCAGCGCTGTGCTGGCGGCTGGCATCGGGGCCGAAGACCTGGACCGCTACGGCATCAAGATCGGCCACATCGCGATGATTGTGCCCTTCGGGTTCGCTTTGATCATCGTGCGCTACCTGGAAATCCTCTACCGCATCTACACCCACCGCCAGATCAACCTGGGCCTGGCCGACGAAGCGGCCGAGGCGAGCAAGCTGGCCAACCCCGGTGAGGAGTCGCAGCAATGACCGTTATCTGCCTGTTCCTGCTGCTGTTCATCTTCATGTTCCTGGGCGTGCCCATTGCCATTTCCCTGGGCCTGTCGGGGGCGGTGTCGATTCTGCTGTTCAGCCAGGACTCGCTCAGTTCGTTGGCGATCAAGCTGTTCGAAACCTCTGATAGCTACACCTTCCTGGCCATCCCCTTCTTCCTGCTGTCTGGCGCCTTCATGACCACCGGCGGCGTGGCGCAGCGGCTGATCGATTTTGCCAACGCCTGCGTGGGGCACATTCGGGGCGGCCTGGCCATTGCCGCCGTGCTGGCCTGCATGTTGTTCGCTGCGTTGTCCGGCTCGTCGCCGGCCACGGTGGCGGCAGTGGGTTCGATCGCCGTGGCCGGCATGGTGCGCTCGGGGTATCCGAAGGAATTCGGCGCCGGCATCATCTGTAACGCCGGTACGCTGGGCATCCTGATCCCCCCGTCGATCGTGATGGTGGTCTATTCAGCCGCGACCGAAACGTCGGTGGGCAAGTTGTTCATGGCTGGCGTGATCCCTGGGATCTTGCTGGGCGTGTCGCTGATGGTAGCCATCTACATCGTGGCGCGGGTCAAGAAGCTGCCTGCCCAGCCACGTGCCAGCTTCCGCGAATGGCTTACGGCCGCGCGGCGGGCGTTCTGGGGGCTGTTGTTGCTGGTGATCATTCTGGGCGGCATCTACAGCGGCATGTTCACCCCCACTGAAGCGGCGGCCGTGGCGGCGGTGTACTCGGCGTTCATCGCCCTGTTCGTGTACAAGGACATGACCTGGCGCGAGTGCCCCAAGGTGCTGCTGGAGTCCGGGCGGCTGACCATCATGCTGCTGTTCATCATCGCCAACGCCATGCTGTTCGCCCATGTGCTGACCACCGAGCAGATCCCGCAGCAGATCACCCAGTGGGTGCTCTCCGAAGGCCTGACGCCCATCGGCTTCCTGATCATGGTCAACGTGGTGCTGCTGATTGCCGGCAGCTTCATGGAGCCGTCGGCGATCATCCTGATTCTGGCGCCGATCTTCTTCCCCATCGCCATGGAACTGGGCATCGACCCGATCCACCTGGGCATCGTGATGGTGGTGAACATGGAGATCGGACTGGTTCACCCGCCAGTGGGGTTGAACCTGTTCGTGACCAGTGCCGTGACGGGCCTGACATTGGGCCAGACCATTCGCGCAGCGCTGCCGTGGCTGTCGATCTTGCTGCTGTTCCTGATCCTGGTCACCTACGTGCCGTACATCTCCCTGGCGCTGCCAGAGTTTCTCGGCATGCCCTAACCAGCGGCTCGATCAACCCCGCCACTGCACCGACGCCACCGCCTACCCGGCGGTGGTTTCACTTTCGGCCAAGGGGGCAGGGGTGTAGGTTGACCCTCCAAGGGTGCCACCAGCCCGCCAGCCTTCCATAAGCCCCGAGCGGACCCACCATGACAACAACAAGATCACTGCTGTGCCTTGCCATCGCCTGCGCCTGGATCACCAGCCCTGCGGCCCAGGCCGCCAACACCGCCGACAACCCGTGCAAGACCACCGCCGAGTGCGCCGAGCAGGCCCGCAAGATCGGCGCCTTCGTGGAAAAGACCCCCGACGGCCAGCGCCACGGCGAGACCCAGTTCGACTACCTCAACCGCATCAACAAAGCCTCGCTGGTGATGCTCAAGGAAGCCGGCATCGTCACCGCCGAACAGGCCGCGACCATTGCAGGCGGGGTACGCCACGCCATCGACCAGGCCACCCAGCCAGACGGCAAGCGCCCCAGCGATGTGCTGCAACTGGAGCAGATCATCACCGACAAGATCGGCCCCGAGGCCTCGCTGATTCACTCGGGGCGCAGCCGCCAGGACATGTACGCCACCTACCGCCTGGCCTCGCTGCGCCGCCACGTGCTGGCCTACGGCGACGCCCTGGACGCCACCCGCCAGCGCTTGCTCACGCTGGCCGCCCAGCACGTCGATACCCTGGTACCGGCCTACACCAACGGCGTGCAAGCCATGCCCATCAGCTACGCCCATTACCTGCTGGCCTACGAGGCCTCGTTCGAGCGCGACGCCCAACGCCTGCACGAACTCTACGCCCGCCTGAACCTCAGCCCCATGGGCACCGCCGTGCTGGCCAACTCCGGCTACCCCATCAACCGCGAGCGCCTGGCCCAACTGCTGGGCTTTGACGGCGTGCGCGAGAACTCGCTGGACGCCAGCCAAGTCTCGACCTACGACATCCCGCTGGAAGCCGCCGGCCTGGTCTCGTCCTCGGCCATTCGCATCGGCGCCTTCATCGGCGACATTCACACCCAGTACCACCAGACCCGCCCCTGGCTGCTGCTCGACGAAGGGGCCACCTACACCAGCAGCGCCATGCCGCAAAAGCGCAACCCTGGCCTCTTGATGCGCACCCGCGAAGCCGCCTCCGACGTGGTCGGCCTGGCCAACGCCACCACCCTGCGCGCCCACAACGTCACCACCGGCATGACCGACTACAAGGCCGCCTTCGACGACCTGGGCCTGTTCCGCTCTACGGGGGACATGTTCAAGCGCCTGGACCAGGTGCTCGACGCCCTGAAAATCAACGCCGCACGCGCCGAAGAAGAACTGGACGCCGACTGGACCACCTCCATGGAGCTGGCCGACACCTTGGAGCGCAAGCACCACGTCCCCTTCCGCATCGGCCACAGCTTTGCCTCGCTGATCGTCGAAAAAGCCCGCGCCGACGGCACCTTGCCCAAGGACTTCGCCTACGCCGATGCGCAGGCGTTGTTCACCCAGGCGGCGGACAAGTACAAATGGAAGGACAACACCCTGCCCCTGAGCGAAGCGGATTTCCGCGCAAGCCTGTCCCCCCGCGCCGTGGTGCAAAGTCGCAAGGGTACTGGTGGGCCGCAGCCTGAAGAAGTGCGGCGCATGTTGGCTGAGGCCCAGGCGCGGTTGAAAGAGGATCAGGCCTGGATGGAGCAGCGGCGGCAGAAGCTGGTGGATGCGGATGCGGGGTTGGACAAGGCGTTTGATGGGCTGACGAAGCGGTGATCTGGCAGGGGCGCTTGCTCCGATGACTCGGTGATCTGACAGAAACACGCCCTCCGTGTGGGAGCGGCCTCGCCGGAGCGCCGGACCGGCCGCGATGGGCCGCATAGCGGCCCCGGCGATTTGAGGTGCTGGCTTAAATCCTGGGGCTGCTGCGCAGCCCATCGCGGCACAAGGCCGCTTCCCACAGTGGGTGGTGTGACCTGGAGGGATCGCACCAGGCTCCGAAACATTTTGAACCAAAAATCTCACCCCCCTCTCCATCCGTAAACGAAGCGGCTAAATAAACCGCGGCGAACCCCGGCATCCCCTTGCATGCACCCGGGCCTTTTACTGCTGGTAGCGGAGCCTCAAATGATCCAAACCCCCTTGCTGATCGGTTTCATCGTCATGGCCCTGGCATCACTGGTCATCTACATCAAAGGCGCACACTACGGCCCGCTTCTGGGCCACACCCTCATCCACGCCGCCGTCCCCTTCATCGCCGCCACCGCCTACCTGTGCATGTACCTGGGCGTCGGCAACCTGATCAAAGTCGACGGCAGCGTCACCTACCTGGCCCGCTACGTGGACTGGGCCTTCACCACCCCACTGTTGTTGGCCGGCGTCGTCAGCTCCGCCTACTACGGCACCCGCGACCTGTACGGCAAAAGCGGCTACATCACCGCCATCGTCACCCTCGACGTGATCATGATCGTTACCGGCCTGATCGCCTCCCTGGCCCCCTACGGCGTGATCAAATGGGTGTTCTTCGCCTGGTCCTGCGCCGCCTTTGCCGGCGTGCTGTACCTGCTGTGGAAACCCGTCGCCAGCATCGCCAGCCAACAACCCGGCGTCAGCCCCGCCTACCGCCGCAACGTAGGCTTTCTCACCGTGCTGTGGCTGATCTATCCCGTGGTCTTCGCCGTCGGCCCAGAAGGCTTCTGGGCCGTGAGCGACGCCACCACCGTGTGGGTATTTCTGGTGCTCGACGTGCTGGCCAAGGTCGTCTACGCCTTCACCTCGGAACGTAACCTGCGCGCCGTGCCGGTAGGCCGAGGCTACTGAGCATGACCTGCACAGGGCGCAGCTGGCGCGCCCTTGTGGGGCTGGCGATTGCGGCCAGCCTTGCAGGCGGGCTGGCACCGCTGGCTTACGTGCTGCTGGTCGGGCTCGGGCTTGGCCTGCTGCATGGGGCCAGCGACCTGTACCTGGTCGAGCACGGCCAGCGCAGGCGCTTTGTGCTCAGTTACCTGGGCGTGGCCATCGTGTGCGCCCTGGTCTGGCAAGTGGCGGGAGCGCTGGCGCTTACCGCCTTTTTATTGCTGTCGGTTTGGCACTTCGCCCATGAGGACGAGGTATTCCAGCGGCGGCATGAACAGATTGCGCTGGGGCTGTTCATCCTGGGTGGCCCTGCGGTGCTGCACAGCGACGCGGTAGCCCAGTTGCTCAACCTGGCGATGGCGGCCGGTGCCTCTTCTGCGTTAGGTGGATGGCTTGCGGTAACGCTGGCGTGTGCCGGGCTGATTGCTCTCGGTGTGCTGCTGATGAGTGCCTGGCAACAGCGTGACCTACGGCTGGCCCTGACCTTGCTGCTGGTGGTGGTAACCCCGCCGCTGATCGGGTTTGCGCTCGGGTTCTACCTGCTGCACGCCGAACCCCAAACCCGTGTGCGCGAGCGCATGGTAGGTGCCTTGTCGATGGGCGACTACCTGCATCGCATCTGGCCAGTGCTCGTCGGCGCCGGGGTGTTTGCCCTGGTGGGTGGGGCTGTGTTCTGGCAGCAGGAACAGACCGGCATTCGGGCGCTGTTCGTGGTGCTGGCGGCGTTTGCACTGCCGCATATGGTGGTGTTGCCGCGTTTTCTTTCGGGGCGCGCAGTGCCCCAGGTGCCGGGCCCGGTTTGACTTGGTCGACAGCCCCGGCGCGCAGGTGCGCCGGGGGACCGGGGTCAGCGCATCATGCCCAGTTCAGCGTCGTCCAGCAGGGCTTTGCCGAGTGCGCAGAGGTAGTGGGCGGCCCAGATCAGTTTGGGTTTGTCTTCCATCAAGCCTTCGAGGGTGAGGTCGCGGGCGTAACCCATCAATTCCGAAGCCTGTTCGCGGGCGTGTTGGCAGGGGATGCCCGGTTCGATGCGGAACAGCGCGTGGGTGTGGTTTTCGCCTTGGTAGAAGACGGTTTGGCCGAGGGTGCAGGGGGTGTCTGGGGTGGACATGGGTGTGGCTCCCTGAAGTTTTTGGGCTGGCTGTTTTTGTGTCGCGGCTGGGTTACTGCCGAATTGCTTGAGCCAGGGTCTTGAGGGCTAGTGCGTGGGGTGTCGCGAGGGAGGGTGGTGGATTTGCAGGAGGGCGGATTCCAGCAGGCGGCGCAGGGATTCGAGCTCGTGCATGGAGGCCATGATCAGTGGGGCTGCCGGGGAGCGGGGCTGCGTGAGGAGGGCTTGTTGGGCCACGGCTTCGGCGCAGAGGGCGTAGTCGGCGGCTAGGGTTAGGGTGTCTTCTAGCGTGGCGGGTGGAGGTGGTGGATCCGGGACGATCTTCAGCATGTTCTGGTCCTCAGTGGAGCGACCAACGCTTGCTGTCAAACAAGTGGTGGCAGCTGTGCATGGGTTGACAGACCGGTGAAGACCAAACCGGCGCACACGAGGTGCCCCACACACAGCCGCCATAGGCAATCCGCGTGTTTGGTCGTCATCAGCCTGTCAAAGCTAGTCGTTGATGTGCAACAACGTGCTGAGACTAAGGGGGCGGAAAAACGACCGCAATGGGAAAGGTGGGTTGGGAGTATCTTTGGGAAATGGACTACAGGGAAGGAAAAAAATCTGAAAGTTTGGGGTTGTTTTAGACGTACTGGTTATTGGTGTGCCAGAGCTTTAGCGCTGCGATTTATGCGGGGTTATGCGGCGGCAACTGCGTTTAGCCAGGAGGGTGGCAGCTCTACGTGGGTTAGCCGACCGGGACGTCAGGCACCCGGCGCACCCAAGGTGCCCCGCGCAAAGCCGCCATAAAACGGCACGGCGAGACTGCCGTGTGTTCTCAGGGTGTGCAATGAGGAATCGGCCTGGCCAGTGTCTTTGGGAAGTCACCTACAGGGAAGACACTCTGATTCTTTTTTATGGATAGATCGATAAGATTCAAGTGGCCGCGAAGCCGGCCGATAAGGTCGTTAGGGCTAGCTCGCCTCGGATGCTTAACTTGTCAAGCCAAGCGGACCAGAACACAGGGAGTTGTGTAAGAGTTGTCACTTCCTCCTCGGCTCCACGTTAACCGCTAATACCCGAACGTTTTAAGAAGCATTCCTGACAGCATTGCATCAAGTGCCGCTGCGGCGCGGCAACAACTCTATCGAACGAGGAAACGACAGTGACCCTGCAGTCCCCTGAAGTCCTGCTTGAAAGCCTGAATGACGCGCTACGTCACCTGCGCGGAGCTTGCACTGTTCTGAGTAATGAGGAAATCGATGACAGGTTGCTTGAGGTCATGCGACGACTGCTACTTGCACAGGTGATGGGCGATACCTGGATCGTAGCGGTTGGTGGCTCCCAAGGTGCAGGGAAGACCACCTTGATGGCCTGCTTGTATGGCTTACTTGAAGCTGAATACAAATGGCTTGAAGGCAACGAAGGACGAGGCGAGAAGATGCCCGTGCTGGTGCTGGAACAAGACGGTTTACAGCACGTACAGGGCTTTGTACGTCGGTTAGTGAAAGATGACTGGCTCAACAGCTTCATTCTGAAAGACGTCGAGATTGGTGTTGCCGAATTTCAGCGCGTAATCAGTGACCCTGCTGCGGGTGACTTGCTCCCCGTACTAAAGGTCCCGCGTCGTTATTTTACCCGTGACAATCAGGCATGGTTGCTGTTGCCAGGTTATGAAAAACAGGACCGTGATAACCGTGGCTGGCAGGAGCTAATGCGCCAAGCCATGGTCGCCGCAGGGGGTTGCATCGTGGTCACCGATAAAACCCGCATGGCCAACCAGCAGCAGGTCGAGATTGTGAAAGACATGCTCGAAGGTGAATTGGCAGGCCTGCGGCCCTTTGTAGTGGTTACCAAAACAGAAGACAGCCGTGAAGACCTGGTGGAGCGCCAGCAGCTTCGTGATAGCGCGCAGGCAACGTTCCAGATTCCTGTCGAGGCAGCGGAGCATCACATAATCCTGACAGGCACCGATGACCCGACCTATATCGAGCAATGGATGCCGCACCTGAAGCGCGCGATCCGAGACCTCAACTTCACCGGGGAGGCTAACCGTCATCTGCAAATGAGCGATCTCTCGGAGCTAGTTGGTAAGGATCTGACGCGAGTCTTGAACCTGATTCGCAGCAAGTCGCGATTGTATTTCAGCAGTGATACGGAAACCGACGGTGGTGAAGTATTGCAAGAGGTACTTGAGGTGTTTGATGATGCCGCTGAAGCTTTGCGTGCCGAACATCTGGATGTGGTAAGTAAACTTGCAAATCAAGCGCTCATCGCTGCAAGTGACACGCTCGACAAGGAACTGAGAGATAACCACGAAGGTTTTGGAAACTGGTTGTCGAACGCGTTTGACACCACCAGTGAAACCAAGATGAAACTGCAGCATGTCGTACAAGCTGCCTGGGGCAGCGGCGCCTCCGAGCTTTTCACCCAGTATGCGGGCGAACTGGCTCAGCTCACTGGTCGCAAACTAGGTCGGGTAAACGCAGCGCCTAGCGCCAGCAGCCCAAAGACGCTGGTGGCGCTTGAACAATCACGCTCGCTGATCCAAGTGGGTTACATGCACCCGTCTGGGCAGATGGTGAGCTTTAAGAAGCTAACCCCTGAAGTCGCAAGCGATGTTCGACTAATGCTTGGCCACCACTCGCAAGAGGATCTCCAAAGGCACCAGGCGTGCAGCAAGGGTCTACGTGAAAGCGTAGAACTTCTTCCTGCGATTTCGCTAGAGTACACCCGACTGCTATACGCCATGCCACATGCTATCGGGCTTCACGAGGGCCAGCATGCAGGAGGTGTTGTATCAGCGAAAAATATGGTGGAAGAGGGCGTGGATAGCCTGAAAGCCAGCGTTGAAGTTGGCAAAACCGCGATTCGCTCGCTCGCCACCGTTATGGCTGTAGACGTCGTCAGCGATGGCAAAGCCGATATCCTCGCCACACTATTCGGCAAGGCAGTGCCGGCAAGTGATGGTTCTCCTACTATCGTACCCACTACCCTTCATCCGGCCGCAGTCGCAGCCACTGCGGTTGTGGCTGCAGCCTACCTGACGACCGCTGCCGTGACGCGGCTGCGCACCTTCGAAAAAGCTGCAAGTGCCCAGGCACACAACATGTTGCACAGTGTGCATGATGCTCACGTCGCGCATTTGCGTAAGCAGTTTGATAGTACGATGGCCGCAGCAAGAGCCCGAGTTCGTGAGGCAGTGCGCGCCCGTTACAAAATGGACGAGGCCCTGATGCGAAAGGACCGCCTAGCTCAGTCTCTGGCCGCTGTCGTTTCGTTGACGAGCGACCTTCGGCATGACTTGGACGCTTCTGCTGCAGGCCTGCAGCTATTCGCCACCGAGCGGACCTGAAATGCCATCGAGCCCGGCGCTGGAGTATTGGCACGGCTTGCAGGTGCATCAGCCAGAGTGGGCGCTGCGCGCCTACTCCCGGCTAGTGCAGACGCTAAGCAAGGACGTCCAGCAACGTCTACAAACCAAAGACTCGGAAGCCGAACCGTATGTGGTGGTGTTCGGTAAAACCCAGGTGGGCAAAACCACGCTGTTACTAGACCTGATGGGCATTGTTCCGGCCCACCTCGGAAGGATTTCGAAGGTACTACGCGGCGGCCGCGACGCGGGTCAGTCGGCCACTGCTACTACTATGGAGTATTGCCGTTCGACCAGTGAGCGTTGGGGCTTGGCCCGCAAGGGCGAAACCCGCTGGTTTGAGCGAGACGAGGACATGACCCGAGCCTTGGGAGCATTGCGCGCACAAATGGAGCGCGGCCAGCTCAAGGCCGAGACAGCACCCTGTGTAGTACACGTTCCTAAAAGCTGCTTCCTGGCGGGTGCCCAAGGGACTAATGTGCGGATGCTGGACCTGCCTGGTGACAATCCAGCCAACGAGGAAGAACAGCGCCACGTGCACTTGATGGCGAAAACCTACCTACCCTTTGCGGATCTCATACTACTGGTAGGTAAAGGCGATGACCTCGGTTTCCTGCGACCCGGGGCGATCACGCTACCGGGCATCGAAGATTGGCAATCCATGCCTTACCGATTTCGCATCGTCACGACATATTCATACTTTCCAAAATCTGTGAAGGATATCTTGCGAAAAGAGCCTGATGTCGATGCAGCACAGGTACGTCAGCGGTTGATCGAACAGGTGGAGCGATTCGGTAGGCTAAGTGAACCCGCCCGGGAGGCGCGGCTGTATTTTCCACTCGAGTTCGGCAGCAGTTGGCAGCAAACGCAAAAAGATGAACCGCTGCTGCATTCGCGTCTGGCGCCAATCATCAATGCTTTGCGCGACGAGCTTCTTGATCAGATCGTCAGTAGTACTACGCCCATGGGGCGCTTGCGGAGCACGCTCGATACCCATATCAGTGTGCGCTATATCCAGCAGAAGAAGACCAGAGCCATTGATGAGGTTCTTGAAGCGCTTGAAACGCGCAGGAAAGCTTCGGAAACCGAAGTCCGCGAATGGGCGTCCCGCGTTAAGAGTTCGCAGCGCAGCTTGAAAAAGATTTCTGAGCTGCTGGCTGAGAAGCCTGCTGAACAGAGTTTGGCGGCAATCAACCAGGCTGCCGATGTCTTGCGGTACGACCGTAACTGCAGGCTTAGGCCCAGAGCAGGCGGAGCCGAAAACCGTCAAACACTGTATGAGTTGATCAGGAACTATCGTCAGACGCTGACAAGCATGCAGTTGGAGATTCAGCCGGGCAAATGCCCGCTCTCTTTCTGGCGCCAAGTGCGCACGAGTTTCAAGGCGCCTGACTCGAAAGTGATTGAGGCCGCTATCATTAACGACTTCGGGCCGATCCGACAGAAACTGAACGACTATTGGTGGGATACCTACTTCTCGTCTGACAACTACCACGACGACCTCGAGCGCGTGCGCGTCGCCGGTGATGATGCGCGAGTGAACTTAGTCGCTCTCTGGCACCAGCAGTGGTTGTTGGCATTGCGGAGTGCAGAGCGAATGGTTCTTCAAGAGGCCAAGGAGGCCCAGGTCCAGGCGGCAATTTATGAACAAGAATACCAGCAGGCAGTAGTACGACATGGCGTGCTTGAGCAGGGCATCGTCGACAAGCGCGCCGAGCGTAAGCGTATCGAGCAGAGCTCGAAAGAGGATATTGAGCGTTGCGAGCGCTTTGTCGGCTTACTTGGCGAAGAATACGGCGCTGCGCTGAATGAAAGGTATGACGACGCGTTGGCCGAGCATGATGACAGTGAGGCTTTGCTTCGGCTGTTCTCTTGCCTGGCGCTGAGTCAGCAGTACCACGACTTCGTTGCGTACAACCAGCGGTCGGACGGCTAATTGCGCCCTATGTGGTCTGTGCACTTCATTCAATGCTCTAGATGAGAACCCTATCTTGAATAAGCAAACCCAGGAAAAAGAAAAAAGCCTCACCGAGTTGATGTTGAGGATTTTCAAGGAACCTCTAAAACCCTTGGGTGAGTCGGTGCATGGCCTGGGGCTTGATCTGTCCGAGATCAAAGCGGAGCTAGAGCTGATAAGTGGGAGCTTTGCCGAGGGACTTAAAAAGAGTGATACCGCAGCCAGGCAAAGAAGCAAGGACACTCAGGACGCATTGAGCGCTATACGCGACGAGCAGGGTGAAGGCGTGGCGACCGTCCAGAGCTGCATTGCCGAACATGCCCAGGTTGGGACTAAGGCGTTGGAGGTGCAGCTGAATGAAAGTCGTATGGCGTTGGCGCAAAGCGAGCGTCATTTGCTTGATGCCATTGCCTGCGTGAGTGAGGACCAACGTGGTGCTTCGCACAACCTAGGTGTCCTGGCTTCGCAGCTGGGTGAACTTTCTGGCGAGTTCAAGAAAAATAATGACGCAGCCAGAGTGAGAAGCACCGAAACATTGAGCACGCTGCAAAGGCTACGTGATGAGCAGGCCGGGCAGTTGGGGAGCCTCACCGAGCACGCCCAAGCCCAGGACGTACGTTTGGGTGAGATCATCTTGGCGTTAGCGCAAAGCGAGCGACATGTGCTCGATGCCGTAGCCCGTGTTGAAGAGGACCAACGCAATGCTACGCATAGCTTCACCGTGCTATGCATGCAACTCAGTGACAATCGTACAGCACTGGACAACGCGCTCTTGCAGCTGGGAACCGGCATTGCCAATGCCTGCGGCGGCATCGCGTCTGATTTGAAAGCTGCAGTAGCTGAAACCGACCAGCGCCTTGAGCAGCAGTACAAAGCCTCTCGAGCGGTGCACCATGCGTTGCTCAGCGGCATGAAAGGCGCCGCAGAAAGCATGCAATCTTTGATGGCCGAAAACTTGAGAGCCCAGAGTACCCTGCGCGAGTCTATGACCGGTGACCGAGCGGGGATAATCGATGCGTTGAACCAGTATGCGGAAGCTCTTAACGCCCGGCTTGACCAGAGCCAAGCCAAGCTTCGTCATTTGACGATTACTATGGGTCTATTTGTCACCGCGACGCTTGCCTACCTGGGGTATGAGCTGCTGGGAAGGGCGCTTTGATCCTGCGCCGTTGTGCGGAACGTTATCCTGTCGCCGGCGGTGAGGCGGGCATTCCCCATTAAATAGGCTTGCCGCTCCGTCTGGCCTAAAAATTGAGGGCTGGAAAGATAACCATCGTTTACCAATAGCCAGGCCATTGGTGATCTTGCATTTCGTCGGCTCTAGCCCGCCCCAATGGTTGGACGGGAAAGGCCCTGCGTTCACTACTGTCCCCTCGGCTGTCTGAACCTCCAGAACGGCATTCCACAACGAGAGCCGTGGTGCCTCGAGCATTGGGTCCAGCCACAGAAGATGAGTCACGTTGGTTTTGGAGCTTCCCTCTGGCCCGTTGATGAGTTGCCCCTGATAGCCAACTCCAACAACCAATGACCCTCGCCGCCCGGCCAATCCACGCCGATGATCGTGGAGTATCCAGCACTCACTGCTGCGACCAAATCAGTGACAAGCGAGCGCGTTGTGCCACTAAGTTTTTTCAGGCTGAGTTGGTTGCGGAAACATTCTAGTAACGAGTCCAGGTCGTACTCGTTGTTGCCGCAGTTGATTAGCCCACCGAACTCGACCAGCCGGTTATGAAATTTCCCTAACCGGGTACGGCCGTCTTGCAGTCCCATGTAACTCGCTTCATAGCGAGCAACAGTACCATTGGCTACCAGCGCCATCATCAAGCTGTAAGGACCGGACGCCCCGTTGAGATCCCCTTGGCGGAAGTGCACCGCCTCGCCAGCTTCGTTGACCGGCCCTGTAGGGGAGAGGGAGAGCTGGGGCATTACGTTTATTATCACGTTCAAAGGCATGCGTCCGATGCTGGGGCGAGCGGCCGGTGTGGTTGGTCAAACGCGAGGAAATAGTTGAAAGTAGCGACGAGTGATGGCTAATTGCCCTATGTCTGTCGAGTATGAAACACTGGGTGCAGACTTCAGCGCATCATGCCCCGTTTGGCGTCACCCAGCAGGAACTTGCGTTGAGACTGATCAACAATGCTGGGGACGCCGGACAATCATCGTGCGCCGTACATCGATCCTTCTCGGGGCTTGCAAACCTATTACAGCCTAGAAGACAAACCATCATATGGGCTCGGGGCGGAGTGTTATCGAGCCTGGTCACATTGACTTCGGCCAAGCCCGTTTGACGCTCAAAAAATACTGGAGTGCACCTGTGAGTCATGCGCAAGGAAAGCTGTTTAAAGTCTGGTTAACCGATACCGGAAAATCACCGAATACCGCCAATGGCTACCGTTCTGCCCTCAATACCATCAATCACCACCTGGGACGTGACGTGCTGCTGATCACGGACGTGGATGAGTTGACGATGCTCTACCAGCAATACGGCCCAGGCGGTGAATTTGCGGAGATTGGTGCGAGCAACAGCAACAACGTGCAGAGTGGGCTAAAGCAGTGGCTTGAGTATCAGCGACAGCTTTCGCGAGGTGCAATTGCGGGCTATGCCGATCAGCGTGTGATTCAGCTTCTGGATAAAGGCACCGTTGAGGAGCAAGCGTGGGTCTGGATGTTGCTCACGTGTTTCCGTGAACGCTACCCACAGGCTGATCACTGGACGGTTAACATCACCCCAGCGGATATCCGGATTGGCGTGCGTGAGCAAAACAGTCTGAAAGGAAAACCTGCATTCACCCTTTACTGGTATGGAGGTGAAATATGCTGTTCACTTCGCGGAGTCGCGGATCATCGGGCGCTGATGGATGCGCAAGAAGAAGGCTGGGAAATCAGCGCGCAACGCTGTCCCACTCAAGCTGATGTAGAGGCTTGGATGAAAACCGTTGACAAGGTACTTGAGAACCGACAATTACCATTGAAGGGGAGTGGGTTGGTACCTAGTGACTATGGCCAGGCTGAACCAGAAGGCCCGGAGGCTGTTATCGACTTGTCGGCAACCAAGCCCCCGCTCAATCAAATATTGTTCGGCCCGCCCGGTACCGGCAAAACGTACGCCACTATCAACCAGGCATTGGCAATTCTTGCGCCCGAGTTCCTGGCGCAGAACACCGGCAACTCTCCTGAAGCTCGCCAGCGGTTGAAAGCCGAGTTCGAGCGCTTTGCTTCTGCGGGGCGCGTGCGCTTCGTCACCTTCCATCAGAGCTTTAGCTATGAAGACTTTGTCGAGGGCATCCGCGCGGATTCAGACAGTGAAACGGGGCAGTTGCGTTACCCCATAGAAGCTGGTGTATTCAAGCGGATCTGCGACGACGCCAAGACGCAGCCGGTTGCAGACTTGGGAGTTCGTCCCAACGCCGCTATCTGGAAAATTTCCATCGATGGCTCTGGCACGTCGCCCAGCAAAAACTACTGCCTGACGCACGGCGAGGCTCGCATTGGATGGGGCCAAAGCGGGGACTTAAGTGAAGACTACGAAGCCAATGACTATTACCAGGGCCTGGGCTCAGGCGACAAAGGCACACTCCACTATTTCGCTGAGCAAATTGCAGTTGGGGACATTCTGTTATGTATCCAGTCGGCCGAGAAGGTCGGCGCCATTGGAGTAGTGACCAGCGAGTACCGGTATGAAGCCAAAGTGCCTGATGGGGTAAACCCTCACTATCGGCATGTGCGCTCAGTGCGTTGGCTTTATCGGGACATCAACCTGTCCATACTGCCCATCAACGATGGCCGTCAGTTCACGTTGAAAACCGTCTATGCGATGAACCGCTTCACTTGGGCGGACTTGCTGACTTACCTGCAGCACGAAGGTGTTAAAGCCGTCGAACCCTCAGTATCCGCCTCGCCAGTGGACACGCCTTATGTGCTCATCATCGATGAGATCAACCGAGGCAATGTGTCGCGTATTTTCGGTGAACTGATCACCCTGATCGAGCCATCCAAGCGCGATGGTGCGGATGAAGCGCTCAGCCTGCAACTGCCCTATTCGAAGAAGCCGTTTACCGTGCCTCAGAATGTGCACATCATCGGCACCATGAATACCGCAGACCGTTCGCTAGCCGGGCTCGACATCGCGTTGCGCCGCCGCTTTGTGTTCAGAGAAATGTTGCCAGAACCACATTTGCTGGATGGCACTACGGTCGAGGGGGTGAATATTGGCCAGTTGTTGAGGGTAATGAACCAGCGTATTGAAGTGCTGCTCGATCGCGAGCACTGCTTGGGGCACGCCTACTTTATGCCATTGATCAACGGCGGCACGCTGGCCCAGTTAGAGCTGATTTTCCGCAATCAAGTACTGCCGCTGTTGCAGGAGTACTTCTTTGAAGATTGGCAACGCATCCAATGGGTATTGAACGACCACCGTAAACCCGTCTCCGATTGTTTCGTGCTGCGCGAAACCCAGAATTTTCTGGCGCTATTTGGCGACAAGGTACCTGCGCAGGACCAAGTGTGGCGTATCAACCCACTAGCGTTCAGTCGACCTACGGCTTATGCCGGGGTGATCAGTACCCATGCTGGCACTCAGGATGCCATTTCCCCGGAGGAGCAATCGGCGTGAGCACGAACGTTATCGTTCGGGAGTACGCCAGGCTTACCACGGCGCCGGTGCCGCCGGGCAACCTGGATTGCGCGCACATCTCGGAAACGGCGTTCGACTGGCTGTGCGACCTCAGCGCAAGCTTCAACCGCGCTGGCGCTACCCTGCTGCAGGTCGAGGGCCGGCAGTCGCTTAAATGGGACAGCTATGTGGGCGTTATCGAAACTCCCTGCGGCACTCGGCTTGAAATACTGCCCAAGCATTTCGAACAAGGTGACTGCGTGGTCAAGAGTCGCACGCTGTTACGGAAGTTGATTCAAGCCGCGCTGTTTTTAAAGACACGGCAGGTATCAGTTACGGCGCTGGAATTGTTCGATGCACCGCTCACTGAATGGGTGATGGGGCAGTATCTGAATGAGCTGGATGCCTTAGTGAAACGCGGTATTCGTTTCGACTACACACGCGTCGAAGAGGAGCGACCCTTTTTGCGTGGCCAGCTCAATGTAGTGGCGCAGCTCCGCCAGCCCCCGGGCCGGCAGCACCAGTTTCAAGTGCGTCATGACGTCTATCTGCCGGACCGTGCGGAAAACCGGTTGCTGAAACTCGCATTGGAACAGGTCGCCAAGGTAACCCAACTGCCTGCCAACTGGCGTCTCGCCAACGAGCTGCGCGCCTTGTTAGCAGAGATACCTGCCAGCCGGCGCGTCGCACAGGATTTCCGCCTGTGGAGCCGTGATCGCCTGATGGCACATTACGGCGCCATCAGGCCCTGGTGCGAGCTGGTCTTGAACCAGCAGATGCCGGTTGCGGTGCAGGGCACTTGGCAAGGGGTGAGCTTGCTTTTCCCGATGGAGCGGTTGTTCGAGAACTATGTGCAGCAGTCGCTTGGTAAGCAGCTGAGGTCGGGTGTTGAGCTGACAGCGCAGACCTCACAAGCGGACCTCTGCCGTCATGGTGATAGAGGGATATTCCGGTTGAAGCCGGACTTGCTCATTGATACTGCCGAGCAACGCTGGGTGTTGGACACTAAGTGGAAACGCATTGATCAACGCAACGCTGAGCAGAACTACAATCTGAGCCAAAGTGATTTTTACCAACTGTTCGCGTACGGCCATAAATACCGTAACGGCGGAAGTGTGCCTAGACTGGTACTGATTTATCCATACTGGGCTGGTTTGCAGCGGGCGTTGCCAGTGTTTGATTACGGGGAAGGGCTGCAGTTGTGGGCGCTGCCGTTTGATTTGGAAGCCGGGTGCTTGGTTGATGCGGAGGTAGCGACTGTGCCGCTGGTGGGGAGAGCGCTTGGCGCGGTCAGGGGATAGCGTTGCTGGCTGCGGTTGCACGGGTGAACATGAGGCGGCGATGTAGTCCCGCCGATTCACTAGTAGTGTCACCTGTTTTGATAGTCCGCACCAGTAGCGCACTGCCGCATTTCGGACATTGCCTGTCGGCTGTGGGATCACTCCGTCGCTTCAGGTTCTCCACATGTTCGCGGTGCGTCGCAAGAGAAGGCGCCCGCCTTCCATCCAACAAGGTTTGCACCAGTGTATCGACTTCAGAGGCTGTGAATACGGGCTGTGTGAAGGACTTGATATACCGGATAAACCTACTGCCATGGGTGACATTTGGCGGCATTTCAGTTTTGAACGTGCTATCACCGACGAAGGTGATGATCGAGTGAAGGTGCTCAGGCGCCACCTCCAGGGTAGCTTCGAGGGCTTTCAGGTGTTTGTAGTTTTGGCGCAGCGGGTTCTGGAATTTGAACGTGCGCTTGAAGCGCTTTTGCGTCCATTGAGGTTGGCGCTCCGAACCAAAAATCCATCCCCTCATGTTTTTGGTTTCGAGTACGAAAATGCCGTACATAGACACGATGACGTGATCGATCTGCGTCGTGCCGTCTGGCGTGTCTAGGGTCACGTTATGTACGCGGTGATACGTTTTGTCATCCAGCTGTAGCCATATGAAAAAGCGCACGAGTAGCTCGCCGAGGTAGCCTTTGGCTGCTGGCGTTTTCAGTATGGAGATACAGATGACGAGCGGAATGAACCAGCTCAGTGTGCCCCAGTGCTGGCTGAGGAGGGTGGTGACGTCCATTTCTTAACCTTGTGAAGATCGGGATTGTGGTGCCTGGGTGTGACCCGTTTCCTGATTGGGTTGGACACCAGGCCTCCGCCGGGTAGGTCGAGCGCAGATGACACAGCGCAACCCGCCCGGCGGGGCTGCATTATAGAGTGATGGCCAATTAGTTGTACCTGCTGGAATTAGTGCGTTCACTTCCCACATACAGATTGCTAGAGTCCCCTCAAAACCAAGGTTAGGAAAACCTGCAGATGCCGACCATGTGGATGATCCGAGGCGACGGTGGACGCCTCTATGACGATTTCAGAGACCGCAACTTAGCTGCGATTGGCTGGGGGCAGTTTGCGATAGAGGCTAAGCCAGGGGTCTCGCGCAAAGCGCTGATTCAGGCTTACAAAAACCTCCAACCTGGCATCAAAGACGCCAGTGCTGTGTCAGGAGCCTCTCAGGTATTCCGATTCGTTAATGAAGTGAAAGCAGGTGATGCGGTGGTCACCTATTCACCTGCAAACAGGACCTATCTTGTTGGCCTGTTCGTGGGCGAATGCGTCTACCGAGCTGACCTAGCGGAAGACGGCATGTCACTAACGCGGGCCGTGGAGTGGTTCCCCCACGAGGTTGATAGGGACAAATTAACCAGTGCTAGCCGCAACAGCCTTGGCTCGACGTTGACGGTGTTCAACGTGGCGGAGGAGGCGCAGAAAGAGCTGCTAGCGCTTGCCAACGGGAAAGTGTTTTCTCCTACGCCAAAGGAAGCGATTGAAGACCCTGAGGCCCTGGAAGACCCCTTAAAAGGCGTCCAAGAGATTGCATTCGAACGCATTAAAGATCAGATCAACGGTTTGGACTGGTCAGAGATGCAAGAGCTGGTAGCAGGCATTTTGCGTGCGATGGGTTACAAAACGCTCGTATCTCCAGCAGGGGCTGACCGGGGCAAAGACATCATTGCCTCCCCTGACGGCTTCGGCTTCGAGCCCCCGCGCATCGTCGTCGAGGTTAAGCACCGTAGCGCGCGGATGGGCAGTAATGAGATTCGTAGCTTCCTAGGTGGACGTCACAAAGATGATCGCGGGCTCTATGTGAGTACAGGTGGATTCACTAAGGAAGCTTTGTACGAAGGGGAACGAGCTAATGTACATCTGACCATGTGGACCTTGGACGAGTTGGCTCGCACATTGATGGCGCATTACCCAGCTACTGATCCGGAAACCAAGCGTTTGGTGCCGCTGACGTATTTCTATGTGCCGGCGTGATGCGCCAGATTTGAAGGCGATAAGAAACGATTAAGGCTTAGGCTTGGATCGTTGAATTTCTTACGACTCTTTCAGAGCTCCTGCAAGCTTTAGCCACGAGCCGGACCCGGCGCTACAAGCAGACTCGTTTCGCCGGGATCCGGAGGCTCAGCGCATCAAGCCCAGTTCAGCGTCGTCCAGCAGGGCTTTGCCGAGTGCGCAGAGGTAGTGGGCGGCCCAGATCAGTTTGGGTTTGTCTTCCATCAAGCCTTCGAGGGTGAGGTCGCGGGCGTAGCCTATTAACTCCGAAGCCTGTTCGCGTGCGTGTTGGCAGGGAATGCCTGGCTCGATGCGGAACAGCGCGTGGGTGTTGTTTTCGCCTTGGTAGAAGACGGTTTGGCCTAGGGTGCAGGGGATGTCTGCGGTGGACATGGGTGTGGCTCCCTGAAGTTTTTGGGCTGGCTGTTTTTGAGCTGCGGCTGAGTTACTGCCGTTTTGATTGAGCCAGGGGCTTGAGGGTTAGTGCGTGGGGTGTCGCGAGGGAGGGTGATGGATTCGGAGGATGGCGGATTCCAGCAGGCGGCGCAGGGATTCGAGCTCGTGCATGGAGGCCATGATCAGTGGGGCTGCCGGGGAGCGGGGCTGCATGAGGAGGGCTTGTTGGGCCACGGCTTCGGCGCAGAGGGCGTAGTCGGCGGCTAGGGTTAGGGTGTCTTCCAGGGTGGCGGGTGTGGGTGGTGGATCAGGGACGATTTTTAACATGAGTTGCTTCCGTTGCTGGGCCGACATCCGCCGCTGTCAAACGGTGGGTGGCAGCTGTACGTGGGTTGACAGACCGGCGGAAACAACAAGATCCGGCGCACGCAAGCGTGCCCGCACGTACAGCCGCCATAAGGGCGACCGCTTAGTTGTTTACCGCTGCGACCTGTCAAAGTCGTGTCGTTGGGTTGGCAACGACGAGGTGAGACTAGGACGCTGGGAAGGCTGACGCAACGGGAAACAGGGGAGGGGAGTATCTTTGGGAAATGGACTACA
>Ga0302347_1000250_pt1 | contig 95462 bp, 94 predicted proteins | sample PhyWR1_FD_202178 | JGI IMG/M metagenome (GOLD analysis project Ga0302347, IMG submission 202178) | Leaf surface microbial communities from wheat plants in UC Gill Tract Community Farm, Albany, California, United States - DLSL W.R1 (v2)... | ecosystem: Host-associated > Plants > Phyllosphere >... | reverse complement strand
CGCGGCAACCGCTGAAGACATTAAAGTGGCTGTTGTCGGGGCGATGTCAGGCCCGGTAGCACAATGGGGCGACATGGAATTTAATGGTGCCCGCCAGGCTATCAAAGACATTAATGCTAAAGGCGGTGTTAAAGGAAACAAACTGGTTGCGCTTGAATATGATGATGCTTGCGATCCTAAGCAGGCTGTTGCCGTCGCTAACAAGATTGTTAACGATGGTGTGAAATACGTCATTGGTCACTTGTGCTCCTCTTCCACCCAGCCTGCTTCGGATATTTACGAAGATGAAGGCATTCTGATGATCTCGCCAGGTGCGACTAACCCAGAGCTGACGCAGCGTGGCTATGCCACCATTATGCGCACTGCGGGACTGGATTCTTCTCAGGGGCCGACGGCCGCAAAATATATTCTTGAGCAAGTTAAGCCCCAGCGTATCGGTATCATTCACGATAAGCAGCAGTACGGTGAAGGTCTGGCGCGTTCAGTACGTGATGAGCTGAAAAAGAATGATGCCAATATCGTCTTTTTTGATGGTATCACTGCTGGTGATAAAGACTTCTCCACGCTCGTTGCCCGTCTGCAAAAAGAGAATATCGATTTCGTTTACTACGGTGGCTATTACCCTGAAATGGGGCAGATCCTGCGCCAGGCGCGTGCTGTTGGTTTGAAAACCCAGTTTATGGGGCCGGAAGGTGTCGGCAACGCATCATTGTCGAATATTGCCGGTGATGCGGGCGAAGGCATGTTAGTCACGATGCCAAAACGCTATGACCAGGATCCAGAGAATAAAGCTATTGTGGATGAGTTAGTCGCTGAGAAGAAAGATGCGACCGGACCTTATGTCTGGATAACCTATGCCGCAGTACAGTCACTGGCGCAAGCCCTTGAACGTAGCGATAGCACTGATCCAGAAGCGCTCGCTAAAGATTTAAAAGAAAAAGGTGCAAACACGGTAATAGGGCCGCTGAACTGGGATGAAAAAGGCGATCTGAAGGGATTTGAATTTGGTGTTTTCCAGTGGCATGCCGACGGTTCTTCTACCGCAGCAAAATAACAATAGTCCTCTGCTACCCTCCCTTCCGGGTCTGCCCGGAAGGCATTAAAAGGTTACGTTATGTCCGAGCAGTTTCTCTACTTCCTTCAGCAGATGTTTAACGGCGTCACGCTGGGCAGTACCTATGCGCTGATAGCCATCGGTTATACGATGGTGTATGGCATTATCGGTATGATTAACTTTGCCCACGGCGAAGTGTATATGATAGGGAGCTATGTCTCCTTTATGATCATCGCCGCCCTTATGATGCTCGGCATTGATGTCGGCTGGATGCTGGTCGGGGCAGGCTTTATTGGTGCCATCGTGATTGCCAGTGCCTATGGCTGGAGTATTGAACGGGTGGCGTATCGCCCGGTACGTAGCTCCAAGCGCCTGATTGCGCTGATCTCTGCCATCGGGATGTCAATCTTCTTGCAAAACTACGTCAGCCTGACCGAAGGTTCACGTGATATTGCCCTGCCAAACTTGTTTGATGGTCAGTGGATTGTCGGTGCCAGTGAAAACTTTACCGCCACTATCACCACCATGCAGCTGGTTATCTGGGTTGTGACCTTCCTGGCAATGCTGGCATTGACCCTGTTTATTCGCTATTCCCGCATGGGTCGCGCCTGCCGCGCTTGTGCTGAAGATTTGAAAATGGCGAGCCTGCTGGGTATCAATACTGACCGTGTTATCTCTCTGACCTTTGTTATCGGCGCCGCTATGGCCGCGGTGGCTGGGGTTCTGCTGGGTCAGTTCTACGGTGTTATCAGCCCATATATTGGTTTTATGGCCGGTATGAAAGCGTTCACCGCCGCAGTATTGGGTGGTATTGGTAGTATTCCAGGCGCCATGATCGGTGGTCTGATTCTGGGTATTGCTGAGGCTCTGACTTCTGCTTACCTGAGCACTGAATATAAAGATGTGGTTTCCTTTGCGCTGCTTATCGGGGTGTTGCTGGTGATGCCTACCGGTATCCTGGGCCGTCCGGAGGTTGAGAAAGTATGAAACCGATGCACATTGTTTTCTCGCTACTCTCCGCAGCGATGTTCTTCATTCTGGCCTCGGTATTTATGGGGGTGCAGTTAAGCCTTTCTGGTACCAAACTGGTGGTAAATAGTGCCAGTAGTGTGCGCTGGGAATGGGTGATGATCGGTACCGCAGTGGTGTTTATTTTCCAGCTACTGCGTCCCTTATTTACTAAGGGCATGAAAAAAATCAGTGGGCCGAAATTTGTGCTACCGGCGCTGGATGGCTCAACACCTAAGCAAAAACTCTTCCTGCTGGCGCTACTGGTGATTGCGGTTGCCTGGCCTTTTATGGCTTCGCGTGGGTCGATTGATATTGCCACTATGACCATGATCTACATTATTCTCGGGCTGGGTCTGAATGTCGTCGTGGGGCTGTCGGGTTTACTGGTGCTGGGTTACGGTGGCTTCTATGCTATCGGCGCTTATACCTTTGCCATGCTGAATCAGTATTATGGACTGGGTTTCTGGACCTGTCTGCCAATAGCCGGCCTGATGGCTGCAGCAGCAGGCTTCTTACTGGGCTTCCCGGTATTGCGTTTGCGGGGGGACTACCTGGCCATTGTCACCTTAGGTTTTGGGGAAATTGTCCGTATTCTGCTGCTCAATAATACCGAGTTTACCGGCGGACCTAACGGTATCAGCCAGATCCCGAAACCGACGCTGTTCGGTCTGGAGTTCAGCCGCACGCCACGTGAAGGAGGCTGGGATACTTTCAGCAACTTCTTCAATATCAGTTATGACCCGAGTCACCGAGTGGTATTCCTTTACTTAGTGGCCTTGTTGCTGGTGGTGATTACGCTGTTCGTTATCAACCGTTTGTTACGTATGCCTCTGGGCCGTGCGTGGGAAGCGCTGCGTGAAGATGAAATTGCCTGTCGTTCTCTGGGCTTAAGTCCACGCCGCATCAAACTGACTGCCTTTACTATCAGTGCGGCTTTTGCCGGTTTTGCCGGAACCTTGTTTGCTGCTCGTCAGGGCTTTGTCAGCCCGGAATCGTTCACCTTTGCCGAGTCCGCTTTTGTATTGGCGATTGTGGTATTAGGCGGTATGGGATCACAGTTTGCCGTTATTCTGGCCGCGGTCTTGCTGGTGGTGTCTCGTGAAATGATGCGTGACTTGAACGAATACAGCATGCTGGTGCTAGGTGGCCTGATGGTTCTGATGATGATTTGGCGTCCACAGGGCTTATTACCGATGAACCGCCCGCACTTGAAGCTTAAAACCACCGATGTGAAAGGAGAGCAGGCATGAGTCAGCCATTGTTATCCGTCAGCGGACTGATGATGCGTTTTGGCGGCCTTCTTGCCGTTAACAATGTATCGCTTGAGCTTAATGCCGGTGAAATTGTTTCCCTTATTGGCCCGAATGGCGCCGGTAAAACGACAGTGTTTAACTGCCTGACCGGTTTTTATAAACCGACAGGCGGTCAGATCTTACTGCGTGATAAACACCTTGAGGGTTTGCCTGGTCAGGAGATTGCCCGTCTTGGCGTGGTCAGAACCTTCCAGCATGTCCGTTTATTCCGTGAAATGACCGTGATTGAAAACCTGCTGGTGGCCCAGCATATGCAGCTGAAAACCGGTATCTTCTCTGGTCTGCTGCAAACGCCTGGTTTTCGTCGTGCTCAGTCAGAAGCGCTGGAACGTGCTGCTGACTGGCTGGATCGTATTGGTCTGTTAGATCAGGCTAACCGCCAGGCGAGTAATCTGGCCTATGGTGACCAGCGCCGTCTGGAAATCGCTCGTTGCATGGTGACGCAGCCAGAAATTCTGATGCTGGATGAGCCTGCTGCTGGCCTGAACCCGAAAGAAACCAAAGAACTCGATGAGTTGATCATGGAACTGCGTAATCATCACAACACCACGGTGTTGCTGATTGAGCATGATATGAAACTGGTTATGGGGATATCCGATCGTATCTACGTAGTGAATCAGGGGACACCGTTGGCTAACGGTACGCCGGAGCAAATCCGCAACAACCCTGATGTGATCCGTGCCTATTTGGGTGAAGCATAGGGGTGAGGCCTAAGATGGAAAATGTAATACTGTCGTTCGACAAGGTAAGTACCCACTATGGAAAGATCCAAGCATTACACGATGTCAGCCTGCATATTAAACAAGGTGAAATAGTCACCTTGATAGGCGCTAATGGCGCGGGTAAAACGACCCTGCTGGGTTCACTCTGTGGCGATCCTCGTGCTTCCAGCGGACGCATTATGTTTGACGGGAAAGATATTACCGACTGGCAAACAGCACGTATTATGCGTGAAGCGGTCGCTATCGTTCCTGAAGGTCGTCGGGTATTTTCGCGTATGACCGTGGAAGAAAACCTCGCCATGGGCGGCTTCTTTGTCGAACGTGACCAGTTTCATGAACGTATTGAGCGTATTTATAAACTGTTCCCACGTCTGCATGAACGTCGTATTCAGCGTGCTGGCACGATGTCCGGCGGTGAGCAGCAGATGCTGGCCATCGGCCGCGCGTTAATGAGCCAGCCGCGCTTGCTGCTGCTCGATGAGCCTTCTCTGGGTCTGGCGCCGATTATCATCCAGCAAATCTTCGATACCATTGAACAGTTACGTAGCGAAGGGATGACGATTTTCCTGGTCGAGCAAAACGCCAATCAGGCCTTGAAGCTGGCTGACCGTGGTTATGTGCTGGAAAATGGTCATGTTGTACTCTCCGATACCGGTGATGCGCTGCTGGCTAACGAAGCGGTACGCAGTGCTTATCTCGGCGGCTAGTTCCGGTTGATTCTATAGGCAGGCGGCATAATATTTTGTATCAGCTATGCCAGCCTGACCTATAAATGATCATCATCATGGGGGGATTTTTGAGGAAATAACCCTCTCACAACACCATCATCTAATATTGTTACTCTCCCCGTTACATTCTCTCATTATCGCTCAACTATCGGGCATAAAAGTCTCGCCAGGAATGTGTCATGAAACAATTCTTTAACAAAACTGTAATGGTTCTGTGATGTAAACGCTATATTTATGTCATTCGAGCGTGTCATGTTAACTCACGAGCATAAAACGCGTGATTTCGCGCATCCGGCACAATTAAGAGAGTGAATCGAATGACACTGTTACGACACACCGCTTTAGGGCTGACGCTGGGTCTGGCAATGACCAGCCAGGCGATGGCCGTTACATCTATTCCTTTTTGGCATTCAATGGACGGACAACTGGGCAAGGAAGTAGAAGCCCTGGCGACGAGTTTTAACGAAACCCATCCAGATTACAAAATCGTGCCGGTTTACAAAGGTAACTACGAGCAGAACCTGGCAGCAGGTATTGCAGCGTACCGTACCGGTAACGCTCCAGCACTTCTGCAAGTTTATGAAGTCGGCACCGCGACCATGATGGCATCTAAAGCTATCAAGCCAGTCTATGAAGTGTTTAGCGATGCTGGCATTGTCTTTGATGAGTCGCAGTTTGTTCCGACTGTATCGGGCTACTACACCGATTCAAAAACAGGACACTTACTGTCCCAGCCATTTAACAGCTCCACTCCAGTGCTTTATTACAACAAAGACGCGTTTAAAAAAGCCGGTCTGGATCCGGAAAAACCACCAAAAACCTGGCAGGAACTGGCTGACTACAGTGCGAAATTACGTGCAGCTGGAATGAAGTGCGGTTACGCCAGTGGCTGGCAGGGTTGGATCCAGCTGGAAAACTTCAGCGCATGGAACGGCCTGCCTGTAGCGACGAAAAATAATGGCTTCGATGGAACTGATGCGGTCCTGGTGTTCAATGCACCTGAGCAAGTCAAACATATTCAGCGTCTCCAGGATATGAATAAGAAGGGCGATTTCAGCTACTTCGGTCGTAAAGATGAGTCTACTGAAAAATTCTATAGTGGTGACTGTGCCATCACGACCGCCTCTTCTGGTTCACTGGCTGATATTCGCGAGTATGCCAAGTTTGATTATGGCGTAGGTATGCTGCCTTACGATGCCGACAATAAAAATGCACCACAGAACGCCATTATCGGTGGTGCGAGCCTGTGGGTTATGGATGGAAAAGATCCGGCAACCTACAAAGGCGTTGCTGAATTCCTCGAGTTCCTGGCTGAACCTAAAAATGCCGCTGAATGGCACCAGAAAACCGGTTACCTGCCTATCACCACAGCCGCTTATGACCTGACCAAAAAAGAGGGTTTCTATGACAAGAACCCAGGGGCTGATATTGCAACACGCCAGATGCTGAATAAACCTCCTTTGGCTTACACCAAAGGCCTGCGTCTCGGCAACATGCCGCAAATCCGTACCGTCGTTGATGAAGAACTGGAAGCTGTCTGGAGCGGTAAAAAGACTCCACAGCAAGCTTTGGATACCAGCGTAGAACGCGGTAATCAACTGCTGCGCCGCTTTGAGCAGTCAACCAAGTCATAAACAATAAAAAGCTAATCCAGGATAAACGGTGTGATAGCCGTTTATCCTCTCTGTTTTTGCGACAGAGTGACTCAGCCATCAGGCGAATGGATAGCAGCATCATTCCCCGAATACGTTCAAAAGAGTAACGCTATGTCATCATCTCGTCCGGTATTTCGTTCCAGCTGGCTGCCTTATGCCTTGGTTCTCCCACAGTTGGTCATTACCGTAGTCTTCTTTATCTGGCCTGCTGGCGAAGCCCTCTGGTATTCGCTGCAAAGCACCGATCCGTTTGGCATTTCGAGTACTTTTGTTGGCCTGGAAAACTTCAGGCAACTGTTTAGCAATAGCTACTATCTGGACTCCTTTTACACCACCATGATTTTCAGTGGTCTGGTTGCTGGCTGCGGTATGTTGATCTCGCTGTTTTTTGCCGCCTTGGTTGACTATGTAATACGCGGCAGTCGTTTTTATCAAACCTTGCTGTTGCTGCCCTATGCGATTGCCCCAGCGATAGCTGCGGTACTGTGGATGTTTTTATTTAGCCCGGGACGCGGCTTAATCACTCACGCGCTGGATTATTTTGGTTACGAGTGGAACCACGCCCGTAATAGTGGCCAGGCGATGTTCCTGGTGGTATTTGCTTCAGTATGGAAGCAAATTAGCTATAACTTCTTGTTTTTCTTCGCTGCATTGCAATCGATCCCTCGTTCACTGGTTGAGGCAGCGGCGATTGACGGTGCCGGACCTGTGCGTCGCTTTTTCCGGATATCGTTGCCGCTGATTGCGCCGGTGAGTTTCTTCCTGCTGGTGGTTAACCTGGTTTATGCCTTCTTCGATACCTTCCCGGTGATTGATGCCGCCACAGGCGGTGGGCCGATGCAAGCAACGACGACGCTGATTTATAAGATTTACCGCGAAGGTTTTGCCGGACTGGACTTGTCTTCTTCTGCGGCGCAATCCGTGGTGCTGATGTTCCTGGTCATCATCCTGACAGTGGTTCAATTTCGCTTCGTTGAACGCAAGGTACGCTACCAATGATTGAAAATAATCGTGGTCTGACATGGTTCAGCCACTCCATGCTAATACTGGGTGTTATCGTTATTTTATTTCCGTTATATGTCGCATTTGTCGCGGCTACGCTGGATAACGAGGCCATTTATCAAACGCCAATGACGCTTATCCCAGGATCTCACCTGTGGGAAAATATCAGCTTTATCTGGAATCAAGGAGTGTCCAGTAATAGCGCGCCATTCGGCCTGATGCTGTTTAACAGTGCCTTTATGGCGCTGGCGATTACCGTTGGAAAAATTACCGTATCGATTCTGTCGGCTTTTGCCATTGTCTGGTTCCGTTTTCCGTGTCGTACGCTATTTTTCTGGATGATTTTTATCACCCTGATGCTACCGGTCGAAGTGCGTATTTTTCCGACCGTCGATGTGGTGGCAAATCTGAATATGATTGATAGCTACGCGGGTTTAACCCTGCCACTGATGGCATCGGCAACAGCAACATTCTTGTTCCGTCAGTTTTTTATGACCTTACCTGACGAGCTTATCGAAGCGGCTCGTATTGATGGCGCCTCGCCGATGCGCTTTTTCGTCGACATTGTGCTGCCGTTATCGAAAACCAACCTCGCCGCATTATTTGTCATCACTTTTATCTACGGCTGGAACCAGTATCTCTGGCCGTTACTGATTATTAGTGATGCCTCTCTCGGTACTGCGGTTGCGGGTATTAAAGGCATGATCTCCAGCGGAGAAGGTTCAACTCAGTGGAATCAGGTCATGGCAGCGATGCTGCTTACCCTTATCCCTCCGGTGATGGTTGTTTTAGTGATGCAGCGTGCGTTTGTACGTGGACTAGTTGAGAGTGAGAAATAACAGATGGCAGGATTGAAGCTACAGGCAGTCACAAAAAGCTGGGATGGCAAAACACAGGTTATTCAACCGTTAACCGTTGATATTGCTGACGGTGAATTTATTGTGATGGTAGGGCCATCTGGCTGTGGAAAATCCACCCTATTACGGATGGTTGCCGGGCTTGAGCGGGTAACCAGCGGCGATATCTGGATTGATAATAAACGTGTGACGGAGATGGAGCCGAAAGAACGCGGTATCGCGATGGTGTTCCAGAACTATGCACTGTATCCGCATATGACCGTTGAAGAGAATATGGCTTGGGGCCTGAAGATCCGCGGTATAGGGAAAGAGCAGATCCGCCAGAAGGTGCTCGAAGCCGCCCGTATTCTGGAGCTGGATAATTTTCTCACTCGGCGTCCCCGTGAGCTATCAGGGGGTCAGCGTCAGCGTGTCGCAATGGGGCGGGCGATTGTACGTTCTCCAGCGCTGTTTTTATTTGATGAACCGCTGTCGAACCTTGATGCCAAGCTGCGTGTACAGATGCGCCTTGAGCTGCAACAGTTGCACCAGCGTCTCAAAACTACCAGTCTCTATGTGACCCACGATCAGGTTGAGGCGATGACCCTCGCCCAACGGGTGATGGTGATGAACAAAGGGATTGCCGAGCAGATTGGTACTCCGGTAGAGGTCTATGAGCGCCCGGCAACGCGTTTTGTTGCCAGCTTTATCGGTTCTCCGGCCATGAATCTGCTGGAAGGCAAAGTGAGTATTCATAGTCAGCGTTTAGAGCTCGAAGGCGGGGATGAGCTGCCTCTTGGTAACCCAGGTTTACACTTGGCAGGTAAAACTATTACGCTGGGTATTCGCCCTGAACATATTACGCTAAGCTCTCAGGCTGAGGGTGGTATTCCACTGGTTGTGGAAATGCTGGAGATCCTCGGCGCAGATAATCTGGTACATGGACGCTTTGGTCAGCAGAAAATTATTGTTCGCTTAGACCACAAGATGCGTCCGGAGCCGGGCAGCAAGCTATGGCTGCATATACCGGAAGAACATCTGCATTTCTTTGATGCTAAAACTGGACAACGTTTATGAGCCACTGGCCTTATCCAAAAATAGTCGCCCATCGTGGTGGTGGCAAACTGGCCCCTGAGAATACCTTAGCCGCTATTGATACTGGCGCGCATTATGGCCACACCATGATTGAGTTTGATGCCAAACTTTCTCAGGATGGACAAATTTTCCTGCTGCATGACGATACCCTTGAACGTACCAGCAATGGCTGGGGTATTGCTGGTGAGTTGCGCTGGGACCAGTTAGTGAATGTGGACGCCGGTAGCTGGTTTAGTGGTGAGTTTGCGGGTGAGCCTTTACCGCTGTTATCGCAAGTCGCCCAGCGTTGCCAGCAGCACGCCATGATGGCCAATATTGAGATAAAACCCACGACTGGGCTGGAAAGTGAAACCGGCACTGCGGTGGCGCTGGCAGCGCGTGAACTCTGGCGCGGGCAAACGGCACCTTTACTGTCCTCTTTTGCAGTCGAGGCGCTTGAAGCGGCTCAGCAGGCTGCCCCGGAGCTACCCAGAGGGCTGTTACTGGATAGCTGGCGTGAAGACTGGCAAGAGCTTACTAGCCAGCTTGGTTGTGTATCCATTCATCTCAATCACAAATTGCTGGATGAAACGCGTGTCGCGTTGCTGAAGGCTGCTGGCTTGCATATTCTGGTCTATACCGTGAACTCTCCTGCACGCGCAGCCCAGTTACTGCAGTGGGGAGTCGATGCCATTTGTACTGACCGCATTGACCAGATTGGCCCCGACTTTTCCGCCACTGATGCTTTGTTAGCCTGAGTTGATGGTTTAACGCCAGTCCGATACTGAGACTGGCGTTAAGTTTAAGGCTTGCTGTCAAACTTCTCTTTACTGCTGTTATTCGGCAGCGAGTTTATCTTGCCCGGCTGTGACTGAATGACGCGCTGGGTATTGTTGTTGATTTCCCTGTTCAGCTGTTTTTGCTGCTGCAAACTTTGGCTCTGAATTTGCTGATTCAGCGTGTTTTTCTGCTGTTGCTGTTGGGTTTGCATTTGCGTCTGTAGCCGTTGCTGCGTGGGATTCTGATAACCCGGCAAGTTGGGGTTATTGAGAGTGTTAGGGGACTGCGCCAGACTGCCTAAGGGCAGCAGCAGTACGAATAGCAGTAGTTTTTTCATCGCTGGCTCCTTATTTCATCAGTTCGAATAGTATACGCGATTATTCGGCTCTGAAACGTGCCATAAAATAGGCATCAACATACTGGCCGTCGCGAAGCGCAAAGCGCTTGCCGGTGCCTTCTACTTCGAAACCGAATTTACGGTAGAGCGCCAGCGCTGCCGCATTATCGGTATAGACCGTCAGTTCAATACGCTCTATTCGCAGCCAGTTATCACACAGGTTAACCATCTCCTGCATGAGTGCTGAAGCAACCCCTCGGCCTTGATAATGTTCACTCACGCCCATGCCAAAGGTAGCAACATGGCTTCTCCTGGGTGAGGGGTCGACCATCAGTGTCAGCTGGCCTGTCACCTTCTCTTTGATACAAGCGACCAGGGAGTAATGACCTGCGGGTAGATCGGCGGTACGTGTTTGCCACTTCTTGAGTGTGGGATGAGGTAGTTGGAGCGTGTCACGGTAGAGTGCCGGTTGAGAATAAATCTCATGTAAAGCTTCTGCATCATAAATTTCTGCGTGACGGACGACGACTTGATTCATTCCTTTTAACCTCAAAGAGTTACAAAAAACCGTTTTAACATCAGTGACTTTAAACACTAAGTGAATGGACATTATTTTTCAAATAGTGCTTTACAAGTGCGAATGATAATGATTATTATTGCCATGCGTTCAGGGGAGACCCCTACGGAGACAACCTGAAAGCACGACATTGCTCACATTGCTTCCAGTATTACTTTAGCCAGCCGGGTGCTGGCTTTTTTTTTGCCTGTTATTCAGCAAATTATCTCTTTTTATCGCGCATGATTTTAGTGTCACAGAAGCCACTCTTGGTACTAAAAACCGGTCGAAAAATACAGTAAGGTGAAGGGAACTTTCTTTACAAGGAAAATCCCATGCCCCTACAGGTCGCTTTTATTGGTTTTGGTAAAAGTACCACGCGCTACCATCTGCCCTTTGTCCTGGTGCGGAAAGATAAACTGCAGGTAGCCCATATTTTTCGTCGCCATGAAAAGCCAGAGCTGGAGCAACAGCCCCAGTATGCGCATATTCACTTCACCAGCCAGCTGGACGATATTCTTAATGACCCACAGGTCAAACTGGTGGTGGTCTGTACCCATGTAGATAGCCATTTTGAGTATGCGAAAAAAGCGCTGGAGGCGGGTAAAAATGTGCTGGTAGAAAAGCCATTCACGCCAACTCTTGAGCAAGCGCGTGAACTGTTGGCGTTAGCGAAACAGAAAGGGCTTATCGTCACCCCTTATCAAAATCGGCGTTTTGACTCTTGTTTCCTGACCATGAAAAAAGCCATCTCCAGTGGCTTGCTTGGCAGGATCGTTGAGGTTGAGAGTCATTTTGATATGTATCGACCTGATGCGCCCACGCAGCCGGGTACACCTGTTGATGGCGCCTTCTATGGTTTAGGCGTCCATACCATGGATCAAATCATTTCCCTGTTTGGACGCCCAGACCGTGTAGCCTACGATATTCGCTCGGTACGTAACCCGCTGAATCCGGACGATACCTTTGAAACCCAGTTATTTTATGGCGAGATGAAAGCGCTGGTGAAAACCAGTCATCTGGTGAAAATTGCCAGTCCGAAATTTATCGTTCATGGGACCAGAGGCTCATTTGTGAAATACGGTATCGACCAACAAGAAACCAGTCTCAAGGCCTGGATTATGCCAGGAGAGCCGGGGTTTGCTGCCGATGACAGTGTGGCGCAGCTTGATTACATCAATGATGCCGGTGAAACGGTGCGTGAAACCTGGCAAGCAGAATCTGGTGATTATGGCCGAGTCTACGATGCGCTATATCAGACCCTGTTACATGGAGATGCTAATTACGTCAGTGAAACTGATGTTCTCACCAATATGGAGCTACTGGAACGTGGCTTTGAGCAGCGCTCTCCATCGGTAGTGACTCTGTGCTAAGGAGCCTGGTGATATATTTCCACGTTCAATTTTTTTGACTATAGGCGTCAGTTTTCACCCTCTATGATTGTCAGCTAAACCAGTCCACACTTAAGTCATCAAAGAGATTTCAGGAGTTCACAACATGATTTACTTACGACAGGCTCAAGAACGCGGACATGCAAACCACGGTTGGCTGGATAGCTGGCATACCTTTTCATTCGCAAGCTACCATGATGCTAATTTTATGGGATTCTCAGCTCTGCGCGTGATTAATGAAGATGTGATTGATGCCGGACAGGGCTTTGGTACCCACCCTCATAAAGATATGGAAATCCTGACCTATGTGCTTAACGGAACGGTTGAGCATAAGGATAGCATGGGTAACAAAGAGCAAATCCCTGCGGGTGAGTTCCAGATAATGAGTGCCGGAACCGGTGTTAAGCACTCAGAATATAACGCCAGTCAGACTGAACCGTTGCATCTGTATCAGATTTGGATCATTCCAGAAACCAATGGCATCACGCCGCGTTATGAACAACGCCGTTTTGATGCGAAGACCGGACGCCAGCTAGTGCTCTCACCGGATGCCAGAGAGGGTTCGCTCAAGGTCTATCAGGATATGGAGCTTTCTCGCTGGCCACTGGAAAAAGCGGAGCAGGCGGTTTATTCAATCGTTCCCGGTCGTCGCGTCTGGATCCAGGTCGTGAAAGGTGATGTCGTGGTTAATGGTACCCAGGCTAAAACCAGCGACGCTATTGCGGTTTGGGACGAGCAGGTTATTGCCATTGAAGCGAATTGCGATAGCGAAATTCTGTTATTCGATTTGCCGCCTGTTTAAAGGTCCTGGTTCACAACCTTCCCCTGAAAAGGGGAAGGTTGAGAGTGATGACAAACCTTACTTTCTCTCTGGCAAAGCATAGGAAGCTTAATAAAAAATAAGGAAAATCAATTCATTGATTTTCGGTTGTTAACCACAAAGGAGGAAAAACCACGTTTTTTCCTTCTTTGTCAGCGATCTGAACCTTCCCCAGAAAAGGGGAAGGTTCATCTTTGTCCATGCTAAACTGGCGTATCGAAAATAAAAAAACCAGCAGAACGCATGAAAAAGAAAAGACCTGTACTTCAAGATGTTGCCGACCGTGTTGGCGTGACAAAAATGACCGTCAGTCGGTTTCTGCGCACCCCTGATATGGTTTCTGCCGCTGTAGGGATTAAAATCGCTGCCGCACTGGAGGAACTCGGTTATATTCCTAATCGTGCTCCTGACATGCTTTCTAATTCAACCAGCCGAGCTATCGGCGTATTACTCCCCTCCCTGACTAACCAAGTCTTTGCTGAAGTGCTGCGCGGTATCGAAGAGATCGTTGACGCTAATGGCTATCAGACCATACTGGCGCACTTTGGTTACAAAGCTGACCGGGAAGAAGAACGGCTGGAATCGATGCTCTCCTGGAACATCGACGGGCTGATCCTGACCGAACGTACCCATACTCCCAGAACGCTAAAAATGATTGAAGTCGCCGGTATTCCGGTGGTGGAACTGATGGACAGTGTTTCTCCCTGCCTGGATATCGCCGTTGGGTTTGATAACTTTGAAGCGGCTCGACAGATGACTGCCGCTATGATTGCCCGCGGTTATCGCCATGTCGCTTATTTGGGCGCACGCCTGGATGAGCGAACGCTAATCAAGCAGCAAGGTTATCAGCAGGCGATGCATGATGCAGGCCTTAGCCCACGTAGTGTGATGGTGATGAGCGCTTCTTCATACTCAACCGGAGCTGAACTACTACGCCAGGCTCGCCTGGAATATCCTGAGCTGGACAGTATCTTTTGTACTAACGATGACTTAGCGATTGGTGCGGCATTTGAATGCCAGCGTCAGGGGCTGCGTATTCCGCAGGATATCGCGATTGCCGGTTTCCATGGTCATGATATTGGCCAGGTAATGGAGCCGCGTCTTGCCAGTGTTATTACTCCGAGGGAACAGATGGGGCGGCTCGGTGCTGAACGGCTGCTGGCGCGTATCCGAGGTGAAGAGGTATTACCTAAAAAACTGGATTTAGGGTTTACTCTGTCACCAGGGAACTCAATTTAAGCCCTTTTTATTGACCGAACTCACATTTATGTCCGCTCTGGCTAGGATGTTATGGTTTCTTATCGTATTGTCCTGAAAAATGTTACCGATAACATCTACCAGCGACAATGTGTTGCTGACCGGAGCAATGCATGAACATTACTAACCATGATAATCATATTTATGTCCTGATGGGCGTTTCAGGCAGCGGCAAGTCAGTGGTTGCCAGCGAAGTCGCTCATCAACTTCATGCGGTATTTCTTGATGGTGATTTTCTTCATCCGCGCCGTAATATTATGAAAATGGCTTCTGGCGAAGCCTTGAATGATGAAGACCGGATCCCCTGGCTGCAGGCTCTGAATGACGCGGCATTTGCGATGCAGCGCACCAATAAAGTGTCACTGATTGTCTGTTCATCACTGAAGAAAAATTATCGGGACCGGCTACGTGACGGCAATCCAAATCTCTCTTTTATTTATTTAAAAGGAGACTTCGAGGTTATCGAGTCACGCCTTAAAGCCCGTAAAGGCCATTTCTTCAAAACGGATATGCTTAAGACTCAGTTTGCCGCACTCGAAGAGCCCCTGGCTGATGAGGCTGATGTTCAGGTGGTTGATATCAGCCAGTCCCTGGATGCGGTGATTGCCGGTGTAAAAAACCTGATAGAAGAAAATAATCGCTAAGTTTTATATCCGCGCCGATAGCGATGCGAACTCCGCTCGCTATCGCCCCTCGCCATGCAGAGCCCAGAATGTTGCGGGCGTCATATTTCCTAATTTCTTCTGCGGCCACTGACAATTATATTGCTCACTAATTTGTTGCAGATAGTCATCCAGCTTCATCAAAGTGAGTGCAGGAATGAGGGTGCTGAGTGAACACTCGACTCTCAGGGTAATATCTAGCGTTTCTTCACCCTGTAATACCAGCGGTAAACACTGATCTGCACTCCACTTTTGTAATGGATGGTCGGGCGATAATTCGTTACCGAACAGCTTTTTATTTTCAGTCTCAATGCATTGTATAGCAGCCGGTGTGACTGCCATCAGTGACTCTAACCAATGCACCACTAACATCGGCGAGGCACCGGCAAATGCCCGGGAAGCTATCCAGCCGCTGACTTCCTCTTGCGCCCACAGAATATGCTGCTCACCACCATCTTCAGTAAGCAGGTTAATTCGTTGATAAAAAACCCGTAATTTCCCGGGTCTAATACCGGCTTTCAGTGCTTTCTTGCCCCGTAGCTCCTTTGCTTCTAAGACATTCATATGTGCCAGTTCAGCGCTGCGCAGATAGCGGTCTAATCCCGCCCGGGAAATACTTTGCTGCATACCTGAGTTCACAATGATTAATAGCTCATCAAGCGGCACCATAAGTTTTTGTCTCACCATGTTGATAATCATACTTTGTTCTGGTCTCAGGGACTTGTGTACGATTTTTGGGGCGGTGTACTGGTCGGCGACATCCTGTCGCTGACGCCAGCGACGTACCGTGGCAACAGAGATGCCAAGCTCTTGTGCCAGTGCGCGATCGCTCTTCTCAGAGTTCTGAATATAGCGGCGAATACGTGGTGTCGTGGTGGCATTTGCGTGTAGTTTTATTTCCATACATCCCCCTTTAATAGCTGCACTAATGATACCTAATTTGATGAGACTTGTTTGGTGTGACTGTCGTATTGTGAGCTACAGCAACTTTATAATTACGTCATTCGCAGATAATCGCCGCATTAAGAGCCCGGCTCTAAGGATCTGTTTCTCCCATTACTTCATCATAAAAATCAATTTTCGGAGTTCACTATGAGCAACGTTTTAGGATTTCTTGAGGCAAAACTGATGCCGCTGGCAGCTAAGGCTGCGCAACAGCGTCATCTGTGCGCAATACGGGGTGCTTATGTTTCATTTATGCCCTTTATCATAGTGGGTTCGATATTACTGATTATTTCGTCATTCCCCAGCCAGAGCTATCAGCAGTTTATGAGCGGCATGTTTGGTTCGAGCTGGAGCAATATCGTTGAGATCCCGTTCAACGCGGTATTCTCTACCATGTCACTGTTTATCAGTTTCCTGGTGGCCTATCGTCTGGCTGAGCACTATGAAGAAGACCGCGTATCCTGTGGCATTCTGGCGCTGGTCTCTTTTCTGATCCTGACGCCTTTTATTAAAGTCGAAGCGCTTGGCAATATTACTGTGGTACCCACAGAATGGATCGGCAGCAAAGGTCTGTTTGTGGCCATGATTGGTTCATTGCTTTGGACCGAACTGTTTTGCTTTCTGAAGCGCAAAAAGTTAGTGATCAAAATGCCGGAAGGGGTACCACCTGCGGTACAAGAGTCTTTTGCTGCTTTAATTCCTGCCCTGATCGTTATCGTGTTAGTGCTGGCCATTCGTATTACCTTCGAACATACCCGGTTTGAAACTATCCATCAGTTTATCTATCAGATGGTAGCAACTCCGATGCGTCATTTCGGCACCTCTTACGGTGGTGCGCTGCTGACCGTGCTCTCGATTACTGTTTTGTGGTCGGTAGGGATCAACTCCGGCTCAATGGTTAACGGGATAATCCGTCCACTGTGGATGGAAAATCAGACCGATAACATTGCCGCCATTCAGGCGGGTGTCACGCCACCACATATCATTACTGAACAGTTTTTCGATATGGTCTGGATGGGCGGAGCGGGGGCCACCCTGTCCCTGGTTATTGCGATACTCTTCTTTGCGCGCAGTAAAAGCATACGTGAAGTCGGGCGCTTAGGTGCGGGTGCATCGGTATTCAATATCAATGAACCTATCCTGTTTGGCCTGCCAGTCATCATGAACCCTATCATGCTGATCCCTTTTAATCTGGTCCCTGTGGTACTGGTCACCACGCAATATATCGCAATGAAAATCGGTATGGTCGCCGTCACCACCGGGGTGTTTATTCCCTGGACGTTACCGCCTGTCATCAGTGGATTTATCGTCACCGGGGATATCAGCGGTAGCCTGATGCAAATTGTTAATCTGCTGATTGGCGCCATGCTGTACCTGCCTTTCTTACGAATTCTGGATAAGCAATATTGCGCAGCTGAAAAAGCATAATTTGTATCGATTAAACCAAGAATCAGGAGTTTTAGATGTGGGGAATGATTGCAACATGGCGCATGGCGCTCGAAGGCATCACACACGCCAGCGAAGCATTAAAGAGCGGCGGAAAATCAGCTAAGGCGGTCGTCAATGCTGTGGCTGAAGTGGAAGATTTTCCCTTCTATAAATCCGTTGGCTACGGTGGTTTACCCAGTGAAAATGGGGAAGTTGAGCTCGATGCCGCCTTTATGGATGGCGATACTCTGGCCTTTGGCGCAGTGGGTAACCTGGTGGATATTGCTAATCCTATTCAGGTTGCCCATGCCCTTAGCCGTGAACGGTTCAATAGTTTTCTGGTTGGCACAGGTGCGCGTGAGTGGGCGATAAGCCAGGGGTTTGCTGAGAAAACGATGCTCACTGAACGTGCGATACAGCACTATCGTAAGCGTTGTCATGAAACTATCGACAGAGGTCTTAGCCCCTACGATGGCCATGATACCGTCGGGATCATCGGTCTGGATCAGCAGGGCTCTATGAGTGTCGGCACCTCTACCAGCGGGCTGTTTATGAAACGCCGTGGACGTCTGGGTGATTCGCCCGTGATGGGTTCTGGATTCTATTGTGACAGTGAGACTGGCGCCGCCACCGCCACGGGGGTGGGTGAAGACCTGATGAAAGGCTGCACCAGTTACGAAATCGTTCGTCGCATGGAAGGGGGGATGACACCACAAGATGCGGCTGACTCGGTGGTCTGTGAATTAGAAGACAAACTGATGGCACGATTTGGCCGCGTAGGGGATTTATCGGTGGTTTGTATGAACCGCCACGGTGCATTTGGCGCTGCCACCAATATCCAGACATTTTCATTTGTCGTCGCGACCCATGACTTACCTGCCACAGTTTATTTAGCCGAACGCCGTGCTGACCGCACTTACTACACTCCTGCCAGTCAACAATGGATGGAGGATTATGCTGCACGCATTCGGGCACCTATCGGAGAACCTCAGTATGATTAACTCTCAGGTCATCAGCAGTCATATCGAGGCAACTGATAGTCATCGTCATCTGATCTCTTTTGCCAGCAGTCGGTTGCTGGCACAGACAGCCGTTAACCCGGCTATGCTCAGTGCATTACAGAACGATGCGATATCGGCTGTGGCGGACTGCAGTTACGGGTGTCATCCTTTTGGCCGTATCACTCTGTTACCCGAAGGTCACTGGCTGGATACGGTGACTTATCCGCTGCAAACAGCGCTGCGGCCTCTGTTACGTAAAACACACTGCCCGGCGCTCACCCTCGATTGTAGTCTGTGGGATACCGATAATGCTGCTCATCGCGCCCAGCTTTCTGCTCTGCTGATCTTCTTGTTTAATTTGGACTATCAGCTGAGTGATTTAGGTTTAAAAACGACTGCGACACTCATACCGCGGATTAATCAGCTCACTTTATGGTGCCAGCCAACGCAGCAAACCCGGCTTGAAGAGTTACTCCGCCAGGCAGAAGCCACTTCACAAGGAATGGTTACCGCCCGGCGTATTGCGGATTTACCCAGTTCCAGCTGCACGCCTGAATTTGTTGTTCGTGAAATAGAACAACGGGTTGCCGATTATCCTGCTCTGGAGTGTGAAGTTCTGGATGAACGTCAGATAAAACAACAGGGTTTAGGACTACTTGATGCTGTGGGCAAAGGGGCTGGCAACCCACCGAGGCTGATGATTTTACGCTATGAAGGAAAGAATGAAGGCCCCTTCAGCGCCTATGTTGGCAAGGGCATTACCTTCGATACCGGTGGACTGTGGCTGAAAGACGGCAGCGGTATGTACACCATGAAATATGACATGTGTGGGGCTGCTAACGTCTTTGGTTTGTTTATCGCTGCTGCTGAATTGAAATTACCAGTACGTCTGGTTGGTGTACTGGCCCTGGCAGAAAATATGATTGGTCCGGACGTTATGCGTCCCGGTGATGTCGCGATAAGTCACTCTGGTCTGAGTGTCGAGATCAACAATACCGATGCAGAAGGGCGTCTGGTGTTAGCGGATGCGATTTCCTATGCCAGCCAACTGACCGTGGATAATCAGAAACCTCAGTACATTATTGATATGGCAACGCTGACCGGGGCGGTAGTCAAAGCCTTAGGCTATGACCTGACCGGTTTATGGAGCCAGGACGCGGTACTGAGCCAGCGGCTGACGCAGGCCGGTCGTGACAGCCGGGATGAAGTCTGGTCATTACCGCTTGATGCGCGCTTTGCTCCTCAGGTGGAAAGCGCGATTGCCGATTTGTGTAACACCCCACCTAACAATGCCGCCATCAGTAGTTCGGCAGCCTATTTTCTGCGCTGTTTCTGCCCGGACGATATTCCCTGGGCTCACCTTGATATCAGCGGCACCGCATTGTGGCGTGAACAAGGACGTAGCGTCTCTTCTGGACGACCGATCCCTCTTTTAATGCAGCACTTGCTGAACGATTTGGAGAAATAAGATGAAAAAGATCCTGTTGGTGTGTGACCTCGGTATGTCGACCAGCTTGATGGTCAAGAAGATGCAGGAGGCGGCGAAAAACCAGGGTGTTGAGGTTGAGATCTGCGCCAAATCGGTCCGTGATTATAAAACCTGTGTCGCTGAATTTGATGTTGCCTTATTGGGTCCTCAGATCCGCTATAAATTGCCTGAGTGTGAAAAAATTGCCAAAGAGCATGGCAAACCTATTGCCTGCATTGACATGATGGCCTACGGAACCATGAAAGGCGACAAGGTATTAGAGCAGGCACTGGCCCTGATTGAAGGAGCCTGAGATGAACCTTGAAAATGAAGTCATGGAACTGATTGCCAACTCTGGTTATGCCCGTAGCCTGGTGTTTCAAGCTATTCGCTGTGCCCGCGAAGAAGGGGATTTTGCTCAGTCGGAAGCCTATATGCAACAAGCCCAGGATGCCTTATCTTCCGCACACCATGTACAGACCAAGCTGATTGAAATGGACGAAGGGGAAGGAAAAATCCCGGTGCATTTAGTGATGGTTCACGCCCAGGATCACCTGATGAACGCCATTATGCTGATGGAACTGGGGCGCGAGATTATCGCATTGCATCAGAAAGTCGCACACCTTTCATAACAAGCACTGACAGCCCGCACGGTGAAAGCCACGTGGGCTGTTTTATTCGGACGTATCTTTATTTTTTTAATTCAGCATCACGATTAAAGTAAGGGATAGCATCGGAAAATCGTGCTGTCCGGGCGTCACGTTCATAGCCTTGAGCTTCACTCAGCATACTGTATAGCTCTGGTCGGCGTCCGTGTATCCAGCGTCGCCCTGTGGACAGGGTCAGTAGGTCGAGATCCAGACTGGCGCAGACCATCGTATCCTCATAGGAACCGGTTTCGCTGACTATCCTGCCGTAGGGGTCAATAATCATCGCGTTACCTGTACGGACTTCGCCGTTATCCAGCCCCACACCATTACTGAACAGAATGAAAAAGCCATTATCATGCGCCCGCGAAGGTAACCATCGCATCAGCCAGCCTCGGCCACTGTCACCGTGAAAAGCTTCTTCAAGTGCTTGCGGATGAGTCTGTCTGTTTTCCCAGAGGCTGACCGGGACTGGTTTCATGCCATAAGGACTGAGCGAGCAGGTTCCCCCTGTCTGGTGAGGAGCAATCAGTATATCCGCACCAAGAAGTGCTGTGATGCGCGCATTTTCGACCAGATTATTATCCCAGCAGATGAGCACCCCTACACGAACTCCCCAGGGGGTATCAAAGACGGTGTAATGGTTTCCCTGGGCAATCTCAGGGTGTTCAAAAGCATGCAGTTTTCTGTGTACATGACGCCCGCCATCCGGCATGCAGACGGCATAAGCGTTATATAACTTTCCATCAACTCCCAGTTCTATAAAGCCTGCGCCGATGGCCATTTGATGTTTTTCCGCCAAGGCGGCTATCCGGGACAGCGATGGACTATCCTCAGCGCGTTCTGACAATGCATCCAGCTCCTGGCGGTTGAGATTAGGTACGTGCCAGTATCCGGTAATGCACATTTCAGGAAATGCCAGAATCTTTATTTCCTGCTGGGAGGCCTGAAAAATCATTTTTTCCATTACTGATAAGTTGTACTGCTTGTCATTTGCCCGATGACAAAATTGTACTGTGGCAACACGGATGCTTTTTTCCATTATATTTCTCCTCATAGAAAGCGATGAGGGCCATTTCATCAGAGAATATACAAACGTGTATAATCACGATTTCTCCCCGTTTGATAACCAACTGGAATGGGAATGGATATAAAATTATTACGCGCATTCGTCACCCTCGCCCGTCTGGGATGGTATCGCCCTGCGGCTGAAATACTGTGTGTGACACAACCTGCACTGACGAAACAGATCCAGACCCTGGAGAATCTCACCGGGGCTACGCTTTTTCAGCGCGGCCGTCATGGCGCAAAGCTGACGGTGGCAGGAGAGCTCCTACTTCCGGGAGCTTCTGAGGTGCTGGAGCGTTACGATCTTTTTTGGTCAGAGGTGACCGGTATCAGGAAAGGAAATGCAGGTAAGCTGGTTCTGGGTTTTGGTATTTCATCATTCCGTCTGGCCCCTGAGTGTGTCGCTGCTTTTCGCAGCCAGCACCCTGATGTGCAGGTATCGCTGAACGATATGCCCTCCGCAGTACAGTTTCAGCAGTTAGCGGAAGGCCAGCTTCAGGCCGGATTTGTTCGACTGCCTGCTCCGGAACAACTGGAAAGCAAAATACTGGCAGAAGAAAGGCTGGTTCTTGCCGTCACCGCGGGGAGCTATAGTGATTCATTAGATGCAAAAGAGCTGATTAAAATAAATCAACTGCTGCAAATTTCCCCTAAGCGTGGTGAAGGACTTTCAGCCCAGGTATCCTGTTTCCTGGCCGACAACGATCTCACCCCACAGACGGTTTCCGCAGCCGATGATATTCAGACTTTACTGGCCTTGGTTGCTGCCGGTGGTGGGGTAGCATTACTGCCAGAGAGTGTGGCTCATATTCTGCCTGCTGGGGTAATGCTGGTGCCCCTTGAAGGGAAGCATACGGTCTGGCAAACAGGTATCGCCTGGAATGCCCGGATAAAGGATCCCGTGCGGGATAATTTTTTAAATATTATGGCGACACGATAATATTGTTCAGAGGGAAACAGGCAGGATTCTGCCTGAAGCATGTTTCCTGGCTGGACGATAAAACTGCCCACGCACGGTATTTCCCCAGAGAGCCAGTGTTGGCTCACTGATATCACTGTAATCAATCTGGCTGTCAGGCTGCTGGCAAAGTGATTTCAGCTCGGCTTCTTGCTTTTCCGTAAGGGAGAGTAGCTCACTGTATTTAACTCTAACGGTGCTCATAAATCGTCTTCACTTTCGAATCGTAGAGAATGGACGACCAGCACAACTACACATCTTTTGATAGCTCCGAGGGTCTGCCATTGAATATCCATTTGGTATATACAAAATAGTGTATACACCAAAGGATGTTCTACCAGAATTCGATTGTTTATCAGTCTAACCCTGCATCCAGACCCTAATTCCGTCGAGGAACATTTGGGTGGCAATCATGACCAGTACCAGGCCCATCAGCCGTTCGAGGGCATTTACGCCTTTTTCTCCCAGCAGGCGCAGGAAGAGCGATGACTGGAGTAAAATAGCGACGGTACCGCCCCAGGCTAACATCAGTGCTATCACCAGGTGTCCCATTTGGTTGGGGTACTGATGGGATAACAACATCAGGGTGGCCAGTAAAGAGGGGCCAGCAACCAGCGGGATGGCTAATGGGACAATAAAAGGTTCTTCGCCAGCCGGAAGTCCGCTGGCATTGCCTTCATTACCGGGGAAAATCATCTTAATGGCTATCAGAAAAAGAATAATGCCGCCGGAAATCGAGACGGTTTCTGCGCGCAGGTTTAAGAATGAGAGAATTTTTTCCCCGGCAAATAAAAAAATCAGCATGATTGACAGGGCGATAAGCAGTTCACGGATCATGATGGCCCGGCGTCGCTTCGGCTCGGTATGCTTAAGCACTGACATAAAGATAGGTAAGTTACCTAGCGGATCCATAATCAAAAATAGCAGGACAGTTGCCGTTATTATTTCATTCATTTCTTTTCCCGAAAGCCCTTGTTAATTCACGGTAATAAGCTTTGTTTCTGATATAACAGAAATCATTGATTAATTTCACTTGCGACTTTTGCTGCATTTTGTAAGGTTGAAGGATAAATAACACTAACTCTTATACGCAATCATCTCAGCAGGATTAATTTTTATGAAAAATGTAGGTTTTGTTGGCTGGCGTGGAATGGTCGGTTCTGTACTCATGCAACGCATGGTAGAAGAACGTGACTTTGACGCCATTCGTCCAGTTTTCTTCTCCACTTCCCAGGCAGGTGAGCCCGCTCCCGCTTTTGGCGGTGTTAATGGCGGTACGTTACAGAATGCCAGCGACCTGGAAGCGTTGAAGGCCCTGGATATTATTGTCTCCTGCCAGGGAGGTGATTATACCAATGAAATCTATCCAAAGCTGCGTGAGAGTGGCTGGCAGGGTTACTGGATTGATGCGGCATCCTCGCTGCGTATGAAGGATGATGCAATTATTATCCTTGATCCGGTTAACCAGCATGTTATCGATGACGGTCTGAACAAAGGGATCAAAACCTTTGTCGGCGGTAACTGTACTGTGAGCCTGATGCTGATGTCACTGGGTGGCCTGTTTGCCAATAACCTCGTTGACTGGGTTTCTGTGGCGACTTATCAGGCCGCTTCCGGTGGTGGTGCACGTCATATGCGTGAATTACTGAATCAGATGGGACACCTGCATCAGGAAGTGGCCAGTGAACTGGCTTCACCGGCCTCTGCGATTCTGGATATCGAGCGTAAAGTGACAGCATTGGGTCGTAGCGACCGACTGCCAGTCGATAACTTTGGCGTCCCACTGGCAGGCAGCCTGATCCCTTGGATCGACAAACAGCTGGATAACGGTCAGAGCCGTGAAGAGTGGAAAGGCCAGGTAGAGACCAATAAAATTCTGGCAACCTCTACTGCAATCCCGATTGATGGCTTATGTGTTCGTATCGGTGCGCTGCGCTGTCATAGCCAGGCCTTTACTATCAAACTGAAAAAAGACGTTTCTATCCCAACGGTTGAAGAATTACTGGCAGCACATAACCCATGGGCGAAAGTGGTTCCTAACGACCGCGATATTACTGTGCGTGAACTGACTCCAGCGGCAGTGACCGGGACTCTGATGACCCCAGTCGGACGTCTGCGTAAACTAAACATGGGACCTGAATATATTTCAGCCTTTACCGTCGGCGATCAGCTGTTATGGGGTGCGGCAGAGCCGTTACGCCGTATGTTGCGTTCACTGGCGTAATAACCCGTCTTTATCCCCACATCCTTCATATTGTGGGGATATTGCCTTCGGGCATTTAGGTCTTATCAAATTATCTTCTTATATAAATACACTTTAAGCATAGATAAATAATCAAATACTTACGTTACATGACAAATAACGTATGAACGGCAATTTTTCCTATTTTTATTTATTGTTAATTTATTAACTGTCTGATTTTAAATGATTAAAATTTTTATTTCTCTGGCTTAACGGATAATAAAGCTGATTTGTTGATGGCGTAATAAAGACGCCGTCAGAGATATTTATTTATTTTTGTCATACAAAAACAATATTCATTGATCAAATTCACCCTCTAAGTGAAATCCATTAGCTATCCTTAAATAATAGTGTAAGCAAATTCTGAGAACGGCTGCCGATTTTTCGCCACTGTCCATATCAGTGTCATGTCGATATGCACAATGAACATGGCTGCTTACACCATGCAAATTAACAGGGAGATGTGCAATGTCAGTTTTGCCAGAGAAAGACGTGATTGATGCGCTGATTATAGGACATTTTGCTGACCCATTTTCATTACTGGGAATGCATAAAACAGCGGCAGGTATTGAGGTTCGAGCCTTGTTACCTGATGCCACTGATGTCTGGGTGACGGATACTAAAACAGGGCGAAAAGTCGCCAAGCTGGACTGTGTGGATACTCGTGGTTTTTTCAGCAGTATTATCCCCAGACGCAAAAATCCTTTTCGCTATCGACTCACGGTGATTTGGTTTGGCCAGGAGGTACAAATCGATGATCCCTATCGCTTTGGTACGCTGACCCAGGAGCTGGATAGCTGGCTTTTATCTGAAGGAACTCACCTGCGTCCGTATGAAAGTTTAGGTGCCCACTCCCTGAGGATGGATGAGGTGTCCGGTACGCGGTTCTCGGTATGGGCCCCCAATGCACAAAGAGTTTCAGTGGTCGGTGAGTTTAATTTCTGGGATGGTCGCCGACACCCCATGCGTTTACGCAAAGAGAGCGGTATCTGGGAACTTTTTATTCCTGGCGTAGCGCAGGGACAAATATATAAATTTGAGCTGCTTGATATTCACGGGCAGTTACGTGTCAAAGCTGACCCTTATGCACTTGAGTCGCAAATGCGACCAGAAACCGCATCCGTCATCTGCGGGCTTCCACAAAAAACCACGCTGAGCCCAGAGCGTCAGCAAGCGAATAATTTCGACCAGCCTATTTCTATCTATGAAGTGCATCTGGGCTCCTGGCGTCGCCATACCGATAATAATTTTTGGCTAAGCTATCGTGAGCTGGCAGACCAACTGATCCCTTATGTGAAAGAGATGGGCTTCACCCATCTTGAACTGTTGCCGATTAATGAACACCCGTTTGATGGTAGCTGGGGTTACCAGCCGCAAGGTATTTATGCACCAACCCGGCGCTTTGGCACCCGCGATGACTTCCTCTATTTTGTTAATGCTGCTCAGGATGCCGGGCTGAACGTGCTGCTGGACTGGGTTCCTGGCCATTTCCCGACGGATGAAACAGGTCTGGCACTGTTTGACGGAACGGCACTCTATGAATACAGCGACCCACGTGAAGGACGTCATCAGGACTGGGACACGCTGATTTATAACTATGGTCGTCATGAAGTCAGTAACTATCTGGCAGGCAATGCGCTGTACTGGATTGAGCGTTTTGGTATCGATGGCTTACGTGTGGATGCCGTGGCTTCGATGATTTATCGCGATTACAGCCGCAAGGAAGGGGAATGGGTACCCAATGAGTTTGGCGGTCGTGAAAATCTGGAAGCCATTGAGTTTTTACGTACCACTAACCGAATTATTGGCGAGCAAACACCCGGTGCAGTGACCATGGCAGAGGAGTCGACTGATTTCCCTGGTGTCTCGCGCCCACCGAGTACGGGCGGCCTTGGTTTCTGGTTTAAATGGAATCTTGGCTGGATGCACGACACCCTCGATTATATGAAACTGGACCCGGTTTATCGTCAGCATCATCACAATAAAATGACCTTCGGTATGCTGTATAACAGCACCGAAAATTTTGTCCTGCCCCTGTCACATGATGAAGTGGTACACGGTAAAAAGTCGATTCTCGATCGTATGCCGGGTGATGCCTGGCAGAAATTTGCCAATTTACGTGCTTACTATGGCTGGATGTGGGCATTTCCGGGCAAAAAATTGCTGTTTATGGGTAATGAGTTTGCTCAGGGGCGTGAATGGAATCACGACGCCAGCCTGGACTGGCATTTACTCGAAGGTGATGACAACTGGCATAACGGCGTTCAGCGTCTGGTTCGTGACCTTAACCATTGCTATCGCGACCAGGCTCCAATGCATGAACTGGACTTCGATGAGGCCGGTTTTGAGTGGCTGGTTGTTGATGATTTTGCCAACTCGGTCTTTGTTTTTGTACGCCGAGATTCGAAAGGTAATGAAGTTATTGTCGCCAGTAACTTTACGCCAGTCCCACGTTATCAGTACCGCTTTGGTATTAACCAGCCGGGACGCTGGCGCGAAATACTGAACACTGACTCGATGTATTACCACGGCAGTAATAGCGGCAATGAAGGCATTATTGAGAGCGATGCCGTGGCAAGTCATAACCGCAGCGACTCTTTGAGTCTGACCTTACCCCCGTTGTCCACTATCTGGTTGGTTCGGGAGGCTGAATGACAGAACTTTCAGAGGGTAGTTCAGCTCCTTATGGTTCCTCTTATGACGGCGAGGGAGTGAACTTCACTTTATTCTCTGCGGGTGCTGAAAAGGTCGAGTTATGTTTATTTGATAGCGAGGGAAATGAACAGCGTTATCTCTTGCCTGCCCGTAGCGGTGATATCTGGCATGGCTATCTGCCAGGTATCAAACCCGGCCAGCGTTATGGATACCGGGTTTATGGCCCCTGGTCATTAGCGCGAGGTGAGCGTTTTAACCCTGCCAAATTACTGCTGGATCCTTGCACCCGTCAAGTGGTGGGCGGGGTTGAGAACCATCCTTCTTTCCATGATGAAGGCGAAAATCCCGGCCCGCAGGATAGTGCACCCTGGATGGCCAAGTCCGTTGTCGTTGCAGACGATTTTGACTGGCAGGATGACACCCATCCTGCCATCCCATGGGGCAGTACGGTTATCTACGAAGCGCATGTTCGCGGCCTGACGATGCGCCACCCCGATATTCCTGAAGCTTTACGTGGTACCTATGCAGCACTCGGTCACCCAGTGATGATTGCCTATTTTAAACGTCTGGTAATTACCGCTATCGAGTTAATGCCAGTGGCCGATTTTGTCACTGAGCCGCGTCTGGCGGGCCTGGGGCTGCAAAATTACTGGGGCTATAACCCCCGTGCTTTTTATGCCGTCTCGGCTGCCTATGCCGTGGGAGGACATCCGGATATTGCTGCTAATGAACTGCGTGGGGCGATTAAAGCTTTACATAAAGCCGGCATCGAAGTGCTGCTTGATGTGGTTTTTAACCATAGCGCCGAGCTGGATAAAGAAGGCCCTACGCTGTCATTCCGCGGTATTGATAATCGTAGCTACTACTGGTTAATGGACGATGGTGATTACCACAACTGGACTGGCTGCGGTAATACGCTCAATTTAAATCATCCGAGTGTGATGGCTCAGGTGATTGATTGCTTGCGCTACTGGGTTGAAAGTTTCCATGTTGATGGTTTCCGTTTTGACCTTGCGAGCGTGCTGGGACGAACACCGGAATTTCGCCCCGATGCCCCGCTGTTTGAAGCCATTAAAAATGACCCTTGTCTGTCAACAGTAAAATGCATCGCTGAGCCTTGGGATATTGGCCCCGGTGGCTACCAAGTGGGCAATTTCCCACCCCATTTTGCTGAGTGGAACGATCATTTCCGCGATGAGATGCGGCGCTTCTGGTTGCAACATAATCTTTCTTGCGGTGATTTCGCTCGTCGCTTTGCCGGCTCCAGCGATTTGTATCGGCGTGGAGAAAAACGCCCCTCTAACACGATTAATCTTATTACCGCGCATGATGGCTTCACTTTACGTGATTGTGTGAGCTTCGACCAAAAACGTAATCAAGCTAACGGCGAAGATAATCGCGACGGCAGCAATAATAACTATAGTTATAACCATGGAACAGAAGGTCTGGATGCTGACAGGACCACTGGTGACCGGCGTCTGAGTAGCATCCAGGCGCTGCTGACTACCCTGTTACTGTCTCAAGGCACACCCATGCTATTGGCAGGTGATGAGCGCGGCCATAGCCAGCAAGGCAATAACAATGCCTATTGCCAGAATAATGAACTGACCTGGCTTGACTGGTCTGCAGAGGATGGTGGCTTAACGGATTTTACGGCGTCACTGATTCACCTTCGTAAAAAGCTGGCCGCACTCACGGATAACCAGTGGTGGGATGAAGGTGACGGACAAGTGCACTGGCTTAATCCAGCAGGAAAACCTTTAGCCGTTGATGAATGGAATAGCGGGATGCGATGTTTACAAATCCTGCTTTCGACTCAGTGGCTTTTGCTTATTAACGCGACAGACGATGTCGTGGATATAAACCTGGCTGAGGGGGAGTGGTATGCGGTCTCTCCATTTGCTGGAAAAGATAATCGGGCTGTATTGACTTCATGGCAGTGTCCTGCACAGGGCGTATGTGTGTTGCAACGGTCATGAAAGGAGAGAGAATCATGGTAAGATTTGAGAAAAAGGACCCGTTAATGTTGGCGCGCCAGTTGCCAATTCAGTCAGTTGCATTAATTCTGGCCGGTGGGCGAGGTACCAGGTTGAAAGATCTGACGACCACGCGCGCTAAACCTGCCGTCCACTTTGGTGGCAAGTTCCGTATTATCGATTTTGCACTCTCCAACTGTCTTAACTCGGGTATTCGACGCATTGGGGTCATCACCCAGTATCAGTCTCATACTCTGGTCAAACATATTCAGCGCGCCTGGTCCTTCTTTAGTGAAGAGATGAACGAGTTTGTTGACTTACTGCCCGCACAGCAGCGCGTCGGCGGTGAAAACTGGTATCGCGGAACCGCCGATGCAGTGACTCAGAATCTGGATGTTATTCGTCGTTATGCGGCAAAATATATTGTCATTCTGGCGGGGGATCATATCTACAAGCAAGACTACTCCCGCATGCTGCTAGACCATGTAGAAAAAGGAGCACGCTGCTCGGTTGCTTGTATTCCGGTGCCGGTTGAAGAAGCTTCAGCACTTGGCGTGATGGCCGTTGATGATAATTCAAAAATCATCGATTTTGTTGAAAAGCCTGAACACCCACCGACCATGCCAGGCGACGAGACTAAGTCACTTGCCAGCATGGGGATTTATATCTTCGATGCTGATTACCTCTTTAAGCTGCTTGAAGAGGATGACCTTGATGAAAACTCCAGCCATGATTTTGGTAAAGACATTATTCCTAAAGTCACCCAGTCTGGTGAGGCCTATGCTCACTCCTTTACCCTCTCTTGCGTTCAGTCCGACCCGGACGCCGAACCCTACTGGCGTGACGTTGGAACTCTCGAAGCATACTGGAAGGCCAACCTTGACCTGGCATCCGTGACGCCAGAGCTGGATATGTATGACCATGAGTGGCCGATCCGTACTTACAGTGAATCAGTACCCCCTGCTAAATTTGTTCAGGACCGTTCAGGCAGTCACGGTATGACCCTGAACTCCTTGGTTTCCGGGGGCTGTATTATCTCTGGTTCCGTGGTCGCCCAGTCAGTGCTGTTTCCACGTGTTCGCGTGAACTCATTTTGTAATATTGATAGTTCAATTTTATTACCTGACGTAGTCATAGGTCGTTCTTGCCGCCTGCGTCGCTGCGTTGTCGACCGGGCTTGTATTATTCCTGAGGGAATGGTGGTCGGAGAAAATGCAGTTGAAGATGCTCGTCGCTTCTATCGTTCAGAAGAGGGCATTGTCCTCATTACCCGTGAGATGCTGAAACGGCTCCAGGATTAACGCGTTGCGCGATATGCCGTTTTGTCTGATGGCAGGGAAGCCAACAATTATAGCGATTGATACAGGAGTGAGAATGCAGGTCTTACATGTTAGTTCCGAAATGTACCCACTGCTCAAAACAGGGGGACTGGCGGATGTACTGGGTGCATTACCGACGGCACAAATAGCCGATGGCTGCGATACCCGCGTATTATTACCTGCTTTTCCGGATATTCTGGCAGGAGTGAGTGATCTACAAGTCGTCGCCCAGCGAGACACCTTTGCCGGCCATATGAGTTTACTGTACGGACATTTCAATGGGATAGGTATTTATCTTATCGATGCACCTCATCTCTATAATCGTCCCGGCAGCCCTTACCATGATGAAAATCAGTATGCTTACTCCGATAACGTAATACGTTTTGCCCTTTTGGGCTGGGTCGGGGCAGAAATGGCCTGCGGACTCGATCCCTACTGGCGGCCTGAGGTGGTTCATGCTCATGACTGGCATGCCGGGCTGACTCCGGCCTATTTGGAAGTACGAGGCCGTCCAGCTAAGTCAGTATTTACAGTACATAATCTGGCTTATCAGGGGCTGTATTATGCGCATCATATGCGTGATATTGAACTGCCTGCGTCATTTTTTGATATTAACGGGCTGGAGTTCTACGGCCAGATTTCCTTCTTAAAAGCCGGGCTCTATTACGCCTCGCACATCACCGCCGTCAGCCCAACTTATGCCCGTGAAATCACCGACCCTAATTTCGCCTACGGCATGGAAGGGCTGTTACGTCAGCGCCATGCAGAAGGTCGGCTATCCGGTATCCTCAATGGGGTCGATGACAAAATATGGAATCCCGCAGACGATCAGTTACTGCCTGCTAGCTATGATCGCGAAAAATTGGCAGGGAAAGCAGAAAACAAACGACAGCTGCAGATCTCTATGGGGCTGACGGTAAATCCCAAAGCGCCACTCTTTGCTGTTGTCAGTCGGTTAACGCCGCAAAAAGGCTTGGATTTACTGCTGGAAGCACTGCCAGAGATACTCGCAAAAGGCGGTCAGCTGGCATTACTGGGAGCGGGTGATGCCGTATTACAGGAAGGATTCCTGGCAGCGGCTGCCCAGTACCCGCAACAAGTTGGGGTGCAGATTGGCTACCATGAAGCTTTTTCCCACCGTCTAATCGCGGGTGCTGATGTGATTATGGTGCCGAGTCGATTTGAACCTTGTGGGCTCACTCAACTTTATGGTCTGAAATACGGCACCTTACCGCTGGTGCGTCATACAGGCGGCCTGGCTGATACCGTTTTTGACTCTTCGCTGGAAAATCTGTCAGAAGGGACGGCTACCGGGTTCGTCTTCCCGGACAGCGATGTAAATTCTTTAATGTGTGCAATTCGACGAGCTTTCGTACTGTGGTCTCGTCCGGCGCTATGGCGTTTTGTCCAGCGTCAGGCCATGAGTATGGATTTTAGCTGGCAAGTTGCAGCGCGGTCTTATCGCGACCTTTATCAACGTTTAATGTAGGTGTACACCTACCGGGAATCGTCATAATGAACCCACGCTTAACTTTTTCTTCACCCGCCTCAAACAGTGAGGCGCTAAAACACTCAATTGCCTATAAATTGATGTTCATGCTGGGAAAAGATCCTGCTACTGCCAACAAACATGAATGGCTGAATGCAACATTATTTGCAGTACGTGACCGACTGGTTGAACGTTTACTGAAATCGACCCGGGCTGAACTGTCACAAGAAGTACGTCAAGTTTACTACTTATCGATGGAGTTTCTGATTGGTCGTTCACTGTCTAATGCCCTGTTATCTTTAGGCGTTTATGATGAAGTGAATAACGCCCTGGAGGAGATGGGACTGTCGTTGGAAGAACTCATCGATGAAGAAAACGATCCCGGTTTAGGCAATGGTGGCCTCGGTCGTCTGGCTGCCTGTTTCCTCGATTCGCTGGCGACTTTGGGTTTACCGGCGCGGGGTTATGGTATTCGCTATGACTACGGCATGTTTAAACAAAGCATTGTCGATGGCCGTCAGAAAGAGTCCCCGGACTACTGGCTGGAGTATGGCGCACCCTGGGAATTTAAACGCTATAGCACGCGTTATGCTGTGCGTTTTGGTGGCCGCCTGCAAATGGAAGGATCGAAGATTAAATGGCTGGAAACAGAAGAGATCCTGGCAGTTGCCTACGATCAAATCATTCCAGGGTATGACACTGATGCAACCAATACGCTGCGTTTGTGGAGCGCCCAGGCCAGTAGTGAAATTAACTTAGGTAAATTTAACCAAGGGGATTATTTCGCCGCGGTTGAAGACAAAAACCATTCTGAAAACGTCTCGCGAGTACTTTATCCAGATGACTCAACCTATTCCGGACGTGAGCTGCGATTACGTCAGGAGTATTTCCTGGTTTCTGCGACGGTTCAGGACATTTTGTCCCGCCATTACGCTTTGCATAAAACCTTTGATAATCTGGCAGATAAAATCGCCATCCACCTCAATGACACCCACCCGGTACTGTCAATTCCAGAACTGATGCGACTGCTACTCGACGAGCATAAGTTTGAGTGGCAGGATGCGTTCGATGTGGTCTGCCAGGTGTTCTCCTACACCAACCATACCTTGATGGCAGAGGCGTTAGAAACCTGGCCTGTAGATATGCTGGGTAGAATTCTGCCGCGCCATTTACAGATAATCTTCGAAATTAATGACTACTTCCTGAAGAATGTGCAGAAACAGTTCCCTGAGGATGATGAGTTATTGCGCCGGACTTCTATCATTGAAGAAGGTGGGGAGCGCCGTGTACGTATGGCATGGTTAGCCGTTGTGGCAAGCCATAAGGTTAATGGTGTGTCAGCGTTACACTCAAACCTAATGGTTCAGTCGCTCTTTGCTGATTTCCACAAAATTTTCCCGACCCGTTTTTGCAATAAAACCAATGGTATTACGCCGCGTCGCTGGCTGGCGTTAGCTAACCCGGCACTCTCCCATGTGCTGGATAAAAATATTGGCCATAACTGGCGCACAGATCTTAATTTACTCAGTGGACTGAAAGAGTTTATCGACTATCCACAGCTACATCAGGATGTGAGTCAGGCCAAGCTTGAGAATAAAAAACGACTGGCGCTTTATATTGCCCAGCACTTGGATGTTATCGTTAATCCAAAAGCGATGTTTGATGTACAAATCAAACGTATTCATGAGTACAAACGACAGCTGATGAATGTGCTACATATCATCACGCGCTATAACCGTATTAAGGCTGATCCCACTGCGGACTGGACTCCACGTGTCAATATTTTTGCCGGTAAAGCCGCCTCTGCTTACTATATGGCAAAACATATCATTCATTTAATCAATGATGTGGCGAACATCGTGAATAACGATCCGCAGGTAAAAGATAAGCTGAAAGTGGTCTTTATTCCCAACTACAGCGTCAGTCTGGCTCAGATGATTATTCCGGCGGCTGACTTATCTGAACAGATCTCACTGGCGGGAACCGAAGCATCGGGCACTAGTAATATGAAATTTGCCTTAAACGGAGCCCTGACTATCGGGACCCTGGATGGCGCAAATATTGAGATCCAGGAACACGTAGGGGAAGAGAACATCTTTATCTTTGGTCATACTTCCGATGAGGTTGATGAGCTGCGTCGTAAAGGCTACAACCCGCGTGAATACTACGACCAGGATGAAGAGTTGCGTCAGGTATTGACGCAAATCGCGACCGGAACCTTTAGCCCTGATGAACCCGCACGCTATCGTGACCTGGTGGACTCGCTGATTAACTTCGGCGATCACTATCAGGTTCTTGCGGATTACCGGAGCTATGTTGAATGCCAGGAACAGGTTGATAAGCTTTATAAACAGCCTGAGGTATGGACGACACGTACCCTGAATAATATTGCCAATATGGGTTATTTCTCATCTGACAGAACGATTCAGGAATATGCCGATGATATCTGGCATATTAAACCGGTGAAACTGTAGTACTTTGTCCACCCTCCCGTTAACGGGAGGGTGGACCTTTCAGCATAATTCCAGCTGAATACTATTATCTTTGATGACCTGCATAATATCAGGCGGTGGCAATGCGTCCGTGTAAACGACATCGACCAGACTGATACTCCCGAGATTAACCATGGCATTGCGGCCAAATTTCGAGTTATCTACCACCAGCATGACATTACGTGAGTTTTCAATAATGGCGCGCTTGGTGCGAACCTCATGGTAATCGAACTCGAGCAACGAGCCGTCGCTGTCGATACCACTGATCCCCAGAATACCGAAGTCGAGACGAAACTGAGAGATAAAGTCGAGTGTCGCTTCGCCAATAATCCCGCCGTCACGACTCCGTAGCTCGCCACCGGCAAGAATGATTCGGAAATCCTCCTTGACCATCAGCGTGGTCGCCACATTCATATTGTTGGTGACAATACGCAGGTTATTGTGACCCAGCAGAGCATGGGCAACCGCTTCTGGCGTCGTGCCAATATCAATAAACAAGGTGGCACCATCCGGAATATGGCTGGCAACACACTGAGCAATACGCGCTTTCTCAGCTGTTTGTGTTGCTTTCCTGTCATGCCACGGCGTGTTAACTGAGCTAGACGGGAGTGCCAGGGCTGCACCACCATGGTGGCGCAAAATCATATTCTGATTGGCTAAATCGTTCAGATCGCGACGAATGGTTTGTGGGCTAACGGCAAACTGCTCTACCAGTTCTTCGGTACTGACATAGCCTTGTTGCTTCACCCGTTCAATAATCGCGTCATGACGTTGTGTTTGCTTCACAATCAACTCCGTCGTCGTTATGTTCGTTTTCGCAAATTCAGGGTGTCACCCAGCGCCATTGCCAGACCCACCAGGAAACCTGTCAGGTGTGCTGGTAACACAATGGACTGAGTAAAATATTCTATCACTAACCAAATAACCGCAAAAATCAGTAACCCGCGCTGCATTTGCAGACCGCCCTCAGGATCTCTTTGTCCGCGTAACCAGACATAGCCCATCAGTGCAAATACGGTACCTGACAGGCCACCAAACAGCGGGCCGGCAAAGGCCGTTTGCATAAAGCCACTGAGCAGGGAAGCGATAAGCGTCAGGGTAATTAATTTTCCGGTACCCAGGCATTTTTCTAACGCACCGCCCAGATACCACCACCATAACAGGTTAAATACCAGTTGTAGTGCGGAGAACTGAAGCAGTGAATGGCTGAAGTAACGCCAGACCTGATAGTGCTGTTCAGGTGTAATCGGCCAGCCGAGTGCATATAAGAACGGCTGGTAACCGGTAATGTTCATAATGATAAACAGTACCGCACAAACCGCCATAACGACCAGCGTGAAGGGGCCTGCACGTGAGACCAGGGTGGCGAAAAAGGGGTAACGTTTATAGCTAAAACCCACGTTACTTTGCCCGGTGCTCCAGCTTGCAGCCTGATAGCGTGGGTCTGCTGGATTATCCAGAAACTGTTTCAGCTGCGTGCGCACTAGCTGCTCTTTACTCTCGTCAGCCAGCCAGATATCAGTTTGTGTATGCTGCTGAATAGTAAGAGTAATACCCTGAGTTGCTATATAGTCGACAAAAGCCTGCGCAATGCGCGGATTGGCGAATGAGGTGATCATTATCATGAGTATATGGCCAGATTCGTCTTGATACCCATAATCGCAGGTATATTCAAAGAGTAAGACAATCTCTCCTGGACAGCCTTGCGGAGCGCTTCTCTTTTTCGTCTACAATACGAATGATTCAGGGTAAAAATAATGGGAGTAGGCAGCATAGCGATTAGACGCTATCGCCAGGAGTATTAAACATGGCTGTCGACTTCTGCTGGAAACTGACGATGCCAGCCATCAAACCCACCATCAATGCTATACACTTGTTCATAGCCTTGTTGCAGCAAATACTGGGCAGCACCTTTACTACTATTACCGTGATAACACATTACCATCACCGGGACATCAAACTCGTTCTGCTGCATAAACTCAACTAACGTATCGTTAGTGAGATGGAATGCCCCTGGAGTATGCCCGAGTGCAAAGCTTTGTGGGTCACGAATATCGACTAATACAGCCTGTTTGTGCTGCAACTTCTGATGCGCGTTTTCCAGACTAATACATTCAAATTGATCCATAATAAGCTCATAAATAGTAAGTGATTAACAGGTGTCTGTGCCAACTTATTGAAGTTGCCGAACCCGGAAGCAGACTTTACAGTAACTGAAAATAGACAGTACTCCTGTAGTCTGACGTATGACGGCTATATTAAGGCATAACGCTCTTGCATGCTGGTATTATCGTCATTGTGCCATCGATATCACCAAGGCTTTTCGCGAGAAGCCCCTTCCTTTCAGGTGGGGGAGGAAGAGCGAAGCCCGCGCAAGCGGGCTAATGAGGCTGGTTCTGTTGCTCAATGTATTTCTTAATGACTTCAAGTGGCGCACCGCCCACGCTACCAGCGAAGTATGACGGCGACCAAAGCGCGTCTGACTTCCAGGCGGGCTTATGCAAATCGGGATGATGCAATTTCATCTTGCGACTGCTAACCCCTTTCAGGCTGTTAACCAGCTTGCTGATCGCCACCTTCGGCGGGAAGTTAAGCAGCATATGAACGTGATCCGACTCCCCGTTAAACTCCACCAGCTCGCATTCAAATAGCTCGCATACGTTGCGGCAAATGCTCTCCAGCGTTTCCAGATGTGCGGCGTTGAATACTGCCCCGCGATACTTGGTGACGAAGATTAAATGGCAGTGGAGCATAAAGACACAATGCCGCCCCGTCCGACAAGTCATGTCCATAGACCAACCTTGAGAAGGTATTATAAGGCTATTATCATAGCAAGCCATGAACATTCAGACCAAGACATTATCAGTCAGAGTAAAAGACAAACATGCCGCCGTATTGCGACAGATGGCCTTTGAGGTCAATCAGGTCTTTAATCTGGCAAATGAGATAACCAGCGCGGCATACAGCAACGCTGGCGCTTTTGGTGCGCAGGCTCCCAAATGGCTGTCGGCGTTTGATGTTCAAAAACTGACGGCGGGCATTCAGAAAGAGCGCGGCTATACCATCGGCAGCGCTACGGTACAGGAAGTTATCGCCGACCACGGCAAGGCACGAAAACAGTTTAAACGTTCCCGGTTGCGCTGGCGCGTCAGTGGTGGCGCTCGCCGTTCGCTTGGCTGGATCCCGTTTAAATCGCGGGCGGCGCAGTGGCAGAACGGCTGTGTTAAGTTCGCAGGCCACGACTTTAAAGTCTGGGATAGCTACGGCTTGAGCGGCTACAAATTCCGCGCGGGAAGCTTTTCAGAAGATAGCCGGGGGCGCTGGTATTTCAATATCTGCGTAGAGGTAGAAACCGCCCCGACAACAGGCACAACCGCCGTGGGCGTTGATCTGGGGTTAAAGGACTACGCCACCCCGTCAGAGGGGGAAAAACTGATTGCTGGCAAGTTCTATCGCAATCTGGAGTCAGCATTAGGGAAAGCGCAGCGGGCAGGCAAGAAAGACCGTGTACGCGCCATTCATGCCAAAATTAAGAACCGCCGCAAAGATGCCCTGCACAAGTACAGCACGGCGCTGGTAAACAGCCATGCGGCAATATTCGTAGGCGACGTGAGCAGCAGCAAGTTAGCCAAAACCAAAATGGCTAAGAGCGTTTTAGACGCGGGCTGGGCGATGCTCAAAACACAACTGAAATACAAAGCGATTGCGCGGTCAGTCGTGTTTGAAGTGGTCAACGAAAGGTATTCCACCCAGGCTTGTTCGTGTTGCGGGGCTATCTCCGCTAACAGTCCGAAAGGTAGAGCAGATCTGCGAATAAGAGAATGGACTTGTTGTGAGTGTGGAACCACTCATGACCGCGACGTAAACGCCGCAAAGAATATACTCGCGGCAGGACATTGCCGTCTGGCTGTAGGGATCCCCGTCCTTTAAGGCGGGGAGGATGTCAAAGAGAATGTTTTTTCATTATCTAAGTTCATTCAGTATTGCTATTATGAGCGGTATTGAGTGTTTATGGTTCTTATCGAAAGTATCGGGGGCGGCATGGAAATAAAAGATCTTATTGTCATTGGCGGAGGTATTAACGGCGCAGGGATAGCAGCAGATGCTGCTGGCCGTGGGCTATCTGTACTGATGCTAGAAAAAAATGATTTAGCTTGTGCCACTTCATCTGCTAGTTCTAAGCTGATTCATGGTGGTTTACGCTACCTTGAACATTATAAGTTTCGCTTGGTAAAAGAAGCACTTGCTGAAAGGGAAGTGCTGTTGAACATGGCTCCCCATCTTGCTTTTCCGATGCGCTTTCGCCTGCCTCACCGCCCGCACCTTCGCCCAGCATGGATGATCCGTATCGGCCTTTATCTCTACGATAATTTAGGCGAACGTAAGAGTCTTGCTGCTTCTAAAGGAGTGCGATTTGGTCAGGATTCGGTTTTAATCCCTGAAATAACACGCGGTTTCGAATATTCTGACTGTTGGGTTGACGATGCTCGCCTGGTATTAGCGAATGCGCAAATGGTGATAAAAAAAGGTGGAGAAGTTAAAACCCGCACCCGTGTGACCAAAGCCTGGCGTGAAGGGGGGCTCTGGGTTGTTGAAGCGGAAGATAGCGATAGCGGCGAAACATTCCAGTGGCGAGCAAAAGGATTGGTTAATGCTGCCGGTCCTTGGGTAAAAAGCTTTTTCGATGAAGGACTATCACTGCCATCGCCTTATAACATTCGCCTGACGAAAGGCAGCCATATTGTTGTTCCGCGTGTCCACCAGCAAAAGCAGGCCTATATTCTACAAAACGAAGACAAACGAATTGTCTTTGTTATTCCGTGGCTGAATGACTTTTCTATTATCGGTACTACTGATGTGGAGTATCACGGCGATCCACAGCGAGTCAGCATCGAACAGTCTGAAATTGACTATTTACTCCAGGTCTACAACGCCAACTTTAAAAAACAGCTGAGTGAACAAAACATCGTCTGGAGCTATTCAGGTGTACGTCCGCTGTGTGACGATGAATCAGATTCTCTTCAGAACGTGACGCGTGATTACACCCTCGATATTCAGGACGATAATGGCAAGGCCCCCTTGCTGTCGGTGTTTGGCGGTAAGCTAACGACCTATCGTAAACTTGCAGAACATGCCATGGATAAACTACATCGCTATTATCCTGAAAGCGGCGCAGCCTGGACTAAAAATAGTCGTTTGCCGGGCGGGGATATGGGTTGTTCTTGTGATGACTACGTCGCTGTTCTGCGTAAACGCTACGACTGGATAAGTGAGTCTCTGGCTTACCGTCTGGCCCACACCTACGGCACTCAAAGCGAGCAGATCCTGGGAGATGCTAACCATGCTGCCAGACTGGGTGAGTATTTTGGCCGTGGATTGTATGAGGCAGAACTACGTTATTTGGTCGATAGTGAGTGGGTACGCTGCGCGGAAGATGCTATCTGGCGACGGACTAAGCTTGGCATGCGTTTACATAAACAACAGCAGATCCGTATTGAGCAGTGGATAAACCAGTACTTGACGCAAAAAGCGGTATGGGGTCAGGCAACTAACTAGTTGTTGCTTCAAGCTGTCGATAGCACAAAATAGCAGGAGCGAACATCAGTTCGCTCCCTTAGTTTCTCAGCACTGCCTAGTAGTAGGAGTGTTCGCCGCGCTGATGCTCTGTTAAGTCACGTACGCCTTTCAGCTCAGGGAACTCATTCAGCAGCTGCTTTTCGATCCCTTCTTTCAGGGTCACATCGACCATTGAACAGCCGTTACAGCCGCCGCCAAATTGTAAAATAGCGAGTCCGTCATCGGTGATTTCCATCAGCGTAACGCGACCACCGTGGCCGGCTAACTGCGGGTTAATTGTCGCCTGAAGGGTATATTCAACGCGTTCCATCAGTGAAGCGTCGTCAGCTACTTTACGCATCTTGGCGTTGGGGGCTTTCAGCGTCAGTTGTGAACCCAGCTGATCGGTCACAAAGTCAATTTCAGCGTCATCAAGATAAGGTGCGCTCAGCTCATCCACATAAGCGGTTAATTGTTCAAACGGTAATGCAGTGTCGCTCGCTTCAACCGCATCCGGCGGGCAATAAGACACACCACACTCCGCGTTCGGGGTGCCAGGATTAATGACAAATACGCGAATCTGCGTACCTTCTTCCTGATTTGCCAGTAATTTGGCAAAGTGGGATTGTGCAGCATCGGAAATACGGATCATAGCGATTGCTCAATAGTTGACTATTACAGTCGGTCATAATACGCCCATCATCGAGGGTCTACAAGGTTCGACACAGGCACCATACCTGGATGGTCGCCGCGCCCTGCTTTTTTAGTAAGCGAGCTATCTCTGCAACAGTGCTACCTGTCGTCACGACATCATCCACTATAGCGATATGGAGGCCCGCCACCGGAATTTCAACTCTGAAAGCACCTTTGAGATTAAATTGACGCTGTTTTGCACGCAGTTGATGCTGTGCAGATCTGGCCTGTATACGGCGTACAGCCTTGTTCAGGTAGCGACAACCGAGCCAGCGGGCGAGAGACTTAGCAATTAGTGCGCTTTGATTATAACCCCTCCAGAGTGCGCGACGATGGTGGAGTGGAACACTCAGTATCATATCGGGAAGCGCAAGCTGATGTTCACGTCGGCTATGTAAAATACTCAGAAGCAACAGACGAGCCAGCGCCGGAGCCAGAGCAGGCGTGCCGTTAAACTTCAAGTCATGAATGAAACGGCGTAACGGGGGTTGATAATCGCCCACATAAATTATCCTGTCCCACTGGGGAGGCTGTAACAGGCAGCGCCCACAAGATAAGCGTTCACTTAATGCCGGTAAGCCACACTGTGGGCAGACCGACAATGGGGGAGGGAACAGGGCAGTACACTGCGAGCAAATTCCCCATGAAGGGCAGGCAAGCGATAAATGACATAGCCAGCAACGGCCTGGGATTGTTAGCATAATATCTTCCATGATAAGCAAACTGAGACAATAAATGATGAGTACGCTGTGGTGGCAGACCGAAGGTGAAGGGAAGATTGATCTTGTGCTGTTACACGGGTGGGGTCTGAATTCTGAGGTCTGGCATAACATTATCCCGGAACTCAGCGCACACTTTCGCCTCCATCGAGTCGACCTGCCTGGCTATGGTCGTAGTCACGGATTTGGTGAACTCAGTCTGGAACAGATGGCAGAGAAAGTGCTGGCCCAGCCTGAAGCCCCTGAACGTGCTGTCTGGCTTGGCTGGAGTCTGGGAGGGTTAGTGGCAGGCCAGATAGCCTTGATGCACCCTGAGCGAGTACAGGCTTTAGTTAGCGTGGCAACCTCACCTTGCTTTACGGCAAAAGAACAGTGGCCGGGTATTAAACCTGATGTTCTTTCCGGGTTTCAGCATATGCTCAGTGCCGATTTTCAGAAAACAGTAGAGCGATTCCTGGCTCTACAGACTCTGGGAACAGAACATGCCCGGCAGGATGCACGCTTACTGAGAAAAGTGGTGCTGGAGCAGCCGATACCGAGTATCGAAGTGCTCAATGGCGGATTGCAGATCCTGAAAACGGCTGACTTACGAGAGTCATTAGCCACACTGGAAATGCCGCACTGGCGGATTTATGGCCAACTGGATGGTCTGGTGCCGCGTAAAATTATCGAATTACTGGATGAGCGTTGGCCAGAGAGTCTCTCGCATATCTTACCGAAGGCGGCTCATGCCCCTTTTATCTCGCATACAGAGGCTTTTTGTCCGTTACTAATCAGTTTGGGAGAAAGCCTTCACGCAGCGAATGCAAACTAACAGCATCGCGGTCGCGGTGATATCACCGCGACCTTATCAGGCTCACGTCAGTAAGCGAGACCTATTTAGCTAATTTGTCTTTAAAGCTGTAGAGCTTCTCTTGTGGACTTTTCTTACAGAGTTCAAGCAGTTGAGGAATACTGGTGGTATCGGTTTCAGTCAGCGATACGGTATCGCCGCCTTTATAAATCGTTTCCTGGTGTTGCATCCACCAGGCCACAGGCAGCATTGCCTGAGGATCCAGGTTGATAAATTCCAGACACGTCATATCTTCCGGAGTCACTTTATCTGCCGCAAAGGCTGCGGACGAATTGGACAGCGCCAGAAAAGCGAATCCACCCAGCAGAGCGGCAATTTTACTGCCTGAATGTTTCTTCATCATATATATCCTGTAAATAATGATACCTGGCCATAAACAGCGTTAAAGGTACCTATTGATTAACAAACCATGCGCGGTTGATGCACCGGACGAATTAAAGATGCTGTTTAAATTTATCCCATTCCTGCGCAACGATTTCGGTGAAGCTATGCTGAGGTTTTTTTGAGCAGGCCTGGTAGATTTCGGGTGTCAGAGTTTCGATGTCTTTAACATTTAGCACGGACTGGCCAGACTTATCTTTAGATGTAAGGGCACTCGCGTAACCGACCGCAACCGGGCGGGAAGATTCCTGAAGAGCAACAAAGTCTTCACAGGTCCAGCCACCGATAACTTTATTAGCCGGTTCTGCATGAACAAATGGGGAACTTAGCAGTATTGCCGTCATCATCGCCCCGAATATTATTTTCATCATTATCTCCATTTCCATGATACCAGGGTGTCACTTTCGTAAAACACGCCGAATATTCCTATTTTAGCTTGTTTAAACAGGTCTGTTAAAAAATATTCCTGTCTGGCGACATAATTGAAAGGAAACCATGGGTAGTTTTGAGTTTATTTATTATGGCGCTCAGAGTGCTATTTGGAGGTTTTTAACAAGGCGATTTTTGTTTATCTGTGGAGTGCAGTTTTTCTTAAGATTAATAACCATTAGCCTAGTTATTAATGCGATGGTGTTATTTCTATCCGGTATCAATTAGCTGAGTTTAACGCTTTGTTAAGCTGCGTTAAACTCAGCCGTAAAATTCACCTGCAGTTTTCAGATATTACTGACGCAGGGTCCATAACTCTTTACTGCAATTTTGCCCCTCAGGACAACTCTTGCAGCTACCACTCAAACAGTGATGCGCATCTTCAATAATACGTTCTGCTTTACCCATATCTTCCAGACGCATCAGCATCGCCATCACCATCGGCAATGGCGTGGTGAGCTGATGGCTGAGCTGACTGGCTTCAAGCCGGCCTTGCAGTGCCAGAGTATTACGAATATCGACTAAAGTTGCCATCCGCTTTTCCCCTTAATGACAATCGCCAGAACGTTTAGCACAGCATGATTTGGGCTGTGTGCCTGTCGGCTGGAGTGAAACATTAACGCGGCTACGGGCACGTCGCAGACCATACACCAGGACAATATTAAACAGCACCACTGCCAAAATACAAATCAGACTGTAACGCGGATGCTCGCTGAATGTGACGGTCTGATAGTAAAGCGTAGACAAAGAGTAAGCGAGGTTCAGCCCCCAAAGAGCAGAGAACATCATCCAGCCCCGGCTTGACTCACGCGCAATGGCTCCCATTACCGAGATGCAGGGGATATAGAGCAAGACAAAGATAAGATAGCTGTAGGCGGCGGCATCACTGCCAAACTTGCTACTCATCGTCCCCATGGCTCCGCCTGCCATCTCACCATCACCTTTACTGGCTTCGATAGGGTTCGCGAATACACTGAGACTGAAGGTTTCTTTCAAGCTATCCCAGGTTTCAGCCACCGCATCTTCTAGTTCATCCAGCAAGTTGAAGGCTGCAGGATCGAAATCATCGTTCTGGATATTTTCAGCGGTATAAAGCGTATTCAGTGTCCCGACAACAACCTCTTTCGCCATGGCACCAGTAAACAGACCTACGGTTGCCTGCCAGTTATCGTCCTGGACGCCAATCGGATTGAGTAGTGGAGTTAACACCTTACTGACCGAGGCGAGTGCCGACTGATTAATATTATCAACCGCCTGACCGTTAAACGAAAAGCTGTTGAGTCCGCCAATAAAAATACTGACCAGGATGATGATTTTACCTGCACGTAAGATAAAACCTTTCAGGCGTTGCCAGGTTTGTAACAACAGGCTTTTAAAATGGGGGACATGATAAACCGGCAGTTCCATCACAAACGGGGAGGCTTCCCCACGCATAATCGTATATTTGAGCAACAGGCCGGTAAGAATGGCCATCACAATGCCCAGAATATAGAGTGAAAAGACCACCAGTGCTCCTTTCTGGCCAAAGAAGGCGGCAGAGAACACTGCAAAGATAGCCAGGCGAGCCCCACAGGACATAAAGGGCGCCATCATAATCGTCATAATACGTTCGCGTGGCGCATCGAGTGTACGAGCCCCCATCACTGAAGGCACATTACAGCCAAAACCGACAATCAGCGGCACAAAGGATTTACCGGGTAATCCCAAAGCCTGCATCAGACGGTCCATGACAAAAGCCGCACGCGCCATATAGCCTGAGTCTTCAAGGAAAGAGAGAAACAGGTACATCATGCCGATTTGTGGTACTAGCGGCAGTACGGTATTGATCCCGCCGCCCAGGCCCTGAGCCAGGAATATCGTCAGCCATTCCGGGAAACCCAGAGTGTAACCAAGCCATTGAATACCATTGATAAAAATAGCCACTGAGCCCGCATCAAAAATCGGCTGTAAAGCACCCCCGATATTAATGGCGAGGATGAACATTAAGTACATCACCAATAAGAATATAGGCAGGCCCAGGTAACGGTTAAGGATCACCTTGTCCAGCATTGCAGTCAGACGATTAGGCTTAGAGGTGAGAGTATTACTGACCGCTTCACAGACATTAGCAATCGCCTGATAGCGGGCATCGGCAATAATCAGCGCCGGGTCATCAAGCGTTTTGCTCACGCGCTGGTGTGACTCTGCCAGCTGCTGCTCACTATTGCCTGCATAAGAGTGACTATAGATATCCCCTTCCAGCATCTGTAAGGCTAGCCAGCGACGCCGTTTTTCTGGGATATCGGTGGACATGCTGTCAGCAAGCAGGCTCGCTTCGGTTAACAACACTTCAGGATAATACACATGGTGGGTATCTTGATTGGGCTGTTTTTTATCAATCGCCAGTTTCAGGGCATCGATACCACTGCCTTTGGTTGAAACCATTGGAATAACCGGACAACCAAGACGGGCAGAGAGGGCCGCAATATCGATATCAATAGCTTGTTTTTTAGCGATATCAAGCATATTCAGGGCGACGACACAGGGCAGACCGAGTTCCAGCAGTTGCAACGTCAGGTAGAGGTTACGCTCAAGGTTTGAGGCATCGACGACGTTGATAAACACATCCGCTTCGCCACTCAGAATATAGTGGCAGGCAATTTGCTCATCCAGTGACGTTTGCGCTGAAATAGTGGTCAGCGAATAGGTTCCCGGCAAGTCGACCAGCGTGACCTGGTGTTCAGCGGTTGAAAAATGCCCCTCTTTACGCTCAACGGTGACCCCAGCCCAGTTGCCGACTCGCTGGCGTGAACCCGTGAGCTGATTAAATAGCGTCGTTTTTCCCGAATTCGGGTTACCAATTAAACCAACGGTTAATGTCTTCATGTGACCTGCGATACAAATCAGAAAAAAAGAGTCTTAGCAGAGCGCTTCAAGATTCAATAAGGCGAGATCTTTTTGGCGTAATACCAGGCTGACGCGGCGAGTTTCGATATGGACAGGATCGCCTAAAGGTGCGATACGCACTACCTGAAAAGAAGATCCTGGTAACATGCCAAGAGATAATAGTTTTTGTCGGTAAGCTGGGCTAATTTCACGAGAGAAACCAGTAATTTTCCACGCACTATTGGGTAACAGTTTCATAGGACCTACTCAGAGTTGTGCTCTTTAGTGAAGAAACCGTATTCAGGGGCTAATTTTATCGCGCCGTGAAAGCGTATTCATCTGCCAGAGGGAATAACTATCTTTAATAATGATAATAATTATAGTTCGTATCAGCAATATTTTTTTAAAAGTTGACTGGATATTGCTTATTTTGTTGTTACTTTGTATTTCAGTTTTTAATTTCAGCTATTTTTCATACCTTTATCTAATTTTGAAAGATATCAAATTTCAATACTTCGATATAAGAATAGTTATTTCCTGTCAAAGTGTTGGTGCTATGAAAAAAGTTGTATTCTGACTGTTAATTATTTTCACTTTTGAAGTAAAAAAAATAAAATAAGTGCTATCTGGAGTATTAAAAATAGTTTTTTTATTAGAAAAAATTCTGGCGGATAAGAATAATAGCGAGGTTCCACCAGGGAGTGGATGGTTTGAGGATGGCTCCGTCAGCCTGATGGCTCACGGAGCTGGGGGATTTTAGCGCTTTTTACCGAAAGCAGCACTCAGGGCATCGCCCATCGCACTGTTACCCGCTGAAGAGGAACTATTGTTGCGCCCACGCGGCGTTGCTGCCGGTTTTTTCTGCTCACGCCCACTTGGCGCTGAAGAACGGCGACTGTTATTTTCACCGGGCTGTTCATCAAGACGCATCGTCAAAGCAATGCGTTTCCGCTGTAAATCGACTTCCATCACTTTAACTTTAACGATATCGCCTGCTTTGACCACTTTATGTGGATCATCGACAAACTTGTCTGCCAGCGAAGAGATATGTACCAGTCCGTCCTGATGTACGCCAATATCAACAAAGGCACCAAAGTTAGTGACGTTGGTGACAGCCCCTTCGAGAACCATTCCTGGTAACAGGTCGTTAAGGGTTTCTATTCCTTCAGCGAACTGCGCGGTTTTAAACTCAGGACGGGGATCGCGGCCCGGTTTTTCCAGCTCTTTGATAATATCTGTCACCGTTGGTACACCGAAACGCTCGTCGGTGAACTGACTGGCTTTTAAATCCCGTAGAGCACTGCTGTTGCCCATTAAGTCCTGTAACGCCTGATCTGTTGCGGCCAGAATGCGCTCTACGATGGGGTAAGCCTCTGGGTGCACGGTAGAGGCATCCAGCGCGTTATCTCCGTGGTTGATACGCAGGAAGCCAGCGCATTGTTCAAAGGCTTTAGGCCCCAGGCGGCTGACCTTCAGCAGCTGCTGACGATTACGGAACTGACCATTTTCATCACGCCAGCTGACAATATTCTGCGCCATCATACGGGTCAGACCGGCAACCCGCGTCAACAGCGGAACGGAAGCCGTATTAAGATCAACACCGACGGCGTTTACGCAGTCTTCTACTACCGCATCGAGCTTTTTAGCCAGCTGGCTCTGGCTGACATCGTGTTGATACTGGCCGACACCAATGGATTTTGGATCGATTTTCACCAGTTCCGCGAGCGGATCTTGCAGGCGTCGGGCAATCGATACAGCACCGCGTATCGAAACATCGAGATCGGGAAATTCCAGAGCAGCCAGTTCTGATGCTGAATAGACCGAGGCCCCTGCTTCACTGACGATAACTTTCTGGGCACCACTGATAGCGGGGAACTGCTGTTGCACATCGATAAAGAAACGCTCGGTTTCTCTTGATGCGGTTCCATTACCAATCGCCACTAATTCTACCCGGTGCTTTTCACATAATGCAGCAACGGCGGCGGCCGCTTTCGCGGTCTGACCGGTATGAGGATAGATGGTGTCGGTAGCGACCAGCTTGCCCGTGGCATCGACCACAGCCACTTTAACCCCAGTACGCAGGCCGGGATCAAGACCCATGGTTGCGCGCAGACCTGCGGGTGCAGCCATCAGCAAATCACTGAGATTACGAGCGAAAACGTTAATCGCTTCTTCTTCAGCGCGTTCACGTATCGTGCCCATTAATTCCGTTTCAAGGTGCATCAGAATTTTAATACGCCAGGTCCAGCTGACGACGGCACGACGCCAGGTATCAGCCGGGGCGTTGTTTAAGCGTAACTGGAGATGGTCGATAATCAGCTGTTCACAATAGCTTTCACGCGGAGGTTCATCAAACTGTGGGTCGGCATTAAGTGACAGCTGGAGAATATTTTCGTTACGACCACGAAACATAGCGAGTGCGCGATGTGAGGGGACGCTTGAGACCGGTTCGTGGTGGTTAAAGTAGTCGCGGAATTTTGCGCCTTCTTCTTCTTTGCCTGCGACCACAACAGACACGAAGTGGGCTTGCTTCCACAGATAGTCACGTACTTTTGCCAGTAAAGCGGCATCTTCAGCAAAACGCTCCATCAGGATATAGCGTGCGCCATCCAGTGCTGCTTTGGTATCAGCAATACCTTTATCGGCATCAACATACTGGGCTGCTTCTTGTTCCGGAGTGCGTGAGGCATCGTTCCAGAGTAAGTCCGCTAAAGGTTCCAGCCCGGCTTCAATCGCTATTTGCCCGCGTGTACGACGTTTAGGTTTGAAGGGCAGATAAAGGTCTTCGAGTTCCGTTTTGCTCAAGGTGCTATTGATGGCAGTTGCCAGAGAATCACTGAGTTTCCCTTGCTCATCAATCGACTTAAGAATCACTTTACGCCGGTCTTCCAGTTCGCGTAAGTAGCTCAGACGGGTTTCCAGTTGACGCAATTGCGTATCATCCAGTCCACCGGTCACTTCTTTACGGTAGCGAGCGATAAAAGGTACGGTATTTCCTTCATCCAGCAAACGAACGGCAGCTTCTACCTGTTCATTTCTGGCCCGCAGCTCATCCGCAATAATGCGGCAAAGTGAATCATTCATCATGGTATTTAATCTACTCCTGGGCGGAAAATTCAGGGACAGTTATACGGACTGATAGCGAAAATTTCCAGCAACTCTGCCTGTTGTATCAAGATTCAGACTTAGGGTATCGGATGTCATTCACATACCAGGTCGCCTCACCAGCGGGGGTCTGAACCGTCGCTATATCACCACACTCTTTTTTCAACAAGGCACGTGCCATGGGGGAGTCTATTGAAATGTAGTCTCTGCGACCAAATATCTCATCGTAGCCGACAATGCGAAAATTCAGCGTATCACCGTCGTCGTTTTCAATGTCGACCCAGGCACCAAAGAAGACTTTGCCTTCTTGTTGGGGGGAGTAATCAACAATTTTTAATTGTTCAAGGCATTTAGTGAGGTAGCGTACCCGCCGGTCTATTTCTCGCAGGCGCTTTTTATTGTATTGATAATCTGCATTCTCGCTACGATCGCCAAGGCTGGCTGCCCATGTCACTTTTTTGGTGACTTCTGGGCGATCTATGCGCCATAGATAGTCCAGCTCTTGTTTGAGTTTGTCGTAACCTTCACGGGTTATCAGAGGGGTTTTCATCATTTGGCCTTGAAGCTAAGAAACCTGTATGGTGATTTAAACCGATACCGGTAAGGGAATGCAATGACAGGGAAGGTCAATTAAGTATCAAAATTGCGCACTATCACACGGATAAATGATTGTTAAATATGCTTTGTAACAATTTCGTCTAGAATATATACCAGATTTGACTGGTCGTATGAACGTAGTTTTTTAAGAATACGCACTCAACAGTTCTAGCCTTTGGGAGTACTAAGATGCAAGAGAATTATAAAATTCTGGTTGTGGATGACGATATGCGACTGCGTGCCCTGCTGGAACGTTATCTCACGGAGCAAGGCTTCCAAGTTCGCAGCGTGGCGAATGCAGAGCAGATGGATCGTTTGTTGACTCGCGAGTCATTCCATTTGATGGTACTGGACCTGATGTTGCCTGGTGAAGATGGCCTGTCTATCTGCCGCCGCCTGCGCAGCCAGAGTAATCCAATGCCGATTATTATGGTGACGGCGAAAGGGGAAGAAGTTGACCGTATCGTTGGTTTGGAAATCGGTGCGGATGACTATATCCCTAAACCTTTCAACCCACGTGAACTGTTAGCCCGTATCCGTGCAGTACTCCGCCGTCAGGCGAATGAATTACCGGGAGCCCCTTCGCAAGAAGAAGCCGTTATCTCTTTCGGTAAATTTAAGCTGAATCTCGGTACCCGCGAAATGTTTCGTGAAGATGAACCTATGCCACTCACCAGCGGTGAATTTGCTGTATTAAAAGCACTGGTCACCCACCCACGTGAACCACTTTCCAGAGATAAACTGATGAATCTGGCCCGTGGACGTGAGTATTCTGCAATGGAACGTTCTATCGATGTGCAAATCTCTCGCCTGCGTCGTATGGTCGAAGAGGATCCTGCTCATCCACGTTACATTCAGACTGTCTGGGGCTTGGGTTACGTCTTTGTGCCGGACGGCGCTAAAGCATGATAAGAGTTCGCTTCTCGCCACGAAGCTCATTTGCTCGTACTTTGTTGCTGATAGTGACGCTGTTATTTGTCAGCCTGGTGACCACTTATCTTGTGGTGTTGAACTTTGCTATTTTGCCGAGCCTTCAACAGTTCAATAAAGTGCTGGCTTACGAAGTACGAATGCTAATGACTGACAAGCTACAGCTTGAGGATGGGACACAGCTGGTTGTGCCCCCGGCATTTCGTCGCGAGATTTATCGCGAACTCGGTATTTCGCTTTATTCCAACGAGGCGGCGGAAGATGCCGGCCTGCGTTGGGCACAGCATTATGAGTTTCTGAGCCAGCAAATGGCTCAGCAGCTGGGTGGCCCGACGGAAGTGAGGGTTGAGGTCAATAAAAGTTCGCCCGTCGTCTGGCTGAAAACCTGGCTGTCACCCAATATCTGGGTTCGTGTTCCCCTGACGGAAATTCACCAAGGGGATTTCTCCCCCCTGTTCCGCTATACGCTGGCCATTATGCTACTGGCTATTGGCGGGGCCTGGCTCTTTATTCGAATTCAGAACCGACCCTTGGTCGATCTTGAACATGCCGCTTTGAAAGTGGGTAAAGGGATTATTCCGCCTCCATTACGTGAATACGGTGCCTCTGAGGTGCGCTCAGTCACCCGGGCATTTAATCATATGGCGGCTGGGGTAAAACAACTGGCAGATGACAGAACATTACTGATGGCGGGGGTCAGTCATGATCTGCGTACACCACTAACGCGTATTCGTCTGGCCACGGAAATGATGGGTCAGGAAGACGGTTATCTTGCTGAATCAATCAATAAAGATATCGAAGAATGTAATGCCATTATCGAGCAGTTTATTGACTACTTACGGACTGGTCAGGAAACCATACTGGAAATGACCGACCTGAACAGTGTGTTAGGTGAGGTTGTCGCTGCTGAAAGTGGCTATGAGCGTGAAATTGAAACCTGCCTGCAACCCGGCGAGTTACGCATCAATATCAACCCGCTGTCTATCAAACGTGCGGTAGCCAATATGGTGGTTAATGCCGCCCGCTATGGTAATGGCTGGATTAAGGTGAGCAGTGGTTGTGATCTTAACCGTGCCTGGCTTCAGGTTGAAGATGATGGCCCGGGGATTGAACCGGATCAGCTTGAACATCTGTTCCAGCCTTTTGTCCGCGGCGATAGCGCACGCAGCACCAGCGGTACCGGGCTGGGTCTGGCGATTGTACAGCGAATTATCGACAATCATCATGGTCAGTTGGAACTGGGGAAAAGTGAGCGTGGAGGGTTACGTATACGGGCTTATCTACCCTTACCCGTTAGTACGCTTGCTCCGCCTGTTGGGGGGAGCAGTAAAAGCGAACCTCGCACACCTGCCTGATAATGAATTAAAAAAGGGTTTATACAATGTATAAACCCTTAATGCTAAACCATAAACTCCGGGATCGGTAATGGTTCCGGCCTTTCAGTTATTCAGATTTCCGGTCCCACCTTCACCAGTGCAGCGCCTGCCGGAGTATCGGTATACTTATCGAAGTTCTCGATAAATAACCTCGCCAGGTGAGCCGCTTTATCCTGCCATAGCTCAGGAGAGCTATAGGTTTTACGTGGATCGAGAATATCGCTATCCACTCCAGCCAGCTCGACAGGAATCGCGAGATTAAATATCGGTAACCTTTCTGTTGGGGCCTCGTCCAGAGAGCCGTCAAGAATGGCATCAATAATCGCCCGGGTGTTCTTAATTGATATCCGTTTTCCGGTTCCATTCCAGCCAGTATTAACGAGATAGGCCTGGGCTCCAGCCGCCTGCATCCGCTTAACCAAAACGTCGGCATACTGCGTTGGATGCAGCGTTAAGAATGCAGCGCCAAAACAAGCGGAAAAAGTCGGTGTGGGTTCAGTGATACCCCGTTCAGTACCGGCTAATTTTGCCGTAAATCCAGACAGGAAATGATACTGAGTTTGTTCCGGTGTCAGCCTGGAAACCGGCGGAAGTACGCCGAAGGCATCAGCCGTCAGGAAAATAACCTTAGTGGCATGCCCGGCTTTTGAAATCGGTTTGACGATATTATCGATATGATAGATAGGATAAGAGACTCGGGTATTCTCTGTTTTTGAAGCATCATCAAAGTCGATAACACCATCATCACCGACGACAACGTTTTCTAGCAGCGCATCCCGGCGAATAGCATGGTAGATATCCGGCTCAGCCTCTTCACACAGATGAATCGTTTTGGCGTAACAGCCGCCCTCAAAATTGAATACTCCGTCGTCGTCCCAGCCATGCTCATCGTCGCCAATCAGGCGGCGTTTGGGGTCAGTAGACAGTGTTGTTTTGCCGGTTCCTGATAGCCCAAAAAAGACAGCAACATCTTCTTTTTCACCGACGTTAGCTGAACAGTGCATTGCGGCTACGCCTTTGAGTGGCAACAGGTAGTTCATAATAGAGAACATCCCTTTTTTCATCTCACCGCCATACCAGGTGCCGCCGATAAGCTGCATCCGCTCGGTGAGGTTGAAGGCAACAAAATTCTCTGAATTCAGTCCCTGTTCTTTCCAGTCTGGATTAGTACATTTAGCGCCATTTAGCACCACAAAATCGGGTGTAAAGGTCAGTAGCTCTTCATCGGTGGGGCGAATAAACATGTTCTTAACGAAATGAGCCTGCCAGGCCACTTCGGTAATAAAACGCACAGCAAGGCGGGTATCGCTATTGGCACCACAGAAGGCATCAATAATAAATAAGCGCTTGCCTGATAACTCCTGACCGACCAAGCCTTTCAGATGTGCCCAGATTTGCGGTGAGAGAGGTTTATTATCGTTCTTGCCTTTACCTTTATCAGCCCACCATAAGGTATCGCGCGTCGTATCATCGCGGACAATATATTTATCTTTCGGTGAACGCCCGGTAAAAATACCGGTATCTACTGCTATTGCACCTAAAGTCGTCTCTCGACCACGTTCGAAACCTTGTAGTTCGGGATTAAGTTCCTCACGGTGTAATGTTTCATAATCGGGGTTATAAAGAATGTCTGTAACATCACTAATACCATAAGCCTTGAGATCCTGCGGGGTTATCTTATTCGCTCGCATTATTCTTCTCCGTAGCTAATCGATTCTGCTGCATATTGTAAGGGTACTTGTGGGGTGTAAGCCGCGATGATCGTCATAGATTTTAGACGTCATAAAAATTAATCAGCAAAAAAAACTGTAAAAATGATTTAGATCAGTTTTCGATGCTAACATTTGCCCTGATTATCAGGGGGAATATGTGGCAGACGGAATGAAACGCGGTGTAATTATTGGTTTAATTATTAGATCTGGATCGAGTAATGGCGTTAACGAACCGCTTGCAGGGCTGCAAGCGGTTAAGCAGGGGAGGACTAATGAATCTGCGAGTCTGCTGCTGAGGCATTATTACGGATAGCAGCAATATCCATTGCATCAAAGACATAGTGACTACCACAGTAATCACAGTTCATATCAATCTCGCTATCCTCTGCCAGAATATTATCGATTTCTTCATCTGGTAGCGTTCTGATAGCTGCAGCACAGCGCTCGCGCGAACAGCTACAGGTGAAGACCACGCTTTGCGGATCGTAAAGCGTCACTTCTTCTTCATGATACAAGCGCCACAGAACATCGTTAGCGGGAAGCGTCAGTAGCTCTTCCGCTTTGATGGTCTCGGTTAAGGTCGCAAGGTGGTTAAAGTCATCAATTTCAGCATCCTGGGCAGGTAAGACTTGCAATAGCATACCGCCAGCAGCAGCTTTACCCTCGACCTCTCCGGTACGGATAAACAGGCGAGTAGGCAGCTGTTCTGAACGCATAAAGTAATCTTCCAGGCAGGCTGCCAGAGTATCCCCTTCTAAGCCAACAACACCCTGATAACGTTCACCTTCTTGTGGGGAAATAGTAATCACCAGATAACCATTACCGATAAGATCTTTGAGTGAGGCGTCATCAGCAATATCGCCTTGCACGCGGGCAACGCCACGCATTTGCTGCTTATTGTTGCCATTAATGACTGCCAGAGTCATCGGGCCATCACCCTGCAACTGAACAGTAATATCACCATCAAATTTCAGGGTTGCGGTGAGCAGGCTGGTTGCAACCAGCAGTTCACCCAGAATATTTTTGACCGGCTGTGGATAATCGTGATTCTCCATAATCCGTTGCCAGGTTTCAGATACTGTTACCAGTTCGCCACGAACAGCGTGATTTTCAAACAGGTAGCGATGTAATTGGTCATGTTGAGTCATCATCATCTCTCTTAGGGATGGAGGAATTAGGTATTGCCACTGTGTTTAAATTTCATTAAATCACGGCGCTCTTTTTTATCGGGACGGCGATCCGGGTGCGGCATCGTCAGGGCATTCATTTTGCGTGCGAGAGCTATTTTTTCCCGCTTTACGATGCTTTCTGGTGTTTCATCATACAACTGAGCTGCCTCTGATGCTGGACGGCGCTGGTCGGTGATGGCCAGGATCTTAATCGTTCGCTCATCATTTCCCTGGCGTAGTGTTAATACGGCCTGTAGCTCCACCAGTTTACCTGGCTTGGTATGCTGACCGTTATAATGAACTTTGCCACCTTCAATCATATCTCGTGCCAGAGCGCGAGTTTTATAGATTCGGGCAGCCCAGAGCCATTTATCCAGACGAATACCTGCGGCCGTTTTTTCTTTCACTACGCCTCCGGGTTCTCAAGTGCAGGAATTAAATCATGGTAGTCACTGACAGCGGGATGCCGCTGGAAAACCTGTTCTTCACGGAGAGAATCAGGATTCTTTACCCCAAGGCAGTAACGGATACCAAAGGTTTTCGCAGCATCAAGGATCGTTTCGGAATCATCAATAAACAGCGTTCTGCTGGCATCCAGCCCGGTATGTTCAGCGACTGCCTGCCATAATCGCTGGTCTTCTTTCGGATAACCAAATGTATGGGTCGAAAGTAATAAATCAAGGTGTGGTGCCAAGTTGGTATATTTTAACTTAACCGCCAGGTTATAAGGATGCGCGTTAGTCAGCAGAATACAACGCTTACCCTTTGCCTTGAGTGCCTTTAGAAAAGGCAGTGTATCTTCGCGCAGTGTCGCTTTTGGCCCCTGGTCATCCATCATCGCATAAATATCCAGCTTTAAACGATCTGCCCAGTAGTCCATGCAGTACCAGTTCAATGTCTGCTGCACATCATGGTATTCACGTGCAATCAGCTGATGAGCATCGCGCAGTGAAATATTACGCTGCACGCTGAGTGTTTCAGGAACCCGATGCTGCCAGAAGTGACTATCAAAGGCTAAATCCAGCAGGGTACCATCCATATCAAGCAGCAAGGTATCAACCTCCTGCCAGGCAATATCAGTAAGCATAAATGGGTGACTCGACGAAAAAAGAGACTACCAGGGTAGCACAATTAATGGGATCAGCGTCCCAGGCGTGATAGTGCTGAAGATTTCATGCAGCGATCGTAGTAGTGCTGGATTTCGCTCAAACGCCTGCGGTCACGACGATAGCGGTTAATGGCAACGATACTACTGACTGCGTAACATATCAGCATGGAGAGCAGTAACAGTGAAATAATGATATAGCGCCAATGGCTATGGGTATCGCTGATACTCTGTAAGACGACGTGCTGTGTACCATTAGTATCGGTATAAATACTGGTAATCACGCCTTTAGCCATAAAAGAAACTTGCGACAGAGCCCTTGCCATACTCATAAACTCAGTCCACTGCTCTTGGGCCGGATAGTCATACAAGGATATTTGTGGCAGGGCGTGCATAGTCAGATCCCGACCGTCATCATTGATGACCACATAGCCCCCTGCTATGGGCGCATTCAGTGATTGTGCTGCACGAATAATATCGCGGACAAAGAAGGGGGCGGTGGACGCTGTCACCAGGTTACTGAGCGATTCAGCACTAACCGGGCGTAATACCACATTGATACCCGCAAGCTTGCCAGTCTCTGCCCGTTTTACCAGAGTATTCCAGTCTTTAGTATTACCCAGATTAATCAGGGCATTCTTCAGTCGAACGCAGTCTTCTTCTGCCCGGCATAGGATTTGGGTTTTTTCGACGATACTAGAAAAATCATCCAGCAGTACCATGCCTGATTTCTGAATCGCAGTGGCCAGTTGTGGGTTGACTTGGCTCTGACCTGCTTTTGTAACGGGAGGATTAATTTGTGATTTTACCGCTTCGGTCAGGGCCAGCGCTTGTTGAGTGGTTTCTGACTCAGACAATGGCTCAGGAGAAGAGGCTTTCCATCTGATTTTTGAGCAATCAAAAGGTAAATAAGAGGGGTTCTGATGGGCCGAATATCCATCCGGAGTATTAATATGGCAGGCACCCGTGCCAGTGATTTTCAGCGTATCTCCGACATTAAGCCGATATTTATCCAGCTCATTGATATTTGAAGTTTCAATCGTTTTAGCGCCATTCAGCCAGGAGGTACTAATTTTTACCGGCATTTCTAGTGGCACCCACATCACCATCATTAATAAAACGATAAGTGAACCACAGGCAATAATCAGTGGACGTAGCCAGCGCTGAATTGGGAACAGACGGACTTCATCATGAAGGGAGAGAAAATCGCCCTGACGTACGACATGCCCTCCCAGATAGATATCAATCTCGGTTTTCTTTCCCAGGTCCTGGGTAATATAGGGCTGCCAGTGAGCAGGGTAAACGAGGTCGATGATACCGAGTGAGATATTATTAATCTGATCATGGTTAGATTCACCAAAGAGCCCCCAGCGTTTAGGTGTTCCACGCAGACTATGGATCTCACGTAACTGATGAGTGGCAACCGGAGAATAGATACTCAACAAACTGGCTGCGATGAGTAGCAATGCACTACCCACCAGCCACGGCATCAGCGCTGATGAGCCAAGAACACTGAGCACCAGCATAAAGAAGGCAATACAAATCAGGATAGCTTCAGGAACTTGTCGGGAGGCTTTTAACGCATGCTCTTCCAGGGTTTCCTGACGCGTAGCCAGCAGTTCAATGGGGTCGCTTTCTTCCCGGCGGATAAAAGCCTGCTGCTGAGAGTAGTCTTGTACGATGTCCTGGGATGTTTCCTCGCTGTAATTCTGTAATGTATGGCCATTAAGGGAAATAACCAGCGGCAGGGTATCGGTGAGGATCAGCTCAACGTCATTATCATTGGTAATATACTGTTCCCACAGCAGAGGCAGATGAATCTCTGTTGAGTCCAGATAAAAGCGCCACTGATTGGTGTCATCGACAGAGAAACCATAACGGGTAATAGCATGGGTGAGGCAGACAACCGTATGGCTCCGGCTAGTCAGTTTCAGCCGGGAAGGCGGTGCGCTGGCACCTGAAGGGGCTATTACATTCTGGTCGCGAGAGGAAAGCTCAAGATAATGCTCGATGGCTGCAAGTTCTTCAGGGGTGAGCTTGCGGGTTTTCGCTCCGGTAAACGAAGGCGCACGCGAAATATAAACGTGTTTTCTCAGGGTGTGCCATATGACCCCCCCAGCAATCAGGAAGCATGTCAGCATCGCCAGTAATAGAAGTAATGATACGCTCATCATTTACCCATCAAGCAGTCGTTTTATCCATCAAGCGCAGCAATATATACCTCTTATAAGGTTGAATTTTTTACGTTGTTATCGGCGGATGGATCTTTTGACTTAAATTACTTTCTTATAATTCGCCTAAATTAGCATCATGCTAGCAAACTGACACTAAATTAAACATAAGTTAAATCCTATTTACTTATCACATTCTTGACATTGTGAAACTCACATGGTGCTGTACTATGAGCTAACGATCAGAATGTAAATAATAAATATGTGCGTTGCGTAAAGTACATGGCATATCGCACAATCACTCAACTGTCCCATTGTTAACTCCAGTCACATGAGCAAAATACTAAAAAAACCGACAATTTTACACGTAGAAACTGTGGCGCGTTCGCGGCTATTTACTATTGAAACGGTGGATCTGGAGTTCAGTAATGGTGTCCGTCGGGTTTATGAACGAATGAAACCGAGCACCCGCGAAGCCGTTTTGATCGTCCCGATTATTGATGACCATATCATCCTGATCCGTGAATATGCTGTCGGAACAGAGTCCTACGAACTGGGTTTTCCTAAAGGGCTTATCGACGAGGGGGAATCGGTTAAGGAAGCGGCAAACCGCGAGCTAAAAGAAGAAGTGGGTTTTGGCGCCAGAGAACTGACTTTTATTACCCGACTAGGTATGGCCCCTTCTTATTTCTCAAGCAAAATGAATATCGTGATTGCTGAAGGTCTCTATGCCGAGTCTTTGGAAGGCGATGAACCAGAAGAACTTCCGCAGGTTCGCTGGCCTCTCACCGATCTGATGGCACTGCTCAATGAGCCAGATTTCACTGAAGCACGCAATGTCAGCGCTCTGTTCCTGGTCCGGGAATGGTTAAAAGAGCAGGGGCGTCTGTAGTCCCTTTTAAAGCTGCACCATAAAATATTAAGGGGCCATCAGGCCCCTTAATAATTCAGGTTTAGAATAATTCGCGTTCTTCGCCATTATCCATAATTGTCGTTCCCGCTTCACTGATCGCCTGATGTGTCGGCTGGGTACCTTCAATAAAGTATTCGTCTCTACTACTTCCGCCGTTAGATAACTGGCCTGTAGCGCGGTCAATATTGACCGTGACGACACCCGGTGGCGGAGTTAATGGCTCTTCCGGTACTCCCTCCAGAGCGATTTTCATAAACTCATCCCAGGCCGGTTGCGCACTTTTCGCGCCACCCTCATAGCCTGAAATCTGATCTTTAATCACTCCTGAAGCACTGGTACGACCCAAATCACGGCGATGATCGTCAAAGCCTATCCAGACTGAGGTGACAACTCCGGGACCAAAACCTGAGAACCAGGCATCTTTAGAGCTGTTTGTGGTACCGGTTTTACCGCCAATATCACGCCGTTTCAAGTCACGACCTGCGCGCCAGCCAGTACCCTGCCAGCCTGGTTCGCCATAGACATTACTGTTTAGTGCGCTTTTAATCAGAAATGCCAGCGGAGTACTGACCACATGCGGAGCATATTCAGACTCGAGGACAGATTTATCCGCAGTCGCCTGTTGCAGTTCTGGTGTTGGAACTGGAATATTTTCCGTCGTTTGAGATGTCGCAACATCCTCAATACTCGGATTATTCAACATATCAGACTTCGGAATATCACCGTAAACAACCGGCAAGTCGCATTCCGGACAAGCCACTTTTGGTTGGACTTCAAACACTGTCTGGCCATTATCATTAACGATTTTAGCCAGATAATATGGCGTCACCAGGAAGCCACCATTTGCCATCACCGAGTAACCGCGCGCGACCTGTAATGGTGTAAATTCTGCGGCGCCAAGAGCCAGCGATTCAGTACGGGAAATATTCTTTTGCGGGAAGCCGAAGCGTTCTAAGTAATTGGCAGCGTAGTCGACACCCATAGCACGCATGGCGCGAACCATGACCACGTTCTTCGATTGCCCCAGACCCTGGCGCAGACGAATAGGACCGGAATACTCAGCTGGCGAGTTTTTCGGACGCCAGTCAGAACCAGCGCCAGCATCCCAGCGTGAAATAGGAACATCATTGAGAATACTGGCCAGAGTCAGCCCTTTATCCATCGCTGCGGTATACAGGAATGGTTTAATATTGGAGCCCAACTGACGTAGCGCTTGCGTTGCGCGGTTAAACTTACTCAGATTGAAGTCAAAGCCACCTACCAGAGCAAGTACTGCACCATCCTTCGGATTCAGCGAGACTAACGCCGAGTTGACGTCTGGTAACTGTCCTAACCACCAGGTATTGTTTACCTGACGTATCCAAATTTGCTGGCCTGCCTTAACCACGTCACTGACGCTACGCGGGGTAGCACCTTGCGAGATATCTGAGCGATAAGCTCGTGCCCAGCGCATACCTTCCATCGGCAAGGCGACACTTTGGCCATTGGCCATTAGAGCCGTAGCTTCAGTGGCGTTAGCATTCGTGACGACAGCGGGCAGGAAGGGACCATAACTCGATATCTTTTTCAGCGTACTGAGGATAAGCGGTGTATCCCAGGCGTTTTCTCCCGCCTTCCATAGCACCTGCGAAGGTCCGCGATAACCGTGGCGCATATCATAGGCAATGACGTTATTACGCAGAGCCTGTTCAGCACCGAACTGAACATTTCGACTGATGGTGGTGTAAACCTTATACCCATCTTCGTAAGCATTTTCGCCATAGCGATTCAGCATATCCTGACGGACTAACTCTGACAGGTAAGGGGCTGAGAACGCAATTTCCGGCGTGTGATAATAAGCCTCGATGGCCTGACCACGCGCTTCATCATACTGTGCGTTAGTGATGTAGCCTTCGCTGAGCATACGCGATAATACAACGTTACGACGTGCGGTAGCGCGTTCGAGCGAGTAGATCGGGTTGAACGTAGAAGGGGCTTTAGGAAGCCCGGCAATCATCGCTATTTCATTTAGCGTCAGCTCATTAACCGTCTTACCGAAATAAACCTGAGCGGCGGCACCCACACCATAGGCACGATAGCCGAGATAGATCTTATTAAGATACAGGTTAAGAATTTCATCTTTTGTCAGTAACTGCTCAATGCGTATCGCGAGGAAAACCTCTTTGATTTTACGCATTAGCGTTTTTTCCGGACTCAGGAAGAAGTTACGTGCCAGCTGTTGGGTAATGGTACTGGCACCCTGAGAAGCGTGGCCAGAGAACAGTGCAACGCTTGCTGCACGGAAAATACCGATAGGATCAACACCATGATGTTCGTAAAAACGACTATCTTCGGTGGCCACGAAAGCATGGATCATTACCGGCGGAATTTGATCCAGTGTCAAAGGAATACGACGCTTCTCGCCATACTGGGCGATAAGCTCCCCGTCGGCACTGTAAACCTGCATGGGGGTCTGCAAGCGTACATCTTTCAACGTCGCAACGTCAGGTAACTGTGGCTCAATATATCTGTATAAGCCATATAACGAGGCCACACCAAGAAGTATGCAACAGATTGCAAGGATGAATAAATACTTTACGAACTTCACCTTAAGACTCTCATTCGGTTTCAATTGGGTAGTTTATAAACACCAGCCCGGTAGTATAAAGACAAGCCAGACGCTTTGATATACCTGTCATACTTCAAGTGACCTGGGCGTTGCTTTCGCTAATCCTGCCGAATCGCATAGTTTATCTATGCTCATCGCCTGGATTAACTCGGCGCCTACAGGTAACCACTCGCGATATGTTCGGGGGGATGGCGAACCGACATGCGAAAGAATAGGGAGATCCACGCATGATATTTTCTGGCTGGAAAATTGGTTTAGATATACAAACGGAAGGAGTGCGGGCGGTTGCCGTACAGAAGCATCGTCGAGGCTGGCAACTACGTCAGTGGTGGAATTTACCGTTTCCGTCGGCGGTGTTTATCGATAATATTTTATCACAGCCTGCTGTGTTACTAGAGATACTGGATGGCTGGCGTAAACAGCTGCCACGTCGCTTTCAGCTGAGTGTGAGCTTTCCTACCGAGCGTACCTTTCAACAAAATATTCCGATCCCGGATAAAAATCTCAGCGAAGCCGTACGTGAGAACTATGTCGCCTATACCACCGCGCGGCAGTTACAGTTGCCCGCCTCACAGCTTTGCTATGACTACCTCGAACAAAGTGACGTACTGAAGGTCACGGCTTCCCGACAGAGCGATCTCAATACGCTTCTTTCTAACCTCTCATCCGTGCAGTTATATCCAGATACCGTAACGCCGGGTGACAAGGTGCTCTATGCATTACCTGCACAATGTCATCCGCAGGCCTGCCAGTACCGGGTTCATGAAGAGTCTGGTTATTGGTTGTGGGCTTCCTGCAATCACATAGTCTCTTCAGGCTGGCAGGATAAGCGGCAATATTCAGATTTAACCGCACTCTGTCGATGGCTGAAAAGCGTACCTGAAAATATCGCTTTCAGTACCGCTTGCCCCAGAGATAACGTCTCTCTTGCGGTACAAGAACTTGATGTCTGGCAGTTGGTCACTCGGCTATACCCTCCGCTTCCGCAAACAAAAGGACGCTACACCATTGCGCTCGGGCTGGCATTCGGAGGGGCTCACTGATGGCCCCGTCGGTTAACTTACTACCCTGGCGTTATTTAGTCCGTCGACGCCGCCAGCGCTGTCGCATCACTATCATCGTATCTGTAGCCGCACTGCTCATTAGCGCTTTTGGAGGGGGATGGTCCTTACTTCATCAACAGGTGGAGGTATTACAAAAACAGGGGAGCGAGCTGGAAAACCAACACCGCAAGTTGCAGGAAGTTTTCTATCAGCAGCAGGGAAGGCCACGACAAGACGGGCGGCAATATCGAGGGCGGGAACAGCCGCATCCTGTTTCACGCTGGGAAGGCATACTGACAAAATTAGCCAGTCATTTACCAGAAAACAGCTGGTTACGAGCCGTAGGCTGGCAATCGAGTATGCTGACGTTAGAGGGTTATACTTCAGAAATTGACGATCTCGAAAAAATTGAAATCCTGTTAAAGCAACTGCCGGGGATATTTAATATTAAGGCGGGTCCGGTCAGTTATCAGGGGGAGCAGGGGCTGGCATACACCTTCATCATGGAAGAAACAGGAGGCGCACTTGCCTCACCTTGAACAGCTCCTGACCCACAGCAACCGCCGGTATTTTTTGATAACGCTGTCTGGTTTATTACTGCTGGGAATGGGGGGTGGCTATTTACTACAGGCAGACTATCAGCAGCAGTATCGTTATACCCAGCAACGCAACCAGCAGCTTGAGCAGCATATTGTCACCTTGCAACAAAAAGTGAATACATTGCCGGCCACGGAGATATTTACCCCGGTTATCACCGCGCCAGTATTTTCTGTGATTGAAATACTCAGAAAATCGGGAGGACGGCTTATTCACTGGCAGCCGGGTGAGCCGCTGGCGAGACTTGAACTGTTGCTTGGCTGGGAAAAAGTGCCTTCGCTATTCCGACATCTTTCATATTATCAATGTATTAACCTGGCATCATTTACCATTGAGAGTACGAAAGATCCGGTGATGGTGATGCTTACCCTGGAATTCAGTTATGAAAATAAATAGCTGGCTGTTCTGCCTGGGAATGCTGCTATCACAGGGGGCATATACCAGCATACGCAACCCATTTGTGATGCCGTTATCAGAGTGTGATGCGACCTTTCAGCAACTTGACCGCTGGCGGTTACAAGGTGTGATTGTTTCAGCTTCCCGTCGTCTGGCCTTAATGGCTGACTCGCAACAACAACCGTTAAGAGTGATACCCGGTTCTGTTTTGATGGCTGGGGTAACGGTAATAACGATTAGCCAAGACAGGGTCAGCGTTTCACTCACTGAGATGTGCGACGGAGCGCATTATCACTGGTATTTATCTGGAGGAAAAAATGACAAGGAAAGTCATCATCATATTACTGTTATTCCTGCCGCTCATCGCTCGGGCAAATCAGCGCATTAGCCTGATAGTGGATGACGCGCCTGTGACTCAAGTCTTACAAGCGATAGCCGAGCAGCAACAGCATAATCTTGTTATTGCGCCGGGCATCGAAGGTAAGCTGTCCCTACACTTAGTTGACGTCCCCTGGGAACAGGCTTTTTCTCTGGTGCTGAAACTCGCTCATCTCTCCTCATCAAAAAGCGGCAATATTCTCCAGGTTCAGGGAAAGGAGAGTGTTGCCCGACAGCAGGAACAGCAAGAGGCAGCCCGTAAAAAACAGCTCCAGGCCCAGCCTTTAATACAAAAAGTCTATACCCCGCGCTACGCGGACGTGACGGAACTCTCAACAGCGCTTAAGCAAAATGGTGACAAATTGCTGGGACCTCGGGGTCATATTACGGTCGACACGCGTGCTAATCGCCTGGTGGTACGAGACAACCAGCAGGCGCAGCAGCAAATAGCGCAATGGCTGGTTGATATGGATATTCCGATGGGGCAAATTGAGTTATCGGCGCACATTGTTACCATCAATCAGGAAGCATTGCGCGAGCTGGGGGTTAAGTGGACCACCAAAACGAGCGATGACGGTGCGTTGTATCGACCTTCAACAGCCACCAGTCATCTGGCTGCCGGTATCGTATCAGCGGGTTTCAATATCGGTAGAATTGGCGGGCAGATGCTGGAGCTTGAACTCTCAGCTCTGGAACAGCAGCAGCGGCTTCATTTTATCGCCAGTCCCCGCCTGCTGGTGGCCCATCAACAGTCTGCAAGCATTAAACAAGGAACTGAGATCCCCTATCAAGTGTCTGGCGGAGCGAATAACGCAAGCTCTATTGCATTTAAAGAAGCCGTATTAGGTATGGAAGTTACACCTATTATCAATGCTCATGGTAATATCCGCTTAAAGCTACGTATAACCCAGAACATGCCGGGAAGAAGTGTTCGGCATGCGGAAGGGGAGGCCCTGGCTATCGATAAGCAAGAAATAGAAACTCAGGTTGAAATACGGGATGGTGAAACCCTCGCATTAGGCGGGATTTTCCAGCAACAACACCACGAAGGCTCCCGAAATGTCCCTTTGCTCAGTGATATTCCCCTGATAGGCAGACTATTTCATCAGGATGATAAGAAAAGTCAGCGGCAGGAGTTAGTGGTGTTTATTACACCCAAATTACTGCACAAGCCGTAAAATATTTCCTCAGATTTACGGATTTTTCTGCGAATCGATGCCCAGGTGTTTGACGTAAGGGAGGAATTAGCTTACAAGGTGTACCGTTTCAAGAAACCGGGTAATGATATTCTGTAACTGATAAAACCGTTCGTTTTGCCATCTTATGGAAATGAATGATTTATTCAGTTGCCAAACAGCCTTGAGTGTTGAGATAATTTTTAGTCTGATTCTCGACTCACGCTTATGAGGTTTCAGTTCATGTCCCGCTGCACCTGGTGAATACCGGGCGGGTTTATCATCAACGAATAGTCTTAGTAATACCAAAAAAATGGCAGAGAAACGCAATATCTTTCTGGTTGGGCCTATGGGTGCCGGCAAAAGCACTATTGGGCGTCAGTTAGCTCAGCAGCTCAATATGGAATTTTTCGATTCTGATCAAGAAATCGAGAAACGTACTGGAGCTGATGTCGGCTGGGTATTCGACGTTGAAGGTGAAGAAGGCTTCCGCGATCGCGAAGAAAAAATCATCAACGAACTTACAGAAAAACAAGGCATCGTGCTGGCGACTGGGGGTGGGTCTGTTAAGTCCCGTGAAACCCGTAACCGTCTTTCAGCAAGAGGCGTAGTGGTGTATCTTGAAACCACTATTGAAAAGCAACTGGCTCGTACTCAGCGTGATAAAAAACGTCCGCTGCTTCAAGTTGCTACACCGCCTCGCGAAGTGCTTGAAGCATTAGCGGAGGAACGCAATCCACTGTACGAAGAGATTGCCGATGTGACGATTCGCACCGACGATCAAAGCGCCAAAGTTGTTGCTAACCAGATTATTCATATGCTGGAAAGCAACTAGTTCTGGCTTGAGAAACAATATGCCCGCGGGCAATGTTATTAAGGTAGGCTCCGCACGATGGAGAGGTTGACAGTCACTCTTGGGGAACGTAGTTACCCTATTACGATTGCTGCTGGGTTATTTAATGACCCGGCATCCTTTTGGCCGCTGAAAGCAGGCGACCAGAGTATGCTTGTAACCAATGAGACTCTGGCCCCAGTGTATCTTGAAAAAGTTCGCGGTCTCTTGGAACAGGCAGGCGTAAAAGTTGACACTGTTATCCTCCCTGATGGCGAACAGTTTAAGAGCCTTGCGGTCATGGATACCGTATTTACCGCTTTACTGGAAAAACCGCACGGCCGTGACACGACACTGATTGCGCTTGGTGGCGGTGTCATTGGAGATTTAACCGGCTTTGCCGCGGCATGTTATCAACGTGGTGTGCGGTTTATTCAGGTTCCTACTACCTTACTTTCGCAAGTGGATTCTTCGGTAGGTGGGAAAACGGCTGTCAATCACCCGCTTGGGAAAAACATGATTGGCGCTTTTTATCAGCCGGCATCAGTGATTGTGGATATCGATTGTCTCTCCACACTACCTGAACGTGAGTTTGCCTCTGGCCTGGCTGAGGTCATCAAGTATGGCATTATTCTGGACGGCGAGTTCTTCCTCTGGTTGGAAGAGAATCTCGACGCCCTGTTAAAGCTGGATAGCGAGACCCTCGCTTACTGTATTCGCCGTTGCTGTGAGCTTAAGGCTGACGTTGTTGCGGCCGATGAGCGCGAAGGTGGTGTACGCGCTTTACTGAATCTGGGCCATACTTTTGGTCATGCCATAGAGACTGAAATGGGCTATGGTAACTGGCTGCATGGCGAAGCGGTGTCAGCAGGTATGGTTATGGCGGCGCGTACCGCGCAGCGTCTGGGCCAGTTCAGCGAAGCTGATGTTCAGCGTATTATTGTCTTGTTGCAGCGTGCTGGTCTGCCAGTCACCGGGCCAAAAGAGATGTCGGTTGACGCGTATATGCCCCATATGATGCGTGACAAAAAAGTTCTGGCGGGTGAATTACGTTTGATTCTGCCACTAGCAATTGGCGTCAGTGAAGTTCGTGGTGGTGTACCACATGACGTTGTTCTGTCGGCAATTACTGATTGCCTGCACGGTTAGTCGCTAACCTGTGCGATATTAAATTTTGGGCGATGTGCTAACTCTGGCATAAGCCTGTTAGTGGGGTGGTAAATGGATAAGTTTAAACCAGAAGACGATCTGATCCCTGATCCTGACGATCGCCAGTCTGGGCGTTCCCGTAAACAAGATACCTTTGATAACGAACCACAGCTCAATGTTGATGATATCGATATTGATATGGACGATCGTCGGGTATCGAAATCGAAGCGTGTACGTGAAGATGATGAAGATGCGTATGCGGCAGATAATGAAATGGCAGCAGATGCTCGCCCTTCGCGTGGACGTAAAAAATCCGTAAGACAGAAAACACCGATTACGCGTCAGTATTTGATGATGGGCACCGGTATTTTGGTTTTACTGTTACTCATTTTTGGTATTGGTTCTGCGTTGAAAGCACCGTCAACAAATACCGATACTGCAAGTCAGTCTTCTGATACTGAAAAAAGCATCGACTTATCCGCAGCAAATGGCAACAGCGGTACGACGCCAGAAGAACCGGCCGTGGTTTCTCAGTCTCAGGATTTCTCTATTCCACCCATTTCATCAACACCCACTCAGGCTCAGAATATTCCTCAGCCAGAAGGTCAGCAGCGTATTGAGTTGCAAGGTGATTTAGGTAATTCACTGACACAGCAACAGGGTCAGATTGAAAACGTCGTCACTCGTTCAACATTACCGATGGAACCGGCAACGGTGGTTTCTGCTCCGGGAAGTAAAACGACAGAATCTCGTCCTGAACGCAAGACTGCGGTGATTGAGCCAGTACAAAAAGCGCCAACGCGCTCTCAGGCTACAACACAGGCAGAAAGTAAGCCTGCACCAGCCAGACGTACTGAACCGGCTCCGACCAGAACGGCTCCAGCACAGCCAGCGCCTGTTGTTCAGGCTCCGGTAGTAAAAGCTCCAACCGCGCAAGCACCGGTTGCACAGGCCCAAACCAAACCTGCTGCACCAGCAGCGAGTGCGGCGGCGCAGGGTAATACTCAGGCGATTAAAAATGCCTCAGCGGGAAGTTATACATTACAGTTGAATGCTTCTTCAAACTCAGCAAATCTTAATGCCTGGGCGAAGAAAGAGAATTTGCAAAACTATGTTGTGTATCAAACCTCACGTAATGGCCAGCCGTGGTATGTTATGGTCAGTGGGATTTATGCTACCAAAGCTGAAGCAGAACGCGCAGTATCGAGCTTACCTGCCGGCGTTCAGAGCAATAAACCTTGGACTAAGCCTATTCGTCAGGTGCAGTCAGAAATTAAGTAGTAACAAGCGCAGTCGCTGTCGGAACCTTTCCACAGCTGGAGAAGGTGTAATACTAAGGCAGCATGAAAAAGAATCGCGCTTTTCTTAAATGGGCAGGGGGGAAATACCCCCTGCTTGATGATATTAAAAAACACCTTCCTGAAGGTGATTGTCTCATTGAGCCCTTCGCGGGCGCAGGTTCAGTCTTTCTGAACACTGACTATCAACACTATCTTCTTGCCGATATTAATAGCGATCTTATTGACCTTTACACGATTGTGAAACTGCGTGCAGACGAGTATGTTCACGAAACGCGCCTGATGTTTTGTCCGCAGAACAATGAAGAAGCAGCCTATTACGCCTTCAGAACTGAATTTAATCAGAGCACTGACAAATTCCGCCGTGCAGTACTGTTTTTGTATCTCAATCGCCATTGTTACAATGGTCTGTGTCGCTATAATTTACGCGGTGAGTTTAATGTCCCGTTCGGGCGTTACAGAAAACCTTATTTTCCGGAAGAAGAACTCTATTTCTTTGCCGAGCATGCAAAGAAAGCCCATTTTGTTTGTCAGTCTTATGATGTCAGTATGGTGGACGTGGTCTCAGGGTCTGTGGTCTATTGTGATCCTCCCTATGCGCCGCTGTCTGCCACGGCAAACTTTACTGCCTATCACACCGCCAGTTTTAATGCCGTACAGCAGCAACATTTAGCCGAACTGGCAGAAGCATTATACAAACAGCAGATACCTGTTTTAATTTCTAACCACGATACTGCATTGACACGACAGTGGTATCACAACGCTACCGAGTTTCATAAGCTGCAAGTCAGACGAAATATCAGCAGAAACGGTAGTACCCGTAATAAGGTGGACGAACTTCTGGCGCTTTATCACTCTAAAGATGCCTGAGCCGTTTCGCCCGCCACCGAAAGATGAATTGCTACTGGAGAAGCGGATGAAACAGTTTTTGATTGCCCCCTCAATCCTCTCTGCCGATTTCGCCCGTTTGGGTGAGGATACGGCTAAAGCGCTGGCTGCGGGTGGAGATATTGTTCATTATGATGTCATGGATAACCACTACGTCCCGAACCTGACAATGGGGCCTATGGTATTAAAGGCACTACGTGACTACGGCATTACTGCCCCTATCGATGTTCATCTGATGGTTAAACCTGTCGACAGAATTATCCCTGATTTTGCCGCTGCCGGTGCCAGCTACATCACTTTTCATCCAGAAGCCTCTGAGCACGTTGACCGTACCCTGCAACTGATTAAAGAGCATGGCTGTAAAGCTGGCCTGGTTATCAATCCGGCCACTTCACTTTCCTGGCTGGATAACGTGATGGATAAACTGGATGTCATTTTATTGATGTCTGTTAATCCAGGATTCGGTGGTCAGTCGTTTATCCCTCATACTCTTGAAAAACTCCGTCAGGTACGTAAGCGTATTGATGAGTCTGGCTATGACATCCGTCTGGAAGTTGATGGCGGCGTGAAAGCCGAAAATATTCGTGAGATTGCCGAAGCTGGGGCGGATATGTTTGTTGCCGGATCGGCTATTTTTGGCAAGCCAGACTATAAAACTATCATTGATGAGATGCGGGCTGAATTGTCGAAGGTTGGTCATGGATAAGTTTGCAGGTATTCGTGGTATCGCCTTTGATTTAGACGGTACCTTGATTGACTCATCCCTCGGACTGAGTCAGGCAGTAGACATGACATTATATGCCATGGAATTACCGACTGCGGGTGAAGAGCGAGTCATTACTTGGATCGGTAACGGTGCAGATATTCTGATTCAGCGGGCCCTGACATGGGCGCTTAAAGACCAGCAGCCTTCTCTCGGTCAGCTGACGATGGCGCGCAAGCTATTTGACCGTTTTTATGCTGAGACGGTGGAAGAGGGAAGCTTTTTATTCCCTGAAGTGCTGACAACGCTTGCTGCGCTCAAAGAAAAAGGACTGTTGCTCGGCGTGGTAACCAATAAACCCACACCTTTTGTCATGCCTTTGCTCGAAAGTTTTGGCATTGCAGATGACTTCCAGGTCATTATTGGTGGGGATGATGTTAAACAGAAGAAACCGCACCCCGAAGCTCTGTTTAATACCATGAGCGCCATGAAGTTAAGCGCAGACGAGTTACTGTTTGTCGGTGATTCTCGTAATGATATCCAGGCGGCACAAGCCGCGGGCTGTCTGAGCGTAGGCCTGACTTATGGTTATAACTATGGTGAAGCTATCGAACTGAGCAACCCCGATGTTGTCGTTGATAGCTTCCATGATTTATTGCCCTTACTCGGGCTACCACATCAAGCAAATCAGGAATCAGAACATGAGTAAGCCCATCGTTTTTAGTGGCGCACAGCCTTCAGGTGAATTAACCATTGGTAACTATATGGGTGCGCTGCGTCAATGGGTTAACATGCAGGATGACTACCACTGCATTTACTGCATTGTTGATCAGCATGCCATTACAGTACGTCAGGACCCAGTCGCGCTGCGTAAAGCGACGCTGGATACCTTGGCCTTATACCTGGCATGCGGCATTGACCCGAAAAAAAGCACCATATTCGTACAGTCACACGTAGCTGAACATGCACAGCTGGGATGGGCGCTTAACTGCTACACCTATTTTGGTGAGCTGAGCCGTATGACACAGTTTAAAGATAAGTCCTCCCGTTATGCCGAAAACATTAACGCCGGGCTGTTTGATTACCCGGTACTGATGGCTGCGGATATCTTACTGTATCAGACTACCCAGGTGCCGGTTGGTGAAGACCAGAAGCAACACCTTGAGCTAAGCCGCGATATTGCCAGCCGTTTTAACGCCCTCTACGGCGAAGTTTTCAAAATCCCTGAGCCGTTTATTCCGAAGTCTGGCGCCCGCGTGATGTCATTGCTTGAGCCGACCAAGAAAATGTCTAAGTCAGATGATAACCGCAATAATGTCATCGGTTTGCTCGAAGATCCGAAAGCGGTAGTGAAGAAGATTAAGCGTGCTGTCACTGACTCCGAAGAGCCGCCTGTGGTGCGCTATGATGTGGTCAATAAAGCGGGTGTTTCCAATTTACTGGATATCCTGTCGGCAGTAACGGGCAAGTCGATAGCACAGCTGGAAACTGAGTTCGAAGGCAAGATGTATGGTCATCTGAAAGGCGAAGTCGCTGAAGCTGTATCAGGTATGCTGACTGAACTTCAGGAACGCTATCACCGCTATCGTAATGACGAAGCATTTTTACAGCAAGTGATGAAAGAAGGGGCAGAGAAAGCCCATCTGCGCGCGAGCGAAACGCTGAGCAAAGTGTATGAAGCGATTGGTTTTGTAGCGAAACCGTTATAATCAGCAGCGGTTGTAAAAACGCCCGCATTAGCGGGCGTTTTTTTATGGTGTTATCAGGTTTCTTAATGGTTTGAGAACCAGTTTAACTTGCTGCGCAGGCCGACGACGGCACCGACAATAATCAGCGCCGGACTCTCGACCTGTTTGGCTAATTCTCCCAGCTGATTGAGTGTGCCATCAACCACCTTTTGATTCACCGCGGTACCATTCTCAACCAGCGCAACTGGCACCGTTGCTTCCATACCATGGGCGATTAGCTGCTGTTGAATAAAGGCAGCCTGACCTAGCCCCATATAGAAGACCAGAGTCTGTTTTTCTGCTGCCAGATTAGCCCAGTCTAACTCATCACCATTTTTTAAATGTCCGGTAACCAGACGTACGCTCTGAGCGTAATCACGATGAGTTAACGGAATGCCGGAATAAGCTGAACAGCCGGAAGCCGCCGTAATGCCAGGCACCACGGAGAAAGGAATATTTTCATTACAGAGAGTCTCCAGCTCTTCCCCCCCGCGACCAAAGATAAAGGGATCGCCGCCTTTCAGCCTGACAACCCGTTTTCCTTTTTTGGCCTCATTGAGCAGAATTTGGTTTATCTCTGACTGAGGTACGCAATGGAAACCTGCGCGTTTGCCCACGAAGACCCTGTCAGCATCGCGACGGACCAGATTCATAATATCGTCAGAGACCAGTCTGTCGTAAACCACGACATCAGCCTGTTGAATTTGCTGCAGACCTTTTAGCGTCAACAGACCCGCATCTCCTGGACCGGCCCCGACCAGCACCACTTCGCCCCGATTATCAAGCGGCGTGGAAAATAATGAGGCAGTTTCCTGATCCACCGCCTGTTTATCTTCATTGGCAAGATACTGTGCCAGCCTGTCATTAGTGAAGAATTTTTCCCAGAACATACGGCGTTCGGCCATCGTCGAGAGTTTTTCTTTCACCCGTTCGCGTAGCGATCCTGCGTAGGCTGCAATCTTACCAAGATGTAATGGCAAAATTGATTCAAGCTTTTCGCGTAGCAAACGAGCGAGAACCGGTGAAGTGCCGCCGGAGGAAATAGCCACCATCAGCGGGGAACGATCGATTATCGAAGGCATAATAAAGCTGGCTTGCTTTGGCGCATCGACGACGTTACAAAAGATACGACGTTCATCTGAGGCGTCACTGACCTGCTGATTGACGACGTCATCATCTGTGGCTGCAATGGCCAGCCAGCAGTTATCCAGTAAGGTCGGTAAAAAATCCCCTGCTACCAGGGTGAGCATCTCTTGCTCGGCCCAGACGGTAAACTGAGGAGAAAATTGCTGGGCGTTTACGGTAAGGCTCGCACCTGCTTCCAGCAACAAACGAGCTTTGCGTTCAGCAACAGCGCCACCGCCGACCAACAGGCAAGCGCGACCACGTAACTGACAAAATATAGGCAGGTGCTCCACATTAAATCCTCAATAAATACCAATAATGACCACTTTTTTGTCTAGCATAGCAATAACCCGAACAGATGAATACTGCGACGAAAGGTGAGGATTAATAGAGAGCAGATTTTATGTCGTTTATTTCTGAGACGGAAAGTTTTTCAACTTATCATACTGATTCAACAGATTATATTGTCGAAATTAATAACAATAGTTAACCGGATATAAAGACAGTAAAAAATCGATTTATGACATAACTGAGCTGTTCAAGGAGGTAATCTGTTGCTGAATTATCAATCAATAAGAATTTCATATTCATCATCAGATGCGATTATGAAGAGCTGTTGTGAGCTAAGTTAAGGAAATCGTTATGTTTATAATGAGTGGATTAAGTCATTATCTGGCATCAAGTCTGCCTGATGCGCATTCCGCTAATTATTCACTTCCGATAGATAGCATTAGTAATAGCTCTGTTTGGTCTGTGGGGCACGAACCTGTAGACGTCAATATAGAACCTGCCGAGCACGAAGCTGATGAAGCACATGATATGGCTTACTCCGCTTATACCCAGAGGATAAAAAGAGCGGCGAAAACCTCCCGGTATTCTGAAGCTGTTTGTCAGAGAGCATCGACAAAACTGGCCAGTCTGGTGAATATTGCGGTGACTAATCCTGGTAGCTGGTATCGATATAAAGGCCAAATTAAGCATCTACAAAGTATCGCTAAAAGTGCTGATTGTAAGGCAAGGGCATAACGATGCTGGCAGGGGAGAACAGTAAACTAGCGTGGTTAATCGAGCGGATAGACTGAATACTCTCCCTTACTTTATGAGGAGTAAGGGAGAGTTACGGGCAATTACTTTTTGCTGTCTGCTGGCTGATTTTTATGGTGTTTGCTGACAAAAGTCAGCAGCACACACATCACGAATGTCACACCGTACAGTGCGTTCGCGGTTGTCAGTGCCGCATGCGGGCCACTGTGGGCAACGATAGGGCCTGTTACCACGAAGGTTAACATGGTCCCAACGGTTCCGCAGGTCAGAATAAAGTTAACCAATTTTGGTGAGGCAATTTTGGTTTGTAACGATCCGAGGGTGATAATCGTGGTGTAGATTGCGCTCGAGAAAAAGCCCAGAGCCAGAATAAACCATGCCAGATGGTTTGGTTCGCCGTGATTAAACAGATACATCAGTACCGCTGAAGCACCAATCAGAACCATCAGAATGCGTTGTAAATCGAAGAAACGCAGGATAAAGCTGAACGCCCACATACCCAGCATATAAGAAAGCCAGAAATTACCGACGAGCTGACCCGCTTCGTTAATATCCATCCCTAAGGTTTTAGCATATTCCGGAACCCATGAGATAAAACCAAGCTGGCCGAGGATATAGCAGAGTGCGGCGATAGCCAGGAACAGAACACCAATGCCCCATTTTTCTTTGGCGACAGGTTTATTCTCTACCACTGCATGTTTACCCAGGGCTGGGAAGGTGCAACCCAGAGTCAGCAGGAAGATGGCAACGTAAATCAGTCCAATACAAATATAGACCCAGTACCATTCAATGCTGCGCGCCAGCAAATAGGCTGCGACAATCGGGAATATCATCCCTGCCATACTGAAGAATGAGTCAGTAAATAACAGGCGAGAACCGCGCTGGCGGCCTTCATACATTTGGGTAATCAGAAAGGTACCGATAGACATCGTGATACCACTGACGACCCCGAGAACGAACATGGAAGCAGAGAATATCGCCAGGTTATGGCCAAAGACCAGGCCTGCGATAGCCAGTACCATCAGCAAAAAGCCGAAACGTAACTGTGTTTTTAGTGGGATAATTTCCATCAGCCAGGCATTCAAGAAGATGGCTATCAGGATACCGGCATTAAGAAAGGTAAAGGTATTACTCATGCTGGAAACGGGGAGATCAAAGTACTTTGCAATATCCCCCATAACGATACCTGTGACAATAACGAGTGCGCCGGTTAGCGCATAGGAGAAGAAACTTATCCAGAGCAGGCGATTTCGGCTGATGCTGTTCATTAGGAGTCCAAAAGAATAGAAGTGTAAAGCGCATTGACAGCGCTGATACTAATTAGTCTAGTCACTAATGCGTTTTTTTTAAATAAAATATCATTCTTTTTTTGAAAAAAAGCTTTTGAATTCAAAGTTCCTATCACGTACTTTGGGGGCTGTCTGGCCGACATTTCATATTAATCTATTGATTTACGTGAAAGTAAATAACCGTAAATGGCTGGCACCCACTGCTCCTCGTCTTTACAATCAAACTGACTTGCTTCATTCACTGCCTTCGTAAGGAATTATCCATGCTCAAATCGACACTGGCGGCTGTTGCAGCTGTATTTGCTCTTTCCGCGCTTGCGCCTGCCGCGTTAGCTGCCAAAGGTGATCCACGCGTTCTGTTGACGACCTCCGCTGGTAATATTGAGCTTGAGTTAAATAGCCAAAAAGCGCCAGTTTCAGTAAAAAACTTTATCGACTACGTTAACAGTGGCTTTTACAACAACACCTCGTTCCACCGCGTTATTCCTGGATTTATGATTCAGGGTGGGGGCTTTACCGAGGATATGAACCAGAAGCAACCGAATCCGCCAATCAAAAACGAGGCTGATAACGGGCTTCGTAATACGCGTGGAACCATTTCTATGGCTCGTACCGCAGATAAAGACAGTGCTACCAGCCAGTTCTTTATCAACGTTGCCGATAATGCCTTCCTCGATCACGGCCAGAGAGACTTCGGTTATGCCGTTTTTGGCAAGGTGATTAAAGGAATGGACGTTGCAGAAAAGATTTCTCACGTCCCGACTCGTGACGTAGGTCCTTATCAGAATGTTCCATCAAAACCTATTGTCATTATTTCCGCGAAACTTCTGCCTTAATTTCTACAGACTGTGTGGGAACCTATTCCACACAGTCTGGCTTTTCTATCGCCCCTCTGTATTTCCATCAGCGAAAAATGAAAGTTATTACCTGAAAAGAACGCTATACCTGTAGCCGAGTTTCTGTCATGAGGTAATAACTTATGCCGTTAGAAAGAAGCGAAAAGAGTAGCGCCCCGGCTATTACTCCAGTACCAGACCACATTCATCCCGCCGCTCAAAAAATGAGCATGGAAAAACAGAGTTCAGTTTTGAGTCATCTCGATGAGATAAATCAAGCTGACAGCGATGTTGAACGCAAAAGTCATAGAATTACGCCTGTTGACTACAACAGTTACCGTGCGGTAAGAAGTTTTAGTTCGCGAGTGCGTTTTATTGTTATGCATTATACTGCCGCTGATTTCAAAACCTCGGTAGACCTGTTAACTCGTGGAGCTGCCAGTGCACATTATCTGGTTCCCGACCCTTCCGATCCGTCATATCTTGAAACAGGCAATAGCGACGTCAAAATTTTTAACCTGGTTGATGAAAAAGACCGCGCCTGGCATGCAGGAGTCAGTTCATGGCGAGGACGTAATAACCTCAATGACACCTCCATTGGTATCGAAATCGTCAATCTGGCTACAGATGACGGACAGGGAAATTTTGACTTTCCACCTTTTAATCCCCAGCAAATCTCCGCGGTTAAAGAGCTGGCCGCCAATATCATTCAGCGTTATCCCGATATCAGTCCGGTCAATGTTGTCGGGCATTCAGATATCGCACCAGGACGTAAGAACGACCCGGGGGCCGCTTTTCCCTGGCAGCAGCTTTCTGAGGCAGGCATCGGGGCATGGTATGACGAAAGTACCAAAGCCAAATATATGGCGGAATTCAGTCAGCGAATACCTGCAGTAGCTGACATTGTCAGTAAGCTGAAAGCCTATGGTTATGACGTGGCGGGATCTGAGCAAGAGGGCGGTTTTAAAAATTTAGTGCGTGCTTTTCAGCTCCATTTCCGTCCTGCTGATTACCGCGGTGAGGTAGATGTCGAAACAGCAGCAATACTGTATGCTTTGGTTGAAAAATACCCTTAGTTTACCTATTCCGTGGTGCTAACCATAAGGCAACTACAGCGTTTTTTTATTTAAGTCACTAACAGACGTTGCTCGTCAGTAATAGCATTGTTAATCAGCCCCGGAAAGCGCATAGAATAGCGCGGTTCTTTTTAGCGTCGGAGCTGACATGTTACTGCTTATTGATAACTACGATTCATTTACCTGGAACCTCTATCAGTATTTTTGTGAGTTAGGGGCTGATGTTGTCGTTAAGCGTAATGATGAGATAACGCTTGCGGAAATTGAGCAGCTTGCCCCGCAGAGGCTGGTTATTTCTCCGGGGCCCTGTACGCCCAATGAAGCGGGCATTTCACTGGCTGCTATCCGTCAGTTTTCAGGGCAGATCCCTTTACTGGGCGTTTGTCTGGGACACCAGGCGATAGCACAGGCTTTTGGCGCCACGATTGTGCGGGCAAGCCAGGTTATGCATGGTAAGACCTCAGAGATCAGGCATAACGGGAGTGGAGTCTTTCGTGGCCTGAAGGATCCTCTGACCGTCACACGCTACCACTCTCTGGTGATTGATCCGAATACACTACCTGATGAGTTTGAGGTCACAGCATGGACAGACAAGCATGAAATCATGGGTATTCGTCATCGTTCTTTAGCGGTTGAAGGGGTGCAGTTTCACCCGGAAAGTATTCTGAGTGAACAAGGTCATGCTTTACTGGCTAATTTTCTTGCCGACTAAATTCTTACTTGCCTTATTTTGATTTTTTATTCATATTTTGTGATTATATTTTCAATTTTAATCAGTGTGTAAATAGAAGGGAAATTAATGGCAACTGAACAATCAGCAGTAACCCGGGCTACTTTCGATGAAGTGATATTGCCAATTTATGCACCAGCTGAATTTATTCCAGTAAAGGGTAAAGGTAGCCGAGTCTGGGATCAGCAGGGCAAAGAGTATGTTGATTTCGCCGGTGGAATTGCGGTTACTGCGCTGGGTCATTGTCATCCTGTCCTGGTGGAAGCTCTGAAAACCCAGGGTGAAACACTGTGGCATACCAGCAACGTCTTTACCAATGAGCCAGCATTGAAACTAGCCCGTAAACTGACGGAAGCCACTTTTGCTGAGAAAGTCGTATTTCTCAACTCAGGTACAGAAGCGAATGAAACGGCATTTAAGCTGGCTCGCTACTATGCTTCTACCCGTCACAGCCCGTTTAAAAGCAAAATTATTGCCTTTTATAATGCCTTCCACGGCCGCTCATTGTTTACTGTCTCGGTCGGCGGGCAAGCGAAGTACTCCGATGGTTTCGGCCCAAAACCTGCCGATATCGTCCATGTCCCTTTTAACGATCTTGCGGCGGTTAAAGCGATAATGGATGACCATACTTGTGCCATCGTGGTCGAGCCTATCCAGGGTGAAGGCGGTGTTACCGCCGCGACACCTGAGTTTTTACAGGGGCTGCGTACGCTGTGCGATGAGCATGATGCCTTGCTGGTATTTGACGAAGTTCAGTCAGGTATGGGGCGTACTGGTGAGCTGTTTGCTTATATGAATTATGGTGTGACGCCAGACATTCTGACCAGCGCCAAAGCGCTCGGTGGTGGCTTCCCGGTCAGTGCTATGCTGACCACGCATGAAATTGCTTCTGCTTTTCATGTGGGCACTCATGGCTCTACCTATGGTGGCAATCCGCTGGCTTGTGCTGTTGCCAGCGCAGCATTTGATATCATTAACACCCCTGAGCTACTACAGGGTGTCGTTACCAGGCGTCAGCAATTTGTTGAACATTTACAGAAAATTAATGACCAGTACGCTATTTTTGACGATATCCGGGGTATGGGATTATTGATCGGTGCTGAGCTGAAACCAGCCTATAAAGGGCGTGCCCGTGAGTTCTTACATGCCGCGGCTAAGTCTGGTGTGATGGTGCTTAATGCCGGGCCGGATGTCATGCGCTTTGCTCCGGCCCTGAATATCGACACGGCAGATATTGACGAAGGCATGGCGCGTTTTGCACAGGCAGTTGCTGAGGTTGTTGCTCAGAGCAATTAATTTGTGCTTTGTAAATGGCGGCCTATCCATCCGTGAGGCCGCTCTTTCCAGGCTACCGAAGAAATTGAATGCATCGTGCTCAGATGACCCAGGATACGCTGTAAATGCAGCTCCGTAGCAGTACGTGGGGCTTCTGGTATCTGACCATTATCCAGATTATCTTTCTCCTCCGGACTCTCGCTCTCCGCCGTCCCATCATAATCTAGCCGTTGCTGACAACGTTGTAACGCGCTATCACAGAACTGAAGATAGTGCTGTTTTTGCTCCGGTGAGAGTTCGCCTTTTTCTCGTGTCAGGCCAGTCATCGCATTGATATGATCGACAATAAACTGGCTATGTGTCACCCATAGCCTCATATCGGCAAGATAACGGCTATTAAATCCAGGCTCTTGCATCGCCTGGTTGAATGAGTTGAATAGAGTGTTATGCGCCTGATTGACGCGCATTCTCTGATAAGAAAGAGGGGTGGGTTGTGGGTCAGGTCCGAGAATTAATTCCAGAGCCTCCTGGTAGGCGCTCAAAGCATCATGCGCATTTTTACGTAACAGCCCGCTTTGCCATTGCGGCCACAACCAGACTAAACCACCAAAGGCAATCAGGCAGCCGAGCAGAGTATCAATCAAACGCGGTATGATGAATTGTTCAGCATGCAGGGTTATCAGTTGCAGGGTATATACTGCTGTCACAGTAAAGCCAATCGTCGCCCAGCCATAACTCTTACGAATATACAAATAACTCACCAGCGTAATGACTAGCATAGCGAGCAGGGTATAACTACTGGCGACATGAAAGTGCAACGCGACTCCGGCAATACATAATCCTGCTATGGTCCCGGCGGCCCGATTCATAATACGTACCCTGGTTGCACCATAACCATTCTGGGTGACAAGTATCACCGTCATTAAAATCCAGTAGGATTTGGGCAGATGCAGATAGGCTCCTAATAAGCTGGCGACTGCCAGCATGACTCCGAGCCTGGCCGCATTGCGTAAGGCCGCTGATTTTAACGAGCAATAACTTTTGAGCGTCTGAAAAACAGTTAAACGGCGTGGCGTATGACTCATCAAATCACGGATATACAGGGGTCTTTGCGTGCGTAGGGCACGAGCAATACGGCTCAGATGAGAGTAACAAAAATGTGCCGCTGAGTTATCCGGATGCTGACGCGCGATTTTCCCTAGCGCAGAAATTTGCTTATCCATATTAAAGCGATCGGGATTATGGTGATAAAGAATATCGTCAGCCAGTATTCGTAGCCTGCTGGCAATAGTTTGTGCATTCCAGCGTATCACCGCCTCAGCGTTACTCTGATTGATCAGTCTTTGTACCTCTTCTGGCTGGTATAAACTGACGGAAATATGTTCCTGTAGATCGATTGCTACCTGGAATATTCGTAGTAAGCGTTTGTATTCTTGTCGCTTATTTCCAGACAACATATGCAGTTGCTGATAACACTGAGTGATCATATCCACCGTTTTTTGCTGACGAATAAGCAATGGCGGCAATGAAACTTCAGGGTCAATATGCTTATTTAATGAGTTGTACTTAGCTTCGCAGTAATCGCCCAGTAGCCGGTAAAGCTGACTTAATGATTCCCGTAGCGGCTGTTCACGCCATAACCGAAACCAGAACCAGTTAAACAATCCATACCAGATAGTCCCGGTGATATACAAAGCGATGGGTTTCCAGATCGGCATATTGCCAGCCATCGCCAGCGTAAAAATAGCCACCACCAGAGAAGCAGGAAGCAGGCGGGCAGTGAGCGGGCCGACTTCAGCGAAAATACCTAATGACAGCGCCATCATCAGCAAGATAACCGGCAGAGGGATACTGGTATAAGCCAGCAGCAACTGCATCACCAGACTACAGAAGGCAAACAGGCTGGCACCCATCACTAAGCGCTTGAAGAAATGTCTGTGAGGTGTATCTAAACCAGCAAGATTACAGCAGGCAGGAACTAACGCAAACAGCAGGCCATATATCAGGTTATCGGTCAGTAAACCCACAATAACGGGAAGGCAGAGCACCAGAGTCTGGCGTAGTGCGTAATTCACTTCTGGGTGATAAATAAGTCGGCGCCACATAGACAGTTAACATTCAGTTAGGGGGCGGATAGGGTAATAACGTCGGCTCTGAAGGTAAAGAGGCGTACTGCAACAGCAATACACCTCTTCAGGACTAATTAACGGGTACCATAAACCACGATGGTTTTACCGTGTGCGGAGATCAAATTTTGATCTTCCAGCATCTTGAGAATACGGCCAACCGTTTCTCGAGAGCAGCCAACAATTTGACCAATCTCTTGACGTGTTATTTTAATCTGCATACCGTCAGGGTGGGTCATCGCATCAGGTTGTTTAGCCAGATTGAGCAAGGTCTGCGCGATACGCCCTGTTACATCAAGGAAAGCGAGGTTACCCACTTTTTCTGATGTCACCTGGAGGCGGCTTGCCATCTGAGCAGAAAGTCTCATCAGAATATCTGGATTAACCTGGATTAGCTGACGGAATTTTTTATATGAAATTTCAGCAACTTCACAAGCAGTTTTCGCCCGCACCCAAGCACTACGTTCCTGGCCTTCTTCGAACAAGCCCAGTTCACCAATAAAATCGCCCTGATTCAGATAAGAAAGGATCATCTCTTTCCCTTCTTCATCCTTAATCAAAACAGCGACAGAGCCCTTGACGATATAGTAAAGAGTCTCCGCCTTTTCCCCTTGGTGGATGAGCGTACTCTTGGATGGATATTTATGAATGTGGCAATGGGACAAGAACCATTCTAAAGTAGGGTCTGTTTGCGGTTTGCCAAGCACCATGCGTGATTATCCTCTGTTATAAACTGGCTGCCAAAGACAAGGTAAGATAGCGATGTCTTTAACGTTGCAATAGTGAATCTTACTACATACTGATGAGTCGTGGGCAGAGTCGTTATATACCCGTCATACTTCAAGTTGCTTGGGCGTTGCCGACGCTCAGATAGCCGAATCACATAGTTTATCTATGCTCATCGCCTGTCTTCGCTCTGCGCCTACAAGCTACTCGAATTATTTTGGGTGTAGAGCCTGTAGTTAGTCATTTTGCTCTGCATACATGTTTCACATCACTGTTTCGATGTAGCATCTAAAGTGTTGTAACATAGCTTTTAACGAGTGTCTCCTATTGTCTCGTTTCAGCTTGACCTGTGTCGTCATATCCAGGCCTTTTTTATCAGGCGGGTAGGCAAATATTATCTATCAGGAGTCATTATCATGCAGGCGCGTGTAAAATGGGTTGAGGGGCTGACTTTTATTGGTGAGTCTGCTTCAGGGCATCAAATTTTAATGGATGGCAATGCCGGAGATAAAGCTCCCAGTCCGATGGAAATGGTGTTGATGGCAGCCGGTGGCTGTAGTGCGATTGATGTGGTCTCTATTTTACAGAAAGGGCGTCATTCTGTGACCCACTGTGAAGTAAAGCTCACTTCTGAACGCCGTGAACAAGCGCCGCGCCTGTTTACACATATTAATTTGCACTTCATTGTGACGGGGAATGCGCTGAAGGACAGTGCTGTCTCGCGTGCTGTCGAGCTATCTGCTGATAAATACTGTTCGGTCGCTTTGATGTTAGAAAAAGCAGCCAATATCACGCATAGCTATGAAATTATTGAGGCATAGCCTGACAGAAGGGGCGGGAAGTACCGCCCTTCAGTTTCAGGCCTGTTTGCTGTTCTCGGCGAGCCGCTGAACCAGTGGCGTCATAATCAACTCCATCGCCAGTCCCATTTTGCCGCCAGGCACGACAATGGTATTGATATGCGAAATAAACGATCCCTGTAGCATCGTCAGTAAATACGGGAAATCGATATTATCCAGACCACGAAAATGGATGACGACAAAACTTTCATCCAGGGAAGGGATCGCACGTGCAGCAAAGGGGTTCGACGTATCAACGGTAGGGACACGCTGAAAGTTGATATGAGTGCGTGAAAATTGAGGGGTAATATAGTTGATATAATCATCCATCGAACGCACTACGGAGCCCATCACAGCCTCACGCGAATGTCCTCGTTCACTGGTATCACGTATCAGCTTCTGGATCCATTCCAGGTTAACAATAGGCACTACACCCACCAGCAAGTCCACGTACTCTGCGACTTTGTGCTGAGGCGTTTCTACTCCACCATGCAGGCCTTCATAGAACAAGACATCACTGTCTTCAGGCAAGGACTGCCAAGGGGTAAAAGTACCAGGAACCTGATTCCAGGGGACCGCTTCGTCATAGGTATGCAGATACTTACGTGATTTTCCCTGCCCCGTCTGACCGTAGTCCATAAAGGTCTGTTCCAGCAGTTTGAAGTCATTTGCTTCAGGGCCGAAATAGGAAATATGCCGACCTGCATCACGTGCTTTACGAATAGCCATATCCATCTCAGGGCGTGTATAGCGATGAAAGCTATCACCCTCGACTTCTGCGGCACGTAAATTGAGCTGCTGGAAAATTTTACGAAATGCCTGACTGGTGGTGCTGGTTCCGGCACCGCTAGAACCTGTTACCGCAATAACCGGGTGTTTGACTGACATAAAAACTCCGTGGGTTAGCAGAGGAGGTATGATGTTCGTTATACTTCAAGTCACTTTTGAGTCTGAATATTATCTTTGAAACTGACCGCGGGGCATGATATTGACGGTCTCGTGGAGTTCAGACCATACCAGAATAGCTTCTCCACTCTGTAATTGCTTTTTCACATCAGCGACTTTTTGCGTCAGAGTCCGTTCTTGCTCACCATAATCAGTCCCTTCGCGTAATACAAAAGATTCTATCAGGCTGTCGAGCGTTTCTGGTGCTATCTCTTGCCAGGGAATAATCATCTTAGTTGTCCAAATAACGAGTTAACCAGTCGGGAATGCGTTTTTCCAGCCACATCTGTGGACGCAGCAGGGTACCGCCGACAAAACCGACATGTCCCCCATATTGGGTTAGCTGATAGTGAATATTTGCGGGTAGTAAATCTTTATCCGGGATCACATGATGATCCATAAAAGGGTCATCCTGTGCATGAATGATAAGGGCCGGGACACTGATATCCGGGAGCATTGGCATGGCGCTGCATTGACGATAGTAGTCCAGTGCATCAGCGAAGCCGTGAATTTTTGAGGTTATCCTGTCGTCGAATTCCCGAATACGTCGCAGGCTTTTAAGCTGACGGAGATCGATAGGTAACGTACCTGGATAACTTTTGAGTTTTCGCGCCGCATTCTTTTTCAGTAAATTCAGCAAATAGTGCTGATAAACGCGCGAAACACCTTGTTCCATATGATAGCAGCATTCTTCCAGCATTAAGGGCGCGGAAACCACGACACCCGCTTTCAGCGTGCAGTTCGCGCCTTGTTTAGCCATCAGGCAGGCTAACATATTGCCCCCTAAAGAAAAGCCTACTGCTGCGGTAGGAACCTCACCATAACGCTGATTGAGCCAGGAAAGAAAATAGCTACCGTCTTCGATTTCACCGGAGTGATAAATACGTTCACTGCGGTTAGGAACACCACTACAGCCACGAAAGTGCATCACGACACCTAACCAGCCACGCTTTTTAGCGGCCTCTATCAGGCCATGAGCGTAAGGGCTGTAGAGACTCCCTTCGAGACCATGAAATACCACCAGCCGGGGTTTATGTAATGCCGTTTGTGGGTCTTCGCTCCAGGCGAGATCGACAAAGTCACCATCAGGCATATCCAGACGCTGCCAGTGTGGAGTGAAATTAAGACGTCGACGAATCAGACGTGGCAGCATGGTTTGCAGGTGGGGATTACTCATCCCACGCATAGGAATAAAATCGTCACCGCCATCATGTTGAACGTTTAATTCTAAAGAGCTTGTACTGGACATATCACGCTGTTAGTTTCATTTAATTCGCTAATGAGTTATCGGGGTGTGGATCACCCGTTTCATGGACGTAACACTTTTTCTTTCTATGCTCGGTTTTCTCTGGGTTGCCGCTATTACGCCCGGACCTAATAATACGTTACTTACTGCTGCCGGAGCGAATTTTGGTTTTTTCCGCAGCCTGCCGTTGATGATAGGCATTATGCTCGGCATGCAGTGTATTTTACTGCTCGTTGCTTTTGGGGTTGGCAGTTTGCTTCTGCTTTATCCTGCGCTGCACCTTACCCTGAAAATAGCCGGGAGTGCCTACCTTTTATGGCTTTCCTGGAAAATTGCGACAGCAAAATACGAGCGCCTTGAGACTAATGTAACCGCTGCGAAACCGCTAGCTTTTTGGCAAGGTGGATTACTGCAAATCATCAACCCTAAGGCCTGGATAATGGCTTTGGGAGCGGTAGCGAGTTTTAGTTTAGCGGGTTCTGCTTACTTACATTCAGTCGCGATGATAAGCGTGGGTATTGCGTTAGTAAATATCGTCGCGGGTGTCATTTGGATTCTTTTTGGCAGCTTTATTGGACTATTCCTGCGTAGCCACCGGGCATGGATGATATTTAATATCTTTATGGGCCTGCTCACGGCAGCTTGCGTATTATTGATTTGGCATTGAAAAAACGGGGGATAATAATGATATTATCCCCCACATCAATTATTCGCTCTGTAGCATTTGCTCTAGCTGTTCCTGAATATCCAGCCAGTCCATCTCACACTCTTCCAGTGACGATTTCGCTTTAGCCTGTTGCTTCAGACAAGCATTCATCTCGTCTTTGCGGCTTTGGCTGTAGATGTCACTGTCTGCTAATTTCTCTTCTGCTTCGGTGAGTTGAGCCGTGAAGGCCTCCATCTGTTTTTCTAGCTGGCTGAGTTTCTTGCGTAATGGCTGGGTTTGTACCCTGAGCTCGGCCTCGCGACGCTTCTGGTCTTTACGTGCCAGAGCGCTATTGCCGTTATCTTTTGACGGCTCTGTGGGTTGGCTTTCCTGCTTTTGGATAGTGCTCAGCCACTGCTGATAGTCTTCCATATCGCCGTCGAAAACATCCACATCCCCGTCATGAACCAAATAGAGTTCATCGGTGGTTGAGCGTAATAAATGCCGGTCGTGCGATACCACCACCAGAGCACCTTCAAAGTCCATCAACGCTTCTGTCAGCGCCTGGCGCATATCAAGATCCAGGTGGTTGGTCGGTTCATCCAGCAGCAGCAAGTTAGGGCGCTGCCAGACCACCAGAGCTAACACCAGACGCGCTTTTTCGCCGCCAGAAAAACGGGCAGTATGCTCGGTGACTTTATCACCCTGGAAGCCAAATCCACCGAGATAGTCACGCAGTTGCTGTTCTAACTCACGAGGTGCCAGACGAGCTAAATGCTGAAGCGGTGACTCATCTGCTCGTAAGTATTCCAGCTGATGCTGAGCGAAATACCCAAGCTTAATGCCTTTTGCCAGATTCATCTCGCCTTGCAATGGCTGTAATTCACCGGCCAGTAACTTAATCAGCGTTGACTTACCGGCACCATTGCGCCCCAGTAAACCGATACGGGATCCCGGAACCAGATTTAATTTGATGGCATTCAGGATAGTGCGGTCCCCGTAGCCAGCGCTGACTTTATCCATACGCAGCAAGGGTGTTGGCAGACTTTCAGGGGTCCGGAAACTGAAATGGAACGGGTTATCAACCAGTGCAGGGGCGATGAGCTCCATGCGCTCCAGCATTTTAACGCGACTCTGTGCCTGCCTGGCCTTAGTCGCCTGGGCTTTAAAGCGGTCAATATACTTTTGCAGATGTGCGACTTTGAGTTGCTGGGTTTCGTATTGCGATTGCTGTTGTGCCAGACGCGTCGAACGTTGTAGCTCAAATGACGAGTAGTTACCGGTATATTCGAACATGCTTTGCTGTTCGATATGAATAATTTTGTCGACCACCGGGTCAAGGAAGTCGCGGTCATGGGAAATCAGAATCAATGTTCCCTGATAACTCTTCAGCCAGCGTTCCAGCCAGATAACGGCATCTAAGTCGAGGTGGTTAGTCGGTTCATCGAGTAACAGCAAATCAGAGCGACAAATCAGAGCCTGAGCAAGGTTAAGACGCATACGCCAGCCACCGGAAAAATCACTGACCGGACGTTCGAGCTGTTCATTGCTGAATCCCAGTCCGTGTAGCAGACTGGCGGCACGCGAACGCATCGTCCAGGCATCAGCCGCGTCGAGTTTTTCATGAACCACGGCAATAGCATGGCCATCGTTACGCGCATTGGCTGACTCTAATTCAGTTTGCAGCTGTCTGTATTCCCGATCGCCGTCGATAACATACTCAATGGCAGGGGTCGCCAGCGCAGGTGTTTCCTGATTAACCCAGGCCAGTTGCCAGTTACCGGGATAATTTACACTGCCTCCATCGACGCTGATTTCATGTTTCAGCAGCGCTAGCAAGGTCGATTTTCCACAGCCGTTCTTGCCTACCAGGCCCACTTTTTGTCCTGGATTAATCGTGGCTGTTGCATTGTCCAGCAGCACGCGGGTGCCACGACGAATTTGTAACGAAGAGATAACAATCATAACGCGCCGTCAGTTCAGAGTATGTTAAATTATTGGTTATTAGCATGCTGCATAAGTAGCAGGTCGGCTGCATGGTAGCCGAAAACAATGACAATGACGACGCCCTGGAGAGTAATCATGCCACAGCCGCCGAAAGTTTTGCTGCTGTACGCCCATCCTGAGTCCCAGGATTCGGTAGCCAATCGAATTTTACTTGAGCCAGTGCATCAGCTTGCTAATGTGACCGTACACGATCTGTATGCTCATTATCCTGATTTTTTTATTGATATCAGCCACGAGCAATCTTTACTACTACAGCACGATATTATCGTCTTTCAGCATCCACTTTATAGTTATAGCTGCCCGGCATTATTAAAAGAGTGGATAGACCGGGTACTGCATCGTGGGTTTGCCAATGGGATGGGAACCCAGGCTCTGAAAGGAAAATACTGGCGTAGTGTGATTACCACGGGAGAGCCAGAGGGAGCCTATGGACGCGACGGCCTTAATCGGTTTTCCATGGACCATATCTTGCTGCCTTTTGAGCTTACCGCCGGGATGTGCAGTATGCACTGGATGACGCCGATGATCCTCTATTGGGCCCGCCGCCAGTCTCACCAGACGCTGGTGAATCATGGCAAAGCTTATGCTGAATGGCTGACAACCCCCTTACCTGTAGGAGAGCATTGATGCAAGGTGCGGATTTTCTGTTAGCCGGTGTGTTATTTCTGTTTGCTGCGGTCGTGGCTGTTCCCATCGCTGCGCGTCTGGGCATTGGTGCGGTATTGGGCTATTTGCTGGCGGGTATCGTCATTGGTCCCTGGGGTTTAGGGTTCATTAGTGATGTTGATGAAATTCTACACTTTTCAGAATTGGGTGTGGTTTTTCTGATGTTTATCATTGGCCTGGAGCTTAACCCGGCGAAGCTCTGGAAACTCAGACGTTCTATTTTTGGTATTGGTGCCGGACAGGTTGTTTTTAGTGCGCTGATTTTAGGCGGCTTGCTGATGCTGGCGCAATTCTCCTGGCAGGCAGCCGTTATCGGTGGTATCGGCCTGGCGATGTCCTCTACCGCAATGGCGCTGCAATTAATGCGTGAAAAAGGGATGAATCGCAGCGAATCGGGCCAGTTAGGCTTCTCGGTTCTGCTATTCCAGGACTTGGCCGTTATTCCCGCAATGGCCTTGGTGCCGTTGCTGGCGGGACGCGGGGAAGAGCATACCGACTGGGTGACTCTGGGGCTTAAAGTATTGGCGTTTATCGCCATGTTGGTCGGCGGTCGTTTTTTATTACGCCCTTTGTTTCGTTTTATCGCCGCTTCCGGTGTGCGTGAAGTCTTTACCGCGGCATCACTGTTACTGGTACTCGGTTCCGCGCTGTTTATGGAAATGCTGGGGTTCTCAATGGCGCTTGGAACGTTTCTGGCAGGAGTACTTCTGGCAGAAAGTGAATATCGTCACGAACTTGAAATTGCCATCGATCCCTTTAAAGGATTGCTGCTGGGATTATTCTTTATCTCGGTAGGAATGGCGCTCAATATTGGTATCTTATTTACCCATATCGTCTGGGTATTGATGAGTGTCTTACTGCTGGTGGCCGTGAAAGTGCTGGTTCTCTATGGGCTGGCCAAAGTGCATGGTCTGAGAGGGTCAGAAAGCTTACAGTTTTCCGGGGTACTGAGTCAGGGCGGTGAATTTGCCTTTGTCTTATTCTCAGTTGCTGCGGCCCAGAACCTCTTCCAGGGCGACCAGATGCCCCTGCTTCTGGTGACGGTGACCTTGTCAATGATGACCACCCCACTACTGATGAAGGTTATCGATAAGATACTCTTTCAGCGTTATAACTCCGGGGAAGAAAGTGAAGAAAAACCCCATGTGGAGGATGACCAGCCGCAGGTTATTGTCGTCGGTTTCGGGCGTTTCGGTCAGGTGATTGGCCGCCTGTTGATGGCCAATAAAATGCGTATTACTGTGCTTGAGCGCGATGTCAGCGCGGTGAGTTTGATGCGTCGCTATGGCTATAAAGTGTATTACGGCGACGCTACTGAACTGGAGTTGTTACGGGCAGCAGGTGCTGATGCCGCGAAATCCATTGTGATAACCAGCAATGATCCGGAAGATACCATGAGGATCGTGCATCTCTGCCAGCAGCACTTTCCCCATCTGGCGATACTCGCCCGGGCTCGTGGCCGTTTTGAAGCGCATGAGTTATTACAGGCTGGAGTGACACATTTCTCCCGCGAAACCTTTGCCAGTGCGCTGGACTTGGGGCGTAAAGCCTTATTGACACTGGGCATGCATCCGCATCAGGCTCATCGCGCCCAGCAACACTTTCGCCGGCTGGATATGCGTATGCTGCGGGAATTAATTCCCATTCATACTGACAATGCGCAAATTTCTCGAGTACGGGAAGCCCGGCGTGAGCTGGAAGAGATTTTTGAACGAGAAATGCAAAGTGAACGTCGCCGACTGGATGGTTGGGACGAACTGGAATAGAAGGTGAAACCAATGCCAGTACGTAAGCGTTTTATTGCCGGTGCAGTCTGTCCTGCCTGTCAGGCCAAGGATTCACTCGCACTGTGGCGTGAAAATAATGTCGATATTGTCGAATGTGTAAAGTGCCATCACCAGATGCGTGAGGCAGATAAGCAGGCGCAGGGGCATGTTCGTGAACAAGAGCAGGTGATCGGTATTTTTCACCCGGACTAAAGATTAAGTTATCGGATTATGGCTTCTGCGAAACGCGTTGAATCACATAGTGGGCCTATGTTCATCAATGCGTTTTACTCTATACCTGGAAGTAACCCGAATTATTTTAGGGATAGATTTTTAGGTAGAGGGACACAAGCGTAGATTTCCGCTACAATCTGCGTCAGTTTTTTTCGATGCTCACTCAGGAGATATCATGAAAGTAGCAAAAGACTTGGTGGTCAGCCTGGCCTATCAGGTACGTACAGAAGATGGTGTATTGGTTGATGAGTCTCCGGTGAGTGCGCCGTTGGACTATCTGCACGGCCATGGTTCTCTGATCTCAGGATTAGAAACTGCGCTGGAAGGTCATGAAATTGGCGATCGCTTTGATGTGAACGTCGGTGCTAATGACGCTTATGGTCAATATGACGAAAATCTGGTTCAGCGTGTACCTAAAGACGTCTTTATGGGCGTTGATGAGTTACAGGTTGGCATGCGTTTTATGGCTGAAACCGATCAGGGTCCAGTCCCGGTAGAAATTACCGAAGTTGAAGATGAGCACGTTGTGGTTGATGGTAACCATATGCTGGCTGGTCAGAACCTGAGCTTTAACGTTGAAGTTATTGCTATTCGTGAAGCAACAGCTGAAGAGCTGGAGCACGGACATGTTCATGGCGAACACGATCATCACCACGAACACGGTGATGGCTGCTGCGGTGGTCACGACCATGATCACGGACATGACCACGATCACGGTAAAGGCAAAGGCGGTTGCGGTAACGGCGGTTGTGGTTGCCACTAATCGCTTAAGAAGGAAGGCGTGCATGGCACGCCTTTTTTTATGCCTGTTATTCAGTAATGGGGCGGGGGTGTTTCTTCTGCCTGAGAAGCGACCATTGATGACTGGCTGGTTTTAAGTTTCTCAACTAATAAACGCAGATGCTCACGCAACTTGATCATCTCAAGTTCATGCGTAATCACCGTCTGATTTAATTCTTCAATCGTATGTTCCTGGAAAGCAAGACGACTTTCCAGCTCTTCGAGCCGTTGTTCGGTGAGTTTGGTGTCCATTGGAATTTTCCTTGCGGCTTGCCTGATGAACAAAGTGTGACGATTTTACGGCAAGTTGTCGGATATTACAGTGTAAATAGTGTAAGCAGGAAACTTATTTAAACAAAAAGAGTCTCAATTAGACTCGATAACTTACTGACAGATGGTGTAGATTTCTCTCATACCGCTATAGTTTAGTTAATTCTGCTCAATTTAATTTGTCGAGCGGCCCCCCGCTTATGGAGAAATGGATGAAATCATTATTTAAAGTAACGCTTCTGGCGACAACAATGGCCGTTGCCTTGAATGCCCCAGTATTCGCTGCTCCAGCTGAACCAGCTAAAGATGCGGCAGCTAGCAATGCCTCTGTCTTCAAAAATGAAGATCAGAAAGCGGCTTATGCACTGGGTGCCTCACTGGGGCGTTACATGGAAAATTCTCTGCAAGAGCAAGAGAAATTAGGCATCAAACTGGATAAAGATCAGCTGATCGCCGGCGTTCAGGATGCTTTTGCCAACAAAAGCAAGTTATCCGACCAGGATATCGAGCAATCATTACAGTCTTTTGAAGGCCGCGTACAAGCCGCAGCTCAAGAGAAAATGAAAAAAGAGTCTGCGGAAAGTGAAGCTAAAGGCAAAGCCTTCCGTGATGCATTCGCTAAAGAAAAAGGCAGCAAAACCTCTTCTACTGGTTTGATTTATAACGTTGAACAAGAAGGCAGTGGTGATGCACTGAAAGACAGCGATACCGTTGTGGTTAACTACAAAGGAACGCTGATTGACGGTAAAGAGTTTGATAACTCCTATACCCGCAAAGAGCCGCTTTCTTTCCGTCTGGACGGTGTTATCCCTGGCTGGACTGAAGGCCTGAAATACATCAAGAAAGGCGGCAAGATCAAGCTGGTCATCCCACCAGAACTGGCTTATGGCCCTAACGGTGTCCCAGGAATTCCACCAAACTCCACACTGGTGTTTGAAGTAGAACTGCTGGACGTGAAACCGGCTCAGAAAGAAGCGGAAGCCAAGACTGAAGCGCCTGCTCAGAAGTAATTAATAACGCTCAAAACCACCGCCTTCAGGGCGGTGGTTTTGTTTCCGGGCTCCCACTTCAGTATCTTGATTTCTGGTTAATACAATAAAAGCTGGAAAGAATATCTTACGTTGTATTACCTTAACATCTTGCGCGATAACCGAAAATGAGTCTGCCCTGACACGAAAAAAGCGCGACAGGCTCTCTGTAGAGGGTGGTATAGGTACATGTCTAATTCACTTTTAACGAATGAAACCAGTGAGTTTGATTTACTGGATCAGCGTCCTTTTGATGCTGCTGATTTTGATATTTTAAAATCTTATGAGGCCGTGGTTGATGGTTTAGCCATGCTAATTGGCTCTCATTGCGAAATTGTCCTGCACTCGTTACAGGATTTGAAGTGCTCGGCAATCCGTATTGCTAATGGTGAGCATACCGGCAGAAAAATCGGTTCTCCAATCACTGACCTGGCGCTGCGTATGCTGCATGATATGACCGGGGCCGATAGCAGTGTTTCCAGATGCTATTTTACTCGTGCGAAAAGTGGGGTTCTGATGAAGTCAGTCACCACTGCTATTCGTAATCGAGAACAACGCGTTATTGGTTTACTGTGTATCAATATGAACCTTGATGTGCCTTTCTCACAAATCATATCGACCTTCATGCCGCCAGAAACCCAGGGTAAAGAAGAGCCATCTTCGGTTAACTTTGCTTCCTCTGTTGAAGACTTGGTAATGCAAACTCTTGAATTTACTATTGAAGAGGTAAACATTGACCGTGCGGTTTCAAATAACGCGAAGAATCGCCAGATTGTCCTTAACCTCTATGAGAAAGGTATTTTCGATATTAAAGATGCCATTAATCAGGTTGCTGACCGTCTGAACATTTCCAAACACACGGTCTATCTCTATATTCGCCAGTTTAAAAGCGGTGATTTTAGTGGTCAGGATAAGTAATGCGTTTTGCGTTAATGGTGACAGGACCGGCCTATGGCACACAACAAGCGAGCAGCGCACTGTTGTTTGCCCGGGCTGTGCTGGCTGAAGGCCATACACTTGACAGTATATTTTTCTACCGGGAAGGGGTCTATAACGCGAACCAGCTGACCTCACCGGCAAGTGATGAGGTTGATTTGGTCCGGTGCTGGCAGGCATTGCACCAGCAGCATGGTGTTGCCCTGCATATTTGTGTTGCTGCCGCTCTACGGCGAGGCATAACAGACGCTGAGCAAGCTCAGACCCAGGGGCTCAGTGTCAGTAACCTGCAGCCTGGCTTTACGCTTACCGGGCTGGGAGCCTTAGCAGAGGCCGCATTAACCGCAGACAGAGTGGTACAGTTCTGATGAAACGTGTGGCGTTTGTTTTCCGTTCTGCTCCGCATGGCAGCAACGCAGGGCGCGAGGGATTAGATGCATTGCTTGCCACCTCGGCTCTGTCGGATGACCCTGGCGTATTTTTTATCGGTGACGGGGTGTTGCAACTCTTGCCTGATCAACAGCCTGAGCAGGTACTGGCAAGGAACCACATCGCAACCTTTCGGGTGTTGCCGCTCTATGATATCGAATCCTGCTTTCTCTGTGCGGCTTCCGCGCGTGAGCGTGGTTTACCATTGGATAATGCCTGGGTGATTGATGTGGAAAGGCTGGAACCCGATGCGTTAGGTGAAAAATTGAAACACTATGATGTGGTCTTAACTTTCTGAGGCATCCATGCTGTACACTTTCCGTTACTCTCCGTTTCACTCAGATATTGGTGTCATACTACGTTATATGCAACCAGGGGATTGCTTATTGCTGATAGAAGATGGAGTATTAGCGGGCTTGACAGATACTGTACCTCTTGAGGCCTTGCTCGCTTCCTCACTGTCTGTTTATGCCTTGCAAGAAGATATCGAAGCGCGTGGACTCGCTGTTCGTTTTTCAGACAAAATCCCGAGTATCAGCTATACTGACTTCGTTAAATTGACGATTGAGCACCAGCAACATTTCGCCTGGTAGCATTATATCGTTGTATATTTCTTGACACCTTTTCAACTCGGCTCTAAAATTCTGCGTCCTCGTATTATACGAGGTCGATTTATTACGTGTTTACGAAGCAAAAGCTAAAACCAGGAGCTATTTAATGGCAACAGTTAATCAGCTGGTTCGCAAACCACGCGCACGCAAAGTTGCAAAAAGCAACGTGCCAGCGCTGGAAGCTTGCCCGCAAAAACGTGGTGTATGTACTCGCGTATATACCACCACTCCTAAAAAACCAAACTCAGCACTGCGTAAAGTTTGCCGTGTGCGTTTGACTAACGGTTTTGAAGTTACCTCCTATATCGGTGGTGAAGGCCATAACCTGCAGGAGCACTCAGTGATCCTGATCCGTGGTGGTCGTGTAAAAGACTTGCCAGGTGTTCGTTACCATACCGTTCGTGGTGCACTTGACTGCTCCGGTGTTAAAGACCGTAAGCAAGCTCGTTCTAAATATGGTGTGAAACGTCCTAAGGCTTAATGGTTTCCGTTAAGTAAGGCCAAACGTTTTAAATTAATGTCAAAATAAACTCTTTGAGTTTTGGACAATCCTGAATTAACAACGGAGTATTTCCATG
>Ga0302347_1000247_pt1 | contig 96171 bp, 84 predicted proteins | sample PhyWR1_FD_202178 | JGI IMG/M metagenome (GOLD analysis project Ga0302347, IMG submission 202178) | Leaf surface microbial communities from wheat plants in UC Gill Tract Community Farm, Albany, California, United States - DLSL W.R1 (v2)... | ecosystem: Host-associated > Plants > Phyllosphere >... | reverse complement strand
CAACCACCCATATCTTTCTTCTCTCCGCCCATAACCTTTTCTGTTTTGGTTGAAGGAGTTGCTGTTTCTTCTTTTTTGCATGATGCAAATACTACTGACACCAATGCGGCTAATACGATGATCTTTTTCATTTGACTGAGGCTGTTTTGTTTTTTAACTGGTTTCCTGAAGGGTTAGATTCCGTCCCAACCACCCATATCTTTCTTCTCTCCGCCCATAACCTTTTCTGTTTTGGTTGAAGGAGTTGCTGTTTCTTCTTTTTTGCATGATGCAAATACTACTGACACCAATGCGGCTAATACGATGATCTTTCTCATTTAAATAAGCTGTTTTGTTTTTAACTGGTTTTCTGAAAAGCCGCACTTAGTCCCAACCGCCCATATCTTTCTTTTCTCCGCCCATAACCTTTTCTGTTTTGGTTGAAGGACTTGCTGTTTCTTCTTTTTTGCATGATGCGAATACAACGCATACTAACGCGGCTAATACGATAATTTTTTTCATCTGGACAATTTTATGTTTAGTTGTTGATTAAATTTGAGACACATACATTAACAATCTGACAGTAAGCAAGTTTCGATATCGTTAAGGATAATTCAATTATAAAAACCCGCTTTACATTCAAAAAGTTTATTTTCCACTGCAGAAAATAATTTAATGCCGCAAATATTATATTTCAAACCTAGGAATAAAAATCGCATTTTCAAATGAATCCGGGTAACAGTAAACGTCACATAATCGTTCAAAAGTCCACATGAATTGTAGCTGATTACACATGTTTTTACTTCAATTGTAACCAATTATCTTCAATCGGCTTCATTAGTATATCACAACTATTAACTCTCAGCTGAACTGATTTCGATATGCACTCTGTTAAAATGGCAATAGTTGGTGTTTTCGTACAACGATTACAAAAATATTGTATACCTTTCCTGTGACATAGCAAATGAAATCCAGTTATTACCTTAGCTTACTTCTCGTACTTGTATCTCTAAACCTTTTTGCTGAACAAAGCAAGTGGGAAAAAGACAGCATTGCTATAGACAGATTAAATTCGTTAGCTTACAACATTCGACTTACAAATCCGGAACAAACGTTAAAATACGGTTTGAAAGCATCGAAGATGGCACAGTCCAGTAACTACTCTAACGGGTATGCAGAGGCACAACGGATTGTTGGAATTGGCTACTACTATCTCTGGGAAAACGAGAAAGCACTCAAATCGTATCTTATATCATTATCTACTTTTACGAAGAATGATTATAAGCCGGGAATGGCTAAAGTTTATAACAACATCGGAAACCTCTACAGGGAATATGATTTTGATAAGGGTTTGATGTATTTCAACAAATCTCTCGTTCTTGCTGATCAACTAAATATGTCAGACCTTATTGCCGGTACCAATCTCAATATCGGCATTATTTACTTCCGCCAAAAGCGATACAATATTGCTTTAAACTACTTCGAAAAAAGCAATGATCTTTTTACGAAGCTGGGAAATCCGATAGGGATGACGCATGCACTACAAAACATCGGCGTAATCTATTTCAACCTCAAACAAAGCGATAAGGCAGCAGAGGTATTGATCCGCGCGAATCACAATGCCAAGAAGAATGAGCTAAATAACACTGTCGCCAGTATTAATCTAACCCTGGCAGCCATTTACATCAACCAGGGAAAATTTGACAAAGCAGAGGAGGCCCTAAATGAGGGAAAGGCTTATACTGAACTGGTTAAAGATCCGAAACTTCAGCAGGATTATACCTTTACATCTTACCAGCTGGAGTACAAAAGAAAAAATTACAAGCAGGCTATCGACTACCTGAGAGAAGTTTACACGCAGGATAGTGTTCAGTTTAACAATATCGAGTCTCAAAAGATCGGTCTTCTTCAGGAGCAGCAACGCCATCTGGAACGAGAGAAACAGACACTGATCCTCATTGAAAGACAAAAGACCAACCGCGTGATGTTCTGGGCGTCAGTCATTGTTTTCATTCTCCTTGCAATAGTTATCATGCTTCTCTACATCAACAACAAGAAGAAAGCGAAGACCAATAAACAGCTTCAAACGCTTAACGATGAAGTTTCCCTGCAAAAAGAAAACCTCAACCGCATCAACCATAATTTAGAGGAAATCATTACCGAACGGACGCTCGACCTGCAAATTAAAAACAAGAAGCTTTCAGAATATTCAGCCCACCTCTCCCACCAGATCCGCAGTCCTATAGCTACCATGAAAGGCTTGATGATGCTTGAGGAAGATAAACTCATCGAAAATGACGAATTTGTAAAAGAAATAGGCAAGTGTATCAACGACATCGACGATAAAATCCGCAACATCAATACGAACCTGCATAGCCTTGAAAACAAGGGACTTTAGCACTACTGCAATAAAGACACGATATAAGGAAGAGATTTGTCCTCAATTTTTTAATTTTGCCAATCAAAAAGAGGATTAGATATTGGAATATTTAAAGGGATTAAATCCATCGCAACGGGCAGCAGTAGAACAAACAAAGGGGCCGGTAATGATAGTTGCTGGCGCGGGTTCAGGGAAGACGCGTGTAATTACATACCGAGTCGCCCACTTGATCAAGACGGGCGTTGATCCATTTAACCTGCTCGTACTTACGTTTACCAACAAGGCTGCCAAAGAAATGCGCACCCGTATTATGGATGTGGTCGGAGCAGAAGCGAAGAACATATGGATGGGGACTTTCCACTCCGTGTTTGCCAAGATCCTGCGTGTGGAAGCTAGCCGCATCGGCTACCCTACCAATTTCACCATCTACGACACAGACGACAGCAAGAGCCTCATCAGATCCATTCTGCGGGAGCAACAACTTGACGACAAGCTCTATAATGCCAATTTCGTCTATAACCGTATATCTTCAGCGAAGAACAACCTGATTTCAGCAGCTGAATATCAAAAGAATGCCCAGATACAGGCTGAAGACTTTTCAAGCGGCCGTGGGCGACTAGGTGAAATTTACCAAACGTACACGCAACGCTGCTTCAAAGCCGGCGCAATGGACTTTGATGATATCCTCTTCAAAACAAATGTCCTCCTCCGCGAACATCCGGATGTTCTCTATAAATACCAGAATAAGTTTAAATACCTGATGGTCGATGAGTATCAGGATACCAACTATGCTCAGTACCTGATCGTAAAGAAGCTCGCAGCTATAAACGAAAACCTTTGTGTCGTAGGAGATGACGCGCAGAGTATTTACGCTTTCCGCGGAGCCAACATTCAGAACATCCTGAACTTCGAAAAGGATTACCCCGATCTGAAAGTATTCAAACTGGAGCAAAACTACCGGTCTACCCAGAACATTGTTAATGTTGCCAACAGCATCATCGCCAACAACAAAAATCAGCTGAAGAAAAATGTATTCTCCGAGAATGAAGACGGCGATAAAATCAGAATAGCCAGAGCATTCAGCGATAATGAAGAAGGAAAGATCGTAGCCGAGAGTATCATTCAGGAACGCAGCCTCAGGGGACTGAAACACCAGGATTTTGCTATTTTATATCGCACTAACGCACAGTCGCGTGCAATGGAAGAAGCCTTAAGAAAGCTGAATGTTCCATATAAAATTTATGGCGGCCTCTCTTTTTATCAGAGGAAAGAAATCAAGGATCTGATCGCTTATTTCAGATTAACCTTCAATCCCAACGATGAAGAGGCCCTTAAGCGCGTTATCAACTACCCAAAACGCGGCATTGGAGACACCTCTCTGGAGCGCATCATCATCGCTGCAGACAAAAACAATACGACTCCCTGGGAGATCATCAAAGAAGCTCCAAGCTATCTGGAGCCACGCACAGCTGCACCTGCCGGGGGCTTCGCTACCATGATTCAGAGCTTTCAGGTGGTCGCAAAGAACCAGTCAGCCTACGAAGCTGCTTTACACATTGCCCAGCACTCCGGCCTGCTGAAGGATCTTTATGCCGACAAGTCGGTTGAGGGCCTCAGCCGCTACGAAAACATTCAGGAACTCCTGAACGGGATTAAGGAATTTTCTGAACGTGAAGATCTGGAAGAACGTGGCCTTGATATATTTATGCAGGATGTCGCCCTTCTTACAAATGACGATAACGACAAGAATCCCGATGCTGACACCGTGTCTCTAATGACCATCCACTCTGCTAAAGGACTCGAATTCCCTCATGTTTATATCGTCGGACTGGAAGAGAATCTCTTTCCTTCGCAGATGTCGGTAAACTCCAGGTCCGACCTCGAAGAAGAGCGCCGCTTATTCTATGTGGCCATTACACGTGCAGAAAAGAAGCTCACGATCTCCTACGCCACGTCACGGTACCGTTGGGGGACCTTAACCAGCTGTGAACCTAGCCGGTTTATCGACGAGATCGACGCACGTTATCTGGAACTCGCCTACGGAGAACAGCAAAAATCAATAGAAAAAAACCCATTCTTTTCAGATCGTCTGGAGTCGCAAGGCTCTTCCGACAGCTTCTCCAAGCCAAAGCCAAAAACCGGCATGCTCAAGACAACATCTATGTTGCCTAAAGCGCATGTTCCAAGTACAGGCTTTGCTCCTTCCGACACTTCAGGGCTCCAGGTTGGCATGGAAGTTGAGCACGAACGGTTCGGCTACGGCAAAGTAATTAATATAGAGGGGAATAAATCCGATATAAAGGCAACAATTTTCTTCAAAGAATTAGGACAGAAACAACTTTTGCTTAAATTTGCTAAACTTCGTATCGTCACGTAATCTATACGTATAGAGATCCGACCGGGAACCTCCCCCTCAAACAAACGAAAGAATGACATTTGACTATAATAGTACAAGGAATAAACTGATCCTTGCAGAGTATGGAAGAAATGTACAAAATATGGTCGCCTATATTTGTACCCTTCCTACTAAAGAAGAAAGAAATCGCCATGCTCAGGTGGTGATTGACCTGATGGGCTTTCTGAATCCTCACCTGAGAGACGTTGCAGACTTTAAACACAAATTGTGGGATCACCTGCATATAATCTCTGACTTTAAGATTGATGTTGACTGCCCATACCCTGTTCCCACTGCAGACGTACTTAACGTAAAGCCCGATGCTTTGCCTTACCCGCAACAGCGCATTCGCTATAAGCACTATGGTAAAACGGTCGAAGTGCTCATCAAGCAAGCTCGTTCTATCGAGGATCCACAGCGCAAACAGGCAATGGTACAGTCTATAGCCAACTTCATGAAGATGGCGTACGTTACCTGGAATAAAGATTCGGTAACTGATGAAACAATCATTTCAGACCTCAAAGACCTGTCAAACGGGGAGCTGATTCTGGAGGATAATGTGAATCTGAACAAGGTTGACGTCCGCCCGGCTCCAACTAGCATGAGACCAAAGAACGTTCAAAAGAATGGTACTCAAAACGGCAAAAACAGGCAAAACTCAAATAATAGAAACGGTGGGAATCGTCCGAAAAACACCGGAAAACGTTACTAGATTACAAAATTCGCGAAGCAAATGAATGCATTTGAAATTAACGGAGGGAAACCTCTGAAAGGAGAGATTATTCCTCAGGGTGCCAAAAATGAGGCTCTTCAGGTAATCTCTGCGGTACTGTTAACAAATGAAAAAGTTACGATAAGCAATATACCCGACATCGTTGACGTCAACAAACTGATTGAATTACTCGGCGATCTCGGCGTAAAGGTTGAAAGACTAAATAAGGATACATATACCTTCGAAGCCAGCAATATAGACCTGGAATTCTTTCAGTCAGAACAATTTAAGTCCAAAGGTGGAAGCCTGAGAGGATCAATCATGATCGTAGGACCTCTGCTGGCCCGGTTCGGTAAAGCTGCCATCCCGAAGCCAGGAGGTGATAAGATCGGAAGACGCCGTCTGGATACGCACTTCCTCGGGTTCGAAAAACTAGGTGCGAAGTTCATCTATAACTCCGAAACGGGATTCTTCAATGTGGACGCAACAGACCTCCGGGGAGCCTATGTACTCCTCGATGAAGCATCCGTCACCGGAACTGCCAACGTTGTTATGGCAGCTGTCCTTGCGAAGGGAACCACGACCATATATAACGCCGCCTGCGAGCCTTATCTGCAGCAACTTTGTAAGATGCTGAACAGAATGGGTGCAAACATTTCAGGCATCGGATCCAACCTCATTACAATTGAGGGCGTTCAACAACTAGGCGGCACAGAACATCGTCTGTTGCCAGATATGATCGAGATCGGATCATTCATCGGCCTTGCAGCAATGACAGGCTCAGAGATCACCATTAAAGATGTTCAGTACAAGGAACTAGGTATTATCCCTGAAGTATTCAGACGCCTGGGTATTCAACTGGAGCTCAGAGGAGATGATCTTCATATCCCCGCCCAGAAAAACTACGAAATCGAAACATTCATCGACGGTTCAATACTCACCATTGCTGATGCTCCGTGGCCGGGCTTCACGCCCGATCTGTTGAGCATTGTGCTCGTGATCGCGACGCAGGCAAAAGGAAACGTTCTCATCCATCAGAAGATGTTTGAAAGCCGCCTGTTCTTTGTTGATAAACTGATAGACATGGGTGCCCAGATCATACTATGTGATCCTCACCGTGCCACAATAATCGGACTCAACAAACAGGTACAGCTTAGAGGCATTGAAATGACCTCGCCGGATATCCGTGCAGGAGTTGCCCTCCTGATTGCTGCGCTGTCGGCCAGTGGAAGATCAATCATTCACAACATCGAGCAGATTGAAAGAGGTTATCAGGACATCGATATACGACTCAGAGCACTGGGCGCAGACATCAAGCGTATCAACGCCATGCCTAAGTCACATTAGGCCAGTCGCCCCAGGCAAAACAAATTTGCCCAGGAGCACTTAAAGCTATAAACGCAAAAGCGTCAGACCTGAGAGGATCTGACGCTTTTGCGTTTATAAGGTATTTTTTATGCCGACATAGCGCTGATAATGTCAAACTGGGTGATAATCTCCAGCCTGCCACGCGTATCCTCTACCAGCACCGCTGTATTCTCTTTACTGATCAATCCCGATATCTTATCGATTGACGTATTCAAATCCACGAATGGAAATGGCTTCGTCATCACATCAAGAACTTTGAACGACTTAGCAGAAGGATTTTCCAGTAGAGCAGTCAAAATATCGCTCTCTGTTACTTTCCCTACCACCATGTCATGCTGTGTAACAGGAAGTTGAGAGATATTCAACATCTTGATCGTATTGATCGCTTCTAAAACAGACTGATTTGCGTCAATCGTCACAATCTCCTGACTCTCCCGGTTCGCCAGAATGGCCCCTGCAGTCAGCTTCTCATCTTTCAGGAAGCCACGTTCCCGCAACCAATCCTCATTGAACATCTTGCCTAAATAGCGAGTGCCATGATCATGGATAATGACCACAACGAGATCCCCTTCTTTCAGCTGATCTTTCATCTGCATCAATCCGGCGATAGCAGCACCACTCGAGTTTCCTGCGAAAATACCCTCTTTCCGGGTAATCTCACGGGTCATCAACGCTGCATCCTTATCCGTCACCTTCTCGAAATGATCAATCACTGAAAAGTCGACGTTCTCAGGAAGAAAATCTTCACCTATGCCTTCCGTGATATACGGATAGATCTCATCTTTATCGAATTCTCCGGTCTCTTTATATTTCTTAAATACCGAACCGTAAGTATCGATACCCCAGATCTTGATATCAGGATTCTTTTCCTTCAGGTATCTTCCAGCTCCCGATATGGTTCCTCCTGTACCTACACCTACAACGAGGTGAGTAATCTTTCCTTCCGTCTGCTCCCATATCTCTGGACCTGTTTGTTCATAGTTGGCCTTACTGTTCGACAGGTTATCATACTGATTGGCTTTCCATGAGTTAGGCACCTCCCGCTGTAAACGCGAAGAAACGGAATAGTATGAACGGGGATCTTCCGGCTCCACATTGGTCGGACAAACAATTACTTCCGCTCCAAAAGCCCTAAGCGCATCTACTTTCTCTTTCGACTGCTTATCGGTGGTCGTAAAAATACATTTGTAGCCCTTTACAATTGCCGCCATAGCCAAACCCATACCGGTGTTCCCGGAGGTTCCCTCTATAATTGTTCCACCAGGCTTCAGCAGCCCGGCTTCCTCTGCATCTTCAATCATCTTAAGAGCCATCCGGTCCTTGATCGAATTGCCGGGATTACGGGTTTCGATCTTAGCAAGCACAGTAGCTTTGACTTCCGATGTCACCTTGTTCAGCTTAACAAGCGGGGTGTTCCCGATAGTCTCCAAAATATTATTGTACCACATAAAGCAAAGGTAGTAAATACTATCAAATTAATAGAGAATGCAGGCAGTGCCTGAAGCTTAGAACTTCAGATGCTTAACCGTCAACCCATTGTTAATTAGCTGCATGAGCGAGTCAATTCCAATCTTCAGGTGCGATTCCACGAAACGTTCCGTTACTTTAGAATCGCTTTCTGTAGTCTTCACCCCTTCTGGGATCATCGGCTGATCCGACACCAGCAACAGAGCGCCGGTAGGTATTTTATTGGCAAATCCGGTCGTGAAAACCGTAGCCGTCTCCATGTCAACAGCCATTGCACGTAATGTCTTCAGATATTTCTTAAAGTTCTTATCATGCTCCCATACCCGCCTGTTGGTCGTATAAACCGTCCCGGTATAATAATCTCTTGAATGATCCCTGATCGTCGTCGATATGGCCTTTTGAAGTGCGAAGGCAGGAAGCGCCGGCACTTCTGCAGGAAGGTAATCGTTTGACGTACCTTCTCCACGAATTGCGGCAATCGGCAATATGAGGTCACCGATGCTGTTCTTCTTCTTGAGACCTCCGCATTTACCTAAAAACAATACTGCCTTGGGTTGTATCGCGCTAAGGAGATCCATCATTGTCGCCGCAAGCGGACTCCCCATGCCGAAGTTAATGATCGTAATTCCATTAGCAGATACGCTCTGCATCGGCTTGTCAAGCCCCATGATCGGCGCATTGTCATGCCATTCAGAGAAGAGCTGCAGGTATTTCGAGAAGTTGGTCAACAATATAAACTGAGAGAAATCCTTCAGGGGTCTTCCGGTATATCGCGGCAGCCAGTTGTTCACAATATCTTGTTTGGTCTTCAATCCTTTCTTTACCGGACTTTCAACCTCCTTTATTTGCTGTGCCTGTTCAACAATCTCCGGATCTTTTTTTACATCTTTTTCTTCATTCATAAAATATTCGTTTAAAAAAAACCCCGAATCTCTTCGGGGTTTTCATTATGCTACTTTTAATTTTTTGATATCTGATTTGGCAAACTTTTCATGCGCATAACTCAGCGTAATATAAAGCTCCTTGTTCTGCCCCTTTTGGGAGGGGACTTCAAACATCGCATCAATCATGATCGCCTCACAAATCGATCTCAGTCCTCTGGCTCCAAGCTTAAACTCCATTGCCTTGTCAACAATAAACTCAAGCACCTCCTTGTCAAACTCCAATTTGATATCTTCATATTCAAAAAGTTTCTGATACTGTTTGATCAAAGAGTTCTTCGGCTCGGTAAGAATGCTGATCAAAGCTTCCCTGTCAAGGGGATTCAGGTGGGTAACCACCGGCAAGCGGCCGATCAGCTCCGGAATCAAACCAAAAGAACGAAGATCCTGAGGAGTGATGTATTTATACAGATTCTTCAGATCGATATTCTCATCATCATCATTGATCCTGTAACCTACCGTTTGTGTCTTTAAGCGATTGGCAATCTTCCGATCGATACCGTCAAAAGCACCACCGCAAATAAACAGGATGTTGTTCGTGTTCACGGCAATCATCTTCTGGTCCGGATGTTTACGTCCTCCCTGAGGGGGAACGTTTACAATAGTTCCTTCCAGGATCTTGAGTAAAGCCTGCTGAACACCTTCGCCCGATACATCACGTGTAATAGAAGGATTATCACTTTTACGGGCAATCTTATCCACCTCGTCAATGTAAACGATGCCGCGCTCGGCTGAGGCCACATCATAATCTGCAGCCTGAAGTAAACGCGTCAGAATACTCTCCACATCCTCTCCCACATAGCCCGCTTCCGTTAATACAGTCGCGTCGCAGATACAAAATGGAACATGTAAGATCTTAGCAATGGTTTTCGCTAAAAGCGTTTTGCCGGTACCAGTCTCCGCCACCATGATGATATTCGACTTTTCAATCTCGATCTCATCCTTCTCCACCTTTTGATTCAGGCGTTTATAATGGTTGTAAACAGCAACTGAAAGTACCTTTTTCGCCTCATCCTGTCCAATCACGTACTGGTCCAAATGCTTCTTTATCTCCAGCGGCTTCATCAAAGTAAGCGAAGAACCAGAGTTCTTCGTCTTCCTTACTGAAAGCTCTTCAGCCAGAATCTGGTTAGCCTGAGCCACACACTTATCGCAGATGTGAGCATCCAGGCCAGCAATGAGCATGAGCGTATCCTGTTTACCAGAACCACAAAATGAACATTTAATATCTTTTGAGCTTTTACTCATCGTTTGTTTTGTTTTCGCCAAGCACCTCGTCAATCATACCAAATTCCTTGGCCTCACTTGCAATCATCCAATAATCCCTGTCAGAAGCATCGTGTACTTTCTGATAATCCTGACCAGAGTGGTTGGAGATAATTTCATATAGCTCTCTCTTCAGCTTTAAGATCTCACGCGCCGTGATTTCAATATCCGATGCCTGACCCTGAACACCACCCAGCGGCTGGTGGATCATCACACGCGAATGCGCTAAAGCAGCACGTTTGCCCGCAGCGCCTGCACATAGCAATACAGCACCCATAGAAGCTGCCATACCGGTACAGATCGTTGCTACATCCGGAGTGATGTACTGCATCGTGTCATATATTCCCAGGCCTGCATAAACAGAGCCACCGGGAGAATTAATATAGATTTGGATATCTCTCTTTGCGTCGGTCGACTGCAGGAAGAGAAGCTGCGCCTGAATGATATTCGCGTTGCTGTCGTAAATAGCATCTCCCAGGAAGATGATACGGTCCATCATTAACCGTGAAAACACATCCATTTGAGCAACGTTCAACTGACGTTCCTCAATGATGTAGGGAGTCATAGACATCGGGATAGCGCTTTTCTCTACCCTGCCAATGAAACTGTCTACATGCTGACTGCCAATCCGATGGTGTTTAACAGCGTATTTACGAAACTCATTTTTGTCAATATTCATTGGATTAAAAGTTTATAGTCTGATATATTAATAAAGTAATTATGCTAATAATAGTTTGAACGAATCCGAATTATTAGCATAATTACTACTATACCATAACTCTTAATTCAATTCAAGAAACTTGTTGTATTCGATCTCCTGACGATCTAATGTAATAACACTTTTCAGGTAATCAAACACTTTCTGCGCTTTTACTTCTTCGAAGATTTTATTCGCATTTTCTTTGTTCTGTAAGAACTGCACTGTGTACTCTGCCAGTTGCTCTTCTGGAATAGGCTGTGGGCTGTACATTTTGAACTGAGCATCCAGTCTGCTTTTCGCAGTCTGGAATACATCCTCATATTTCAGCTCAATGCTGTTTTCTTTGATGATTTTGTTTTCAACAAGCGTCCATCTCAGGTTGTTGGCAAAATCATCATATCCATTCTGAAGATCTTCCTCAGTCAGGTTCTGATTAGTTGCTCTTAACCAACGTTTCAAAAACTCGTCAGGCAAAGCCATCTCATATTTACCAACACCGTATTTAACGATCTCGTTCTGCAGCTTCTGCTCAGCGTTCTGAACCATCATAGACTCCAGTTCAGCAGTGATTTTCTCACGGAACTGCTCCTCTGTAGTAACTACTTCGGGGCCGAATAATTTATCAAAGAACTCCTGGTTCAGATCAGACTCCTCTAAACGGTTAACGTTCTTAACAGTTAACTGAAATTTAGAAGCCAGCTCCTTTGCATCCTCTTCAGAGATGTTCAAAACCTTAGATACCTGGAAAGCGTCATTTTCGAAAGCTTTCTGGATGTCGAATTCTGCAACATCACCTTTTTTCAAACCAACGAGTGATTTTTTAATCTCCTCATCTTTGATCAGGTCAAGTCTTACAGAACCTGTACTGGTGATGCCTCCTTCAAAAACAGAGCCATCAGGAGAAAGTTGTACCAACTCAGCAAAAAGAACGTCTTCTTCTGACGAAACTTCAGGGTTTGTCATTTTGCCATAGCTCTTTCTAAGGTTTTTGATTCTCGACTCCAGTGTTTCACTGTCAATTTTAATCTGATAGTAAGGAATAGAATCTTTTTCAGAAAAATCAAGATTAAATTCAGGAGCAAGACCAAGCTCATATTTGAACTCGAACTCGTCTGTATAATCCCAGTTATATTCTTTTGCATCATCTACTTTTGGAAGCGGCTGACCAAGAATATCGATTTTGTTATCTGCTATGTATTTATTGATAGAATCACTTAAAAGAGAATTAACCTCCTCAACAAGGATGCTCTTGCCGTACATCTTTTTGATATGAGACGGCGGAACCATTCCAGCTCTGAATCCAGGAAGCTTAGCCTTTTTCGCCTGAGTCTTTATAGCTTTTTCTACACGTTCAAGATAGTCTTCAGGTTTAATGCTCACATTAACTAAGGAGTTCAGGCTATCAATTTTCTCTTGTGTGATATTCATGTTCTAATTATTTACCGTTAGTATTATACAAAAATTCCCCCCGTGTTAGCGGGGGGAATCATGTGCGGAAGAAGGGACTCGAACCCCCACGCCTCTCAGCGCCAGATCCTAAGTCTGGTGCGGCTACCAATTACGCCACTTCCGCGCTTGGGTTTCATTAAATTTGGAATGCAAAAGTAGCTTTTATTTTCAATATTCCAAACTTATCTGAAAGAAATTTAAACTTTTTTATCTCCATACTTCGTCCACTTGCTAATCTTATGATGTAACACATTCAGGTCGAATGGCTTAGCCACAACATCATTCGCACCCACTTCCATGGCTTTTTTCTGATCATCATCCAGCACCGCGGCCGACAGGGTAATAACAGGCACAGACCTCATCTCTTCCGGCAATTCCTTCCTGATCCTCTCTATCGCCTCATATCCTCCCATTACAGGCATATTCGTATCCATTAAGACCAGGTCATAACGTGCATTCTGCAGCTTTTCCACCGCCATGGCGCCGTTCTCCACAATATCCACATCAACATCCCAGCGTTGGAGGACCTTCCTTATCATAAACTGATTAATGGTATTATCTTCCGCAACAAGTATTCTCGTCCCCTTCAAAGATGGCAGCTCTCCGATACTTTCCACCGGCTTCTCTACAGGCGTACCCACTACCTGATACCAATTCGTAAAAGTAAAGGTGGTACCCGCACCTGGTTCGCTTTCCAGCGTGATTTCCCCGCCTTTCAACTCCGCCAGCTTCTTCACGATGGCAAGACCCAATCCTGTGCCACCATACTGATGGGCTGTGTCGCTGGAAGCCTGTTCAAATGTCTCAAAGATCTTATCAAAACGATGCTTTTCAATACCAATCCCCGTATCCTTAACCACAAACTGGATCTCTGCCAGGTGTCCCTTTGCTTTGGATACCTGCACGCGAAGCGTTACCGAGCCTTTTTCAGTAAACTTAATCGCATTACTCACAAGGTTTAACAAGATCTGGTTCAGCCTTAACCCATCCACCAACACGACAGATGGCACCGCCTGGTCCACATCCACAATCAGCTCGATCCCTCGCTCCTGAGCTCTGAACTGCAGCAGACCGGCAACGGAGTTCACCAGATTCCGGACACTTCCCTCCGTGCGCACGATTCTAAACTTACCAGATTCTATTTTAGATATATCCAGCACGTCATTGATCACACCCAACAGCGAATCGGTAGAAATCTTCAGCAAATTAACCATCTTGGCCTGCTCGGCATCCAGCCGGGTATTCTCAAGAAGATGCACAATACCCTGCATCCCATTTATCGGGGTCCTGATCTCGTGACTCATATTCGCAAGAAAAGTCTCCTTCACCTTTCTACCTTGCTCCGCCTCTTCCTTGGCCGCAATCAGCTCCTGCTGAAATTTCCTAAGCTCCTCATTCTTCTGCTTGATCGCCCGTTGCGAACGCACAAGCTGAATAAATGAATCTACCTTGGCAGAGGTTACATAAGGATCGAGCGGCTTAAACAGATAATCTACTGCTCCGGCCGACAGCCCTCTTATAGCATATTTCACTTCCATAGAGAGCGCGGTGACAAAAATCACCAGGATATCCTTGGTCCGCGGATTTCCCTTCAGTATCTCTACAAGTTCAAACCCATCCATCTCGGGCATCTGTACGTCTACCAGCGCGATGGATATATCCTGCTCCCAACAGATCTTAAGCGCTTCATTGGGAGAGGTAGTGCTGACGATTTCGATATCATTGCGATCGAGAAGTGCTTCCAGAGCAACAATATTCTCCTTCTTATCATCAACGATTAAAAGCTTAAGATGATCCATTTTCTGTTTTGCTGTCTTGGGTGATACTCTTTATAAAAGCAAATATACTTTCATCTGACAATATGAGGGCATCTTTACACCTTGCTATTGCAGATTCGGGCATTGTTTTAACTTCGGCTCCTGCGGGGTCCTGCACAACGGCTACCCCATTCTTTGTGTGAATATAGCAAAGTCCTTCTGCACCATCAGCATTAGCGCCAGATAATAGGACCGCAATAACCTCGTCCTGATATACGTCGGCGACGCTGAGGAATGTAGTATCGATTGATGGCCGGGAGTGATATACAGGTTCTGAGTAGTCGAGGGTCAAGGTCCCATCCGGCTCCAGCAACAAATGATAATCCGGCGGCGCAAAATACACATGCCCTTTCTCTATCTTCAACTTATCGCTTGCCAGGCATACCGAGACCTGAGATTTTCTGTTTAGCAAGGCCTCCACCTCCGACCTGAACTTCCGGCTCCGGTGAATCACTACGATTACCGGCATCGAAAAATCCCGTGGGAGCCGCTCAATCAAACCAAAGATCAGCTTGAAACTGCCCGCAGAACCGCCAAGCAACAGAACTTTTGCGTTCCTTGCCTTCTGCAGTACCGTGTGATCCCAGCTAGCCAATTTTCTGATATATATTTTCTGATTTATCTACTACCCTGAACTTACCCGCGGAGTCAAATGACCGAAGCGACTCCTTCGCCCCCAGACAGAGGAAACCGAAGGAACACAAGCTGTCGTAAAACAGCTGCAGCACTTTCCTCTGCAGGTCGCTGTTGAAATAAATGAGCACATTACGACAGGATACCACCTGAAATTCGTTAAACACCCCGTCAGAAACCAGATTATGCACTGAGAACAGGGTATTCTTCTTCAATTCATGATGGATGGCTGCGGCATCATACTGTGCCGTGTAATAATCCGACATAGAACCGGGATAACCTGTAAGCAGATAATTTTCCGAATATTGCTTCATGCTCGGCAACGGGTAAACACCTGTTTTTGCAGCTTCGAGCACTCTGGGGTTAACATCTGTACCATATAAGAACGATCGATCGAGCAGTCCCTCCTGCTTCAGCAATATAGCGAAAGAATATGACTCCTCCCCTGTAGAACAACCGGCATTCCACACTTTTACTCTCGGAAACGAGCTCAGATACGGAACAACCTTCTCCTTTACCGACCGGAAGAATGAAGGATCGCGAAACATCTCCGTCACATTGACAGTAATCTCAACAACGAACTCTTCAAAGAAATGATGATCATTCACCAATATACCCTTCAGGTCGAAGAGCTCCAGTCCATACATATCCATGATCCTGGTAACCCTGCGCTTCAACGATGCCCGCGAATAGCCGGTAAAGTCAAATCCATGAATATGGTTGATCCATATAATGAGCTCCTCCAGTTCATCATAAGAAATCCGTTCGGCTGAAACTGACATCATTAACTTAGCCAAACACGCATCATGGACAAAAGTTTGTCAACGTCCACCGGCTTAGAAATATAATCATTCGCTCCTGCCTCCAGACACCGTTCGCGGTCGTTCTTCATCGCTTTTGCAGTAAGAGCGATGATCGGAAGCTTTTGAAACTCACGTTTTTTCCTGATCTCCTGCATGGCCTCGTAGCCGTCCATTTGCGGCATCATGATGTCCATCAATACGATATCCATCTTTGGAAACTCTTCCAGCTTCTTGAGGGCTTCCAGACCATTTGATGCAATTTCCACTTCCATGTCATAGGCCTGAATCGCGGTAGTGAGTGCAAATACGTTACGCATATCATCATCTACAATCAAAACATGCCTGCCCTTCAATGCTCTTTCAAGCGTCGAATTATCCTTCATGCGCCCCCCCGTTGAAGGAGCCGATGTAGCTTCTTTCCCACTGGTTCTGATTTTGTGCATAAACAGGTTGACTTCATCCAGTATCCTGTCATTCGATTTGGAACTCTTCAATACCATCGCATTGGTATGTTTCAGTACGGTGCTTAGAGCCTCTTCGTCCAGCTCCATCGCCGTGTTGATCACTACAGGAAGGTCGGCCATCCCCTCGTCGGCCTTGATTTTATCCAAAAGATGAATACCCGACATGTCAGGCAGATGCAGGTCCAGGATCAGGCAGTCGAACTCACCATCTTCTGCCAGGATCTCGAGCGCCTCCCGCCCGTTAAATGCCTGCTTTACTTCTATATTCTTCTCCACCAGTACTGCCGTCAGCGCATCGCTCTGTACACGCATATCCTCAACCAGCAACACTCGCTTGAGCTTCTGCTGTCCACTGCTGTCCAACAGCACGTCAAACGCCGCATCGAGCTGGTCTTTTGCAATCGGCTTTCTCAGGAATCCAAGAGCCCCTTCCTGCTTAGCCCTCAAGTCTGATTCATCACGAGCGGACATTAGGTGTACCGGGATATCACGTATGGCACTATCATTCTTCAAGGCCTTGAGTACAGACCAGCCGTCCATTCCTGGCAGCATAATATCCAGGACGATGGCGTCAGGATGGTGTTGCTTCGCTAAATGAAGACCACTTGTACCACTATAGGCAACGATCGGCTCAAATCCACGCTCAAGCGCATAGTCTTTCAATATTTCAGAAAACAATATATCATCTTCAATAATCAGAAGCTTCGGTGTGGCACCAGCCTGTGCGGATCCCGGCCCGCCAAGCTCCTTAAACCCGGCCGGTACTTGAGGCACCTTCCTTGAAGCCTGCTCCATCTCCGTTGCACCCGGCGCCGCCGGCTGAGCTTTTGCTGATGCAGGTAAAAACAGCGTAAAGATACTGCCCTGATTGGGCTCACTCTCCAGATGGATCTCACCGCCCAGCAAATAACTGAGCTGCCTGGATATCGAAAGTCCCAGGCCCGTACCCCCATGTTTCCTGCTAATGGAGCCATCCGCCTGCTGGAAAGCCTCAAATACGATCTTCTGCTGTTCAGTCGTCATCCCGATTCCCGTGTCGCGCACATCAAAGCGGATTACGCCAACCTCATCGCCCCGCAGCAATTCACTGGAAAAGCGCTGGCCTGCCGGCTCAACCGATATGTGTACGCCTACCTTCCCATTCTCCGGTGTGAACTTAAATGCATTTGAAAGCAGGTTTTTTAATATTTGTTCTACCCGCTGCTTGTCAGACACAAACTCCTCCGGCACATCGTTGGTGATATGAATGTCGAAGCCGATCTTCTTCGAGTTCGCTACCTGATTGAACAAGGTCTCCATATCATATTTCAACTCACCGGTCTTCACCTTCTCCCATTGTATATCCAGCTTCCCTGATTCGATTTTGGAAAGATCAAGAATATCATTGATCAGATTCAGCAGGTCGGTACCCGCATTATGAATAACACTCGCATAACGGATCTGGTCAGCAGTCAGTGTCTGATGTTTATCTTCACTTAAAATCTTCGCCAGAATAAGGATACTGTTCAGGGGGGTTCGCAGCTCGTGGCTCATATTGGCCAGAAATTCCGATTTGTACCTGCTGCTTTCCTCCAACTCCCTGGCTTTTACTTTTATGGCTTCGTTGGCAAGCTCTACGGCATAATTCCTCTCCTTCAGCAATTCCGCCTTCTCCTCCAACTCCGCATTCGTCTGCCTAAGCTCCTCCTGCTGAACGCGAAGCTCTTCTTCCGATACCTGAAGCTGCTGAGTCTTCCTCGTAAGCTCCTCATTGGCAGACATAAGCTCCTCGGTCTGTAAAGCCAGTTGATCAGACTGGCGGGAGGTCTGCTCATAGAGTACCCGCAGTTCGGCCCGGGACCGTGCAGTGTTCATCGCTACCCCTATCCCGTCTACAGCCTGACGAATAAATTCAATATTCTGATCGCTGATCGCTTCACCAAAACCAATTTCGATCACCCCAATAAGCTCATCCTCAAACAACACCGGCTCTATAATAAGCGAGCGCAACTTCATCGTCCCTATTCCGGCACGAATAATCAGCTGATCCTCCTTGATATCATGAAGGATTACCTCCGCCCGGGAACGTCCCACCTGGCCAAGCAAGCCTACGCCTATCTGGCATGTAGCGTTGTCCTTTGGATAGGCATATGCACCCGACAGCGATAAAAGATCCCCGTTTAATAAGTAAAAGGAACCCACCTGGGCACCGCTGTATTCAGCCAGCCCCACGATCACATTCTGAGCAAGCTCTTCTACTTTTTGCATGCCGCGCATCGCAATTTCAATACGCTCGGCACCCGAAAGGATCCAGTTTTTTCTGGTATTCTCTTCGGCAATCCGGTTTAGCTTCATATTGGCATCCCGCACGTGCTCCTCAATCTGCTTCTGCCTTCTAAAAGTCCTTTTGATATATCTGAATAAAACCAGGAGTAGTACGAGCACCACGAAACACCCCCCTAACACAATCCCTACCGTCCGGCGCAGACTTTTCGCAGTAGCCTCCTCCCGTTCATGCAGCAGGCGCTCTTCCGTATCCATGATTTTGGTCGTGTACTTTCTAACCTCATCCATATGCTGCTTAGCCATTCGAAAGCGTACCAACATATCCTTGCTCCTCAAATCTATCCCGCTTTCAAATGCATTGATGATAATACCCATGTCTTCTATTTTCAGAGAAGCATAATAATTCAGTGAGTCAACATTTGAAACCTGCTCGGGATTATCAGCTACAATATTCCGGAGCTGTTGGATCGAAGGCAAAATAAGCAGATTGCTACGCTTATATTGCTCCAGAAGTCCCGGCAACCCGGCTAAGACAAAGCCGCGCTGACTGCTTTCTGCAGTCGTAATATGGGTCAGGATCATATCATTTGTCTGGAAGACACGTCCACTGTGCCGGAGCCATCTCGCATCCTCCTTTTGGTCTTCCATGCTGAGGTAAGACACCACCGCCACTGAAAAAAGGAATACCAGGGTAAATACAAAACCCGACAGAACCTGCTGCTGAAAAGAAAGCTTTTTAAACATGAGCCAAGAAATTCACACAATAAAGATAGGGTTTCAAAAATCAAACCGAAAACTCTTTATACCAGCTGCTGTTATCCAATTAAACATACTCAAACAATGGAAAACCAAAACGAAAAATCTATAGGAAACCTCAAGCATTTGCTCTCTATTTGTAACGACGGCAAAGAGGGCTATAAAACGGCCGCTGAAGACGCCGACTCAGCAGAGCTAAAGACGCTCTTCTCCATGTACTCCATCCAACGTGCAGAATATGAAATGCAGTTAAAGAAGGCAATTCACCAATTAGGTGGGGATCCTGATAACGACACAGGAGGCCCTGTAGGTGCACTGCACAGAGTCTGGATGGATATCAAAACAGCATTTACCAAAAATGACGACAAAGCGATCCTGAATGCCTGCCTCACCGGAGAGGAATCTGCTCTCGAAGCGTACGACAAAGAACTTCAGGACCCAGGTATCAGCCCGGAAATAATTGAAATTCTTGCCGTACAGCGAAACGGAGTATCAGACTGTCTGAAAAACATCGAAGCGTTGAAATCTCAGTACGCTTCTTAAGGCTTCTTGAATTTACATACACGTAAAAGGGCACAAATTGTATCAATCGGTGCCCTTTTATTAACAATTCGATAGCAGGAACCCCCACTTTTGTTATTTTTGTCAAACAGCACATCAATCTGCGTTCACATTATGGCAAACATCTTATTAGTGGAGGACGATACTACCTTCTCTCTTATTCTCGAAAACTTTTTGAAAAAAAAGGGCCATAACGTCCAGGTCAGCCATACGCTGAAAACGGGCCTGAAATCCCTGGAACAAAGCGCATTTGACCTTCTTCTCTTAGATTACCGCCTCCCTGATGGAAACGGCCTGGAGGTCATGACCGCTGCCAGAGAAAAGAACCCCAATATCCCATCCATCATCATGACCAGCTTCCATGATGTGAGAACCGCTGTACGGGCCATACGCTCCGGTGCATACGACTTTATTACCAAACCGGTCAACCCGGATGAGCTTGAGATGGTCCTTAATGAGGCCCTGAACCGTAAGCAGACGGCTCCGGCAACACAAAAAAAAGCGCATTCCTCCAATTTCATACAGGGCAACAGCCCGGAGTCACGCAAGCTGCAAAACTATATTGAGCTTGTTGGTCCTACCGACATGTCCGTCATTATTCAGGGCGAAAGCGGTACGGGAAAAGAATACGTAGCAAATTCCATCCACAAAGCAAGCAAGCGGGCGGACCAGCCATTCGTGGCTATAGACTGCGGTTCCTTGTCCAGAGAACTTTCCGCCAGTGAACTTTTCGGTCACGTCAAAGGTGCATTTACAGGTGCCCTGCTCGACAAAAAAGGACAGTTCGAAGCTGCTGATGGAGGCACCCTCTTCCTCGATGAGATCGGAAACCTGAGCTATGAGGTTCAGATTCAACTACTAAGAGCCATTCAGGAGCGCGTTATACAGCCTATCGGAAGCAACAAACAGGTGAAGGTCGATGTGCGCATTATCGCTGCAACCAATGATGACCTGCTGAACAGTGTCGCCCGCGGCGAATTCAGGGAAGACCTTTATCACCGCCTGAATGAGTTCAAGATCCACGTTCCCGCACTCCGCAATCGCGAGAGCGACCTCCAGGTTTTCCTCGGCCACTTTATCAATCTGGCCAACGCTGAACTCGACAGGAACGTAAAAACACTCTCTGCAGAAGTAACCAACATCTTCCAGACGTACGACTGGCCCGGAAACCTGCGTGAACTAAAAAACGTGATCAAGAGAATGGTCCTGCTGACCAGAGGAGAGGAAGCCGGTATCGAATCTCTTCCCGACGAAATGATTGCCTCGCTGAATCAGGTTCCAAAGCCTTCCGGCACAGACCTGAAAGCGCTCAATGAAGCGAATGAAAAGGAGTTGATCAAAGAAACCCTGAGAAAAGTCCGTTACAATAAAACGCAGGCAGCCAGACTTCTCAACATCGACAGGACGACGCTTTATAACAAAATGGAGAAGTATCAGATCGAGTAAACCTCGGTTGCGAGCATTTCCAGTTCTTCCATCAGCTTATAGATCCGCTTAGACATTTCCTCATCTATAGACGCTCCCTGATGCAGATGCAGTTCCTCCGCACGGAACCGGTTGCCCAGTGCTCTGGCTCCAAGCTGAGAGGTTCGCCCTGCCAAACGGTGCAGAAGAAGTGTAAGTTCCTCCCTCTCTTCTGCTTTCAAGGCCTCAATCACCGCGACGGCATCTTTGCGACTATCCTCGCAAAAGCGCTCGAGAATTTGCCTGACCATCGCTTCATCACCAAATGCCATCTTCTCAATCATCGATAGATCAAGCACGTCCTGCGACGGCACCGGCTGCTCTGCAACCTTGATGTCAGTAGCCAGCTGCCCCCTCAACAGACCTGCGAGATCCGTCTCCCGGAACGGCTTCATCAGCAAGGCATCAAAGCCCTGTTCCAATATTGAAGCTCTTTCCTCCGGAAGCGCCTGTGCCGTCAGAGCCACAATCTTTACCCGTTCAGAAAGCCTTTCGCGCATGCGCTGGCAAAGCTCCACCCCGCTCATCTCCGGCATACGGATATCCATCAGAATGAGAGAAAGATCTTTAGCTATAGGCTCGTCAAGCAGCTGTGAGGGCAGGCTAAAAGCCTTGTATCTTATACGGTATTTCTCGAGCAGGTTGCAGCACAACTGAAGAATAAACGGGTCGTCATCAACCAGCCATACGAGCCCGGTAAATTCTTTTCCCACTTCCACCTCTTGCTCCACGAGCTTCCTGTTGTTCTTTGGCACCGTGTATCGAAGATTCAGTGTAAAGGTGGTACCTTCTCCAACCACGCTCTTTACGCCGATTGTTCCGCCCTGACCTTCAACGAGCGTTTTCACGATGCTCAAGCCGAGACCGGTGCCGTTCTCATTGGTGGGCACATAATTACCAGCCTGCTCAAACTCCGTGAAAATATGTTTGATATCGCTCTCTGCTATACCCATCCCGGTGTCGGTCACCTCTATCGTGAGATACGCTTTTCTTCTAACGATCCTGTTGCTTACACTCAGTCCGATTTCACCCTCATTGGTAAACTTAACCGCATTTCCAACAAGGTTAAGCAAGATCTGCTTCAGGCGGAAAGGATCACCGATCAGCTGATTAGAATCGTCACCGTCATGAGTCATCCGGATATAAAGCCCTTTACGCTCGGCCTGCGGAGTCATGATCGTCACCACTTCATCCATCACATCGTGGATATTGAATACACTTCGATGGAAGCGGAATTTTCCCGACACGATCCTGCTATAATCCAGCACTTCGTTAACGATGTGCAGGAGGTGGATAGCCGAGTTATAAATCGCCTTTAGATTTTTCCGGTCCACCTTCTCCTGATCCTGCAACTGCTCCGCAAAACCAATGATCGATTGCAGCGGCGTTCTGATCTCATGGCTCATGCTCGACAGGAAACGCTGCTTAGCTTGTCCATGATACTCAGCTTCATCCCTGGCCAGCTCCAGCTCCTGCCTGTAGCGATTACTCTTCCCGATATCGCTCAGAATCAGATAGGCAAAAACCGAGGTAACGAATAAGAACACCAGCATAATCATCTCCAGCTTTTTCGCACTCTGGTTCACCACCTGCTGCGCCCTCTTATTACCGACCTCCACCTGTCTGATCACATCCTTCTCGACCTGCTGCAGAACATCCAGCATCTGGTTGATCAGAATATTGCCGGCATTCGCCAATTCAATCTCCTGCGTGATAAAGCGGTCACTTCTCTGCCTTTGCCGTCGTGCCAGGGCCTTCACCGCGTCTTCCATTTTCTGCACCACCTTGTCGGTGTTCATCCTGGCCAGCGTGTCTATGGTGATGTTAATCTCCTCCTGCACTACGGCAGCGGCCGTATCGGCCCTCTTCTTACCAAAGAGGCGGTTAAAAAACCCACGGTCCCGCTCCTCTTTCTGCACCGGAATTGTCGTGGTAGAATGAGTCTGTTCCGTCTTCACAATGGTACTATCCATCTCGGAAGAGCTTCGGTTGATCAGTCCCGTCAGGGAGTTGATCTGCGAAGAAAAGGCCTTCCCGTTCACCAGCCCCTCTCTCACCTGCAAATAGCTCATAAACAGGCTATCCCGCTTCTTCAGCAGCCCCTTCATCTTATTGATCTGCTCAATCTGGAGCTTATTCCCGTTATACAAACGTTTCAGGGCATCCATCTTCGCCCGCAGGGAATCCGACTCCTTTAAAAAGGACCTGTAGGATCCTGGTTTTTGATAACCCTGACTGCGTTGAAACTGGTCAAGCTTGGTAATATCACGAAACAGCTGATTAACCACCAGCAATTTCTCGTCGGGTGCCGACACAGACTCGACAGTCGTAAGCATTTCCCGGAATGCCACCTTGCTGACGGCCCATGCCAACGACAACGCGACAATCCCCAAAAGAAAGGTAATAATAACCTTTCCCTTCAGCGATTTCGTAAAGGAACTTTTTCGTAGGTAGCTCATGTATTTAATTCAAACCTTGCTTCACCCGATCCGGGTGTTTTGAAGCATAGTCCATGATGATATTTCGAATATAATCATTAGAAGGGTACAGTTCCAAGAATGGCGCGATTGCCGCCGTATCCGACAGCTCCATTTCGCCCGAAACATAACCCATACCATCCAGTCGCCCTGCATTCATCCGGATAACACTCAGCTCATCCCCTGTTCTTCCACTATCTACGAGCAGAAAAGAAGGAAGCGAGGCCTTCATCTCCAGGAGCGCATCATTGACACGGAGGTTGTAATCGGAAGCGCATTCAGCTCCCCGGCAGGCACCTCGACAAGTCTGTTCCGTGTGCTCCTCCATGCAAACGCCCTTGCGGGAAACGAAACAGAGATGCGGACAAAGCTCAAACTGACGGATCAGCTTCTGAAGTAAACTATATCCCTCCGAGATGCTGTTAAAGCTATAAAGAGGAGCTGATCCCCTGCCCTTCTTATCCAGCACCAGGCGGGTATAACCCAGCTGGTCCTCATAAGCAAACAGCCCAAAAGCCGTTTCGAAACGCTTCATAGCCTTATTATTCGCTGGCCAGAGCCGCTTGATCTCTGCAGCTTCCAGGATCAGTGCCATCAGTTCCGTTCCGCAAACACGGTGTGATACCGAAAAGATGTTCCTGAGGAATTCCTGCCGCTGCCTGCCGAATTTATTACCTGTAAAGTGCGAAAGAACCCTTTTCTTCAGGTTCACCGCCTTCCCTACATAAATCACTTTCCCTTTGCTGTCGTGAAAATAGTAGACGCCAGGAGTCCTGGGCAAGTTCTCCACGTCCTCACGGTTTAAATGGGGAGGAAGCTGCTGCTCACTGCTGCGCCTGTTCAGAAAGCTGCCGATGTGACCGTCGCTGTCATTATTCAGCAACATGCTAAACAAAATAGCCGTTGCTTCTGCATCCCCCGCAGCACGGTGACGGTTTGTAGCCGGAATCTGAAGGCTGTGGCATAGCTTACCCAAACTATAGGACGGTAGGCCCGGAAATATCTTCCTGCCCAAACGAACGGTACAAAGTTTTTTGCACTGCAGATCATAACCAGCAGAAGAAAGATGATACTTTAAGAAAGAATAGTCGAAATTGACGTTGTGGGCAACAAAGATATTTGCACTCAGGATGTCGTGCACCTCTCTGGCAATCTCCTGAAAGGCAGGAGCATTGCGAACCATCTCATTGCTGATGCCGGTTAGCGATTGTATGAAGTAAGGTATGGGAACGCCGGGGTTTACCAGCGAATGAAATCTTTTGACTATAGTCGTTCCATCGTAGACCACAATGGCAATGTCTGTGATGCCGTTTGCCGAAGCATGTCCTCCCGTCGTCTCAATATCCACAATTGCATACATACACAAACATACTAAATACTAACATATTTAGCGAATGGTGGAACAAAAGTTAACAGTTTATGCCTGATGCATAAACTGTTAATAAGTCATATGATTAGTAGGAGCCAGAATCACGTCCACCCTTCTGGTAGCCGCCTTTGCTGAATGAACCACCACGGTCACCGCCGAAGCCACCAGGTCTGCGTCCGCCATTTGGCTTTTCTTCCGCCTGAGTAACCGCGATCGCTCTGCCAAAGATTTCCAATCCATTCAAGTCTTCAATAGCTTTTTTCGCCTGCTCATCATCAGGCATTTCCACAAATCCAAAGCCTTTTTTTCTCCCTGTTTCTTTGTCCAGAACAAGTTTTACTGAAGATACTTCGCCGTATTCTTCAAAAGTCTCCCTGATATCGTTTTCTTCCAATTTGAAGGGCAGACTAGCAACAAAAATTTTCATCGTAATTAAGTATTTGAGTTAACCGGTATAGGTAAATTATATTAAAAGCTGGGGTATTTTTGATTTTTTACTTTCTTCAGATATGTTTTAAATCTGTTACAATATAGGAAGAATTTCAGTTAAAAGAACTTTTTTTTAAAAACACGGGAAAACGCGAAAAGTGGCGACAATATGCACAACAGCAACCCATTAAGTCTACAATAATTTCGCTAAAAATTCGGTTTGAGAACATATTTTTCATAGAACCTGACGATGTGCTCAGCTGCTTCTTCGGCAGTATCAACGAGTCTGTAGAGATTTAAATCATCTGCACTGATATTTTTCTCTGCCAGCATCTGATTCTTCACCCAATCCATGAGCGGCTCCCAATAAGCCTTCCCTACCAGCACGATCGGAAATCTCGCGATCTTGCCCGTTTGAATCAGGGTAATGGCTTCGAAGAGCTCGTCCATCGTACCAAAGCCACCCGGCAGCACAATGTATCCCTGCGAGTATTTCATGAACATGACTTTCCTCACAAAGAAGTAATCAAATTCAAGCAGCTTATCCCGATCGATATATTTGTTATGGAACTGCTCAAACGGCAACTCGATGTTCAGTCCTACCGACTTACCGCCGGCCTCATAAGCACCTTTATTAGCCGCTTCCATGATCCCCGGACCGCCCCCTGAGATGACGCCGTATCCACTTTCAGTAAGCAGTCGCGCGATGTCTTCGGCCAACTTATAGTATTTGCTGTCTTGTGGTGTTCTTGCAGATCCGAAAATCGATACACAGGGACCTATTTTCGCCAGCTTTTCAAACCCATCCACAAACTCCGCCATGATCTTGAATATCTGCCAGGAGTCCGTAACCTTTATTTCCTGCCAGTTTTTATTTTCAAAAGCATTTCTAATTTTATCGTCTCCAATCATCTTCAGTAGTACATGTTAAAAACCTAAATATACACGCATTCTTCATATTTCAACTCCATCCGTAACTTTGCAAAATGAATTTCTCATCTCGCCTACTTGAAAATGCGGTCAACGAATTTTCGAAGCTTCCCGGTATAGGTCAAAAAACAGCGCTTAGGCTTGTTCTTCATTTGCTCAACCAACAAACGGATGACGTGAATCGTTTTAGTGATTCGATATTAAGGTTAAAAAAAGAGATCAGGTATTGCAAAATTTGCGGCAACATCTCCGATGCCGACACATGCGAAGTGTGTAATGCGCCGAAGCGCGACAAGTCGCTGATCTGCCTTGTCGAAGATACACGCGACGTAATGGCGGTCGAAAACACCAACCAATATAATGGTGTGTACCACGTACTTGGCGGACTAATATCGCCCATGGACGGTATCGGACCCTCACAACTGAATATCGAATCACTCGTAGAGCGCGTCCGCGAAGGATCGGTACAGGAGGTGATCCTGGCACTCAGCGCAACCATGGAAGGCGATACCACCATCTTCTATATTTATAAAAAGCTGAAGGAATTCCCCATTAAAGTCAGTACCATTGCCCGTGGAATCGCTTTCGGCGGAGAGATCGAGTATGCAGACGAAATTACGCTTGCCCGGTCTATCGCCACGCGTGTCCCCTACGGAGTTTAAACGATCATCAATCAAAAGCTGAAGACCTTGAATCTGAAAAATAAAACCGTCATCATTACAGGAGCCTCATCCGGCATCGGAAAATCATGTGCAGAAGAGTTCGCCCGCCAGGGAGCTAACCTTGTATTGGGTGCCCGCCAGTATGTAACGCTTTGCGAGATTGCCCGCGACATTGAACAGCAGCATGGAGTAAGAGCCCTCGCTGTACAAGCAGACGTATCCAGGGAAGAAGACTGCAAACATCTTATTGATCAGGCGGTGTTAACCTTCGGCAGTATTGATGTATTGATCAACAATGCGGGGATCAGCATGCGTGCGCTCTTCAAGGACCTTGATCTGGTCGTTATCCGTAATCTTATGGATGTCAACTTCTGGGGAACCGTCTATTGCACGAAGTACGCCATGCCCGAGTTGTTGAAATCAAAAGGCTCCGTTGTTGGCATCTCCTCCATCGCCGGCTACAGAGGACTACCCGGCCGCACCGGTTACTCAGCATCCAAGTTCGCCATGAACGGCTTTTTGGAAGCCCTGAGAGTTGAAAACCTGAAAAGCGGACTGCATGTCATGATCGCAGCTCCAGGCTTTACCGCCTCCAACATCCGAAATACCGCTTTATCAAAGGACGGTGCACAGCATGGTGAAACGAGCATGGACGAAGGCAAGATGATGAGCGCCGAAGAGGTAGCACAAACCATTGTAAACGGCGTATTGAAACGCAAACGCACCCTGATCATGACCGGCCAGGGTAAACTTGCTGTCCTGATGAACAAGCTGATCCCGGCATGGGTAGATAAAAAAGTTTATGACCTCTTCACGAAAGAGAAAAATGCATTGATCAAATAAAGAGGCCTATTTAGCATCACGCACTCTATATACTGTAGCCTTTCAACTCTTCTTTTTCATAACCTCCGGTGCAATCCATACAGGCGTCGGCATATGCATTATACTCATCATATGCCGCGCCAGGCTTACCGAAGAGGGTGATGATCCGGTCTACCCTGATCCTTTCACTACGATCAGTGAAGACAAACAGCCCCTCGCCATCAATTTCCTTCAGCTCAAGAATGGCGCCAGTTCGTTCACATATTCCTTCTTCCTTGCAAAAGAAGATGATCTTTCCGGTGGACCTTTTAGCAATTTGTTCTTCAATAACTTCTCTGTATTCCCATGGAACAGGAAGGTATGAGGGTGATAAAGATTCGTCTTTTAGATTCATAATGATGTATTTGCTGACCTGTAAACAATTTATGCCGTTAACTTTGAAATTCAATTTATAGAATAAGAACGCTTAATAGCAGTAAAAAGACATAGATTTTCTCAGGATCAATTTTTCAGTAGCCATTCCATCTTCTATACCCACGAAGAAACTCCTAAAACCGAATTTCTCCAGCAGTTTCTTCGATGCGACATTGCCCGGGTCAATTATACCAATCACATCATGTTCAGGAGCTATCCTGCCCGCAAGCGCAAGCAACTCCCTGCATATCGAGGTTCCATAACCGTTGTTCCAATGTTCTTTTTTGAGGATATAGCCTATCTCAAGCAAGGGAGGATCTTCCCGGTAACGTGTTAACTTACAATCACCGATAAATCGCTTTTCTTCATTATAGACCTTGAAATAGCCAAGATCCTCATCATTCGCATTAATGATCAGAATGAGATGGTATTTAGCTCTCGCCGCTTCTTTAGATAGCCCCTTGCCGGAAACGTATCTCATGACATCATCATCTTGTACCAGAGAGTAGTAAAGATCGAAGTCGCTCAACTTAAATTTTTCCAATTGAATCTTCATAGGGAATCTCTACTTGCTACATCGAGTGCGATATCTCACACAGGTTTAATAAATCCTCGCCGTAATGTACAAATAAATATATCTTTCAGTTCAGGTTTTGGGAGCGTCTCCTATCACCTTCAGGTGCTTCCCTAATAGGAACGCTGGCGATTGCACTGGCGCTTACATTGGCAAGCATATGAGCTGCAGACGACGCACCGAAGCTAGTCTCAAGAACTCATGAACTAAACTACAGATTGACACAAATAAATGATACTAATTTCAGACACTTTGAAGCCTGGAATTTGGAAGATAACTAATAAAGAGAGAATGGGCGGGGCCTTCAGCGAGTTTTCATTTCCCATCAATATCAAATTTTCTGCCAATTAAATATATTACAGTATTGAAGAACAAACTAAAGACAAGGGCAAAAACGAGATATAAAAAATTTTTATACCAAGGTACCCACCAAATGTTTATAAACATACCAGCACACAAAAGAATAGTTGTAGTCAATAAGAATAATATGAACAAACGCTTTATGAATGGTAGTTGATTACCCCTTTTTAAGAAATTATCCTTTATCAACTGAAAAGGGATAAATATAAAGATTAGTGAAACACATGCAAAAAACAAATACGATTCTCCATACACACGGTACAGGAATTCTGTAAGCGTTGTTATATCTGCATCGTAATATACATATTCCTGCCGAACAACGGCATTATAAACGGCAGGTAACCATCTCAATAAAATAACAAAGGGAGATAACAGAGCGCAAAATATGGCGGTGCAAACTTTCGTGATAATCATTTTCTATATACAATCATTATTTAAATGGCTCAACGGCTTTACGCCATTTACAACATCTACGATCTCAGGCCAATCAGGACGTTCAATTCTTCTTTTTCTCTCAGCGCGAGTATCAGCAAGTCCCCCATGAGAATTTACAAAGCGTATTATTTTCCATTGAAATGATTGCCATAAAGAATTTGAGGAATTAAAAGGGATATTAGTAGCCGCTTGAAAAAAAGATCCGTCCCAGCTAGTCAATCTATCAACACCTCTCGTATAAAAGGTATATGCACCAGGGTAATATTCAAAAAACCCAAAATCGCGATTACCACTAACTGGATGCTGTCCATACATCGGTTCATATATGGTCGTAAACGTCCATTTGTCACTACTACTATGACTTACAATCACAGAGCCGTTGTCTGGTCCTTTTATATCCACTCTAACCACCGCCCCTAAAGGATTTGATGAGTTCCATAAAGCTGTATCATCTGTACCATACGCGTTATAAGGGTAAAACTCACTATATGATTGATCCACAAAGTTGTTAATATTTTTTCTTATATATTCTAAGAATTGTTCCGGTGTTGCCCGTACTCCATTGATAATCGGTAAGACTGCAATGTCTACAGGATAGTAATCCATATTAACGATAAGGCTGTATGCATCATTAATATCCTGTACACTTGCTACGTTGTTCAAAGAAATCGTTGGCATAGGAACTCCGGGAATGAACACATTATTAGTTAGTGTCTTCAATTTGTTTATCTGTGCTTGTGGCACGGTATGTCTCGCAGTGGTCATCCATGCTTGTAAAACGTCGCATGGTATCTTGAATAAGGCAGCGGGCTTGTTGGCGATCTGCGAAGTTATTTGAGAGGCTGATGGCGCACTAGACCCACCGCCACCGCCATTGTCGTTTGGCGGATCTGGGAAATAAACATTTTCGCAAAGGGTATCGTAAGATGGGGACGATTGAACCCATCCTGAAGAATAATCACAAGGTGTCACTGTTGTGGGATAGGAACATTCCCCCGCCATATTTGAATAGATATACACAGCCCCTTCACACACCGTATACCATTGACAAGTTGTAACTTGACGGCAGACAACTTCCCAACCCCTAGTCGTATTTCCGGCTGAATTCTTTTCGAAGGTTTTTGATGAAGATCTTGGTTGTTTCGATAATATTGCCTTGCTTAGAAAGTCTTGAGAGGTTTTCCCAGAGCGATAGTCTATTACGAAGAACCGGCCCGTATGCAGATCACTCAATGTTAATTGACCATTGTAGAGGAACAGCGATGAACTGTTCGAAGTCTCACCAATCGGTATCGAATGAAATTTACCCCAAAAGAACTCAGTTCCGTTCTTGACCAAAAGAAACGAGGAGTGACCATCCAATTTAACTTTGTATTCTCCAGACTTTGACTTAGCGACCGCCTGCAACGGAACGAAGCGATAGTCCAATGAATCATTCAGTTTACCGACTTTGATTTCACTCCAATTTGGTGTGTAAACAACATGTAAAGTATCATTAAGTGTATCAACCAATTTTAAATCTAGATTGGATTTTCTAAAATTGTCTTTCATTTTAGCAGTGGAAATCACCTGTGTAGCTGGGATGCTCGCATTCGATAGATCAGAAGCATCTTTTTGACATTGTGTCAACAGACTAAGGGTGGTTAGAAGAAGCAGGGAGCGGAATACGGATTTGTAGAATTTGGTTACTTGTTTTCTCATGTTTAGGATTTTCCTCTAAAAAAACTATTGAACATCACTTAAGCGTTAATTTTCGATGACCGTTGCGTAAACCCTAATATTGGCTCGCCATGAAGAGCATTGTATAAGTGGATTATATTAGATCCAGTATGTAGACATTAGCCATAGTACTTTTGATAATCGTAATTATCAAATTAAACTGTTTGAACATCCCATCGGGGAATAATCACATAAGGGTAATAGCTATGAAGGAGCTGGACAAGTATGAAGTTACTGGTGATAATAAACTCACTCTCATTCTATTCTCCGGAGCGGAGTGCATCTGCGCCAGACTCGGCTTTCTCCAGGCACAAGCTAGGCGACAAAAGCTAACCAGGTTAACGAGCTGCAGGCGCTGCCGGTTCCGTCACACTGCAGATAGCCTCTGAAGTGTTCAAGAATGTTTTTACTTCTGAAGAGCCCCGTGTGGCTGATAGTCCATCAGCACCAGTCCGTCCAAAGGACTATGATAGACCCAGTACCAACCCGAATGAGCGGCTCCTTTTTTGTCACTTTCAAGCACCTTGATACTGGTTTCATCCACCTGCAGGTAACCTTTGGCTTTGATATCAAACCGGAGCTGCTCATAGAGTGGTTCCAGGCGTTCCAGCGCCTGTTTAACCCAGTCTTCGATGGTTGATGAGGCGATGGAGATGTTCTCCCGGGCGAAGTGTTGCTTCTGACGGTTACGCAATTCTACACTCTTTGACTTAAAAAGGGTAAATAATTTGGGTTGGATATTATTTTTCATTTTCTCTTTGTACAAATGTTAGCGCATAGGGCGCAAATTAAAGGGGAAATAGCGTGTGATTGGGTCAATTCTATCAATCTCGCTATGTTGTAAATCACTAACGCACATCCAGCAAATGGCTTAGATGTGCGTCACTATTTAGGTTATTAATTATGCACTAGCTTTAACGATTGTTTCATTGGTCGCAATTGCGATATAGTTTTCAGTATCAAAAAATGTAGGTTCATCGGGACGAACCTTTGTTAGATAATTTTCTGATGTGAAGAAGCTGTTGAAATCTTCAAACGAGTCAAACGAGATTTCTACAAGAGCGTCGTATAAAGGCTTAGGAAAACCTTCCGCTACTATAGGATGGTTAACTACATACTTTCGAACGTAAAGTTCTGTTTCAGGGATGGAGCAAAACAAAGGCGCATGTTTATTTTTGTGATAATTCACAAATTCATCAAGGCTCATGCCTGGCAGTTTGTTCACTAAAAAAGTAAATTTGATCATTGTCTATATTTTTAATTTCAGACAAACCTATTTCATTACATACCTCCCAGCAAGTACGCACAAATTTGTGCTTATTTGCTTTGACAATAGATTGACTAAACAATGTACAAGAAGAAAATTCCTATTAGGATGGATTGTGGCCTGCACGTATTTAAGGAACTTCTGGATGGAAAGTGGAAACTGATGCTGATCTACTACATTTCAGATGGGGTAAAAAGACCAGGTGCGTTGCAGAAGAAAATATCGGTAGACAGGCGAGTAATGAACAAGCAATTGGACGAATTAGTGCAGCATGGCTTTGTAGATAAGATTTCTTTCGATTCTAAGATTCCTAAAATTGAATATCGGTTAACGGATCTGGGAATCAGCCTTTTGCCTTTAATAATAAGTTTGGAACAATGGGGCGATAATAACAGAGCTGTTCTACAAGCAGCGATTGAAGAAAAAAGTGAACGAACTACCAATATACCTACATGATCTGTTACGTAGGTCCCTGGCATTGCCGAGCCAAACTCGGTATGCAAATAAGCATTAGGGACCACATCATAAGATCGGAAAACTGTTGAATAAGATCACTGTAGCTGCCACCCTCGTACTTTATAGGGAGGATAAATTTCTGTGAGTTCTTGCGCAAGGATTAAAAATATTTGATTTGCTGGATATTCATAAATGCAATATAAACATTAGTAAAAAAGCCAGCTTAACTTTCGCAAAGATCCCTACGGGATATATTTTTCAGAAGAAGATGTACTTCGTTAAGCTATCGTGTGAATTTTGCTATGGAACCAGGAACTTGCATCTTTACTATTTCAGTATCCTGTCAACCAGGCCACCAATCAAAATCGACAGAACCCAATAGCCAGTCGTACCCATCATGTAGGCGAGGAAGGCCTTGAGATAACTCATTAAGTGTCTGGGCGCAAAGAAATTCCCAACTGCCCATGAGCAGTAACCGATAGCAACAACGGAGGCCACTGCTTTGAAGTCAACATGTGTTAATCCTTCAAGCAGGACAAAAGTTGCAAAAATCAACATACCAAAACCCATCACAAAACAAAGGAGAATGAGGATCTCAGAATAATTGTAGTCATGCTTTCTGAAGAAGAGCTTTAGAAACAGTGCAATCAAGGCTCCCATGATAATGTTTGAGTAGCCCAGGTGCGATTCAGTCCAGATCATGATCTTTTCAGCGGTAGAACCTTCCTGAATACTCTCATCTGCCAGACCTTCTATATGGAATAGATGCGAAATCAATGTATAGACGAGGGAAGTAATAATAATGAAAATGACAGGTTTAACCAACCTGCTTCTGTCATCAGAGAGGAACCTCCTGATATGGACACCAGGCTTGATTAGCAGCACCTTCAAGGTGTAAAGTATACCTCGCTCAAAATGCAGCACATGCTCAATCTCATGAAGAAGATATTTGCCATTTATCCTTTTAACCGCCGCGGGCCGGCCGCAGTTCGGACAATATGTATGTGAAACTTCGAAGTCGCAGGCTTTGCAGTTGTTCATTTGCTGGAAATTAAGGTAATGCTTACTGAATCTTAGGTGTTTTGATCAGAAGATAGACTGTAGCAACCAGGACAATCATATAAATAATATCCAAAGCAGGTTGGACAAACCTTAGCTGCTCAAAATCGAAATGCTTAATTAATGTTACACTTAAAATAACAGCGACAATACCTAACGTAAATTGAAGCGGGCCTACCTTTTTCATTTTATTTATTTCTTTAATTTCTCCAGATCTAGCCTCCCGACTGTTTCAGGCAACTATTAACATCAAATATAATATTAAGTCACTAAAAGGTGACTTAATATTATATTTGATTACCAAAGTAATTTCACCTTGAATGGCACATGAAGCAGATTATTACTTTTGTAAGTAGTCGTTTAGACATCATTGATAAATATGGCAGAAGAAGGGGCAAATAATACCGGCCGGAACAAGGAAAGAACAAAGCAGCGGTTTTTAGACGCGGTGGAGGAAATATTGATCACAAAGGGCATTGCTGCGCTCAAGGTAAATGATATAGCTAAACTAGCTGGTCTGGATAAAAAGCTTATTTATAAATATTTTGGGGGAACAGAACAACTCATCGATGAATACATCCAGACCAAAGATTTTTGGAGCAATGTTAAAGGGGAAAAAGTACCTGATGTAATTTCCGACGGAGGCCAAGCCTTCATAGAAGAAATGCTGTTGTCACAGTTTGACTACGTAGCAAAAGATAAAGCATTTCAAAAACTATTAATATGGCGGCTGACCGAGCAGCGGAAATCACTTCAAAAGCTTACCGATGCTCAGGAAGCAAACGGCGAAACCTTGCTTCGCAGTATTACTGACCCACATTTCACCGACCAATCTTCTCAGTTTCGTGCAATAATGGCGGTGCTAATTGGCGGCACTTATTACCTGGATCTTTACGCTGCAATTAATGGGAGTGTTTTTTGTGGTATTGACCTGGCAACTGAGCCCGGTAGAAACGAGATAAAAAAGGCTCTATCCTTCCTGTTAAAATCCACCTATAAAGACTTATAGATCATTCGAATTAGACTTTAGGTCTGGATAACCTTTCAGTAATACCGTGCAATACCTACAAAAGAATTTCCACCAGGTCCACAAGAGCGATCAAAAAAGGCAGTTTCCTGAGAGAGCTGCCTCCACCAAAAATAGCAGCCAATAATCAAATCGCTAGACGAAAAACAGGGGATCTAATTCGACTGCACAATAATCTGTAAGGAATCGACCTGTAGCCTCCTTTTAAGCCAGGTGGCCATTCTGGTTCTCTCTGTTTTGGAGATTGTTTTGTCAAAATTGGCTACAACCAAAGTAAGCGTGTCCACTCTGTTCGTATCTGTTTTATGAACTTCAACATTCGAAATGCTGTACTCATTCATCTGGGGATACAATGACCTGAGTTCTTCTCTAATGTCCGGAATGGGTTTATCAATCTTTGTATACCTGCTATTTTCCTTTTGATTCGAAGGATTATTATTCTGGTGGACGGTTTCCAGAATGCTCGCCTTTATCTGAGACAAATCAATTTCATTCTTGGCGTTTAATCCCTGTCTTATAGTGAGCTTAGTGCCGTCCAGCTTATATAGCCCCAATTTAGCGGTTAGGGAGTCAATCTGGCGACCTGTAAGCTCAGCACCCAGAAGTAAAAGATCTATTTCACGGCCGCTCCGGCCATAGTTATAGTTTTTAGTAATAACCTGCGTATTGGTAAAATTCAATTCCTTCTGAACAAAAGCCTCAGCATTAGTCTCAAATATACTTTTTTCTAAAATCTGGTAGGTTAGATAGATACTGGGCGCTGTAGTCAGTAAAACAATAATAAGAATATACCTGCTCACCTTTTTCTCATACGATTTATCCTGAAACTCCTTTTTTGGAAATTGGAGAAAGCGAACGATCAGGAAGGTTGCTACACAGATGAAAATGCTGTTTATGAAATAAAGATATAAAGCCCCGAAAAAGAAATAAATATTCCCGGATGCCAGGCCATAACCAGCAGTACATAGAGGCGGCATTAATGCAGTCGCAATGGCAACACCTGGGATAGCGTTGCTCTTATCCTTACGGGTAGCAGCAACAATACCCGCCAAGCCGCCCAGTCCTGCTATAAATACATCCCAGATAGAGGGTGAAGTTCTGGAAAGGATCTCTGAAGAAGCATCATGCAATGGCGTGATCCAAAAGTAAAGATAAGAGGTGGCGATACTGATTATTGTGGCGATACCCAGGTTTCTCAGTCCCTTTTTTACAAGATCAAAATCGTTGATACCTATTCCCAGGCCTATGCCCATTATCGGACCCATTAGAGGAGAGACCAGCATTGCACCGATAATAACCGCCGTGGAGTTTACATTAAGACCGATAGAAGCTATAAATATTGCAAAGATCAGGGTCCAGAGATTGGCGCCCCTGAATTCAATATTCTTCTTGATTGCTTCAATGGTCAGCTCATTATCTTCGGTGTCTTCATGAAGATTAAAGCGGTAAATGATGAAATTTTTAACGGCTAAGTAGATTTCTTTCATAATGCAATAAAGAACATATCTTCAACAAAGATAGGCCCAATTGTTCGAAGGGTGACAATGCAACCGCCTGTTTGTTTGCAGCCAAGCTTGATCTGCAAGCAAAAGCAGATGTTCATGTCTGCAGCCGAATCGCCTTTGAGCCAACCTTATCGACCTCTTAAGCGACTCAAAAACAGTTGATGTTCCGGCCGGATCGATGTATACTTAGAGGTATACATATCCGATGCTAAGTAATTCCGAGCCATAAGCTGCAGCACGCTCACTCATTGCAATTCTGCTCCCCTACGGAATTTACCATGTACATTTTTTCATATGGATAGGCTTTATCCATGGGACAGGCAACATTATCGAAATGGTCCAATGTGGGATCATAATGATAGGTAATATAGAAAATCCTGTCCTTAACGCGATAGTCCTCAGGCACATTGAGCAAAACCAGGCTTTCAAAAGATCCTGATTGAACTTCAACTACTGCAGCCCCGGGCTTAGGACAATAGCTCGAGAGATACTTCACTTTCAAACATCTTTGTTCATCCTTCTTACAGGAAAATAGAAAAATCGTTAGAGTGAAAAGAATAGCAAACCTTAGTTGTTTTTTCATGATAGGTCAATTGGCTATGTTAAAGTTAGTCTTTTAAAAGCTTAATATTCTGACTTCTTTAATACCCCTGTCAGGAGGCTTCTACATTTAACGGAAACCGGACAACGCATACCTGGTTTGCCCCTTTCATACTAACAGAAGATGAGCCCTGATATAATTAACTAAAAAAATAGTTGCGAAACTAGAGATTTAGTTATATATTCGACTTACAACCATATAAACGTAGAAATAAAAGAGTTAACGATAGCGGAGAAGGGGATTGGGCAAGCTATTGGATGTCGAAAAAAGGCTAGTGAGAAAACTGGGACTTTGAACTGGCCAGCATAAGCAATGTAAAGAAAACCCAAGGATTGGCTTTTTAAATTCTGGCCGCAGCATCTGAAAAGCACAGAAGAGTACATTTCTAAGAAGAAGCATTTAGGCGACAACGCTGTTCAACTTCTGAACCAGCGGTGGGGTATGTAAGGCTATCGCGCGGCAGGAAGCATTCCTGGAGACGTAGCTGCAAAAGATAATAACCGGATCAAATTATATAAAGGTAAATGAAGAAAAACCAGCCTGCAAAAAGCCTTATAGTTCTCATTTTACTGTTGCTTCCAGCAGTCGGCTTTGCTCAAAATATCATCACAGGCACAGTGCTTGACAGTATCCGGAAACCCATCGCCAAGGTCACGGTAACTTACAGTAAAGTTAATAGCACGTTGATCTCCGGATACACCCAGACAGATGAAGGTGGCTCTTTCAAATTAACCATCCCGGCATCAATGGACAGTCTCCTCCTGAGCATCAAGCATATTTCCTACGGGGAGAAAGTGCTAAGATTAAAGAACACAGCAGGTCATCATTCAATTATCCTGGACGGGCGTTCGCAGCTGCTTTCTGCCGTGAAGGTTTTTTCTTCCCCAATTTACAGGAGAAATGATACAATCAACTATAATGTAGAATCTTTTACTTCGAAACAAGACCGGGTCCTTGCAGATGTGATCAGAAAATTACCCGGAGTCGAAATGGAAGGAGACAAAATCCTTTACAACGGCAAACCTATTCAGCAGTATCTCATAAATGGGCTGGATTTACTGGGCAATCGCTATGGGATTGCAAACAACAATCTTCCGATAGATGCAGTAAAGAAAGTTCAGGTTATAGAGAACCACCAACCCATAAAAATGCTGGATTCTGTGGTTCTCTCCGATCGCGCGTCGCTCAACGTGCAGCTAAAAAAACTGACTACTACAGGTAGCGGAAAGCTCGGAACCGGTCTGGAACCCGCATTATGGGACGTTAACCTTACGCCTATGACGTTCAATAAAAAATTTCAGGCCATTACCAGTATTCAGAGCAATAACGTTGGTGATGATGTTTCCCGTCAGCAAGCTTCATTAGGAAGCGGTATTTCTTTTGGTGTGGTCGACGAATCAGACGCCGGATGGAATTACCCGGCCTCGTTCATGTATATTCAGGATATTTCAACCCCACCCCTTAGTGAGAGAAAATGGCTGGACAATCACGTCAATGTACTGAGCACCAATATGCTTCAAAAACTAAAAGGCGATTACGAGTTGAAAGGAAGTGTTTCGTTCGTAAACGACTATAAAACGAGAACAGGAAAAACCAGCACCACCCTCCTATTGCCTGAACAGAATATCGACTTTTCGGAGGCGATCTATAATAGCTATAACGAGAGCGAACTAAAAGGCGATATCATCATCTCTAAAAACGAAAAAAGCGTCTACTCTAAAAACAATCTTAAAATCGGCCGCAGATGGAATAATGATAGCGGAAGCCTTTCCACAAATACGGAATCGCCATTCGACCAATCAAAGAGATTGGATAATTTTAGCCTCTCCAACCGATTCACTACCGTTAAATTAATCAAAAAGCACCTTTTCACCTTCAACTCCCTGGTCATTCTGGGAAACTCTCCTCAGCGCCTCTCAGTCAGCCCCGGCTTGTTTGAAGACGTCTTCAACGAAGGCTTGTCATATCAAAGGCTGGAGCAGCATGTAAGGTTCAGAAACTTTCGTACGGAAAATCACGTCAGCTTTATAAAACCGCTGAAAGGCATCACACTGATTCCCAAAGTGGGCTTTAGTTTCCAGGATCAAACTTTAGAGAATGAGCTTTCCCTCCATGATGAGGGTCAGACAAAGCAAATGACCGATGAGTTTACTAATTCCTTACGTTTTATAACCAATCAGGTCTATGCCGATATTAAGATACAGCACAAAAGCTCCAGGTGGCGGTTTGACCTCGGTACTCCGCTACGCCTTCGTCATTATGACGTAAAAGACAGAATAAGAGAAACGGATAATTCACTTTCCGCACTCACTTTCGAGCCGAATGGTTATATCATATATTCTTATAAAAGCAACCTGGAGCTCGGGATCTCCTCCTCGTACTCGAGAGACTTTGGTGGCATTGACAGGCTCTACAGTGCTTATCTGTTGACCTCATACAGAAACCTACAGCGCTTTAACAGTACAATTCCCCAGGGTAACAGTTGGAACTCGAGCTTTTCTGTGAATTATAAAAACCCTGATAAGGCCCTCTTTTCAAACCTCTATGTCAACCGTGGAATACAAAAACAACAATACCTGTTCAGAAATATTATCGACGAAAAGGGTTTCAACACCATGGAGTTGATCGACAGAGACAATACCATGAACTTCGGATCCCTGGCAGGAGATGTAAGTAAATACTTACTCACCATCAAGACGGTTGTTAAACTGGGAGGAAGCCTTAGCAGAAGCAGCTCTGAATACCTGTTGAACGATAACCTGGAAAAACTGCAATCTCGTGGATACGGTGCCAGTATCAAAATAAATAATAACACCCTTGAAAAGTTAAGTATTACCTACGATGGGAGCTGGGGTCTGTCGCGCAATAAGTCGTCGGGCAACAGAAGAAACACCACCTCCTTTAATAGCCATGTACTCGGGCTTAACTTTTTCCCTGAAGACAATCATATCCTGACCCTTACTACTGATTTTTACAGGACCAATCTGACCACACAGGAGGTCCAGCTGTTTACAGACTTTCAGTACGTTTTAAAAATCCCCAAAAGAAAGATTGATCTGGAATTTTCAGGTCTTAATCTGCTAAACAAACGAACATATACCAGGATATCCAACTCTCAGTATTCGATAATCAGAAGCGACTTTGAACTAAGACCAAGGCAGTTTCTGACATCAGTAAGATTCAAGTTCTAAGCACAGTATTCGCACTCCAACTTCCCATATAAAACCCATGAAAAGTATCTATTTAGTTCTACTGCTGATTGCCGGATTCCGCGCGTTTTCACAACAACAACCTTATCCATATCAGATAGAGGTCAAGTATAAATTGAGGTCACAACCAGATAGTACGGATAAGCAGAATATCAATGAAGAGTTTGTATCATTGCTTATCGGAGATGCACAATCTCTCTTTTGTGCCACGCAGTATCTGGTAATGGATTCTGCCATAAGAACTGAATTCATTAAGGGTAATGCTCTGGGGCCGTCGATGGACTTTTTTGTTACGCAGGGAACCCGAAACTCGCTGGTAGTATTCAAAAACACCGAAAATGTTATTACGTACGAAAGAGTGGCAGCCTTCGTCTCTCCGGCTACAACCTATTATTATCTGGAACCTAAATCACAGCTCGCCTGGAAAATTTCAGAAGACACTCTTTCAATAGCCGGGATCCCCTGTCAGAAAGCAACTGTTGATTTCGGTGGCAGAAGATGGGAGGCCTGGTTCGCAGCATCTATACCCATCAGTGAGGGTCCCTATAAATTTAACGGCCTTCCCGGTTTAATCTTAAAAATCAAGGATAGCCAAGAATACTGGAACTTCGATCTGGCCAGCATTCGAAGCATAAATAAGAACTTACAGGTCCATTTTCTCAACGACAAGATACAGCCAATCGAAAATAAAGACACTTTTCTTTCCAGAAAGAGATCTGCAAAATACAACAGGTTTCAACTGATGAAAATTCAGGGATTCACATTCAGTAATCCTGCCGGCGCAATGAAGCAATATGAAGACGAGGCCAAGAAAGACAATAATTGGATTGAGCCATATAAAGGCAAATAACTTTAAACTCTTACAAAATAATACCCATGAAAAGTGTCTATTTCGTTCTACTGCTAATTACCGGATTCCGCGCATTTTCACAACAACAACCATACAAATATCAGATCGAGGTACAGTACAAATTGACCTCACAACCAGATAGTACCGATAAGCAGAGTATCAAGGAAGAGTTTGTTTCATTACTCATCGGAGATGCGCAGTCTCTCTATTGTGCTACCAACTATTTAGTTGTAGATTCTGCTACGACAGCCGAGTTGTCTAAAGGAAACAGTTTTGGACCCCCAATGACTTTTTTTGCAGAACACGGGACGAAAAACCTTTTAGTCGTTTTTAAAGATACCACATCCACTATTACCGTCGATTGTGCGTCAAAATTCCTTATCCAGCCTATGTTTTACAAGGAGCCCAAATCTCCGTTCACCTGGACAATTTTAGAAGATACTCTATCCATTGGAGGGATTCATTGTCAAAAGGCAACCACGGATTTCGGGGGCAGAAAATGGGAGGCATGGTTTGCACCATCAATACCAATCAGTGAGGGTCCATATAAATTTAGTGGTCTTCCGGGCTTAATCTTAAAGGTAAATGATACACAACATTATTGGAACTTTGACCTTGCAAGTATTAAAAATGCAAACAAGAATATTAGCATCCTTTTTTGGAATAAAACGCCCCAACCGGTCAAAAATAAAGAGGCTTTTTTTCGAAAAAGAAATACAACAGGGATAATCGTTTTCAGCTAATGAAATTGCAGGGAGGAATTACATTTAGTAATCCTATTGCTTCGATGAAGATATATGAAGAAGAGGCGAAAAAAGACAATAATTGGATTGAGCCATATAAGGGCAAATAAACTTTGAACTCTTACAAAACAGAACCCATGAAAAGTATTTATTTAGTTCTACTGTTGCTTATCGGCTTTCGGGCATTTTCACAACAACAACCTTATCCATATCAGATAGAGGTCAAGTATAAAATGAGATCCCAACCAGATAGTACGGATAAGCAGAATATCAAGGAAGAGTTTGTTTCATTGCTCATCGGAGATGCGCAATCGCTTTTCTGTGCTACGAATTATTTAATAGTCGATTCTGCGATCAGAGCTGAGACACTAAAAGGGAACAGCCTGGGGCCTTCCATGGAATTTTTACTCGCAAACAGAACCCGAAGCACCTTGGTAGTCTTCAAAGATTCCAAGAATATTATTGCCTACGAAAGAATGGCGGGCTTTATCTTCCCTGCTACAATTCATTATTATCAGGAACCTAAATCACAGTTCGGCTGGAAAATTTTAGAAGATACTCTTTCAATAGGCGGGATCCCATGTCAGAAAGCGACCGCTGATTTTGGTGGTAGAAAATGGGAGGCCTGGTTTGCAGCGTCTATACCCATCAGCGAGGGTCCATATAAATTCAACGGCCTTCCTGGTTTGATCTTAAAAGTCAATGATAGCCAAGGATATTGGAACTTCGATCTCGCCAGCATTCAAAGCATAAACAAGAACTTGCAGGTTTATTTTTCCAATTACAAGGTACAGCCGATCAAAGATAAAGAGACGTATCTTTCAAAGAAAAGATATACTCATGACAATAAGTTTCAGCTGATGAAGGTTCAGGAGGGGATTACGTTCAAGGATCCTGTTGCCTTGATGAAGCGATTTGAGGCCGCGGCAAAAAAAGACAATAATTGGATCGAGCCATATAAGGGCAAATAGGCCTATACAGCGCCTCTCGTTCGGCTTCTTGAATGATAGCAACGATAAGCTGGAGACCTACATTAAGCAAACAGTAAACATGCTCTTTCGTTAACGATGATCAGGAAGTTCAGCCAGTTTTGCACATTACGGTTGAAACTCTGGTTAAGGAATACGAACCAGACGATCGACACGCTCCAGCACATCTCACGAAAACGACACCCGCTTCCCAACTGGGAAGAGCTCCGGTTCTTTATGATGAGTCGTTCGCTTCTGAGGCGCTAGTATTTGAGGTCCAAACTTTCGTTCTAAATCGCGAAGTAGCCGGTTGCCCGCGTAACCCATGCAATAAATTGATGCTTCCCGTATTTGCGCCTCGCTGAGCTCCATATTCACTGGTCCCGACGGGTACTCTCCCGGTTCTTCGGCCGCATAGGCTGCTATCAGCGCAGAGGGACTGAACTCCTTGCTGTTCAGCAGCACGTATCCCTCTTCCATCCGTGTTTCGCGGTAAGCCAGCACCGATACGCTCAACATCAGCAACTGATCTGCTGCAGGCTGTGTTTCAAAACGAATCTCCTGCGCTTCCAGCCGTCCGTATTTGCTCAGCTCCAGATCCCTTACCTCCAAATATTCATAATACTCCTTCCTGAAGTTGAAGCCGATCAGGCTGAAACGGATGCGGTACTTACTAACAACTTTGTTGATACTTAGGGGCACCCGGAGATCTGTTTTGGCGTTCAAAGCTCCCATTAAGACGCTGATCCTCCCCTGCGCATCGCGTTCTACCCGGTGGCTAACCTGGAGCACATCGCTCATCCGGCTATTGTTATTAAACTCCATCCCGATGATGCTTTTAAGGTCTGCATCATGCAGGTCGCGCTCGCCCACCTGCCCTGTCAGGCTACCCCGGATACCCCGGTACACCAGTTGCGTGCTCCGGCTTACCGCCTGACCATCGTGGTGAACATACGCGGGCTGAAATGCCCGGCGGATCACCGCAGCTGTGCTGCTGGAAAGCCCGAACTCCGTCGAAGCGCGAATGCTTTCGCTGGTCTGTTTGAATTTGCTGGGTTTCCCCTGGATGATGTTCATGTCGCGATAGCGGCGATACACCACGGAACCTGCAGTGCCACGCACCATACCTCTGTTGTCTACTTTTGCCATATTCTTTTTTTTGCGACAAGATAGGCTGACAACCGGAAGGTGTCGATTTTTTCGAGTTTCAGGTCTGATTCTTCTCAAATACAGCGCATTTTTCCTAAATAAGAACACAGAATCCTACTGAACATGTATCAGCCAGCACAGCGGCTGATAAAATACTGATGAAAGTCCGACTTTGAGATCCCCTGGTCGGACTCATAGCGGGAAAAACGGAGTAGATAATGGGCAGCATATAAATGGAAGAGAACCTCCTTTACCCACGGTTTAAATCGCCTGCTCTGCCAGCTTCCGCGTGATTTAAAAAATAATCACTTTAAACACACAATTTCACAACCATCAATGTAACTTTTTCGTAGAAATAACGTTCAGGACTAAATTATTCGCATTGAGTAATGACCTTTGAGAAATTTATATGAGAAAAACATTCACATACGCTCTACTTGCTGCCTTCGTTGCGGTAGCAGGTTGTAAAAAAGAAGGCACCTCTGTGCCCGAAGAAACCACTCCCCTTGCGAAGATCGCACCGGAAGGCTTCAACTTCAGCACCACCAAAAACGTCAGTTTAAGCCTTAGCCTGAAGGCGAATAATAACGAAGCATTATCCGGCGTTGTTGTGGCCGTTTACCTGCCCGACACCAAGGAGCCGATTTATAAAGGTGCCACCAATCAAAACGGACAGCTAAGCGGTGTAGTCACCGTACCTTCTTCTGTAAGCCGCTTGATCATTGATCCGGCCTATATAGGTCTGATCCGCAATGCACAGGCTGTCATTTCATCTTCTAACAGCATTGTTGCCACTATTGGTGGAAAAGATGGCTATTCGGGTGATATTGTTCCTGAAGAAGTTACCAACACAGCCAGCACTCAGGTAGCTAAACTGAGCAGCCTGGTGACAGCCACGGCAACTACATCAGCAACTCCAACCATCACTTACCCCAGTCCATATACGTCTTCCAGCAACGCTGTCATGAATACCACGGCGTATCCGTTCAAACTGGGCAGACCGCTATATCTGGAGAGTACTCCTGATGTGATCCCGGCTTCGTTGCTATCTTATGTAAATGCTTCTTTGCCGGAAGGCTCAGCATTAACCAGAACTCACCCTGAGTATCTGAGCAGCACCGCTGTACCGGACCTGCATATCAATGCCACATCAGATGTATGGATTACGTTCGTGTCGGAAGGTGCCGGCTTACTCAATTCCCTCGGCTATTATACCTATTCGACTAATAATCCGCCAACACGCGTGGATGATATCAGCAAGATCACCCTTATTTTCCCGAACTCTTCCGCTGTGGGTTCTGCAGGCGGACTGAACTCTGGTGATAAAGTGAAGCTGGGACGCTTCAATGCAGGCACCTCCATCGGTTTTGTGCTGCTGCAAAATGCATGGAGCTCCAGCGGTGTAACGACCACTACGGTGAAGTTCTATTCCAATCCGAGCTTCAATCCGGAAACCACCGCAGCTACAAAAAAGCATACGGTTACACTCTATGATGATGTACATAAGCTGTTCCTGATAGGCTTTGAAGATTTAAACCGTCAGACAGAATCGGATAATGACTTCAACGACCTGATCGTTTACGCAACGTCGAATCCGGTAACCGGTATTTCAACCGGAGGTGTACCGGAAATAGATAAAGGAGGCGACAGTGACGGTGATGGCATACAGGACGCACAAGATGCATTTCCGAACGATCCGAGCAGAGCCTACATCAGCTTTTATCCTTCAGAAACAGGAACTGCCAGCATTGGCTTTGAAGATAACTGGCCGGCAAAGGGTGATTTCGACCTGAATGACCTCGTGGTCAACTATCGTTACACCTTTACAAGCAACGCTCAGAATCAGATAGTCGATATGAAAGGCGAATTTACTCCGGTAGCTGCAGGGGCATCATACCGCAACGGGTTTGCGATTCAACTGCCGGTACCTGCATCTTCAGTTCGCTCAGTGACTGGTCAGCAAACGATCAGCAACTATCTTACTTTCGCAGCAAACGGCGTTGAAGCAGGTCAGAGCAACGCGGTCATCGTACCTTTCGACAATCATGAAGCACTGCTGAAAAACCCCGACGGATCATACTTTGTCAACGTGAGTCCGGGCAAAGCAAAAGTAACGGGCAACACGAGTACGGTGATGGTAACATTCACCTCACCCCAGCCTGCGGCGAACTTACAGGTATCTAAGTTTAATCCATTCCTGATCAGCAATCTGCGAAGAGGATATGAAATCCACCTTCCGGGATTCCTGCCAACCGACAAGGCTGACACCAAGCTCTTCGGAACAGCTGACGATGCTTCAGGCCAAAGTAGTGGCAAATACTACCTGTCGAAAGAAAACTACCCATGGGCAATCAACTTTGTGGGCAGCTATCAATATCCGGTAGAAATGAGTCCGGTTACAAGTGCTTACCCTCGCTTTGTTGACTGGGCAGTTTCCGGAGGCCTTACCTTTACTGACTGGTACAGTAATACGGCTGCCGGCTATCGGGATGCCAGTAAAATCTACTCCAAATAGTAACAAATAACAGCTATAAATAACAAGGGGCTCCTGAATAGGAGCCCCTTGTTATTTATAGCTGTTAGGCTTTTTATGATCGACATATCTGACCGGAAACTATTTTACTTAGATCAGGAAACATTTCATATATCTGAAAGAATTTAGCATATTTGTCATTACAGGTATGAAGACAAATACTATACATAAGCTTTGGTGGTGGCAATTCGGGCAATCGTAAAGGCAAACTGTATATGTATATTTTTATAAAAAGAAAATAAACAGGGTTGCCCGGCAGGCAACCTTTTTTTTGTCCTGCCGGGGGACAAGAAAAACACTACATGAAACAAATCTTAAACCGCTTATTCGAGCACAAAACGTTTAATTCCCGGGAGGCTAAAGAGATTCTGACCAACATCACTACCGGGATGTACAATAGCTCGCAGATGGCTGCCTTCATGACGGCATACTGCATGAGGAGCATGACTGTTGAAGAGCTGGAAGGCTTCAGGGATGCGATGCTTGACCTTTGTCTGGACCCCGGACTCCAGCAGTACAAACTCATTGACCTTTGCGGCACAGGTGGCGATGGTAAAGACACCTTCAATATTTCCACGCTGGCCTCTTTTGTGGTAGCCGGAGCGGGATATCAGGTGGCTAAGCACGGAAACTACGGTGTTTCTTCGGGCTGTGGATCCTCCAACGTGATGGAGTTCCTGGGCTGCCGGTTCAGTAACGATCCTTCGTTCCTGCAAAAGAGCGTTGAAAAGGCAGGCATCTGTTTCCTGCATGCTCCACTCTTCCACTCCGCGATGAAAAATGTGGCGCCTATCCGTAAAGAACTGGGTGTAAAAACATTCTTCAATATGCTGGGACCGATGGTGAATCCGGCTAATCCGGTCTACCAGGTTGTAGGGGTATTTAGCCTGGAGATTGCGCGTCTTTATGCTTACCTGTATCAGAAATCAGACAAGCAGTATACGATCCTTCACGCCCTGGATGGTTATGATGAGATCTCTCTGACGGGAAACTTTAAAACCTTCAGTAATACGGGGGAAAAGATCTACACCCTGGAGCAGATCGGCTTCGACAAGATTGACCCGGCTACAATTGGCGGTGGAAGCACTGTTGAGGAATCAGCGAAGATATTCATGGAGGTGATTAACGGACGCGGAACGACGGAGCAAAGCAATGTGGTACTTACCAATGCGGCGCTCGGCATCAGAACCATTTGTCCGGAGAAATCTTTCGCCGACTGCTTCTACGAGGCTGAAGAAGCACTTCTTTCTAAAAAAGCTCTGAACAGCTTCAATACATTAATCAGCCTGAACTAATGGCTGCTCCTTTGAACATATCGACCCGCCCGTTCAAGATCAAGGTCTGCGGTATGAGGGATTCCGGGAATATCCGGGAGGTGGCCTCTTTATCGCCCGACTATCTTGGCTTTATTTTTTATTCCCGTTCGGCCCGGTTCGCGGAAAACGTGGATGCCGAATTATTGAAGGCGCTTCCGGAAGAAATAAAAAAGACGGGAGTATTTGTCAATGCGGAGGCGGCAGAAATTGCTTCCTGGGTAGAAAAGCTGGGATTAACGGCCGTGCAGCTGCATGGCTCGGAGTCTCCTGACTTCTGCCGGGAAATTGCTGATCTGGGTGTGGAGGTAATCAAGGCCTTTGGTGTCGACGAAGATTTTGACTTCGGCGTGCTGAATGCTTATGAGGAGAATGTAGATTACTTTTTGTTTGACACGAAGACTCCTGCACATGGAGGTTCGGGACAACGGTTCGACTGGAACCTGCTGAGCCAAAACAAAACATCGAAACCCTTCTTCTTAAGTGGTGGAATAGATATTGATCAGGTAGATGAAATACGGGAGATCAACGACAGCCGTCTATATGCCATAGATGTGAACAGCAAGTTCGAGCTGGCTCCGGGGATGAAGGACTACACTAAATTAAAAGCGATATTTAAATAGATATTATGAGCTATCAAGTAGATGAAAAAGGTTATTACGGCGTATTTGGAGGTGCATACATCCCTGAAATGCTGTATCCGAATATCAAGGAACTAAGAGAGAAATATCTGGAATATATTCATGATCCGAAGTTCCGGGATGAGTACCTGCAGTTGTTGAAAGACTATGTAGGCCGTCCTTCTCCTCTCTATCTGGCAGAACGCCTGTCTGAGAAATACGGAGCAAAGATTTACCTGAAGCGGGAAGACCTGAACCATACAGGTGCCCATAAGATCAATAATACAGTAGGCCAGATCCTCCTGGCGGAGCGTTTGGGTAAAAAGCGCATCATCGCGGAAACGGGCGCCGGTCAGCATGGCGTGGCTACTGCTACGGTATGTGCGCTGAAGGGCCTGGAATGCATCGTGTACATGGGAGCAGTCGACATTGAGCGGCAGGCACCTAACGTCGCGCGCATGAAGATGATGGGCGCTACGGTGATCCCGGCAACTTCTGGAAGCCAGACGCTGAAAGATGCGACGAACGAAGCATTGCGCGACTGGATCAATAACCCTACCGACACGCACTACATCATCGGATCAGTAGTAGGTCCGCACCCTTACCCGGATATGGTGGCTCGTTTTCAGTCGATCATTTCGGAAGAGACCAAGTGGCAGCTACTCGAAAAAACAGGCAACTCCAGTCCGGATTATGTTCTTGCCTGCGTAGGCGGAGGCAGCAACGCCATGGGAATGTTCTACCACTTCCTGGATGATGAGCACGCCAAGCTGATCGCTGTTGAAGCGGCTGGAAAAGGTGTCGACTCAGGCGAATCAGCAGCAACAACCCTGCTGGGCAAAGAAGGGGTATTGCATGGCAGCCGTTCGATCGTGATGCAAACGGAAGACGGTCAGGTGGTGGAGCCTTATTCCATCTCCGCCGGTCTGGATTATCCGGGAATCGGCCCTCAGCATGCACACCTACATACTTCCAAACGTGCGCTCTACGTCAGCATTACTGATGATGAAGCGATGCAGGCGGGTCTGGAGCTGGCGAAGCTGGAAGGTATCATCCCGGCTATTGAGAGCTCCCATGCGCTTGCTTATCTGTCAAAGATGGATTTCAAGGGAGATGAAACGGTTGTGGTTTGCCTGTCGGGACGAGGCGATAAGGATCTGAGTACATATATGAGCTATTTTGGACTGTAATGAATAGAATTAACAAGCTTTTTGAACAAAAGAATAAATCCGTACTTTCTATATATTTCACGGCAGGCTACCCTGCTTTAAACGACACCGTCGATATCGCGGAAGCGCTGGAGCAGGCGGGAGCAGATTTCCTGGAGATCGGTATCCCCTACTCGGATCCTCTGGCCGATGGCCCGGTGATCCAGAACAGTTCGCTGACCTCGATCGGCAATGGTATGACGATCAAGGTGCTGTTTGAACAGCTGAAAGAACTTCGTAAACGGGTGAATATCCCGGTATTGCTGATGGGTTATTTCAATCCTGTGCTGCAATACGGTGTGGAGCGCTTCTGTGCGGCCTGCGCTGAAGTGGGCGTTGATGGGGTCATCATTCCCGATCTGCCGATGTATGAGTACGAGGATCTTTATCAGGACTGCTTCACGAAGCATAACCTGAGCAATGTATTCCTGATCACGCCGCAAACATCCGACGAGCGGATCCGCCATATTGATGATCTGACCAATGGCTTCATCTACCTGCTTTCGTCAGCATCTACGACAGGGAAGAACCTGGACTTGTCTTCCAAAACAGACGATTACTTCGCCAGGATTAAGAACATGAACCTGAAAAATCCGGCAATGATCGGCTTTGGTATTTCAGATCATGCGAGCTTCAGCAAGGCCAGTGAATATGCCAGCGGCGCCATTGTGGGAACCGCATTCGTCAGGTTGCTGGCGACGGAAAACTATAAAGAAAAGATCCCGGGCTTCATTCAGTCGCTGAAGAACCCTGCCTGATCATAACATGCAATCTTATACCGCTTTAGCATATAGGATTGCATGTACGTTTTCGTTTTATTCTGAAACAAAAACAATGTTTGATGATTAACCTTCTGGTCTTCATCATCAAACATTGTTCATGAAAATCTGGTATCAGCTCAAGAAAGAAGAAGTATTAAAAGAACTGCAAACTGAAATCCACGGTTTAAGCACTGCTTCCATTCCTGCTCTTCAGGAAAAATTCGGAAAGAATACCCTCAAAGAAGCCAGGCGAAAGAGCCGGCTCAGCATACTGCTTTCGCAATTTAAAGATGTCATGATCATTATCCTGATCGTTGCAGCAGGGGTGTCATTTGCCGTAGGCGAGCATACGGATGCTTATGTGATTCTGGCTATAATCCTCGGGAATGCCTGGATCGGTTACGTGCAGGAATACAATGCCGAAGAGTCGGTCCGCATGCTGCAGAAGATGTCGGCACAGTCGGCACTAGCCTTACGCGACCATCATCCTACGGAACTGGAAGCTTCGGAACTTGTTCCCGGCGACATCATCCTCCTGGAAGCAGGTGACATTGTACCCGCCGACGCCCGGCTCCTGGAAGTGAGTGCCTTCAAGACCGGGGAGGCGGCACTTACGGGGGAGAGTCATTCGATCGAAAAGCTGACCGATGCTATCGGGGACGAGGATCTTCTTCCGGGAGATCAGCACAACATGATTTTCAAAGGAACGACGGTGAGTAATGGCACAGCAAAGGCCGTGGTCACCGGTATCGGCATGAATACTGAGATCGGCAAGATTGCGGGACTGCTGGAAGTGAAAGATCAGCAGACTCCGTTACAGAAGAGGCTGGCGGTATTCAGTAAGCAGCTGGCAGTGATCGTGGTGGTAATCTGCCTGGTGCTGTTTGGCGTGGGCCTCTGGCGGGGAGAGCCGCCTTTCGCCATGTTCCTGACCGCCTTGTCTTTGGCAGTAGCCGCGCTGCCGGAAGCACTGCCGGCGGTGATCACGATCGGACTGGCGGGAGGAGCACGCCGGATGGTAAAGCAGAATGCGCTGGTCCGGGCACTGCCCGCTGTGGAAACCCTGGGTTCGGTCACCTATATCTGCAGTGATAAGACGGGAACGCTGACACAGAACGTGATGACGGTGGAAAAATTCCAGGCGATGGACAGGCAGGATGATCTCCTGCTGCATGCAATGGTACTGAACAATGAGGTGCGCTATTCGGCAGAAAACGAGCTTCTGGGTGACTCTACGGAAACGGCACTGGTGAGTTATGCCGCAAAGCAGGGAAAGACGCGGAATGATTCGGCAACGCAATTCCCACTGGTGGCCAAACTACCGTTCGACTCTGTGAGAATGCGCATGAGCACGCTGCATGAGCATGAGGGTAAATGGATATTGTTTGTAAAGGGTGCACCTGCCCGGATCACTGAGGTACTGAAGGAAAGCTATGGCGCCGAAAAGGAGACCTGGCTGAACGTAAACAGGGCCTGGGCCGCAGACGGATTGCGTGTATTGTTCTTTGCCTACCGGATATTTGATGAGCGGCCGGAGCTCACCGAGGCGCTTGAGACTGAGCTGGGTTTTCTGGGCATGACGGCGATGATCGATCCACCTCGCGAAGAGGTGATTGAGGCGGTTAAGGAATGTCAGACGGCAGGAATCCGCTCGGTGATGATCACGGGAGATCAGCCCTTAACGGCACTGGCAATAGCCGAGCGACTGAACATCGTGCGCGATGGCAGTACTGCAAGCAGAACGGGCATGGATCTGACGCAGATGTCTGAGGAAGAGCTCAGACGCGAAATTAAAGATATTGCGGTATTTGCACGCGTTTCACCGGAGCAGAAGCTGAACATCGTCAAGGCTTTGCAGGCGAACGGAGAATTCGTGGCCATGACCGGCGACGGTGTTAACGACGCGCCATCGCTCAAGCAGGCCAACATTGGTGTTGCCATGGGCATTACGGGAACTGACGTGACGAAGGAAGCTTCGGACATGATCCTGCTGGATGATAACTTCGCCACGATCGTTAAAGCGGTTAAAGAAGGCCGGAGGATCTATGACAATATCCGGAAGTTTGTACTTTATGTATTATCCTGCAACCTCGGCGAGATTCTGACCATCTTCCTGGCTCCGCTTCTGGGACTCCCTATTCCGCTGCTTCCTATTCATATTTTGTGGATCAACCTGGTTACAGACGGGTTGCCCGGACTGGCGCTTGCTGCGGAGCCTGCGGAAAAGGACATTATGAACCGGCCGCCTCGTCCACCGGAAGAGAACCTTTTTGCGGGGGGACTGGTAGTCAAAATCCTTGCGACAGGTGTCGTGCTGGCGGCAGCAGCATTGTTTACGCAATATTTTGCCCGCAGTCACGGCTACGATACCGCTACCCAGCAGACGATGGTCTTCACGGTGCTGTGTTTTGTTCAGTTGGTGAATGCGCTTTCTGTACGTTCAAGCACGAGCAGCCTGTTCTCCAGAGCGATCTTCTCAAACGGACGGATGTGGGGAGCGATCCTGCTCACGGTGGGCTTGCAGATCCTGATCATTTATGTACCCTCACTGGACAGGATATTTAAAACCACGCCTTTAAGCCTGAAATCTTTCGAGATCATTCTGGCCATTACCGCCGCTTCGGCTATCCTGGTCGAGTTGATCAAGTATCTGACGAGGCCTAAGGACACCGTGAAAACTCAGAGGTAATATCGTTCACCATCAGTCTTGACCTTGCCGGCATCGAGCAGGTGGCGGAGAATGGCTACGCGCTCTTTTTCGGTACCGGAGCGCATGGAGCCGATCAGTTCCTCCAGATTGAGGTGCTGATCGGCCAGGGTGTCGATCAGTTCGACGGTGATCAGTTCATCAAGGCCGGCGGCATTCGCTTTTCTCTTCTCTTCAAGGCAGACATCACAGGTACCGCATTTTCCGGCATCGGGCTCATTGAAGTAATGGAGCAGCATCACACTCCTGCAGGTATTGGTCTCGGCGTAATGAAGTATGGCCTGCACCTGTTCATTCATCACCTCTTTTCGCTCTCTCATATACCTGGCGTCCAGGTACATGGTAGCGGCATCCATCCTCGCCCTTAGATACTGCAGCTGGGGCTTATCTGTTTGAGGGAGGTATGTTAAGAGCTTGTAATCCTGCAGCTTGTTTAGCATGACTACGATATCGTCCTTGGTCTTGCCCATCTTTTTGGCGAGTTCAAACTCCTGAATGGGGCTGTATTGCTCGAACATACCACCGTAGGAACGCAGGAGAACTTTGATAAAGGAATCGAAGAAAGCATTTTCAATCTGAAAGCGGTAGAGCTCTTCGGAAGAGACTTCAATCTGCACCCGCGAAGGGAGATAGATGCTTTCCGACAACATCAGATAACCATCATGCTCCAGGAATTTGAGGGCATTGATCGTTTTGACGGCATCGAGCTTGAAGCGGGAGCAGAAATCACCAATATCGAAGTCGAGGACCAGTCCCTCGCCGGCGCCGTGGGCCAGCTGGTAGTAATTGCCCAGGCACTGGTACACATGGCGGATCTCAGCAATGGGCGGAAAATTGAGCTCAAGCCGCTTTTCCAGAAGTTCCCGGTCGCCAGGACTGTATAAGAGGACAGCGTATGACTTTTTTTCGTCCCTCCCTGCCCTTCCGGCCTCCTGGTAGTAAGCCTCGAGGCTTTCGGGAACGTCCATGTGCACCACAAAGCGCACATCCGGTTTGTCTATACCCATACCAAATGCATTGGTGGCGACGATAACACGGATCTGTCCGTTCATCCAGGCGGCTTGCTTCTGGCTTCGCAGGGGTGTATCCAGTCCCGCATGATAGAAATCAGCCTGAATACCCGCAGCATGAAGCAGTCGCGCGATCTCCTGAGTTTCCCGGCGGTTTCTGACGTAGACTATACCGGTACCCGGAACCTTATTAGCGATGGAAAGCAGCTTGCGGATCTTATTCTCGTCGTGCGAGACGACATAGCTGAGATTGGACCTGCTGAAGCTTTTGGTAAAGACATTGGGCGCTTTGAAAGCCAGTTTCTTCTGAATATCGTCTATCACCCGGAGTGTGGCAGTCGCCGTCAGCGCGAGCACAGGCACTTCAGGCTGAAGCTGCCGCAATTCGGTCAGCTGCAGATAGGGCGGGCGGAAATCATAACCCCATTGAGAGATGCAGTGCGCTTCGTCGATGGCGATCAGGTTTACTTTCATGTAACTAATGCGTTCGCGAACGAGCGGCGACAACAATCGTTCCGGGGAAACGTACAGGAACTTGATATGACCATAGATACAGTTATTAAGCAGAATATCCACCTCCCGCTTGCTCATGCCGGAAACCAGAGCAACGGCTTCTATCCCTCTTGCTTTGAGGGCTTCGACCTGGTCTTTGATGAGGGCAATCAAAGGGGATACAACGATGCAGATACCTGGCTGTACGAGGGCCGGTACCTGGAAACAAAGGGACTTGCCCCCACCCGTTGGCATAAGGGCGAGCGTATCTTTCCCGTCGAGCACCGAGCGGATAATATCTTCCTGAAGGGGTCTGAAGGAATCGAAGTTCCAGTATGTTTTCAGCGCTTCGTATATCGTCATCACTTCAAACATACATATTTTTTGTACGTTCAGATATTTCGACACGGTTTGGGGAGGGTCAAACTTTGATGACATTAGCTGCCGTGTGGGATAAGAAAGTATATTTGCATACCTTACCGATTGATGATGAAAAGACACACACTTATTCTTCTTACATTTTTATTTCAATATGCGTCTGCACAGGTAAAGTCAAACTGGAACGTGGAAAGACCGGGAGGTCCGTCCAAATCAGTAGCCTTTACCACAGATGAGGGAACATGGATGAACCTGGACGTGAGTCCCGACGGCAAGGAGATTGTATTCGACCTTTTGGGTGATATCTACAAAATGCCCATAGCAGGTGGACGGGCGACTCTGTTATCGGGCGGAAATGCCTTTGATGTACAGCCCCGTTTTAGTCCGAACGGAAAACAGATCTCCTATACCAGTGACCGCGAGGGCGGCGACAATATCTGGGTCATGAACAGCAATGGTACCGGCAAGCGCGCGGTATCAAAAGAAACTTTCCGACTGCTGAACAATGCGGTATGGACGCCAGACAATCAGTTCCTGATTGCCCGCAAGCATTTTACCAATACCCGTTCTCTCGGAGCCGGGGAAATGTGGATGTACCATATCTCGGGTGGAGAAGGCGTACAGCTGACCAAGCGTAAAAACGATCAGCAGGATGCAGGAGAACCAGAAGTATCACCAGACGGAAAATATGTTTATTACAGCGAGGATGTGAGTCCGGGTCCCTATTTTCAATACAACAAGGATCCGAACGGGGAGATCTATGCGATCAAACGCCTGAACCGCGAAACGGGAGAAACGGAGAAGATCACCGGAGGTCCGGGCGGCGCGGTTCGTCCCAGGATATCACCGGACGGAAAGCTTCTTGCTTTCGTGAGGCGGGTACGCCTCAAGTCGGTTCTCTACCTGCACGACCTGACCAGCGGCGAAGAATGGCCTGTATATGATGACCTGTCGCGCGACCAGCAGGAAACCTGGGCCATTTTCGGAGTTTATCCTACTTATGCGTTCACTCCTGACAGCAAGAACATCATTTTCTATGCAAAAGGAAAGATCAGAAACCTGGACATCTTATCGCAAACGGTAAGCATCGTTCCTTTTGAGGTGAACTCCTCGCATACCATCACAGAAGCCCTGCACTTTGAGCATCCGGTATTTTCGGAGGAGTTTGATTCAAAGATGATCAGGCAGCTGGCAACATCTCCTGATGGTAAGATGATTGCTTTTAATTCAGGTGGATTTATTTACCTCAAGGATCTGCCTTCGGGGCAACCGAGAAGGATAACCAAAGACACAGACTTTGAGTTTGACCCGAGCTTTAGTCCCGACGGGAAGTCGCTCGTGTATGTAGGATGGAATGATGACGACAAGGGATCGATCAGGAAGCTGGACCTGCAAACGCGCGAGTCGAGGACGCTTACGACGGAGAAAGGTTTCTATTATACACCCCGCTACTCCAATAAAGGAGACAAAATTGTGTTCGCCAAAGGCGGGGGTAACCCCATGCTGGGCTATAGCTATGGTAAAAACCCCGGTATCTACATCATGCCTGCTAACGGGGGATCTCCGCAGCGTGTGGTAAACAAAGGTGTAGACCCTAGTTTCAACGGGACAGATTCAAGGATATTTTTCCAGAGTACACATGAAGGCAAAAAGGCTTTTATGAGTGTGGACCTGAGTGGTGGCAGCGAGCGCGTGCATTATCATTCGCAATATGCAACTCAGTTTTCACCGAGCCCGGATGGAAAATGGCTGGCCTTTACGGAGCTCTTCAATGCGTATGTGACGCCACTGCTGAATACCGCCAACGGCATTGAGCTGTCGGCAACCAATAAGTCGCTCCCGGTAACCAAGGTAACGCGGGATGCGGGGATCTATCTGCATTGGAGCCGTGACAGCAAGAGTCTGAACTGGACCATGGGCTCACAATATTTCAGCTGCGATGTGAAGAACAGCTTCAGTTTTGCAGAAGGAGCACCTAACAGCCTCCCGGCTATTGATACCTCGGGAATTGATATCGGACTGAAGATCAAAGCCGATGTGCCCGAAGGCAAGATCGCGCTGACCAATGCGCGCATCATCACCATGAAGGGTAAGGAAGTGATTCAGAATGGAACCATTGTGATTGAAGGGAACAAGATCACGGCGATTGGTCCGGCTGATCAGGTGAAGGTTCCTGAAGATGCGAAGGTCATCAGTGCCGAAAACCAGACGATTATGCCTGGTATGGTAGATGTACATGCACACCTGCCCACGAGTCCGGATGGCATATCACCGCAGCAGGACTGGAGCTATTATGCCAACCTCGCCTATGGAGTAACCACTGCACATGACCCGTCGAGCAATACAGAAATGGTATTAAGTCAGGCCGAAATGGTAAGAGCCGGAACGATTAAAGGTCCGCGGATCTACTCCACAGGAACGATCCTGTATGGCGCAGACGGAGATTTCAAGGCGGTGATCAACGGCGTGGATGATGCCCGTTCACATTTAAGAAGGCTGAAGATGTCGGGTGCCTTATCTGTAAAATCCTACAATCAGCCAAGAAGAGAGCAAAGACAACAGATCATCCAGGCAGCGCGTGAATTGAAGATGGAGGTTTTCCCTGAAGGTGGATCAACCTACTTCACCAACATGTCGATGATCCTCGACGGCCACAGCGGTATCGAGCACAACATACCGGTTGTTCCGGTATACAAAGACGTGAAGTCGCTATGGAATGCCAGCAAATCGGGATATACACCAACGCTGATCGTGAGCTATGGCTCACAGTCGGGAGAAAATTTCTGGTACGACCGCACCAATGTGTGGGAGAACGAAAAGCTGCTGAACTTTACGCCGCGTGGTATTATTGACAGCCGCTCCAGGAGAAGGACAACATCGGAATTTGGCGACTACGGTCATATCGAAGTGTCGAAAGCCGTGAAATACATTGCAGACGGAGGAACGAAGATCAACCTGGGTTCTCACGGACAGATTCAGGGAATCGGTGCACACTGGGAGCTCTGGATGCTGGCTCAGGGAGGAATGAGCTCGCATGACATTCTTCGTGCGGCAACCATTAACGGTGCTGCTTATCTGGGCATGTCAAAAGAGATCGGTTCACTGGAAGCGGGAAAGCTGGCCGATCTGATCGTCCTGGATGCGAATCCCCTGGATGATATCCGGAATACAGAAAAGATCAAATACGTGATGGTAAATGGCCGTCTGTTCGATGCACTGACGATGAATGAAGATGGCAATTATCCGAAACAACACGGAAAATTCTGGTGGCAGCAGCTGAAAGGCGACACGATGGGACCGGAAGGAACATCAGACACCTTTATTTTTACACATCCAAAGTGTGATTAGAGGCTGCGAAGTTTTCAATTTCGCTGAATTGATCGTATTTTTGATTAAATCAAAATAAAATGCTCCTTCAAACAGCCGGATTGGGCTTGTTTGAAGGAGCGTTTTTAATCATTAACTAAAGAATGAAGTTCAGACCATCCATTTTGGCTGCTGTATTCGTTTCAGCAGCAAGTTTTTCCTTTGCACAGGACAATTTAGTAAAGTCATTAGACGCAAATCAGAGTAACAACAGTAAAGCAGGCTTCAAATTCACCGAAGTCATCAATCTGGAGACGACATCTATTAAGAATCAGGGATCATCAGGAACCTGCTGGAGCTATTCCACCAACTCCTTCCTGGAGTCAGAAATGATCAAGCAGGGACGCAAGCCGGTTGAGCTTTCGCAGATCTTCCCTGCACGCTGCGCGTATATTGAGAAAGGCAGAAACTATGTGCGTATGCAGGGTGCAGTAAGCCTTGGCGACGGTGGTGCTTTCCATGACGTGATCAATATGTACCGCAAGTACGGTGCTTTACCACAAAGCGTTTACACCGGACTGAACTATGGTACCTCAAAGAATAAGTTTGCTGAGATGGCTGCCGTTACGCAGAGCATCCTTCAGGCGGTCGTGAAGAACCCGAACGGAACATTAACTCCAAACTGGATCGATGCCTATACAGCTGCTATCGATGCTTATCTGGGAAAAGTTCCTCAGTCGTTCAACTTCGAGGGAAAGACTTACACACCAAAGAGCTTTGCTAAGGAAGTGGTTGGTCTGAATCCTGACGACTATGTCGAAATATCATCCTTCAAAGAATACCCCCTTTACAAGAAGTTCACGCTGCTTGTACCGGATAACTGGTCATTCGATCAGGTTTATAACGTAAAGATGGATGAGCTGACCAGCACAATCGATAATGCACTGAAGAACGGTTATACTGTTGCATGGGCAACAGACGTGAGCGAAAAAGGCTTTAGCTGGAAGAATGGTGTGGCTTATATCCCGGAGAAAAAGTACGAAGACATGAGTACTCAGGAAATCAGCGATATGTTCAATGGCCCCAGGGCTGAGATGAACATCACTGAAGAGCTGAGACAGCAGGAGTACGACAATTACAATACTACAGATGACCACGGTATGCACATTGTGGGGCTTGCCAAAGATCAGAACGGTAAGGAGTACTACATCGTGAAAAACTCATGGGGACTGTCAAATGATTATAAAGGCTTCTTGTATGTGACCAAAAACTTCGTGAAGCTGAAGACGACAACTCTTCTTTTAAATAAGAAAGCGATCTCTTCTGATCTGAGAAAGAAAATGGGTGTATAGACCCTCCTGAAAAGATAGAAAAAAGGCTGCCGGCAAATGATGTCGGCAGCCTTTCCTGTTTGTACTGCTGCGAGGCGGCTTTATATGGTCTGGGAATTTCTCTACCTTTGTTTAAATATTAATCCATATGTCTCAAAACATTATTCCATCTGTCGGCAATACACCGGCTTCTGCATTCGAAAGGCTCCTGACTGTTATGAACACCCTCAGAGAGCAGTGTCCATGGGATAAAAAGCAGACCATGGAAAGCCTGAGACATCTGACAATTGAGGAGACTTACGAACTGTCTGACGCGATCCTGGAAGGTGATACCAATGAGATCAAAAAGGAAATAGGTGATATCATGCTGCATCTGGTGTTTTATGCACGGATTGCTTCTGAAAAAGGGGACTTTGACGTGGTTGATGTCCTGAACGGAATTTGCGAGAAGCTCATCATCAGACATCCGCATATTTATGGCGATACCGTGGTGGAGAATGAAGATGATGTAAAGCAGAACTGGGAAAAGATCAAGTTGAAGGAAGGCAATAAATCTGTTCTGGGCGGCGTCCCTCCTTCTCTTCCGGCCCTGGTTAAAGCGTCGAGAATACAGGAGAAGGCACGGGGTGTGGGCTTCGACTGGGAGGACAAGTCGCAGGTCTGGGAAAAGGTGGAAGAAGAAATGGAGGAGTTCAAACAGGAATTCAACACCTCCGCAGGCATCCCCGTAGACATCGAAAAGGCAGAAGCCGAATTCGGCGATCTGCTGTTCTCGCTGATCAATTACGCGCGCTTTATCAAGATCAATCCGGAGAATGCTCTGGAAAAGACGAACAAGAAATTCATCAAGCGTTTCCAGTACCTGGAGTCAAAGGCGGCAGAAAATGGTAAGTCGCTGCAGGATATGACGCTGGCTGAGATGGACATCTTCTGGAACGAAGCAAAATCGCTTTAAAATTCATCGTCGTTTGTAGCGTAAGTACCAGGATCTGCGTACTCAAGAAGTAATGAAAGCAGATCGTTTTAAATCAGAAAAGGCAATTAAGAATTGATTAAAAACGATTCCAACTCCATGCATAAACCTCAGAGTTTTTCTGAAACCGAGCTGATTTTAAGGTGCAAGTCGGGTGAGATAAAGTTTCAGGAAAAACTTTACAGGCATTTCTATGGGTATGCCATGGGTGTTGGGATGCGGTATTTACAGAACAAAGATGATGTATTGGAAGTGGTGAACGATTCTTTTATTAAGGTTTTCAGGGCGATTAGCTTTTACGATGAAAACCAACCTTTTAAGGCCTGGCTCCGTAGAATTATAGTAAATACTTCTATTGATCACAGGCGGCGAAACCTGAAGCATATGCATCAGGCGGACATAGATGAGGCTATTTACGTGGGACAGGCACCGGAGGCTGTGGAGAATATCAATGCTAAGGATATACTGAAGCTATTGAACTACCTTCCGGAGATACAAAAAATGGTATTCAACCTGTATGAAATTGACGGATACAGTCATGATGAAATTGGCAAAATGTTATCTATACCGGTAAGCTCATCGCGTGTTTACCTGAGCCGGGCGAAGGAAAAACTAAGAAAGCACTGGAATCATCAGGAGGATAGCTATGCAAGATAATTTTGACAAAAAATTAAGGGAACGCATTGTTCAGGTCTTCGATGAATACGAGGATCCCTCAGCCGATCAGGGCTGGGAACAACTACGCCTGAAATATCCTGCTCCACGTCGCCGTTCGGCTATCGTTTATTGGCTTGGATCGGCTGCAGCTGTTTTGCTCCTGATTGCGGGGGTGTGGCTCTTTTATCCTGAAAACGACAAGATCCAGCTGGCTTCGCGTGAGAAACCGCAGGAAGCGCCTGCTGCTCCACATACTACTATTCCTGAGGCAGCGGAAAATACACTGGTAGAACCTGGAGAGGCTAACTCCTATGAGGAAAATGCAGCTAAGCGCCTGGCTTCTGCTCCTGCAGGTTCTGCGCACGATCAGCGCGAGCCGGAGAAGAATAGAACCAGACCAGTGACTGTAGCGTATGAGGTGGCAGCTGTTAGCGACTCCCCTGCTATGACTGATGCTACGCCTGCTTCCGATGCTGCCATTGCGGCGGCGGCTAATGAAAGCGTAGCCATCGCTGCTGCTGAAGCAAAAGAACAGCCTGCGGGTCAGGCTCCGCTTACATCGGGTGAAATTAAAAAGCCACAGGCGAATGCCATTTTGGAAAGCTATGATCAGCTCCAGCAGGCAAAGCGGGATATGCTCGCCAACCAAACAGATGAAAAGCGGGAAAAGCGGAAGGACTCAAAAGTATCCTTTAGTTTGTACGCGGGCAGCTACGTGTCTTATGCCGAGGGTAGTAAATCGCGCGTAAATACCGGTGTGGGTGTGAGTTCGGAGGTGGATCTGACCTCTAAGCTGAAGATCACTACAGGAGTTGCCCTTGCGCAGAACTCTTTGCGTTACGACGCCCGTATTCCGCAGCAGGCGGCAGCATCGTTCCTGAACGCGGCCATGTCAGACAGCCCCAATCTGATGGTTGCAGGTCCGGAAGCGAAGACATCTGCGATTAACTACTCCATCAATGGCTATGATGCATCTTTATTGGGATTGGATGTACCGGTAAACCTGAAGTACACCTTCTTTGAAAAGAAAAATGAGCTTTATCTGGTTGCGGGACTGAGTTCCAACTTCTTCTTTGACGAGACATACACCTACGACTACGGCTATAGTTCCATTCATGATAGTTCAGTGGAATCGTTCCCTGATGAGAAGACGACTACCAACACCAGTAGTTTTGATTTCGCAAGAATGCTGAACCTCTCGATCGGTTACGGTTATCCCATCGGAAAGCAGAGCAAGTTATCACTTGAACCCTTCCTGAAATATCCATTAGGCGGCCTTGGATCGCAGGATATCCGGTTTAGCTCTGCAGGTCTGAACCTGAAGTGGAACTTCGGCTCGCGCTAACTTACTTGAATGTGATCGCTTTAACGGGCGAGATCCTTGAAACGAGCGTCGAGGGGATGATGAGCACCAGGAGACAGATCAGGAGCGTTCCGGCATTGAGCAGAAGGATATCGAGCACGTCGAGCTCTACAGGAACGAACGACATGTAATAAGATGCCTGGTCGAGCTCGAAGAAATGGGTGGACGACTGAAAGACACCCAGACCTATCCCCAGTATATTCCCGAGTAAGAGACCCAGTCCGATGAGGTAAGCTGCGTTGCGCAGGAAGATCTTCTGTATGCTCCAGTTAGTGGCTCCCAGTGCCTTTAGAATCCCAATCATATTCGTTCTTTCGAGAATGATGATCAGCAGTGCGGAGATCATGTTGATGATGGCAACGGCGAGCATCAGCACCAGTATAACCTGGGTATTCACATCGAGGAGGGAAAGCCACTGAAAGATGATATCATGGTAATCTTTGATGGAGTAAGCGCGCAGACCTATGCCGAGATTATCATTTACATTCAAGGTCGAACGATCTACCGCATCGAAGTTCTTTACACGCACTTCGTATCCTCCAACGGTATTGGAGTCCCAGTTATTGAGGCGTTGGATAACAGACAGGTCTCCGATGACGTAAACTTTATCGACCTCTTCAACGCCGAGGTCATAGATCCCTACAATATCAAACTTGCGCCTTCGCAGTGGTTCCTGCACGAAATACATGAGAAAATCGTCTCCCACCTTTAGTCTGAGACGGTCGGCCAGCACTTTTGATATTAAGATCTGTCTCTTTGCTTTTATGCTGTCGCTGAAGTCGATGACTTTGCCTGCAACCAGGATATTGCGGAAGTAGTCCCAGTGGAAGTTCTTGTCAACACCTTTCAGCATGACGCCTTCCATTTCATCATTGGCGTTGATGATACCCTGCTTGGTTGCGTAAGGCTGCAGGTATGCAACATTGGGTAGTCTGGAAAGCTGTTGAAGGGTATCGGGATGGATGCTGAAGGGCGAATTTTCGTTGGAGGCATTCAGATCGTATTTCATGATCACAATGTCTCCGGAAAAGCCGCGGACCTTCTCCCTGATCTCACTTTTGAATCCCTTCACAACTGCCACAGAAAGGATCATCACGGCCAGACCGAGCATAATGCCGATGACTGCGATCCGTACACTTAGCCTGGAAAAGGTGCGTTTTGACCGGAAGGTTATTCTGTTAGCAATAAAGGAGGCGAAAGTCACGCTATAAAGTTTTTTTGTAATTTAGCAAAGATGCACATTTTTCTGCCTCAACAAACGGGCAGATCTATCTTTACTTACATGATAAAACACCTTACATCTCTTCTGCTTAGCGGGGTTCTTTTGAGCCAGTCCGCTGTATCCTGCGGAAGCACCAAACAGCCCGTAGAGGCACAACAGGCTAAACAATCCGAAAGTGTCGTTACAAACGAAGTCAAACACCCGACTGGTTCTCAGTTGCTCACGGGGGCAGACCAAACATCTGAATACCTGTCTGAACTGAAAGGCAAAAAGGTGGGAATGGTTGTCAATCCGACCTCGATCATTGGGAGTACGCATAGTGTCGACAGTCTCCAATCCCTGGGAATTAAGATCGTGAAGGTATTCGGCCCGGAGCATGGTTTCAGAGGGGAAGCCAGTGCGGGAGCCAAGGTAAACAGCAATATCGACCAGAAAACCGGTCTTCCGGTGGTCTCCTTATATGGCAGTCACTATAAACCTACGGTGGAAGATCTGAAGGGAATAGACGTCATGATATTCGACATACAGGATGTCGGTGTAAGGTTCTACACATACATATCCACATTACATTATATCATGGAAGCCTGTGCGGAGAACAAGATCAGACTGATTGTTCTGGACAGACCTAATCCGAACGGCTTCTATGTGGACGGCCCTGTGCTGGAAGAAAAGTTCACGTCGTTTATAGGTATGCATCCTATACCTGTACTACACGGAATGACCATCGGTGAATATGCCGCAATGGTCAATGGTGAAGGATGGTTAAAAGGAAAAATTAAGTGTGATCTGAAAGTTGTTAAGCTGAAAGGCTATCGCCATGACATGGATTATATACTTCCTGTAAAGCCCTCACCTAACCTGAATACCCAGCAATCTATCCTCCTGTATCCTTCTCTCTGCCTGTTTGAGGGAACGATTATCAGTCAGGGTCGTGGTACACAGATGCCTTTCCAGATACTGGGGAGCCCGGCTCTGAAAGGAAAGTACAGCTTTACTTTCACTCCGGTCAGCATTAAGGGCATGAGCGAAACGCCTCTATACCAGGATCAGCTATGCTACGGTCTGGACCTGCGTGAATACGATACATCGATATTCAAAAAAACCGGAAGGTTGAACCTGAGCTGGCTAATCGATATGTATAAGGCTTATCCGGAAAAGGAGAAGTTTTTCGACTACAAGCAGAGCAAGCAGATCAACAATTTCAACCGGCTTGCCGGCAATGACAAGTTGCAAAAGCAGATTGCTTCAGGAATGAGCGAGCAGGAAATCCGTGCAAGCTGGGAGCCTGAGCTGTCGGCCTATAAACAAATGAGGAAAAAATACCTGTTGTATCCGTAGTTATGAGAATAGTATTTATGGGAACGCCTGATTTTGCAGTGGCATCACTCGATGCACTGATCAGGAGCGGAAAAGAGGTGGTGGCCGTCGTTACGGCACCTGATAAACCGGCAGGCAGGGGGCAAAAGCTTCAGCAGTCGGCAGTAAAACAATACGCAGTAGAGCATCAATTGCCGGTACTTCAGCCGGTCAAACTAAAAGATGAAGCTTTTTTAGAAGAGCTCAGGGCATTTAAGGCAGACCTGCAGGTCGTTGTAGCGTTCAGGATGCTGCCCGTTGTTGTGTGGGATATGCCACCGAAAGGAACGATCAACCTGCACGGTTCACTCCTTCCACATTACAGGGGTGCCGCCCCGATCAACTGGGCGATCATCAATGGCGAGCAAGAAACGGGCGTAACAACCTTCTTCCTTCAGCATGAAATTGACACGGGAAATATTCTCTTTGCGGAAAAAATGGCCATCGGTGAAGATGAGACAGCCGGAGATGTGCATGACAAACTGATGCTTGTTGGCGCTGATCTCGTGGTAAAAACGGTGACGGCTATTGAAGAAAATAACTATCAGGAGAAACCACAGGATGAGATCCTGGCTGCTGATGGGAGTCCGCTGGAGGCAAAGCACGCTCCCAAGATATTTAAGGAGACTTGTTTGATCAACTGGGACAAGCCGGTAAGGGATGTATATAATCATATCAGGGGACTGAGTCCTTATCCTGCGGCTTTTACACACCTGGCAGGAAAGACGCTCAAGGTCTATTCCGCTTCTTATCAGCTGGAAAAGCCTGAGATAGCTCCCGGCGAGTATCTGAGCGATGGTAAGTCTTTTTTGAAGTTTGCTTGCCGCGACGGCTTTATCCTGCTGGATAACATTCAGCTTGAAGGCAAAAAGCGAATAGGTATCGAAGAATTTCTAAGGGGTTACAGGCTGTAGCCCCTTTTTTCTTTGTCGACATCAATGCCCAGCTTCTTTAAGAGAAGGGAAGCATTAAAGGTTTTACAGGCCCCATTCTTCAGCTTGTAGTCGAACGTCATCTCTTCTCCATGTACATGGATATCAAAATAGAAATTGCGGATATAGCTCGGGTATTCATTTTCAAGCTCCGCGATCTGTAAATCGTGCGTAGCAACAATCCCCACAGACTGCTGTGAGATCAGGCGTTCTATGATCGCTTTTGAACCCAGGTATTTATCCACAGAGTTGGTCCCCCTGAGCATCTCATCGATCAGGAAGTAGACTTTACCCCCTTCATTGAGCACTTCCAGCAATAGCTGCAGCCTGTTCAGCTCCGCCTTAAAGGTAGAAATGCTCTCATTCAGCGAATCCTTAATCCGCATATAAGAGAATATCCTCATGTTACTCACTTCCATACTTCTGGCACATACAGGAGCTCCGCAGAGCGCGAGTACGGTATTGATTCCAAGAGTTCTCAGGAAAGTACTTTTTCCTGCCATGTTGGAGCCTGTAATGATATCAATCTTCAGACTGTCGGAGAGATCAAAATCATTGTCCACCCGCAGCTCTTCAGCAATAAGCGGATGGCCGATCTGAACAGCCTTTAGTGTATATAGCGGATCATTGCTGATGACCGGAATAGTCCATGAAGGGTAGTTGATGTGGAGTCCTGCCAGGCTCTGCAGCCCTTCGAATGTGCCTATAGATTCAAAGGCCCCCTCGACATGATCTTTATTCTGGGCCTTCCAGTCCTGTATTGCTGCATACTGTTTCACCTCCCAGGCCAAGCCGATGTTCAGCAAGGTGCCGACGAAGATATTCAGCCTGTAGTCAAGCTTGCTCATGATTCCGGAAAGCTGCCTGATCTGAGTAGAAAGTGTTTTATTGGGTTCAGAAAGTTTAAATTTTCCGGCAAGCTCACGGCAGAGAGGAGATTCCCAGGCTTCATCTTCGATCATTTGAAACGCCCTCGAATAGTGAGCCAGTGTCTGCCCTACTCTTCCCATCACCCTTTCTGCCCTGTTCACCCGCTCCTTGAAAACGATAACCAGGATGATATTGAGCAGGCCGGTAAGGAACATCAGCAGCAGAAACGGAGGGTAGAATAAAGCAGCCAGAGCTGATCCGTAAAACAACCAGGGCCCAAGCATCAGAAAGGACCTGAGCCAGGGCTTGATAGGCTCTTCGGGGGAGTCAAGATATTTGAACAAGCCGGCAACCTCCGTCTTATCAGACTCCGATCCTGCAAATAACAGCGCGGCCTGGAAGCGAACTTTCCAGCCTCGTTTCTGTGCTATTTCGGCTGATGCAGTTTGACGTTTGATAATAAGCGTATTTTCTGATGATGCACGCAGCCACGCGGCCAGTTGAGCCTTGCCGAACACTGTGGCACAACGGTTGATCAGGTGGAAAAGGCTCTGCTTGCCGAATATGTCGAGATCTGACGTATAATGATGATGATCATCGTTCCATTCACTGCCGTCGGCATAGATATTCGTCCGGTTCCTGATACTTCCGATTTCGTTTTGATTCACCTTCAGCAGGGCAAGATTAAAGTCCTTTAATGCGCTGAACTTACTTTGTTTGCTGACCAGCCAGGCGAAAACGATCACTGTCAGGAACAGGGACAGGTACAGAAACCAAACCGCTTCTGCCTCCACCGCCTTATAAACAAGAAAGCCACCTCCCAGCAGGGTACAGACGCGAAGTACTGAGTACATATTGATCTTCTTGTCCAAGCTGCGGATCGCCCCTGTTGCGCTGTCTATATTTTCCTGGTAAACTTTCATGTTAATTTTGCTGGTTAAGTATAGTAATAAAGATTCAAATCTTTCCGTATTAAAAAACTTCGGGCTGCATACAACCTATTTAACTATCTTGTGTTGTGCTTAAAATAGTCTAGAAAATGAACCAAATGCCCATTACCGTCAAGAGATCTATTGAACTTCTTGGATTATTCTTACTGGTTGCTCTTATCATCCTGGGCAACAGTATCATTATGCCATTGGTGATGGCTTTCTTCATCAGTATAGTACTACTTCCGGCATACCGGTTCTTCAGAAAGCTGAAGTTCCCGAACACGCTTGCGATCTTTCTGCCGATCTTGTTGATGGCTACTTTTCTGGCACTTATTGGCTGGTTCTTCTCATCTCAGGTGGCCAGGCTGGTATCCGACTTTCCACAAATACAGAAGAACGTTTCCCTGCACCTCAATTCCTTGAGCGGCTGGGTGAACTCCATTAGTCATTTTTCCACTACAGAGCAGCTTAAATTCATTAACGAACAGAGCAATAAGCTACTGACCTATGCAGGCACGATTTTGACCGGAGCTGCTACATCCGTAACATCCACTCTGGTGTTCATAGCCCTTTTGCCGATCTATGTTTTCCTGATGCTGACGTATAAGAATCTGCTTTTGAGATTCATATTCATGTGGTTTAAAAAAGAGGATCATACCAAGGTTGAAGATGTTCTCGGGGAAAGTGAGGCCATTATAAAAAGCTATCTTATCGGCCTGCTCATTCAGATTACATACATGACTGTTCTGCTGGGAGGTATATTACTCTTGCTCGGGATCAAGCATGCGCTGCTTATCGGAGTGCTTTTCGCGTTCCTGAATCTGATTCCTTACGTGGGCGCCCTCATCGGAAATCTGGTGGGCGTTGTCCTGACCCTCGCCTCATCGCCTGATCTCACTCCGGTGCTGATCGTATTAGGAACAATTGCGTTCGTGCAGTTCCTGGACAATAATATCCTGATGCCACGAATTGTTGGTTCCAAGGTGCGCATTAATGCCCTGGGAACCATCGTAGGTGTGCTTGTAGGCGGCGCCATTGCAGGTGTTTCGGGCATGTTCCTTTCCCTGCCGGTTATAGCCGTCATGAAGATCATTTTCGATCGTTCTGAGATGTTCAAACCCTGGGGAGTACTTCTTGGCGATGAGAATCCAAAAGAAAGCCCCATGAAGGATACCCGCTTGCGAATGAAATCAGATCGCCTTCGGAAAGAACTGGAAAGAGAAAACGATATCATTCCGGAAGAGCCTTCGAAGAAAGATTAAGATCATTCTTCCAGAAAAGAACAGCAGAGAAGACGTACGGAAAAGAGCCTTCGAGGAAGAACTCCGTCGAAGGAGAACACACAATCTTATAGGAAATGTTGCTTCGGGGGAAGATATTCTCCGGTTTAAGCAGGTACATCCAGTACCTGGTCTAAAGAATCATTATAGGACAAGGCTCTGTATATGGAACGAGGCATAGTCTCCGTACGCTAGACTGGAACGGCTTTGTACCCTTCAGCCGCTGATTTACGATTTTTCCGCCCTTCAATTGTCCTCTTTGGCCTCTTATAGGAATAGCAGAGAGAGGAAGATGTTGTAGCCAATTTATTTCCAGGGTATCTACAGGGGATAGCTGATAAGGATTTCTACACCCATGAACAGCGGAAGATCATCAATCAATGCACGATATCAAACATCCGTAAAGAGACCTCAAAAAGCCTAAAACAAATGGGGCTGTATCATCTTAATGATACAGCCCCATTCATGTCTCTGCGATAATAAGCTCAGAATTAAAGCTTGCTAAAGTACAAGGACTTCAGCTTCTTATCATGGTCATACACGTCATCAAAGAAACGAACATGGCCATCGGCGTCAGCAGATGCCGTAAAGTACACCAGATAAACAGGCAATTTAGCTTTCAAGGGAACATACTTCTCCTCGCCTGTAGCAATCTGATCCATAATCTTTGATTTATTCCAACCCTGAACATCCCTCAGCAGATAGACGGCAAGGTCAATAGGCTTTTCAACACGGACGCAACCATGGCTAAAATCACGTTTTGAAGCATTGAACAGCTGATCTGCAGGTGTATCATGAAGATAGATGTTTCTGGAATTAGGGAAGATAAACTTCACGTTACCAAGGTCGTTGTTCGGACCGGGTCTCCGTCTTACTGTGTACTTAAAGCCGGATGTACCAGCTGCTGACCAATCAACTGAACCTGGATCCACCACTGTTCCGTCGCTGGTAATCACTTCCATATCCCTTGCAGCAAGATAGCCGGGGTTGGCTGTCACGGCTGGGACAATCTCGTCCTTCAGGATTCCCGGAGGAATATTCCAGTAAGGCGCGAGCACAATATGCTCCATTTTATCGTTAAAGATAGGCGTGGAATGAAGCTCTTTCCCTACGATAACCTTCATGTTCATCGCTTCCTTACCCTGCTCATAAACACGGAGCTTAAATTCAGGAATATTGACGATCAGGTAATCAGAACCAAAGCTCTCCGGGATCCATCTCCAGCGTTCCATATTGATGATAATCTGGCGCATACGATCTTCTACCGGAATATTCATAAAACGTATCGTCTCCGCATTTAAGCTTCCTGTTGCGGTAAGTCCGCTTGTTTCCTGGAACTTCTTCAAGGCTGCCTTTAAATCACTTGAAAAAACTTCGCTTTTGTCCTTGATAACCGTGCTATCCTTGCCAAGAAAGCTCGACAAGCGGGTTTTTAACAATGGTACAACGGGCGACGACTGTCCCTCCCGCACTGCTGCATTCGCAGGAATCTTAGGCCAACCGCCAGCCTTCTGAACCTCTCTGAAGTTCGCCAGCGCCTTCTTCAGATTCGCATATTCCGGATGGTTAGGTCTGAAGTCAACATCATCCTTGACATCTTCGTTAAGGAACTTCGTCAAAGTATTGCTAAGGTTCATTTTGTTTAACTTGATATCCCAGTCGGCTTTGCGCGCTTCCGATGGACCTAAAAGTCCTCGGTAATAGTCAGATGACCAGTTCAGGTATGAGGCAGTTAGAGCTGCGTCAATCTCCAGTTCCAGAGAATCCCGTTTCTCCAGGTCGCGTTTAATGCCCTTGAACTCTTTAAAAAGCTTTTCGAAATCCACGAGCTGGTAGTCCTTCGGATCAAGGCCATCCTCGCCTGCTCTACTTAATTCATCTATAAAAGCCTCTGCCTGGGGAACAAGCTCGTGCCCTTTAAACCAGGCTAACTCGTATGCTCTTTCCTTGTAGAACAATTTACCCCAATAAAGCTCATCTTTAAAGCGGGGTTCCGCACTCATGTATTGCACGATGTATGTACTGTCCATCAGGGGTTGCTCCCCCGATTTCCTCTTGCTGCATGATGATGCAGACAAAATGAACAAAAGAACGACGAATAGCGTCAGTCCTTGTGTAGTTAAGGATATTTTTTTCATAGAATGTGTTTCCTAGATAACCAAAAAAGCACACCTTAGTTTTAAAAGTCGCATGTGGCGATCGTTTAGAGACGGCTCCTAAGGCTCCTAAAAGCGCGGATTTCTACCCAAATTCACCTTTTTCCTCTAAGGCACCAGATCTCGCGCCTGTAGAATCAAAATATAAAAAAATGAATGCTATTCCCTCCAGAGAAAAGGGAACAAAAGAATAGAAGCGGTAATAACAATCAGGTTTATGGCAAGCAGAACACCGATTTCATTATAGCTCACACTGCGGTCCAGGCCATCCATAGCATTCTTTGAAAACTTGATCAGCACCATGAGCAAAGGGATAATCACAGGGAAACTCAGAACGGCCATCAGGGCACCACTGTTCCCCGCCTTCGATGATATTCCCGAAATCATGGTAAACACACAGGCAAAGCTGATACTCCCGATAATAACGGCCAGAAAATAAAACAGCGGATCGCCAACGGGATTACTGAACACGAGCGTATAGAAACCAATGGCGATAGCAGAAAGCAACAACATCAGCAACACGTTGTAAATGATCTTGGATAAAATCACCGCTTTAGCACTTGCAAGGGTATAATAATACAGCTGCCTCCCCTTGCTCTCCTGAGAAAAGCTCTTGGAGATTGCGTTTACCGACGCAAAAAGCATGATGATCCAGAACAGGGCATTCCAGGTCACGGCATTTATTTGTTTAAAGGACAGGTAACAAACAAAGATGGTCGAAACGACATACAGCAATATGCCGTTGAGGGCATACTTCGATCGCCATTCCAATATGATCTCCTTCTGGATTAAAAACTTAACCTGACCGAATAAATCCATCATGCTGAACTACAAATCAGTCTTCCTGCTTCCGCGGCCTGAAGCGATGATCATAATAAGCGAGCCTGCAGCAAGCAATGACCAGCCCAGCCAGCGATACTTAACCAAACCCGCTGCTGCTTTAGCGAGCTTCTTGAAAGGTATAAAGCTGAAAGAATCATTTACCTTCAGGTAAACCGCCAGGAGCGTCAGCAAAATTAGAATTACCTCAGCCCATCCGGCAAACTTCAGCAGTCCATTCCGGCCCGACACAGAAGCGAGCACTCCCAGACCAGCCAGTACATACACCACTGAGGCCATTCCCGTATGCAGATCCCAGAAATTCCAGTTCCCTACAATAGGAACATGAACCATCGGACTCATCGCACCAGCGACAACAAGCAGGGAGCCAAACAGGCCCAGGTAATTCTTTGAAGTCATGATTTTAACTTATTGTTTGATTTCCATTTTCTCCGCGAAATGCGCGCAGTAATCTCTAAGGTCTTCTACGATGTTTGTCTCTCCGGTAGCTCTCAGGAAACTGTCTGCCATGGTTTGCAGCGTCTCATAGAAAAACCGCTTCATCTCATCAACAGGCATATCCTTAGTCCACAAATCAATACGCAATGCATTTTTATAATTGTGGTCCCACAAGGCCAAAATCATCGCTTTGGCAGCGAGCTTCTCCTGCGTCTCTGCATCCGTAGATTCCCAGGTTAAAACTTCAGGAACATTTTTATCGTCAAGTTCAACGGTTATTTTAATCTCTGCTTTTTTCATTGATGTATAGTGTATAAAAAGAATAAAAATTTAGCCTTTCCTCAGCCCCAGATGCGACTGATGATCAGCATCAGCGCCACTACCAGGCTCACAAAGAGCAACTCGATCATCCATATCCGCTTCAGGTTCCTTACAATTCCCCTGAAAACGATATCTGAAACAATGCTGAGCAGCAGCACACCGGCAAGCTGCCAGGTGCCGATTACAGGCCTTTCTGTAGCACTTCCAAAGATACTATAACCGAGTATAACCACCAGCACAGCCGATGCTATATTCAGCGGAGTAACCCGTGAAGCCATTATTTTTTACCTCCTCTTGATGATTTGGAGCGGGACGACTTGCTTCCTGCATTTTTGCCCATGCTCTTGTTAAAGCCGGCTCCGCGGCCTCTACCAGGATTATTCTTCGCGGCAATCACATGCTTTTTCTCATGGAAAGCACCCTTGAATTCAGGGTCATCCTTCCGCTTCTGCATATCGATCTCGCGGGCAATATCCTGACGCTCGTTATAAGGCGTTTCCTCTACAAAAACCTCATCAGGGATAGGGGCAACAGGTATTTGCTGACGGATCAGCTTTTCAATCTTACTGATATAATAACGTTCGGCCTCATTGCAAAAAGTAATTGCATCACCGTTCTGCAGGGCGCGCCCTGTACGTCCGATACGATGCACGTAATCTTCAATGATGATCGGAACGTCAAAGTTGATCACATGGCTGACATTCGTCACGTCTATTCCCCTGGAAGCAACATCAGTAGCCACCAGAATCCGCACGTTACCGTCCTTAAAGGCTTCAATAGAATTGATTCGTGTGTTCTGACCCTTATTGGCATGGATCACCTTTACCTGCTCCTCACCGTGTCTCCTCTTCAGGTAGCTGTAAATATTATCTGCAACGGTCTTGGTCTTACAGAAGATCATGATCTTATGAAAATCATCCACATTCTTCAGCAAATGCTGCAGCAGGTTGATCTTTGTCTTGAGATTCGGAACATAGTATAGCAGCTGCTGAACGGTCTCCGCAGGAGTAGCCTGAGGATCTACTTCCACTACGGTCGGGAACTTCAGGAAGTCGCCCGATATTTTCCTCACAAGCTCGCTCATCGTCGCCGAGAACAGCAGGTTCTGACGCTTACGCGGAACAACTTCCAGAATCCGGTGAATGGACCCGATAAAGCCCATATCCATCATCTTGTCGGCTTCGTCGATCACGAGGTACTGTAGAGACCTGGTATTGATATGTGATTCCAGATAAAGGTCGAGAAAACGTCCCGGGGTAGCTACCAGAATATCCAGACCCGCAGTGATCTGCGCAATCTGCGTCTTCGGGCCCAATCCCCCGTATATTACTACCGTCCGCAGATCGGTGTATTTGGCAAACTGTTTGATGTTCGATTCAATCTGCATCGCCAGCTCACGGGTTGGCGCCAGGATCAGCGCCCGGGCGTCCGTTCCCTGTGCATACTTCAGCTTCATCAGCATCGGCAGTACATAGGCGGCCGTCTTACCCGTTCCGGTCTGGGCAATGCCCATTACATCCTGTCCGGAAAGTATCGGTGTGATCGCTTTCTGCTGGATGGGCGTCGGATCTGTATATCCTGCATCGGCAATTGCATTCAGAATTTGCCGGTTTAATTTAAAATCTTCGAAAGAAGGCATTCGGCAAAGATACTATTTAGTTATCAGCTCTGCCCATTGATTGATAAATGCTTAACTTCGCTCCTATATACACTGTTCGCTATGTCATCCATTCTGATCAAATCTGCAACTATCGTAAATGAAGGAAAATCTTTTGAAGCCGACGTTTTCATCCGTGAGGGACGGATTGAACAGATCGGCTCGAACATCGATAAGAAAGCCGATAAAGAGATCAATGCAGAGGGATTACACCTTTTGCCTGGATGTATAGATGACCAGGTTCACTTCAGGGAACCCGGATTAACGCACAAAGCTGAAATCTTTACAGAAAGCAGAGCCGCCGTTGCCGGGGGCATTACCTCCTTCATGGAGATGCCGAATACTGTCCCGAATACCGTAACTCAGGCACTGCTGGCAGATAAATACGCTATCGCCTCAGCGAGATCGTTGGCCAATTACTCATTCTTCATGGGTGCCACCAATGATAATATGGAGGAGGTTTTAAAGACCGATTCGCGCCAGGTATGTGGTATCAAAATATTCATGGGCTCTTCGACCGGCAATATGCTCGTCGATAATGAGAAAACCCTGCAGACTATCTTTAGCTCCACGCCGATGCTCATCGCCACACATTGTGAGGATGAGGAGACCATCAGAAGAAATATGGAGGCTTTCAAGGCACAGTACGGTGATCAGATCACTCCGGAAATGCACCCACAGATCCGCACCGCCGAGGCTTGCTATAAGTCATCCTCTTTCGCCGTAGAACTGGCAAAGAAACATGGCTCCAGACTGCACATTTTGCATATTTCCACTGCTATCGAAACTGAGCTGTTCAGCAATGCCATTCCCCTATCCGAGAAGCGCATCACGGCTGAAGCCTGCATTCATCATCTCTGGTTCTCTGACAAAGATTATGCAGAGAAAGGGAACTGGATCAAATGGAATCCGGCCGTTAAGTCGGAGCAGGACCGCGATGCCATTTTACGGGCTGTCCTCGACGACAGAATAGATGTTATCGCTACTGACCACGCCCCTCACACGATCGAGGAGAAAAAGCAGTCCTACCTGCAGGCACCTTCAGGAGGGCCGCTCGTACAGCATGCACTCACCGCTATGCTCGACATGGCGGCACAGGGAAAGATCAGCATCGAAAAGGTAGTAGAAAAAATGGCACATAACCCGGCGATCTGCTTCAACATCGAAAAGCGCGGATTCATAAGAGAGGGATATTGGGCAGATCTGGTACTTGTAGACTTAAACAAGCCGTCTGCAGTCACGAAAGAGAACATCCTGTCAAAATGCAAATGGAGTCCTTTTGAAGGTCATAGCTTCAGATCTTCAGTATCTCATACGATCGTTTCGGGACACCTTGCATACGAGAACGGAACGTTCAATGAAGCTAAGCAAGGAGAGAGACTGCTCTTCAACGTGTAAGTTAGTGGACGATCTTAAACACCATTTCTTTGAGTAGCTCTCCACTCTCGGTATTTCCGGTGGAGTCTACTCCCTTCGTTTTCAGATCATACTCCCTGAGGATGCTCATGATGTCGAACAACTTGCCCATGCCATAGTTCTTCGCCGCCAGTTCGTAGTCTTTAACGAAATAAGGATTAACTCCCAGCTCCTTTGCGAGATTGGCCGCACTGCGGTCTTGGATATAATGAAACTTCAGCACCTTCGTGAACCAGGTATTCAGGGCTCCTAAAACCATCTGTATAGGGTTTGCTTTAGGGTTAGAAGCGAAGTAGGATATGATTTGATTGGCTTTGATGACGTTTCGCTTCGCGATAGCACCCTGTAGCTCAAACACGTTATACTCTTTGCTGATGCCGATATTATTCTGGACATCATCGGCCGTAATCTCGTTTCCCCTGGGGATGTTCAGCATCAGCTTGTCGAGCTCGTTCGAGATCTTTGACAGGTCAGTACCCAGATATTCTGAAATCAGCGCTGAGGCTTTCGGACTGATCCGATAGGCTTTTTCACGCGCGTAATCCTCTACCCATCCCGGCACCTTATTGTCGTAAATGGTAGCCGATTCAAAGATGCAGCCCGACTTCTCTATCGCTTTATAGGTCTTTTTACGCTTATCGAACTTCCCGTGCTTATAACAGAAAACCAATATGGTGCTGGGCAAGGGCTTTTCCAGGTAGGCCAACAAAGGGTCCTGCCCCTTCTTATCATCGCCTTCCTTGCCCCACTTCATATCCTGGGCTTCCTTGATGAGTACCAGCTGGAAGTCGCTCATCATGGGGTAGCGCTTGGCCGAGTTCAGTACGGTAAGTACGTCGGTCTCGCGCCCGTAGAGAACAGTCTGGTTAAATCCTTTCTCCGCGTCGGAGAGCAGATTCTTCTCTATGTAGTCGCTGAAAAGATCAATATAGTACGGCTCCTCACCATGGAAAAGATAAACCGGCCTGAACTTTCTGGCCTTGAGATCATTTAATAAAGCGGAAGCTGTCATACCGTCAGCGAAGATACGGGAGAATGACGAAAGCCGGAAAATGATTTTTTTTTATGAACTTTGAACGTGCAGTTTCAACCCTACCCCCTCCATTTACCAGCCTACCCTTTCAAGCTCAAACAGAGCGAAGATACCACCTATATTTTCGATGAGATCCGAAAGAAATTCCTGGTACTAACGCCTGAAGAATGGGTGCGGCAGCACATTGTTCAATACATGATCCGGGAAAAAGGATATCCCAAGTCCCTGATTAAACTGGAAGGAGGCATGAAGCTAAACTCTTTGCAGAAGCGCACCGATATCATTGCTTTTAATGCGGCGGGGCAAAAGGTCCTGCTCGTAGAATGCAAGGCCCCCTCCGTTAAGATCAGCCAGAAGGTCTTCGATCAGATTGCGCGGTACAACATTGTGCATAAAATCCCACTGCTGGCAGTCACCAACGGACTGGAGCACTACTATTGCCGAATCGACTTTGAAGCAAAAGGATATCAGTTCCTGGAGTCGCTACCGCCGTATGGTGGCCTATAGCCTAGCCGACACTTTTGATCTTGATACTGACCAGATGCGGATCAAACCTGGAGAAGAAAGGATTTGAGGACTTAATCTGCTTGTCGCCCATTACCTCAGCCGAGCCAGCGTCTTTGGAAGCTTCTTCAGGTAAGGCCAGCACACCCTCAAAACAAGGAAGGTTGCCTGATAATTTGCCTGAATTAAAATCCTTTACTGTACCGCCATTGTCCCAGCCAAAGCCATAGAACGAAAATTCCACACCACCATTCTCCTTTATCAAATCCTTCAAGCTGCTGCCGATCTTAATACCGTTGGTAAAGTGATAAACTGATGAGGAATGTGAAACCTCCAGCATTTCAATAGTTGCCAGAGGAGCTTTCTCCTCCTTCCAATGGACGATAATCTCTTTCTCCGTATCGGGCCATACACGTGTAATAACCCGCTCAAAAGTTCCCTCTTTGAACAGAGAGTCCTGTTTCACATTCTTCAGACCTGCTTTATCCACTATCACGTCATAAGAATCTTCCAGCTCAATATCGCCAATACCCCAGCAGGTGATTTCTGTAGGATCTCCTCCCTGCAACCACTCGCCAGCCTCCTCTTTCACTTTTGGTGAGTTTGAACAAGACATCATGACCAACAACAGGGCAAAACAGGCTATTTTCTTCATATGTGAACTTTTTAGTAAAAAGGAATTTGGGCCTTATTGTTTGTTCAGAATCCGTATAGCACTCAGATTTACTTCAATCCGATCGAGGATCTTCTCGTAAGACTCCACAATCTCCTGCTTTTTGAAAGCTTCATACTGATCTTTATAAACGTTCTCCTGACTTGACCACTCCAGCACGCCTGCTAAGCAAGGGTTATTGCGGGCAATTGCCCCATTGTTGAAGCTGGTAATCAGTCCGCTTTTTTCCGTCGCGTAGAAATTGCGGAAAGTAAGAGGCATATTTTCATTCTTCCGCACCAGATCACGCAGGCCCATTCCGATCTGCAGGGAGTCTGCTGTCCGGTACACGGAAGCCGGATCTACAACTTCCAGATAGTCGACTGTTTTAAAGGGAGCAGTTTTTTCTTTCCAGTACACATTGATAGCCTTAGGGGTATTTTCCCAGATAGTTGTAAACCGGCCGTAAATGGTATTTTCATGGGCCGTAAGTGCTTTAGCGCCTACTTTTTGCTCCAGCTCTGCATAGCTGGTGTTCGTCTTAATTTCTCCGATACCATCGCATGAGATCAGGATAGATGAATCGATTTGTGTTTCTTTACTCTGCCCGACAGCATCTTTATTTGAAGAGGGTTGCTGGCAGCTCATGAAGCCTGCCAATAAGATGGAATAGAAGAAATATTTCATACGGATTGGTTTAGTGTAACAGGATAGTGTTAACAAAGCAGGCAGGCAAGAGGCCGTTGTTGCGACCTTCTGCCTGCCTGATGCTATTAAGATAAGTTGAGAGCCTTCAGGCTTTCTTTCAGTGTAGCAATCTTAGCTTCTGCATCAGCCTGCTTGGCCTTTTCATTAGCCACAATTTCTGGCTTTGCATTCTGCACAAAACGCTCATTAGACAGCTTTTTGTTAACCGACACCAGGAAGCCTTCCAGATATTCCAATTCCTTGGTCATTCTTTCGTATTCAGCCTGCGGATCAACGTTCCCCTCCAGACTGATAAAGAACTCGTCTCTGCCTGTCATAAACGAGGAAGCTCCCGCAAGTTTTTCCTCTACAAAGCTAACTTCCTGAAGGTTCGCCAGCTTGTTCAATATGTGCAGATATGCCTTATAGTCCACATCAGAGTTTACCTTTATCGCCAGAGGCAGTGCCTCCTTCGGTGATATCTGCTTGCTGTTGCGGACGTTACGCACTTCTGAAACTACCTTTTTAATGACATCGATCTCTTTCAGCAGCGTCTCGTCAGTTGCCGCAGCACGCGGATATGCAGCCACTACACAGCAATCCATCTCTCCACGTTCGCCAAATATCTCATCATGCCATAATTCCTCAGTCAGGAACGGCATGAACGGATGCAACAAGGTTAATATCTTTTCGAAGAATACCTTCGTCGCATTTACTGTAAACTCGTCTGCCGGCTGCTGATAAGGAGGCTTAACCATCTCCAGGTACCAGGAGCAGAAGTCGTCCCATACCAGCTTGTAAGTAGCCATCAGGGCCTCCGACAGGCGGTATTGTGAGTAATGAGATTCAATTTCAGCCAGCGCCTCATTGAAGCGGTTTTCAAACCAGCTGATCGCCGCTTTATTATCCGCGTTCTCTCCCGGAACGGTTGATTCAGACCAGCCTTTCAGCAGTTTGAACGCGTTCCAGATCTTATTGGTAAAATTACGGCCCTGCTCACAATATGACTCATCAAACATCAGGTCGTTACCTGCAGGCGAGCAAAGCAGCATACCTACACGCACACCGTCAGCACCATACTGCTCAATCAGATCGATCGGGTCTGGCGAGTTGCCCAGCGATTTAGACATCTTACGGCCCAGTTTATCGCGTACAATACCGGTCAGGTATACATTCTTAAACGGTGCCTCTGAGCGGAATTCATGTCCTGCCATGATCATCCTGGCCACCCAGAAAAAGAGAATTTCCGGTGCTGTTACCAGGTCATTGGTCGGGTAATAGTAGTTCAGATCTGCATTTCCCTCTTTTTCAGGGTGCCCGCAAACTGAAGGGTCGAATACCGATACAGGCCATAGCCATGAAGAGAACCAGGTATCTACTACGTCCTCGTCCTGAACAAGGCCTTCTGCCGACTGTCCCGCTTCTGCAAACAGCGCGGAGGCTTCTTCAGCCGTCTTTGCTACTACCCACTCACCCTTTTCATTGTACCAGGCCGGTATACGTTGTCCCCACCATAGTTGCCTGCTGATACACCAGTCCTTCACATTCTCCATCCAATGACGGTAGGTATTGATGAACTTATCCGGGATCAGCTTCACATCGCCTTCCAGCACATAGTCCAGAGCAGGCTTTGCCATCTCTTCCATTTTGCAGAACCACTGCAGGGAAAGCTTTGGTTCAATGGCCGCGTCAGTTCTCTCTGAGAAACCTACCTGCGACTTATAATCTTCAACCTTCTCCAGCAGCTCAGCTTCCTCCAGCAGGCGCGCAATTTTCTTACGCGCAGCAAAGCGGTCCTCGCCTACCAGAATGGTTGCTTTCTCATTTAACGTTCCGTCATCATTCAGAATGTCGATAACCGGAAGCTTATGTTTAATACCCAGCTCGTAGTCGTTCAGATCGTGTGCAGGCGTCACCTTCAGACATCCCGTTCCGAACTCCATCTCTACGTATTCATCCTCAATCACCGGAATCTCGCGGTTGATCAATGGGATGATCACTTTCTTACCTTTCAGTTTCGTATAACGCTCATCATTCGGATTCACGCATATCGCGCTATCCGCCATGATCGTCTCCGGGCGGGTCGTTGCAATGATAATATATTCCGGCTGATCAGCGCCTGTTCCCGCCACCTGATAGCGGATGTAATATAACTTCTGGTTAACCTCCTTACGGATCACCTCTTCGTCAGACACAGCCGTCTTCCCTTTAGGATCCCAGTTGACCATGCGCACCCCGCGATAGATCAGCCCTTTATTGTACAAATGGATGAAGGTATCCGTTACCGCTTCAGACAAATCTTCGTCCATGGTGAACTTCGTTCTGTCCCAGTCGCATGAAGCCCCCAGTTTTTCCAGCTGCTTCAAGATGATGCCGCCGTACTTCTCTTTCCATTCCCAGGCATATTTCAGGAATTCTTCCCGGCTGATATCTTTTTTCTCGATACCCCGCTCCTTCAGCATAGCTACCACCTTCGCTTCGGTTGCGATCGAAGCGTGGTCAGTACCCGGTACCCAGCAGGCATTCTTGCCCAGCATACGTGCCCGGCGTACCAGAACGTCCTGAATGGTATTGTTCAGCATATGCCCCATATGAAGCACCCCGGTAACATTCGGTGGAGGAATCACGACAGTATAGGGTTCACGATCATCCGGTTCTGAATGAAAGAAACCTTTTTCCAGCCAATAACGATACCACTTATCTTCTGTTTCCTTTGGATTATATGTTTTAGAAATGCTCATTTTAGAGGGAGTAAAAATTATATATGCGCAAAAATAACCTTTAATGCCAAATATGGAATAATCCACGGCACGAATCACTCATAAAGGCACATTTAACAGAATATCCGGCGACGAATTTTACCAGACAGCCAATATGGACTCAGCTCTTTTGAGGTTCCCTGATGCAATATCAGGTTCCCGCTGCAGACAGAAGACCTGTTCGGTAGTTAGCCTAACCGCTATCATAACAGGAGTATGATAAGATCTGAACTTACAGCAGTAGCTGCGAGGACTGCACCTCGCTGCCCAGGAAAAGAGAAGCCTTTTCATCAAAATCAAGTACCGCACCTGTGGTGTAGAACGCCCTGCGACCTCCTAAAGAGCAAAAATCGCGTAAGGTAGTGTGCCTGTCAAGATATTCCGCCAGACTGTCGGCTACCAGCTCGCCCTGGGATATAAGTCTCACACCCTCCGGAAGAAACTTGCGGATGATATCTGCGAGTAAGGGATAGTGCGTACAGGCCAGAACCACGCAGTCTATGTCCGGACTTTTTGCAAACAGACTATCCAGATCTTTTTTGATGAAGTAGGCCGCACCCGGTGTATGAAATTCGTTATTCTCCACCAGCGGCACCCATAGTGGGCAGGCTTCCTGATACACCGCCACATCGGGAAAAAACTTATTGATCTCGATCACGTATGATTCAGAACTTACCGTCCCCTGCGTGGCCAGAATGCCAACCTTCCCCGTCTGCGTATACTTACCAATCACCTCTGCCGTCGGTCTGATCACCCCCAGAACCCTTCGGTCAGGATCATAATGCGGCAGGTCATTCTGCTGGATGGTCCGCAGCGCTTTAGCGGAAGCCGTGTTGCAGGCCAGAACCACCAGGTTGCAGTCGAGCTCAAACAGTCGCTGCACACACTCCCAGGTGTACCTGTAGACGGTTTCAAACGAGCGTATACCATAAGGCACCCGCGCATTGTCGCCCAGATAAACATAATCATACTGCGGCAGCCGTTGCACAATCTCTTTGAAGACCGTTAGTCCGCCATAGCCGGAATCGAAAATCCCAATGGGGCCCTGCTTGATCATCCTCCCAGATCCCCCAACATCCCGATTGATATAATAGCCAATACGATCAGCGTGATCACCACATAGAGGTAATCCTTTTCCAGCGCGAACGCAAACACGGAAAGCACCACCCGCAAAATTGGTGTTGCGATCAGAATAAGTACACCCGTCTGGATAACAGCCCTGGGGTCAAGCTCCAGCAAGCCGCTGAAGATACCATCCAGGCTTCTCAGATATTCAGGTGCTCCCCTGAAATGGGTGAAGTCTGAAACGTCAGACCGGTGCACGATCAGAAACAAGATACCACCCAGAGTGGCAACCATACTCGCCGTTATCACTCCTGCCCGCAGCAGCCTGCCTACTATGGTGGCCACATCTTTGTCCGTCTTGATCAACCTGCTCATAACTTTCCTGTTAAACCGTTATAGATCATTTCCAATGCCAGGAACCCGATCACGATGCTGAACAACAAGCGCAGCTTCTTCACGTCTGCCCGAACCAGGATCTTCGAGCCCGCAAAGGCACCGATCAAGACCCCTATGACTACGGGCATGGCCAGGTCCGGATCTATATAGCCGCGCTGCAGGTAAACTACCGCACTGGCTGCAGCGGTTACCCCGATCATGAAATTACTGGTTGTTGTGCTTACTTTGAACGGAATCCGCATCACGGTGTCCATGGCCAGCACTTTTAGTGCGCCTGAGCCGATGCCGAGCAGTCCTGATATGATTCCTGCAAGAGTCATCAGTGAGTAGCCGCCCATCACGCGCTGCACCTTATAGTCGACGGCCCCCGTGGGACTCGTATATGTTCCATTAAGCTTCAGTGCCCTGGCCAGGGTGCTTCGCTCAACTGTATCTGCCTCTTCATTCTTTTTGCGGAGCGCCATCAGTGCTGAAAACAGTAATACAAGGCCAAAGATCACGGCTACGATGTTAGTGGGCATGTAAACAGCAATAAGGGCACCGACGATTGCGCCCGTGGTGGTGGCGATCTCCAGAAACATCCCGATCCGGATGTTGGTGATCCCCTCCCGGATATACGCCGCGGCTGATCCGGACGAAGTGGCGATGGAAGATACCAGGGCGCATCCGATCGCATATCGGATGTCCACATCAAAGATCAGGGTAAGCAGGGGAATCAAAACTACACCTCCCCCTAATCCGGTCAGAGCACCCACCAAACCGGCCGCTATCGCGCCAATCAGGAGGATACATGTAAAAAGCAGTACGCTCATAAGCTCAATGCCTGGTTAAAAGCTGCAAACTTATGATTTTAAATTCTTATCTATAAGTACCTGTATAATTCCGTCTGCCATTCCGACCCGGGGCACATAGATCTGCTTCACAGAAGCCCATTTCATTACCGTCAGGTAGATCTCCGATGCCGGAATGATTACATCCGCCCGGTCGGGGTTCAGCTTCAGTACGCCAATACGCTCCTTCAGTGAGAATGAACTGAGGTGCTGGTACATCTCGTTCAGCTTCGCGATGCTCAGCGCCTTGCCTTCCTTCTCTCCCGACAAGCGGAACAACTTATTGATGTTTCCGCCCGTTCCGATGCCAACCAGGTTCTTGTAGATGCGTGTGTTCGCCTTGATCCACTTGTTCATCTCCTCCCAGGTTTCGGGCGTATCTGCATTGTCGAGCATACGAACCGTTCCAATCGGAAAAGATCGCGATACTTCCACGTTCCCTTTTGTGAATATGGAAAGCTCGGTGCTACCTCCACCAACATCGATGTAGAGGTAGTTCTTGTTAAAATCAAGTTCTTCGGCAATATGTGTCGAGTAGATGATGTTGGCCTCCGTCTGCCCCTCTACAATCTGCAGATCCAGATTACCCTCCTCTTTGATCCGTTTTGTCACTTCATCACCATTCGTCGCCTCCCGCATTGCAGAAGTTGCACAGGCCATGTAATCTGACACGTTGTACACTTCCATAAGCAGCTTGAAAGCCGTCATGGTTTTTACCAGCTCATCGGCCTTGCGCTCACTAATCTTCTTATCCAGAAAGGCATCGTCCCCCAGACGCAGCGGCACCCGGATAAACGTGTTCTTTTTGTATGTAACTTCCTTGCCATCCTGGTTAATATCTGCGATTAACAGGCGGACGGCATTTGATCCAACATCTATAGCTGCGTATCTCACTTTATTGCTTTATTCTTTAGGTATAAGTAAATGTCTTTCTGTGCCCTGTGTTTGTCGGGGTCCTCCGTTCGGCGGTACCGGTTCGTATTCGCCGCATTAATTTCGCGTGCCTTGGTATTATCTCTGAGCTGAATATTGATGATATCCCTCAGCTCCTGCCTGACTACAGGATCGAGGATCGGAAAACCGACCTCCACACGCTGATCGAGGTTGCGCGTCATGAAATCGGCCGATGAAAGGAACATCAGTTCCTTACCGCCATTTCCAAAAATCCACACCCGCGCGTGTTCCAGGTACTTGTCGATGATACTGATCACTTCGATGTTTTTGCTCATGCCCGGCACACCGGGAACCAGGCAGCACATGCCTCGCACGATCAGCTGGATTCTCACACCCTCATTGCTGGCCTCATACAGCTTACCGATCATCTCTTCGTCGGCCAGACTGTTCATTTTGAGCACCATATATGCGGGCTTGCCCTCCTGTGCGTTCCGGATCTCCTGATCGATCAGCGCATAGACCTTTTTACGTGTTTCCAACGGCGACACCACCAGGTATTTATAGTTGTCGACGAACATCTTCTTGTCGAGCGCCCTGAAGAGTCGCTTCAATTCATTAGCGATTCCCTGGTGCGTCGTAAACAGGCTATGATCGCAGTAAATCCGCGAGGTTTTCTCGTTGAAGTTTCCGGTAGCCAGACTCGCATAGTAAACCGGTTTCCCCTTCTCCATCCGGGTTACCAGACAAATCTTCGAATGAACTTTATAGTCGGGCAATCCGTAGCTTACGTTCACGCCCTCCTCTTCCAGTTTATTCATCCAATAGATGTTATTCTGTTCATCAAACCGGGCCTTTAATTCCACCAGGCAGTTCACCTTCTTACCGTTCTTAGCTGCATTGATGAGCGCGTTGATCACCCGAGAATTGGCAGCAAGACGATACAAGGTGATGCTGATCTCGGTTACCTTCGGATCGATAGCCGCCTCGCGCATGAAGTGGATGATATAGTCGAAAGACTGGTAGGGAAGATTGATCAGGTAATCGCGCTTTGCCATCTGGCTAAATATACTCTTGCTCAGATCAAGGTCCCTTACCTTCAGCGGAACATCCCTGGAATATTCCAGTTCAGGCCTTCCCACATTCGGGAAATTAATAAAGTCTTTGAAGTTATGATAACGGCTGCCCGGAATAAGTGAATCCGGTATCAGGTCCAGCTTTGCCACCAGGTAGCTCAGCATCGACAAAGGGATATTATTATCGTATAAGAGTCGCATCGGCTTTCCCTTTTTCCGCTTCTGCAAACTCTTACTCAGTGTATCGATAAACTTTTCACTGACATTGGTATCGAGGCTGAGCTCAGCATCCCGCGTGAGCTGAATGGAATAGGCCTCCACCTCCGGATAGTCAAAAATAAAATAGATATCATCAAGGCAATAGCGGATAATATCATCGAGAAGGATAACAAACTTGAGGTTATTGGTCTCGGGCAGCACCACAAAGCGATCAAGAGCATCCAGAGGAATTTCAATCAGGCTGTACTGCACCTTCTGCCGCTTATCCTTTTTGCTGAGCCGAACAAAGAAGTAGATCCCGCGGTCTTTCAGCTCGGGAAATGGCTTGTTATCATCCAACATCACGGGCACCAGGGTAGACAGAAGCTTCTCGCGGAAATATTCCCGGATGAACTCTCCCCGCTTTACGTTCAGCTGCCGCTCGTTAATGATAAAGATGCGTTCGGCTTCGAGCTCCTTGATGATGACGTTTTCGTAGAGATCGTCAAAGCGGTACTCCTGGTTCACCACGATATCCTTGATCTCCTTCAGGATTTTCTTCGGGTTATAACCAAGTAGCTCCTTCGCCTTTGCGTTAATATTGGCCAAACGGTTGAGGGTGGGGACACGCACTCTGTAGAACTCATCGAGGTTGGAAGAGAATATAGCCAGGAAACGGATCCTTTCAATAAGGGGCACCGTCACGTCTGCCGCCTCCTGCAATACACGCTCATTGAAGTACAACCAACTGATTTCACGATTTGTGAGCTGTATATTTCCCTTAGCCATTTAATTTAGTTCTATACGGACCATCCGTTAACGCGCAAAGCTGTCGAATTTAATGTTAAATTAATATTATTCTTCTTAAACCATGATCCCCTGAACATGTTTCCGGAATCTCGTTTATGCATATAAATCTGTAAGTTTACCACCATATAAAACTAGTATTATGCCTTCATTTGATATTGTAAGTAAAATTGACGCTCAGACTCTTGACAACGCCATCAACAACGCAAAAAAGGAGATCCTGAACAGATATGACTTTAATGACTCAAAGAGTACCGTCGATCTGGACAAAAAAACCAATGAGATAACTGTCGTGACTGAAAACGACATGCGGTTGAAAGCGATTATCGATTCGATCATTTCAAGGATGGTCAAACAAGGCCTTGATCCGAATTCCCTGGAAACCGGAAAAGATCACTACGCCTCCGGCAATATGATCCGGAAGGAGATCAAGATCAAGGAAGGGATAGATAAAGAAACGGCAAAGAAGATCGTTAAGAAGATCAAAGACAGCGGCCTCAAGGTGCAGGCTTCCATCATGGATGACCAGGTACGCGTGCAGGGCAAGAAGATCGACGACCTTCAGGCTGTGATCTCCCTGTGCAGAACAGAAGATTTCGGTCAGCCTTTACAGTATATCAATATGAGAAACTAAGTTCAGCGCCCTTCGAAGGCAATGAGGATTACGGTTTTTCGTAATCCAAGTCACATTTTCTAATCCCGGGGCAGCCTATCTTTGAAACATACAAAAACCCCACGATTATGAAAACTATCATCGTAGCAACCGACCTCTCAAAAGACGCAAACAACGCATTAGAATATGCAGCTGCACTGGCCAGAATTGCAAATGCGAAGTTAGTTTTATTCAACTCCTTTGTCATTCCGACGCATGCTGCCAATACGCTGCTGCCTGCTTCCGGAATTGAAAAGATGATTGCATCCAACAAAGCATCACTCGAATACGTCGCGCTGAAAACAGCCTGCACATACGACATCGAAGTGAGCACCGTAAGCAAACTTGCTGAAATCCAGGAAGAGCTTGACAAAATGGTGGATGAATATCAGGCTGAACTGGTCGTAATGGGTATGAGAGGTGACAGTATAGATCAGAAACTTTTCGGAAATACAACCACCTCCATCATTGCTCATGCTAAATATCCTGTACTGGTCATCCCTCAGGACGCCAAATTCAAGGGAATGAGCAAAATCTTGTTCGCTTGCGACGAGAAGTGCCCTACAGCAAACGCAACGCTGACCAAGCTTCGCGATATTGCTTCCGACATGAAAGCCGAAGTTCAGGTGCTGCATGTTGATAAGCTCATGAAGAAAACTGAAGAAGCACTTGTTACCGGCTCAATTGGTCAGGCGGCACTGAAAGAACAGTTTGAGGGTCTTAACCATAGCTACCGCGATATTGATGGCTCAAGTGTTATCGAAGGAATTGAAAGGGGCGTTAACGAGTATAATGCGGACCTGCTTGTCATGGTTCCTCAGAAACATGGCCTTTGGGATTCACTCGTCCACAGAAGCAAGACCCGTATCATGGCTTCCCGCTCAAAAGTACCATTGCTATCTATTCCATTTGGAAAGAACTAAATAACTGCGGTCCCCTCCGCAGTAAAGAACCAAGGGGTTGGAGTATTAAGTAGTAACAGACTGGCTCAGGCCGGTCTTTACTTTTTATAGCCTCTGCCACGTATTTTTACGTATATTACGTCCACTCACCCAAATCATTCTGCCCTATGAAATGGATCTACGCTATTCCTCAAAAGTTTAAAATCGTCTGCATTCTCGGATCAATCATCTTCTGCATCACGCTTTTTACTCTGTTGGAGAGCCGAAATATTAACAACATCAACAAAGCCGTACTTTCGATATATGCTGACAGGCTGATTCCGGCTACCGACCTTTTTTTTCTGGCGGAAGTAACTTATCAAAAGCGCGACCAGCTCGAGGCTTACCTGAATGCGTCGGATACATCCTCTACATTAATCAGACAGCAGCTTATCAGGCAAAACGAGAAGATCCGCTCGCTTATCGGTAAGTATGAAAAGACCTACTTTGTGGATGAAGAAAAGCTGCATTTTAACGGACTAAAACGAAACCTGGAAGAATACCTGCTGTTAGAGACTACCATCGTGAACCTTAACACCCACCGCTCAAGAGAAGCCGCACAGCTGGCCTTTTCTCAACAGGCCTTGGCAACTCACCGGAAGATGATGGATCACCTCTCGCGTCTCACGCGGATTCAGTCGAATGTTGGCACTTCATTGGTTAACGAACTGAAGAATGATGTGGCCAAATCAGACCTGATCTCTAACTTACAATTGTGTGTATGCATTATAACCGGCCTCCTGATTATTGCCATCATATTCGCAGCAAGGGTGACCACGATCAAATCAAATAAATACAACCTCAACTAGGGAAATACGGGCCATACAAACAGCGTTCCGATCAACACGCATCTGGTGCTTTATCAATATCTTTGTATATGACCCATGAACAAACAGCATCCGGATACCTGAACCGGCTCTTTCCTCAGTTTGAACCTGCCCTCAGGGAAAAGCTCGTTGAGAATTGCGCGGTGAAGCATTTTACCGCCGGGGATATCATGATGTCCCCCGGCCAGTACTTTCGTTCTACCATGCTTATTGTAGAAGGCCGGGTAAAATTGTACCGTCAAAGCGAAGACGGCAACGAATTCTTTATGTATTACATCGAACCGGGCAGCGCTTGTGCACTGTCGATGATATGTGCCGCCAGGCAGGAGACCAGTGAGGTAATGGCCAAAGCAGTAGACGACACCGTTGCGCTGCTCATACCGATACAGCTGATGGATGAGCTGATGAAGGAACACAAAACCTGGTATTACTTTGTACTCGAAACATACCGGAACCGCTATGAAGAACTCCTTCTGATGATTGACAACATTGTCTTCAAAAACATGGATGAGCGGCTGGAATTCTATCTGAAACAACAGTATCAAAAGCTGCAAACCCGTCAGCTAAACATCACCCATCAGGAAGTGGCAAATGACCTGAGCACCTCCCGGGAGGTAATTTCCCGCCTGCTAAAAAAGATGGAGCAGCGCGGAGATCTGGTATTACACCGGAACTACATCGAGTGGAAAAGGTAGTGTGACAATTATCACCGTGCCTGGACTTGCTTCTGACGATCTTTGTGTTATCAAAATAACATGATGGAAGTAACCGGCTATATCGCATCTGCACTAATAGGAATTTCTTTAGGTCTCATCGGAGGAGGAGGCTCTATCCTGACAGTACCGGTATTGGTGTACCTCTTCCAGATAGATCCTGTTCTGGCCACCTCTTATTCACTTTTTATTGTCGGATCGACCAGCCTGGTAGGTGCAGTCAATAATGTCAGAAATGGGCTGGTAAGCTGGAAAACAACCATGCTCTTCGGATCTGCTTCTGTATTTACGGTGTTCGCCGTGCGGAAGTTCCTGGTGCCTTTGATCCCACAGAATATCGTCAACCTTGAGGGCATCACCATTACCAGCTCCTTTCTGACACTAGTCCTTTTTGGCATACTGATGCTGAAGGCTTCCGTTAGCATGATACGCGACCGGGACCAGGTTGACGCTGCAGAGGAACGCCCCCTCGACCTCCACTTCGTCAGGCTTATTGGCTATGGTGTCGGTATCGGGCTGATCACCGGGCTTCTGGGAGCCGGAGGCGGTTTCCTCCTGATTCCTGCGCTGGTATTCCTGCTGAAGTTGCCGATGAAAAAGGCAGTAGGAACATCACTCGCCATTATTGCCATCAACTCTTTGACGGGCTTTGTGGGAGATCTTGGGCACTTCAGCATTCATTGGAGCTTCCTTCTTGCGGTAACCGCGATCGCCTCGGGCGGAATATTTATTGGGGAGCAGCTCAGCAGAAAGATTCCGGCAGAGAAGCTAAAGAAGGGCTTTGGCTGGTTCGTCCTGATCATGGCCCTCTACATACTTGGCAGGGAATCAGCAAATCTTTTCTTGTTTAACTAAAATCACCGAGGGTGTTTCAGCAAATGTCGAACTTTGAACTATCAACAAGCTTCAGCAAAATCAACTAATATGATCATTGAACAAATATATACAGGATGTCTGGCACAGGGTGCATACTACATCCAATCGGGAAATGAGGCGGCCATCATCGATCCGCTGCGGGAAGTGCGCCCGTATATTCAAAAGGCACAAAAGAACGAAGCAACTATCAAGTACGTCTTTGAAACGCATTTCCATGCGGACTTTGTTTCAGGACACGTGGATCTGTCGAGACAAACAGGTGCTGCTATTATTTACGGTCCTGAAGCTGATCCCGGTTTTGAAGCGTATATCGCCAAAGACAACGAAGACTTTGCAATCGGCGAGATCAAAATCAAAGTATTGCACACCCCGGGACACACGATGGAGTCTGCATGCTACCTGCTGATCGATGAGCAGGGACAGGCTACCGCGCTCTTCTCCGGCGACACCCTCTTCATCGGTGATGTGGGACGCCCGGATCTTGCACAGAAAGCAGCTCACATGACCCAGGAGCAGCTTGCCGGAACCTTATTCGATTCACTCCGAAGCAAGATTATGCCCCTGAGCGATGAAATTGTCGTTTATCCGGCTCATGGCGCAGGATCGGCCTGCGGCAAGAACATGAGCAAGGAAACTAAAGACACTCTGGGCAACCAGAAGAAGACGAATTATGCGCTACGGGCAAACATGACCCGGGATGAGTTTATCAGGGAAGTTACGAATGGCTTAACGCCCCCTCCTGCCTACTTCCCCCTCAACGTGAAGCTAAACAAAGAAGGATACGACAGTTTTGACAGCGTATTGAAAAAAGGTACTCAGGCGCTCGGACCGGAGGCATTTGAGACCCTGGCAAATGAGACAGGCGCACTGCTCCTCGATACACGGAATCCGCAGATCTTTGCTGCCGGGTTCATTCCTAACTCCATCAACATCGGTATTGACGGAAGCTTCGCCCCATGGGTAGGGACCCTGGTTCCTGATATTGAGCAGGAGCTGCTGATCATTACAGAAGAAGGGCGCGAAGAAGAAGTGGTCACAAGGCTGGCCAGGGTTGGCTATGATAACACGATTGGCTACCTGAAAGGTGGTATCGAAGCCTGGAAGGCTGCCGGGAAAGAGGTGGACCAACTGGAATCGATCAGCCCTGATGAGCTGGCAGAACGAGTGAAAAAAGGCGAAAAAGTCAATATTCTCGACGTGAGAAAACCTACTGAACATGCCTCAGAGCACCTTGTGGGCTCAGAGAACGTAGCGCTTGACCTGATCAATGAGGCTATGGCCGAAGTGGACAGGGAGAAACCCTATTATGTTCATTGTGCAGGTGGTTACCGCTCTATGATCTTCGCCTCTATACTGAGAGCCAGAGGCTACAACAATTTAATCGATATAAAGGGTGGCTTCAAAGCGCTGAAAGAATCAGGAAGCTTTGAACTAAGCCCGTTTGTTTGTCCAACAACATTATCCTAATCACAATGCTGGAACTACTTAGACAGCCGTGGCCCTGGTACACTTCGGGTATCGCTATGGCATTTATTATGCTGATACTGCTGTTCTTCGGAAAGTCATTTGGCTTCTCGTCGAACCTGCGAACGATATGCACCATTGCAGGTGCAGGAAAAAAAGTTAAGTTTTTCGACTTCGACTGGAAAACACAAAAATGGAACCTGCTGTTCCTTGTCGGCTCCGTGCTGGGAGGTATCGTATCATCCACTTTTTTGAAAAGTGATCATCCGATGGACCTATCGGCAGCGACGATTGCGGACCTGAAAACCTTAGGGATTGCTTTCGACGGTGAATTAAACCCATCGCAGCTGTTTGGTTCCGAGGCATTTTCTTCGCCCGGGAGCCTTGTTCTGCTATTGATCGGAGGGTTGCTCATCGGCTTTGGCACCCGCTATGCGGGAGGCTGCACCTCGGGCCATGCCATCAGTGGACTTTCTAATTTGCAGGTACCTTCACTAATCGCCGTTGTCGGATTTTTTATAGGCGGCCTGATTATGACACACCTTTTAATGCCATTAATTTTTTAAGATGAAAGGAATAAAATATATACTGACAGGCTTGATTTTCGGGATCATCATGTCCAAATCAGAAGCGATATCCTGGTATCGTATCCAGGAGATGTTCCGCTTCCAGTCATTCCATATGTACGGAATCATCGGCACAGCGGTGATCCTGGGAGTTATCGGCGTCTATCTGATCAAGAAATTTCATATCCGGGATGTTCAGGGAAACCCGATCGTGTTTCGCGATAAGACCAAAAGCTGGCGTCGCTACCTGATCGGGGGATCCATCTTCGGACTAGGCTGGGCACTGACAGGTGCTTGTCCGGGTCCTATGTTCGTCAATATCGGACACGGTTATTGGCCAATGCTCATTGTGGTTCTGGGTGCTCTTCTCGGCACCTATGGGTACGGCGTATTCAAAGACAAGCTGCCCCATTAGGTAATACGCGGCGTGCGGCCGTTTATATAAACAAGAAAGGACCTTCGAGAGGTCCTTTCTTGTTTATATATGTTTCAGTTAGTCTTGCAGATCTGCCTGTTGTTCCAGTTCTTCATTATAGGTCTTCCAGAGCAGGTATCCTCCTGAAAGATTCGTTACGTCTCTGAATCCGCTTTGGACCAGAATACGCTGGGCCAGATATCCCCGCATGCCCTGCTGGCAGAAGATATGCACAGGCTTATCAACAGGAATTTCTGCGAGCCGCCCCCTGATCTCATCGAGCGGGATGTTAGCAGCACCGTCGATGGTTCCCTTGCTGTATTCCACAGGTGTGCGGACGTCTATCAGGGCCGCCTGTTCATCAACAGGATCAAGCCTTGTGCACTCGACAACCTTCAGCCCGTCGAGCAAAATATTCTCAGCTACGAATCCAGCCATATTAACCGGGTCTTTTGCGGAAGAGAATGGCGGCGCGTAGGCATGTTCAAATTCGCTGAGATCATAGATCGTACCCTGGTTGCGGATAACGGAGGAGAGCAAATCGATACGCTTGTCTACCCCTTCACCACCGATAATCTGTGCGCCCAGCAGTATGCCTTTGTCAGGCGAGAACGCAATCTGGAGGGTCATCAGACTCGCGCCCGGATAGTAACCTGCGTGCGAGTTACCGTGAATGGTTGTGGTCTTGTAGGGAATTTTGTTTTGCTCGAGATGCTTGATCGCCATTCCCGCAGCTGCTATCGTCAGATCAAATACTTTGACAATGGCGGTATTGATAGATCCTTTGTATTGCTGCACATGCCCCTGCACCAGGTTGTTTGCACATATCCTCCCCTGCTTATTCGCGGGACCAGCCAGAAAGGTAACTGTTGGCTGATGAGAAATGGGGTTCGGAAATTCGATCGCATCACCTACTGCATAGATATCCGGATCAGAGGTCTGCAGGTATTCATTTACCCAAATGCCTTTAGCTTCTCCGATCTTCAGTCCCGCATCCTGGGCTAAGCGCGTGTCGGGGCGCACACCGATGGACAGGATGACCAGGTCCGCTTCCAATGCCGGCTGGTCCTTCAGCAACACCTGCAGCCGGGAGTCCACGTAGTCGAATCCCGTCACGCTGGTATTCAGATGGAGCCCTATCCCTTTTTCGCGGAGATGCTTCTGAGCAATTGCTGCGATGGGAAGATCTACAGGCGAGAGAATCTGGTTACTCATTTCGACAATGCTGACATCAAGGCCCAGCTCCTGAAAGTTTTCAGCCATTTCAAGGCCGATAAACCCGCCACCTATGACTACGGCCTTTTTAGCGTTCGAATCGGCAACAAAAGCCTTGATATAGTCGGTGTCAGCCACGTTACGTACGGTAAAGATGCCTTTGTGCTGAATGCCGGGTAAGGGCGGGCGCACAGGAGTGGCACCGGGGGAAAGTATCAGTTTATCATACGACTCAGAGTACGCCTCACCGCTTTCGAGGTCTATGGCGGTAACGGAGCGGGATTGCCGGTTGATGGCAATTACTTCGGTGTTCACCCTTACATCCACGTTAAAGCGGGTTGAAAAAGAGGTTGCCGTTTGAACAAACAGCTTATTCCTGTCTTTGATGACGTTTCCTATGTAATAAGGAAGGCCACAGTTGGCATAAGAAATATACTGTCCCTTTTCAAAGATGACGATCTCTGCATGCTCGTCTAAACGCCTTAAGCGTGCTGCGGTACTGGCTCCGCCTGCTACAGCTCCTATGATAATGTATTTCACGTTATTCTAATTTGATCATCCAAATTTCCTGAATATCAACAAGGGATCCCGGTGACATTTGTCACATACAAGTGTAATGGCGGTTATTAATTTATATGGAATAAGGACTTTTGGAAAAAAGGAGTAAAAAATAAAGCTCCCGATGGGCGAGAGCTCAAACTAACCAATTATAAACCTAAATTATATGAAAGGGCTGTAGGGGAAGGAATCGAACCTTCAAGGAGTGGTTAGCCCGTTTCCGGATTTCCCATAATCTCCGCCACCGAGACAAGGAGGTGTGTCTGCCAGTTTCACCACCCTACAGTGTTTCTTCTTTCGAAGTGTTTAAACAAATATAACAACTCTCGAATGTAAATTGCAAATGTTTTAAGAAAAAATATGAAAATTTAAAAATACGCTAATTCGGAAGGTTTATAAGTACAATTTGTGTAAACAAAAAATAAGCTCTCGATGGGCGAGAGCTCAAACTAACCAATTATAAACCTAAATTATTGAAAGGAGCTGTAAGGGAAGGAATCGAACCTTCAAGGAGTGGTTAGCCATTGCT